>TARA_R100000687_G_scaffold7370_7_pt1 | contig 152511 bp, 136 predicted proteins | sample TARA_R100000687 | Tara Oceans TARA_R100000687 (sample SAMEA2622685) | marine metagenome | biome: marine biome (ENVO:00000447); feature: mesopelagic zone (ENVO:00000213); material: "saline water (ENVO:00002010), including plankton (ENVO:xxxxxxxx)" | depth 600 m
AACAATTATTCAAGCAAGTGTCCCTAATAAAGATTATCGCTCAGGCGGTTTATATATAAATACAAGTGAAACTGGCAAAGTCTATTTAGATGGTATGACAAATAAGGGGGATTTAATCGTTATGTCTCCTGGGATAAAGCATGGTGTTGAAGCAATCGATCCTGAGTGTGAGCTAGATTGGTCTAAAGATGACGGCCGTTGGATAATCATGCCAATCATCATTGATTCTGATCTCAAAAAAGACGGTTATGGTAAGCCAATTTCAGTAAATGTAGGTACGCCCTAGATGAATTCAGTAATATTGCCGGATGATCATGAGCAGTCAGTTACTTTGATGTTGCAACAGTTGACTGTAGGTTTGCCTAAAAATTTTTCAGACAGTAAAGCCAAAGTTGTAATCCATGTTGGAGCACACACTGGAGAGGAGGTCCCTTTTTATTTGAAATACGGATTTAATAGGGTATGCCTTATTGAGGCAAACCCAGATTTGGTCGCTAGACTCCGTGTGGATTTTGAAAATGTGCCACAGGTTAGCATTATACATAGAGCGATTAGTAATGTTAAAGGCGTTGCTGAATTCACTATTCATCAGACTGAAAAAGGAAGCGTAGAATCTTCGAGCTTGCTCGAGTTGAAACGACTCGGTGAAATAGTGCCTGTTTTTAATTCAAGTAGAAAAGTTCAGGTTGAAACATCAACATTGGATGAACTGGCTAACGATTTAGCAATTGAACTGAACAACAGTCTGCTCTGTCTTGATATTCAAGGTGCTGAGCTAATGGCTCTAGAAGGTGCGACACTTCTATTGGAGCAGGTAAATGCGGTAATTTGTGAAGTTAATCTAATTGAAAATTATAAAGGTGGTGCGTTAGAGCATGAGATTGAAGCACTACTGACTGATAGGGGGTTTTTCCGACACTTCACAATATATCATGAACTTTATGAAGACGATCGCTGTTTTCCTGCGTGGGGAGAAGGCTTGTGGATAAAGAAATAATGAGAAAAACTAACGACTCAGTCGATGTTGGTCAGGATAAAATAGCGTCAGTTATTAAGAAAGAGCTAAATGAGATCGTCACCTATTATGATGAAAAGATAGCTTTGCATGGTGAGTCACCATTAGGTGTAGATTGGAATGGTTCTGAAAGTCAACTTCTGAGGTTTGAACAACTCTCAAAGTTAATGTCTGGGCAAACCGCTTTCTCTATTGCTGATTTAGGTTGTGGTTATGGAGCATTAAATACTTATCTAAAAGAGAACTTCAAGGGGGTTAAATATTACGGCTATGATATTTCTTCTAATATGTTGAACTCTGCTAGGAAACTACACGGGGATCCAGCAACTGCCAAATTTATTGAATCTTCAGCTCTTCTTGAAAATGTCGATTTTACGGTTGCCAGCGGTATTTTTAATGTTAGGCAAACAAATTCTAGTGCTAAGTGGCGAGAGCATATCATTACAACCTTGGATAATATTAACCAATATAGCAAAAAAGGGTTTGCATTTAATTGCTTAACTACGTTTTCGGATGCACCTAAAATGAAAGCACACTTGTACTATGCCAATCCGTGCTTTTTTTTCGAATATTGTAAAAATAACTACTCTCGAAATGTTGCTCTACTGCATGACTATGAGCTGTATGAATTTACAATAATTGTGAGGAAGTAACATGAAGAAAAACCTTATAATTTTTGGCACAGGTGAGATAGCGCAGCTAGCACATTATTATTTTACAAATGATTCTAATTATGAGATTGCTGCTTTTACTGTTGATGAACAGTTTCTTGAAGAAGACACATTTTGTTCATTGCCTGTAGTTCCTTTTGAAACATTGGAAACTAAATATCCCACTTCAAAATATTCTTTATTTATCGCGCTTAGCTATTCGAAACTAAATCAAATTAGAAAAAATAAGTTTGAAGAGGCACTTGCTAGGGGCTATGAATTAGTCAGTTATGTCAGTTCTCACGCGACTGTTTTGAATGATGGATGTATAGGTAGAAATTGTTTCATTTTGGAAGACAACACTATTCAACCGTTTGTTAAAATTGAAGATAATGTGACGCTTTGGAGTGGTAATCATATTGGTCATCACTCGACGATTGATCGTCATTGTTTCTTAGCGTCTCAAATAGTTGTGTCAGGTGGAGTTAAGATCGAAGAGCAGTGTTTTATTGGTGTCAATGCCACCTTGAGAGACCATATTACGGTAGGTGCTCGGAGTATAATCGGCGCCGGCGTTCTGTTGTTGAATAGTACTGAGGCGCAAAGTGTATACAAAGGGTCAAGAGGTGTTCCGTCTAAAGCAAAAAGTTCTGCAATTCGAAGCATATGAAATCTGCTAATGAATGGCTTAAAATAGGCAGAGTTTACACTCCAAGTTCTGAATATGATTGGGCTACTACCCATGCCTCGGTACCGATTGCTGAACTTATTGAAGGGGATTTATTTAGAATCTATTTCAGTACCAGAGACGCTAAACATAGAAGTGTTACAACTAGTGTTGTGATGAATATCAATTCCCCTAATGCCATTATTGAACAACCTTCAACGATCGTTTTGTCTCCAGGTGCACTCGGAGAGTTTGATGATAGTGGGGCTATGGGGAGTTGGATTACCCATCATGAGGGGAATAAGTACTTTTATTATATTGGTTGGAATTTATGCTCTAGCGTTCCATTTCGTAACTCTATCGGTTTGTCTATTAACTCTAATAAAGAAGGTTTTAAACGTTATTCGCCCGGCCCAATTGTAGATAGAACACCTTTTGAACCGCACTTTTGCGCGAGTTGTTGTGTATTGAAAAACGCTAATAAGTGGAGAATGTGGTATTTATCCTGTACAGAATGGTTTATGCAATCCAATGGCAAGCCTGAGCATCGATATCATATTAAATATGCTGAATCTAAGGATGGAATTAATTGGGATAGGCAGGGAGTTATTGCGATTGACTATTTAGATCAAAATGAAATAGCGATATCTCGTCCTTCAGTAATATTCGATAAAGGAATATGGAAAATGTGGTTTTCTTATCGTAGTGTCGATTTAAGTTATCGAATTGGTTATGCGCAGTCATATGATGGGATCCACTGGGACCGAGCTAAAGGTCCGGTGTTGGAGGTGTCAAATGATGGATGGGATTCGGAGATGGTTGCATACCCATATGTTTTTCAACACAAGGGCCAGCGTTATATGTTGTACAACGGTAATGATTACGGTCGAACAGGATTTGGTTTAGCGCAGGAGGTTTCTTCATGATTCCTTTCAATAAACCATACATGACCGGTAAAGAGCTGGCCTATATTGCTGAAAGTCATGCTAACTGTAAGTTAGCAGGTGATGGTCCATTTACAGATAAATGCCATCTTTGGCTCGAAGAATATACGGGCTGTAAAAGCGCTTTACTCACTCACTCGTGTACCGCTGCTTTAGAAATGTCGGCATTGCTGCTTGGCATTAGCTCAGGTGATGAGGTGATTATGCCTTCATATACTTTTGTTTCAACAGCCAATGCATTTGTTATTAGGGGGGCGATCCCTGTTTTTGTTGATATTCGCCCTGATACTTTGAATTTGAACGAAAAATTGCTCGAGAGTGCTATTACCGCTAAAACAAAAGCTATTGTCCCTGTGCATTACGCTGGGGTGAGTTGCAACATGGATGTAATTAACGATATTGCGAAAAAATACGGAATAGCTGTCGTTGAAGATGCGGCGCAAGGCATATCATCGACGTATAAAGGCCAAGCGCTTGGAACGATAGGCACATTAGGAGCCTATAGTTTTCATGAAACTAAAAATTTGATATCTGGAGAAGGGGGAGCGCTTTTAATTAATCAAGATGAACTTTTGTTAATGGCAGAAATGATTAGAGAGAAAGGAACGGATAGAAGTCGCTTTTTTCGCGGAGAGGTTGATAAATATACGTGGCGCGAGAAAGGGTCTTCATTTTTACCCGGCGAACTAACTGCTGCGTTTTTGTGGGCTCAATTAGAAAATTCTAAATTCATCCAAGACAGTAGAATGGAGAGCTGGCTGAAATATCATGCACTTCTTAGGGCTGCTGAAATAAATAAATTAATCATTCGTCCCACTATTCCAGATTATTGCCAACACAATGCCCATATGTATTATGTAGTTCTAGCTGAGCAATTTGAACGGAATTATGTGCTTAAGGCTTTGTTTGAGCGTGGAATTAATGCAGTGTTCCATTACGTTCCTTTACACTCATCTCCTGCGGGTAAAAAATTTGGACGAGTTGCAACCGATATGTCTGTTACTAATTCTCGTTCTAAGCAACTTATTCGTCTCCCTTTATGGGTAGGACTAGAAGACGAACAGCAAAACTACATTGTTAAAACTCTAGTGAATATATTAGAAGAATCAAAGTAGAAAACATTTAGCTACTTCCCTATTTTTTTTATGGCAAAACTCTGGTTCTCTGACAAGTCCATAGTCAGATATTTAAATTCGTAATTATGTGTAGCGCAAAACTCATGAACTGCCTCAATCACGCCATATTTAAAGGATTTCCCCCAGTTTCCCATAATGTAATCATGTCCAGCTATGATCCCTCCAGACTTTATTTTTGGAGCGTACAGTTCGAGTTCTAATTTTGTTTGTGCATAGCTGTGAGTGGTATCAATATAAACCCAATCAAAAAATTCATCTGGGAAATCTAAAGCGGCGTGATGAGAGAGTTTTCGATGTATAAGTACTTTTTTTGACGAAATTTCTTGAACAAATATCTTTTTAATATTATCTAACAAACCTTCGTTATATCTATCGGAGCCCCAAATGTCGATAAGGTGCAACTGCTTGGGCTTATTATAATTAAGTATGTCTGAAGAAAAGCAGCCCGCAGCGACACCAAGTTCTGCGACCATCCCATTTTTTGGTAAAAGCTCAAGCAACTTTTTCCGATCAGTTAACATTTGGCAATTTTCAATATGTTTTGTTGAAAGCGGTATTTTCGGAATTATATTTACTACCTTTTCTCGTAATTTCTGCCGATAATCTTCTATCTCCGCAGCATTTTCTTGTACATTGGAAATGTCGTCTGAATTTATAAAATTAGTGATGCCCAACGACTTTAAAGTTTGTTCTATTTCTAAAGAAAATTCGCTACAAATTATAATTAGTTCAAAATCGAGATTCTGTATGTCATTGAAATGATAGATAGGTAATCCAAATAGTTTTCTACGTTGTTTTTGGATGTCGCTGTCTACAAAACCTATTAAGGTGTATGACATTAATATCGCCGGCAACTCACGGAGCGCCTTATTTGATGTTCCATAAATAAGAATATTTTTCATGCTATGCTCTTTTATTTTACCATTTGAAATGAAATCGTATTTTTAGTCATACGATTTATTGGTTTAGAGAGGTAGTGTTATTTAATACTCTTCTTTGAGTCTCAATTAAGCTTTCAAGCTCTATTTGCGTTTTGACATTGAGTAATATATTTTTCATTTTTATATTATCCAATATTACTCGACCTCTAGTACCAGTGTTATTAGCTAAAACTTCAACGTTTTTATTGTGAAAAATACATAAAAAGTGCTGGTAGTCGTAAGAAAAGTAGCCCTGAGGAATTGTGTAGACAAGGTTATCATTAAATATTGATCTATCCGAGGCTGTTAGCTTAGGTATGATAAAAGATGGCTTTTGTATGCTTACACAGGCGCGGATTGCCATGTACACTGTGGAGGGTAAGTTGTTGATCACGCTTAAGCTTTTTATTTTTGGAATCGTAAAGTAACTTATATCATGCGCTTGTTCTATAATAGAAACATCATTAGAGTCAATGATGCACAACGTGCAGCTGATCCCATTCACTAAATGTTCTTTTTCATATTCATGATAGAGAACATAATCAAACGGTATTGCCGATATAGCCTTGGTTATTTTATCCGTTATCTTGATATCCTTAATAAACGGAAAGTAGTTTTCTAAAACCCAAGCCGCATATTTTCTAAACTTTTCATTTTTAGAAACAAGTAACATAGAGCGGTTTTTTATTTTATCAGATAAAAAAGCCTCTTCTCTTATATGAACATTAAAGGCGGAAGAATCATAGTTTTGTAAGTTATATTTATTTGCAAGAAATATTTTAATATTTTTAAGTGTGACTAGCCATTTACTTATGGATTCTATTGCAAGGCCATTAGCAGAGACGTTTTCTGGGTTTGAGTTAGAAAGTTTTGTAAACACAGCATTCGCATAATTCACAGTCCCATACATGTAATAAAACAGCAGTGAGCGGCCCGACTGATATGAGTCAAACAACAACTCCTTCTGACTATTAATTAAGTTACTAATATCTTCAGGTGCCGAAATTTCCTGTTCGACTAAGTTCTGCAACTGCTGCATTTCTTCAAGCAGTAAATCATGTGAAAACTGCTTTTCGTATTTTTCAATAAAGTGTGTACTGTGTTTGGTTGAAAACGCCTTGTTTTTTAAACTCGCTAACGCTTGGTCGCGCTCACCATTGCTCGCCATGATGAGTAGATTATCGATCTCAAGTGGGGTTGTTCCTTTGATTCTCGCCCCGTCGCTACAATTGTAGAACGTTTGTTCCTTCGGCTTTCGGTGGGTGACTTGCTCAATGATCTGCCGTGATACTTTAAACTCATGCTTAGTATTTACCCTAGGCCTAAAATTACCAGGAACAACGAGAGAGGTGATATTAGCGGTCGAGTAGTCGTAGGTTTCTTTGCCATCTTCTTGGTAATAGCCAGAAGACTTCGAGTGATGATGGTTTACATCAACAAAGCCTAAATCAACTCCCATCAGGTAAATATGGTTAAAGCCCAGAACGCTAATAATATTGGTAACGAAATTACTAACAGTGGGGAAGGATTGCTGAAGCACTTCAAAGTGCTGTTTACCTAATACGCTAAGGGCTGAAACTGTTGATGATTCACCTTCTTTAAATGCAACGAGTACATCTTTGTATAGTTCGCAGGTATCTGGGTGAATCCCGTTACAGGAAATAAGCGTTATTTCTTTTAAATAGCCCAAATCACCAATTAGCACAGGCCAATCATAGGTGCTGCGATTTTGTTCTATTTCGGCATGGAAATCTGGCGTGATACCGTTTTTATACAAGGCTTGAAGGGCAGTGCCGCAGCTAATAACTATCACTTGCTCGCGCCATTCTTTAATGGCTTCGATCGACATATCTAAAGACGGGCCATTCCCTATGATAAACACAGGTACTTCTTTATCCTTATAGTTTAGGTATTGCGACGGGTTATTCATTAATACCGGGTAATCGCGCCTGAACCCTTCTTTCATATGCTCGATCCCATAGTAGGCGTGATCGAAGTACTCCCCCATAGAGATAACCACTTGTAGTTGTTCTCTAAGCTGCGCTATGGCGCTATTAAGTGAGGCGTTGTAGTAGCTTTGATAGAAGTAGGTATTATTTAAAATGTAGGGGCCAATGGAGTGAAACTGATTTAATAAGTCGTTAAATAAGTGCGTACCGTCATCACCTACGTTTAGGTAAATTCGCGTGTCACTGGCTTCTATTTTTTCGAAAATTGTTTGCCAATCTATGGCGAATAAGGATGCGTAAAAGAAGTCAGGGTTTGGCTCACACACAAATAGTTTTTCTACCGTATGTTCGTCCAGTAGCTTTTCGAGCTGATAGCCAACCCCCAACCCAAACATAATGATAGAGGCTATTGTATCTGGTAGTTCACCGACGTCTTCTTCTGCTTCTTTTAGCAACTCTTGGGTTTCATTGACGAACTGGTAATGAAGGTAATGAGCGAGTTTGGTTCCCTTATAGCCAAGCACAAGACCGTCTTTGTTCGGTTGTTCATTAAAATTTTCAAAGTTCCATTCACAATCTTGCTTTGGTGAACTGCCGTACCACGGGTGCAGCCCGACACTTTTTACAACACTGATTTCTTGGTTTTGGTTTTGGATCGGTAGCCAAATCTGCGGTGTATAATCTTTATATTGCTGATAAATATTTGGGAAATACTTTTTGAAAGCCAACAAGTTTTGTTCAAATAAACTATTTTGAGTGGACACATTTTTATGCGCATTAAAGTCTAATTTAGGTGCCCAAGACGGCACAAATTCTAAGTGGCTTTTATGTTGGCTAATACCGAAGCCACTATTGCTAATATCATCCCAGCTGCGATGACAGATATCATGGTATATCGAGTCAAACACCTCTTGGTTATAATGTTTATAGAGATGGAAACTGTCGATTGAAATGTGTTCCCTTAACTCCTTGATGTCAGTTAGTAAATCTCGTCCATCCTTCTCAATTTGTAAAAATAGCGCCGTGCCTTTTGCTTTGGCTAACGCAAAGATATCCGCCCAAGATACGGCCATCGTTGAGCACTGAAAATACTGAAGTTCAGGTTCGTAAACTATCAGGTTTTTAATCGTTCTCGCTTCAAGCAACTGAATAATATGCAAACCAAGACCACACCCTAATACAACAAGACATTCCACTTCGTCTGGCATTGGGGAAAGGGCTTGCTCGGTTTTAAAACTTTTTAGTTGTTTAAAATCTAACGGGTCTTCCGAGTTTTCAACTAAATTTGTTTTCTTTTTAGTGTCAGTAAAATCAACACAGGGGCAATGGTCCAGGGTTTGTGCAACCTGTTGCTGTATCTCTTCGCTTGGATGAAAGCCGTAAAAGGTTCTGCCTATCCCATAATCAACTATATTCGTTTCGCCCCATTTATTCATGAATAAAGATAGATTAGAAAGTTGTGAATCTTTGATCAGAGGAAGAAGTGAAGGGATGTTCCGCAAAAATGCGTTAAAGCTGTCGTTGCGGTTTTTAACAATACTTTTTGCCAATTGGTCATCAAGTAAGGCTTGTTTTTCTTCATCTTTTTCTAAATGCAGGCGAATATTTTTTAACATGGTTCACTTAATTTTACAGTTACTGTGATGATTACGGGCATATGACTTAAGCGTAACCCTAAATCTAAACTTCTTCATGCTACAAAGTGTTGATTGGGTAGTGAAGAGTTATAGGCTTTGTTTTCGCAAAAGCAATAATCAGGCCGCTTTACCGCTAATAATTTGACACAAAGCTTACATAAGCAACTGAAGAAAAGACAGAAACCTTGCACAAGCCTAAATATGAGTAAGCTTGAGCCATTGACACATACAGTATTGAATATTGCTAAGGCGTATCACACAACATACTTTGGTGTGCTTACTTTTTGACCCGAACTTTGCTACGCTCACCTAGGGTTTTGAGAGATGGTAGAGGTACGGTCTCTAGGAGAAAAAATATGATTAATTTAAATACAGAGTCCAATTCATCTTTGTTGCAACAAGTGCAGCAAAAACAAGAATCAATCTTTGAAAAATTAGCATCAGGCAAGAAAGTAAACAGCGCCGCAGATGGTGCAGCCGCGCAGCAAATTATTGATAGGCTAACGACTCAAGTAGAAGGTAATCGTCAGTCTGTGGCTAACGCTTATGATGGCGTGTCATTAACCCAAGTCGCTGAGGGTGGTTTGTCGGGAATCAACGATGATGTGAGCCGTATTCGTGAATTATCGGTTCAGGCCGGCAATGGCATTTTAAGTGATTCTGACCGCCAGGCAATTCAAGCCGAGGTAACGCAATTACAAGAAAACATCTCACAAACAATCGAGCAAACTGAGTTTGGTGGGCAATCGCTTTTAACGAATAATGACAGCATTGAGTTTCAAGTAGGCGCAAATGCAGGGCAGAAAATTGGGGTAGCTACCCAAGATGTAGCTGCTAGCTTAACTGACGTATTAAATGTTGATCTGTCCACCGCGCAAGGCGCAGAAGAAGCCCTGGCCGTGGCCGATGAAGCTGCAGAATTTGTAGGGGCAGCCAGAGCTGACCTAGGAGCAACGCAGAATCAGTTTGAAAGCGCTGCGCGTAACCTTACGCAGTCTAATGTGAATATTGCAGCGGCCCGTAGTCGTATTCAAGATACTGATTATGCACAAGCTACAGCGGATAGTGCGGCTGCGAATATCCTAGGCCAAGCGAGTACTTCAGTGCAGGCGCAAGCTAATCAGCAGCAAGGACAAGTTCTAAGCTTACTTAATGGATAATAACTAGGGCGTGTTGACCTTTGTTGTATATTTTTGCAGGGGTCGACATGGCAGTATTTTACTCTTTGATCCAGTCCTATGACTTAGCCCATTAGGCCCTCAAGACTGCTCCGCGATTAAAACGCTTCCATTTAGATCAAAATTCGTACAGTAAAGATCAACACGCCCAGGCATATAAAAATAAAAGACGGTTACAGCCTTTTTTAGTTGATTTTTTGTACATTTAAACCCGCCATAGATATTAACCATTAGTGGTATGATACTTTTTAACTTATTGTTATTAAACGATTTTTATTTTAAATTCCGCAAGCGTTACATTTAGGTCTCATTCCTCTATTGCTATCCACCAATGAATGGTTAAAATTAAAACCAGAAGTAAAACAGTCAATTAACAAGATTATATTGAGGGATGCATGAGTAATATTCTGATTATCAGTGGGCGACCCACGCTCGGGCATAATCTGAACACAATATTGACCTTTCTCGGTGAAAGCAGCACTGCTATCGCATTTGAGCAAGCCGTCAGTACGCTAAAATCTCATCCTGTTTTTGATGCTGTTTTAATCGATGCATTAGACATGGAGCTGGCGGGGGAATTGTGTGATAAATTTCCCCAACAGCCATTTATTCTGGTTGATAGCAAAGATGCCAATTTTACCTCTGGCGCCAACCGAGTTGGAGCCGTTGATGAAGCGGTAACTTACCCTTTATTAACGCAAATGCTGCATCGATGCCAAGAACATCGTCGTATGCAACCCAACCGCAACACTACGCCGCAGAATAAAACCAAACTATTTCGCAGTTTGGTGGGCAAAAGTAATCAAATTCAAAACGTACGCCATCTTATTGAACAAGTCGCGCCAACTGACGCCAATGTACTTATTTTAGGGGAATCCGGAACGGGTAAAGAGGTGATAGCGCGAAATGTGCATTACCTATCTAAGCGAGGAACTAACCCCTTTATTCCGGTCAACTGTGGTGCTATTCCTGGTGAGCTTTTGGAAAGTGAATTATTCGGCCATGAGAAAGGCGCATTTACCGGGGCGATAGGGGCGCGAAAAGGCCGTTTTGAATTAGCTGAAGGTGGCACACTGTTTCTTGACGAAATAGGTGACATGCCACTGCAAATGCAAGTCAAATTACTGCGCGTTTTGCAGGAACGCACGTATGAGCGGGTCGGTGGAATGAAACCCATTCGTTGTGATGTACGGGTAGTTGCAGCGACTCACCGCAACCTCGAAGAGATGATCGAACAAGGGCGTTTTCGCGAAGATTTATATTATCGTTTAAACGTGTTTCCTATTGATAGCCCCGCGTTGCGTGAACGCCATGAAGATATTCCTCTACTCTTGCAAGAGCTTGTTTCCCGTATGGAGCGTGAAAACGCACAGATCAAGTTTACCGAAAACGCCATGAAGTCGTTGATGGAACACAGCTGGGCGGGCAACGTCCGCGAACTGTCAAACTTGGTTGAGCGGTTAATGATTTTGTATCCTAATCAACTTATTGATGTGGGTGATTTACCGCATAAATATCGTCATTTAGATGTAGACGACTACGAACCTGATTATCCAGAAGAGTTACTTGAGCGCGAAGCGCTTAATGCTTTGTTTTCAGCTGATGCAGACTCTGAAGATGACAGCTTCGATGAGAACACCACTTCTACCGAATTACCCCCAGAGGGCATTAATCTCAAGGAGTATATTTCAGAGATGGAAGTTAGCTTGATATCCCAAGCGCTCGAGCAGCAAGACTGGGTGGTTGCTCGCTCAGCTGAGGTGCTTGGCATGCGTCGCACTACGTTAGTGGAAAAGATGCGTAAGTACGATATAAGCAAAGCGTAACATCCATCCTTTCCCCTCGCTTCGACAAAAAAATGACACGTAAATCAATCTAACTATCTGATTAATAATAAATAATTTTGTGGCACAGGATGTGCTTATCTAAAGGCTATATTCAATCTGTCTAAGTTTTGACGTGAGGACCATATGGCATTTAGTAATTTACAGACCCTAACGGCTAGTCAGGCACCAGTTTCAACTGGGGCTGTCATATCCTTTTCAAACGCTGTTGATGCCAATTGCGTTTCTGATGCCAATAGTACAATTGAATCCACTCAAGACATTCAAGCGCTGCGTCAACAAGCCACTAGGCTGGAACATCTATTACAAGTAATGCCCGCAGGCGTAGTTGTACTTGATGGAAAGGGCCACGTGAAACAGGCAAATCAGCTCGCCAAATCACTGCTAGGGGAGCCATTAGAGGGGCAAGTGTGGCGTAATATCATCAAGCGCTCCTTTAAACCCCAAGCTGACGATGGTCACGAAGTGTCTTTGTTTGATGGTAGAAAAGTAAAATTATCTATTACGCCACTGGTGAATGAACCTGGTCAATTAATTGTTCTTACGGATCTTACCGAAACACGTCAACTTCAACAGCGTATTGGTCATCTACAAAAGTTATCTTCCCTAGGGAAGATGGTTGCTTCATTGGCTCATCAAATTCGTACTCCTCTATCTGCTGCGATGCTATATGCGGCTAATCTATCCAGTGGGGATTTAGCCAAGGAGTCACGTCAGCGTTTCAGTGACAAATTACTATCGCGTTTACGTGACCTAGAAGCGCAGGTTAATGACATGCTACTTTTCGCCAAAAGTGGAAATGAGCAAGTACTAGCTGATATTTCTCTCGAAGAAATGATGTTAGAGGTAAAAGCGGCCAGCGAGGCCATGCTCAATAAGAGCAATGGTAGCTTAGATGTCATTCTACCAGAGCCAAATATTCACTTTATCGGCAATAAAACTGCCCTCAGTGGCGCCTTACAAAACTTAATTCACAATGCGCTGATCGCACGGCCAGAAGGTGCGCATATTGTTTTCAGTGCAGAGCGAGACGAGCAAAAGCCCGATTGTATGCGTTTAACGGTTACCGACAACGGGCCTGGGATCCCAGCAGACAAAATTAAGCATATTTTTGAACCCTTTTTCACTACGCGCAGCCAAGGTACCGGCTTGGGGTTGGCGGTGGTAAAAACGGTCGTTCAGTCTCATCAAGGTGAAGTGCAGGCGACCAATTTAGTATCTGGCGGCGCATGTTTCTCTATCGTATTGCCCATTTTAACGCGAACCGCAGATGAGAAAATATCTGCTGGTAATGCCAATATTCACGCTCAATAGGCGAGGAGTTAAATTTATGTCTCAAACAACGATTTTAATTGTCGAAGATGATGCTGGTTTGCGTGAAGCCTTGGTAGACACTCTTTTGCTCGGTGGATATAAGGTCCTAGAAGCTGACTGCGCCGAGCGTGGCTTGATGATGATGAATCAAGAATCTATTGATTTAGTCGTTAGCGATATCCAAATGGGCGAAATGAGTGGCCTGTCTTTACTGCGTAGCTTGAAAAACAAGTATCCGAATGTCCCCGTTTTGTTGATGACCGCTTATGCCACAATTGATGATGCGGTTTCGGCTATGCGCGACGGGGCAACAGATTATATGTCAAAGCCATTTGCACCTGAAGTGCTGCTTAACTTAGTGGGTCGCTATGCACCTGCTCAGAAAGTGCTTTCATACGACCCCATAGTCGCTGACCCCAGTAGCGTCAAATTATTGCAATTGGCGCAACGTGTTGCGCGTTCAGATGCAACCGTTATGGTACTTGGCCCAAGCGGTTCAGGAAAAGAGGTACTGGCGCGTTATATTCATGATCAATCTGATCGCGCAGAACAGCCTTTTGTCGCAATTAATTGCGCAGCTATCCCAGAAAATATGCTTGAGGCGACCTTATTTGGCTATGAAAAAGGGGCCTTTACTGGCGCCATTCAAGCCTGCCCAGGAAAATTTGAGCAAGCACAAGGCGGTACTATTTTACTTGATGAAATAAGTGAAATGGACTTAGGTTTACAGGCAAAACTATTGCGCGTGCTTCAAGAGAAAGAAGTAGAGCGATTAGGTAGCCGCAAAATGATCCCGCTAGATGTGCGGGTGGTTGCAACAAGTAACCGCAATATTCGCCAAACCGTTGACGATGGCTTATTCAGAGAAGATTTATACTATCGCTTAAATGTGTTTCCGCTAACTTGGGCACCTCTTGACAAACGTCCTGGTGACATCGTTCCACTGGCTGAACATTTGGTGGCACGCCACCGTGGTAAGCAGGGTGCAGCTACACTTGGCTTCTCTTCATCTGCGCGCAGTAAAATGCTACAACACAACTGGCCTGGCAATGTACGAGAGCTAGAAAACGTTGTGCAACGAGCCCTTATTTTATGTGACGGAGAAAAGATTGAGGCAGATGATCTTATGCTTGAGTCTATTGAAAATGATTTGAGCCATACTCAGGAGTCTGTGATAGAAGAAGACGAAAGCAAGCTAGGCTCAGAACTTCGTCAGCAAGAGCATCAAATTATTCTTGATACATTACAGTCTTGCCAAGGCCGCAGAAAAGACGTTGCGGAGCGCCTAGGAATAAGTCCACGTACACTACGCTACAAGCTAGCGAAAATGCGCGAAGTGGGTATCGAGTTGCCCGCTTAATCGCACAAGCACGATGCTAGCGCGTTAGTATTGCGCTTGCTCAACTAAATTGCTATTTAATCGGCCGCCCACCCTAAAAAGGCGGTCGTGTTTTCAGCTCCTTCAATATTCCTCTTTTGTTACAAAAACTTACCCTAATACCATTTTACCTATTAATGCACTTTGGTATTAGCTATAAAAACAAAATTGTTCAATTCTCTCATCACGTCAAGAAACCGTCATACCAGTACATCTCATTTATATTGATGTAAGCTGTTGATATATATGGTGTAGTTTTGTTGGCATTAACTTTGCTTTTAACTGGTTAAGTCTGAATACCGTCATCTCATTAATTCGCCAGGAGCACATCATGGACATTAAGGCACAATCACTTTACCAAGACATGCAAAGCATGGCTTTACAAAGCAAAGCTGGGTTAGGTGAAATCAACCCTGCTAGTTTACAGGGTGTGCAAGTCAATCCGTCAGGTGAGAATTTTGCTGACATGCTTGGCCACGCGATTGAGTCGGTTAATAGCATGCAGTTGGATGCGAAGAGCCAAGCTGAGCGTTTTGAGATGGGTGATAAAAGTCTCAGTTTAGCGGATGTGATGGTCGCCAAAGAAAAATCTAGTATCGCATTTGAGGCAACAGTACAAGTACGTAATAAAGTGCTTGAAGCCTACAAAACCATTATGAATATGCCGGTTTAGGAGCTGACACGTGGCAGAAGCAACAGGTACAGAGTTGGCAATGAGCAATGCTAGCGCAGACCCATACTCAGGTGGTTCAGAAGCTGAACAAAAATCTGGCTTTATGGATTCACTTGGCTCCACCGACATGGTGCGTCAACTTATGCTTGTTGTGGCTTTAGTGATATGCGTAGCTATCGCAGTATTTATTATGATATGGGCACAAGAGCCTGATTATCGCCCGCTAGCTAAGATGCAAACCCAAGAATTGATCGAAGCGTTAGATTATTTTGATCAGAATCAAATAGACTACCGCCTTGAAGGCAATACAGTTTATGTAAGTTCAGATCAATATCAAGATATCAAGCTGGGCATGGCCCGCCAAGGCTTGAGTCAAGGCGTATCTGAAGGCACCGATATTATCATGCAAGACATGGGATTTGGAGTCAGTCAACGCGTTGAAAAAGTGCGTTTAAAGCACGCTCGTGAACAACAACTGGCTCGCACACTTGAAGAAATGAGTGCTGTTACCCGCGCTAAAGTACTACTTGCTCTGCCAAAAGAAAACGTGTTCGCAAGACGTGAGAAAAAGGCCAGTGCCACAGTGGTCATCACCGCGCGACGCGGCGCAATTATGGGCAGTGAAGAAGTAAGCTCAATTGTTGATATAGTCGCATCTGCAGTGCAAGGCTTAGAGCCAGAGCGCGTTACAGTAACCGACAGTAACGGGCGTTTGCTTAATTCTGGTTCACAAGACAGTGAAGCGGCCAGAAGTAAAAAAGAATTTGAAATGGAGCGTAAACGCGAAAGTGAATACCTTCAAAAAATAGATTCCATACTGATACCCGTTCTAGGTTTGGGGAATTATACCGCGCAAGCTGATGTTACTATGGATTTCACCGCGGTCGAGCAGACTAAGCGTAGTTACAATCCGGATTTACCCGCGGTACGTAGCGAAATGACCGTCGAGGACAACAGCGTGGGTGGCGTTTTAGGCGGCATTCCAGGGGCGTTAACCAATCAGCCTCCACTTGATTCTAATATTCCAGAAGAAGCGATTGCGAGTAATACACAAACGACTATGCCGGGGCGCAATCATAAAGAAGAAACCAGAAACTATGAGCTAGATACCACCATTAGTCATACCAAGCAGCAAACGGGTGTTATTCGTCGTTTGAGTGTTTCTGTCGCATTAGACCATATAGCCACAACAGGTGAAGATGGTACTACCACATTCTCACCTCGCTCTCAGGCAGAGCTACTCGATATTCGCCGTTTATTGCAAGGTGGTCTCGGTTTTGATGTTACCCGCGGCGACTCACTTGAAGTCGTTAGCATTCCATTTAGCCGAGAGGGTGAGGTGGCGCTAGAAGAAGTACCGATTTGGGAAGATCCTAAGTTCATGCCTATCTTAAAGTTAGTGATTGGCGGTTTGGTAATTATCGTGCTTCTGCTAGCGGTTGTACGCCCAATGCTACGTAAACTTATTTACCCAGAAGAGACCACGTCAAAAGATGAGTTTGATGCGGATGAAGGGCTAGACTTAGGCGATGAAACCATCAGCATGTTGTCGCAAGAATTCGATGACTCACAAGTCGGCTTCGCCGCTGATGGTAGCTTTATGTTGCCGGATCTACACAAGGACGAAGACGTACTCAAAGCGGTTCGTGCCTTGGTAGCCAATGAGCCTGAGTTGTCTTCACAAGTGGTTAAAAACTGGTTATTACAAGACGAATAACCTAAGCAACGCGCAGACTAAGTGACGAGTAAGAGATAAACATCATGCCAGAAGAAAATACAGCACCAGCAACCACGGCCCCTGCAGAAAGCGGTTATGATGTTGGTAAATTAGAAGGTGTTGAAAAAGCGGCTATTTTGCTTCTGAGTTTAACGGAAGAAGATGCAGCACAAATTCTAAAGCACTTAGAGCCTAAACAAGTTCAAAGGCTAGGCCAAGCTATGGCACAAATCGATGATATGACGCAGCCCAAGATTACCGCCGTGCATAAACACTTCATTGATGAAATCCAAAAATACAGCACCATAGGTTTCCAAAGTCAAGACTTCGTGAAACGGGCGTTAACGTCAGCCTTAGGCGAAGATAAAGCGGCCAACCTTATTGATCAAATTTTGATGGGCACAGGTGCTAAGGGACTTGACTCCCTCAAATGGATGGACTCAAAACAAGTGGCCAGCATTATTCGCAACGAGCATCCGCAAATTCAAACCATTGTTATGTCTTATTTAGATGCTGAACAATCTGCTGAGATCCTCGCCCAGTTCCCAGAAAAAGTACGTTTAGATTTAATGATGCGGGTTGCAAACCTAGAGGAAGTACAGCCGGCCGCTTTGCAAGAATTAAACGAAATCATGGAAAAACAATTTGCAGGCCAAGCGGGTACGCAAGCAGCCAAAATGGGCGGCTTGAAATCTGCGGCAGATATCATGAACTACCTCGACACCAATATCGAAGGACAATTGATGGATGCCATTCGCGAACAGGACGAAGAGATGAGTCAACAGATACAAGACTTAATGTTCGTGTTTGATAACTTAGCTGAAGTCGATGATCGAGCGATCCAAGCTATTCTGCGTGAAGTTCAGCAAGACGCCTTACTCAAAGCAATTAAAGGCGCAGATGAAGCCCTTAAAACGAAGATCACCGCAAATATGTCTAAACGTGCGGCGGATATGCTACTGGACGATCTAGAAGCACTTGGGCCAGTACGCTTAAGCGAAGTAGAAGCCGCGCAAAAAGAAATTTTGTCTGTGGCTCGACGGTTAGCTGATGCGGGCGAAATCATGCTCGGTGGCGGAGGCGGTGATGAATTCCTATAGCCTTTGGGCACTAAGTGGCAGTAGCACGGCGTCATGAATAAGTATAATGATAATGAACAGGATAAAGACATCAGCGCCTGGGATCTCCCTTTTGTTGAGGATCAGAGCAAAGCCGATAGCACGACAACCAATGCGATAAATCGCCGCTCGAATTGGAAATACGAACCCCCAGAAAATCAAACCGATGAAGAAGAGGAGTTTAGCCCCCCTACGGCCCAAGAAATTGAATCAATTCGAGAAGCAGCTCAAGGTGAAGGGTTTGATGCGGGTAAACAAGAGGGCCTTGAAAAAGGACATCAAGAGGGATTTGAGCAGGGCAAAGAGCAGGGGTTTACCCAAGGGCTTGAAGAGGGTAGAGCGCAAGGGCTAGCTGAAGCGCAAGAAACCATTCAACAGCAACTTGAAAGCTGGCAGAGTTTGCTATCAACGCTGCATCACCCTGTGGCTTTAGTGGAAGATGCCTTACAAAAAGAACTCGTATCTTTAGCCGTGTCGTTGGCAAAGTCAGTGATAAGAGCTGAAGTGAAAACCAACTCAGATATTATTTTCAATGCCCTAAGCGAAGGGCTAAAAGCGCTACCCATCAATGAAAACCAGTATCAAATTCACTTGCACCCAGAGGATTTAGCGTTAGTCACTGAGCACTTTAGTGAACAAGAAATTGAAAAGCATGGTTGGCAGTTAGTGGAAGCGCCTAATTTGTCTCAAGGTGGCTGCGATATCGTTACTCAAAGTAATGCGGTTGATGTCAGTATTGAGCGCCGGGTTAAAGACGTATTGGACAAGTTTTTGTTAGAGCAAGGGTTAGACACCATTGCGCCTGACGAAGATGAGTAGCCGATTATGTCACTTTCGCTATTAGAAAATATTAAAGCACTGCAACAACAGGTACCTCAAGCGCCGGTCGTTGCAGCCGGCAAGCTGGTGCGCGGAATTGGTTTAACATTAGAAGCTGTCGGCTGCCAAATGCCAGTGGGTAGCCAATGTTTGATTCAAACAGTAGATGGTGAAATTGAAGCTGAAGTGGTTGGATTTGCTGAGCATATTACCTATTTGATGCCTACTCAGGCAGTTAAAGGCATAGTGCCAGGCTCGCGCGTTCAGCCACTTAACCGTGAACAAGGGCTACCCGTAGGTATGTCTCTTTTAGGGCGAGTGGTAGACGGCAATGGTCAACCTCTAGATGGTCTTGGGGCCATCAAAGCAGAAAAGCGCGTGCCGTTAACCCGCCCACCTATGAACCCACTTTCCAGAAAGCCAATTCGCGAACCTCTAGATGTAGGCGTGCGAGCTATTAATAGCATGATTACAGTAGGCAGCGGCCAACGCATGGGGTTGTTTGCAGGCAGTGGTGTGGGTAAAAGTGTATTGCTAGGCATGATGACCCGAGGCACGAGTGCCGATGTGGTAGTGGTGGGCTTGGTCGGTGAACGTGGGCGAGAAGTAAAAGAGTTTATTCAAGATATTTTAGGCGATGAAGAGCGTCAAAAAGCCGTTGTCGTGGCGGCACCTGCCGATACATCCCCGTTAATGCGTTTAAAAGGATGTGAAACCGCCGTTACGATTGCCGAGTACTTTCGCGATAAAGGGATGAATGTTCTATTACTTGTTGATTCGCTGACCCGCTACGCGATGGCCCAGCGTGAAATTGCTCTGGCGGTCGGTGAACCACCTGCAACCAAAGGCTACCCGCCTTCTGTATTTGCACGCTTGCCTGCATTAGTTGAGCGGGCTGGAAATGGCGGGGAGAACCAAGGCTCTATCACCGCATTTTACACCGTGCTAACCGAAGGGGATGATTTACAAGATCCAATCGCTGACTCGGCACGAGCTATACTAGACGGGCATATCGTACTCTCGCGTCAACTAGCAGATTCAGGACATTACCCCGCCATTGATATTGAAGCTTCTATTAGCCGAGTGATGCCTATGGTTGTTAGCCCTGAGCATGTTCAAGTTGCTCGGCGCATACGGCAAGTGTATTCAACTTACCAACAAAACCGCGATCTCATTAGCATTGGTGCATACACCAGAGGTAACGATCCGCGCATTGATTTATCTATTAAAGCTGAGCCTGCTATCAATGCTTTTTTACAACAAGGTATGCAGCAAATACTGACTTTTGAAGAAAGTGTCGAAACTATGGTTAAGCTTGGTACTGGCTTAGGGCCCGCATGATGATTGTGGTTAAATTTCTACGCATAGAGCAACTTGCCTATTCCGTTCATTTTTCACTTCAGACAGGAGCGCGATATGCCGGTCAGTAAGCAATTGCAAATGGTGGCAGATTGGGAACGTCGTAAAGAGCAAAAAATGGCCACAGACTACCAGTTAGCACAGCAAAACGTAGTAGATAATCAAAATAAACTCACTGGATTAGAGCAATATCGAGTTAACTATTTAAAAGAAGGGATCCGTAAGGGCCAGCTTGGTTTAGCTGCGAAAAATTATGGGCAGCACCAGTCCTTCGTGGGTAAAATTGATGCCGCATGTGAACAACAAACGAAACAAGTCAGCAATGCACTTGTGGTGGCCGAGCAGCGCAAAACACAGTGGCTTGCTCAGCAGCGCAAGCGAAAAGCTGTGGAAATGTTACTCGATAAACAAGCCCTTAAGATTCAACAAAAGCAGGATAGAGCAGAACAGCAAATGCTTGACGAACTTGCATTACAAAAGTTTCTGCGCAGCAAATAGTATTAGTCTAATCACTGGCTACCCTCTCAACGGGTAAAAAACTCTAAGTGCTTCTACGCGTCCTCTTGTTTTAGTCTGCTTTGTGTATATTCATTTATGTTGGAATGAACATTGCTCTTATTCATTCAAGAGACAATTTAAGAACTAAAAACCAAGAGATTGAATCGTGAAAAGAGCGCCGTTAGTGCCTTCTACTATTCAACAACTATTATTAAGTTTTTGTTTTTAAATAGAATAATTATTTTTTCACACTTGGGTGTAGAGGATTTTAAATGCTGCAACAAATTGCCACTGCTAAATCAGACGTTGCCGCTTACGCGGTTGATGTGAGTGATAAAAGCGCCTCTAAACTGCAAAATGCAGATGAATTTGCCTTTATGTTAGCTAAGGAGAATAAATCTCATCAGTCAGCTAAGGCAACACCTGAGACTAAAGCTGACGTACAGCCACGCACCAGCAAAAAAGATAAGCAAGCTGCACAAAAAAGTGTTGTCGCATCAGAAAAAGCGACCCAAGACGCGCTATCAAATACTTCCCCTAGCGAAGAATCAAATGCGTTGGGCAAACAAGCGCAGCCTTTTGCTGCAGAGCGAGGTAACACGGTTGCAACTGATAAGAATGGTCTTGCAAGTAAAAGTACAGCGCAAAACGAATCGGACGGTAAAAATATCGACATATCGGCGCAAGTTCAGATGGGCACAGCCGAGGCTAACGTGACGTCATCAGAACAGGTTGATACCTTGGTTACCACAAAGGTTAAAGATGATGCACAGGGCAATCATTGGTTATCGATAGTTGAACAGCTTGTGGCAAACGCTCAGAGCAAAGGTAACAGCGAAGCGCAAGGTAATAGTCAAAAAGCGGGTGTGGCCGATGAAAGCTCGCTTAAAGGAATTATTGATAGTGCAGGTTTTCCCATCAATGCCGAGGACGCTATCGAAACAGTTTCTGGCTCAAACGCAAGTGACGATATTGCTGGTATGCCAGAAAGTGACCAGTTGGCACTGGTAGCAGCTTTGCTGAACAAAATGAATAATACCCAGCTCGATAGCAGATCAGCGCAAGGCGCAAATGAGCATAGCGTTGAAGGTAAAATAGCTGAAGGCAAAATACCCGCTGATGATGTGAGTAAAATGATGGCTGCGCTTGAGGGGCAACCAGAACTAATGAGTGCGTTAAAGCAATTACTCACAACACAAGAGCAAATAAGTGAAGAGTCAAAAGTAGCGCTCGTTGATGCCGGTACTGAAGGGACACTTGAAACTCAGACCAGCGAAGTTTCAGATACGCTAATACAATCTGCAGAAGAAGAGTTAGTACTTAATGAGCAAGAACTAGTCGAGCTTGCTCAAGCTGTTTTCAGTTTAATGGATGCAAAAGCTGCCACCACAAAAGAAACAGCCAAAGGTGATGTAGCGATACAAACACTTGGGGTAAAGGGGAGTGAGCCACAAGCGGGCAGTAGCGAAACAGTGTCGCAACTTATTGAACAAGCAACTGAGCAAAGCGCTCTTGTCTCTGGGCTTGACGCTGGTGCCTCTGAATTAGACGCTGAGCTAACGCAACAACAGCTTGTCTTGTTAGAAAGTACACCTGAATTAAAAAAGCTTCTACAGTTGCCCCCAGAAAAACTTGAGAGTGCCTTAGCAATATTAGCCAAGCAATTACAGCAAGGAGGCACGGCAAGTACAAGCTCCGTGAGTGAATCCTCTATTGGCACAGTGGTGACAAATACAGGTCAGATAGAGAGTGACTTAACGCCCCCCGCAAGCCTTGATTTGAGTAACCTTTTGAGCAAAGTTGACACCAAAGCAGACGTCAGCGGTACCACTGATTTTATTTCTGCTTTAAAAACAGGCTTGGCCGAAGTTAAAGCTCAGCTTGAAAAAGGCCGTGAGCCCGGCATTGATTTAAAGGCCTTGGTGAATGACGCCATAAAATCGTCACCAGAGTTGGCAAGCAATATGCTTTCAACTAAGCCTGAGCAGGTAGAATTGGCTACGCGGTCAATGATGCAGGTAGTAGACGTGGCCCAATTGATGAGTAGCGCGCTAGAACAGGTTTCGCATCAGCAATCGGTTAATGCTACCTATCGTGAGCAGGGCATCAATATGGTTGAACAAACTAAGGCAAGCCAGTTGCAGCAAGGGCAATTTGATAAAGCATTGAATTTAGCCAAACCTGAAGCGCACCAGCAATTAGCTGAAAAAGTACGTTTTATGGTTAATGCCAATCAATTGGTAGCAGACATACGCTTAGACCCAGCTGAATTAGGTTCAATGCACGTAAAGGTGTCGGTAAGTGGGGAGTCAGCGAACGTGAGTTTCGTGGTGCAAACCTTACATGCTAAAGAAGCGATTGATAATGCTGCTCCTAAGTTAAAAGAGATGTTGGCTGAAAAGGGCATTGAGCTGGGGCAATCATCCGTCGAACAAGGGTCGCAAGACGAAGGTGACGAGCAGCAAATGGCCGGAAATGGCAATGGTCATGGCCATAGTGCAGAGCAAGGTCTGGCTGAAGGCGAAGTACCTGAAGGTGTATTACAGCAGCCAATCGTGAATGGAGCTTTAGGCGGTATAGATTACTTTGTTTAACGTTATCTAAGGTGCTTATCGATTGCGATTTTCTGAGTAAGAACGATAATAGCAGCAATTTATTATTTAAGGCGTGCTCATGGCTGAAGAAGAATTACAAATGGAAGAAGGCGGTAAAAAAAGTAAACTTATGATGATTATCATCATTGTGGTTGTTTTACTGTTAGGGGGCTCAGCTGCCGCTTATTTTTTACTGGGTGGTGAAGATGACGCGGCTATGGAGGCGGGTGCTGAGCAAACACAAGGCAGCAGCGACGGAGCGTCCATGTCAGCACCAGTTAAAACGGGCACAGCATTGTACGTAGCGATACCTAACCCAATCACGTTTAATGTGCCAGGCACCACTAGGGACAGATTAGTTGAGATAAAAGTACAACTTATGGTGCGCGGTAGTGACGCCGAAGAACAAGTGAAAATGCATATACCGTCTATTCAAGGGGCATTAAATCGCGCATTTAGCCAAGCGAATGCTGATGATTTAATCACTGAGGCAGGTAAAGCAACGATACGTGATAATGCGTTAAAAGAAGTGCAGAAAACGTTGAAAGACGTATCAGGTAATGAATTGGTTGAGCAGGTATTGTTCACTGGTTTTGTGATGCAATAAGCATAAGCGAGAAAGAGATTGAGCGACTTATTATCCCAAGATGAAATCGATGCGCTACTTCACGGAGTAGACGAAGTCGAAGAAGAAGACGTTGAAGAAACGCAAGGCGATGGCTCTGCGCTTGAATACGACTTCTCTTCGCAGGATCGAATCGTTAGGGGAAGAATGCCAACACTGGAAATCGTAAACGAACGGTTTGCCAGACATATGCGGGTTAGCTTGTTTAATATGATGCGCCGCTCGGCTGAAGTATCAATTAACGGTATCCAAATGATTAAGTTTGGAGAATATATTCATACTTTGTTCGTTCCTACTAGCTTAAATATGGTGCGCTTTCGTCCTTTAAAGGGCACAGGTTTGATCACCATGGAAGCTCGCTTAGTATTTATTTTAGTGGATAACTTCTTCGGTGGCGATGGACGTTACCATGCCAAAATTGAAGGTCGAGAATTTACCCCCACTGAGCGACGCATTATTCAAATGTTGCTTAAACTCATTTTTGAAGATTACAAAGAAGCATGGGCCCCAGTGATGGATGTATCTTTTGAGTATTTAGACTCGGAAGTAAACCCAGCTATGGCGAACATTGTGAGCCCTACCGAAGTGGTGGTGATCAGTTCTTTTCATATTGAACTTGATGGTGGCGGCGGTGATTTTCACGTGTCTTTGCCTTATTCCATGCTTGAGCCAATTCGAGAATTACTTGATGCGGGCGTGCAAAGTGATAAAGAAGATACCGATCTGCGTTGGAGTAAAGCGTTACGGGATGAAATCATGGACGTAAAAGTTGAGCTATCAACCCACATGATGGATTTAACCCTTAGCTTGCAAAAAATTATGGACATGAAAGCCGGAGATATTATCCCGATCGATATGCCCGAGCACATTACCGTCATGATTGAAGAATTACCTACTTTCAGAGCCAAGCTTGGTCGTTCTCGTGACAACCTAGCGCTCAAAATTACCGATAAAATTCCGCGTCCCACATCAGTGAAATCGGAGTTACAACTATTAACCAAAGGCGGTCGCAGAATTGACAGCGACGCCGAGTTACAAACCCTTGAAGATGATTTGTAGCCAATCAAGAGGCAAATATTATGAGTGAAGAAGAAGGTTTAGACGATTGGGCAGCAGCCATGGCTGAACAAGCAGACGAAGAAAATAAAGACGCAGCGGCGACCGTTGCAGATTTTGATGAGCTTGAAGAAGATAAAGATATCACGCCAGCGGAAAAACGTAAGTTAGATACGATCCTTGATATCCCTGTGACTATTTCCATGGAAGTAGGGCGCAGTCACATCAGCATTCGTAATCTACTGCAATTAAACCAAGGATCTGTCGTTGAATTAGACCGTGTTGCTGGCGAACCACTCGATGTGTTAGTAAATGGCACGTTGATTGCTCATGGTGAAGTAGTAGTCGTCAACGATAAATTTGGTATTCGCTTAACTGATGTTATTAGTCAACTGGAAAGAATCAAAAAACTCCGCTAACCAAACTCCTTTTAAAACAAGGGTTTGGTTGCTTCTGAGCCCTCTGTTTTTAGCCTCAAATACAGCACTTGCTGAGGCCAAAACCCTCTCTGATCCCACATCTATAGTGTCAATTTTTCTATCCCTTTTATTGGTTATCGCCGTGGTTTTCATGTTGGCGTTCATCATGCGACGGTTTAACGTCACTGGTGGTAGCTCGGGTCAACTTAAAGTAGTGGCCTCTCTAGCTGCAGGAACGAAAGAGCGGGTATTGGTTATTGAAGTGGGAGACGAACAGCACCTGATTGGTGTTACGGCTCAGAATATTAATCATCTCGCTAAACTTGATACGCCCATTGCAAATGATAAGCCCCCAAGCGGCGAGAATTTCAAAGATAAACTTAACTTGTTTATGGCTGGCAAGTTACAGCCCAACGCCAATCCTGGCAGTAAGCGCAACGCGGGAGAGCGCGATGAATAAACTATTTTTCTGGCTATTGGCCGCCGTGCTGTTGGCTGCGCCGAGTTGGGCGATTGCAGAGCCGGGGATCCCCGCTTTGACCATGACCGAGAACGCAGACGGTTCGCAAGATTACACCATGACATTGCAAGTCGTGGCTATTATGACAGCACTTAGTTTGCTTCCCGCGTTCATTATGATGATGACTTCATTTACACGGATCATCATTGTGTTATCTATTCTGCGTCAAGCTATTGGTTTGCAGCAGTCTCCGTCGAACCAAATTCTTATTGGTGTGAGCTTATTTTTATCGATGTTTATCATGGCACCTGTGTTTGAAAAAATTAACGAAACGGCGCTTCAACCTTATTTAAATGAGCAAATTACCTCAATACAAGCCTATGAGTTAGCCAAGGAGCCATTGCGCGGTTTTATGCTTGCTCAAACGCGCGTAAAAGATTTAGAAACCTTCGTGGAAATCGGTGGTTACGAAGATCAGTTCCAAGAGCCTGCTGATGTCCCAATGAATATACTGATCCCAGCGTTTGTTACCAGTGAACTGAAAACAGCGTTCCAGATTGGTTTTATGCTATTTATTCCTTTTCTTATTTTAGATTTGGTTGTGGCGTCTATCCTGATGGCGATGGGTATGATGATGTTATCGCCGATGATTGTCTCCTTGCCCTTCAAATTAATGCTATTTGTGCTAGTCGACGGCTGGAACTTAATTTTCGGTACGCTAGCAAACAGCTTCGGAATGGGGACCTAGTCATGGCACCTGAGGTCTTTGTTGATATCCTAAAAGAAGCGTTGAACATGGTGATTTTATTGGTATCCGCCATTATTTTGCCGAGTTTATTTGTAGGGCTAATTGTAGCGGTATTCCAAGCGGCCACCTCGATCAACGAGCAAACCATGAGTTTCTTACCGCGTTTAATTGTGACCTTACTGGCCTTGAGCTGGGGAGGACATTGGTTAGTGCAACAATTAATGGACTTCACCTTTACTATGGTGGAGCGTATCCCGGAAGTCGTTGGTTAAAATGGAGTTTTCAGCTGACGTCATTACGCAATTTATGGGCGATATGTTACTACCGTTTATGCGTATCTCCGGCATGTTAGCGACTATGGTTGGCCTTAGCGCGAAAACCGTTCCTACTACCGTTCGTGCTTTACTCACTTTGTTTATTACCCTGATCATTCTACCTGTGATACCACCGGTACAGGTTGATGAGGTGTTTTCAGTGGGTACCTTTATGTTAGTGATCCAGCAATTGATTATTGGCATCTCACTGGGGTTCATTTCCACTATGGTGCTCAACACTTTTGTATTAGCAGGGCAAGTGGTTGCTATGCAGACAGGTCTTGGCTTTGCGTCTATTGTTGATCCGGTCAACGGAATTAACGTACCGGCAGTTGGTCAATTTTATCTCATATTGGCAACCTTGCTCTTTTGGGCGTTAGATGGCCATTTAGCAATGATCCGCATGGTGGTGATGAGTTTTACCGCGTTTCCTGTAGGTGAAGCTTGGTTGCAGCCAGAACAATTCAGAGAAATTGCCCATTGGGCAGGGTGGATGTTTATCTCAGCGGTAACCTTGTCTCTCGCGCCTATTGTATCTCTGTTGATAGTAAATTTAGCGTTTGGCGTTATGACCAAGGCAGCACCGCAGTTAAACATTTTTAGTTTGGGTTTCAGTATTGCTCAAATTATGGGCTTGGTGATTATCTGGATCACCATGGACAACTTTACTTATCACTTTGAAGTACAGTGGGACAGGGCGCAGCAAATGATGTGTCAGCTCGTTAGGGTGTGTCCTTGAAGACTTTCATCAAAACAGTCCTGACAACACTCCTCAAAGGAGCCCAGAAACAAGCCCTTAAAGGAGGCGGTTAGTCATGTCTGACGCGAATGAAAAAACAGAAGACCCCACATCCAAAAAGATCACCGACTCCAGAAAAAAGGGCCAAGTCGCGCGATCTAAAGAGCTATCAACGGCCTTAGTGCTCGTCTTCAGTGCGGCGGCTTTTATCATGATGGGTGGGCAAATTGCCAAAGCTATCTATTTGGTAACCCAGCGCACATTCACTTTATCTCGTGATGAAACCTACGACTTTACGCATATGTTTCAAGCATGGGGCTCAGCGATTGAAACTGTCGCAGGGCCCGTTATGTTATATATGGTGATCATTACTGCCGCGGGAATTTACGGCAATATAGCGCTTGGTGGCTATAACTTTACTTGGCAAGGGGCGGCCCCAAAAGCGAATAAACTCAATCCACTTGCTGGCTTCAAACGAATGTTTGGCATGAACGGTTTAGTAGAGCTGCTTAAAGCGATTGCGAAGGTGATCGTCGTCATGGGAATGGCATATATAGCCATGCTGGTCTTTAAAGATGAAGCCCTGCATTTAGATTTGGAGTTGTATCCGCAAAATTTATTTCATGCCATGGATTTAATTTCTTGGGCGTTTTTAATGATGTGTTGTGCGCTTATTCCTATCGCGGCGTTTGATGTGCCGTATCAAAGCTATAAGCACAACAAGGAAATGAAAATGTCTAAACAGGAAGTTAAAGATGAAAATAAAAATGCTGAAGGTGACCCACAAGTTAAAAACCGCATTCGCCGTTTACAATTTCAAGCTGCGGCAAATCGGATGATGCAAGAAGTGCCAACAGCTGATGTGGTAGTGACTAACCCAACGCATTACTCCATTGCCTTAAAATACGATCAGCAAGGAACGCGAGCCCCAGTGCTGGTGGCTAAAGGGGTGGACGAAATGGCCATGCATATTCGTAAAATCGCTGATGCCCATGAGGTTCCGATTGTTGCTTCTCCTATGTTGGCTAGGGCAATTTACTACTCCACTGAGGTAGAATCAGAGATCCCGACTCAATTGTTTATGGCTGTGGCGCAAATTTTGGCTTATGTCTTCCAATTAAAAGCGTATAAAAAAGGCAAAGGCAAGCGTCCGAAGTCAGTACCGACCAACCTGCCAATCCCTTATGAGCTAAGGCGTTAACTGATCTTTAACGCTTAGCATTAGACTAAAGATTAAAACGTATTATTAGGTGGATAACCTAATTTGGCGCGGTAGTTGCTTTACTAGGTAAAACGTCCGCCAGGTGTCAAAAATACGCGCTATGCAACTAACTGCTTATCTTAATCGTTTCGACAAAAATCAATTTCAGTCTGTTATGTCTGGACTTGGTGCGCCTCTTGTTTTGTTGGCAATCATGGGAATGGTTATTTTACCCATGCCAGCGTTTCTTCTCGACGTGCTCTTTAGCTTTAATATTGCTTTATCATTGGTCATTATCTTAGTGTCTGTTTTCACTAAGAAGCCCGTCGACTTCGGTATTTTCCCTCTCGTTTTGTTAATTGCCACAGTACTGCGTCTAGCGCTGAATGTCGCGTCAACACGAATTGTATTGCTTGAAGGGCATGAAGGTGGCGATGCAGCAGGTAAAGTGATTCAAGCATTTGGTGAAGTCGTTATCGGCGGTAATTATGCTGTGGGTATTGTGGTGTTCGCCATTCTTTTGATTATCAACTTTAAAGTGGTGACAGCGGGCGCTGGGCGTATTTCTGAAGTAAGTGCACGATTTACCCTAGATGCTATGCCTGGTAAACAGATGGCAATTGATGCCGATCTGAACGCTGGGTTTATCGATCAAGATGAAGCGCGTAAACGCCGTTTTGAAGTGACCAGTGAGGCAGATTTCTATGGCTCAATGGACGGTGCATCTAAGTTTGTAAAAGGAGATGCAGTGGCAGGCTTATTTATTATGTTGATTAACATAGTAGGTGGCTTGTTTATTGGCATTTTTCAGCATGATTTGGCCTTTGGCCAAGCTGTCGAAATCTACACCTTGCTGACCATAGGTGATGGGTTAGTGGCACAAATTCCTTCGTTACTATTATCCGTAGCAACGGCGATTATTGTCACTCGTGAAAACGACTCCCAAGAGATGGGGCAAGAGCTCACTCGTCAGCTCGGCAACCGTCAAGCGCTATACATTACCAGCGGTATTTTGTTTGTAATGGGCATTGTTCCGGGCATGCCTCACATGGCGTTCTTAGGGTTCAGTGCGTTAATTGGTGGTTATGCATATTTCCAATATTGGAACGAAAAGAAAATGGCAGAGCAGCCTGAAGTGTTAGCGCCCACACCGGATCGTGGTAACGCGAAACCCGCTGAGATAAAAGAACTTGGTTGGGACGATGTGCAGCATGTCGATACCATCGGACTAGAAGTCGGGTATAGATTAATTCCCTTGGTTGATAAGTCTCAAGGCGGCGAATTATTGACGCGTATTAAAGGTGTGCGTAAGAAGTTATCTCAAGAATTAGGCTTTCTTATTCCTCCTGTGCATATTCGCGATAACTTAGACTTGAGCCCAAATAATTACACTATATCTATGTTAGGTGTATCTGTCGGTGAAGCTGAAATTAGCCACGACGATGAACTGGCAATTAACCCAGGCCAAGTATTTGGCAAGCTAGACGGCACAGTGACAAAAGACCCAGCCTTTGGCTTAGATGCCGTGTGGATCCGCTCCAACCAGCGCGAGCATGCTCAGACATTGGGTTACACCGTGGTTGACAGCGCTACCGTGGTTGCAACGCATTTAAGCCAATTGCTTACCAACAATGCCTACCAGTTGCTCGGTCACGAAGAAGTTCAACAACTGCTCGACATGCTTGCCAAGCAAAGCCCTAAACTGGTAGAAGGTTTGGTGCCGGATATTCTATCGCTTAGCACTGTGGTTAAGGTTTTGCAGACCTTATTGTACGAGGGGGTGCCTATCCGAGACTTGCGCACTATCGTGCAAACCTTGTGCGAGTATGGGCCGAAGAGTCAAGATCCAGACGTGTTGGTATCCGCTTTGCGTATCGCACTGAAGCGCTTAATCATTCAAGAAATCAACGGCGGCCAAGCCGAACTACCAGTCATAACTTTGGCGCCAGAGTTGGAACAGATGTTGCACCAGTCTTTACAAGCCGGTGGTGGAGATGGCGCAGGCATAGAGCCAGGTTTAGCGGAACGCTTACAGAAGTCGCTAAATGACGCATCTCAACAACAAGAATTGGCGGGTGAGCCTGCGGTATTACTGACCTCAGGCATGTTACGCCCAGTGCTATCTAGGTTCCTGAAGCACGCAGTACAAGGTTTGCATGTGTTGTCTTATCAAGAAATTCCAGATGACAAACAAATCAAAATAGTCAGTTCGGTGGGTCAATAGTCCGTCACCAGATGCAAGTAGCAAGGGGTAAATTGTGAAAATTAGACGCTTTTATGGCAAAGATATGCGAGAAGCATTGAAACAGGTCAAAGATGAGTTAGGCGATGACGCGGTTATTATGTCTAATAAGAAACTGAGTGATGGCGTAGAGATTGTCGCAGCTTATGATAAAGAGCCTGTGCATGCGCCTAAGCGCCAACAAGCTCCAACAACACCTGAGCCAAAACGCCGAGTGGATGCTACCCCTACGCTTAGCGAAATTATTGGTGATAGTGGGCCTGATAGCCTAAGAGCATTGCTGGAAAAACAGATTCAGGCGAAAGAGTCAGCGGTACAGGCCAATTCCAACGTACAACCTAGCCCAATTGCGCCACAACGAACAACCACCCAAAGCGAAGCACGTCAACCGCAAGCACGTACGGTTAATGAGCCCCAACAGGATGCATTGAATGAGATGCGTCAAGAGTTGGCTTCACTGCGTAATGTACTGCAATTTCAAGTGGCGGGTTTAATACAGCAAGATAAAGGGCGTAATCACCCATTACACGGATACTTGACCAGCAAGCTTCAAAGTATGGGGATCAGCCAAGCTCTCGCCAATGAAGTGGTGTCTTATACGCCAGCTGACACTGATGAGCGCCAAGCGTGGTTGTTTCTACTTAAGTTGTTAGCTAATCGTATTCAAACAGAAGAAAGTAACTTGCTGACGAAAGGGGGGGTTGCGGTATTAATGGGCCCAACTGGCACAGGTAAAACGACTACCGTGGCAAAGCTTGCAGCGCAAGCCGCGCAAAAATACGGGGCAGAAAATGTCGGTTTGATCACCCTAGATAGCTATCGAATTGCCGCCTATGAGCAAATATCCACATATGCGCGGATAATTGGTTGTTCGGTCAAAAAAGCTCAAAACGCTGAAGAATTGTCCGATCTGTTATTTCAGTTTAGAAATAAACGCCTTATTCTAATTGATACTGCAGGATTTGGACAAAGAGATGTTAGACTGATCAAACAGTTAGAAACGCTAAAGCAAAGTACAACAGCAAATATCAACAGTTATTTGGTGATGCAAGCCAATAGCCAATATCAAGTCATGCAGCAAACTATCGCTGCGTACAAACAGATTTCTTTACAGGGTTGTATTTTCACCAAAATAGATGAATGCTACAGTCTTGGAGAAGCGATTAGTGCGGCCATCGAGCACAAATTGCCCGTGAGTTTTATAACCGATGGTCAAAAGGTTCCGGAAGACTTAAAAGTGGCAGATGCAAAATTTTTAATAACCAGCGCCGCCAAGCTTTATAAAAAGCATGTATTAATTCATACTAGTGATAATTCACTAAATAACGCAGCAGTGGCAGTATGATTGAGGACCAGGCAAGTAGCTTAAGAAGAATGAATCAATCGCGATTAATTAAAGTTATCGCCGTGACCGGTGGTAAGGGCGGAGTGGGTAAAACCAACGTCACATTAAATACCGCAATCTCTATGGCCCAGCAGGGTAAGCGAGTGATGGTATTAGATGCAGACTTGGGGTTAGCCAACGTTGATGTGTTACTTGGTTTGCGCGTGGTTAAAAACCTTTCCCACGTACTTTCTGGTGAATGCACCTTAGATGAAGTACTCGTAGAAGGCCCTTGTGGAATAAAAATAGCGCCAGCAACCTCTGGTAGCCAATCCATGACAGAGCTCACACCGACAGAACACGCAGGTTTGATCCGTGCATTTAGCGAACTACGTTCGCAAATCGATGTGCTGATTGTGGACACTGCCGCGGGTATTTCTGACATGGTGTTAAGTTTCTCGCGAGCGTCTCAAGACATTTTGGTGGTGGTGTGTGATGAACCCACGTCACTGACTGATGCCTACGCGTTGATTAAAATTCTTAATAAAGAGCATGGTGTTTTTCGCTTTAAAATTGTCGCCAACATGGTGCGCAATATGCGAGAAGGCCAAGAGTTATTTAATAAATTAACTAAGGTTACAAATCGTTTTCTTGATGTCGCTTTAGAGCTAGTGGCTACGGTACCGTTTGACGAAAATATCCGTAAATCGGTGCGTAAGCAAAAAGCCATAGTAGAAGCGTACCCGAATTCTCCTGCTGCTGTGGCGATTAAAAAATTAGCTCAGCAAGCGTCCGGCTGGCCAGTACCTTCGCAGCCGGGGGGGCACTTAGAATTTTTCCTTGAACAGCTTATCGTTAAAAAAGCTGTGGGCGATGTTCGGTGAATAGTAAAGCCGCTGCATATCAGCAGTTAGATGACAGAAATGCGTTAGTGGAGCGTCATGCGCCATTAGTTAAACGCATTGCCCATCATTTAATTGCTCGTTTGCCAGCCAGTGTGCTGGTAGACGATTTAATTCAAGCCGGCATGATCGGTCTGCTTGAGGCCTCACGTAATTTCGATGGTTCTAAAGGCGCGAGCTTTGAGACATTCGCCGGTATTCGAATTCGTGGCTCTATGCTCGATGAAATTCGAAAAGGCGATTGGACACCGCGTTCTGTACACAAAAATGGCCGGGCAATAACCGATGCCATTAATAAAGTAGAACGTGAGACTGGCCGAGATGCCAGAGATGTCGATATTGCTAAAAAACTAGAGGTGAGTATTGAGCAATACCATCAAATGCTTAGCGAAGTAAATGCGGGCAAAATTATTGGTATGGAAGATTTAGGGGTGACAGAGGATGTTGTTACCACGGAACAGACCAAAGGTTCAGATACCCCCTTTGAAGATTTACTTCAAGGGTCCTTTCAAAAAGCGTTGGCCCATGCCATTACCACCTTGCCAGAGCGTGAAGCTATTGTGTTGTCATTGTATTATGACGAAGAATTGAACTTACGCGAAATCGGTGAGGTATTAGATGTGAGTGAATCACGTGTTAGCCAAATACACAGTCAAGCGATGCTAAAACTAAAAAGTAAAATGCAAACTTGGCGTATTGAAGAATAAACCAATAATATACAAATATTGTGATTTTGCCCTGAGCGGAGATTATTTTGGATAAGAATATGAAAATTTTGGTTGTTGATGACTTCTCGACTATGCGTCGAATCATCAAAAACCTATTGAAAGATTTAGGCTTTACCAACATTCAAGAAGCAGATGATGGAAGTACAGCACTGCCTATGTTGCAACAAGGCGATTTCGATTTTGTGGTAACTGATTGGAATATGCCTGGTATGCAAGGTATTGACTTATTGCGTGCTATTCGTGCCGATGAAAATCTGAAACATACCCCAGTGTTAATGGTCACCGCTGAAGCGAAAAAAGAGCAAATAGTTGCAGCTGCGCAAGCAGGTGTGAACGGTTACGTGATCAAACCTTTTACCGCGGCAACCCTTAAAGAGAAGTTGGCGAAAATATTTGAACGTTTAGGTTAATCAGGCTTTTTCAACAATAAGGAAGACCTTATGACCTTTCACGCAGCCCCCATGTCGATAGAAGACGCAAAGCAACTGGTTGCTTTGCTTGAAAGCGGTGATAATCAAGGTGCTCAACAACTTCTCGATAGTACTAACGACACCAACTCAGTTGAGCTGTTCGAGGAAGTAGGCAAGTTAACTCGTCAGCTTCACGACTCTTTAAACAACTTTCAGCTTGATGAGCGTATAGCTAATCTTGCAAATGAAGAGATCCCTGACGCAAAAACGCGATTAACCTACGTTATTGAAACCACGGAACAAGCTGCAAATCGCACCATGGATTTAGTCGATGACTGCATGCCTATTGCTGAAAAGCTGAACTCTGAAATTAACGCTATTCTTCCTGAATGGAAAAAACTCTTCAGCCGTCAATTGGAATTGGGCGAGTTTAATACCTTGTGCCGACGTCTCGATAGTTTTTTAGAAGATGGCAAAGTTGAATCTGCGAAACTCAATGAGTTTTTAACTGAAATGTTGCTTGCCCAAGGGTATCAAGATATCACTGGGCAAATTATCCGCCGCGTTATAGAGCTTGTAAAAGAAGTGGAAGATAGCTTAGTGCATATGCTGACGATGTTTGGTGGAATAGAATCTGCGGAAAATCCTCATATATCTGATAAACAAGCCGATAGTGTAAAAGCGGAAGGCCCAATACTTGATGCTGCTAACCGCGATGACGTCGCATCGGACCAAGATGATGTTGATGACTTACTCTCAAGTTTAGGATTTTAGAGGCGTTAGGATATGGGGTTTGATGTTGACGAGGAAATTCTTCAAGATTTTTTAGTTGAAGCTGGAGAAATTTTAGAGCAGCTACAAGAACAACTCGTCGAATTAGAAAATAATCCACAAGATTCAGATCTATTGAATGCGATCTTTCGTGGCTATCACACGGTCAAGGGCGGGGCAGGGTTCCTGTCGTTAACCGAACTGGTGGATATTTGCCACGGCGCTGAAAATGTATTTGATGTGATGCGTAATGGCCAGCGCACGTTAACCCCCGCATTAATGGACATTATTCTGCAAGCAACCGATGAAGTGGTTGCTATGTTTGAAGACGTCAAAGCGAATAAGCCGCTTGTTGCTGCAGAGCAAACCCTTCTTGATACTCTTCATCGCCTAAGTAAACCAGAAACCGCAGATGAAGCAGTCGAGGCGCCGCCTGAGGCTCCTCCTGTCGTTGAAGAGCACCAAGAAACGATTAACGAGCCGTCTACGTCAGCTAAAACAGAATCGGATGACTTTGACGACTCTGAATTTGAAGCTTTGCTTGATGAGCTTCATGGCAAAGGGAACCCTGTTGGTGGCGCAGCGCAAGCCACTGCTACGCAGGCTCCAAGTACCGCCGATACCTCGAATGACGATGATATCAGTGACGACGAATTTGAAGCATTGCTCGACCAGCTCCACGGTGAAGGTCAATTTGGTGGCGCACAAGTCCCACCTGTTGAGCCGCCCAAGGCGCCAGCGGTGAATACTTCTTCTGATGAAGAAGATATTAGCGATGATGAATTTGAAGCGCTGCTTGATCAATTGCATGGCAAAGGCCAAGGCCCAGCAGGTAAAAAAGACCAAAGCTCAACACCCAGCGCAGCATCGGCCGCCCCAGCGACGCCTGCTTCAGTTGAAAGTGCGGCATCCCAGCCTAAAAATCAAAACGGCGCGAGCAATCAGAGCAAGCCGCAAACACCGAGTATCGCCCCCACACAGGCTAGTGCTGCTTCTAAACATTCTGAACCACAAGCGAAAACACCAGCACCTGCGGCTAAGCGGGATGAAAAGCGCCCCGCACCTCCGCAAGCAGAAACGACTGTGCGTGTTGATACTAAACGCTTGGATCAGATTATGAATATGGTGGGGGAGTTAGTACTGGTACGTAATAGGCTACTGAGTTTAGGTTTATCGGTGAACGATGAAAGTATGTCTAAAGCGATAGCGAATTTAGATGTTGTGACCGGTGACCTTCAAGGTGCCGTGATGAAAACGCGCATGCAGCCAATTAAAAAGGTATTTGGGCGCTTTCCACGAGTGGTTCGCGATTTAGCCCGCACGTTGAAAAAAGAAATTACCTTAGAGCTTGAAGGTGAAGACACCGATTTAGATAAAAACCTGGTAGAAGCACTAGCAGATCCCTTGGTGCATTTGGTGCGTAACTCAGTCGATCACGGTATTGAAATGCCAGCCGATCGGATTGCCGCCGGTAAGCCGTCACTAGGTACGGTAAAATTGTCAGCCTCGCAAGAAGGGGATCATATCTTATTGAGCATTGTCGATGACGGCAAGGGGATGGATCCTGACAAGCTCAAAGAGATCGCTATTTCTCGAGGTGTGCTAGACGCAGATGCGGCTGCAAGAATGTCTGACGAAGAAGCCTTTAATCTCATTTTTGCACCTGGTTTTTCAACTAAAACTGAGATTTCTGAAGTATCTGGCCGTGGTGTTGGTATGGACGTTGTAAAAACGAAAATCAACCAACTGAACGGTAGCGTTAATATCGACTCCGTTTTAGGCAAAGGCACAACGTTAGAAATCAAAGTACCGCTTACATTGGCGATATTGCCCACCTTAATGATAGTGGTCGGCGATCAAACATTTGCTTTGCCCTTAGGCTCAGTCAATGAAATTATTAACATGGATATGAGCAAAACCAACATGGTAGATGGCCAGTTGACAAAAATTGTTCGTTCCAAAGCCATTCCATTATTCTATTTGCGAGAATGGTTAGTGCGTAAAAGCGCAAAACCAATCCCGTTAGATCGCTCCAAAGGACATGTAGTTGTTGTACAAATTGGTACTCAGCAGCTCGGTTTTGTCGTTGATGCACTGATTGGTCAAGAAGAAGTTGTGATTAAACCACTAGACGAATTACTTCAAGGCACCCCAGGTATGGCGGGTGCTACCATCACCAGTGACGGCGGGATCGCATTGATTTTAGATGTTCCAGGACTATTGAAGCATTACGCGAAGAAAAAAGCCGATGCCATTCGACAAGTGCGTTAATCTCGAGGTTTTAATAAAACATACATGGCATACAAGATATTAGTAGTTGATGATTCGATTTTTTTTAGGCGCCGTGTAAAAGAAATTTTAGAGCTAGATCCCAATTTAGAGGTTATAGGTGAGGCACGAAACGGCCAAGAAGCAATTGATATGGTCGCCTCCTTGAACCCAGATGTGGTGACTATGGACGTAGAAATGCCTGTGATGGACGGAATAACGGCAGTCAAAAAAATCATGGCGCGTAAACCTGTTCCTATCATTATGTTTTCTTCTTTGACCCTTGAAGGTGCGAAAGCCACGCTTGACGCATTAGACGCAGGGGCGATGGACTTTTTACCAAAGAAATTTGAAGATATTGCGGCTAACCGTGCGGATGCTGTCGCGCTATTACAGTCAAGAGTGAAAGGCCTATGCCGAAAACACCACGGTCTCAGACCAGCAGCTCCCCGAGTAACGGCTCCAAAAGCGATTTTATTCAATAAACCTGTTAGTCGAAGTGCGCTAGGTCGAAAAGGCAGTGAGCAAACAACTCGGTCTGCTGCTGGTATCGTCACAACGCCCCTATATCAATCTTCGTCTAGCGACATACCATCGGGCAAAAAGTATCGCTGTTTAGCCCTTGGCACGTCTACTGGCGGACCGGTCGCTTTACAAAAAGTGCTAACCACTATGCCGAAGCATTTTCCGTATCCGATATTTATTGTGCAACATATGCCTGGTTCTTTCACCAAAGCCTTCGCAGAACGTTTAAATCAGTTATCGAAGCTAACGGTCAAAGAGGCTGTAAATGGCGAGGTTGTGCAAGCTGGCGTTGCTTACTTGGCTCCAGGCGGACGGCAAATGACAATCCAGGGCGATGCCGAACGAGCAACATTTAGAATTTATGATGCACCAGTTAGTGCCGATATATTATACAAACCCAGTGTTGATATTACCTTCGAGTCAATTGCTAATGTATATCGTGGGGATGTTCTAGGCATTATTTTAACCGGCATGGGAACTGACGGAAAAATCGGCGCAAGTACACTGAAAAGAAATGGCGCAAAAGTTTGGGCTCAAGATGAGCTAAGCTCAGTAGTGTATGGAATGCCTCAAGCAGTCATGAACTCAGGTATTGCTGAAAAAGAGTTTTCCATAGATTCCTTTGAAAGCCATATTGTCAAAGAGATGGCGTAAAATCAGTTTTCATTCTTTGGGTTGGAGTGATAAATCGTATAGCAAGAACTAAAAGGGCGTTTACGTGAAGGTATGGACAGTTGCAAACCAAAAAGGGGGCGTTGGAAAAACCACCACAACCGTCACCTTAGGTGGTTTGCTAGCACAGCGCGGTGCTAAGGTAGTCTTAATTGATACCGATCCCCATGCGTCCTTAAGCTATTATTTTGGTATTGATTCTGATGAGCTTTCACGCAGTTTATACGACATTTTCGTACACGATAAACCCTTGGACAAAGATACAGTTTTAGATTGTTTATGCCCAACTAAGCTCGATTCACTTTTTATTTTACCTGCGAGCATGGCGTTAGCGACGCTAGATCGACAATTGGGTAACCAAAGCGGTATGGGACTAACCCTTAAAAAGGCGCTGGCGTTAATTGAAGATGAGTTTGAATACGCGGTTATCGATTGCCCACCTGTTTTAGGTGTGCTCATGGTTAATGCGCTGGCCGCTTCTACTCGCGTGATTATTCCTGTTCAAACAGAGTTTTTAGCACTGAAAGGTTTAGAGCGTATGCTCGATTCTTTACAAATAATGCAACAATCTTTGCGTAAAGCATTTCGCTATACCATAGTGCCTACTATGTTCGATAAGCGCGTGAAAGCAGCCATTGGAGCTTATTATACGTTACGGGAAACACACGGTGATAGCGTGTGGCAAGGCTTGATCCCCATTGATACTAAATTTCGAGACGCCAGTTCGCACCATGCTTTGCCATCTGTACATGCGCCGAAGGCTAGGGGCGTGGTTGCTTATACAAGCTTATTACGTCATTTACGTTTATTAGAGGCGGCAAAATGAGTAATAGATCCTCCGGTAAGAAAAACGTAATGGAAGAATACCTGTCGTCATTGTTGACAGAAGAGGTTGCCCATAGTGAGCCGTTAGAGCAAGTCAGTAAGTTACTGGATTCCGCCTCTGTGTTACATATCACTGAGGCAGAGCAACAAAAGCTGTCAGCGCAACCGAGCATTATCGACCCTGACAGTATTAAGGTGGAACAGCTTAAAGAGGCAGTCGAGCTGGTCGACCATACCCAGTCCCAATCCCTAACTCCCCCAGAGCAAAGTGTCGATTCTGATGTTGAAGAAGATAACGACACACAACACGAAGTAGGGAGAGTAACCAAATCCCCCGAAAGCGATATAGCGCAAGACACAGGTATTTACACCGAACCTTTTCAGACGTTAATTTTTGAAGTTGCGGGGCTATCACTGGCACTGCCATTAACGGAATTAGGCGGCATCCATCAATTGACAGAGGTAACTCCAATCTTTGGAAAGCCCAGTTGGTTTAAAGGTGTGATGTTACACCGTGACGAAAAGATGAATGTTGTTGACACTGCCATGTGGGTAATGCCAGATAAATGTAATGAAAAGCTGGCAGATTCAGCTAAAAATCAATATCTTATCATGTTAGATGATAGCGGATGGGGCTTGGCATGTGAACGTATTATTGACACCATTACTTTGCAACCAGATGATGTAAAATGGCGAAAGTTTGACGGAAAGCGCACTTGGCTTAGCGGTATGGTAAAGAAAAAAATGTGTGCCTTGGTAAATGTAAAGCAACTCATTAGGCTTTTACAGCAAGGTATGAATAGTAATGACAACTAGCAAAATATGCTGGAGTGACAAAAATGAGTGATGACAGAACATTGAGCAACGCCCCTTCTGACCGTAACGACGAAGTCTTACAGTGGGTAACCTATAAGTTAGGTGAAGAAACTTATGGTATTAATGTTATGCAGGTACAAGAGGTTTTGCGTCACACTGAGATAGCCCCGGTTCCCGGCGCCCCCGAGTACGTGCTGGGGATCATTAACCTGCGTGGAAATGTGGTTACCGTTATCGATACGCGCTCCCGTTTCGGTTTAGAGCCCACAGATTTGACCGACAATACTCGCATCGTGATTATTGAGTCTGATGAACAAGTGGTCGGTATTCTGGTTGATAGCGTCGCTGAGGTGGTATATCTGCGCTCATCTGAGATTGACAGTGCCCCCAACGTCGGTACAGAAGAGAGCGCCAAGTTTATTCAAGGCGTAAGTAACCGAGACGGAGAATTGTTGATACTGGTGGATCTGAATAAACTATTAAGTGATGAAGAGTGGGAAGAGTTAACCAATATTTAATTCATTGTTTTGCGATTAACTGATCTGGACGCAATTGTGGAAATAAGTCATTTTATTTACGTGGTTTTTGTGGTCGCTATTTTGCTGTTTATTGGCGCATTTGCGGTTTTAGTAAAACGTATTGCGCTATTAAAAGAGCAGAACGAGCAACAGCAAAAACAGTTAATGTCCCTTGAAGAACAATTGCTGGCTAACCAACAAGAACTGCAAGAAGTTCGTGTGGGCAGTATCGGTATGGGCGACAAAATTAAAGCCCTTGTTAGCGCGGTGAAACAAACTGTGAGTCAGCAGGAGCAACTTGCCAGCCAAGATCCTCAGAGTCGTTTATACCAACAAGCGGCTAAACTGGTGGCCAGTGGTTACTCGGTTGAAGACTTGATGCATGAGTGTGATATGCCCAAAGCAGAAGCAGAGCTTATCTATAATTTACACAAGCAATCATCCTAATACTGGCGAATTTAGCGTTGGCATTCGTGCCGCTCATATTGCCGATACTTGACTCGTCTTTGGTATTAGAATGGCTAAACGCTTACAGGTTATTTCTTCCTAACTCCCAGTAACCATTTCCATATTCCTCTAATATATTTTCATACCTCATATCCTATAACCTACAACCCTTGCCCCATAGCAGGTTTGATTTATCAGTCCGCACTCTCATTGATTATTAGCTGCGTAGTACTATTTATCGTTGCCAATTGGCAACGAGCTGGTTCGAAGCCAGAGGCGAGTTTGTGAATTTAGTCATACTCCAAAGTTGCGCTTACCATTTTAAGCAGTGTGTACGTTTAGACGTCTAGACGTAAAGAAGTTGACATTCACCGCGTTTTGCTCCAAATTTAGCGTATCTCAACACATCTTGGAGTCACTATGCCCATTCGAATTCCTACTGAATTGCCTGCACAAAGCATTTTAAATAGTGAAAATATTTTTGTGATGGATACCGACCGTGCTGCCATGCAGGATATTCGTCCGCTGGAAGTGGGTATCTTGAATTTAATGCCAAACAAGTTGGAAACCGAAGTACAGTTCTTACGTTTGTTATCGAATACGCCACTGCAAATCAATGTGGATTTAATCCGCATTGATAATCAAGCGCCTAAAAATACGCCTGAGTCACATATGAAAGCCTTTTATCATAATTTTGATGATGTGGCAGATAAGCAATACGATGGATTGATTGTCACTGGCGCGCCTTTGGCATTGTTAGATTATGACAAGGTAAAGTATTGGGAGAAGATGAAAGTCGTGCTTGAATGGGCTCAACGGCATGTGCAATCTACCTTATTTTCGTGTTGGGCAGCGCATGCGGCTTTGTATCACTTTCATGGTAAAAATCGCCGTCTACGTGATGAAAAACTCAGTGGTATTTTTGCCCACCAAGTTCAGGATGAACACAATGAACTCATGCGCGGCTTTGACCCCGTTTTTTATGCGCCTCATTCTCGTTATGGTGAAATAAGCATAGCTGACTATGAATCAGTGCCTGGGCTCAGCGTAATAGCAAGTTCGGATAAAACAGGTGCTTATATAGTGGCGTCCGATGACAAGCGATTAGTCTTTGTGACTGGGCATCCAGAATATGATCCTGACTCATTGGATCAGGAATATAAGCGTGATGTAAAAGCAGGCCTAGCGCCAAATATGCCAGAAAACTACTATCCGGATAACGATCCAAGTCAGGATCCTTTGGTGACGTGGCGCGCTCATGGTAGTTTGCTGTTCACCAATTGGTTAAACTACTACGTTTATCAGAATACGCCTTATGATTTGGCATCTTTGTCGAACAAAGGTTAGAGCAATTTAATTTCAGTTTTAAAGGAAAAAATGTGTCAAGGGTATCCTCAGAACAAGCATTAATCGACGCTGCGAAATCGCGTATTCTCGTCTTAGATGGCGCTATGGGCACTATGATCCAAGCTCATGACTTTCAAGAAAATGACTACCGTGGTGAACGTTTTGCTGACTGGCACAGTGATGTTAAGGGTAACAATGATTTGCTTACTCTTACCCAGCCAGAGGCAATTTACAATATTCATTGTGCGTACTTTGCTGCCGGTGCAGACATTATTGAAACCAACACCTTTAATGCCACTACGATATCCATGGCTGACTACAACATGCAGTCATTGGCCAAAGAAATAAACATTGAATCGGCAAAGCTAGCCCGTAAAGCCGCTGATAAATTTACCGCTCAAACCCCTGAAAAACCGCGTTTTGTTGCTGGCGTGCTGGGGCCAACAAGTCGAACGGCCTCTATTTCACCTAATGTGAATGACCCTGGTGAACGCAATGTGACCTTTGATGAATTAGTTGAAGCCTACGTTGAAGCCACCCACGGTTTAATCGAAGGGGGTGTTGATTTGATTATGGTCGAAACCATCTTTGATACCCTGAATGCGAAAGCCGCTTTGTTTGCTGTTGATACGGTTTTTGAATCGCTAGGCAAAACCTTGCCGATTATGATCTCAGGCACAATTACCGATGCATCAGGGCGCACATTATCAGGTCAAACCGCTGAAGCATTTTATTATTCTATGCGCCATACGAGTCCGTTTTCGTTTGGTTTAAACTGCGCTTTAGGGCCAGATTTATTGCGCCAATATGTTGATGAAGTCTCTACCGTTGCCGAGTGTTTAGTCTCTGCACACCCAAACGCGGGGCTGCCGAATGAGTTCGGCGAATATGATCTTGAGAGCGATGAAATGGCTGAGCATATTCGTGAATGGGCGCAGTCAGGGCTTGTTAATATCGTTGGGGGATGTTGTGGCTCAACGCCAGAGCATATTGCCGCGATTGCCCAAGCAGTTGAAGGCGTGGCCCCGCGCGTTATTCCGCAACATGATATTAAGCTTCGTCTATCAGGGCTAGAGCCATTTGTGCATTAAAACAAAATTGGTGCAAGGCAGTGCTACTGAGCGGATAGTCCGTACTGCTAAATAACCTAGAAAGTGAATAAAATTAAGTAAACTGAGTAACCTATGACCCAAGCAAGTGCATCTTTTATCAATGTTGGCGAGCGTACTAACGTTACCGGCTCAGCCATGTTTAAGCGCCTAATCCTAGAAGGCGATTTTGAAAAAGCACTCGATGTTGCTCGCCAACAAGTAGAAAACGGCGCACAAATTATTGATATCAATATGGATGAAGCCATGTTGGACTCTGAAGCGGCTATGACCCGTTTCTTAAATTTGATTGCTTCTGAGCCCGATATTTCTCGGGTTCCCATTATGATCGATTCATCAAAGTGGACAGTGATTGAAGCTGGCTTAAAGTGTGTTCAAGGCAAAGCCATTGTCAACTCTATCAGCTTAAAAGAAGGGGAAGAAAACTTTTTGCACCAAGCCAAACTTCTTAAACGCTATGGTGCGGCAACAGTGGTCATGGCATTTGACGAAGTTGGGCAAGCAGACACCGAAGACCGCAAATTTGAAATTTGTCAGCGTAGCTATCAACTATTAACCGAAAAAATTGGTTTTCCACCAGAAGACATTATTTTTGATCCCAACATTTTTGCTGTGGCAACAGGCATTGAAGAGCACAACAACTATGCCGTGGACTTTATCAATGCCACACGCCGTATTAGGCAAAACTTGCCCCATGCACACATTTCTGGCGGCTTATCGAATGTATCGTTCTCGTTTCGTGGTAATAACCCAGTACGGGAAGCCATGCATTCTGTGTTTTTGTTTCATGCGATAAAAGCCGGCATGGATATGGGCATAGTGAATGCTGGGCAATTAGAGGTGTATGACCAAATCCCAAGTGAGCTAAAAGAGGCGGTTGAAGATGTGATCCTTAACCGTCACCCAGATGCCACGGATCGCCTATTAGAACTTGCCCCTAAATACCAAGGTGATGGTAAGGCGCAAGTAAAAGAAAATTTAGAGTGGCGAGAATTACCGGTAAATAAACGCTTAGAACATGCACTTGTGCGCGGTATCACTGATTATATCGATGAAGATACAGAGCAGGCACGTCAAGAAGCTGAGAAACCATTACACGTTATCGAAGGGCCGTTAATGGACGGCATGAACGTAGTGGGTGATTTGTTTGGCGAAGGCAAAATGTTTTTACCTCAGGTGGTTAAATCTGCACGGGTTATGAAAAAAGCGGTGGCTTATTTAAACCCCTTTATTGAAGCCACAAAAGAAGTTGGCAGCTCAAACGGTAAAATTCTGTTAGCGACAGTGAAAGGCGATGTGCACGATATTGGTAAAAATATTGTGGGCGTAGTTCTGCAATGCAATAACTTCGATATTATCGATTTAGGGGTGATGGTGCCCTGTGCTAAAATTTTGCAAGTAGCCAAAGACGAAAACGTCGATATGATCGGGCTGTCTGGTTTGATTACACCTTCTTTGGATGAAATGGTTTACGTCGCTAAAGAAATGCAGCGCCTAGGTCTGGATTTACCGTTATTAATAGGCGGGGCAACCACATCTAAAGCACACACAGCGGTTAAAATTGAACAGAATTATGACCAACCTGTGGTTTACGTTCCTAACGCTAGCCGAGCGGTAGGGGTTTGCCAGAAGTTAATTTCAAAAGAACATCGTCCGGCCTACGCCGAGCAGTTAACGAAAGAGTACGAAGTGGTGCGAGAGCAGCACGCGCGTAAAAAACCGCGAAGTCGCCCAGTGACGCTTGAGCAAGCACGAGCTAACGGCTTTGATTTTGACTGGAGCCAATATAGTCCGCCTGTACCTAAGCAACTCGGTGTTCAAACAATATCTGTTGATTTGGCTGAACTGCGCGAATACATAGACTGGACACCTTTCTTCTTAACATGGTCATTGGCGGGTAAGTATCCACGAATTTTACAAGATGAAGTGGTGGGCAAAGAGGCGCAGTCGGTCTTTGATGATGCGACCGCTATGCTAGATGATTTATGTAGCAGTAAAAAACTGCAAGCCAAAGGCGTCATGGGTATCTTCCCTGCCAATAGCATTGGTGATGATATTGAAGTTTACACCAATGAACAGCGCCAAGAGGTACAAGAGGTTTGTCACCACCTGCGTCAGCAAACACTAAAGGCCAAAGGTTTTAACAATTGTTTAAGTGACTTTGTTGCACCCAAATCGTCACATAAAGCTGATTATATTGGCGCTTTTGCGGTTACCGCTGGGATCGGCGAGGATGAATTAGCACAGAGTTACATTGATAACGGCGATGATTACAATGGCATTATGGTCAAAGCCTTGGCAGATCGCTTAGCCGAAGCGTTTGCCGAGTATCTACATGAAAAAGTCCGTAAAGAAATTTGGGGATTCGCTGCTGATGAGTCGTTGAGCAACGAAGAGCTTATCCGCGAAAAGTACCAAGGTATTCGTCCTGCGCCAGGTTATGCTGCTTGCCCTGAACATACAGAAAAGCAGGCGATTTGGGATTTGCTTGAGGCTGAAAAGCACACCGGAATGAAGCTGACGGAAAGTTACGCAATGTGGCCAGGTGCGGCCGTTTCAGGTTGGTACTTCTCTCATCCTGATGCACGTTACTTCGCTGTTGCTCAAATCCAAAGGGATCAATTACTTGATTACGCCACACGCAAAAATTGGTCTGAATTAGAAGCTGAAAAATGGTTGGGGCCAAATTTAAACGCCTAGAGCAAATGTTCTAGGTGTGCCTTAGCCTATAAACATCACATTCCAGTTTAACCAAACGAGTAAAAGTTGAGTGTCAGTCATGAGTGAAAAGCGTTTTAGCCCATCGTGCGAAAACAACCGTATACCGATTTTAACCGTGCTTAAAGAAGCGTTAGTCGGTCGAAAACATTTACTCGAAATTGGTTCTGGTACAGGGCAGCATGCGGTGTATTTCGCCCCAGAGTTAACGCATTTAACTTGGCAAACCAGCGATTTAACAGTGAATCATCCAAGTATTAATGCGTGGCTGGCTGACTCACCCGCAGCAAATTTACGTCAGCCCTTGGCATTCAAAATTGGTTCTGATAATTGGCCTGTAACAGGGGTAGATTGTGTTTATACAGCAAACACGACGCATATCATGCAACCGAGCGAAGCGCGAGAAATGATGCAAGTGGTGGCGCAAGGGCTACCTTCTGGCGGTGTGTTTTGTCAGTACGGGCCTTTTACTATCGACGGGGAGTTTACCAGTCAAAGTAATCATGATTTTAATCAACATTTGTTGAATGAAGGCTGCGGCGGCATAAGAGATATTGCAGAGCTAACGCTTTGGGCTGGTGAGCTCCAGCTTGTGGAGCAACACGCTATGCCTGCCAATAATTTCATGTTGGTTTGGCATAAACCCTAGACTAGGAATGAGAACAATCACGCCCCTCCAATCTTTGGGTGTGTTGGACTAACTATCATGCTCTTCGATTGATTTAAAGGGCAACAGTTCGCCGGCATTTTTTTTGTAGGATACTATTCCGGCGTCTTCCTGCTTAAGAAAGCGTTTTACACCATCGTGAAATGCAGGTTCAGCTAACCAATGGTTCGAATAGCAAAATATCGGCTCGAAGCCTCGTAATATTTTATGCTCTCCCTGCGTTCCTGGGTTAAAAGTACTGATATTTTGTTCAATACAAAACTCTATCCCTTGATAGTAGCAACACTCATAATGCAGATTATTTACGTCTTCCATTGCTCCCCAATAACGTCCATAGAGCTGTTTATCATCGTATAAATACAGGGCACTGGCGATAAACTCATCGTTGCGCGATGCCATCACTAACATGATATTGTCAGGCATTGAGTGATATAGCCGAGTAAAAAACTCTCGATTAAGATAGCCTTGATGTCCACTGCGTTTTAAATATGTCTGTTGATAGCATTGATAGAAAAAGTCGATGTGCTCCAACGTGATGCTCCCGCTGTATACGCGCTCAAGTTCAACATTCTGCTCTTTTACTTTGCGCCTTTCGTTACGGATAGACTTTCTTCGTCTTGAGGTAAGCACAGCACAAAAATCGTCGTAGCTTTGGTAGTTGCGGTTAAACCATTGAAACTGAACAGCGCGACGGGTCATATGTTGTTGTTCATTGAGTGAATAACTTATAGATTCTGGAACAAACAGCCAATGGATAGAAGAAAGCCTATTTTGTAGCACATATTTTTGAATTGCTTTACATAGCTGAGGCATTAATTCGCTTTCGTTAATCCCTGCCTTGAGCATTAATCGCGAGCCAGTTACTGGGGTAAAAGGGATAGCTGAAATGAGTTTGGGGTAATAGTTTAAGCCGTATTCTCTGTAGGTATTGGCCCAAGCGAAATCGAATACGTATTCTCCATAACTGTGGTTCTTTGTGTACAAAGGTAGAATGCCTATCAAGTCTTCATTTTGATAGATTGTAAGATGTTGCGGATGCCAGCCGGTTTTAGACTCTACTGATTTTGAGCGTTCAAGTGCCTCGATGAAGGCATATTGATGAAAAGGATCGCTATTAGTGGCGATGTCATTCCAACATTTACTGTCTATTTGCTCTATGCCGCTTAGAAATTTAAAATTAAATATTTGGCGCATAACACTCTACAGGAACCCTTCAATGGGAGAATATATTACCTGATATGACAGATAACGACAGTAAGAACATAAAATATAGTATTACCAAATATTTATCCATGCGTGAACATAGCTGTCATGAATTACTGAAAAAGTTGACCGCCAAAGGTTATGAGAAATCATTGTGTGAACAACGCATTGCCCAATTCAGCAAGGCCGATATACAAAGTGATTTGCGTTACGCTGAAATGATCGTACGTAGTCGGGTAGCGAAAGGCAAAGGTGAGCAATTGATCCGTAATGAGCTAAGCCAACATGCCATCGCACCAGAGTTGATTGAGTTAGCTATTACAGAGCAGGATATCGATTGGGACGCACTGGCATCGGATGTTGCCCATAAAAAGTTTGGCAGTAAGCCGGCAAAAGATTGGCAAGAACAACAAAAACGCAATCGCTTTTTGTTATACAGAGGCTTTAGTCATGAGCAAATTCGCGCGTTGAAAAGCGTGCGCTAAGTGCGGTGAAGTGCTTAACAAGTCGGCAAGAATCATGCTATCTTTGCCGATTAATAAATAGTTAAAAATGGCCGTTTGAGGCCGTTTTTACCCTCAAATCTATAAATGTTGTTTCAGGATCATTAATGAGTAAGAGCACAGCGCAAATTCGGCAAGCCTTTTTAAACTTTTTTGCGGATAAAGGGCATCAAAAAGTTTCCAGTTCGTCTCTGGTTCCTAGCGACGATCCAACGTTGCTTTTCACCAACGCCGGCATGAACCAATTCAAAGATGTATTCCTAGGGACTGAGCAGCGTAAATATACTCGCGCCACTTCATCTCAGCGCTGTGTTAGGGCGGGCGGTAAACACAACGATTTAGAAAACGTGGGCTACACAGCGCGTCATCACACCTTTTTTGAAATGTTGGGTAACTTTAGTTTTGGTGACTATTTTAAGCAGCAAGCGATTGCTTATGCCTGGACATTCTTAACCCAAGAATTGAAATTACCGAAAGAAAAGCTATTGGTAACGATCTATTCAGAAGACGACGAAGCATTTGATATTTGGCATAACGAGATTGGTGTGCCAAAAGAAAAAATTATTCGCATTGCAACCTCAGATAATTTCTGGTCAATGGGTGACACCGGACCTTGTGGCCCCTGCTCTGAAATTTTTTATGACCACGGCGAGCACATTTGGGGCGGCCCGCCTGGGACACCTGAAGAAGATGGTGACCGCTTCATCGAGATTTGGAACTTGGTATTCATGCAGTTTAATCGCCAAGCCAACGGCGACATGTTGCCTTTGCCTAAGCCTTCTATTGATACAGGCATGGGATTAGAGCGCATATCGGCCATCTTGCAGAATGTGCATAGCAACTATGAAATTGATATTTTCCAAAATTTGATAAAAGCCACCGCAGAAATTGTCGGTACCTCTAGCCTGGAAGACAAATCTTTACGCGTGGTAGCTGACCATATTCGCTCTTGTAGCTTCCTTATTTCAGACGGTGTTATGCCCTCGAATGAAGGCAGAGGTTACGTATTGCGTCGTATTATTCGTCGTGCAGTGCGTCACGGTAATAAGTTAGGAGCCAAGGGCGTTTTCTTCTACAAGTTAGTCGCCGCATTGGCAACTGAAATGGGCGACGCTTACCCAGAACTGAACGAGCAACGTGCGGTTATTGAGAAAGTTTTAAGGGTGGAAGAAGAACAATTTTCACGCACATTAGAGCGAGGAATGCTGATCTTAAACGATGCGTTAAGCGAGCTTGAGGGTAAAGTAGTTCCAGGTGAGCTGGTCTTTAAGTTATACGACACGTATGGCTTTCCAGCGGACCTAACTAACGACGTAGCCCGAGAAAAAGGACTGAGTATTGATGAAGAAGGCTTCGAGCAAGCCATGGCTGAGCAGCGTAAACGTGCTCAGAAAGCCAGTAACTTTGACTTAGATTACAACGAACAGTTACGCAGTGATTTGGAGTCCGTTTTTGTCGGGTATGAACTCGAACAAAACACGGCACAAATAAAAGAGATTTTTGTTCAAGGGCAATCGGTCGCTGAAATAGCAGCTGGAATGGAAGGAACGATTATTCTCGACGAGAGCCCGTTTTATGCTGAAGCGGGTGGCCAAGCAGGTGATACAGGCACCCTAGTGAAGGATAGCGGCGGTTTCGAGGTGCAAGATACCGTGAAGTTAGGTAAAGCCATTGCGCACAAGGGCGCTGCGTTAAGTGAATTGAAGGTGGGTGACAGTGTACAGGCCAATGTTAATGGTGCACGGCGCCACGCCATCAAGCTTAACCACAGTGCGACACATTTAATGCACGCAGCCCTCAAATCTGTGCTTGGTGAGCATGTAAACCAAAAAGGTTCATTGGTTCAGCCAGAGCGATTACGCTTCGATTTCTCTCATTATGAGGCCATGACGAAAGAACAAGTGTTAGCGGTTGAAACCATGGTGAATGAACAAATTCTCGCTAACCATGCTTTGCAGACGAAACTCATGGGCTTAGAGCAGGCGAAAGAGGCTGGCGCAATGGCGCTGTTTGGTGAAAAGTACGACGATGATGTTCGCGTTGTCTCGATGGGTGACTTCTCAATGGAGCTTTGTGGCGGTACGCACGTTGCGCGCACCGGTGATATTGGTCTATTTAAAATTATCTCTGAAAGTGGCATCGCCTCAGGTGTTAGACGTATAGAAGCCGTCACAGGAATTACAGCATTACAATATGTACAACAACAAGCTTTCGAACTAACTTCTATCAGTGCGGTCTTAAAAACCGACGTGACCACGGTAGGAGAGCGTGTACTTCAACTTATCGAGCAAACTAAAACCCTCGAAAAAGAAGTCACTAAGCTCAAGCAAGAGATTGCAAATAGTGCTGGTAGTGATCTTTTATCTCAGATAAATGAAATTAATGGGGTAAAAGTGCTGTCTTATCATGTACAAGGCATTGAAAGTGGGGCATTACGCACCATGATAGATGATCTAAAGAATCAAATTGGCAGTGGCGTCATTCTATTGGGTGTGGCTACTGGCGAGAAGGTTAGTTTAATTGCAGGTGTCACAAAAGATTTAACCCAAAAGGTGAAAGCCGGTGAGTTAGTCAATTTTGTTGCTCAGCAAGTAGGCGGAAAAGGCGGCGGACGTCCTGATATGGCCCAAGCCGGTGGCTCTCAACCTGAAAACTTAGACAGTGCAATTGCCTCAGTAAACGAGTGGTTGCAAGAAAGGTTATAAACGTTATATCGACGAATTTTTGCGGTGACAACAAAAATAGGGAAGCGTCGAGTGTGTAATTCTTTGGTTATTTCAAAGGGATACGCTAGTTTTATATTAGGGATTATTTTTTGTAAACGGATAAGGAGCTAAAGAATGCTAATTTTGACCCGTCGTGTTGGTGAAACTCTAATGGTCGGTGACGAAGTCACAGTAACGGTATTAGGGGTAAAAGGTAATCAGGTAAGAATTGGTGTTAACGCACCTAAAGAAGTATCTGTGCACAGAGAAGAGATTTACATGCGAATTCAAGCTGAAAAAAACGGTCAGCTGACTGGTCATGATCAATCATCGTCAGATGAAGATAACTAAATTTATTTTTCTGCATAAAAAAAGCTGGTTAACCCAGCTTTTTTTATGCCAAAAATTTGCGGGCAATTTTAAAAAAAAGCGCTTTTTAGCGTTGGATTATTATACGTTTGTGACGCTTTTTGTACGAACAGCTTAAAATACCAGCAAGCAGTATAATTCTTTATAAAAAATGTTTGACTTAATTCTGCGTGTCGGTAAACTTCGGCTCCAGATTTAGGAGACACACCAAACGGTGAAAGGCGCTTCCAACGCTAAGGAAGTTAAGTAAATAAGGCCTTTGTCAGATGGATTATGTTTTGACATAATATATCGGCAGCGAATAAATCGGTAGCAACAATTTTGCGGTTTTCCGGAGAGGTGGGTGAGTGGCTGAAACCAGTTCCCTGCTAAGGAACCATACGTAATACTCGTATCGAGGGTTCGAATCCCTCCCTCTCCGCCATAACTTAAACGATAATCATAAGATTATTAAGAAGCTTAGACTAAAGGAATTAAGCTTGAATAAAACAGGGTAGAGTGCCTAAGATGTTTTATTCGTAACGATTTTGCGCATGTAGCTCAGCTGGATAGAGTACCTGGCTACGAACCAGGCGGTCGGAGGTTCGAATCCTTCCATGCGCACCAATACAAAAACCCACTATTGATAGTGGGTTTTTTTTTGCCTAAATTACTGCATATAAATCTTCCACGACGAAAGGTTTTTATGTTGATATATACCTATAACTCCTTCGTTGCTTAGCATTAATTGCTGTTTTTTGGGTAATAATGCAATAAAAGTGAATTAATTCTTATTTTTTATTCTTTTTAAAAAGCGTGTAAAAGTTGTGTTATTTCAGTGCGCATGGTACTTATCGGGTCGTTTTGTCAGCTATCGGAGAAATACTAACTATGCAACCTGATGTGATGTCGTTATTACTTGAAGCTGGCATGCTCCTTTTAGTGGGTATGTCGGTGGTTTTTCTGTTTCTGACGTTGTTAATTGGTGCTGTCAATTTTATTGCCTGGGTTTGCGCTAAATTCCCTGAAGAGGAATTGACTTCTGCAGTACAACCTAGTCGCCGAGCCCCACCTGCCGCTAATCAGTCAGGTATATCAGCGCCAGTAGTTGCAGCCATTACAGCGGCTGTCGACCAATATCGCCGCCAACATTAATTTTTTACTTTTTGATAAATAGGAAGCCAAGATGTCAAAACCATTAGCCATCACGGACGTAGTGCTGCGTGACGCACACCAATCATTACTTGCGACACGTATGCGCATTGAAGATATGCTGCCTATTGCAGCCAAGCTCGATCAAGTTGGATACTGGTCACTAGAAACTTGGGGTGGTGCGACGTTTGACTCCTGTATACGTTATTTAGGTGAAGATCCTTGGGAGCGTATTCGTCGACTAAAGCAAGCGATGCCTAATACTAAGCAGCAAATGCTCTTGCGCGGACAAAACTTGTTAGGTTACCGCCACTATGCTGACGACGTCGTTGAAAAGTTTGTAGAGCGCGCGCACACAAGCGGAGTTGATGTATTTCGCATCTTTGATGCGATGAATGACATCCGTAACTTAAAAACAGCTGTTGGGGCCGCGATTAAAGTAGGCGCACATGCCCAAGGCACTATTTCATACACAGTTAGCCCAGTTCACTCTTTGTCTTTGTGGCTAGATATGGCAAAGCAGTTAGAAGATTTAGGCGTACATTCAATTTGCATTAAGGACATGGCGGGTTTGCTTAAACCTTATGTATGTGAAGAGCTGATAACGCGTCTTAAAGAGACCGTGAGCGTGCCAATCGCTATGCAGTGTCATGCTACTACCGGTCTAAGCACTGCAACCTATCAGAAAGCGATTGACGCAGGAATCGATATTCTTGATACGTCTATTTCGTCCATGAGTATGACCTACGGTCATAGTGCTACAGAAACCATGGTGGCAATTGTTGAAGATACACCCAGAGACACTGGACTCGATTTACCTTTGTTGGCTGAAATTGCCGCTTACTTTAGAGACGTACGTAAAAAATATGCGAAGTTTGAAGGCAGCTTAAAAGGAGTTGATGCGCGTATTTTACTGGCGCAAGTACCAGGGGGCATGTTGACCAACATGGAATCTCAGCTTGTCGAGCAAGGAGCTCAAGATAAACTAGACGAAGTACTGAAAGAAATCCCTAGAGTACGAGAAGATCTTGGTTTTATTCCTCTTGTGACCCCCACATCACAAATTGTTGGTACTCAGTCAGTACTTAACGTTTTAACTGGCGAGCGTTACAAGAGTATCACTAAAGAAACCGCAGGGGTGTTAAAAGGTGAATACGGGGCGACCGCAGCACCCGTTAACAGTGAGTTACAAGCGCGGGTACTGGATGGAAAAGAAGCCATTACGTGTCGCCCCGCCGATTTGATAGACGATGAATTAGCCACCTTAGAAAACGATTTGTTAACTCAGGCTAAAGAGCAAGGTATTACATTGGCAGACAACGCAATTGATGATGTGTTGACCTACGCACTGTTCCCGCAAATCGGTTTAAAGTTTCTTAAAAATCGCAACAATCCAGATGCATTTGAACCTGTACCTACAGGTGAAGAAGCAACTAGCTTGCCTGCACAAAACTCAGGTGCTGCTAAAGCAACAGAATCTTATTCTGTGCGTGTTGATGGCAAAGTATACGCAGTAGAGGTTGCACCAGGTGGCGCGTTAACTGACATACAAGTTGCAGATAATGGCACAAGTGCACAAACTGCAGCTCCTGCTCCTGTTTCATCTGCTGGCAGTGAAGAGGTAGCAGCCCCGCTTGCTGGGAATGTGTTTAAATTACTTGTTCGCCCAGGTGATACGATCAGTGAAGGTGACGTCATTGTCATTATGGAAGCCATGAAAATGGAGACAGAGATACGCTCAACGGCCAGCGGTACTATCCTTGATATCTTGGTCAAGGAAGGCGATGCGGTGCAGTCTGGGCAAACGATGTTGACGTTGGGGTAAGGGAACATTTATGGATAAACTCGCCTTACTTTGGCAAAGTACCTCGCTAGCCCATTTTGAGATGGGCCAAATTATTATGATGGCAGTGGGGTGTTTGTTATTATTTTTAGCAATCGTAAAGAAGTTTGAACCCTTACTACTAGTACCTATTGGCTTTGGTGCCATTCTCACCAATATTCCTTTAGCTGGGTTTAGTGAACCAGGTGGTCTGCTTTACTACATATACTATGTCGGTATTGAAACGGGCGTTTTTCCGCTACTCATCTTTATGGGTGTCGGTGCGATGACCGATTTTAGTGCCTTGATCGCCAACCCTAGGATGTTATTTCTAGGAGCTGCTGCTCAGTTTGGTATATTCGGGACCCTATTCGGCGCTATCGCCTTAAATTTGGTGCCTGGCTTTGAATTTACCTTAAAAGATGCGTCAGCTATCGCCATTATTGGGGGCGCTGACGGGCCGACAGCAATATTTCTGGCCTCTAAACTTGCTCCGGAATTGCTTGGCGCAATCGCAGTTGCTGCCTATTCGTATATGGCTTTGGTGCCGATCATTCAGCCGCCAATCATGCGTTTGTTGACCAATGAAGAAGAACGCAATATCAAAATGGCTCAACTTAGGGTGGTTTCAAAACGTGAAAAAATCATCTTCCCATTAGCCGTACTGTTAATGACGATTTTGTTTTTACCTTCTGCTACACCACTAGTGGGTATGTTTTGTTTAGGCAACTTGATGAAGGAATCTGGAGTGGTTGACCGTTTAAGCAATACTGCTCAGAACGAATTGATCAATATAGTGACGATATTCCTAGGCTTAGCCGTTGGCTCGAAACTATCCGCAGATAAGTTCCTCACCATAGAGACCTTAGGTATTTTGGGGTTGGGCGCAATAGCGTTTTCAATGGGTACAGCAGCAGGTATTTTGATGGCTAAAGTTTTGGGTAAATTTTCTAAAGAGAAAATTAACCCATTGATTGGCGCAGCAGGTGTGTCGGCTGTACCGATGGCAGCACGGGTTGTGAATAAGGTTGGTTTAGAAACCAATCCACACAACTTTTTGCTTATGCATGCCATGGGGCCGAATGTTGCTGGGGTACTTGGCTCGGCTGTTGCCGCAGGTATATTGTTAGCGTTGGTAGGTTAAACGCAGCTATAAACCGAAATCATAAGAAAAGGGCTTGGGATAATACATTCTAAGCCCTTTTTTATTAGCTTGTTAACTCTGGCCGTTTATAAGCGCCTGATGAGCGTGCACTAACTTTTTGGTGTACTCGTCTTTTGGCCAGTGGAAAATCACATCTGTTTTGCCAGATTCCACTACCTTTCCTTGCTTCATGACTAAAATTTTATCGCTGATATGGCGTACTATGCCCAAGTTATGTGAAATGAAAATAAAGCCCAGTCCTAGCTCACGCTGCAATTCCATCAGCAGATTAACCGTTTGGGAGCGCACTGATGGGTCGAGCGCAGCAAAAGGCTCGTCGGCTACAATCACTTGCGGATTAAGTATTATTGCACGGGCTAGTGCAACCCGCTGTCGTTGCCCGTCAGACAGCATATGGCGATAAAAAAAACGGTGTTCTGGCAGTAAGCCCACCAATTTTAAGGTTTGCTCTACTTTTGCTATGCGGGCTTGATTGTCAAGACGAGTGTTAAGCTTTAGCGGTTCTTCTAAAATTGAGCCTAGAGTGATCCCTGGGTTGAGTGATTCATTGCTGTTTTGGAACACCATACGAATATTTAGCACTCGGTGCTTATTGTCGTAATGTTCCAATTTACGCTCATTCAGATAAATGGAACCGCTATCTGGTTGTTCAAGCCCGACTAATAATTTCGCAAGTAGAGATTTACCTGAGCCATTTGCCCCAACAATGGCTAATGTCTCGCCCGCTTGAATACTGAAATTGATTGGGCCGAGCGTAAATTTTGAGCCCTTGTTTTGCCAGCGCTTTCCATGACAATTATCGAACCTTAAATTTTCAACTGAGAGTAAATCGTTCACTTTTGATCTCGATGCAACGGAAAATGACAGCTATAGGTATGTTCGTGAATGCGCCGCACTTCTGGCACTTTCACGCACTCTTTGCGCGCTCTGGGGCAGCGCGGGCCTAAGCGGCAACCAATCGGCAAATGTTGAAAGGTTGGTATGGTGCCACCTAAAGAACTCAGTGGTGATTTGGGGGGTAAATCAGTACGAAAGCTCGGAGCGCTTTCTAACAGGGCTTTGGTATATGGATGTAATGCGCGCTTGCGAAGTTGTGACATACGCCCACTTTCAACCGTTTGTCCGCAATACAGTACGGTCATATGGTCAGCCATACTAGATATAGCCAATAAATCGTGGCTCACAAAAAGAATACTCAGTTTGCGTACTTTGTTCACCCGACTTAACAACTTCAAAATTTGGCTTTTATCGGTAATTTCCATCCCACGCGTTGGGTCATCGGCAATCACTAATTTAGGTTGCGACGCAAGCGCCATGGCAATCATGAATTTTTGGCACACATCATTCGGTATTTGATGAGGCAAGCTACGCATGTAGACTTCATGATCCTTAATACCCACTCTGTGCAGAAGTTCAGAAGCGTATTTTTTACGCGCTTTAGCGCGGTTCCAGAACATGCCTTTTTCTAAGCGTGTAGCCAGAATCACCTCTTTTAATTGATCGCCTAAGGGCACGATAGGGTCGAGTGAGCTTTTTGGGTTTTGAAAAATAACTGAGATATCAGAACGAATAATTTTACGCCGCTCTCGCACGGACATGGTGAGCAGGTCTTGTCCGCGCCAGGTCATACGGTCTGCTGTAATACGCCAACGGTCTGAAATAGCACCAACAATCGCCTTAACGATAATGCTTTTACCTGAGCCTGATTCACCTACAAGTGCGTGAATTTGCCCTTCATTAATGACGAGATTTATTTTGTCTAACGCTTTGATCCAGCCGCTTTGAGAATCAATCTCCAGGGTCAGGTTTTTAATATCCAATAAGCTCATTAGCGTAATAACCTGTAGCGTAAGGCAGAGCGCAACCCGTCACCTACTAAGTTAATTGACATCATCATAAAGAAAATAGCAGCTCCTGGTAGTGCAATGTTCCACGGGGCAACATAAGCGGTGGTTAAGCCCTCTGATAATAAGGCGCCTAATTCTGGCGATGGTGCTTGCGCCCCTAAGTTTAAAAAGCCAAGAGCACTAATATCAAGGATAGCAACTGATAAAGCCAAGGTGACTTGAACGACAAGCATTTCAGCCATATTAGGAAGTATAGAATTAAAGAAAATATGTATTTTACCAGCACCGTCAAGTTGAGCGGCCAGTACATATTCTTTCTTCATTTTTTGGCGCACAATATCGCGGGTCTGGTGAATAAATTGTGGTATCAGTGCTAGCGAGATAGCCCACATACTGTTGACTAGACCTGTTCCCACAATAGCGATAATAATAATCGCAATCAACAGGGTAGGGATAGCCATGATGGAATCAAGTAAATGATTCACAACACTTGAACGCAGGCCTTTGCTCATACCAGCCATTGCGCCTAGGGCCACCCCTACTAGCATGGATATTATCACCAGCACTAAACTGATCCCAAACGTCATCCTACACCCGTAGATGATGCGCGATAGCATATCTCGGCCTAAACCATCCGTACCAAATAGATAGCTAATATCACCATTGTTATCCCATGCTGGCGGCACCAAAAGTAAGTCAATATTTTGCTGTAGCGGATCATATGGCGCCAAAAACGGGCCAAAAATCATAAGGAAAATAAAGAAGATAACACAGTACAAACTGAGCAGTGCTGCATGGTTCTCTTTAAACTCTTTCCACGTATTTTGTATAGGGGAAGGGTAATACTCTTCTTGATATAGATTAAGACGTGGCATTTTCTGGCCTTCTGCCCGCAGGGTCGAATATTTGAATCACCATATCTATCGTGATGGTAAAAGTGAGCACCAAGGCAGATACAGCTAACATACCAGCGCGAATTGCGGGAAAGTCACGTTGGTAAATCGCTTGAATAAGGCCATTGCCGATACCGGGCCAAGAGAAAATTGTTTCGACGATCATAGCGTTGGTCAGCAGGGTGGTAAATTGCATAACTAATAGTGGCAAAATAGGAATAAGTGCATTTTTTACTCCGTGGCGCAAAAATACTTGTCGCGGGCTTAGGCCTCTCGCATAAGCGGCTTGGATATACTCACTGCTCATCACTTCTACTATCGAACGGCGCGTAATACGAAGCACTATGGTACAGGTAACGATAGCAATCGACACACTGGGTAGAACTAAATGGCGCAGTGCGTCTTGGAAAGCAAACTCTTTGTCTGGCAAATCGCTTAATAAAATATCGATTAAGATAAAACCTGTTTCAAATGGAACGTCATAAAGTAAGCTAATTCTGCCCGAAAGGGGGAACCAACCAAGCTGTATCGAGAAAATCAAAATCGCAATCAATGCAGCCCAAAATACAGGGATTGAGTAACCAATAACGCTCGCGGTAAGCAATGTGAAATCGGTAAACTTATGATGGCGAAGTCCAGATAAAAAGCCTAGAGGTAAACCAATCAAAAACGAAAAGATAAGGGCATAAGCGCTAAGTTCAACACTGGCCGCTAACGAACGGCTAATTTCTTCTGCCAGCGGCAGGCCGGAGCTAAAACTTAGCCCCCAGTTTCCGGAAAAAAGGTGCATTACGTATTGCCAGTACTGAACGATAAATGACGAGTGCATCGCGTACTGTTCTGCCAATAACGCATACTCTTGCTCTGAACTGCCTCGAATGCCAGTCAGATTGACTAACGGATCGCCAGGGAACAAATACGCTAATGAAAAAGAAAAGAAACTCAACACAAACAGAGTCAAAATAAGTAAGCTGGCATGACGTAGGATAATTTTCAGCATTACGGCTTACTCACGTTTCTAAACTGGATCCCGCCATACGGGTTTATCTCGATCCCTGTGAGATTATCGCGATAAGCTTGATAACGAAAAGCGTGGGCAATTGGCATAAGCGGCATTTCATCGTTTATCATTTCGATGGCTTTGCTGTAGAAGTAAGCACGATCTTCTTGATTAGTGTAGGTGAGCGCTTGATCAATGAGTTTGTCGTATTCCTTAGAGCACCAGCGCGCACGGTTTGTACCGGAATCGATCGCAGAGCAGGTAAGTAACGGTCTGAAAAAGTTATCTGGGTCGCCGTTATCTGCAGACCAGCCAATCAACACTGAATCATGTAACCCTTGGTTTAATCGAGCGCGAAAGGTGGACCACTCATAACTAACGATATTGGCGTCAATCCCCACATCGCGCAAATAGCGTTGCATCAATTCAGCCATTTTCATGGCGTTCGGATTATACGCCCGCTCAACTGGCATCGCCCATATCGTCATACTAAATCCTTCTTCAACACCATTTTCACGCAGTAATTTAGCGGCTCCTAACGGGTTATAAGTTGACGAGCGAGTATCTGGCTGAAACGCCCATGAAGAAGGAGGAATAATAGAAGTGGCTGGAATTGCACTGCCGAAGTAGATTGCTTCCATCAACGCATTTTTATCAATAGCCATAGCAAGTGCGCGGCGTACTTCAGGATTATCAAAAGGTGCTTTCGCTGTATTAAATGCCCAAAAGCCCACATTCAACCCTGGTTTTTCATCTAATGTGAGTTCTTTGCGTTTTCGAATAATGTCTAATTGGCTGTGCGTCGGAAACGCCATGGAGTCACATTCACCTGTCATTAATTTTGCTAAGCGTAATGAGCTAGAAGGAGTAATATCAAAAATGAGCTGTTCTGTCGTGCTACGTTCACGCCAATAGAGTGGATGGGCATCAAAGCGAACATATCTGTCTTGTCGGAAGCTATTGAATTTAAACGGCCCTGTTCCTATGGGGTGTGTATCTATCAGTTCAGGTGTGTCAGCTTTAGCCAATTGGTCCGCGTACTCAGCGGAAAGAATAATGGAAAAGTCGGTGGCTAAATTAGCTAAAAAAGAGCTTTCTGGGCGTACAAGGGTTATTTCAACACGATAGCGATTTATGCGTTTAATATCGCTAATAAGATCGCCCAACCCTACGCTGTTGATATAGGGATAGCGTCCGCCCGATACCTCATGGTAGGGATGGTTTTTATCTCGCCATCGATTGAAGCTGAAAATGACGTCATCGGCATCGAAGGTGCGCGTGGGAGCAAAGTAGGATGTACTGTGAAAAACGATGTTTTTGCGTAATTGAAAGGTATACGTTAAACCGTCAGTACTGGTTATCCAACTGCTGGCGAGGCCTGGAATAATCTCACCCGTGATCAAGTCAAAATCTAAAAGGCGATCGTAAATTTGATGGGACGACACATCAACGGTGGTACCAGAGGTATCTAGTTGTGGGTTAAAACTTGCTGGGTTGCCCTCTGAACAATAAATTATGCCATTTGGCTGTTGATAGTGAGTATTTTCAGGACTACAGCCCATCAATGTGAGCATCACTGTTAAAATAACAGTAACTGGGATGAAACACGAAGCATGTTGCTGAGAAACAAGCATACAGTTTATTCTCTGTCTTCTGGTGGCGTATCAAGTAAGTTATATTTCTTCAAATAACCTCGTAGCTGATGATACGTCAGGGATAGCCGCTCTGCTGTTTTCTTTTGATTATATTGACTATCCGCGAGGGCTTGTTTAATTAAATCAATTTCAAAGTTTTGAGACAGCTCTTTTAAATCGACGGGAAATTGAACGCTTTGGGTACTGGTTGGTCCTTGTACATTTGGCTCAATCACTGGCGTAGGTGATTCTGGTGCAGTCGGTAAAGTGGATGGAATAGCGGTATCTTGGTTTTTGATTCGATCGCTGGTACGCATTCTAGTGGCAGGGCGATATATCGATTCAAAGGGATCAAGCACAATGTTGTGCACCGGAATATCTGGATTATTTGCGCGGTAAACGGCGCGCTCAACCACATTTTTCAGTTCTCGAATATTGCCCGGCCATTCATATTCAAGCAAGGTACGCTTGGCTTTTTCTGTGAAGCCACTGAATACTTCCATCTCTAGCTCGCGGGCCATATTGATAGCAAAATGTTCTGCAAGCATCATGATGTCGTCTTTACGCTCCCTAAGTGGTGGCAAGGTAATAACATCAAATGCTAAGCGGTCAAGTAAGTCAGCTCTAAATTCACCTGACTGGGCAAGGCCGGGTAAGTCTTCGTTGGTGGCTGCGATTAGCCGAATATCGACTTTGACACTTTTTGAGCCGCCTACGCGCTCAAATTCACCATACTCGATAACACGTAACAGTTTTTCTTGAATCAATCCTGAGGTGTTAGCCAATTCATCTAAGAATAGTGTGCCATTATCTGCAGCTTCAAATCGTCCTTCTCGCCTTTTCGCTGCACCAGTAAATGCGCCAGCTTCGTAACCGAATAGTTCGCTTTCCAGCAGGCTTTCACTTAATGCTGCACAGTTAAGTTTTGAGTAGGTTTGATCCCAGCGTTTTGATAGAAAGTGCAGCCGAGCCGCCACTCCTTCTTTACCTGTTCCGCGCTCACCAATGATCAACACGGGTTTATTGAGCGGTGCAATTTGCGATATTTGCTCCAACACTTCGAGGAAACTATTGGATTGTCCTAACAAATTATCTTGTTGGCGGTAGCGGTTCATCAATATCCTCAAAAAGTGGTGTAATCGACTAACTTGTGGTGTATGTAATTATAATTGTAGATCTCAGTTACCCGAGAGTAAATTAATATTTGTTTAAAATCAGATGTTTAGTTAATACACTAAGTTGGCCTGTTTATTGAATAATACTAATCAAGACGAGCTTCCAGCGCATGCTAGTTGTTCACCATTAGCTGACATTATATAGAGGTAAAGACTATGGGTATATTCTCTCGTTTCACAGACATAGTGAACTCAAATATCAACGCCATTTTAGATAAGGCGGAAGATCCTGAAAAAATGGTGCGTCTAATTATTCAAGAAATGGAAGATACATTAGTTGAAGTGCGTTCAGCTTCTGCGAAAACTATCGCAAATAAAAAGGAAATTAGCGCGCAAATAAATAAGATGCAAAGCGAAGGCCGAGATTGGCAAAGTAAGGCAGAGCTTGCGATTAATAAAGATCGTGAAGACTTAGCCCGCGCGGCGCTTCAAGAAAAGAAAAAGTGTGACGAGTATGCTGTGACACTTAACGCTGAACTCGCAGCCGTGGATGAGCAAATCAGTAAATTGCAAAGTGAAGTAACGCAATTACAAGATAAACTCGCGGATGCAAAGGCGCGTCAAAAAACCATTATTATGCGTCAGAAAACAGTGAGCTCTCGTTTAGATATTAAACGTACGTTGAATGATGGCAAAGTTGATGCCGCAATGGGGCGTTTTGAGCAGTACGAGCGTAAAATTGATGATCTAGAATCTCAAGTTGATGCATATGATCTTGGCAAAAAGACGTTAGCTGATGAGTTTGCCGATTTAGCTGCGGATGACGAAATCGACGATGCACTTGCTGCATTGAAGAAAAAAGTTAAAAAACAAGCGAATGAAGCGAAAAGCCAAGACTAATATCGATTAAAGGAGAAAGGCTGTGGAAGATATCATTGGGATAATTATTGCGCCAATCATCATTTTTATGGTGATTGTCGCCCCGATTTGGCTAATTTTGCATTACCGCAGTAAAAAACAGATTAGCCAGGGATTGTCTGATGAAGAATATGCGACCCTTCAAGGGTTAGCTGACCGAGCTGAGAAAATGGCAGATAGGATCCACACGTTAGAATCTATCCTTGATGCTGAGGCACCCCAGTGGAGAAACAAGGTATGAATACACGAGGAGAACTAACGCGTGACCCTGACAAAGGTAAAATATCTGGGGTGTGTGCTGGGGTAGCAGAATATTTTGGCATTGAATTATGGTTGGTGCGCATATTAGTCGTATCAGCTTTCTTTTTAACCGCAGGTACGTTTGTCGTTGTTAGTTATGTTGCGGCTTGGTTTATTTTAGAAAAAAAATCAACCCGTCACGGCGCGGGAAACAACAAAAGTACTCGTCGCCAGTCGTTTAGTGCTACTTCGAGTGGCAAGGGCTGGCAAACAAGTGGTAAAGGTTGGCAGAATTCGAATGACGATGAAGAAGAAAAAGTTAAAGTAAAATCTAAAGTATGGCAGTCAGGGGAGCCCCCTAAACAAGCATTCGCTGACATTAAACAACGTTTTGAAAAAAACGAAGTACGCTTAAGACAAATTGAAACTTATGTAACGTCTGCTCAATATCAATTAAATCGCGAAATTAACAACCTATAAATTCGTTACCGGCTGAAACTAAGTTTGCATAGTGCAGAGCGTAGCTAAGCCGGTACCCTTTCAATTTTATCGCTCGCCTCCATATCTGACACTTACCCTGTGTAACTACTCTGTGCTTAACGCTCAAGAACGCTCATTAGCTTAATAGGATGTCGCAATGAAGAAACTGCTCAATACCAGCCACCTGATTGACCAATTAAAGCAAAATGTCAAAGTAACAGGAGCTCGCCTTGCCGACAGACACCTTAATCTTGCGGTTACCGGTTTAAGCGGCAGTGGTAAAACAGCGTTTATTACATCGATTGTCAACCAATTATTAGAGGCCAACGACAGTGCTGAGTTGCCTTTTTTCTCTGTTGTAAGAGAAGAGCGTTTATTTGGTGTAAAGCGTGAGGCGCAACCTAACCTAAGTTTACGACGATTTGCTTACGAAAATGCTATGCAAGCACTAAACGGCTCCCCACCAATATGGCCAGAATCGACGACTGGGATCAGTCAAGTGAGGTTACATATTCGATATCGCAAAGATAAAGGAATATCGCGTTATATCAGCGAAGATACCAAGCTTACGCTAGATATCACTGATTACCCAGGAGAGTGGCTGCTGGATTTACCTTTGCTTGATATGGATTATTTAGCTTGGTCTACTCATTGTGAATCCGAGCTGCAATCAGCGGAGCGCCAAGCGTTATCTGCCGAGTTTTTGGTCGCTAGAGAGGCAATCGATTTAACAGCGCCGGGGGATGAATTGGCGTTAAAGCATATTGCTAGCCTGTACACCGACTATTTACACAAGTGTCGTGCAGCTGGATTTCAGTTATTGCAACCTGGGCGTTTTATTTTACCGGGGGAGCTGGCGGGAGCTCCAGTTTTAGATTTCTTCCCATTGTCAGAAGAGCAAGTTGCTCAAATAAAACAAAATCGGGGACCCAAAGGAAGCAATCAGGCTTTGTTGTTTAATCGCTATGAGCATTATCAAGAGCAAGTCGTGAAGCCTTTTTACGTAGAGCATTTTAAACGCTTTGATCGCCAAGTGGTCTTGGTGGACTGCTTATCAGCATTGAATAACGGTAGAGCACATTTTGATGATCTGCAGCGCGCATTAAACTGGCTGCTCACCAGCTTTGAATATGGAAAAACGAATCTATTATCACGCTTGTTTACACCGAAAATAGATAAACTTATTTTCGCTGCTAGTAAAGCTGATCACGTTACACCTGATCAGCAAAGCAACCTAGTTAAACTGTTGGACTCCATGTTACATAACGCAAGAAAGCAGATGCAGTTTGATGGTGTCTCCACTGAGTCTACCGCAATAGCCGCAATCCGCGCTTCTCAGGCAGGGCGAGCAGAGCACGAAGGCCAAGATATTCAAATCTTGCAGGGCACAGGAGCAGAGGGAAAAACAATTCGTTTATTTCCTGGAGACGTACCAGCGAAATGCCCTGATAGCCAGTTTTGGGATAAGCAGGGCTTTGACTTTCCGCGCTTTTCTCCGCCAAGCAGAGATGAAAATCAAGCATTACCACATATTCGAATGGATAGAGTTTTAGAGTTTATTCTTGGGGATAAAATACGATGAGTACGCAGAATCAAAATTCGTTACATCAAGATGCGACAGACTCGACGCAGATTAAAACAAAAGTCGTGCTAAGCCCTGAGCACACAGACACTGCTGGCGAACCTATTCGACGAGCAACCACTATCGAACAAGACGTTGACTGGCAGGCACTGGCTCAAGATGAGTATGAATTTGAAGAGAGCGTCGTGCGTGATGAAGTTGAAGTTACCCCAAAGCGAAAGTCTTGGTTGGGCAGATTTTTTACAGTATTGAGTGTTGTGGTACTGGTGGCGAGTTTAATTGAACTTGGGTTATTTATACGTGAAATGTACCTAAGTGATGATTGGCTTAGCGGAATATGGTTAGGGGTTGGCGTGTCGGTTTTGGCATTGGTTGTCGGCGCGGTTTACAGCGAATGGCGAGGGTTAAGACGACTCAAGCGACAAAAGGCATCTCGCCAAACATCGTTAGAGTTGTACTCGACTCCGGCAATTGGCTTAGCAAAAAAGCACTGTTTAGCTATTGCGCAGACTTTACCGGCTGGATACGAAAATGAGATTGCAATATGGCAAAAGAGTATCGACGAGCACCACACTGATTCTGAGGTGTTGGGTTTATTTGAGCAACAAGTTATCAGCAAAGTAGATCAAGCTGCATTAGCTAAAGTGATGCGTAATGCGGGGGCGTCCAGCGTCATGATTGCAGTGAGTCCTTTTGCGTTGGTTGATATGGCGATTGTGTTGTGGCGGAATATTCGCATGATGCAGCAGGTCAGTGAGATCTATGGCGTACATTTGGGATATTGGGGGCGAGTGGCGCTAATACGCCAAGTGTTTAGACATATGCTCTACGCCGGCGCAGCTGAAATTATCTCTGATGCAGGCAATTATGCGCTTGGTGCAAGTTTAACGGGTAAATTATCAACGCGTATTGCACAAGGTATGGGAGCAGGCGTATTAACAGCGCGTATTGGCTTGAACGCCATTCATAGTTGCCGACCTGTTCCTTGGCTTTCTGTACAACGTCCAGGCTTGAATCAGCTTAGCAAGAAAATTTTAACCGACTTACATAAGCAGCTGAAATAAAGTCACTTTATCGCTTAGAAAGAGGTGCTGATGAGCAAACGTTGTACTTTTATGTTTACGATTTGTAATTTTATTGTTGTTGGATTGTGTCTTTTGATTTAGCTCACTTTGGGTAGACTTCGCTCCATGAATGACTCAAATACGGCAGTTTTGTTATTATGGCTAAGCAATCTCAATACACTTCTCATACCCCAGACGAAAACGGTATCGTTCATTGGAGTGAGACAGAAAATAAAATCTGGCAAAGACTCATTTGCCAGCAAAAAAATCTGTTAAAAGGCCGCGCATGTGATGAATATTTACAAGGGCTGGCACAGCTCGACCTACCAGAAAACCGTATTCCGCAGTTAGCTGAAGTGAACGCAGTTTTGGCAAAAACGACAGGCTGGCAAGTGGTGCAAGTTCCAGCTTTGATAAACTTTGATTCGTTTTTTAAGTTGTTGGCCAATAAGCAGTTTCCCGTGGCCACGTTTATCCGTAGCGAAGATGAGTTTGATTACTTACAAGAGCCAGATGTATTTCATGAAATATTCGGTCATTGCCCCTTGTTGACTAATCCTGCATTCGCTCATTTTACCCATACGTATGGCAAACTTGGTTATGCTGCTTCTCCAAAGGAGCGACAGTATTTAGCACGCTTATATTGGTTTACGGTCGAATTTGGACTCGTCAACACACAAGAAGGATTACGTATTTATGGCGGAGGGATTTTATCTTCACCTCAGGAGACACGTGACGCTTTAGAAAATACGCAAGCAGTACGCCGCGAAATGGAGCCTCTAGAAGCGATACGTACTCCTTATCGTATCGACATTATTCAGCCGGTGTACTACGTGCTTGACTCGCTTTCGTCATTGTTTGATTTAGCGGATTCGGACATTATGGGGCTGGTTGAAAAGGGACGATCTTTGGGGTTACATCCTGCCATGTTTGAACAAAAATCCAGTTCGGTCAGCTAGTAAAACTTACAATTAGTAACAATCTGCACGGAAATTACTCGCCTATATGCACATCTTAACCCGTTTATTTGGTGTGCTGTTCCTCATGTTTGTGTAATAATATCTTTACATTAATTCAAATTAAGAAATTTTATGCGTCTGGAAATAAGTTGTCAGGACCGTTTAGGGATAACGCAAGATGTCCTTGATATTTTGGTCAGCCATGAAGTGGACTTGCGTGGTATCGAAATCAATGAAATGGGCAAGATTTATCTTAGCTTCCCCAATATGGATTTTGAAGAATTTCAACATTTAATGCCAAAAATTAGAAAAATAGAAGGCATTGATGATGTAAAAACGATTCCCTTTATGCCCCTAGAGCGTGAGCAAAACCAATTGCGCGCGTTACTACAAACGTTACCTGATCCTGTATTTTCGGTAGACACCAAAGGACGCATATTGTTGATTAACGATGCGGTCACAGTGAGTTTAGAAACGGCACGAGAATCACTCATTGGGGTGGAAATCGACGAATTGGTAAAAGGCTTTAACGCAACGCGTTGGCTGGAAAGTAAAAAAATAACGAGCCTCACGCAAAAGGTGCGCTTTATAGAGCAGAACTACTTAGCGGATATTTTACCTGTTATGGTGCCTGATTCCGGAGGGGAGCCAATCTTGGCGGGTGCTGTTTTTATTCTTAAATCTGAGCAGCGCTTAGGCCAGCAGTTAACTGTATTTCACGAGGCGTCCTTGGACAGTTTTATGTCTATTCAAGCCTCAAGTAAGATCATGAAAAAGGTGGTTCGCGAAGCTAAGCGCATGGCTGAACTTGACGGGCCAATTATGTTGTATGGTGAAACGGGGTCCGGGAAAGAATTGATTGCCCATGCCTGCCATGAAGCGAGCCGCAGAAAGGATGCAAATTTTTTAGTGCTCAATTGTGCATCTCTTCCTGATAATGTGGCGGAAACCGAACTGTTCGGTTATGCGGCTGGAGCGTTTGGCCAAAGCTCAGGTAAAGAAGGCCTACTCGAGCTAGCACAGGGCGGTAGTTTATTTTTAGATGAAGTGGGTGACATGTCGCCGCAACTCCAAGCCAAATTACTTCGCGTATTGCAAGATGGTAAGTTTAGGCGGGTGGGTGATACGAAAGAAGTTAAAGTAGATGTTCGTTTTATTTGTACTACTCAAAAAGACTTAGCTCAGTTAGTACAAGAAGGGCGTTTTCGCGAAGATCTATATTACCGATTGAATGTGCTGAGCTTAGGAATTCCCCCTTTGCGAGAGCGCAAAATGGATATCATTCCATTAGCAGAAACATTTTTAAAGCAACACAGCTTAACTCTGGGGCGCAAGGTACCTAAGCTGACTAAGTCGTGCGTAGATTATATTCAAGCTTACCCTTGGTTTGGGAATGTGCGCCAGTTAGAAAATGTACTTTATCGCGCGGTATCTTTATTAGAAGGAAATGACTTAGGTAAGGAACATATTCAAATTCCTTCAAGCGCGAACGCCATGAGTTTTGTTAGTGAAGACTTTGAGGGCAGTCTGGATGAAGAAGTGAAACGTTATGAAAAAAGCATTTTGCAACGGCTTTATCCAAGTTACCCGAGCTCTCGCCTGTTAGCCAAAAAACTAGGGCTTAGCCATACTGCGATTGCGAATAAATTACGTGACTATGGGATCAACAAAAAGTCTGTAAAGATATAAATACGCCTTTGTAGCGTAAAGCTGACAATATCCTTACCAATATGGGCGTTTCTCGGCGCATAAAACGGGCTTTAACCTAATGTAAACTTTATGTTACTTTTAGCTCGTTTCTACACTGATTTCTATTCTCTTTCTCCCTCTGTTCAGCAGCGTTTTTTTGCGGTCTATTAGCGCTTTGACGAAACCTTTCACAAGATAAGAATGAGAATATTATGTGTTCAGATATCAGCTATAACCCGCTCAACACCGATGGATTTGAATTTGTTGAATATACCGCTGCGGATGAAAAAGGGATTAACGATTTAGCTAACTTGTTTACGTCTCTCGGTTTTGCAGAAGTTGCTAAACACAGATCAAAGCAAGTTTGGTTGTACAAGCAGGGCGACATCAACTTCATTATAAATGCTGAACCTGCATCTCAGGCAGAAGAGTTTGCAAGATTACGTGGCCCGAGTGTGTGTGGAATGGCTTTTAGGGTTAAAGATGCCAAAGTCGCTTTTGAGCACGCAATTAAAAATGGCGCCAAAGCATTCGTCGGAAATTTAGGCGCGATGGAACTTAATATTCCAGCTGTTTACGGAATTGGTGAAAGTACCTTGTACTTTGTTGACAGATACGGCGATGACTCTATTTATGATGTGGATTTCCGTTTTTATCCCGATTGGCGTGAAAAGGTGAAACAAAGCGATGCTGGTCTTCTGACTTTGGATCACCTCACGCATAATGTTAAGCGCGGCAATATGGCGGTATGGGCGAATTTTTATGAGCGCTTGGGTAACTTTAGAGAAATTCGCTACTTTGATATAGAAGGAAAGCTAACAGGTTTAGTCAGTAAGGCGATGACGTCTCCCTGCGGAAAAATTCGCATTCCGATCAATGAATCTTCTGATGATAAATCCCAAATTGAAGAGTTTATTCGTGAATACAATGGCGAGGGTATTCAACATATTGCGTTGTCTACTGAAGATATTTACCAAACTGTTAAAACGTTGCGTGACGTTGGGGTCAAATTTATGGATACCCCTGATACTTATTATGAGGCAGTGGATGCTCGCGTTTCAGGACACGGTGAGAACCTGGCCGATTTAAAAGCGCAACGTATTTTAATTGATGGGGCTCCAATGAAAGACGGTATTTTACTGCAAATATTTACCGACACTGTGATTGGCCCAGTGTTTTTCGAGATTATTCAACGCAAAGGAAATGAAGGCTTTGGTGAAGGCAATTTTAAAGCGCTGTTTGAATCAATTGAGGAAGACCAGATACGCCGTGGCGTGATTAACCAAGATAACGAGTAATTACATAAAGACACGTAATTGCACAACTTAATGAAGCAGATCCGTTCTGCTTCATTATCGTCGTTCTATTGCTGTTTTATCGGTAGCTCTGTTGTATTTTTGACCTGCTTTAACGCAAACGTAGAGCTTAGATGATCTACTAAGGGTAAGTGAGTTAATTTCGCTTTAAGTAAATGTTCGTATTCTTCAATACTTTCAACAATCACTTTTAGTAAGTAATCTTTGTCGCCACTCGTGGTATGACATTCAACAATTTCATCTATGTTTTGCACCGCTTTTTCAAAATCATTCAAAGATTCACCATCATGATTTTTTAACGTCACATAGATAAAAACAGAAACCCCAAGGTTAAGCTTTTTACTATTTAGTAGGGTGACCTTTTGAAGAATTATCCCATCGGCCTCCATTCGCTTAACTCTGCGCCAACATGGTGTGTGAGATAGTCCAACTTTTTGACTTAACTCAGCCATGGAAACAGTAGCGTCTTTTTGCATCACTCTTAAAATTTCGCGGTCAAACTTGTCCAATTTCATCATTATTTTTCAATTTATAGCGAAGTAAAATTCGCGGCTAGCATGCTGAATATTTTTATCATTTTCAAGCACGAATATTAGGATATATATCCTATATTAACTAATGGATTATGGCCACTGTTGCAACCGATTAATTCTGTCACATTAACATCGCAAGGCATGTCCTCATTGATTTGAGCTAGTATATCAACAAGTTTCACATACCTTACTCAGAGTAATATTAGAATGTCTGTTTTTGACCATATCGAATTTGATGAACACGAGCATGTTGCTTTTTGCCATGATAAAGGAACCGGGCTAAAAGCGATTATTGCTGTGCACAATAGTCATTTAGGCCCAGCATTGGGCGGTTGTAGAATGTGGCCATATGCAAATTCAGATGAGGCACTCAATGATGTGCTCAGGCTATCAAAAGGTATGACCTATAAAGCTGCGATGGCCAACTTAAATCAAGGTGGTGGAAAAGCAGTGATTATCGGTGATCCTCGAGTGCATAAAACCCCCGAGATGATGCTTGCCATGGGGCGTTTTGTGGAAAGTTTAAGCGGTAAATACATTAGCGCCGAGGATTCAGGTATGTCGGTCGCTGATTTACGTACCATGGCGCAAGAGACAACATATATATCTGGCACGAAAGCAAATTACCATTTTGCTGGCGAAGAAGCGGATGGAAATCCTGCACCATCTACTGCGTACGGCGTATTTACCGGCGTAAAGGCGTCTGTTGAGCATTATTTTGGTACAGGCTTACAGGGTAAGAAAGTCGCTATTCAAGGTCTGGGACATGTAGGCTATAGACTCGCAGAGCATTTACATCGTGAAGGCGCTGAATTGTTTGTCGCTGATATATATCCCGAGGGGATAAATCGTGCGAAAGAAAAACTGAACGCTAAGGTCGTCTCACCCGATGAAATCCTTAAATTAGATGTAGATGTGGTCGCGCCATGTGCAATGGGGGCGACAATCAATCGACAATCAATTAGCACCCTTAAGGCAAAGGTAATTGCCGGTGCAGCAAACAATCAGTTAGAGACTGAAGATTTAGGGGAAATTTTAAAAGGGGAGGGTATATTGTACGCTCCAGATTATGTAATTAATGCAGGAGGCATAATCGACATTTATCATCAAAAGATGTTGAGTTCGAATGAGGCATTAAAAAGTCACCTAGAGAAAATTGGCGCGACGCTCAAAGAAGTGTATAAACGCGCTGATGGACAAAACTTAGCCACAAATAGAGTCGCTAATACAATCGCAGAAGAAAAATTTAAAAAATAGTCGTAAAAAACTCCTTATATCAAGGATGCGGCTTGCATCTAAATTTAGTTTTGTCATAATGCGCCGCCTAAGTGATTAAGAGCTCGTTTTTATCACTTAGGCAAGTTTCTATGGTGGTTCTTTGGTCCCTCCGCAATGATACTCTGTGAACTCGGTCAGGCCTGGAAGGGAGCAGCCGCAGCAGACGACTCATGTGCCGGAATGTGGCTGGAGAACCGCCACCCAAATCCCCATAAATTATCTATTTTATATTTCCATTTATTTACGTGTCTTTTTTGTCCAAAAAGCGGATCGCTTTATTTACGGCATTTTGCGTATTCATTTCCATTTGCTGGCGCTCACTTTGAGCTAGGTAAAATGACATATCCACTTCATAGCGAATATATCTAGGTGGAAGCTGATTCAAAGCCAAACAACACAAATCCGCAATATAATCATCATCGTTTGCCGTGGGTAGTTTTAACTCAGCAATATGTTCAAGCACTAAATGCTCATAATAGTTGTGTATATCATCATCAAGTTTCATTGCATTTTAACCTTGTCACCTTTAACGCAAACTGAATTCCACCTAAGTAAATGAATTCGTGCACCTTCAATATGTTCAGCATAAACCAAGACAAAATTTATGAAAGAGTTTGTTTCAAAGTTTGTTGTCTAACAATTTAAGGGAAGTGAAAAATACGTGTTTTGATTGAGCGTTTATTAAGCTTTGTTTTTAATTTACATAAAAATGACCAAATACTTTTTTGTGACTTTTCTTTGATCAAAACGAGTAAAAATGCTGCTTCTATGTAAATTTTGTAAATATAAATTTACTTAATTGCCACTGTATTGGTATTTCATTCATAACTTTTGAGTATTAGATGTTCTAAAGCATTGACCTAGGCAAGTTTGTTTGGATACTATTCAAGTGAGGTTCACTACCTTTATTTAATAAAAAATCGCACTAGCGAATAAACACTAAACACATATATAGTGGTCCAGGGAGACATACATGTTTACAAACTCTAAGTTGACGAAGTCAGTTCGTCTGGCTTTTGCTGTAGGTGCTGCTTCAACTGCATTGTCTACATTTACAGTAAATGCTCAAGAAACATCTGCTGAACAAAGCGTAGAAAAAATCTCTGTTACCGGCTCTCGTATTCAAAAAGCCAACCTTGTTAGCGCAAGCCCTGTCGTTGAGATAAGTGCTGAAGATATCGCTGTCAGTGGTGTAACACGTATCGAAGATTTACTTAATGACATGCCACAAATTTTCGGTGGTCAAACCTCAGGTACGGCCAACGGCGCGACGGGTACAGCGACTGTCGATTTGAGAAACTTAGGTTCTAACCGCACACTAACATTAGTTAACGGACGTCGTATGCCAGCTGGCTCGCCGTTGGCTGGCGGTACTGGCGGTGACGTAAACCAAATCCCTGCTGGTTTGGTTGAACGTATTGAAGTGCTTACAGGTGGTGCTTCTGCTACTTATGGTTCTGATGCGGTTGCCGGTGTTGTTAACTTTATTCTAAAAGATGATTTCGAAGGCGTTCAGTTCGATTATCAGCACAGCTTCTATCAACACGACAACGATAATGCATTCATGCAAGGCCTAGCTGCTGACTCTGGTTTCGATTTTGCAAATGGTAGTGTAAAAGACGGCCACGCGAATGATTTCTCTGTACTTTTAGGTGCTAATACAGCTGATGGGCGCGGTAACGTTACCATGTACGCTAGTTATCGTAATATTCAAGCGGTAAGCCAAAGCAGCCGAGATTACAGTGCCTGTGCGGTTTCAGGTTCACCTCTAGGTTGTGTGGGCTCAGGTACTATTGCTGAAGGGCGCATTACTGACTTCGGTTTGAATGGAGTTGCAGACCCACTTGTTAATTTAGGAAATACAACGTCATTTGATTTTAAAGTTCAAGGTGACCAATTTGTCCCTCGTGACGGCACAACTTATAACTATGGTCCACTTAACTATTTCCAACGTCCTGACGTTCGTAAGACATTTGGTGCGCTAGGTCATTACGATATCAATGATAACCACACGGTTTATGCAGAAGCTAACTTCATGGATAACCGCAGTGTTGCTCAGATTGCACCATCAGGCGCATTTTTCGTAACAACTACCTTGGATTGTGCAAACCCATTACTATCGCAACAACAATTTGATGTAACTTGTGGCGCAAATGGACTAACGACTGACGACGTGTTAGGTAACGCTTATATTGGCCGCCGAAACGTTGAAGGTAATCCTAGACAGGATGATCTTCGTCATACTTCTTTCCGTGGTGTAGTTGGTGCTCGCGGCTTTATTAATGACAATTGGTCATACGATATTTTTGCAAACTACGGCACAACGTCATTCATTCAGACATATCGTAACGAGTTATCAATCACTCGCATAGGTAGAGCGTTTGATGCTGTTTCAGACCCTGATACTGGAGAAGCTGTTTGTCGCTCTGCCATTCCTGACGCGAATGGTGTTGTAGTCGATGCTGCCTGCGTTCCTTGGAATATATTCACGACTGACTCAGTAACTGAAGAAACATTAAATTATATAACCCTTCCTTTATTTGCTCGCGGTGATGTTGAAACGACACAAGTGAGTGGTTATGTTGCAGGTGACTTAACTGATCTTGGCGTTATCGTACCTGGTACCTCAACTGGTGTTAACGTAGTTGTTGGTTTTGAGCGTCGAGAAGAAACCCTAAGTTTTGAACCAGACCAAGGCTTTGAAAGTGGTGATGGTGCAGGCCAAGGTGGACCTACATTAGGTGTTAGTGGTGGCTTTACAGTAGAGGAGCTTTTCACAGAAGCAAACATCCCACTAGTGCAAGATGTTGACTTTATGCAAGAGCTTAACTTAGAGCTAGCGTATCGTTACTCTGATTATTCAACTGACAAATCAACCAATACATATAAGTATGCGGCTGACTGGAAAGTGAATGATGATGTACGTATTCGTGCAAGTTTCCAACGTGCAGTAAGAGCGGGTAACGTACGTGAATTGTTCAGATCACAAGGCTTAGGCTTGTTCAACATGAACAATGACCCATGTGCTGCTGATGAAGATGGAAACATCGAATTTACTCGTGAGCAGTGTATTAATACTGGTTTAAGTGGCGCAGCATATGATGCGGGTGGCGCACCAAGTAACCCTGCAGGTCAATACAACCAAATCACAGGTGGTAACCCTGACTTAGATCCTGAAGAGTCTGATACAGTTTCTTATGGTATCGTATTTTCACCTAGTGATATGCCTGGCTTTAGCTTAGCGCTAGACTATTTCGATATTGACGTAACAGGCGCAATTGGTGGTGTTTCATCTGAATTTATCATTCGCGAATGTGCTACGACTGGTAACGAAGAGTTCTGTAGCCTTATTAATCGTGGTGGGTCAGGTAGTTTATGGCTAGGCCAAGATAGCGTTACATCTACAGATATTAACTTAGGTTTCTTCGCTACAGCTGGTGTGGATTTTGATGCAGCTTATGAGTTCGGTATCGGCGACATGGGTGACATCAAACTAAACCTTGTAGGTACTTTCCTTACAAAGTGGGATCAAAAGAACACGCCTAGTTCGGACGTAGTTGATTGTTTAGGTAAGTGGGATCGTTCAATCTGTGGTGTTGACACTGCAGGTCCTACACCTGAGCTACGTTACAACTTGCGTACAACTTGGATTTCACCTTGGGACGTTACTGTAACTGGTACTATGCGCTATGTTGACGGTACTGATGAGTTAAATGGTGGCGATAATGCCGTTTCATTGAAGTCTAAGACTTACTTCGATTTGACAGGTAACTGGAATGCGTTTGAAAATGCATCATTCCGCTTAGGTGTTAACAACTTATTTGATGTTGAGCCTCAAGTAATCGGTAATGCACCTGCAGGTTCTGCAAATGGTAACGTATTCCCTGGGCCATACGACGTTTTAGGACGTTACGTGTTTATGGGTGTTTCAGTTAGCTACTAATGCTATAGAAACTAAATAGATGTAATATAAAAAGGCACTTAGGTGCCTTTTTTTGTGAGTGAATTCAGTTTACCCCTCGGATGTTTTAGCTGATATGACGAATATTCCAGATTTTATAGTCGAAAAAATTAATCAAGCGTACCAGCTACATGCGCTTGGACAGCATGCTGATGCTATTGAGTTATTGAATATCACCTTAGCGACCACCTCAATTAAGGAGCCTTTGCTCAGAGCGATAGTTCAGCTATATATAGAATCCAATAGTATCGACTCAGCGATTGCTGGCTTAGAGCAATTAGTGTCAATTGCTTCATCTCCTAATGTGTATGTTAGAAACCTATATTCCCTTTGTTACTCAGATGGGCAAAAAGCTCGGGCGATGAATTATTTGCGCAGGTATGTGTCTGATGAACCAACTGATCCTGAAGGGTTATATTATTTGGCCGACGGTTGCAGGCGCGAGCGGCTTTTCGATGAAGCGCTTCAACACTATGGTGCGGCAATTGAATGTGGTTTTTCTGACAAATTGCTCGCTAAACTCAAGATAGCGGATATACACCAACAGATTGGTAAAGAAGAGCAAGCCATTGGTGTGTTAAACGAGATATTAAATGAACAACCAGCGTATTTACCTGCATTATTCAATTTAGCAAGTCTTTGTGATGAGCTAGCAGACAAGGAGCGTGCACAGGAGTTGTACCTAAAGATTTTAGCAATTCAACCAGATCACGCTCTGGCCATGTCACGTCTGGCAAGTATGAATATGAGTACCATTGAAAGTGAGAGACTAATTCTGACCATTGATTCTGCACTTTCTGCAAATGAATATGCCCCAGAGGAGCTAGGATCTTTGTATTTCGCTTTGGGTAAATTATACGATGATTGTAAAAAATATGAGCAAGCTGCATATTTTTACACTTTAGGTAATAAGTTACAGGCTGAGAAATCATTACCATATAATCCAATGGAGCAGGAGCAATTGACCCAAGACATCTGTCGCAATTTTGATCGTCAGTGGTTTAACTCTACTTCAAACAACCTTAAAGAGCCGTTTTCACCCATTTTTATTTGTGGCATGTTTCGTTCTGGTTCGACACTTGTGGAGCAAGTCTTAGCTGCACATCCCGATGTTCAGTCGGCAGGTGAAATAGACTTTCTTATAAAAGCTGTTGAAAAGGTTTGTCCCGATTTGCAGAAGCCCATGAACATAAGTGACGACAACCTTCTAAGCATCTCTCAAGAATATAAAAGCAATATCGAACGCCACTTATCTAGCCCCCGATTTTTCACAGATAAAAATCCGCTGAATTTTGCCTTAGTAGCGATAATAAAACGTGTATTTCCTCGAGCTAAATTTATATTTACGCAACGAGATCGTTTAGATAATTGTTTGTCTGTTTACTTTCAGCAATTAGATCACTCTCTTAACTATGCTTCAAGCTTAGCCGACATTAAGCATTATTATGATGAGCAAATGAAGTTGCTAAAACACTGGCAGGGTGTCTTATCCGACCATGACTATTTCGTAGTGAATTACGAGTCGTTAGTGTCTAACTTTGATACTGAGTTGGCTAATTTATTAGAGTTTTTAGGGCTACCATGGAGCGACACCTGTTTAGCGTTTCATCAGCAGAAAAAGCGAGTTAAAACCGCGAGTATCTGGCAAGTCAGGCAACCAATAAATAATAACTCTCTCGCGCGTTGGCAGAACTATAAGCCATATTTAAAAGACTTGAATGATTAATATGCCTACTAAGCGTTAATATTAGCTATTTGAACAAACCATGCAAAGGGTGGGTCATTATCTACTGAAAGTCGTTCGCATATAGTCTGTGTGAAGCCTTTCGCTAGAAATGGTGCCAGCATTTGACAAATCTGTTCTTCATCCATAGCTGCATTTACCATCGAGGACATCCTGTCTTTAAAATTAATGAATTCTAATTTAGTAGACGTAAGCCAATCACTTACATCCTGTTCACTGTGAGACGAAATGTTTTCATACATGAAACCCATATCTTTTAGGATCTGGATAAGTAAACTCTTTACTTCGCTATTTGTGGAGATGATTACTTGCTTATACTGTTCAATAACAGGAGCAAAGTCCGCATCAGCTTTCTGAAATACTTGGGGAGGAAGCTTGCCGTCGACGACAGCATACCCTGCTGTAAAAGCAACTTGCGCTTTTTCAAAAAGATTAAGAGATAAAATCTTTTCAATCAGTTTTCGCTTTTCATTACAATCTTGATAAATAGCACCATTTTTATAATGGATAACTGACGCGAATCTCCCCGAAGACTTTAAAATTCTAGCAAACTCTTTAGCAGAATGTGCTGGGGCATACTCAATGCCGAACTGGCTTACAACTAAGTCAAAGCTATCGTTCTGATAGGGTAAGTTAGCGCAGTTTGCTTGTAATGCAGCTGAGATACTCAAACGTTGCGCGACATTCTTAACTGCACTAAATGATGCGTCAACACAATGGATATCAAGTCTGCCAGTGTTTGCCGCTTTACCTTGGGATACAGCAAGTTCACTGACAGTTCCTTTCCCACATGCAAGATCGATTAATTTCGTGTCGTTATGTGGGGAAATGGTCTGCTTTAAAAAATTAGACCAATGTGTTTGCAAGTAATTATGAAGAGGAGTGCTTTCTTCGAATGCTGCGGTATCATTTGTTTTTTGCCAATGATTTTCCCAAGCAGTTAATCCGACGGTGCCACTATCATTTAAATTACTTTGCGCTTCATTCATCACTGCTGGCTAGTTGCCTGACCTCGACGCTGCATACCTTCAACCATCATTTTAGAATCCCGTGATTGTTGTTCTCTTTGAGCTTTAGTTGTGCAAACTCTTTCAGGAAGTCTCGAACCCGTTACGGTGACGTTTTTACAGATCAATCCTGTACGATCAACCGACTCTTTAGAAGCGCATAACTCCTCGTCACCTTTATTCTCTTTTACACATTGGCTGAATGCTGATTTTTTTTGTGCGACTTCATTACTTGAACATGCAGTTAAAACTACTAAAGAACTGATAACGAGACCAGCTAAGAAAAGTGTGTTGTTCATTTTATAATTCCCTTGTTTAGAAACACTCGTGTTTTTTACAATAACAATATCGAAATTTGATTGAGATAACAAACGTAAACTTAGTGCTCTATCTGTTGTTTAGTGTTATGAAATGTAACGATAAACTGACATCATATTTTTGTTATTAAAAAGAGGAGGATCTTTTCACAAATTAGTCTGAAATTGGCCGTGAGGGGCTAAAATTGACCTCCAATTTAAAAATGTTAATTTCTAAAAATTTTACTCAGGCTATAAATTATTATGAGTTTTTTTTTAATTTCTATAACTATTGGTGCTGTATCTGTACGAAAATCGCTCATGTTTGGTCGTGCAAGCTCTATTTTGTTTAAAAAATGGTTCAAACCCTCAAATCGCTAATTTTTTACTTCTCTTTTTTCACTCAACTTTGTTGCGCTTAATACATGTGCCACCTTGACAATTCGCAGGGTTCCATGTGAATATCTTGAAGTCTTAGTGTTAAATTCCATTAATACTAAGCCCCTATAACTTATAAAGCTTAGAAGCCCCTTGCGACGTTTTTTTACCCGTCGGCGAGGATCCAAAACAAGAAAATTGGTTGGGAATTATGTCCAAAATGAGCAAGAGAAACCTTATTGCTTCTACCGTTATCGGTGCACTAGCACTCGGTAGTAGTGCTGTTGTCTCTGCAGACCCGTTGAATGACCTTCATAAAGAAGAGTCAAAGATTCACGTGGATGCAGCGAAGTCTCAAGAAAAAATTAACAAACTATACGAGCAATCGTTAGACATCTTTTCTGAATATCGCCAAGTTGTTGATGAAACAGAAAACTTAAAAGTTTATAACGACTATCTAGCAACATTGGTTGCAGACCAGCAGCGCGGTATCGATTCTCTTCAACGTCAAATAGACGGTATTGAAGGTGTTAAACGTGGTGTTGTTCCATTGATGTTTCGTATGATCGACAGTCTAGAGCAATTTATCGAACTTGATATTCCTATTAACCTTGAAGAGCGTCGCGCACGTGTTGAGCGTCTTCGCGACATCATGGCTAACTCAAACGTAACTACTTCAGAGCAGTTCCGTCAGGTAATCGAAGCATATCAAATTGAAAATCAGTATGGTCAGAACATTCGTGCTTATCAAGGCAAGCTTGATTTTGAAGGAACTGAAATCACCGTTGATTTCTTTAACCTAGGTCGTACTGTTTTAGCAGCGCTTTCTTTAGATCAGAAAAACGCTTGGGTTTGGGATAACGACGCAAGAGCTTGGCAGAAATTGGGTGATGAATACCTAAGCTCTGTAGTAACGGCTGTTCGTATGGCCAACAAACTCGTGCCAGCTGACCTAATCAAACTACCCATTAAAGCTGCGGAGTAATATCGATGAAAACAATCTATAAATCAGTATTAGCTGCGGCATCGGTAGCTTTATTCGCATCTTCAGTTCATGCGGCTACGTCTCTTGAAGACTTACTGCAAGAAGTTAAGAAGAATCGAGTTTCTGAAGCTCGCATAAACAAAGAACGTGAAGCTGAGTTCCAATCAGCACGTGCTGACAAACAAGCTCTTCTTAGAAAAGCGCAAGCGGATCTTAAAGCTGAACAAACTCGTGGTGATAACCTTGCCAAGAAATATTCAGACAACGAAGTAGCGCTAGCAGAAAAAGAGCAGGAGCTTAATCAAGCAACTGGTACCCTTGGTGAAATGTTTGGTGTTGTGCGTCAAGCATCTTCTGAAGCATTTGGTCAAATCTCTACTTCTATTGTAAGTGCTGAATTCCCAGGCCGTGGCGAGTTCTTAAAGAGCATGTCTGAAGAGTCTAAAGGTCTTCCTAACATTCAAGAGTTAGAAGATTTGTGGTTCGCACTTCAAACTGAGATGACTGAGTCAGGTCAAGTTTCTCGTTTCCAAACTGAAGTAATCAGCTTGGATGGTGGTTCTACTACTCAAGAAGTTGTACGTGTAGGTACATTTAACTTGATTGGTGAGCAAGGTTACTTGGTTTACGATGATCAAAATGAGATCGTTCAGCCTCTTGGTCGTCAACCTGATGGTTACCTAGTAAGTTCAGCGCAAGAGTTGTTATCAGCTACGTCTGGCCTAGTACCTTTTTATGCTGACCCTTCACGTGGCGGTATCTTAGGTTTGCTTAAAGAAAAAGCAACTATGTCTGAGCGTTATCACGCAGGTGGTGTAGTAGGTTACGTCATTACTGCTATGTTGATTCTTGGTCTTCTTATCGGCCTTTATAAAATTGTTACCTTGACGATTATCAGTGGAAAAATGCGTTCTCAGTTGAACAACACTGGCAATCCTTCAAGCGGCAACCCACTTGGACGTATTCTTCAAGTGTACAAAGATAATAAAGCATCTGATGCTGAAAACCTTGAGCTTAAACTTGACGAAGCGATTCTTAAAGAGCTTCCGAAAATTGAAAGTGGTATTAATATCATCAAGATTTTCGCAGCAATCGCTCCGCTACTTGGTTTGTTAGGTACGGTACTTGGTATGATTGCAACCTTCCAACAAATTACATTGTTCGGTACAGGTGACCCAAGACTGATGGCTGGTAGTATTTCGATGGCGTTGGTAACAACGGCTCAAGGTATTATTGCAGCATTACCATTGATTCTTATGCACAGCATCGTTGCTGGTCGCAGCAAATCAATTGTACATATCCTTGATGAGCAAACTGCAGGCATTATTGCTGCACACGTAGAGTCGGAGAAAGCCTAAGATGTTATACCTGATAGAACTATGGGAGTCTGTCAGGGACTTTATCGCTGCCGGCGGTGACGTTCTATACGTTGTCGCCTTAGCGCTCTTCTTAATGTGGGTTTTGATGATAGAGCGTTATTGGTACTTAACTTCCGTGTTTCCTAAAATGAGAAAAGACATTGTCTCAAAATGGGATGCCCGAGAAGATACTACCTCTTGGTATGCGCATAGAATCCGTGACGCATGGATTTCGCAAGCATCCGATGGACTTAGCGCAAGAATGTTGTTGATAAAAACACTTGTTGCTATGTGCCCATTAATCGGCCTTTTAGGTACGGTTACCGGTATGATCGGCGTTTTCGAAACGATGGCAACACAGGGCACAAGTAACCCGCGCCTTATGGCTGCTGGTATTTCAATGGCTACGATTCCAACGATGGCTGGGATGGTCGCTGCTTTATCTGGCGTATTTTTTAGTTCTCGTCTTGAGGCGAGGGTAAAAATTGCGAAAGAAAAGCTAGTTGACAGTTTGCCCCATCATTAGAGAGAGGAATTTATGGCTCGCAAAGTACGTGTTGAAGAAGAAGATGCTGCGATTGACATGACGCCGATGTTGGACATCGTGTTTATCATGCTGATCTTCTTTATTGTAACGACTGTTTTCGTCAAAGAAGCGGGCATCGAGGTGAATAAGCCTGGTGCATCGCAAGCTATTATGCCGAAGAATGCCAATATCTTTATCGCTATTACTGAAGACGGTGACGTCTGGATGGATAAACGCGAAATCGATGTTGATAGTGTTCGCGCTAACTTGGAACGTTTGATGGCTGAACAGCCTTCTGACGTAGTCATAGTTCAGGCTGACGAAAATGCAGAACATGGTGTGGTGATCGACGTAATGGATCAAATCAAAGCTGCAGGTATAGATCGCATTTCTATCGCTGCTAAGGGGAGCTAATATGGGACGTTTAATTGTTTCTGTACTCCTTGGTGGGGTAATTGCATTTGTATTGTTTGTTGTCATGGCTAAGTTAATTGCTAACTCGTCACGCCCAGCGGACAAAGTACCACCTGCACCGGTTATTGATATTGTTATGTCAACGCCAGATGATACTACTCAAACTAGAACTCGAGTACCGCCTCCGCCTCCGCCGCCACCTCAGCAGCCTCCTAAATTGGAACCAGTTGAGCCTGACACTGCGGACGCAAATACTGATGGCTTAAGTTTCAATATGCCAGCAGTAGATATAGGTGGCGCTTCAGTTGATATCGGTGGTGTGGGTGCAATGCAACGTGATGGTGATGCTACACCAATCGTTCGAATTGAACCTAAATACCCAGCGCAAGCTGCTCGTGATGGTAAAGAAGGTTGGGTAAAACTTTCATTTACGATCAATGAAGTAGGTGGTGTTGAAGATGTTGACGTCATTGAAGCTGATCCTAAGCGAGTTTTTGACCGTGAAGCTAAACGTGCACTTAGAAAGTGGAAGTATAAGCCGAAGGTTGAAGATGGTAAGCCTATGAAGCAGTTCGGTATGAAAGTTCAATTAGACTTTAAGTTGGATCAATCATAATGAATAAATATTTTAAAACATTGTTGGTTGGCGCAACGTTCGCTGCTTCTACGTTAAGTTCCAGTTTCGTTAGCGCTCAGTCTGCGGCTATCGTTTGTCCAGGTTACAAACGTGGCCCTACTAATATTCCAAGTGAACGAACTGGTAAGAAAGTACAAAAGGCGTTCGAGGCTTATAATGAAGATTTGGTTGATGAAGCCTTATCTATTTTGTATGAAATCGATACTTCTCAAACTTTTGACCGCGCGTTTACAGACCGTTTTATTGGTAACTTACTTGCCACTAAATCGGAAAGTGGTCCAAAAGCGTTGGAATATTTAGAAAAGTCAGTTAATGCCAAAGCACTTAATGACACTGAGCAAGCTGGTACGTTACGTTTGATTGCAGATTTAAATATGCAAGAAAAGCGTTACGAACAAGCAGTTAAGCGTTATCAAGAATGGATGGACTTTACCTGTAAAGAAGATGCTGATGTGTATCTTCGTATGGGACAAGCATTGTATGAGACGAAACAATATGCAGATATGATTTCGCCTCTTAACAAATCCATTGCTTTGGATGATAAGCCAAACAAAAACGCTTATGCGTTGAAGTTGACGTCTTATTACAGCCGTAAAATGTATAAAGAAACTGTCGAAGTAGCTGAAGAGATGGTGAAAATCTTCCCTGACAACAAGGCTAACTGGACACAACTTGGTTTCTTCTACATGTTGGTTGAAGATTATAAGAAAGGCCTGTCTACGTTTGAAATGGCTTACAATCAAGGTTACTTGACAAAAGCTGCAGAAGTTAAGGCGTTGACTCAGTTGTACGCAACTAATGAAATCCCTTATAAAGCTGCTGTAGTGTTTGAAAAGAACGTTGAAAGTGGTCTTATTAAGCGCGACGATAAAGCACTGACTAATCTAGCTAACTCTTGGCATCAGGCTAAAAATCACCTTAAGGCTGCGAAGTATTACGGTGAAGCGGCTAAGATGAACTCAGATCCTGATCTTTATCGCAAGCAAGGTACGCTTTTACTCACTGCTGAAAAGTATAGTGATGCATTAGCGGCACTGCAGAAGGCGTTAGATGAGGGAGCTGATGATCGCGGTCGTATCCATATGGCGATGATGGAAGCTAACTTTTATACTGGTAAATACAGAAGTGCTTACAAGCATGTGTTAGAAGCCAAAAAGGATAAATCAACCTCACGCAGTGCGAGAAGTTGGGAACCTTACATAAAAGAAAAAGCGAAAAATCGTGGAATTACACTATAGCGTTATCTGCTAATAAAAGTGTAACTCTTCTAAAAGGCTCCCTCGCGGAGCCTTTTTTATTTATTTCAGCTTTAAATTCTAGTTATCCTACCATTGGTATTAACTATTATTGCCTTATTCCAATCTGCATTAATAATACCAATCCGCATTAATAAGTGACCGTCTCAGAATGCGCCCAGCGGTTTTTGATTAAGGCGTCGCTATGAATTAATGGTTGTTCCCTTTCGAATAGTGAGAACGCAGAGAAAAAGCTGCTGGGGCATTGCTTTCAGGCGAGTTTTAAAAGGACTTTACACTGCTTTGCATGACTTCGAAAGAGAACTAGTTTTCTTTTAATAAAGAGCTGTCAGTCATGCGCCTTGTTTAAGCCCTTTTAAACTCTCGCTGAGTGATCACATATGAACGCGCAATGCTATTAAACATTTGCCGAATATTTGATAGTTTAGATCTTCTGATACACTGAATGTGGTTTCTCAATAATCAATTGAACACAAAAGAGGATGTTATGAAGAAAGGGTTAGGGATCTTACTTATTTTACTCGTCGTTATTGCAGCTGTAACTTGGTACTTGTTAAGTGGGGCTGGGGACTTTATCCGCGCTCAAATAGAACAGCAAGGAAGCGACTATCTAGACACAAAGGTGTCTGTGGCTCAGGTTGAATTGGCCTTAACAGATGGCCGTATGAGCATCAGTGGACTCACAGTACAAAATCCCAAGGGGTTTAGTTCTGAAAATGCTGTTAGTGTAAGCAATATAACGCTCGATTTAGGTGAGGTGCTGAACGAACCCTATGTAATACAAAATGTCAGTGTAAATGCTCCTGAAATTTTATATGAAGTAGATGCTAGCGGCAGCGGTAACTTATTGGCTTTGAAAAATAACTTAGCAGCTAATTTGCCCAAGGCCGATGACACTCCACCACCTGAATCAACGGATGGTGCCAACCCCCTAGTCATTGTAGACAATGTTACGGTAAGTAATGTACGTCTTAAGCTTAATTTTGAACAGCTATCAACGGGCGACTTAAATATAGAGCGAAAAGCATATGAAGTTACTCTACCTACTTTTAATGCGGGCTCAATCGGCAAACCTAACGGATTGCCAGCGGACCAAGTAGGAGCAGCAATAGTCAATAAGATGCTCGATAACGTTACGGCTGCGGCTAAAGCAGAAGCTAAAAAGCGTTTGACTGAAGAAGCTAAGAAAAAGGTCAATGAAGAACTTGAAAAACAAAAAGAGAAACTGCTTGATAAAGCCGGCGACAAGCTGAAAGGTTTATTTAACTAAGTTTTATTAGCTGTTAATTAAGTCGGTTTTATTGCTCATAATGTGAGCAGTTTGACCGGCTTTTTTATTACCGGCAGTCTTATTTTCGGGGACCTTTTCTTACGTATCGAAATCGTTAGTCCTAATTGCAGGGTCACAATATTGCCAGTTGTTGTCTTTTGCAAATACGTCATTTAAAAGAACTAATGAAGAAAGCTAATTTTTCTATTACACTTCGGCGCTTTGTTTTCGGTTAACTAACAGTGGATAATGAACGGCGGTTATGGCAGCAATTGGAATAGACTACGGTACCTCAAATTCGGAAGTTTCCTATTTTGACGGGCAACAGCACCACTTTATACAGTTGGACCCGAGCATCGATGGGGCACATAAAATTCGCTCTTCAGTATTTATATATTATGAAAATGAATTGCCCACACCGCCGGTGTCAATGATTGAAGCAAAAGTGGCGCAAATAAAGCGCGCCATCAACGACCAAATTGATAAAGCCAAAGAGGGATATTACGAGGCGCCTGATCCCAAAGAGCAACAACGTTACAGTGATCGCATAGGAACGCTACGCGCTGAATTTCACAATTTGCCAGAGTTGCAGCGACGTGCAATCGAAATACTGCTTAAAGATATGACAGTACAAGACTTGCCGTTAAAGCAGTTAGTGGAAACCGGCAAATTCGCTTTTGGTGAAGATGGGTTTCGTCGTTACCTGAAAACACCAGACAAGGGCCGATTGATTTATTCGCCTAAGAATTTCTTAGGGGCAAATTTGGTAGCCGGACAACAGCAAGCTTTTATTGGCCTTATTGCCAAACAGCTGGAATTCTTTCGCTTAAGCGCCCAAGAGCAGCTCAACATGACCGTCGATAGTGCAGTAATAGGTCGCCCGGTAAAGTTTCATGGCACACGCGGTCAAGAGGGAAATGAGCAAGCGATAGAGATTATGACCCAAGCTGCCAAACAAGCAGGCTTCTCTCAAGTCGAGTTTTTAGAGGAGCCAATCGCTGCGGCGTATCAAATTGAGCGTTCATTAGATAAGCAGACGAATGTTTTGGTAGCCGATATTGGCGGCGGCACCACGGATATATGCTGTATTACTCTATCGCCTGATAAGCAAGCTAACCTCGATCGCCAGCAAGATGTACTGTCAGTAACAGGGGCACGCTTAGGGGGGATGGAGTGCGACAAAAATCTTATCATCAAAAGTATTGCACCGACTATGGGACGAGGTTTATTGATGCGTAACGGGTTGCCCGTTCCCCCAACTTATTTTTCAGATATGTGTGCAGTGGATGATATCCCAAAGTTGAATCATTTCTTCTCTGAGGAGTACTGGCTGGATATTGCGCAAACCAAATCAGACGTGAAAGAGTCGGCATTGCTCGCCCGTTTACTTACGGTGCAGGAAGATAAACTGTCCGCGAGGTTAGTCAATTCAGCACGCTTAGCCAAAGAAATGCTGTCGTCAAAAGACAGGATTACGTTACCTTTGCACTATGTAGAGCCTGATTACGATGTGGATATTGATATTCAAGCCCTCAGAAGCTCTATGCAACCTTGGTTATCGCGCGTGAAGGCGTTGGTTAAAGAGTGTCTAGAGCACAGCGCAGAGGCACCTGAGATGCTTTTTATTACGGGTGGAATGAGTTTATCGCCTATTGTAAGGAAGGAATTAGGAGAAGTGATGTTGCCGCACTTACCCTTAATGCAGGGTGATGCGTTTAATTCAGTCTGTGAAGGGTTGGCAATACAGGCCGCTAAACTTGAGCAAAAATAAGTGGTAAGTAGCTGCTTGGAAGCTAGAAATCCTGAAATGAAAAGTGAGCTAATATGCAACTAATTAACGTCAATAAAGCGCGTTATCGCAAACACCTAAACCGTGTAATTTGGGTTTGTATCGCAGGTCTCGCCATAGGAAGCTTAGGGATATCTCAAATACTTATTGCGCTGTTTCCAGATGAAAGCGGGCGTCACTTTCATTGGAACTTACTCGGTGTACTCGTAACAAGTGTGACCATCGGCTATTTATTAAATAAATATCGATCGCACGAATTTATGCGGGAAGTAACTTATGTATGGGAGCTTAAACAGGCGCTGAATAAAATTAATCGTAAATTGGTAAAATTAAAACAAGGGGCTAGTCAGGGCAATGTTGATGCTATGCTGGCATTACAATACAGCTATGCGGGCTCTCGTCTTTTATGGAAGCTAGATGACAATACTATCGTTATGGAAGAGTTAGCGGTTGAGCAAACTAAGCTTGATAGCCTTATGGCTCAATATCAAGTCACTCTGGACATAGAAGATTATAACGAGCGAATCTTGAAAAAGTTTTGAACGCCTAATGGCAAATGTAAATTAGCGCTAGGTTGATTACGCTAAATCACCATTATAATCGCCGCTATTCCAGTAGCCGCCAATATCAACCAACGATATTGTTTTTCAGGAATAATACGAACTATTCTGATACCAACAAAAGCACCTAACGCGATTATGGGTAGCAGCGCCACGTTTAAGTAGAACGAATTGAGCGAAATGGTATGCCAAGCGAAGACGTGAAAGGGCACTTTGAACACATTTACTGCAAGAAAGAACCAAGCGCCGGTCCCTATATATTCGTTTTTCGGTAAACGCATACTGAGTAAATAAAGCGCCATTACGGCAGCAGCCAAATTGCCTATCATACTGGTAAAGCCACCTAGCAACCCCATCAATATAGCAAACCACATGTAATCGGGAATCGCGTCTTTATTAGCGGTTTCCATCCATAACATGATGGCTAAGCTAACAAAAATGATGATCCCCATGACACTGCGAAAAAGCTGATCATCTATATAGTTGCCAATTAAGGTGGCTAGAATAACGCCCACAGCGGCTGATGGAAATAACTTAACCAAATAGGACCAATTTACATGTCGCCGATAGTAGGTCACGGCAAATAGATCAGCCATAACCAGCAACGGCAGCATTAAGCCTGACGAATCTTTGCCGCCAAATATTATGGCCATAATTGGGATGGTAAATAAGGCTACACCAGCAACACCGGTCTTTGACATGCCGATAAGAAAAGCAGTAAACAGCAACATACCAGCGGTAGAATATGTCAGGGTATAGGAGAATAACTCTATCATGGTCTATCGCAACCTAATCCGTGAAGTATGCTTGTTGTATTGAATAAAAAACGTTTGTGCAGGAGACGGTTAATTATGGACAACTTTGACTCGGCCGACTTGCCCGTCTTCTAATCTTACTTTTATACCATGTGGGTGAGTAGGGGAGTTGGTCAATAGCTTTTCGACAATCCCCTGAGTTAGGGTTCCGCTTCGTTGATGTTCTTTTAATACAACAGAGACTTCAGCCCCTACTTTTACATTAGCGCGTTTCGTGCCGTCCATTACTGGCTCCTTCGGGGAAACTGAGAGAAATTCTCGATTGAAGTGTCATAATTTACATGTACATACATCTTCGATTATGAGATTACCAGAGCGAGATTTGTGTGGGCAACAAGTATAATACCAATCAATGGCCTTCGACGACTATAAACTCTGCTGCCAGCGTACTATTGAATTATATGGCGCTGCCGCTACGAAAAATGAGGGCGTATGCTTTGCCAATCACGCATTGTTTGATTCTTGTGCTTGTATCCATTGCTTTGGTGATTGCCCATACATTCGTCGGAAGTCGCGACTAAACTGAGAGGAACTCACGTAGCCGACTTCCATTGCAGCAACATTAACATTTCTACCCTCGGCAATTTTCATTGCTGCTTTGTTAAGCCGCATAGATTTAACAAACTGGATAGGTGACATATTCGTTGCTTGTTTAAATTTTCGGTGAAATACCGCGCGGCTCATGCCTATCTGGTCAGCTAGGTTTTCGATGGTGACGGGCGCGCTTAAATTGGACGATAAAAATTCAATTGAACGCGCGATATCATTTCCAACACCAAAAGAGCGTCTGACAGAGCCGCCCGCATCGCCCTTTAATATCGCATAGTAGAGCTCTCGCAAACGGCTACGGCCTAGTATGGCTATATCAGTTGGGTTTTCGCTGAGCAATATTAAACGATACAGCGCTTCGGTAAACGCATCATCCCAATTGGCCGTGGATATACCTTGCGGATAAGCTGCATCTTTGGCTTTTTGAATTAGCCCATTAGTACTTTCTAACTCAAAGGCGAGTTCGGTCATAGCTCTGGTATCAAACCTAATGTATACGCCTATAAGTGGATTATCGGTAGATGCCTCAGGAGTGCCAGCTTCTACTGGCATCGACATTGGGCAACAGATGTACGCGCTGCTGTCGTAGAAATGCCTATTACCATCCAAAATGGCTTCCTTGCAGCCACTAACTATTGCAGTAATAGAGGGTTCGTACACTGCAGGAGCACAACTAACTGGTTCAGTTACGTTAAATAACTGAACGCCAGGGATCCCAGTCTCTACCAACCCACTTTTACTGACTTTATTGTCAATGAGTCGTTTAATTGTTTCTTTATTCATAATGAAAGGACTCATTGCTAGGTAATAGTTTGCCAATCAAGTAAATAAATTACTGCAGACTTATTTTGCAAAAACGAGCGTAGGGATTAAAGAGCGCTAAAATAAATCGCAATATCTATGTGGCTGAGTCTATAGAAACAAAGCATCTTATTCATCCTATAACGGATTTGTCATTCAGTTTTATCCTTAAACTCACATAAATCTTCTACTATGCAGCTACCACAGCGCGGCTTACGTGCAATACAGGTGTAGCGGCCGTGTAAAATTAACCAGTGGTGCACATCGACTTTAAATTCTTTAGGTACCACTTTAAGTAGCTTTTTTTCCACGAGATCAACGTTTTTTCCTACGGCAAATTTGGTGCGGTTGCTTACGCGATCAATATGGGTGTCGACAGCTATGGTCGGCCAGCCAAAGGCAGTGTTCAGTACTACGTTTGCCGTTTTACGGCCCACACCAGGTAACGCCTCAAGCGCTGCTCGGTCTTCAGGAACCACACTGTTATGCTTGTCGATAAGCATTTTACAGGTTTTGTTCACATTGACCGCTTTGGTATTAAACAGCCCGATGGTCTTGATAAACTCTTTTACGCCATCCACGCCTAAGGCATAAACCGTTTCTGGGGTGTTGGCTACAGGGAACATTTTCGCCATGGCTTTATTCACGCTGACATCTGTTGCCTGAGCGGAAAGCAGTACCGCAATCAGCAGCTCGAAGGGACTGGTAAAGTTTAATTCCGTTGTAGGGTGGGGGTTAGCGGCACGCCACCGGGTTAACATTTCAATACGCTTTTGTTGATTCATCGAGAAATAATATCCTGTTTTTACGACTCTGTGTTGCTAAGTCTCGGCTGTAACTCGAGCCCTTTGCACAACTTTTGCTTCTTGCTTGGCTGCAAACATTCGTTCGAAGCGTTTATCCAGTACGTTTTTCAGCGCAATGAGTAAGCCCATGCCTAAGAACGCACCTGGGGGTAAAATAGCCAGTAAGAAAGGGGATTCAGATGTAAAAACAGTGATTTTTAGACTTGTTGCCCATTCACCTAAGAGTAATTCAGCACCAGCGAATAAGGTGCCATAACCCAGCAGTTCACGCACAGCGCCGAGTAATACCAACACCACAGTAAAGCCTAAGCCCATCATGAAACCGTCAAATGCGGCATAACTGAGCGGATTTTTTGAAGCGTAAGCCTCAGCCCGACCGATAATCGCACAGTTGGTCACAATCAGGGGAATAAATATGCCTAGGGCCTGATATAACTCAAAGGTGTAGGCGTTCATCAAAAGCTGCACTATGGTCACAAACGCCGCAATAATCATGACAAAAATCGGAATGCGGATTTCATTCGGTACCCAATTTCGAATAATCGATACGGTTGCGTTTGAGCCAATTAACACCAAAGTGGTCGCTAAACCTAAGCCTAACCCGTTGGTTATGGTCGCAGTCACGGCCAATAGTGGACATAAGCCAAGCAATTGAACCAAGGCTGGGTTGTTTTTCCATAGCCCTTGCCAGCTCAGCTGTTTGAATTCATTCATCTTGTCTTACCCTTGTATGCTTGATTGAAGACGACATTCATTACTAGCGGAGAAAATTGCGTCTTTATTGGCTTGATAATACACAACGGTATTTTTTACCGCATTCACCACTGCGCGAGGGGTAATAGTGGCTCCGGTAAATTGATCAAACTGGCCGCCATCTTTTCTAACTGCCCAGTTAGATGCGTTTGCCTCAGTCAATTGCTGACCGTTAAAACCCAGTACCCAGTCACTAATGCGTAGATCTATTTTATCGCCTAACCCCGGTGTCTCTTTGTGTTCTATGACTCTAACCCCAGATACTGTTGCATCTTTTGTCACCCCGACCACTATTTCGATGCGGCCGCTGTAGCCGTTTGGTGCGGTGGTTTCAATTACCGCCGCCACAGGTTCACCTGCTAGCGTTGCACGATAAATATGTTGTGGGGTAGCAGTACCAAGATACGCTTGGGATGTGACCAACACACAATCTTGCGCCATGTTATTGTCGTAACTATTACGAGAGACAAGCTCGTCAAGGATTGCCAATAAGGTTTGCTGTCGTTGCTGCTCGATTTGTTCTTGGGTACCAAAGTAGGTAAATGCGATAAGCCCACTGGTTATAACGGCAAATAATCCTAAAATGAGCCCATTTTTGGCAATGGTCTGCTTCATTTGGGCTCTCCTTGGCTACGCTTTTTGTGGCCATAAGTGCGGGGACGGGTGTAATAATCGATAAGCGGAACAGCCATATTCATGATCAGAACAGAGAACGCGATGGCATCTGGGTACCCACCCCAAGTTCGGATGACATAGACCCAAAAGCCAATTGCAGCGCCGAAAATAATACGGCCTTTATTTGTGGTTGAGGCGGAAACTGGATCTGTCGCGATGAAGAAAGCGCCAAGGATCAAACTACCATTAAAAATATGGAACACAGGAGACGCGAAACGGTCGGGATCAACCAAAAACATAACACCGGCACAAATTGCCATGGCGGCTAACATACCGCCAGGTATATGCCAGTTAATGATTTTAGCCTTGATAAGGTACAGCCCGCCTAACAAGTAACCAAAACTTACCCACCACCAACCAATACCTAAGTTGCCATCGAAAATCGCTGACTGAAGCCCTTCTTCATAGGTTAACCCTTGAGCCAGACCTGTTTTAATCGCATCCAATGGTGTTGCCATGGTATGACCGTCGGCTGCACTTTGTAATTGGGCTAAGCTGAAACCGTCTGCACTGAAGCCGGTAAACACCGCATAAATAGCATCAATGATACCAGGCTGTTGCATCGTCAGGCTTTGCGCTGGTAGCCATTGAGTCATTTGAACAGGAAAAGACACCAGCAACATCACATAGGCGGCCATGGCAGGGTTAAACACATTGAAACCCAAACCACCATAAAGCTGTTTGACCATCGCTATGGCAAAAAAGGTGCCTATCACGACTACCCACCAAGGGGCAAAAGGGGGAATACTGATAGCTAACAATATGGCAGTTAAAATGGCACTGTAATCTTTAATAGCGCGTTCGAAATTACGCTTGCGCATTTCTAGAATGGTTGCCTCGGTGATCACCGCAGTTATAACTGCAAGAGTTATTTGTACTAAAACTCCGAAACCGAAAAACCATAATTGCAGTAAAATTCCAGGTATTAGGGCATAAATCACCATACGCATAATCTGTCCGGTATTACGCCGTACGTGCTGATGAGGTGAACTGGCAAGTTTATAATTCATGAGTCGCTTTTATTCTTCTGATGATTTCATTTGAGCCGCTTTTTTTGCTTTCGCTTTGGCCACGGCAGCAGCGATACGACGCTTTTTTTCGTCTAATGCTTGCTCTGCATCAGATGGCGCTGTGGTTTGATCGGTGGCTGTTTGAACGACGCCTGAATGCTGCTTAGCACTAGACGTTTCGCCATCGGGCGTTTTGGGCGTGGCGTTTTTGTTAGCTTCTTCGCCGGTTTCGGCGGCCCCTTCTTTCGCTAATTTTTTGGCTTTTGCTTTGGCGACAGCCGCGGCAATTCGCGCTTTTTTCTGCGCAGCTGGGTCAAGCTCCTGAGAGACTTCTTGGCCTTTTGGCGCAGATACGGGGTGTACAGAAGCTTGAGTCTCGACGTTTTGCGCTGCACTGACTTCTGAACTAGCACTTTGAGCTGAACTTTGCGCAGAATCATGCGCTGAGCTTTGCGCTTTTTTGGCTTTTGCTTTGGCAATAGCAGCCGCTACGCGTTGGTCTTTCGTTTTTGTTTCTGTATTGCTGACGCTTGGGTGCGTATTTTCTGGCTCTGTTGAGCGTGGCACTGATGAAACAACATCAGTGCTCTGGTCTGATTCAGTTGGCTTTTCACTTTCTTTTGTAGAAGTGGCGCTGAAAGAGCCCTCTGATGACGACTTCTCGCCGTCTTGAGTTGTTTGCGCTTTTAATGCTTTTTTGGCTTTAGCCCTAGCAATAGCAGCGGCCACGCGCTCGTCTTTTGATTGGCCGGCAATTTCGTTTGCTTTTACTACCGGCTGTTCTGATATCGGCGTTTGGGTTTCACCTTCATGGCTGTCGTCTTTTACTGGGGCAGCCTCATTGCGATTAGCTTGCTGGGCTTTTTTGGCTTTCGCTCTGGCTATCGCTGCAGCTACGCGATCATCTTTTGATGTTCCGGATGATTGCGTCGCATTTTCTGAAAGGGCAGAGGTCTGTTGTGTAACAGTTTGCTTGTCTTGCGACTCTGGGCGCTCTGTGGTTTCTTGGGCTGCTTGGCTTTGCTGTGCTTTTTTGGCTTTTGCTCGGGCAAGCGCTGCGGCTATTTTATCTTGGGCGTCGTTGCCCTTATTTTGCATCGCGGCTTTACGTGCTTCAGCTGCCTTTCGGTGTTTCTCGTCTCGGGCTTCTTGCTCACGAACAAGTCGAGCAGCACGACTTTCGAAGCGCTCTCTGGCTTTATCTGACTTCTGTTTCTCTTCTTGTTCAACCCGAATTTCGGCTTTTGCCACGCGGTAATAATGCACTAGCGGAATTTCACTAGGGCAAACATACGCGCAGGCACCACATTCAATGCAGTCGAACAAATTATAATCCTGCGCTTTATCTAGCTCTTTCGCTTTACTATGCCAAAACAACTGCTGTGGCAACAACGACGCTGGGCAGGCATCAGCACATGCGCTGCAACGTATACAGGGTTGCTCTGCTTCAGGTTCTGCTATTTCATTCGATGTAGGTAGCAATAAACAGTTCGTTATTTTAACCACAGGCACTTCATCACTTGCTAAGGTAAACCCCATCATGGGCCCGCCCATAATAATGTGCTTCTGTTTTTGTTTGTGGGCTACGTATTGCGCTGATTCGAGTAAATGGGCAACGGGTGTACCGATTAACGCCCACACATTTTTAGGTTTTTCTACCGCTTGCCCTGTTATGGTTACTACGCGCTGGATCAAGGGCTTGCCGGAAAATACAGCGTCAGCAATGGCATAACAGGTGCCTACGTTATGCATTATTACTCCAACATCGATAGGTAACCCCTGTTTAGGGACCTCTCGATTAGTGATAACTTGTATCAGTTGCTTTTCACCACCGGCTGGATACTTAGTCGCAATAGGAATGACCTTGTATTGCTCACTTTGCTGACAAGCAATGCGCATGGCTTCTATGGCCTCAGGTTTGTTGTCTTCAATGGCAATGTAAACTTGCTTAGGTGCCAGCAAATGGCTGAGTACATCAATCCCTTGGCGTATCTGCCAAGCGTGTTCACGCATTAAACGATCATCTGAGGTGATATAGGGCTCACACTCAACACCGTTAATAATAATAAACTCAACGTCTTTTTTAGGGGATGCCTTTATATGAGTAGGGAACCCTGCGCCGCCCATACCTGAAATACCCGCGTCACAAATCGCTTCAAGTACCGAAATTTTTGGCTTAGATTGGTAATCTTGTAGTGGTTGAAGCGTTGTCCATTTGTCTAGGTGATCAGGTTCAATGATTAGCGTTTGTTCAGGCAATGCGGAAGGATGCGCTGATATATGTGGCCCGATACTGGTGACTGTGCCAGATGTTGGCGCGTGTACTGGCACTGAAAACGGGTTAGCGCTGTGTGTCAGGGGCTGGCCTTTTAATACGTAATCACCCTGTGAAACGAGCAATTGACCTTCAACGCCAATATGTTGTTTCAGGGGAATAAACAAACGTTGGGGCAAGTCTATATTTTCTATGGGTGTTTGATTGGACAATTCCTTTTGTTGGGCTGGGAAAACCCCGCCCGGGAAATCCCAAAGCTTATCGCGCTCTACGCGGGTGACAATTTCATCGTAAGAGGGAGTTAATACGCGATTCATTAGCTTACCTGCTTAACGGGAATACTATCGATGTTCCAACGCCAAGAAGATGGCGTAGTCTGTGTCGGGATCATATCAATGCAATCAACAGGGCAGGGATCTACACATAAGTCACAGCCTGTGCATTCGTCACTAATGACAGTATGCATTTGCTTTGCAGCCCCTAAAATGGCGTCAACTGGACACGCCTGAATACACTTAGTACAACCTATGCATTCATCTTCACGAATATAGGCCACTTTCTTGATATCTTCTGTTCCGTGAGCGGCATCCAAAGAAGTCGCTTCTACACCCATTAGATCAGCAAGTTTTTTAATAGTGGCGTCACCACCAGGAGGGCACTTATTAATATCATCACCCTCTGCAATGGCTTGGGCATAAGGCTTACACCCTGGGTACCCGCATTGGCCGCATTGGGTTTGTGGCAATAGCTCATCGATCTGCTCAACCAATGGATCGCCTTCTACTTTAAAGCGAACCGAGGCAAAACCAAGAATAGCGCCAAACACCAAGGCGAGCAGCCCCAGTCCAATCAGTGCGGTTAAGATTGCCCACATTAAACTCATTAAAATTTCACCAATCCAGTGAAGCCTAAAAAGGCTAATGACATTAAACCTGCTGTGATCATGCTGATAGATGCGCCTTTAAAAGGGGCGGGGACGTCAGCAACGGCCAAGCGTTCGCGCATAGCGGCAAATAAGATAAGGACTAAGGAAAAGCCAACAGCGGCGCCGAAGCCATAAATAACAGATTCAATAAAATTATGATCGTGGTTTATGTTTAACAACGCCACCCCGAGTACAGCGCAGTTGGTCGTTATCAAAGGTAAAAAGATGCCTAATAGACGATATAAGGTAGGGCTTGTTTTGTGAACGACCATTTCAGTGAATTGAACCACCACGGCAATAACCAGAATAAAGCTCAGCGTTCGCAAATATTCAATGCCCAAGGGCAATAATATGTAATGTTCAACTAAGTAACTGGAAAGGGAGGCGAGAGTGAGTACAAATGTGGTGGCCATTGACATGCCAATGGCGGTTTCAAGCTTCCCTGAGACCCCCATAAAAGGGCACAAACCAAGGAATTGTACCAAAACAAAGTTATTAACCAGTACTGTGCCGATTAACAATAATAAAAATTCAGTCATGTTGATTGCAACCTAGAAGCAATAGCAAAATAATGAAACCTGTTCAATGTCGTGCGTAACCTAGCCATACCAGCATTGAGATTTGCATGATGTTAGTACTGTACCAGCTGATGTGTAACTAAGCAGATTATCGGTAAAGCGAAATTACCGCTATCCTAGTGTCGTCTTGGCAAATTACACCTTTAACCGCTCTAAAGCCAATTACTCCCATTGATGCATATAGATAAAAAACGGCTAACTGTCAGCGTTCGATGCATGCTGATAAAGTTAAATACGTCATCAAGAAAGTGTGCGCTATTATCCAAGTATTCATAGTGATTAACAACTTGATATGCAAAAAGTTTTGAGAGGTATTTAAGGATAAAACAAATAAGAATATAACAGATAATGAGCCTGATTGGCTCCCCCTCCCCGATTCGAACGGGGGACCTGCGGATTAACAGTCCGTCGCTCTAACCAACTGAGCTAAGGGGGAATCATATATCAAACTTATAAGCCCTGAGGCATATAATGCGTTACAGAGCCAAATATGCATAAGCGTTTGCTTTGCAACGTTGGCTCCCCCTCCCCGATTCGAACGGGGGACCTGCGGATTAACAGTCCGTCGCTCTAACCAACTGAGCTAAGGGGGAATCGTATAACGCTTATTGAAACACACTTTTAAAGATATTTTATCTTGTAGAGTGTTGCCTTGGTGGCCGTTTCAACGGGGGCGAATATTAATGAGCATCCCGTCTGCTGTCAACACCGATTACAACTATTTTTAAGCTTTTTGTAGGTTTATTTCTGAATTGATTTTTATTCGTACAATCTGTTGTGGGAATTGTTCAAGAGTTGAACATTTGGGGCAAATTAATGAAAAGACATAGAAAGGAACAAATCGTTTTAGTGGATACTCGAGTACTCAATGCGAAATTGGTAAAAGCAGGATACTGAGTTCTTTTTTAAGATTAATAAAGCGCAATATCGCTGTGACAGGAAAAACGCAAGATCCGATTTTTATATAACTAATGGTTATTTAAATTAGTTTGATAACTGTATGTATAATCAGTGCTTAATAAAACTGTAACCTAATGTATGACCACTTCAGGTTAGTGATGACTTACCAAGTGATCGGACAATTCTCATTCAAGTTCACGGATTTGTTGAGTCGGGGATAGTTATCCACTATATCTGTGGATAACTATGTGTATGAATTAACTTTGCTAGCCGCCAGCCTAGTGGATTCGTTGTCAATACGATTTTTTAAAAACTTCTGATTTTTTGTGTTTTGTTAATTAAATCATTGTCTTACGCAATATGTTTGGCTTTTTTGACTTAGCTTGGGTGATTTTTGCCCAGTGATTTTTTGCTTGTGTGTTGTTTCTGATTTCAAGCATTATTTTATAAAAATAGTGCTTGAAATTACGGAATTTATACCAACTGTTTTTGTCGGAAAAGTAACTGTTTAGTGATCATTTCATCTACAAACTGCGTTGTCGACACGGCTAATCGATCATTTTTTGTCACTTTTAGCATACAGTTGTAGGCCGCTATTTTATCGACGCTAACGTAATGTGTCATAAATTCAACATATTGCCATTTTAGGCCTTCGCGCGTTGTATGCACTCATTTTGATACAGCTTTTCGTTAGTTTTATATTCAGGGTTAGCTTAGTATGGCTGGCTCGTTAATGAAGGAACCTCTAGAGTGAGTCAAAAATCTGCGTCTTCAGGGCGCCGCGATCTGTTAAATAGTCCCATTGGTAACACCTTAAAAAGTATGACGCTTCCTATGTTAGTTGGCATGGTAATGATGATGTCTTTTGGTTTGGTGGATACCTACTTTATTGGTCTATTGGGCACAGATGAGTTAGCAGCCATTAGTTTCACCTTTCCCGTAACCTTTACCTTGATTAGTCTACACATTGGGTTAGGCATAGGAACGTCTGCGGTAATTGGGCGCTTTCTCGGAAATAATAGCCACAGCGAAGCGCAGCTATCAGGCACAGGTGCATTGATGTTGGCTTTTGTGCTGGCTGCTGTCCTTGCATTCGTTGGGGTTATAACCATCGACCCTATTTTTACCTTGCTGGGTGCCAATGAGCGTCTGCTTAGTTATATTCATGAGTATATGGTGGTGTGGTACGCAGCAGGCGTATTTTTAGCAATGCCAATGGTCGGTAACAGTATTCTACGTGCGTCAGGAGATACCAAAACTCCCAGTTATGTAATGGCCGGTGGCGGACTCATTAATGTGATCTTAGATCCTATTCTGATTTTTGGTTGGGGGCCGATCCCAGCAATGGGCATGCAGGGAGCAGCGCTTGCCACATTGATTGCTTGGGCTTTGGGGCTCTTGTACATTCTCTATTTGTTAGCCTATAAGCGTGGGCTCATTTTACCGCGCTTGTTAAGTATGAGTGAGTTAAAGCGTTCTAGCGGCGGGATCTTAAAAATAGGCTTACCGGCGGCTGGAGCAAACATGTTAACGCCGATTGCCGGGGGGATCCTCACTGCGGTTGTGGCAGGCTATGGACCTGGCGCAGTTGCCGCTTGGGGAGTAGGCGGGCGTTTAGAGTCAATCGCCAGTATTGTCATTTTAGCTTTGTCTATGTCGTTACCTCCTTTTATTAGTCAAAATTTTGGGGCGAATAATTTATCTAGAGTCTCGAAAGCCTATCAGCTGTGCGTACGGTTTGTGGTGATATGGCAATTATTGGTCTTTGGGGCGTTTTATGTTTTATCAGGTGTGCTAGCCAGAACATTTTCGACAGAGCCTGAAGTCATCGGACTTATTCAAACGTATTTAATGATCGTTCCCTTAGGCTATGGTGTACAAGGCATTGTTATTTTGACGAACTCGTCTTTTAATGCGATGCATTTACCCATGTCGGCTCTGCTGATGAGTGTTTTACGCTTGTTTGTTTTCTTTGTGCCCATATCTTATTTAGGCAGTTATCTTTTTGACCTTAAAGGCATGTTTTGGGCTGGAATAGTGGCAAACATGCTAACTGCAGCCGTTGCTTACATTTGGTTTTGTCGTTCATTGTCTAAGCGCATGGCGACGTAAGGTTATTTTTTCTTTTACTACAAGGATCATTCATGGCTCGTCCGTTTCAACTCACGTCTAATTATTCACCGGCAGGGGATCAACCTAAAGCCATACAGGCGTTAGTGGAGGGGCTGGAAAGTGGTTTGGCTGCGCAAACGTTACTCGGTGTTACCGGGTCAGGTAAAACCTTTACAATGGCTAACGTCATTAATGAAGTGCAGCGACCAACCTTGATATTGGCGCACAATAAAACCTTGGCGGCGCAATTATACGGTGAAATGAAAGAGTTCTTTCCAAATAATGCAGTTGAATATTTCGTATCCTATTACGACTACTATCAACCTGAAGCCTATGTGCCATCAAGTGATACTTTTATTGAAAAGGACGCTTCGGTAAATGCGCACATTGAGCAAATGCGACTCTCTGCAACAAAAGCATTGATGGAACGCCGAGATGTGGTGATCGTCTCCAGTGTGTCCGCTATTTATGGTTTGGGTGATCCAGACTCATACATGAAAATGTTATTGCATTTTCGTCAGGGTGACATCATGAATCAGCGCGATATATTGCGTCGTTTAGCTGAAATTCAGTACAGCCGTAATGATATTGCCTTTGAACGCGGCACATTTCGTGTGCGTGGTGACGTTATTGATATCTTTCCTGCCGACTCTGAACGCGAAGCGGTTAGAGTGGAACTGTTTGATGAGGAAGTAGAGCGGATCAGTATTTTCGATCCGTTGACAGGAGCCGTAGAGAAAACGGTCGCCAGAGCTACCATTTTCCCTAAAACTCACTATGTAACCCCAAGAGAAAAAATCCTTGATGCGGTGGAGCATATAAAAGAGGAGCTTAAAGAGCGTAAAGCTCAGTTGTTATCGGTTAATAAGCTGGTTGAAGAGCAACGCATCAGTCAACGTTGTCAATTTGATATGGAGATGATGCAAGAACTGGGTTATTGCTCCGGTATCGAAAACTATTCTCGCTATTTGTCGGGCCGCACGCCTGGGGATCCGCCTCCTACGCTTATTGATTATTTTCCAGCTGATGGTTTGATGTTCATCGATGAATCTCATGTCACGGTTTCGCAAATTGGCGCCATGTATAAAGGCGATCGTTCTCGAAAAGAAACCTTGGTCGAATACGGATTTCGATTACCCTCAGCACTGGATAATCGACCATTGAAATTTGATGAATTTGAGCAAATAGCCCCTCAAACTATTTATGTATCAGCCACCCCTGGTAAGTATGAACTAGCCAAAGCCCCTGATGATATTGTTGAGCAGGTGGTTCGCCCGACTGGGTTAATCGATCCTGAGATTGAGATACGACCAGTGGGTACGCAAGTTGATGATTTGCTGTCAGAAATTGAAAAGTGTGTCGCTGTTAATGAGCGAGTGCTAGTGACAACGCTGACCAAACGAATGTCAGAAGATTTAAGTGAATATTTAGATGAGCACAATGTTAAGGCGCGCTACCTGCATTCAGACATCGATACAGTAGAGCGCATCGAGATCATTCGTGATTTACGTTTAGGCAAATTTGATGTTTTAGTAGGTATTAACTTATTGCGAGAAGGCTTAGATATGCCTGAGGTCTCCTTGGTGGCTATCCTCGATGCCGATAAAGAAGGCTTTTTGCGCTCTGATCGCTCACTCATTCAAACCATAGGCCGCGCAGCTAGGCATATAAACGGCCGAGCTATTTTGTATGCAGATCGTATTACTGGTTCTATGCAGCGTGCCATCGACGAAACAAACCGACGCCGAGAAAAACAACGCGAACATAACAAAAAGCACAATATTGTGCCTACTCAACTGAACAAACCCATTACCGATATTATGGATGTTGGTGAAGGAACAGGACAAGGCAAGGTTATGCTGCGTAAAGTGGCAGAGACGGGCAAAAAGTACAATGGAATGAGTGCCCCTGACTTAATGAAAAACATCGCTGAACTTGAAAAGAAAATGTTCCAAATGGCGAAGGATTTGGAATTTGAACAAGCCGCTTCACTGCGTGATGAGGTTGAAACCCTACGCCAGAAATTGGTGGATATGTCTTAACTATCGTTATCCGGCTTAGGTGAAATTAAATTCCGGTCTATAGTGGACAGTAATGGTAAATTTAATTGGCTGAATTTCGTGCGTTAGTCGATCTTTTACTGCTTTTCGTGCCGGTTAGGCACGGTTTCATGATATTTACATTGTAATCACATTTCGCCTTGCCTATTATGTACTTTAGTATCAATAACTATACCTATAAGTGGTGCTAACCATGATAAACCGTCTGCAAGAATCTGATATTAAACTATTACGTGTATTTTATGCTGTTGCTTCGTGTAATGGTTTTACTGCTGCTGAATCCGTTTTGCGGATGCAGCGTCCTAATATCAGCGCTGCGATTAAAAAATTAGAAGACCGACTAGATTTGGTGCTATGTCATCGAGGACGCGGTGGTTTTCAAATGAGTAAAGAAGGCGAGGTGGTGTTTCAGGAAACCAAGCGTATCTTTAATTCATTTGATAATTTTGTATTTAATTTAAAGAGCCTGCACGACGATTATTCTGGGCATATTACGTTAGTGATGATGGCAGGTTTACCTCTTAACTATCACCTTGCCGTAAGTAAAGCCGTAAAAAGCACCATGAAAAAATTCAACGACATTCACGTCAACATTCAAACTCGCTTATATAATGAGGTTGAACATGTGGCCTTATCTGGTGAATGTCATTTGGTATTATCCACTTATGATATGGTCAAACCCGAATCTGTCACGTTTCATCCAATCGAAGTGAAGTGCCGTGGGCGCCTGTACTGCGCGCCAACCCATCCTTTAGCCAAATATGCCGATGGTATTCCAGATAATGTGCGTATTGATGATTACCCTGCTATTGGGATATCAGGGCTATCATCTGGTAATTATATTGACGGTGAGCGCCGCCTATCGATTCAAACCTTTTCGGACTCTTATGATGGGTGTTTATCCGCGATTATGACCGGAGAGTACATGGGCTTGTTGCCAGACTATATGGTAGAGCATCAAGGTAAAGGCTTAGGGTTGGTGTCAATCAAAAACCGTCAATTTGAGTTTAATCACGAGCTGTTCATGATGAACGGAAAAAATACCCGACTAAACCCAGTGCTACGGCATTTAATCAAAGAAGTTGCTTACTTTATTCAGCAAACTGAAAAATAGGGTAAATCGCTTAACTGCGTTCACAATCCATGCTTTGCTCGCGTAGCTGCTGTTAGTTAAGTGGATACAATAGGCTAGTATTTAAGCTAAGGGCTAAAGCCGCTACCCAAGGTAAGAAAGTAGCACGGCGGTAAGTTTTTCTATATTTACCGGCTTGCTTACATGTTCGTTGAATCCTACTTGCTGGGCTTTTTGTTTGCTCTCTTGCATCACATCTGCGGTCAGGGCAATGATTGGCAGTGAAGATTTGTCATGTTGTTGGCGTATTTGTTCAGTAGCGGCATAACCATCAAGAACAGGCATTTGGCAGTCCATTAATATCAAATCAAAATGATGATGGCTTGCCGCTTGAACCGCTAGAGCACCATTGTCGACTACCAAGGCTTTCAAGCCCAAACTGTTTAATATCTCTGTGATAACCACTTGATTAATGTCGTTGTCTTCAGCCACTAGGATACGTTTTCCCTGCAGCGCTGTGACGTCTTTGTTGATCGCTTTTTCCCTTGGCGTGGATAGATTAACCAGTGTTGGCAGTGTTATTGTGAGTGTAAATTCGCTGCCAACACCTTCTTCGCTTTCAATGGTTAAGCTGCCTTGCATTAATTGGGTGAGTTCATTAGAAATCGCTAGGCCTAAGCCTGTTCCTCCAAAGCGTCGTGTGGTGGATGTATCCGCCTGAGAAAACGCCCTAAATAAATTCCCTTGTTGTGCAGGTGTAATACCGATGCCCGTGTCTTTTACTGTTATTTGTATGCACGCAGTTGGGGGGCTTTTATTCGTGTTCTGTTCGACTATTGCAGCATGCAGAACAATACGCCCCTGTTGGGTAAACTTGATCGCATTGCTGCATAAGTTGATGACGATTTGCTCGATCCTCAGAGGATCCCCTTTAAAAAACAATCCAGCGGGTAGGTTGTCTTCTAATGCCCAGTCAACGTTTTTAATACTTGCACCGGGCTCAAACATGGTCGATGCACGATTTAAAATATCGTGCAGATCGAATTCCATCTCTTCCAGTACCAGTTTCTCTGATTCAATTTTAGAGATGTCTAAAATGTCGTTAATGATCGCCAATAGCGTATCTGATGAGCTGGATATTTTATGAATGTAGGATTGATGCTCAGCGAGATCATTCGAGCGCTTAGCGAGTTGGGAAAAGCCGATAATTGCGTTGAGGGGGGTGCGTATCTCGTGACTCATATTGGCTAAAAACTGGCTTTTGGCCTTGTTTGCTTTGTCTGCTTCATGTTTCGCAAGGGCTAATGCGCGGGTACGAATTTCGACTTTACGACTGAGCACCGCTTGTCGATTGTTCATTAACAAGATTAATGTCATGGAAAAAGCGACGATAACCACTTGGAAAATAGAAAAAAACATCGAAAAGCTATACTGATGGTGAAGCAGGTACTGAGCTTTGGGTGCTAAATCTAAGCGCCAGGTTTGCCCCGGCAGTGATATGGGAAGGGAAATAAAATGCTCTCTATCATGTAAACTTGGATGCGCTGAATGCGTGTTGCTGGCGAAGATTTCATGGCCGCCATTTTCTGACACTTCGAAATCAAATATATCCAAGGCGTTTTTTGATAACCCAGCGTCGAGGGTTTGAGACACTAAGAATACCCCTGTTGCATACCCTCTGATACGTTCTCCTAAGCTATCTTCGTAGACAGGGGCAAACAATAAATATGCGGGTTGAAAGCTATCTGACTGCACCAGTTTAATGATGGGGGTGGCCGATAATTGGAAGGGAACATCAGATTGCGCCAATGCTGATTTACGCACTGAATTGGAATACACATTAAATCCGATAGCTGCTTCATTCCCTCGTTCTGGTGTAATAAATTTCACAAACACGATGGGATCGTTTGGCGCTATTGGCTCCCCCTTTATCATCACTGGGCGTTGATATATTTGGCTCAGTTGTGCCTGTTGTTCATGTTTACGTGTGGTGGATATTCTTGGATTCCAAGACAATGCCTTGAGGGTGGGTTGTTGCTGCATAAGGTGTTTTGAAAAGCGATTAAAATCTTCACGGCTTAGATCAGGTTTAGATTGCACATGATTCGCTAAAACCTGTAATTGATGGTTACTTTCGCTAATGGCGCGATGTAAGCGGGTTTCAATGAGCTGGCGCTCACGATGCGCTAGAGCAAGCGCATTTTCATAATTGTAATTGGCAAATAATATAGAGCTAACAGATAGTGCCAAAAATAACAGACTGTTTATGGCTAAAATCAGTAACCGACTTTTCTGTTTGCCTGACCTGAATACGGTGATATCGAGCAAGCCTAATATAAAGGGAGTAGCGAGGAGCACACCTAAGGTATCGCCCATCCACCACATGAGGACGTTGCTCCAATAAAAAGCATCGCTAAAAGCAGGGTTGAAATAACTCAGGGTAAAAATGCCCACATTGGCCGAAATAAGGTTAGAGGCAATACCTACAATCAGTACAAATAAAATGGCGGGTTTGTCTGATCTAAGGTTCAGCGGACTGCCTAGCCAGAATCTTAAAATACCTCCCCCTGCCATTCCTTGTGCACCCACTCCTAGCGCAATGATGATGTTTTCAAGCAGCGGAGTTATATTGTCGACACTAATGGAAGGGCCATGATAAATAGAGAGGTTGTACAGCAAACAGGCGCCAAATGCGGCAGGAAAGAATCGCCACCACCATAAGTAACAGCCTACAAGCGCGATACCCGCGGGTAGCCAGATCGATACGACGTCAGTTTGTTTTAATACTGCGGTTAGGCCATGAGCCACCAAAAAGTAGGCAAGGGCGAGTAAAAGGTACAAGCGCCAAGAAAGTAAGTGAGTGGGTACTTGGCGTTTCATAGGGGATGTTGACAACCATCGAGTTCAATCCCAACAAGTGGAAAACAATCATTTTGTTTGCGACAACGATAACGGATCAACAAATGTACCCTGCAATAAAATGCGTTATTGGAGTAATGATAGTGATTGCAAAGTCTCAATAAATCAAATTATGAGTACATAATTTGTTGGCGTTATCGCACCGCTAAGCAATAGATAACGCATTCATTATTAAGATGTTTGTGCGTAACAAACTGAATGTATTACTCGTAGGATAACGGGTCTATGCAGTCATTTTTTTCGAATGCCTCTAGTCGCTCCTGACACGCACCGCATTTTCCACAGGCTTTTTCACGTCCGTTATAACACGTCCACGTTAGGCCATAATCAAGCCCCATGTTTAATCCTGCGGTTAAAATATCGATTTTGCTCTGATATAAAAAGGGAGAAACAATTTCGATTTTTTCATAGTTGGCTATGGCGCAAACGTCGTTCATGCGTTCAACAAATTCAGGTCGACAGTCAGGATATATGTCGTGATCACCTGAATGAGCCCCGTAATAGACTTTATTTGCATCTAATGAAACAGCGTAACCGACCGCCATGGATAATAAAATCATGTTCCGGTTAGGCACCACAGTCGATTTCATGCTTTCTTCTGCATAATGCCCTTCTGGGATATCAACGTCAGAAGTAAGTGATGAACCTCCAATGAGTTCATTAATGGCAGATATATCAATAATCTTATGCGCAACGCCCAATATTTTGCAGGCGCGACTGGCGTAATCTAATTCCTTGCTGTGGCGTTGTCCGTAGTTAAACGACAGCGCATGTACTTCATAACCGTCTTTGACTGCCATATTTAGAACGGTAAAAGAGTCCATGCCACCTGAAAAAATTACTACCACCTTTTGTACCATTTGTTCTGCTTCTCTATAATCGACCTTTTCAAGATGCTAATGTTAAGCTATCCGGTCGATAAATCCCAGATAACCCTTAGTAAAACCACAGGAAAGCTGTTGAATACATACAAGATAAATGAGGTTTTTGAATCTCTGCAAGGAGAGGGCGCTCATACAGGCGTTCCATCTATTTTCATTCGCCTTCAGGGATGTCCTGTTGGCTGCCCTTGGTGCGACACCAAGCACACGTGGGAAATCGATCTAAACCTAAAAGTGGAAGCGTCAGTTGTGATGGCGCAAAATGTTGATACTGAGCAGTGGTTTGAGCATACGCCTAAGCAGTTATTGGATTTATTTACGCAACATGGATACACAGCAAGTAATATTATTCTTACCGGTGGTGAGCCATGCATGTACGACTTAACCGATCTGTCTAGCGTGTTAATAGAGAATGGTTATAGCGTTCAAATAGAAACAAGTGGAACCTATGAAATTATGGCGCACCCAGACACTTGGGTGACGGTGTCACCGAAAGTTAATATGCCTGGTAAACGTGATGTGCTAAAAAGTGCGCTGCTTCGGGCTAATGAGATTAAACATCCCGTGGCAATGGAAAAACACATTGAAGAACTAGACCAAGTATTGACTTTATTGGAGGGCTCAAATACAACAAAACCTTTAATCTATCTGCAACCCATAAGCCAACAAAAAAGAGCAACTGAACTGTGCATTAAAACCTGTATCGCCCGTAATTGGCGGCTATCTCTGCAAACACATAAATTTATTGGTATTGAATAATTAAGGTTTTTATATGCAACGTGACGCAATGAAATTTTTAACAGACTACGCACACGCCCTTGACCGACGTGATGAGGAGCGTTTAATCGATTTTTGTTTATTGCCAACCGTCGTGATGAATGACAATGAAAAACGGGTATTTATGCAAGGCGAAGAGTTGGCAAAAGCATGTCATGTCATGGTTAAACGTTTAAAAGAAGCAAACGTTGTCTACCACAAGCCGAATTTAACTCAGGCCATTCGTTTGTCTGATACGTTACATTTTCTGAAAATGCGCTGGCAGTTGTTAGACAAAGACAAACAGGTTATTTTTACCTGTGCGACGTCGTATACCTTGCAGCAAGTCAGTGACGGCACGTTGAAAATTATTGTGGCGGTAGTGGATGACGATCGGAAATCTTTTTTCAGTTTTTTCGCAAAAAATGATGAGAGCGAAGCTATTGGTTAAATTAATTGTTGGGTTCGCGCTGCTTGTATCTCTGTCTGCGCAGGCAGCCACGTGGCGCATCACCTACCCCAGGCCGATGTCAGAGTCGGATAAGCGTGCAATATATCCAGTTAAGTTGTTGGCGTTGGCACTCGAGCAAACCGGCGTGCAATATTCGTTAATGCCCTCAGAGCGTATTATGCTGCAAAATAAAGCATTGAAACGGCTGATGGACAGCCGCGATGTGAACGTCGTGTGGAGCGTGACAGATAAACAGCGAGAGCAACAACTTTTACCGATCCGTATTCCGATTTACAAAGGGTTAATTGGCTGGCGATTATTGCTTATTCGTGACGACATGCCTGCACGATTTAAATATGTTCAAAAGTTAGAACACTTGATAAAACTTATCCCCGTACAGGGCAGAGACTGGCCCGACACTAAAGTGTTACAAGCGAACGGGTTTAATGTCACCGCTGACAACGCGTATGGCAATTTGTTTAACTTGTTACGCCAAGCGCAAGGGGATTTCTTCCCGCGCTCTGTAGTCGAAATTTGGGATGAGATCGACAACCCAGCATACAATACAGACTTAATGGTTGAGAAAGAAATAGCCATTCGTTACCCAGAGGCAATGTACTTTTTCGTCAATAAAAAGAGTCGCCCTTTGGCCAATTTACTTGAAAAAGGATTGGAGAAGGCGATAGAAAATGGCACATTTGAACAACTTTTTGTGCATACATTTCAAGGCAAGTTAGACAGAGCTAAGATGTCGTCAAGGCATGTATTTGAATTAGAAAATAGCTTTTTACCTACAGCTACGCCGCTAGAGCGTAAAGAGTTATGGTACCAACCTGAAGAAGCCGCAGCTGAAAACTAACACCTTGCACCTTGCGTCTTGCGTCTTGGGCCTACTTCGGCGCTCTCGCGTTATTTCTAACATCCTTAGAAAATAGGTCACATTGCTTTGCACTAATGTGACCTATTACTGATTTACCTTAGGCGTCTTTTACATTGACCACGTAACGCCCAACCACTTGGCTTTTAAGGAATTTATCTAGGTATTCAGGGGTTTCACTCAAAGAGATTTCTTGTTGGTAGCTATTTAAATTAGGCAGTTTCATATCCGTGGCGACACGTTGCCAAATATGTTGTTTGTCTGCTAGTGGAATATACACGGAATCCACACCCAGTAGTGATATACCACGGGTGATAAAAGGAATGACGCTCATAGCAATCTCAGGTGAGGCCGCTAAGCCCACTGATGCAACACCACCCCCCGGTTTGAGCTGTTTTAGTAGCCCGGTTAAATAGTCCCCGCCTAGCGTATCTATGGCGTGCGCCCATTTGGTTTTTCCTGCGGGGGCGTCTTTAACCTCTAAGATAGTGTCTCTGTGCAATATTTCACTGGCACCAAGTGCGGTTAATTTATCTGATTGTTCAGGCTTGCCGGAAAATGCCACCACGTCATAGCCCAATTGCTTCAGTAGCGCGATACTAATGCTGCCTACGCCACCTGTGGCTCCTGTCACTGCAACAGGACCATCACTGGGTTTTGCACCCATCTTTTCCAGCTTTTGAATACACAAGGCTGCGGTGATACCGCCCGTGCCATAAGTCATCGCTTCTTTTAACGATAAAGTACTCGGGCAGGCGACCGCCCAATCTGCAGGAATAGAGATGACTTGACCGAGTCCACCCGGGGTATTCATCCCCAGATCATAGCCAAAAACAAGCACCTCATCGCCTGCGCTAAACGTACCAGACTTGTCGCTGATAACGGTACCCGCTGCATCAATCCCCGGCGTGTGGGGGAAGTGCTGGCTAATCCGTTTGTTCCCGCTAGCCGACATGGCATCTTTATAATTAAGTGACGAGTAATGTACTTCAATTTGTAAATCATTCTCAGGTAAGTCGCTGATGTGGCGCTGAACAATTCGTATGCTAAACGTGTTGTCTTCTTGCTCTTCAACGAGCAAAGCGGTAAAGGTGTCAATTTGAGACATGAATTTATTTCTCCTGTTGTGAAAAGAGTTGCTTAACCTTACCAGAGCATAAAGTTGTGCATTTCACATGGGTTAGCGTGCAGCGCTGGCTGCAATTGATAAAAGGGACGCAACAATGTCATTGTCAGTATTTACTCACACTAAATGTTGGGGAAGGCGTTAGGGATTCAAGTGCTGGTTGTCATTTCTTTGTTGCTAGGTGTCTACGGTTAGGCTTTGTCTGCAGGAATTTCTATTCATCCTATGAAGTCAGGTGAATTAATCAAATAAAGTATGTAATTACCAAAAGCAGACTTACTCTAAATACCAAGAAAATCACACGGGCTGATTTTCACGCTAAGTGAACTTTTCGTGAACCCTTTGGGTACGATTGAAAGAGGAATTGTCATGTCGAATGAATTTAACGGAAAAACAGCCATCATCTCTGGTGCGGCTGGTGGTATAGGTCTGGCATTAGCTGAAGCGCTAGGTCAACAGGGGATGAATATAGTCATGGGTGACATCGATATTCAGGCATTGGCTGTTTCCCGTCAATCGTTGCTCGACAAGGGAATAAATGTATTGGCTTGTGAGTTGGATGTTACAGATTACAAGCAGTGGCAGGACGTCGTTTCTCGTGCCAAAGCGACCTATGGAAAGGTGCATATGGTGGTCAACAATGCTGGCGTGGGAGGTATTCCTGGTAAGATTGAAGATACCGAGCACGCCACATGGCGCTGGGTGATGGATGTGAATGTCATGGGCGTATTATATGGGGCACAAGCGTGTGTACCTGCCATAAAAGAGCACGGTGAAGGGGGCTGGGTTGTCAACGTGGCCTCTATGGCTGGCATGTTAGGGATGCCGTATGCTGGGGCATATTGCGCGTCTAAGGCGGCGGTGGTGTCTATGACTGAAAGCTGGGCGGTTGAGCTTGCCCCGCATAACATTCATGTATCCGCGTTATGTCCGGCGTTTGTGAAAACACGTATTCATGAATCACATCGTAACCGACAAGAAAAGTATGCAGTTGCGCCGACTGAGCGCCAAGATAAAAAGAAACTGCAAGCCGGCGCGAATGCGGCTGCTTTAGCCGTTGAATCTGGTATTCCTGTCAGTGTATTAGCAGCACGGGTGTTAGAAGCGCTGAACTCGAAACAGACATACATTTATACCCATCCGAATTATCGCAAAGTGACCAGTGGCCGCTCCAAGGCTATTGATAAAGCATTTGTTGATGCACAAGAAAGCCCGGTAGTTGGGCATTTAGTTGACGAAGAAATCGTCACCTTTTAAACGCACTTAAAGTGAACTCAAAGGGAGCGTTTGCTCCTTTTTTAATGACTGTGATTGTGGTTTGAGTAATTAGCCAAAAGCGACAGATACAAAAAAACCGCCGAAGCGGTTTTTAATGTTTTACTGGTCGTTTTGAGCCACTCAACTAGTTGGCTTGGTTATGTACATCTCGCATGGCTCGGCCTGATGGGTCTGCGTTACCTTTAAAGCTAGCATCCCATTCAAGTGCTTCAACTGTGCTACACGCAATTGATTTACCACCCGGTACGCAGTTCGCTGCGCTTTCTTGCGGGAAGAAAGACTCAAATACAGTACGGAAGTAGTAACCTTCTTTGGTGTCTGGTGTGTTGATAGGGAAGCGGAACGCTGCCGTTGCAAGCTGTTGGTCAGTGATGTCTTGCTCAACTTGTTCTTTAATTGAGTCAATCCATGAATAACCCACACCGTCACTGAATTGTTCTTTTTGACGCCACAATACTTCAGCAGGCAAGTATTCACCGTTATCAAACGCTTTGCGTAAAATCCATTTTTCCATTTTACCATCAAGACACATTTTGTCTTGTGGGTTTAAGCGCATTGCTACGTCCAAGAATTCTTTATCAAGGAAAGGTACACGCGCTTCAACGCCCCACGCTGAGGTCGATTTGTTCGCGCGAGCGCAATCAAACATATGTAAACGCTCTAATTTACGCACGGTTTCTTCATGGAATTCTTTCGCGTTAGGCGCTTTGTGGAAGTACAAATAACCACCAAAAATCTCATCAGCACCTTCGCCAGACAAGACCATTTTAATTCCCATGGCCTTAATTTTACGGCTCATTAGGTACATAGGGGTAGCGGCACGAATAGTGGTTACATCGTATGTTTCAAGGTGGTAAATCACGTCACGAATGGCGTCTAACCCTTCTTGTACGGTGAAATGTACTTCGTGATGCACCGTTCCAATCATATCGGCTACTTTTTGCGCCGCGACTAAATCAGGGGCGCCTTCAAGGCCCACTGCAAACGAGTGTAAGCGTGGCCACCATGCATCTGACTCATCGTTGTCTTCTACGCGCTTAGCAACGTATTTAGCGGCAATCGCTGATACCAACGAAGAATCTAAACCACCGGATAATAGTACGCCGTATGGTACATCTGACATCAAGTGTGATTTAACTGATTTTTCAAACGCGACTTTCAGATCATTTAAATCTGTGGTGTTGTCTTTGACATTCTCGTAGCTCATCCAGTCACGCTGATAGTATTTTTTCAGCTCGCCTGACTTGCTCCATAGGTAATGTCCAGGAGGGAATTCTTGTACTGTTTTACAAACAGGGACTAATGACTTCATTTCAGATGCCACATAGAAGTTACCGTGCTCGTCAAAGCCTGTGTACAAAGGAATAATCCCCATGTGATCACGTGCTATAAGGTAAGCGTCTTGGGCTTGATCATAAAGTACGAATGCGAACATACCTTGCAATTGGTCAATAAACTCAATGCCTTGTTGTTCATACAATGGAAGAATCACTTCACAATCAGATTTGGTTCTAAAATCGTAAGGTTGAGAGAGATTTTGCTCAAGAGCCTTGTGGTTGTAAATCTCACCATTAACGGCAAGTACATTATTATTATTTCGGCTGATAAGTGGTTGCGCGCCTTTGTCAACGTCAACGATCGCTAAGCGCTCGTGACACAAAATAGCATTATCATTATTCCATACACCTGACCAGTCAGGACCGCGATGACGCAGTAATTTGGAAAGTTCTAATGCTTGCGTTCTAAGTTCTGATACATCAGTTTTGATGTCCAGAATGCCGAAAATACCACACATAAAAAGGTTTCTCTCTTTTGGTTATTTGTTACTAACTCATATAGCTGATTCGCTTGGTTATCTTGAAAACCAAACATGCGTGCGGGGAAAGTGCTGGTTATAGTATTTATTATTACTTTCTTGCGCCCTTGAATTTGCCAGCATGAGAAAAAAAAGCAAGGGGAAACTGTAATTTTTTTACACTTGTTGGCTATTAGATAGATTAACGGCTGTTTATTGGCATTAATCAATCCTAATTTCGTAAGTTAAATAGCAAATGACCGGTTGGACGAAGCGTTCGCCAACCGGCTTGAAGCAGATTATTTAACGTTTAAAAATTATTTACGCTGAAACTCACTGCTCGCGTTCCACTTAGGCCAATCCGCAGATTGGGCAATGTCATACCCCACTTCGAATAGTAGTTGGGTGTCTTCTCGTACTCCGGAAAAATCCCAATTTTCACGGAATTGGTCACAAACTTGGTGATAACACCCTGTAATCAATACTTTAGTCCGTTTTTTGTACTGTGCGGTTTGCTCATCTATGGGGGTGTTTCCGCCTTTTGCATACAACGCAGGAACGCCTTGCTTGGCAAAGCTGAAGTGATCAGAACGATAGTAAGAACCTGCCTCAGGGCGTGATTCTTGGGTTAATGTTCTGTTTTGGCGTGTCGCCGCTTTGGCTAAATAGGTTTCAAGTTCGGATTTACCCATACCTACCACAGCAATATCTTTGGTGCGACCGAGCACGTTCATAGCGTCCATATTAATATTTGCCACGGTTTTATCCAGCGCAATAATAGGATGCTGGGCGTAATACTGCGAGCCTAACAAACCTTGCTCTTCAGCGGTAACGATAAGAAAATCGACTGAACGTTTCGGCGCCGTACCTAGAGTTTTATAGGCTTTTGCGATAGCCAGGGCACTGGCTGTCCCTGTGGCGTTATCGTGTGCGCCGTTATAAATATTGTCACCTTCTTTGCTGTCATCTTTACCTAAATGATCCCAGTGCGCCGTGTAGATAACATGTTCCTCTGGCGTTTCTGAGCCGGGTAGCGTCGCCATGACATTATAACTAACAGATTTTTTCATGGTGCTGTTGATTGTCACCGAGGCTTTTTGCTTTAAGCTAGTGTGGTAGGGGCCTTGTAACGCTTTGGCTTTTTCTTTGGCAAAGTCTAATCCAGCGTCTGCAAAGACCTGTTTAGCCGCCGCATTAGATAACCAACCTTCAACCGCAACACGATCCGCATTGCCATTGTCGCTCACAAGACTGTACTGGGGCCCACTCCAACTATTTGCTACAACAGACCAACCGTAGGAAGCAGGTGCCTTTTCATGGACGATAATAGCTGCTGCTGCGCCTTGGCGACTGGCTTCTTCATATTTGTAAGTCCAGCGGCCGTAGTAGGTCATGGTTTTCCCTTGAAACTTTCCACTATCAGGGTTTTCAAAGCCAGGATCGTTAACCAAAATAACGACGGTCTTTCCTTTTACATCTAGGCCTTGGTAGTCATTCCAGCCATATTCAGGAGCGTTAACACCAAAGCCGACGAATACGACGTCGGAGTCAGTCACACTGACTTGTGCTTGTTCTCTTTTTGTTGAGGCGATCATCCCTTCTTTATAGCTGAACTGATTGTCACCTATGGTCATTGTCATGTCAGTGGAAGCGGTCATTTCTAGTAGGTTAACTGCTTGCAGGTAGCTGTCGCCATTACCCGGTTGGTAGCCCATCTGCTTAAATTGGTCGACTAAATAATCAAGGGTGACTTTTTCACCATGGGACGTGGGAGAGCGGCCTTCGAACTCATCAGATGCTAGGGTTTTAGTGTGCGCTTTAAGCGTTGCATCACTAATGCTCTGATACGCGAAGCTAAAATCATTGCCTGCGCTAGGAGTTGAGGTGTTATCACTATTCATACCACAGGCAAACAAAGTTGCACTGATGAGGGGGATAGCGGCCAGTTGAATTTTTCTCATTGTTATATTCACCTAGTGTTAATTATTACAATTGCCATGCACTTTCTGTTGCTACGAGACACAATAGAGTGGGTATAATGCCATTCATCAACTTACTCGCAACGAATTTTGCTTTTCTTTTTATGTCTTTACCCTGGAATGAACCCTTTACACAGCAGTTATCTTGCGCACCATTAGCCCGTTTAGAAGCTCAGTTTATACTGAGTGATTTTTCGTGCTGGCCTAATGCCCAGGGACTAAATACCCTAAAGCAACGCTTTCACATAGCTGAGCAGGCCGCCCCAGATTTTATTGATCAGGATGCCTTACCTGAGAGTGACGATTATTATGAACAAATCATTTTTAAACATGGGCATATCCCTACCAGAGCCAATGGTTGGCATGATCTCTTTAATGGTTTGGTGTGGTTGCAATATCCGGCGACGAAAAAGTATTTAAATCAGTTGCATGTTGAGGATATTGAGAAGCATGGGCTTAGCCCACGTAGTCGCTTACGCAATCATATTACCCACTTCGATGAATGTGGAGTGGTATTGGCGATAGAGCATTCCCAAGGCTCAGACATCGCTGAGCTGCTAGGGGAACATCGCTGGAGCGAAGCGCTTTTCACACGGCGCAGTGCATGGGGGCTTGTGATACATGCTCGAATGTTCGGCCATGCAAATTATGAAATGTTGCTTAACCCATTCATTGGATTAACCGGCAAGTGGTTAGCCGTTAGCGTGAAATCTGGCTTTGCTAAGCGTAGTGTGCTTGAGCAAAATGCTGAAATAGACGCAGGCTTACATGAGATGATCAGAGACAAGGCTTTGTTCGAGCAGACCAAACCCCTATTACCTATACCGCTGTTAGGGATACCAGCATGGTGTGAGCAGAATCAAGTAGTGCAGTTTTACCAAAATCGAGATTATTTTCGTCCCAAACGGATTAATACCAACTCCAATAAATAATTAATTTGACTAAGCTTGCGCACAATCAGTCGAAAATAATAATCAACGCCCAAACAAGCCAAAGAACAACGCAGGGGGTAAATGCAACAAGTAAGGCTTTTCGCCAGCTTATATTTACCCATTGTGAGACGCCTACCGCCACTAAATACATGCTCCAAACTATCTCTAACTTAATACTACTGGCTAGGCCAAACCAGGTCGACGTGACAGGAATAGCAAAGAGAAAAGAGAGTGCGCTTGGGGAAACCGCATCGAAGCTGATTTGACCGTGATCTAACCAAAACATAATGATCCCGCTGAGCAAAGCGCCTACGCATGATGGCAATAACGCCCACCATGAAAAGCCAAACCAATCACTAAAACCGTAGATGTTCTCGGGATCTGATTTGGTCATTACGTTTAGATAAAGAGCCATCAGGGAGACCAAGACCAACACCATAATCAATGGAGTAATGATGGTGCCAACGACGCCTTTGGTGGCATTTAAAGACGCACTGACAGCCTGCTGTTCACCTGGACTAACATTGGCAAATTGACTGGAAATAATCACCTCTTTATACCATTGGAAATCCACCACTTGAAAGTAGTAATAAACAGGCAAAATAGCCGCGAGCACCACTAATACAAAAGGTAGCCAAGACCAGTTATGCTGACCTTTTAGTGCGCCAAATGTTGCCGTTGGCTGGTAAAGCACACCTAAGCAGGCCGTGAATGGATTGAGTGAAGAGACCATGAAACGTGTCCTTGTTTATCCTGTATTGTGGTTATAAAAATAACTAATCTAATGATTTTAAAGATTATTGTCGCATTTTTCAGCTACTAGGTTGTAGCTATTTGAGCTAAAGTAGCAAACTATTGTTAACCTCGGCGAACGAGTAGCTTATGGTTTACTGCGCGCGGGAACAGGTCGTCTTTAAGAGTGGTTAATAGGCCCCAGAAAAAAGGTAAAGGAATGATAGAGATAATAGGTTTGGCAAAAAAGTTTTCGGTTGAAAACCCGAAGAAATTAAGCGAACAGGAGCGTAAAGATCCTAGGTTAAAAGGGCGCTTTTTTCATTCGGTTATTGACGTATCGTTAACGTGCCAGCCAGGTGAAGTACTTGGTTTACTTGGGCCTAATGGCGCGGGCAAAACCACGACATTACGCATGTTGTCTACAGCGCTTAAGCCGGACAGCGGTAGCGTGAGTATTAATGGTACGAATGTGTTGAGTAACCCCGTAATAGCACGCAAAAAGATCGGTTTTTTGTCAGGCTCTACAGGCCTGTATGGCCGCTTGAGCGGCCGGGAAAACATTGAATACTTTGCCAAATTACACGGTATGTCCCAGGGGCAAATAAAGCAAAGGATCGAATCATTAGCCGAACTGCTCGATATGCACACATTTTTGGACCGGCGCAGCGAGAACTTCTCTACCGGTATGAAACAAAAAGTGGCAATAGCACGCGCGGTTGTGCATTCCCCAGAAGTGGTCATTTTGGATGAGCCGACCACAGGTTTAGATATTATGGCGACGCAAACCGTATTAAGTTTTATTCGCGGACTAAAAGCGCTAGGCACGCCGGTGATTTTCTCCACCCACCACCTAGATGAAGTCAGTGAATTGTGCGATAGAGTGGCGGTTATTGACCAAGGTCTTAGTAAATTTGATGGGCCGTTGCAACAGTTTACTGAACTTGCGGATGGCTCGTTACATGGCGCTTTTTTAACCAGCATTGAACAGGGAAAATAGTATGTGGTTAGTCTTTTTTAAAGAAATTAAAGAATTATTGCGAGACCGTAAAACCCTGTTTTTTATGATCGCATTACCTATCCTGATTTTCCCATTGATTTTCGGCGGTATGGCTTATTTTACCGCACAGGCATTCGAGAAAGCAGAAAGCAAAGTGCTTAAATACGCTGTTGTTAACGCGCAGTATGCGCCTGAGTTGGCAAAAGACTTAGTACAATCGGATAAGTTTGAGCGCGTGGATATTGGTGATAATACCGACTACGCAGGACTCATTAAAAGCGACGCAATAGATTTTGCTATTGTCATGCCAGAAAACTACAGTGCGGATATTCTGCAAAGCGGGCAGCTAACGATAACGCTTCACTTGAATGATGCGCAGTTAAACATGGTGCATAACCGTGTGAATGCCTTAGTGCAAAAGTATGCCGATGAATACCAAGCATTGGCATTTTCAACACTTGGTGTGTCAGCCGAGCAACAAGGTGCCTTGTTAAACCCAATCGAGTTAAAGCAAATAAGCACAGCAGATCAACGCGAAAATTGGGGGGAGAAAATTGGCGGCATGCTTCCTTATCTTCTGTTTATTTTGTGTTTTCAAGGGGCAATGTTCCCAGCGACTGATATCGGAGCTGGGGAAAAAGAACGAGGTACATTAGAAACACTGCTTATCTCGCCTATCGATCGCACTAAAATAGTACTCGGTAAGTTTTTAACAATTGCCTGTGCTGGCGCTACAACAGCACTTATTACTGTTATCAGTATGGCGGTCTGGGGCTTGGTATTAAGCCGTGGTTTTGCGATGCAGTTTGTGACCGACTTTATGAGCCAAATAGGGATCGTTGATTTCGTGTTAATGTTTTTGATGCTAATTCCTTTAGTGGCTATTTTTGCTTCTGTACTATTGAGTATTTCCATTTATGCGCGCAGTTTTAAAGAAGCTCAGAGCTATATGGGCCCTTTGGTTATATTTGTGATCATACCTGTTATGGTGGCGCTAATGCCCGGCGTTGAACTCAAGGGCGGCTGGTCTTGGGTACCGCTAACCAATGTAGCCCTTGCCATGAAAGAACTCGTTAAAGGCACCATGGATTACTTTCAGTTGATCGCAATATTTGGCTCAACCGCATTAATTGCCGTGCTACTGTTAGGTTTTTGTGTGTACTGGTTCAAACAAGAAAAAGTCCTGTTTCGATAAATCTATAACATGCTAAAAGACGCAAGAAACGCTCGGCAGTGCTTTAAGCTGGGCGCTTATGAAAGTGGATGGCATCAATCAAAAATTGATATTTGCTGGTGATGATTCTGCCTAGTGGCTAATACAAGTTCAGGAAGAGGGCTTTGAGGGTAGGTCAGGTTATAATCTTGAATAAAGGCCGCTGCTAACCAAGGCGCATCTTTGTTATCCGGCATATGAAAAAATATCGACGGGCTTTTGTCTTCATCGCACCATTGTTTGATTTTTGTTATCCAAGGTTGATAGAAGACAGAGGACTTTTTAATATCTTGATGGCCAACAAAGCGCACCACAGGGGCATTTCCTGTGGCGATCACATTGGTCGGTACTCGTGGTTTTTTACGCTGAACATCCAAAATAAGTGCTTGTTCACTGCCTGTATATTGGGTTGCTTCGCAAGCAAAAAGAGCGCGGGTATCCATGATCACTCGGTTCGCCTTGTGGCTCATTAGCAATTGATTTAACGCTTTTTCGTGTTCCCCTTTTTGAAAAAACGCCAAGTGGCGTACTTCTACGCTAATAGGCAAATCAGTGGGGATAGCCTCAAGCAAGATACCAAGCTGGTTAAGATGAAGCGGCGTGAATTGTTTTGGCAACTGCAACATAACACCGCCGAGGGTGCTCCCCAGCCATTTTAAGGTAGCAATGGTGTTTTTTACCTCATCTAAGCAGGCGTTCAGTTGACCCGAATGACTAATAGCCCGTGGTAACTTCAATATAAATTTAAAATTATCCGGAACACTCTCGCGCCATTTTTTAAGTGTGTCGAGGTTGGGTAAATGATAAAAGCTACTGTTGCATTCTACGCTGTTAAACAGGCCGCTGTATGACTGCAGAGCTGATACCTTACTGCTTTTCGGCGGGTAAATACTGTTAAACCACGCATCATGGGTCCAAATCGGACAACCTATATTTACTCTAGACATGCTGACTCTCTTGAAGATAAGCCACAAGACTAGCAATTAATTGTATTGGCATAAATACGCAAACCCTCGGCTTGTATTTTCAGTGCTGTCAGTGGTTTCAGGGTTTTACCGTCGTTGGCGATTGGTTTGAAGTATAATCGCGGCATAATTGCACAACAAAAGGCTTAAGCTTAATCAATGCGCATATGCCTATCTCTGACTCTTGGGGTTAGCACACTTTGGGTATATACTACGCGGCCTTATTTTTCTTATATTTTAGTAGCTTGGTTTAGAGGCTTATTTCATCATGCGCACAGATTATTGCGGCAACATTAATGCATCACACATTGGACAAACAGTCACACTTTGCGGTTGGGTAAACCGTCGCCGTGATTTGGGCGGGGTTATTTTTATCGACTTGCGTGATCGCGAAGGCATAGTGCAAGTGGTTTACGATCCTGACCTAGCAGACTTGTTTGATACCGCAAACAGCTTACGCAGCGAATTCTGTGTACAAATTGAAGGTTTGGTACGTGCCCGCCCGCAAGGACAAGTCAATAAAGACATGGGCACAGGGGAAATCGAAATTTTAGGCAAGGGCCTAACAATTTTAAATAAATCTGCGGTATTGCCCTTAGATAGCAACCAAGAAAACTCAGAAGAGCAGCGTTTAAAATACCGTTACTTGGACTTGCGTCGCCCAGTGATGAGCGATCGCTTAAAGTTTCGCGCTAAAGTCACCAGTGCTGTACGTAGCTATTTAGAAGGCGATGGCTTTTTAGATATTGAAACCCCCATTTTGACTAAAGCCACACCTGAAGGCGCGCGCGATTATTTAGTACCTAGCCGTACCCACAAAGGTAAGTTCTTCGCTTTACCCCAGTCACCTCAGTTGTTTAAGCAATTGTTGATGATGTCAGGCATGGACCGTTACTACCAAATCGTTAAATGTTTCCGTGATGAAGATTTACGTGCTGACCGTCAGCCTGAATTTACCCAAATTGATATCGAAACCACGTTTTTGAGCGCAGAGCAGGTGATGGAAATCACTGAAGGCATGATCCGTGATTTGTTTATGAAGATGCTGAACGTTGATTTAGGGGCTTTCCCGCAAATGACCTACGCTGACGCCATGCGTCGTTTCGGCAGCGACAAACCAGATTTACGTAATCCCCTTGAGCTGGTGGATGTGGCCGATATCTTAAAAGATGTAGAGTTCAAAGTGTTCTCAGGCCCAGCAAACGATGCCAAAGGGCGCGTGGCGGTTATTCGCGTGCCTGGTGGGTCGAGCATGACGCGCAAGCAAATTGACGAATACACCAAGTTCGTCGGTATTTATGGTGCCAAAGGCTTAGCATGGATGAAAGTGAATGACATCGATGCAGGCGTGGATGGTTTGCAATCGCCAATTTTAAAATTCTTAGGCGAAGACGTAGCCAAGCAAGTGCTTTCGCGTGTTGAAGCGCAATCTGGCGACATCTTATTGTTCGGAGCAGACACTGCTACGGTTGTCACCGAAGCGTTAGGCGCACTGCGCTTAAAAGTGGGTGAAGACCTAAACTTGCTAGAAGGCGAATGGAAACCACTTTGGGTTATCGACTTCCCAATGTTCGAAGAATTCGACGGTCAATTCTATGCACTACATCATCCGTTTACAGCGCCCCGTGATATGACACCAGAACAGTTGGCGGCAGATCCGGCAAATGCGTTGTCGAATGCCTACGATATGGTATTAAACGGTTGTGAACTAGGCGGTGGTTCGGTTCGTATTCACGATCAGGATATGCAGGCGAAAGTGTTTAATATTCTAGGGATCAGCGATGAAGAAGCAGAAGTGAAATTTGGCTTCCTGCTTGATGCACTTAAGTTTGGTGCGCCGCCGCATGCTGGTCTTGCGTTTGGTTTAGACCGCTTGGTGATGTTGATGACAGGTGCAACGTCTATTCGCGATGTGATGGCCTTTCCTAAAACGACCACGGCAGCATGTCCGTTAACTGACGCCCCAGGGGTTGCAAGTGACGAGCAACTGAAGGAGTTGTCAATTAAAACCGATATTGCTCAGGACAAAGCGCCCAGCGCGGAGTAATTTTTCTGCAAGCTATGAAACATGCCTACCGGCGACCTGAATCGGCTTTGGTGGTTATTTATGACCGCCAAGGCCGCGTATTAGTCATGCAGCGTCAAGACGACCCTGAATTTTGGCAATCTGTTACCGGCACATTGGAAGACGGCGAGTTGGCAATCAGTACCGCGTTACGAGAAGTCAAAGAAGAAACCGGTATCGACATTCAAAAAGCGGGTTATCAGTTAACTGATCATCAGCATACCAATCAATTTGCCATCCGTGATATTTGGCAGCACAGGTATCCTCCCGGTACTCCTTTTAATACCGAACATGTGTTTTCTGTCCAAGTGGCAGGCGATGAGCAAATTATCTTAACTGAGCATTTGCAATATTTGTGGCTTGATAAAATCTCAGCTATGGAAAAGGTGTGGTCAGATACCAATCGGTTGGCAATCGAAGATTGCGTGCCAGATAGGTTCATGCCAACGTAAAGCGGCAGCAATCAACGAATAGGTTTAATCATACCCGTGGCAATTATTCTTGGCATCGATCCCGGCTCTCGTATTACTGGATATGGCGTAATACAAAGGGTAGGGCGGCAACAACAGTATCTTGGTAGTGGCTGTATTCGAATGCAGGGAGACGCGCTTGCTCCGCGATTGCAACAGATATTCGATGGCGTAAGCCAGCTTATCTTACAATACAAGCCAGATATGTTTGCCATTGAGCAAGTCTTTATGGCGAAAAACCCTGATTCAGCGCTAAAACTAGGGCAAGCCCGCGGCGCTGCAATTGTTGCGGCGTCAAATCAAGGCTTAGACGTTGCTGAATATTCGGCGCGGCAAATAAAGCAATCTGTGGTGGGCAATGGGAATGCTCAAAAAACGCAAGTGCAGCATATGGTAACCGTTATTTTAAAGCTGCCCGGCACACCGCAAGCCGATGCAGCAGACGCACTAGCTGTGGCCTTATGTCATAGTCACAGTGAAGAGAATTTGATCAAAATGGCGGGTCAAGTGAAGAAAACCGTACGCGGTCGATTACGCTAAATAAAAGAGAATAAATATGATTGGTAGAATTCGCGGGACATTAATTGAAAAACAACCACCTGAAGTGCTAATTGATGTATCAGGAGTAGGTTATGAAATTCAGATCCCTATGACCAGTTTTTATCAATTACCAGAGGTGGGTGAACAAGCAAGTGTATACACGCACTTTGTGGTCCGCGAGGATGCACAGTTACTGTTTGGATTTGCGGATAAAAACGAACGTGCAGTATTTCGCGAGTTGATCAAAGCCAGTGGAGTGGGGCCAAAACTGGCATTAACTATTTTGTCGGGTATGTCGGGTCAAAACTTTATGCAATGCGTCGCTCACGAAGATATTACGGCCTTAGTAAAACTCCCTGGTGTCGGTAAAAAAACCGCAGAGCGATTAGTGATTGAAATGCGAGACCGCTTCAAAAAGTTAAGTTTAGAGCAAAGCGCAGGGGATGATTTCACCCTGCAAGGCTCAAATGGTATAGAAAATACGTTTGTCACCTCGACTGATGCCAAAGAGGAAGCACTCAGCGCATTAATCGCCTTAGGTTATAAAGCTCAGCAAGCCAGCAAAGTCATTAACTCTGTGTATGTTAAAGACATTACCAGCGAAGCATTGATCCGCGAAGCGTTGCGAGCAATGCTCTAAAGCGCTATTTCGCATACCCCTTGCATCTTTACTAGGGGCCCGCGAAATGCATCACAGTGTAATTAGTCTTGGGCGTGTCCTTGAGTATCCGTCTCGACTCTCATAGACTATGCACTGTATATAAAACCACTGTTAGAAGTAAATAATCACATGATAGAAGCAGATCGCCTTATTCAACCTACCGCCATTCGCGAAGATGAAGTCATCGATCGTGCTATTCGCCCCAAAATGCTCGCTGACTACACTGGGCAGGATCATGTGTGTGAGCAAATGGATATTTTTATCCGAGCGGCGCGCAAACGAAGCGACGCGCTGGATCATTTACTGATATTTGGCCCCCCAGGACTAGGAAAAACCACATTAGCTAACATAGTGGCAAACGAGATGGGCGTGAGTATCAAAACCACCTCGGGTCCAGTGCTTGAAAAAGCAGGAGATCTTGCGGCTCTGCTCACTAATCTAGAAGAAAACGATGTACTGTTTATTGATGAAATTCATCGTTTGAGCCCAGTCGTTGAAGAAATTCTTTATCCCGCCATGGAAGATTATCAGCTTGATATTATGATTGGCGAGGGGCCAGCAGCGCGCTCAATTAAACTCGAACTCCCTCCTTTTACGTTAATTGGCGCGACGACGCGAGCAGGCTCATTAACGTCGCCGTTACGCGACAGGTTCGGTATTGTGCAGCGTCTCGAGTTTTACAATATTAAAGATTTGACACAAATCGTTAAGCGATCAGCAGAGTTTTTAGCACTGGATTTAGCCGAGGATGGGGCAATAGAAATCGCTAAGCGCTCTCGTGGTACGCCGCGTATCAGTAACCGCTTATTACGTAGGGTTCGAGACTACGCGGAAATCAAATCCGATGGGAAAATTAGTAGTCAGGTTGCTTCAGCCGCGCTAGACATGCTTGATGTTGACAAAGAAGGTTTTGACTACATGGACCGAAAATTGCTGACTACCATAATCGAGAAGTTTATGGGTGGGCCGGTAGGCCTTGATAACTTAGCAGCGGCGATTGGTGAAGAGCGGGACACAATTGAAGATGTAATTGAACCCTTTTTAATTCAACAAGGTTTTTTGCAGCGTACCCCCAGAGGGCGAATTGTTTCCCAACGTGCCTATTTGCATTTCGGATTTGACTACGAACCCAATTAATTTAGGGAGTAAAAAGGAATTTCGAAGGCGTCTTAGAGGGTAAAACTCAAGCAAAAAAAAGCCCGCATAAATTATGCGGGCAAAGCAACAAATAAAGTTGAATGGAATAAAATTCCAGGGAACATGTCAGTCAACAGGGAGTCGACATCAGCATCTGATTAACAATCGGTTGGAAACGTTTGCTAATCGAGAAAACAAGATCATTATAGCCTCGTCGTTAAGATCCGCAATTGAGAAAAATTACCATCTTGCCATTAGAAAAACTAATGTTTTTCAGCATGGCGTTAATTGTTTAAAAGTTGTTAAAGTGAGTATGTTCTATGTTTTTCCTTTAAAAACATGGTGTTAGGTATTTAGTATGTTTTTTAACCCATTATTTTTTTTGTTACAAAAATCTATTTGAGTTGAGTTTTTGCAATAAAAATGAATATCTATGCAAAACATTGTTTTGGCTGCGCATAGAATTTGATGATAGTGTGCGATTGGCTTCATGTAACCTTATGTATTTTAATATTTTCTTTGGTTTTCAAAATTCACAAGCATAGGTTGTTACTGCATATTTATGCTCTATAAAAAGTGCCGGTGTAGTCAGGTAGGAGTAAAAGGGTGTCGGATAAAAAGTTAGCGGTATTTGAGCATCAAATTAGAGTGTATTATGAAGACACTGATGCGGGAGGCATCGTATATTACGCAAATTATTTAAAGTTTCTTGAACGAGCGCGAACCGAGTGGTTGCGTGCCCTTGGAATAGAACAAGATGGGTTATTGGAACGATCCATTGGTTTTGTCGTCAAACGTGTCGAAATGGACAACCATGCTCCAGCACGATTTAATGAGCTATTGAGTATTCAAAGCGAAATAGTAGAATTGAAGCGTGCTAGCTTGGTGTTCAAACAAACAATAACAAGTTCAAGTGGACAACACTTGGTCAGTGCATTAGTAAGGGTGGCGTGTGTCGAGCTTCAAAGAATGAAGCCGGTTGCCATTCCTGAGTTTATATTAGAGGAATTTTCGAGTGTCGTCTGAGTTATCAATATTTGGTTTATTTTGGCAAGCTAGCTTATTAGTTCAGTTAGTTATGTTGTTGTTATTAGCTGCATCTGTAGCGTCTTGGACATTTATTTTTCAGCGTTCGCAGGCCTTGAGTCGTGCGAAAAGCGATATGAAAAAATTTGAAGACAAATTTTGGTCGGGGGTTGATCTCAATCGTCTTTACCAAGAGTTAGCGGCTCGCGAATCAGTAGGTGGTATGGCTAGCTTGTTTTGTGCAGGTTTTAAAGAATTTGTTCGACTGCGAAAGTCTTCATCCACACCTTCAGAAGCCATAATGGACGGTACGTATCGAGCTATGCGCGTGTCCTTATCACGTGAAATAGACGATTTAGAAAGTCGTTTACCTTTTCTAGCGACGGTGGGATCGATTAGCCCTTACATTGGTTTGTTTGGTACGGTGTGGGGGATCATGAATGCATTTATCGCTTTAGGTGAAGTGCAACAAGCAACATTAGCTATGGTAGCCCCGGGTATTGCTGAAGCGTTGATCGCTACTGCAATGGGATTATTTGCTGCCATTCCATCTGTTATTGCGTATAACCGTTTTAGCCATCAGGTTGAAAAGCTTGAAAATAATTACGGTAACTTTATGGAAGAGTTTTCCAGCATATTGCATCGTCAATCGTTGGTCAGCAAAGCAGATACAGTCACTAATGGGCCGGCTCAAGGTTAACAGGCAACGAATATGTATGTAAGAAAACGCCGTCGTCCGGTGTCTGAAATAAATGTTGTGCCCTACATCGATGTTATGTTGGTTTTGTTAATTATCTTTATGGTAACTGCTCCGTTGGTGACACAAGGCGTTAAGGTAGATTTACCTAAAGCAGAAGCGCAGCCATTAGAAGATGACAGTAAACCCCCATTGATCGCGTCAGTGGATGCTGATGGAAATTACTTTTTAAATATCGCTGAAGACCAAGAGCAGGCTATGACCGCTGCTGACGTGGCGACATTAGTAGCGGCACATTTGCGTATTGAACCTGAAACACCGGTAGTGGTGAAAGGTGATGGCGCTGTACCCTACAGTAACATTGTGCAGCTGATGGTGTTGTTGCAACGCGCGGGTGCGCCTTCCGTCGGTTTAATGACAGACCCTCCTGAGAATTAGGCATTATTCCAATATGAAGTTTCAAATGCCCATACCGCTTATTAAATCAATGAGTTTGCACCTTGCATTTGGTGTACTTATTTTTGCAGGCATGGATTTTAAATTGCCTCAAGAAAGTACTGAAATGACGATATCGCAACCAGTGATTGAAGCGGTTGCCGTTGATACGAATGCGGTAGAAGAACAAGTTAAGCGTATTGAAGATCAGAAAAAGCGTAAGCAAAAGGCGGAAGAAGATCGGATTGCTGAATTGGAACGTCGTGCGAATGAAGCTGAGCGAAAACGCAAACAGCAAGAGCAAGAAGCGGTTGAAATAGAGCAGCGCAATAAACGCCAACGCGAAGAACGTAAAAAAGCGGAACAAGCAGCTATTGCAGCGCGTAAAAAGCAAGAGCAGGAAAAAGCCAAAGCGAAAGCGGCTGAAGCAGAACGCAAACGCAAGGAATTAGAACGCAAGAAAGCAGAAGAGCAAGCTAGGAAAGCAAAAGAAGCTCGTGAGAAGGAAGAAAAAGCCTTAAAAGAAGCGCAACGTAAGAAAGCTGAGGCGGCGGAAAAAGCACGTCAAGAACGTGCGTTGCAGGATCAACTCGAAGCAGAACAGGCTGTGCGCCAGCAACGACGCAGTAAACAAGTGTTAACTGAAGTACAAAAGTACCAAGCACTGATCCATCAAGCCATTCAGCGTCAGCTGATTGTAGACAATTCAATGAAGGGGAAATCCTGTCAGTTGAATGTTCGCTTGGCGTCCTCTGGTCTGGTTATTCAGGTAAAAGAATTAGGTGGAGATCCTATATTATGCAGAGCTGCTAAATCTGCTGTTTTCAAAGCCGGTACCCTTCCGGTATCAAAGGAAGCTGATGTGTATGAAAAGCTCCGTGATATTAATTTAACTGTAGAGCCCGAATTATAATGATTAGAATTACCCGTATTTTGACCTTTTTGTCTTTGATGTTAAGTGCATCTAGCCAAGCAAGTTTGGAAATAGTCATCACCGAAGGAATCGATTCCGCACGTCCTATTGCGGTGGTTCCTTTTAAGTGGAACGGCCCAGGACAGATGCCAGAAGCGCTATCTGAGGTGATAAGCGGTGACTTACTGCGAAGTGGTAAGTTTAGCCCAATTGATACAGCCAGTATGCCCGGTCAACCGCATACTGATAGTGAATTAGATTACAGAGCCTGGGCGGCAACCGGTGTTGAAGCTATTTTAGTTGGCTCGGTTACCCCTGAGGGACCTGATCGCTATCGCGTTAACTTCACCTTAATCGATGCGATTCGTGGCCAAATAACAGGTGGTAAGGCCCAAGCGTTAAATAATGGTCAGTTAACTAACAGTAATGACCATATTTTAGATAGCCGCCAAACAGTGATAACTGGAGAGGGGTTTAGACAATACGCCCATCGTATCAGTGATGTTGTGTATGAAAAACTGACAGGTGAAAAAGGGGCGTTTATGACGCGTATCGCTTATGTTGTTGTACGTGACCGTAAAACCAATGCTTTTCCTTATCAGTTGGTTGTGGCCGATTATGACGGCGTAAACGAAACTATGCTGCTTCGCTCGAAAGAGCCTCTTATGTCTCCTTCATGGTCACCAGATGGCACTAAATTGGCTTATGTGACGTTTGAAAACAAACGTTCGCAAATTTACATTCAAGACTTATACACCATGAGCCGAACGCAAATGACAGATTTCTCTGGCATAAACAGCGCACCGGTTTTCTCGCCTAACGGTAAACAGTTAGCCATGGTTTTATCCAAAGACGGTAACCCAGAGATTTATGTGATGGATATCGCCTCGAAGCGTCTAGAACGGATAACACGTAACCGTGCAATTGACACTGAACCGAGCTGGTCACCTGACGGTAAGAGCTTGATATTTAGTTCTGAACGGGGTGGTAAACCTCAAATTTATCGCGTAGATTTAGCTTCTAACAGTGTCAGAAGGGTGACGTTTGACGGTGAAATGAATCTTGGGGGAACCATCACCCCTGACGGTGGTCGCATGGTCATGGTCAACCGTACTCGAGGGAACTACAATATTGCGGCGCAAGATTTAAACAATGGAAATATTCAGGTATTAACCAAAACCTATTTGGATGAATCCCCGAGTATTGCACCAAATGGAAGTATGATTATTTACAGTACGTTACATCAAGGTAAGCAAGTTTTGTCTTTGGTTTCCTTAGATGGTCGCTTCAAGGCGCGTTTACCCGCTTCTGATGGGCAGGTTAAGTCGCCAAGTTGGTCGCCATTTTTGTTGTAACATGTTTAACCTATTTATAAATTTGATAATAATAAGGAATTAGAAAATGCAACTTAGCAAAATATTCAAAGGCATCACACTTGCACTTCCAATCGTGACAATGGTTGCTTGTTCGTCTGGTCCTAGCGAAGAAGAGCTAGCAGCAGAGCGTAACCGTGTTGCTGCAGCACAAGCAGAAGCGGATCGCAAAGCGGAAGAAGCAAAGGTGCAAGCAGGCAATATGAAGCCTATGTTGTCTCCTGAAGAAGTCATGCAAAAAGAGAAAAGTGCATTGATGGATGATCAGGTTGTTTATTTTGATTTTGACCGTTCTAGCGTCGGTTCGAAGTATTATGCTTTGCTTGACCAACATGCTGCATTTTTGGTGAAAAACCCTGGGCAATCTGTTGTGATTGAAGGGCATTGTGATAGCCGTGGCACACCTGAATACAACATTGCATTGGGTGAGCGTCGTGCTAAATCTGTAGAAACATACTTGATGAATGCTGGCGTGAGTGCCTCACAAGTGTCAGTTGTGTCTTACGGTGAAGAAAAGCCTATCGATACCTCAGGTACCACAGCTGCATTTGCTGAAAACCGTCGTGGTGTTCTTGTATATCAATAAAAGTTGGATTTATGAATAAACGCATTCTTGCGCTTACTCTGACAGCGATATTTGGGGCCGCAGTAAATGCGGCTCCTGCGCCTGTAGCGGATGTAAGCAGTGGCAGTACTGAGTCACGTTTAGCCACCCTCGAACGTCTTTTTAATACGCGTACCGCCCAGCAACACCGCGTTCAGGAGCAACTTGATTTGCTCCAGAATGAAGTGAATGAGTTGCGTGGTAGTATTGAGAAGCACAATTATCAACTAGAGCGGATTTTAGAACGTCAGCGGGAACTGTATTTAGAAATTGATAAACGTATTGCCGCCGTGATGACGCCTGGTGGTGCTCAGAGCTCTGGAGAGCTAAATCAAGCTAATCAGACTAATCAGGGGGCTGCTACCAGCCTAAATGAAGACCAAGCCTACGATAAAGCGGTGAATCTTATCTTAAAAGATAAGCTTTACGATGATGCGATCCCTGAGTTTCAATCGTTCTTACAGAACTACCCTAACTCTAGTTATGCGTCTAACGCGCATTATTGGCTTGGGCAATTATTGTTTAATAAACAGGATTGGGCTGCGGCTGCTAATCAGTTCGATACCTTGATAACACAATTTCCTGATTCCTCGAAACGGGCAGATGCGATGCTCAAGTTAGGTATTTGTGAGCAAGAGCGCTCAAATATTGCGCGAGCAGAACAATTGTGGAAAAAAGTTGTTGCTGAGTACCCTAATTCTTCAGCGCGAAAATTGGCAGAAATTAAGTTAAACGCCGTTAAATAATTAGCGGCTCACGCATAGTATTTGGATTTTTCACCTCTATTTAGATTGAAAAATAACCGCGCAACCCTCGTATTGTATGCTTTTCAAGCAAACGATACGATTTATGAAAATAAAGCGTAATTTAAGGTTGCATGAAATTTCGAATTCAGTATTATATGCGCCCTCGTCACCGAGAGACGAGATGCAAAGCAAGGAAGGTATAAATTTTCCTTTATTGCTAAGCAGTTAGATTTAATTTGATGGGTCGTTAGCTCAGTTGGTAGAGCAGTTGACTTTTAATCAATTGGTCGCTGGTTCGAATCCAGCACGACCCACCATCTAATCTATTTTATTACTCCCCCAATTTTACATTTATACCTACTCTTTATTCTCTTAGTTAGTATTTCATTTCTTTGCTGTTAGATTCGCTTTTATTTCAATTGTTCGCTGTTGTAATTGTTCTTGAGCTTAATGCGGCTTGGTAGTTTTAGCTATTGGAAATCTTATTCGTTTTTGCGTAATGTAATAACATGCTTACTACTTTAGTATAAGAAGGGGGTATTTTTAGATGGCATTTAATTTACCTCATGACTATTCTTCATTTTTCCTATCGTCCTTTTAGGTGTTTTAATCTTGAATACTAGGAATGCGATGACTTACACTATTCCACAATCTTATTAAGGATATACGTGCGTATGAATGCTCTTGAGTATGCCGAGAAAGCAGGTGATTTATTTGTATTGCCTGATTCAGTCACAAAAATTAAGCAGCTTATTGATGATGGCAGTGCTTCTATTAACGAAGTAGCAGAGGTTATTAATTACGATCCTGCGGTTGCAGCGCAGATTTTGAAGATTGCCAACAGTGCCCTATATAAATTCCCTACTGTGATCACGACAGTTAGCAAAGCAATTCAAGTTATAGGTACGGACTCAGTATATGATTTAGTGCTCGCCTATGGCATCTCACACGCGTTTAAAGATATGAATGAGGGTGAGGTTGATTTTAGTGTTTTCTGGGAGCTCGGTGTGAGTTGCGGTTTGTTAGCTAAGTACATCGCTCAAGAGACCTCAGCCAAAAACCCAGACAAGATGTTTGTTTGTGGTTTATTACATAATATTGGCGAGTTAGCCGTATTGCAGATTGAACCGGATACTGCCGCGAAATGCAGCTCTTTTACTGCACAAAATTGTCCGGTTACCTTACAAACTGAACATTTAGGTGTTACCTACGCAGAAATAAGTGCAGAGCTACTTAAACTTTGGGGGATCCCCAGTGAGATCTATGGCCCAATAGCGCACCAGCATGCGTCATTGCATGAAGCACAGAGCCATGAAGAGAAAATACTCCAGTTGGCTGCTAACCTAGCGCTGAACAATGTGTATGGTGAAATATACAGTAGACTAGATAATATTGAGCCTGAGCAATATGAAGAGCTTAATTTAGATGAAGAAGCGCTAGAAGCGGGGCTGGATTTTACCAACATGCAATTAATTAGCACCCTCGCTATTTTTAGTCCGTCGACGTTTAGTATTTACTAATGTCACTGTAACTGCTGTCAGTATTGACAGACTTTTGCTGCTGTCTTGCTCGGTTTAACCTATTATAAAGAGCGCATATTTGCGCTTTTTATAAAATTTCGATTTGTATAAAAATCAACTAGGTTGCTAATCGCCGCTTTTGAAGTTCGTATCCCCTGTGCACATGGTTTCCTAATCAAATACAGCGATTGTTTGTCTGCTAATGGCAATAAGCCGGCCACTAGGGTCCCATATATTTGCTTCTGTTTGGGCATAGCCATCTGTCGCTTGGCGCGTACGAACCTGATAAGCGAACCAATCCTTTGGGGAAAAGGTGTAGTGAGGGTAAACGAATTCTATATTCCAGCTCATGGTGCTTGCTGGAGCTGGCCATTTAAGCATTTGTAGTGTCGTGGGGGGCCAACCGTCGATAAGAGCGATGAGGTGGGCGTCTGTTAGTACCTTAGGTGGCTTGGTGTAGCGCATCCAACCATCTATTTTACTTTCTTTGCTACCAGTAAACGGTAAACCGCCTGCTTGGCGAGCCAGGTCGATATGACGTAAAAACTTAGGTGTGATTTTGGGAATTTGTGGCAAAAAATCAGCTTTAGTTGGGGCACGCATTGTGTGTCGATCGGTATTGAGCACTTCAATTTTTGATTCTCTTGAGACACCAAATGCAGCTTGTACCATAACGCACACGTTTTCATTTTGGATTGCCTTGCCAATCACCTGAGTTACGTTTTTGCCTTCACGCAACACCTCTACCTCGATATCAAAGTCGGTTTCGGTAACCACTGGACCGACAAAGTTACATGTAAAGGAGCGAAGTACTCGATCGTTACCGACCTTTTGGCGTATTGCGCTATACACTAATGCGCCAGTTAGCCCTCCGTATGCCGTGCGCCCCTGAGCCCACTCTTTTGGAATGCTGAGTTGGGCTCTGTCGTGTTTGTCACTATTGATATAGAGGTTTGTTGCGTCGATAAGGTCGTCAATGTGCATAAATCCAGTCACTCATTTAGGGTCCGCATCTCTGCGGAACTGGTCGGATGTCTAGTTTCAATTCTAACACGTAAAAATTCTAACATTCTAGATAATCACAAGAACAATTTGCCTGTGTTATTTATGTGGATAAGTTGTTGTTATAAATACATAAATTTAACCAAATTGTCACAATTTGGCTTGTTATTTAGACGCTGACAAGATTAGTATGGAAGTTGTGAAATCTGAAAAGCCGTTAATTTTGAGGGACATTGAATGACGACAAATACCAGTGATGCGACTTACCAAGAAGATTTTAATCAGGTCAGTAAACCTTACCGCACCTATGTATTGACAATACTAACCTTAGTTTACGCATTTAATTTTATTGACCGACAAATTATCGGTATTTTATCACCTTTTATCAAAGCTGATTTAGGCCTAAACGATGCCCAGCTTGGATGGCTCAAAGGCCTCTATTTTGCCGTCCTTTATACTGTTGTAGGTATTCCAATCGCGTGGCTAGCCGATCGTTACAGCCGAGTTAACATCGTAGCGATTTCTCTTACATTGTGGAGTGGTTTTACTGCGTTGTCTGGCATGGCGACGACGTATATCCAACTTGCGATTGCAAGGGTTGGGGTGGGTATCGGCGAGGCGGGAGGCAGCCCTCCATCTCATTCAATTTTGTCTGACTTATACCCTAAGGAAAAACGTGCAGGTGCATTGGCTATTTATTCATTGGGTATCCCATTTGGGATCATGCTCGCATTTTTCGCTTCGGCATTTATTTTAAAAGGTGGGGATGCAAATTGGCGCCTAGTGATGCTCAGTGTTGGGATCCCTGGGGTGCTGCTAGCGATTCTACTTAAGTTGACGATAAAGGAGCCTCCTAGAGGGGGGAACTTGAACACTGCTGCGGCGAAAACACCGTCTTGGCAGTCAATCAAAATACTCTTGAAAATACCCTCTTGGTGGGGAATGTGTATTGCTATCTCTTTGGCTTCTTTTGGTAGCTATGCTATTTCTACTTGGATGATGGATTTCTATTTGCGTGCCTATCCGCAACTAGATTTGACCAGCCTTCTAATAAAAGTAGGGATTATTAACGGCACTGCATACGCTTTTGGCGTCTGGTTTGGCGGCGCAATAACGGATAAGTGGGGTAAAACCAACAGAGGTGCGTACGGTTGGGTGCCTGCTTTGGGGCTGTTAGTTGGTGTACCTGCTTATATCTTTTCTGTGCAAGTGAATGATTTGAATACGTCGCTCGTGCTATTAACTATTTTGTTATTTACCAGTGGCTTTTATTTAGGACCTTCTTTTGCGCTTGCACAAACGTTGGCACCGGTCAAAGTACGTGCAATGTCGACAGCTTTGTTTTTTTTCGTTTTGAACATTATCGCATTGGGCGGTGGTCCGACATTTATCGGGATTTTAAGTAAAGCATTAACCGTTGAACATGGTGAAGTGGAGGCATTGCGTTTATCCTTGTCGGCGGTTTCAATCCCTTATGTGTTAGCGATAATCGCTTTCATGTGGACAGCGCGTAGGCTACCTATTGATTGGGCCGCTGCAGAGAAACGAAACGGTTGAAGCGCGACAGGGTATGCAAAGGAGATTAGGTTGGAAAAAAGTAGTGCTGTGAATATACATTTTGCCCATGCAAATGGCTTCCCTGCGGGGAGTTATCGAAAATTATTTGCTGCGCTAAATGATGACTTCCATGTTTCGGCGATAGAAAAATATGGTCACAATAATCGTTTTCCTATTTCAAAAAATTGGGGCAACCAAACCCAAGAACTGATTGAGAGCATTGAATCAACGCAAGATAAACCTGTCTATGCGATAGGGCATTCTTTTGGTGGTGTTGTGTCCTATATGGCTGCGTGCATACGGCCTGAGTTGTTTAAAGGGCTTATCATGTTAGATCCGCCGATGATAACGGGATTAACACGAGTGTTTTTCAGAGGGGCGAAAGCCACACCTTTAATCGACAAAATAACCCCCGCAGGAAAAACAGTAAACCGCTGTCGCCAATGGAATATAGATGAGGATCTTGTCGCCTATTTTCAGTCGCGCGCGCTATTTAAGACTATAGACAGTGATTGTATTCGCGATTACGTGAGCAGTGCGACCGAAGAACAAGATCAACATCGCCATTTGCATTTTAAACCGGAAGTAGAAGCCAGCATATTCAGAAATATTCCCCATGATATCTATCGCTATTATGGGAAATTGACTTGCCCGGCATTATTGGTAACGGGCAAGCATACGCAAGTATGCACTGAGCGGAGAATACGTCCTTTTATTAAGGCTAATAATTTAATCCATAACGTATTCGACGGCGGACATATGTTTCCTTTAGAATCGCCGGTGGAGACGGCTCAGCTTATAAATCAAACCATTGAAGGCTGGCAAAACGCTATCCCAGCGACCAAACTTCTATAGGCATAAAAAACCAGACAGTGTCTGGTTTTTATCTCTCAAATAACTTTCTTTTTTGTTTTAGATACCGACTTTGAGGCCGAGCATTTCGCGGGTGACTAATACCACACCTTTGTCTGTTACTCTAAAGCCTCTGGCTCTGTCTTCATCATGATCATGTCCGATCACGGTTCCTTCAGGCACAACGCATCCGCGGTCGATAATTGCTTTTTTGATTTTACAATTTCGTTTTATTTCCACGTCAGGTAGCAGTACTGATTCTTCTATTTCACTGTATGAATGCACGTGCACATTAGAGAAACATAAACTCTTACGTACCGTTGCTCCAGATATAATACAACCTCCACTGACGACAGAGTCGATTGCTGCACCGCAACGGTTGTATTCTTCCCAAACAAATTTAGCGGGGGGCAGTTGTTCTTGATAAGTCCAAATCGGCCACTTTTTATCGTAAAGGTTTAATGGCGGCTCGGGCGACACTAGCTCCATATTTGCTAACCAGAAAGAGTCTAATGTGCCCACATCACGCCAATAAGATACTTCTCCATCTTCGTTGGAAAACGGATAAGCATAAACGGGATGGTCTTTAATGATTGATGGAATGATATCTTTACCAAAATCACGCTCTGATCCTTCATTCTCAGAGTCACGTTTTAAATGCTCAAACAAAAAATCAGTATCAAAAATGTAATTACCCATAGACGCAAGACAACGAGTTGGGTCATTAGGCAAAGGGGTTGGATGCTCAGGCTTCTCCTCAAAACCTAAAATACGATAATCTTCATCTACAGACATAACGCCAAAGGCACCGGCTGCTTCCTCGATGGGCACAGGCATACAGCTCACTGTCATCTTGGCTCCGGATTCAACGTGATGCGCCAGGATATTTGCATAGTCCATGCTGTAAATATGGTCGCCCGATAAAATCATTACGTATTTAGGTATTTCGTCTCGAATGATATCGATATTTTGAAAGACAGCATCGGCAGTACCCTCGTACCAATTATCCGATGAGCGTTGAGAAGCGGGCAGAATTTCAACGGATTCGCCTAGTTCCTTTTTGAAGTGACCCCAACCTCTAACTAGGTGTCGAATCAAGGAGTGAGATTTGTATTGTGTGACAACACCAATTCGCTTGATTCCAGAGTTGACACAGTTTGACAGTGGAAAGTCGATAATTCTAAACTTACCTCCAAAGTAGAGAGCAGGTTTAGCCCGCCAGTCGGTCAGCTCATGTAGGCGTGACCCTCTACCACCGGCTAAAATCAGCGCGTAAGTATCTCGGGTCAGGTTGCTAATATAACGTGGACTTGGATTGGACATAACAATTGACTCCATTCTTATTTGATATTTTGACGTTCTGGTTGCGCAGAAAACACAATTTCAAATTCGTAAATTTACGCTTTCAAAGACTGTGAACCCCAGTGTGGCATGGGCTAGTTTTAAATTCAATTTGCTTCTATCTGATTTAACATGCATTTTTTACATATTAATAACGTAATAAGACTTAGAAAAAGTTGATTGTTCAATAAATGCACAGTTATATTTTTGTTCAGCTCGAAAATCGCCTTAGAGCACATGAATTTATAACGGGGCGGGAGATTTCTGTTTTTCTTCCATAGGTTATTTTTCTTCTCGCTTTATAGGCATGAGTTGTGGCATATTTTTGATTAACTTAAATTTATTGTTTGTTTTATGTACGATCCTCTGTGTGATTTATGGTAAAACGTTAATGAAATGTTATTGAAGTGGCAGGTCAGCGAATGAGGAAAGGAACATGTTGAAAAAAATAGGGTTAGGGATTGTCGTCGTCGTATTGTTTTTTATTTTGGTGGGCTGGTTACTGCCATCAGAGTTCAAGGTAGTGCGTACGGTAAGGATTGAAGCCCCAGCAGAAATCATTTTCAACCATGTTAAAGACTTGAGGAAATGGCAACATTGGGGAGTCTGGTTTGAGCGTGATCCTGATATGAAAGTGGTTTACGAAGGTCCTGACTCTGCAGTAGGAATGAAATCAAGCTGGCAAAGTGAAACTCAAGGCAATGGCGAAATGGAAATTGTTGCGATAGAAGAGAACGAACGTTTCATTTATACGCTGACATTTCCTGAAATGGGTGTTGGCTCAACCGGAGAGTTGACACTCAGGGAGAAAGAAGGGGACACTGTTGTGATATGGCATGATTACGGTGATGTTGGTGCCAACCCCTTACTGCACTATGTCGCGTTTTTTATGGATAGAATGATAGGCGACGATTTGCAACTGGGATTAGAAAATCTCAAGGTAATATCTGAAGCTGAATTTCAGGCGATGTGAAGGTAAAACAACTTGCTAGTTAGCCACCAGAAGGTGACAGTTAATTAAAAGCGTTAATATTGATAAGGTGAAGCCTATAGGCGTATTCGCTTTAAACCGTACGATAAGTTATTGATTTAAGGATGTATATGAGTCGATTTCCTACGCATGGTAGTGTGGAGCTTGATGTAGAAGAGAATATATTATTGGTGCAGGGGAGTGGACCATGGAATTTAGAATCTGTGGTTGAATCTGAAACTAACATGGCACCTTTACTAGAGATACTTAGTGCTAGCCCTTGGGGAGCTTTAGTCGTTCTTCATGGTGATCCGATTTATGTGCCAGATGCCGCTGCAGTATTGTCGAAAGCGATTTGTCAGCAGAAATCACTAGGGCGTGTGGCGACCGCTTTGGTTGTTGAAGAGTCGAACACACCGGAGTTTTCAAAACGTCATCTTGGGGAAATATTTGACAGCGCAGGTGAAAATTACCGCTTCTTCCCTAATAAAGAACAAGCAAAATGGTGGCTTATACAGCAGATAATTCAAGCTACGAGCTGAATTATCTGCACGTTTAGGCTTTATTCGTCTGAGGATTTAGTCGCATATACGTTTGCTACTTTCGAGGCTGGAACCGCTCCTAACTTGGTGCAAACTTGCCGCCCGGCGGCAGCCAGCATGGGTAAATCGATTCCTGTCGAAATGCCCATTCCGTTAAGCATATATACAACGTCCTCGGTTGCCACGTTCCCTGATGCTCCCTTTGCATACGGGCAGCCGCCAAGTCCCGCTACCGCACTATCAATAATATTTATGCCCAATTGCAGCGCGACCAAAATATTGGCTAGTGCTTGTCCGTAGGTGTCATGAAAATGCACCGCTATGGCTGATTTCGGCACAAGATTACAAACAGCATTGAGCATCGTTAACGTCGCTATGGGCGTACCTACACCTATAGTGTCGCCCAAGGAAATTTCATAGCAACCCATATCAAATAACGTTTTAGCGACATGTGCTACGCTCTCGGGGGCTATTTCTCCCTCGTACGGGCAACCTAGCACACATGATACGTATCCGCGCACTCTTATTCCTTGCGCCTTAGCAGCATCAATAACAGGCGCAAAACGTTCAATACTCTCAGTGATTGAACAATTGATATTTTTTTGCGAAAAGGCTTCAGAGGCCGAGGCGAAAATAGCAACTTCATCAGCACCAGCTTGCATAGCGGCTTCAAACCCTTTCAAGTTTGGGGTTAAAGCGCTATACGTCACTTTATCTACCCGATTAATTGCAGCAAAGACCTGGGCTGAATCAGCCATTTGTGGCACCCATTTAGGAGAAACAAAACTACCGGTCTCAATCATAGTGACCCCAGCTTTTGCTAGGGCATCGACTAGGGCGACTTTGGTGGATAAATCGATATGTGATTTTTCATTTTGTAGGCCATCACGTGGTCCCACTTCAACAATTTTTACTTGTGCCGGCAATCCACTTATCATGATGACGCTTCCTCATCGACCATAAAGTCGAGTAATGCCGCGCCTCCATCAACCAATTCCCCGGTTTGATAGAAGAATTCCTGAACTGTGCCGTTCTGCGTGGCTTTAATGGCATGTTCCATTTTCATGGCTTCCATTATCATCAAGGTTTGGCCTTTTATAACCTGTTGTTTAGGTTCTACTAATAAGGCGACGACAGTACCGTTCATAGGTGCGACAAACGCACCGTGCTGATCGTTTTCATCGGCTACACCTAGGTCTTTCTGTACATGGGTAAATTTAACCATGCCTTGGCTATGGAAAACGGCGTAATCATGCTCAATTTTGTTAATAGTCACACTTTCACTATGGCCGTTAATAGTGGCTAACAAACGATTGCCTGTTAGTCGGCCTTCACAGTGATATGTCTGCTCAGCTAACGTAATCACAAATGTGCCAAAGGGAGTTGTGGCGTCGTTATCGCATTTTACTCTTTTTACCTGAACGTCATGGCTTTGATCATTTAACAACAGAGTATATTGGCGTTGATATTGCTCGTTAGGGCGCCAATCATTTACATTCGCCCAAGGAGATTGAGTATCTTGATTGTTTGGCGCGCTTATCGCGCGCTCTTGCAGCGATAAATACATAGCCAAGTTCAACAACTGATGTGTATTGTTTTGGTTATCCTGTTGAAAAATTTCATCGTGATGCTTTTCGATGAAGCGCGTATCTATGTCTTCGTCTTTAAATGCTTGGGTATCAATCAATTTGCGTAAAAAGGCGATGTTGGTTGTCACGCCATCAATGCGGTATTCGGCCAGTGACTGACTTAAACGAGCTAGTGCACGTTGTCGATCTGTATCCCACACGACTAACTTTGCGATCATAGGGTCATAATATACTGACACCTCATCACCTTGAACAACACCACTGTCAATCCGCACATGTTTAGACTCTGGCGGCGTTTCTAATAAGTGCAAAGTGCCTGTGGCAGGTAAGAATTCATTGTCTGGATCTTCTGCGTATATTCGTGCCTCAAAGGCATGCCCGTTAATGTGCAATTCATCCTGGGTTTTGGGCAGTACTTCATTGGCGGCTACGCGCAGTTGCCATTCGACTAAGTCTTGACCTGAAATCATCTCACTGACAGGGTGCTCGACTTGCAAACGGGTATTCATTTCCATGAAATAAAAGCTGCCATCTTTATCTAGTAAAAACTCTACTGTGCCCGCTCCGACGTAATTGATAGCTTGAGCCGCTTTTAACGCAGCGTCACCCATAGCGGCACGCAGTGCTGGGTCCATTTTAAACGCGGGGGCTTCTTCAACCACTTTTTGATGACGTCTTTGCACAGAGCAGTCCCGTTCAAAAACATGCACACCGTTGCCGTGATGATCGCAAAACACCTGTACCTCTACATGGCGTGGTTGGGTCAGGTATTTTTCAACCAACATGATGTCATCATTAAAGCTAGACATAGCTTCGCGTTTTGCCGCAGCCAAAGCGGCATCAAACTCGTCTGCACTCCAAACTTGACGCATACCTTTACCACCACCACCAGCGGCTGCTTTGAGTAGAACTGGATAACCCATTTCATCTGCATGGCGCTTGATAAGCGCCCCAGATTGGTCTTCACCATGGTAGCCTGGCACCAAGGGCACATTTGCTTGCTCCATGATGTGTTTAGCTGCTGACTTAGAACCCATTGCTTCGATGGCTTCGATGGGGGGGCCTACAAATATAATATTGTTGTCAGCGCAGGCTTTGGCAAATTCAGCATTTTCAGAAAGAAAGCCGTAACCGGGATGAATAGCATCAGCCCCCGTGGTTTTTGCTGCCGCAAGTACTTTTTCAATTTTTAAATAACTCTGATTGGAAGGGGAGGGACCAATATGTATTGCTTCATCAGCCATTTTGACATGCAGTGCATTTTTATCGGCATCTGAATAAAGAGCAACGGTTTGGATACCCATACGCTTAGCTGTGTTGATTATACGGCAGCAAATTTCACCGCGATTGGCGATAAGGAGTTTTTTAATCATGAGATATACCAATTAGGTCGACGTTTTTGTAAAAAGGCACCCAGGCCTTCTTGGCCTTCAGATGATACCCGCGTGTTGGCGATGCGTTCACTGGTCATATTTCTAAGCGCGTCATCAGGAACACGATTAGCCACGTCAGCGATTAATTGTTTGGCAGCTGTAACGGCGTTTGGACCATTTTTCAATATATGCTCAAGCAATGACTCTATCGTGCTGTCTAGTTCTTCTTCGGTCACACTTTCGCTAAGCAGTCCGATGCGCCTTGCCCGGCGCGAAGAAAATACTTCGGCCGTTGTGAAGTATCGACGCGCGTTTCGTTCTCCGATTGCCTGAATGACATATGGGCTAATCGTAGCGGGTATTAAGCCGAGTTTGACTTCACTTAAGCAAAATTTGCTCATTTTACTCCCTATTGCCATGTCACAGCAGGCTACTAAGCCCACAGCACCACCAAATGCGGCGCCTTGAACGCGCGCGATAGTCGGTTTAGGTAGGGTGTTTAGTGTGTGCAACATGTTTGCTAAGGCGTTTGCATCGTTGAGGTTTTGTTCATAGGAATACCCCGCCATACGTTTCATCCAATTAAGGTCAGCCCCAGCGCAAAAGCTTTTACCTTTAGATGCTAGAATGACAGCTCGAATGGAGTCATCCGCCCCTAAGCGAGTGAACGTCTGTGTGAGTGAGTTAATCAGTACATCGTCAAAGGCGTTATGTACTTCAGGGCGGTTTAGTGTGACGGTGGCAACACCACGTTCGTCTACCTCGCTGATGACATGTTCGCTCATCGCACTATCATTTTGGCTTGTTGTATTGTCCATATTCACGCCCCTTACATTCTGAACACGCCAAATTGGGTGTCCTCTATGGGTTTATTTAAGCTCGCAGAAATACTGAGTCCTAGGACCATGCGCGTATCCGCTGGATCAATCACGCCGTCATCCCATAAGCGGGCTGAAGCATAGTAGGGATGACCTTGATGTTCGTACTTCTCAACGATGGGTTGCTTGAACTGTTGCTCTTCTTCTGGGCTCCAGCTCTCTCCTATGCGCTCTTTCTGTTCGCGTTTAACTTGAGATAGAACACCAGCAGCCTGTTCACCGCCCATCACCGAAATACGGGCATTTGGCCACATAAACATAAATCGAGGGTCGTAAGCTCGTCCACACATGCCGTAGTTGCCTGCTCCGAAGCTACCGCCAATAAGCACGGTAAATTTTGGTACTTTGGCACAGGCTACGGCGGTTACCATTTTGGCGCCATGTTTGGCGATACCGCCCGCTTCGTATTGTTTACCAACCATAAAGCCTGTGATATTTTGCAAGAAGACTAGGGGGATTTTACGCTGAGCACAAAGCTCAACGAAATGCGCTCCTTTTTGCGCGGATTCGCTGAATAAAATCCCATTATTAGCAACAATGCCCACAGGATAGCCGAAGATACGTGCAAACCCGCAAATAAGAGTATTGCCATACAGGGCCTTAAACTCGTCGAATTCAGAGCCATCAACCACACGGGCAATCACTTCGCGAACATCGTAAGGTTGGCGGGTATCTTTAGGGATGATGCCGTAAATATCTTCTTTAGGATAAAGCGGCTCGACACTGGGTTTTACATCAAGTGATAAAGGCTTGGTTCGATTTAAGCGAGTGATCGCGTCTCGCGCGATATGCAAAGCATGTTGATCATTATTGGCTAAATGATCCACCACGCCAGATGTTCTGCAGTGCACGTCACCGCCGCCGAGTTCTTCTGCGCTGACAACTTCACCGGTTGCCGCTTTTACAAGAGGGGGGCCGCCGAGAAATATAGTGCCCTGATTTTTCACTATGATGGATTCATCAGCCATCGCCGGCACGTATGCGCCACCTGCGGTACAGCTACCCATGACCACCGCGATTTGAGGAATGTTCTGTGCTGACATATTGGCTTGATTGAAAAAGATTCGACCAAAATGTTCTCGGTCAGGAAACACGTCGTCTTGACGAGGTAAGTTTGCGCCACCTGAATCTACCAAGTATATGCAAGGCAAGTTGTTTTGTTCGGCGATGGTTTGAGCGCGTAAATGCTTTTTCACCGTTAACGGGTAATAGGTGCCGCCTTTTACGGTTGCATCGTTCGCAACAATCATACACTCAATACCTGAAACGCGGCCTATACCTGCAATAACACCAGCACTAGGTACATAGTCGTCATACACTTCCCATGCGGCGAGTTGTGATATTTCAAGAAACGGGGAACCTGCATCGAGGAGTTCGTTAATCCGTTCCCGTGGCAGTAATTTACCGCGGTCGGTGTGGCGTTTGTTCGCTTTTTCGCCCCCCCCTTGTTTTATCAGGGAGACTTTTTCATTGAGATCGTCTATTTGCGCCTGCATATGCGCAGCATTATCGGCAAACTCTTGGGTCTTAGAATTTATTTTACTCAGGATACGGGGCATGATGTTGCTCCAAATTAATGGCCACCAAAATCGTTGATGGCCCAGTGTGGCAATTGACATTAATGATCTAATCAGGCTTATGTGGGGAGTGTCACATTAAGCAGATTCTTTGAATAACTCTCTGCCTATGAGCATACGGCGGATCTCTGATGTACCTGCGCCAATTTCATATAGTTTGGCGTCTCGCAACAAGCGTCCAGCAGGGAACTCGTTAATATAGCCATTGCCGCCGAGCAGCTGGATTGCATCTAGTGCCATCTTCGTTGCTAACTCTGCAGAGTAAAGAATGACTGCGGCGGCATCTTTGCGGGTCGTTTCGCCGCGATCACAAGCGCGAGCAACGGTGTAAACATAAGCTCTAGCTGCGTTCATTTGGGTGTACATGTCAGCGACTTTGCCCTGAATTAATTGGAACTCACCGATAGATTGGCCAAATTGCTTGCGGTCATGAATGTAAGGTACAACGAGATCCATACACGCTTGCATGATGCCAAGTGGGCCTCCAGATAACACCAGACGTTCGTAATCTAGGCCACTCATAAGTACACGAGCACCGTCTCCTTCATTGCGGATCAGATTCTGCGCTGGAACCGAACAATCTTCGAAAACCAATTCACAGGTATTTGATGAACGCATACCGAGCTTGTCTAGTTTTTGGGCTTGACTGAAACCTGGCGTGCCGCGTTCAACAATAAATGCGCTCATGCCTTTTGAGCCAGCGCTGACATCTGTTTTTGCGTATATCACAAAGACATCTGCGTCAGGGCCGTTAGTGATCCACATTTTGTTGCCATTTAGGACGTAGTGATCGCCCTTTTTGTCGGCGCGAAGTTTCATACTCACCACATCGGAACCTGCATTTGGCTCACTCATGGCTAAGGCACCAATGTGTTCGCCGCTGACCAGTTTAGGTAAATATTTTTCTTTTTGTGCATCTGAGCCGTTTTTATGAATTTGATTCACACATAAATTAGAGTGTGCCCCGTAACTCAAGCCTATGCCCGCTGAAGCTCGGCTTACTTCTTCCATCGCAATGACGTGGGCTAAGTAGCCCATATTTGAACCACCATACTGTTCTGCAATGGTTACCCCTAGAAGCCCCATTTCGCCTAACTTGGGCCACAATTGGTTAGGAAAGCCATTTTCGATGTCTGATTTTTCTGCCAAAGGAGCGATTTCTCCTTGGGCGAAGTTGTAAACATGATCACGTAACATATCGATGTCTTCGCCTAGGCCGAAGTTTAGCGTTGGGTATGGTGCATTCATGCGATTTTTCCTCGCTTAATAGTAGTGAGTTCGTCCTTACAACGAGCTTCGACTTCGTCGAGCTCCATCATTAAGGCTTGAATATCTTCTAGTTGTTGGGTCATTACAGCGCGTTTCTGTTCTGTCATTTGCAGCATAGTTTCAAGTTGCGCCTCAGAGTTTTGATGACTGTCATACAAATCAAAAAGGGTCTTTGTTTCGGCTAACGAAAAGCCCAGGCGTTTGCCGCGCAATACAAGTTTTAGGCGTACTTTGTCTTTTTTCTTATAAACACGATTTTGGCCGTTTCGAGTCGGATTAAGCAGTCCAGATTCTTCATAGAAACGGATGGAGCGTGAGGTTATATCTAACTCTTTGGCTAGCTCACCTATGGTGTAAAGTTTTTCGGTCATGAGACTGCCTTATGACAAAATGAAACGTTGTTAAACAATAAAATATTAATTTTTATTCCTATCTTACTTTACGTTAACGTAAAGGATAAGTTAACGTAAAGGTAAAGTATGAGTTACAATTCGTCAACATTGAAAGACGAAAAATATTTTTCTTAGAGAACAAGATGTAAAAACTAGTAACATATTTTGTTTTTAATTTAATTTTTTGTATATTATTTGTTGTATTATTAGTGGTTTGTAGTGATGCAGGTGTATCACAAAAATGTGGAGATAGATTAATGAATAACGATTCAGTGGTTATTGTTAGTGCAAAACGTACACCGATGGGCGGGTTTATGGGCGGTTTGTCAACACTCAACGCGTGTGAACTTGGGGCAAGTGCAATTACTGCTGCTCTAGAAGAAGCTGGTCAAGATAAGCCGGTGATTGATGAAGTCATCATGGGCTGTGTGTTACCGGCAGGTTTAGGCCAAGCACCTGCTCGTCAAGCAAGTATCAAAGCAGGTTTACCGCTCGCTAGTGGGGCGATAACGCTGAATAAAGTCTGTGGCTCTGGTATGAAAGCGGTCATGCTTGCTCATGATTTAATTAAGTCAGGCAGTGCGAAGTCGATCATAGCGGGTGGTATGGAGAGTATGTCTAATGCACCTTATATTTTACCTAAAGCGCGCCAAGGTTATCGTATGGGACACGGTCAAATGCTTGATCATATGATGCTCGATGGTTTGGAAAATGCGTACGACGGTAAAGCAATGGGCTGTTTTGCACAGTCTAAAGCGGATGAAGAAAGTGTTACTCGTGAGCAAATGGATGAATTTGCGCTGAGCTCTTTGACAAAAGCGAGTGACGCGATAGCTAATGGTTTATTTAAAGACGAAATTAGCCCTGTGACCATAACTTCACGCAAAGGTGAGGTTGTAATTGAAAACGATGAGGGGCCTGGAAATGCTCGCCCTGAGAAAATACCTTCATTACGTCCTGCGTTCACCAAAGATGGAACAGTGACTGCGGCAAATTCAAGCTCAATCTCAGACGGTGCAGCTGCATTGCTGGTGATGAGTGAAGCCGAAGCAACTGAGAAGGGCTATACACCACTGGCGCGCATCGTTGGGCATAGCTCTAATGCCATCGAGCCTGAGAACTTTACCGTAGCCCCTGTCGGTGCAATTGAAAAGCTGTTCGCACAAACAGGGTGGTCAAAAGAAGACGTCGATTTATTTGAAATTAACGAAGCCTTCGCCATGGTGACTATGTTAGGCATGAGCAAACTTGGTTTAGATCCAGCGAAAGTGAACGTGAAGGGGGGGGCATGTGCCCTTGGTCATCCAATTGGCGCGTCAGGTGCACGTATTATCGTGACCTTACTACACGCCCTTAAACAACGTAGTTTGAAAAAAGGTGTTGCTGCGATTTGCATCGGCGGCGGCGAAGCGACAGCGATCGCATTCGAAATGTTAGGCTAATACTTTTATTCTACTGAAGTAATTTGAGGTGGCGTTATCGCGCCACCTTCTTTGTGGATCCGCATCGACCTTTAGTTGTGTATCTCTGATTTATTCCTTATAGCGCTTCAATTTCCTTTCTGCTTCTGTTTTACTCCCAGCTTTAAATATCTTTGAATAACTTGCAATCTAGGGAGAGAAAATGACGTTTTACTATGGTGTTTTTCTACTTTTTATCATGTCACTAGTGGCTTGTAGTACTAATGCGCCAAACCGTGATAGCGAGCAAAAACGAAACGAGCATTTGCCTGCGCAAGCCGATTTACCTGTTGGGGCATTGAATCAGGTCACCTTTTCGCAAGTTATGGAGCTGAGCTCAAAAGCAGATACTAGCGAGAAAATCGCCTATGGTGAAAATTCGTTACAGTACGGCCATCTATATTTACCGGCAAACGTGAAAGGTGCAGAGGATGTAGAAAAAGCCCCATTGGTTATTTTTGTTCATGGTGGTTGTTGGCTGAACGCGTATGGGGTTGGTCACAGTGTGGGCTTAAGTCAGGCGTTAGCAAAAGAGGGCTACGCGGTCTGGTCGATAGAGTACCGGCGCACTGGCGATGCAGGGGGTGGCTGGCCCGGCAGTTTAAATGATGTATTAAAAGGAGTGAGCTTCGCCCAAACCTTTAAAGAGTATCCAATTGATTTAAACAATGTGGTGCTAGTGGGGCACTCAGCTGGTGGTCATCTCGCATTACTAGCGAGTGCTGAGCAGCGGCATGTTTTTAAAGGTGGAGCAAGGTTAAAAGGCGTAATTGGATTGGCGGCTATAGTGGATGTGGTTGGTTATTCACAAGGACAAAATAGCTGCCAAGCGGCGACATCTACATTTTTTGCAGGTAGCGCAGAACAGAAAATAAAGGCTTATAAGCTTGCTACTCCCACAAATTATACTCTGCCTGCTGAAACCTTGTTGCTGCAAGGCACAGCCGACGAAATAGTGGAAGTCAGCGAAGCGCAAAAAAGTGGACTTGAGTATTTGATTGTCGAGAAAGCTGGGCACTTTGATTGGATCCATCCTGAAACGAATGCGTATCAAGCTTTTTTGTCGGCATTAAAACAACAGGTTGAAGAGTAATGAGCAGGGTAAGTGAAGAGCAAATTGCGCAGTGGGATTTGATTGATCCACTGGTTGATAAACGTCAGTTGTTTAAGCTTCCTGAAAAAGGTGTTTACCTTGATGGAAACTCTTTAGGACCAATGCCATTTTCGGCGGCAGAGCGGGCAAAAGAGGTGTTAGAGCACCAATGGGCAAATGATCTCATTACCAGTTGGAATAAACACGGCTGGATTGATCTGCCAACCACAGTTGGTGAGAAGATTGCTCCTTTGATTGGTGCTGGCCCAGGGCAGGTGATTTGCTGTGATTCTACATCGATTAATTTATTTAAAGTATTGAACAGTGCGTTATCACTACAGACGTCTCGCTCGGTGGTATTGTCTTTAGCGGGCAATTTTCCAACAGATCTGTATATGGTTGAAGGTGTGGCTTCGTTGTTGGGTGAGGATGCGTGTCACCTTAAATTGGTCTGTGAAGATGAGCTTGAAGAGGCCCTTACCTCTGAAGTGGCGGTGTTAATGTTGACTCAAGTTGATTTTCGTTCAGGTCACTTGTTAGACATGCAACGCATAACACGGCAGGCTCATGAACAAGGTATTTTGGTCATTTGGGATCTTGCTCATAGTGCAGGCGCATTACCGGTAAGGCTAGATGAATGTGAGGTGGATTTTGCGGTAGGTTGTGGTTATAAGTACCTTAATGGCGGCCCTGGCGCACCGGCGTTTGTGTATGTCGCAACACACCTTCAGGCGCGAGTATCACAACCGCTGAAAGGGTGGATGGGGCACAAACAGCCATTTGCATTTTCGCAAAGTTATGCTCAGTCCCAAAGTATAACGCAGTATTTATGTGGTACCCCTAGTGTGGTTTCGATGAGTGTGCTTGATGCGGCTTTGTCCGTATTTGACGACGTAGATATGCAACAAGTGCGGGAAAAATCTGAAGCGTTAGGTGAGCTGTTTATTGCGTTGGTCGAAGAAGAGGGGGAATTAACTGATTTGAAACTGGAATCACCAAAAGCCCCTCAAGATAGAGGGAGTCAATTGGCGTTTACCCATGAGCATGCGCATGGCATTTGCCAAGCGTTAATTGATAAAGGCGTTATAGCTGATTTTCGCGCGCCAAATATTCTGCGCTTTGGGCTTACCCCTTTGTATTTACGCTATCAAGATATACGAGATTGTGTTCAGACACTTACACACATTATGGAACATAAGATTTATCTGCAAGCCCAGTTCAATGTGCAGAATAAAGTGACTTAGGGCGAAAGCGATTATGCAATGTCGTCTAATAGTTCGCGAATTTTGACATAACGATTTTCTTGTTCATCGTTTAGTGGGCCGTTTTCGACCGTTTTAACGCAACGTTGAATTGTTTTTTGGTAGGCATCATCAGTATGCAGCCGTTTAATAGTAATTACTTGTAGCAGATTCAGGGCAATAGAAGGCGTTTTAGGCATAAGGGTGAACGCATCTGTGAATGTATGCAGCGCATTATCAACATCACCTTGTTGAAAGTGCTGCACAGCTGCATTGTTTAATTCCTTAGAGCTTTGTTTGATTTGGCGTTTTTCCTTTTGCTCCTGTTCCACATAATGCAGAAATATTTCATTACCTTGCTCATTTTCTTCGCAGCGGCGCATTATTTCACTTAGTATTTCTTGGCTGCGTTCGTGTATGCCTATTTCATGGAACGCTTTGGCTTTATCTAATAGGGCTTCGATTGATTCACTTTCCCAATTATCGTTACCTAATTGTTCGAGCAACGCTTTTGCGTTGTCTTTCTCATCGGACAAATACATGAGCCTAGCGTTAATGACATTCACCTGATCTTGCATATCCGCCTTTGGAAACGCCTGGCGAAACTGACGAATATACTCGTTAGCTTGCTTTATTAAGGCATTGGTTTGTTCTTCATCAGCGGTCATAGCGTAATCGATACCAGCTCGCGCAACATTTAGATAATGCTCAGGCATGTCGTGAATGGAGTTTTTGGCAAATTTAACGACTTTTTTGGCTGCTTCAAATTGAGTATGGTAATCATGGGTGATCCGAGATAAATCTACGACTGTTTTATGTCTTCTAATATTCCTTGGAGATATTTCGGATGCCATCAAAACGCATTCAAGGGCCGTGTCAAAGTCACCTTGTTTAATTTGCAGTGACATGAGTAAGTCATAGGCGGCTAATTGTGATTCTGGTTTGAAGGCTAGACGTAACACGAGTTTTTCGGCGGCTTCGTCTTCGTTCAAGTGCAGGTAGGTTTTCACTAAACCTAACTGCGCCCAAGTGAATGTTTGTACATTGAGGATAGCTTTATAAAAAACTCTGGCCTGTGTGTAGTGGCCGCACAACTGTAAAACTTCGCCCTTTATTTTTAACGCCAAAGGGAAAAATTCGGAGTTCTTAGGCTCACTTAAAAATAATTCAACTTCGGATAGTGCTTTAGGGTAGTGCTTTTTTTCAATACACCAGTAAACACTTTGCAGCGCCCGTTTTCGGCCAAGAATACGAGATAAACGTCGGTCTAACTCCTTTACCGTAAAGGGTTTTGCGAGGAAATCATCAGGCTGTAATTCAACAATACTTTGCACTAGATCCGCTGTGGTGTCTGCACTGATAAACACGAATGCAGTACTTAAGGGTAATTCACCATTTCGATTTATTTCATCATAAAAGTAATAACCATCTTGCTCATGCTTTAAATTGTATGAGCAAACAATAAGATCGTAGCGCTGGTGACGGATTTTATTCAGGGCAAGATGCACCTTATCCACATAGGTGATATCGCTAAAACCAAGCTCCTCTAATGAGTACTTCATATACCCTTTAGCGAGAACCTGATCATCAACGATCAGTACTTTAGTTTCTTTAGCAATCAGCGGATTCATATAGATACTTCAAAAGGTTGATTATTAAAGGTTATCGTACTTTTGCTAATAATTATAAGTACAAATAAGCAACAATGAATAAATTAAATCAAACGAACCGGGTACGTATTACTAATTTATCGTTAAAAAGTAGGGGAATGAAAAGCTGAAGTAAATTGTACAGACAAAGAAACCCTAAGCTCCATGATGCTTATCGCAGATACTATTGTACTGTTTGGATATTTTGTATTTTGTATTTTTATAAAAGAGGGATAAAACTTAAGAAGTGGTGGTCGCTACTGGGCTTGAACCACGTCGCCTATGCTTTTGTGATAGCGGCGATGCTTATCGCAGATGCAACTGTACTGTTTAGATATTTTGTATTTTTATAAAGGGGGATAAAACTTAAGAAGTGGTGGTCGCTACTGGGCTTGAACCAGTGACCCTCGCCTTGT
>TARA_R100000687_G_scaffold9213_3_pt1 | contig 124759 bp, 104 predicted proteins | sample TARA_R100000687 | Tara Oceans TARA_R100000687 (sample SAMEA2622685) | marine metagenome | biome: marine biome (ENVO:00000447); feature: mesopelagic zone (ENVO:00000213); material: "saline water (ENVO:00002010), including plankton (ENVO:xxxxxxxx)" | depth 600 m
TACGTTTTTATGTTGGTAAGACCACTGGAGTGAAAAAATAGTGGGACCAGGTCTCCTACTGAGTTATATCCTTCACCATTTAGGTATTTTCCGTATTGCTCGTACAAGCAAATCTTTGCAGATTCGAGAGTTTCGGATACTTTGTGTATTGACGCAGAGGAGTCTATTGAGAGACAGGTGGCCATGTTGTTCGGCTCTGCACATATAACTATGCCGCCCTTTTTGGTTACGCGCTTCATCTCTCTGATAACTCCCGCTGGGTCGGCTACATGGATCAGCACCGTTTGACATGTAACAACATCGAATGAATTATCTGGAAACGGAATCGATTCAGCGGACCCAAATAAAAGCTCAAGACGGTTTACGTTGTGGAATTTCTTACGAATTTTCGACAGATCATTGTTCGACCATTTTGAATCATTGTCGATGCCAATAACGTTAGGCGACTTCATGTGCGGACTTAATAAGCTGCTCCAGTGAAACTCGCCGCAACCCACATCGAGTAGCGAAGAGTATTCTCGTAGCCCCCACCGAATTGCCATCAGCTCCAGAAAGTCATTGTTCCACCAATGATCTCGATAATCCGAGAAGTATTCTTCGGAGTGTCCTTTTTGATCCCCACCAATCATGTTGCGCCTCGTGAGTTCTAAAGCTCTAGTATGATTCCGTGCGTCCAGCTATCTTCTCTTAAGATTGTAAGATTGTATTGGCGTCTGGGTTGGCACTAATTCTTTTGTCAAACGCTCAAGCTCCGCTTGCACCAGAACCCGGATCGAAAGTGTCGCGTATCTCGCTGTGCGCCTGTCGCTGCTCCTTAACACAATCCTGAATTCTCGTCCGTCTTCAAAATATGGACGCAGGTTAGCGGGGATCATTTCGCGGAGTAGGTACCGCGAGCCGTGACTCCTCGGCATTACCCCTCGGTGTTACAACTCCCCAGCCCAGATATGCCCCCTGATGGCTGTGTAAGCGACGTTTTTTGAAAGGCTGGAGCGGGTGATGGGAATCGAACCCACGCTATCAGCTTGGGAAGCTGAAGTTCTGCCATTGAACTACACCCGCGAAGACGTGAAAGATGGTAGCCCGAAGCGCCGGCGGCGTCAAAGCCGCAGTGGGTGTCCTGCGGGTGGCTACTGCAACTGCTCGTCCTGCTGCACTTCCACGATGCCCGCCGGATCCTGGTGGATCACCACGTCCGCGCCGGGCATGGCGGCGATAACCGCAGCCTCCACCTCGTCCGAAATGCGATGTGCCTTGACCAGCGGCATGCTGCCATCCAGCTCCAGGTGCATCTCCACAAAGTCGATGCGTCCGGCGCTGCGCGTGCGCAGGTCATGCACGCCCCGCACCTCCGGGTGGCCTTCTGCGATGGCGATGATCTGCGCGCGCTGACTGTCCGGTAGCTCCCGATCCACCAGCTCGTTGAAGGCCGAACCCATAATGCTGCGCGCCGACCACAGAATATAAAGCGCGGCACCGATGGCGAACAGCGGGTCCGTGCCCGGCCAGCCGAATTGCGCCAGCAGCAATGCCACCACAACCCCGGAATTGGTCAACAGGTCGGTGCGATAGTGCAGGGCATCCGCGCGGATGGCCGCGGATTGGGTGCGGCGGATGACATAGCCCTGAAACAGCAGCAGCACGGCCGTTGCCGCGATGGTCAACAGCATGACCGCCAGCCCGACACCGAAGGCGCCGATGGGCTCGGGGTTCAGCAGGCGTCGGGTGGCTTCCACCAGCAGTAGCACACCGGAAACGATGATAAATGCGCTTTGCGCGAGAGCTGCAATCGACTCCGCCTTGCCGTGCCCAAACCGGTGCTGGCGGTCGGCGGGCTCCAGTGCGTAGCGCACGGCGAACAGGTTGAGCAGCGATGCCCCGGAATCCATCAGCGAGTCCACCAGTGAGGCGAGAATGCTGACTGACGAGGTCTGCCAGTAGGCCACGGTCTTGGCCAGGATGAGCACGGCTGCTACGGAAACCGAGGCGTAGGTAGCCAGTTTCATCAGGCGCGCCGCCTGCGCGGGTGAGGCCGGGGAAGTCATGGGTCTGGATGTCCACTGCGGGAATAAACGAACCGCAGGATAGAGCAGCGGCGGGGTATTGGCAAAGCGTCAGGGTTGGCTGCGAGGCAGCAACCCCGGGTCCGCGATCCAGCCCTCAGTCGTCCCGGCTGACAGGGGTGCTCCAAATTGCGGCGGTCCCTGGCGCCAGGCCCATGCGGCCTGCACGGCGCACAGCAGGGCATCCAGTGTGTCTGCACCCGGGTCTTCCGCGAGGTCGTCCGGCGCGCTCACCTGCAGCCCGTAGCGTGCCAGCACGGGCTCACCACAGACTGCTCGCAGCAGGTCCTGTCGCGCCTGCCGCTGTGCCTCGGTCTGTTTGCTGCGCGTATCCTGTTTGTAGCTGCGCCTGCCGATACAGTGTCTGGCGAGCAGGCCGGGGTACGCCTCGACCGCGATGCGCGCAGGGTCGCCTGCATGCAGGCCGGGAATGGATGCCCCGCAGGCCAGCAGCCGTGGCGCGCCCTCGAAAAACATCAGCCCCACCGGAACGCCGTACAGCTTTTGCGGACTGATGGCGCCTGCCAGCTGGTCAGCCTGCCGCCGGTGTTCACGGTCGCCGGCCGGCCTGCCGCTGCGGTAGTCGTCCAGCGCACTGCGGAACCCCGCTCGCCCCAGACTCTGGGCGAGGCGCACGTAATCCGCCCATGCGGGTGGCCAGCCGATGTTGTGGATAAAGCGGCTGGACTGGCCGAAAGGAAAGTCCAGCCCCGCGATCCACGGGCCAGGGCGGCGCAGCAGTTCCTCGAACGCGTCGAAATGCTCAAGGCGGAGAAGCTCGCCGGCGGTCAGCTGGTTGCCCTGCAGGCAGCATCGCAGGGCCGTGATTGGCTTGCTTCGGCGCGGCCGGCTGGTGAAATCGATGCCCCAGATCTGCATGGCAAAGGGTGTCTCTTCGTGTCGGGTAGGCGCCTGCCATGTTAAACCGATCTGCTTCCAGATTCAGTGCAACATCGCGGCGCCCTGCCGGCGAGAGTAAGATGCAGCGGGATCCACAATAACAGGACCGTCTGCCATGGCCTCGACCACAACCCCCACGCCTTTCGACCCCGTGACCATCGGGCCCATCACCCTGCGCAATCGCTTTATCAAGTCCGGCGCCAATGAAGCCATGTGCCTGGAGGGCAAGCCCACCAAGGCGCTGGTCAAGCATCACCGGGACCTGGCAGCGGGCGGCGTGGGCATGACCACGGTGGCGTATATGGCGGTGGCGAAAGTAGGGCGGACGCTGCCTAACCAGATCTGGATGCGGCCCGAGGTGCTACCCGACCTGCGTGTGCTCACCCAGGCGGTGCACGATGAGGGCGCGGCGATCTCGGCCCAGATCACCCACGGTGGCTCATTTGTCACCGGTATGAAAGTCCCCGGACGTACCATCAGCTCCTCCTCCGGCTTCAACCCCGCCGGCCTGATGAAAGGCAATATCCTGCAGCGCGCGATGAACGAGGACGACATGGCGCGGGTGGAGGCGGAATTCGTGCAGGCCGCGGAACTGGCGCGGGAAGGCGGCTTTGACGCCGTGGAGTTGCACATGGGCCATGGTTACCTGCTCAACCAGTTTATTTCGCCCCTGAGCAATCGTCGCACCGACGAGTACGGCGGCAGTGCGGAGAACCGGGTCCGTTTTCCGGCCCGGGTGCTGGCGGCGGTGAAGCGCGCCGTTGGCAAGGACATGGCGGTGCTGGCCAAGATCAATGTGGCTGATGGCACCCGGCGCGGCGCCACGGCGGAGGACGGCGTGGTCACCGCAGGTGCGCTACAGGCGGCGGGTGCTGATATGCTGGTGCTGTCCGGCGGCCGCAACGTGGAATCCACCTGGTTCATGTTCGGCAGCAATATGAATCGGGAAATCATTGCCCGGGTGCTGAAGCAACAGGGTGAGTGGATTACGTCACTGATGATGAAGGCGGCGGCGTCCAGCGAACCCAAGATTGATTTCAAGCCCATGTATTTTCTGGAGTATTCGCGCAAGATCCGCGCCGCGGTCGACATGCCGCTGGCCTATCTGGGTGGCGCGCGTTCGCTGGCCCATGCCGAGCAGTCGCTGGCGGAAGGTTTTGACTGCGTGGTGATGGCGCGGCCGCTGATTCACGACCCGGCACTGGTGAACAAGCTGCGCAGCGGTGAGGTGATCGAGTCTGGCTGTGACAACTGTAATGGCTGTGTCGCCTACATTTACCATCCCGCCGGCACCTGGTGCGTTCACAACCCGCCCAACGACCCTGTGCTGAACACCATCCCCGCCGCGGCGGTGCAATAATCTCATCACTCAGGAGTGAATCATGGGCAGTATTCTCGATCGTTTCCGTCTCGACGGGCAGGTGGCGCTCATCACCGGAGCGGGGCGCGGTATCGGTGCCGCCACCGCGCTGGCCTACGCCGATGCCGGCGCCGACGTCGCCATCTCAGCGCGTACCCTGAGCGAATTGGAGGCCGTTGCGGAGCAGGTGCGCTCACGCGGCCGGCGCGCGCTGGTAGTCACCTGTGATGTGACCGATGGTGCACAGCGTGCAGCGCTGGTGGAGCGCACACTGGCGGAGTTTGGTCGCCTGGACATCCTGGTCAATAACGCGGGCGGTTGGGGCCCCAAGCCGGCGCTGGAGACCACGGATGAGGACTTCGATGCCTGCTTCCACTTCAACGTGACCTCGGCGTTTTCCCTGTCCCGTCTCAGCGCGCCACACATGGTGGCGACCGCGGGCAAAGGCGCTATCGTCAATATTTCGTCCGTGGCGGGCAGCCTGCCCCAGGCCGGTTTCGCCGCCTACGGCACCGGCAAGGCCGCGCTGTCCTGGCTGACGCGCGCACTGGCACAGGACTTCGCACCCAGGGTTCGGGTCAACGGCATCGGCGTTGGCGCCACAGTGACCACGGCGCTGGAGAACTTCATGACGCCGGAAATGGAGCAGACCATGTCCGCGCGCACGCCGCTGGCGCGCCTGGGCGAGGCCGAGGATATCGCCGCCTGTGCGCTGTATCTGGCGTCCCCCGCCGCGTCGTATGTCACGGGCGAGATCTGCGGTGTGAACGGCGGACTCACCTATTCCCAGGTCGAGATGCCCCGAGCCCAGTTCTAGCTGCGGCGCGGTTTTTTACGCGCGCCTGCCCTCGACGCATTGACCCCCGCAGCGGGCACGCGCACCATGGCAGCTCACGTTTCCGAACGGGGGCAGCATGAACTCGCTCAGTGTGCCCACTCTGTATCTGGTCATAGCCCTGGTGTCGGCGATGTGCACGCTGATCACCCTGATCCTGTGGCGCATCAACCGGGACATGGCGGGGGTGTTTCCCTGGTTCCTCGCCACGCTGGCCAACACCGTCGGGTTTCTGGTCGCGTTTCCATTCGCCGGTCGTGGCGGCATTGAGCACTACCTTACCGTCATCAACAACAGTCTGGCGCTGATCGGCGCCGCGCTGCTGCTGGAGGGGGCGTTACAGTTCCGTGGGCACCTCTCCCGCTGGCGTTGGCGTGCGGGTTTGCTGCTCATCCCGCTGTTCGTCTTGATTGCCTGGGTCAACCGCCTGGATCCGGTAGCGCGCCACCTCGCCCACGACCTGCTGTCCGCACCCCTGATGCTGGCGGCGGCGCTGGTGATGGTCTGGCGCACCCGGGGGGCGGCCTTCAGGGTGTATGGGCTGGCGGCACTCTTCCCGGCGTTGCTGGGCCTGGTGCTGCTGTACCGGGGTGCCTGGGCATTGCAGGAAACCCTGAGCCCCGGGGAGGGTATGGAGGCGCCGCGCGCGCTCGCGTTCCTGGCGGCCATGCTCTGCCTGATGGGCTGGACCTTTGGTATCACCGTGGCCTGCTATTTTCGCGCCCATCTCAGTACACTGCAGCTGGCTACCGAGGATGTGCTGACAGGTTTACCCAATCGCCGGCAGATTGACGCCACGCTGCAGCGCACGCTGCGCCGGGCGAAGCGCTATGCCGAGCATTTTGCCGTGTTGCTGATCGACCTCAATGAGTTCAAGCAGGTGAACGATCGCTTCGGTCATCAGGCCGGGGATCAGTTGCTGAAGGCGGTGGCACAACGCCTGCGCGGGTTTCTGCGGGAGGCGGATTTCGCCGGGCGTTTGGGAGGAGATGAGTTTCTCGTCATCCTGCACGGGGTTGGCGACAGCATTTCTGCGCAGGCTGCCCGCGATCGACTGCGCCGGGCGCTTGACGGTCCCCTGGAACTGCGCGGGACATCGGTCCTGGTGCGCAGCGCTATCGGCGTCGCTTTGTGGCCGGCACAGGGTGACAGCGCCGACGCCCTGATGCGCGCAGCCGACGCAGATATGTACAGGGATAAAACCGGGCATTCTTGAACGTTAGCAAAACATACTGTATGTTCAAATCTGCGCTGGGCGATCTGCTGCCCGTCCATTCATACGTTGTTTCGATCTGAAGAGGTGCCCTAGTGAGCGACCTGGAAAAATTTCGTGCCGACACCCGCGCCTGGCTCGAGGAAAATTGCCCCCCGGCCATGCGCGAGCCGGTGCGCGGCTTCGACGATCTTTATATGGGTGGGCGCAACCCGGAAGTTGACCACCCTGACCAGCAGGTCTGGTGCCAGCGCATGGCGGAGCGCGGCTGGACAGTGCCGCACTGGCCGCGTGAGTACGGCGGTGGCGGATTGAACAAGGAAGAGGCGAAGATCCTGCAGCAGGAGATGGCGCGGATAGGCGCGCGCCGACCGCTGGAGAGCTTCGGCATTTCCATGCTCGGCCCGGCGCTGCTCAAGTTCGGCACCGAGGCACAGAAGCAGGAACACCTGCCGCCCATCTGTCGCGGCGAGATCCGCTGGTGCCAGGGCTATTCGGAGCCGAACGCAGGGTCCGACCTGGCAAGTCTGCAAACCCGCGCCGAGGACCGTGGCGATCACTACCTGATCAATGGGCAGAAGGTCTGGACCTCGTACGCCGACAAGGCGGACTGGATATTCTGCCTGGTGCGCACCGACAACAGTGGCAGCAAGCATGAGGGCATCAGCTTCGTATTGTTCGACATGGCGAGCGAGGGCGTGACGACACGTCCGATCAAGCTGATCAGTGGCTCCTCGCCCTTCTGCGAAACTTTTTTTGACAACGTGCGTGCCGAAAAGCGCAACCTCGTTGGTGAAGAGGGCAAGGGCTGGGCAATCGCCAAGTACCTTCTTACGCACGAACGGGAAATGATTTCCGGCTTCGGTACGGCGCCGAAGAAGTCGCTGGGCTCTGTGGCCGTCGAGACCTACGGAGCGGATGCCAGCGGGCGGCTGCGCAACGGCATCCTGCGCCACACCATCGCCCAATATCAGCTGGATGCGCTGGCTTTCGGCGCCACCATGAGCCGCGTGGGCGACGAAGCCAAGGCGGGCCAGGGCCTGGGCGCCGCCTCATCCATTTTCAAGTATTACGGCACCGAGCTGAACAAGCGGCGCAACGAGCTCAACCTGGCCATCGGCGGTGAACCGGCACTGGGCTGGGACGGTGATGTGTATGAGGGTGGCGCCACCAGTCGGGACTGGCTGCGCTCCAAGGGCAACTCCATTGAGGGCGGCACCTCCGAGGTGCAGCTGAACATTATTGCCAAGCGCGTACTGGGCTTGCCGGACTGAGCGGGAGAGGACACTGACATGGCACTGGTACTGACAGAAGAACAGGTGATGCTTAAAGAGTCGGCAGCGGGGCTGCTGGCGGAGAAAGCGGGCGTGGCGCAGCTGCGCGCGCTGCGCGATGCTGATGATGCACTGGGTTTTGCGCCCGATGTGTGGCGCGACATCGCCGGGATGGGCTGGCCCGGTATCGCCATTCCGGAAGCCTACGGTGGCCTGGGCTACGGCTACACCGGGCTGGGCCTGGTGCTGGAGCAGGCGGGCCGCCACTTGAGCCCGGTGCCGCTGCAGTCAACCGTGCTGCTTGGCGCAACCCTGCTTAACGAGCTCGGCAGCGAGGCGCAGAAGCAGGCGCTGCTGGCACCCCTGGCAGCGGGCGAGCTGCACGTCACCCTGGCACTGCAGGAAGGGCCGCTGCACGCGCCGGAGGATACGGCACTGAAGGCGGAGGCAGACGGCGCGGGGTATCGCCTGCATGGCAGCAAGTGCCTGGTGCTTGATGCGCTGGCGGCGCAGCAGTTTGTGGTGATTGCGCGGACCTCCGGGGAACCCGGTGACAGTGCCGGGCTCACGGCTTTCCTGGTGCCGGCGGACGCCGCGGGCCTCACGGTGGAGCGGCGCAGCCTGGTGGACGCCCGCGGTGTGGGCGCGCTGCAGCTGGATGCGGTGCAGGTGCCTGCCGATGCGGTTCTGGGTGATGTGGATGGCGCCTGGGACGGGCTCAGCCGCAGCCTCGATATCGCCAATATCGGGCTTGCAGCAGAGCTGCTGGGTATCGCAACAGAGGCCTTCGAACGTACCGTGGGGTACCTCAAGGAGCGCAAGCAGTTCGGCAAGGTTATCGGGTCTTTCCAGGGCTTGCAGCACCGCGCCGCGGAGCTGTTTGCCGAACTGGAGCTGTCCCGCTCCCTGGTGCTCAAGGCGCTGCAGGCGATTGATGCAGATGACCCCCAGTTGCCCGTGCTGGCGAGCGCGGCGAAGGCCAAGCTCTGTGAGGTGGCCCAGCGCGCGACCAACGAGGGTATCCAGATGCATGGTGGTATCGGCATGACGGATGAGTACGACATCGGTTTTTTCATCAAGCGCGCGCGGGTGGCGCAGCATTGTTTCGGTGACTACAACTACCACCTCGACCGTTTCGCCAGACTGAGCGGTTTCTGAGGCGCATTGCCGCCGCTATGCAGACATCTGACGATCTGTTCGCCGCCCGGGTTGCCGCATTGACGGCGCCCGGGCAGCCCTTTGCCCTGGAAACGGTCACGGTGGGTAGCGTGGCGTATCGCTCCTACTGCAACATGCCCCGTAACCTGGGGCAGTACTGCGCGTTAATGCGCCAGCATGGCGATCGCTGCTTCGCTGTCTACCGCGAGCAGCGCTACAGCTTCGAGGAGGCCTGGGCGCACAGTGCAGCGCTTGCCACGGCGCTGCAGCAGCGCTTCGGCGTGACCCACGGCGACCGTGTTGCCATTGTCAGTCGCAACAACCCGGAATGGATGTTGGCGTTCATCGCGATTGTCTCGATCGGGGCGGTGGCGGTGCCGATGAACGCCTGGTGGACGAGTGAGGAGCTGGATTACGGCATCGAGGACAGCGGCAGTCGCGTCGTGATTGCCGATCCCGAACGGGTCAGCCGTCTGGCGCCAATCGCGGCGCGCCACGCGCTGTCGATCATCGCGGTGGGCGACTGCAGAGGTATTCCCGTGGAATCCGCAGCCTTCGACACCCTGCTACAGTCCTTCCGGGGTGCGGACATGCCCGAGGTTGCGGTGGCCCCCGATGACGACGCCACCATCATGTATACCTCCGGTTCTACCGGGCATCCCAAGGGGGCCGTTTCCACGCACCGGGCGATTCTGGCCGCGCTCTGGAGCTGGTTGCTGCAGGGTACCGTGAACAAGCAGTTGGCGGGTGCGACATCCAGGCCGCCTTATCCGCCCGCGGGCCTCCTGACCATTCCGCTGTTTCACTGCACGGCCAGCCACTCGGCCTTTCTGCTCTCGCTGTTGGTGGGCCGTAAACTGGTGATTATGCACAAGTGGGATGCGCAGGAAGCACTGCGGTTGATCGAGGCGGAGCGGATTACCTGGTTCAACGGTGTGCCCACCATGTCGGCGGAGCTGCAGGCCGCTGCCGCCGAGAGCGCGTATGATCTGGCCTCGCTGGCCGAGATCTTCTCGGGGGGTGCGGCCCGGCCCCCCGATCAGGTGGGGAAAATTGCGGGAACCTTTCCGGGGTCGGCACCGGGCATTGGCTACGGACTCACCGAGACCAATGCCCTCGGCGCCGTAAATGCGGGTGCCGCATACGTTGCGCGGCCTTCGAGTACCGGGCGCGCGGTGCCCGCAGTCACCGAGTTCAAGGTGATTGACGGCGCAGGTCACACTGTGCCCGCCGGTGAGCGTGGCGAGCTGTGCATCAAGTCTACGGCGAATGTGCGCGGCTACTGGAACAAACCGGAAGCCACCCGCGAGGCCTTCGTCGACGGCTGGTTTCACACCGGTGATGTGGCCTGCCTGGATGACGAGGGCTTTCTGTATATCGTCGATCGCATCAAGGACATCATTATCCGCGGGGGAGAGAACATCAGCTGCATCGAGGTGGAAGCGGCGCTACATCGGCACCCCGCAGTGCGCGAGGCCGCGGTGTTCGGCCTCCCCGATGTACGCCTCGGTGAAACGGTGGGAGCGGTTGTCACGGTGCGTGCCGGGGCGGCACTGAATGCGGAGCAGCTGCAGGGCTTTCTGCGCGAACACCTGGCGGCCTTCAAGGTGCCGCAGCGGGTCTGGCTGCAGGAGCAGCCCCTGCCGCGCATCGCCTCAGGCAAGATTTTCAAGCGTCAGCTGAAGGCCCAGTACAGTGCCGGGTTGACGCAGGCGGCCAAAGACGAATAGTTGGCTAATCTTAATCACACACAGCAAGAGCGAGCATGCCATGGATCTCGGAGTCAGTGACAAACTACAACCCCTGCTGGCGCAGGTAAGGGCCTTCGTCGCGGAGGAAATCGAGCCGCTGGAAGCGGAGTATATGGCGGAGATCGGTGTCGGGGACCGCTGGCAGTTCACCCCCCGTCAGACCGAGATCATGGAAACCCTGAAGGGCAAGGCGAAAGCGGCCGGCCTGTGGAACTTCTTCCTGACCGACGGCGAGCATGGCTCCGGCCTGACCACCGTGGAATATGCCTATCTTGCCGAGGAAATGGGCAAGTCGCATATCGCCGCCGAGGTGTTCAACTGTGCCGCCCCGGACACCGGCAACATGGAGGTGCTGCACAAGTACGGCAGCGAGGCGCAGAAACGCGAGTGGCTTGAGCCGCTGCTGAATGGCGAGATTCGCTCCGCCTACGCCATGACCGAGCCCGGCGTGGCCTCATCGGACGCCACCAACATCAGCACATCCGCGGTGCTTGACGGTGACGAGTGGGTCATCAACGGCGAGAAGCACTATATCTCCGGCGCCGGTGACCCGCGCTGCAAGATCATGATTGTGATGGTCAAGACCGACCCCGATGCGCCCAAGCACCTGCAGCAGTCCCAGATACTGGTGCCCATGGATACGCCCGGCGTAGAGAACCTGCGCGCGATGAACGTGTTTTCCATGGACGATGCGCCCCACGGCCACATGCACCAGCGTTACACCAACGTGCGGGTACCCAGGGAAAACATGATCCTGGGGCCGGGCCGCGGTTTCGAGATCTCCCAGGGGCGGCTCGGCCCCGGTCGTATTCACCACTGCATGCGTGCCATCGGGGCGGCGGAGAAGGCGCTCCAACTCCTGTGTGAGCGCGCGGTTTCCCGCACGGCGTTTGGCAAGCCTCTCGCGCGTCTCGGCGGCAATGTCGATATCATCGCCAACGCGCGCATGGATATCGAAATGGCCCGCCTGCTCACCCTGAAAACCGCGTGGATGATGGATAACGTGGACCCGAAGGAAGCCCGGGTCTGGATCTCCATGATCAAGACCGCGGTGCCCAATATCTCCATCCGCATTGTCGACCAGGCAATCCAGATGTACGGTGCACTCGGTGTCTCCCAGGATACGCCGCTGGCCACCATGTACATGGGCCAGCGCACCCTGCGCCTGGCGGACGGCCCGGACGAAGTGCATCGCATGGTGGTGGGCCGCAACGAGCTCAGGCGCTACATGCAGCAACAGGAGGTCAACGCGACCTTCCGCGACGGCTGAGGGGCAGCCCTGGCTGATTTCACAACCGATACACGTAACCGCAAGGACATACACATGACCATGAAAGTCGTTCCCAACAGCGAAATGGTGAACCAGAAAGGCCTCAAGCTGGAGCCCGGCCCCTGGATTACCCTGGGGCAGGATCGCATCAACGCGTTTGCCGATGTTACCGAGGACCACCAGTTCATCCACATCGATGAAGAAAAAGCCGCGCAGACGCCCTTTGGTGGCACGATTGCACACGGCTTTCTCACGCTCTCCATGCTGGTGAAGATGTGCGAGGGTGTCGGGATCATGCCCGAGAAGGTGCTGATGGGGATCAATTACGGCTTCGACAAGGTGCGTTTCCTGACACCGGTGCGCGCCGGCAAGCGTGTACGTGCCCACGTCGAGATTGTGGATGTGCAGCCCAAGGACGGTAACCGGTTCCTGATCAAGCAGGCTATCTCGGTCGAGATCGAGGGCGAAGACAACCCCGCTCTGGTCGCTGAATGGCTGTCCATGGTGGTTGCGGGCTGAATTGACCTGCCCGCCGCGCGGGCACACAACATCGAATCAAGGGAGAGTAGAGTGATGAGTATTCGCTATGACGGTAAGGTCGCCATTGTCACCGGAGCGGGCCAGGGGCTGGGCCGCTGCCACGCCATTGCGCTGGCCGCCCGGGGCGCCAAGGTGGTGGTGAACGATCTGGGTGGTGCGAAGGACGGCACTGGCGCTTCCAGCGACGCGGCACGCGCGGTGGTCGCCGAGATTGAAGCGGCCGGTGGCGAAGCGATTGCCAACGGTGCCAACGTGGCGCAGTACGCCGAAGTGGAAGGCATGGTACAGCAGGCCATGGAGAAATGGGGCCGTGTGGACATTCTGGTCAACAATGCCGGCATCCTGCGCGACAAGAGCTTTACCAAGGGTGGGCTGGATGATTTCCAGCTGGTACTCGACGTGCACCTCATGGGGACCGTGAACTGCACCAAGGCGGTGTGGGACATCATGCGCGATCAATCCTACGGGCGCATCGTGGTCACCACCTCCTCCAGCGGCCTGTACGGCAACTTCGGCCAGAGCAACTACGGCGCCGCGAAAATGGGTGTGATCGGGCTGATGAATACGCTGGTCCAGGAAGGCGCCAAGTACAACATCCGGGTCAACGCACTGGCGCCCACCGCGGGTACGCGCATGACCGAGGGGTTGCTGCCGGAGAAAGCCTTTGAACTGCTGACGCCGGAAACCGTCACCCCGGCGGTGCTTTACCTGGTCAGCGAAGACTCACCGAACCGCACCATCCTCGCCGCGGGCGCCGGCGCCTTTGCCGTGTCGCGCATCGTGGAAACCGAGGGTGCCTGGCTGCCGGTGGAAGAGCAGACGCCGGAGGGCATTGCCGCACACTGGGATGAAATCAGCAGCCGGGAAGGCGAGCGTGAACTCACCGCGGGTTTTGAGCAAAGCATCAAGATGGTGGGCAAGGCCGCGGAGAACCTCGGCATCAAACTCGACTGATACGCCCCATTCACACAACAGGGGCGCGCGTCTGTCATGCCCCGGGAGAACATTATGAAAGAAGCTGTAATTGTCGCCACCGCCCGCACGCCGATCGCCAAGGCGTTTCGCGGCGGCTTTAACAACCTTGGCGGCGCCAGCCTGGGCGCGGCCTCCGTGGCCGAGGCCGTGCGTCGCGCCGGCATTGATCCCGCCCGGGTGGATGACGTGATCATGGGCAGCGCCCTGCAGCAGGGCGCCACGGGCTCCAACGTGGCACGGCAGATTGCCCTGCGTGCCGGCCTGCCGGTCACCGTCTCCGGTATGACGCTCGACCGGCAATGCTCCTCCGGCCTGATGGCCGTGGCGACGGCGGCCAAGCAGATCATGTATGACGGTATGAGCTGTGTTGTGGGCGGCGGCCTGGAATCCATCTCACTGGTGCAGAACGAGCACATGAACCTGCACCGGATGGTCGACGAAGAGCTCATGGCCATGCATCCCAATATCCACATGCCCATGCTGCAAACCGCGGAAGTAGTGGCGAAGCGCTACGGTATTTCCCGTGAAGCCATGGATGAGTATGGACTGCAGTCACAGCAGCGCACGGCCGAGGCCTATGCCGACGGCCGCTACGAGGCGGAGCTGGTACCGGTCACCTGCAAGCGCATCGTGTGGAACAAGGAAACCGGCGAGCAGTCCGAGGCCGAGGCCACGGTGAGTGCGGACGAGGGTGTGCGCGCGACAACCGCGGAAGGTCTCGCCGGCCTGAAAACGGTGATTGAAGGCGGCACCATCACGGCGGGTAACGCCTCGCAGCTGTCCGACGGCTCATCTGCACAGGTGCTGATGGACGCCAAACTGGCAGAGCAGGAGGGCCTGCAGCCACTGGGCCTGTACCGGGGTATCGCGGTGGCCGGCTGTGAACCGGACGAAATGGGCATCGGCCCGGTCTTCGCCGTGCCCAAGCTGCTCAAGCAGCACGGCCTGTCGGTGGATGATATCGGCCTGTGGGAGCTCAACGAGGCTTTTGCCGTGCAGGTGCTGTACTGCCGCGACCGCCTGGGTATCGACAACGCCAAGCTCAACGTCAGCGGGGGCGCGATTTCCATCGGTCACCCCTACGGTATGAGCGGTTCGCGCATGATTGGCCACGCCCTGCTGGAAGGCAAACGGCGCGGTGTGAAATATGTGGTGATCACCATGTGTGTCGGCGGCGGCATGGGTGCTGCCGGCCTGTTCGAGGTGCTGTGATATGAGAGCGATTGTCTGCAAGGAGCACGGACTGCCCGATAAACTGTCCCTGGAAACTGCGTGGCCCGACCCGGAGATGGGCGACGACGACGTGCTGATCGATGTCAAGGCGGCGGGGCTCAATTTTCCCGACGTGCTGATCATCCAGAACAAGTACCAGACCAAGCCCGATCTGCCCTTCATTCCCGGCGGCGAATGCTCGGGCGTGGTCGCGGCCGTGGGCAGCAAGGTCAAGCGCCTGAAGCCTGGCGACAAGGTGATCTCCATGGGGGCACACGGTGCGTTCTGCTCGCGCATTGCCGCGAATCAGCACAGCGTGTTTCCCATGCCGGAAGGCCTGAGCTTTGAGCAGGCTGCCGGCGTTGCAATCACCTATTTCACGTCCTACCACGCGCTCAAGCAGCGCGCCAACCTGCAGCCGGGGGAAACCCTGTTGGTCCTGGGTGCGGCGGGTGGAGTCGGCACGACGGCGGTCGAGCTGGGCAAGTTGATGGGTGCGCGGGTGATTGCGGCGGCGAGCACCGACGAGAAGCTGGCGCTGTGCAAGCAACTCGGTGCCGATGAGCTGATCAACTACAGCGACGTGTCGCTCAAGGACGCGCTGAAGGAGCTGACCGGCGGCAAGGGTGTGGATGTGGTGTACGATCCGGTCGGCGGTGACTACGCGGAACCCGCCCTGCGCAGTATGGCCTGGAAGGGTCGCTACCTGGTGATTGGTTTCGCCAGCGGCCCCATTCCAAGCATCCCGCTCAACCTGACGCTGCTCAAGGGCTGTTCGATTGTGGGTGTATTCTGGGGCCGCTTCATGGGTGAGGAGCCCGAGGTGAATCTGCAGAACATTCACGAGCTCTGGGCACTGTTTGCCGAGGGTAAGCTGAAGCCGGTGGTGACTGATCTGTTTGCCCTGGAGGACTATGAATCCGCCTACGCCTGCATGATGGAACGACGGGCGCGCGGCAAGGTGATTCTCACCCTGTAGGAGCAGCGGATGCAGCCTTTCGTCTTCAACACCGTGCCGCAGCTGGTCTGCCAGCCGGGTAGCGCGCTGGCGCTGGCGGAGCGCTGCCGGAGCCTCGGCATCCGTCGGCCGCTGCTGGTGACCGATCCCGGCTTGTTGGCAATCGGCCTGGTGCAGCCCGTGCAGGCTGCGCTGGAAGCGGCAGGGGTGCAGGTTACGCTCTATGACCAGGTGTGTGAGGACCCGCCCGAGGCCACCGTTGAGGCGGCGGCGGCGCGGGGTCGCGGCGCCGAGGTCGATGGGGTGATCGCGGTGGGCGGGGGCAGCTCCATGGACGTTGCCAAGGTGGTGGCGGTGCTGCTCGCGGGCACGCAGCCGCTGCAGGCCCTGTACGGTGTCGATCAGGTCGCTGGTGGGCGCCTGCCCCTGATTCTGGTGCCGACGACGGCAGGCACCGGCTCCGAGGTGACGCCTGTTGCGGTCATCACCACCGGTGAGACAACCAAGGCCGGTGTGTCCTCGCCCGTTCTCCTGCCGGATATTGCGCTGCTCGACGCCGACCTGACGCTGGGCTTGCCACCGCGGGTAACGGCCATGACCGGCGTCGATGCCATGGTGCATGCCATCGAAGCCTACACGTCCAAACTCAAGAAGAACCCGTTGTCAGATAACCTGGCGCGCGAGGCGCTGCGGCTGCTGGCAGCCAATATCCGCACGGCCGTCAGCGACGGGGCCAACCGGGAGGCCCGTGCGGCCATGCTGCTGGGCGCCTGCCTTGCGGGGCAGGCGTTTGCCAACGCTCCGGTCGCTGCAGTGCACGCGCTGGCCTATCCGCTGGGGGGGCATTACCACATTCCCCACGGTCTCAGTAACTCGCTGGTATTGCCTTCGGTGCTGTCCTACAACATGCCGGCGGCCGAGACGCTGTATGCAGAACTTGCCGAAATCATCGTGCCGGCCGCCACGGGCAGCGCCGCCGCTCGCGCCGCCGCACTGGTGGAGGCCCTGCAGCAGCTGATTGCCGATGTGGGTCTGCCCGCCACTCTAGCGGAGGCTGGTGTGCCGGCAGCGGAGCTGCCCATGCTGGCAGCGGACGCCATGCAGCAGCAGCGCTTGCTGGTGAATAACCCGCGCGAGGTGAGTGAGGCGGATGCGCTGGCGATGTATCGCGCAGCGCATGGCGACGTCGCATGAGCAAGCGGCCGCGGCGGGATGCCTACAAGGTGTTTTACCCCATCAGCACGCGCTGGTCCGACAATGACACCTACGGGCATATCAACAACGTGGTCTACTACGCCTATTTCGATTCGGTGGCCAACCGCTATCTGATCGAGGAAGGTGGACTGGATATTGCGGAGGGTGCCATCGTCGGTTACGTGGTGAGCTCGGGCTGTGACTACCATGCGCCGGCCAGTTACCCGGAGGCGATCGAGGGCGGCCTGCGGGTCGATCGTCTCGGCAACAGCTCGGTGCAGTACGGCATTGCCATTTTTCGCGAGGGCGAGGATGAGGCCCTCGCTCACGGCCACTTCGTGCACGTTTTCGTGGACCGTGCAGCCAACCGGTCGGTGCCGATACCGGATGGCTTGCGGGCGGCGCTGGAAAAGCTGGTGGCCGGCTGATGCCGCGCTACTTCAGCAGATAGCGCAGCAAGAGGTTCAGCACCTCCCGGCGGAAAACCGGGTCCTCCAGGGCCTCCGGGCGCTCGGCAAGCGCCGACTGCAGGCTGGCATCCAGGCTGCGGCGGGCAATGAACGCCATGGTGTCGATCGGACCGGCCCGCAGCTGCTGCCGATGGCGCCGCAGGAAGCCCGGAAACCAGTCTTCCCAGGAGGGATTGGCAAGTGATTGGGTGAGCTGGTTCACGCGGGCGCGAATATCCAGGCTCTGCTGGTACTGCAGGTAGAAATCCGGGTACATGCGATACAGCTGCAGCAGCAGCGTGGCTTCCAGATCAATGATGGCTGCCAGTGTGGCCTCCACACCCTGGTCAGTGAGGGCGTGAATCCGCGCGAACTCACTCTCGGTCTGGGCCAGTAGGCCCGCCATGCGCTCTTCGTACAGGTCCGCCAGCACCGCCTCCTTGTTGGGAAAATACTGGTACAGGGAGGCAATATTCACCCCCGCCACATCGGCAATGCGCGCAGTGGTCAGCCGGTCGGGGCCCTCCTGTTCCAGGATTTTCAGGCAGGCTTCGCGGATGGCCTCGACCAGCGCGCGGGAGCGCTGCTGGCGCGGACGCTTGCGCGGTGCGGGCAGCTCGTTAGTGGGCACAGCACTGCGCCTGTGGTGAAAAATGTAAGGGTCTGTGCATGGGTATCCTGCGTGGCGTGAAAAACCTTGTAGAAACAACAGGTTGTATTCGGTCTTCGGCGCTGGAAACCGCAGTTGCCAGCGGCCCCCAAGCGGCTAGAGTACTGTATTCCTGACGCTGGGCAAGGCACACCATGTATTTCGATTTTGATTACTACCGGCGCCTCCTGCGCCATGTCTGGGGGTTGAAACAGTGGCCCGGACGCCGTCGCCTGCTGCTGCGCCTGCTACTGGTCACGCCGCTCGCCACACTGTTCAATACCCTGTGCTTTCTACTTGATTACATCTTCTTCCCCCGGCTGTGGACCCAGCGCGTCGTCGCGCCGGTGTTCATCGTGGGGCATGCGCGCAGTGGCACAACGCTCATGCATCGCCTGTTGTCGGCGGATGGCGAGCGCTTCAGCTATTTCCTCTACTGGGAAACACTGTTCCCGTCGCTGTTGCAGAAGCGGGTCATTCGCTGGTTGGGCACAGTAGACAGCGGTCTGCTGGGCGGCGCCCTGTATCGACGGATCAAGGCCTGGGATGACAAGACCTTCGGTCCGGTTTCGCCATATCCACAATATGAGCCTGTGGACTTCAGAGGAAGACCAGTTCGCCATGCGGGCGGCCTTCGTGACCCAGCAGTGGGCGACGGACCTGCCAGTGATGGATGTGCTGGATCTGTTCCATCTGGATCAGATGCCCGCCAAGCGCCGGCGCTGGCTGCACCATTACCGGGAGCTGATCAAACGCCAGCTGCTGCTCAATGGCGGTGACCGTGTGCACCTGAGCAAGAATCCGGTGATGAGTGGCTGGGTGGGTTCGTTGATCGAGTATTTCCCGGATGCCCGTATCGTGGTCATGCTGCGGGATCCGGCCGAGTGCGTGCCCAGCCTGCTCAAGCTGGTGGAGATTTCCTGGAAGAGCAAGGGCTGGGGCAAGGAAGATTACGCGCGCTCCCTCGACCTGTTGCTGGAAACCTCTTTCGAGAGCTTCCACAATCCTGCCCGCCAGCTGGCCGCACATCCGGACACGCCCCGTGCCGTGGTGGACTACCGCGAGCTGACCGCACATCCGCGGGAGACGGTGCACGCCGCCTACCGGGCCCTGGGCATGACGGTGAACCCGGAATTCGACGCGTTCCTGCAGGCCAATGCGGAACGTGAAAAGAGCCATCACTCCAAATTCGAATACAGCCTTGGCGACTACGCCCTGTCGCGGGAGCTGCTCGAGGAGCGCCTCGCTGACTTCTACGCACGGTATGCATGGCCCACCAGTACACAGGAAAGCGTTTCCACTCCGTCATAAGAGGCACAGGACATGTCCCAGCAAGACAGTAATCACGCCACCCGCGCAGCATTGCGCCAGGCCTTCGATGACATGATTCAGGGCTTCCAGGAGGCGCGCGATGCCATCGATGATCCAGCGCTGTATCCGCCGCCCCCCAGCGACCGCAATCTGGCGGAGGGCTACCGCTATGTGCTGGGTTTCATGCTCGCCGGCATTGAGCGCGCCCTAGGCGATCCACTGTATCCACGGTTTCGCCGCGCCATCCAGCCCATGAACCGCTCAACGATCGACAATGCCGATGCCGTTTACCTGGGCGTGGAGATCGACGGCAATTACAGTTACCGCATTCGCGGCCGCGCCGCCGACAGCCGACACTGGCGCGGGGAGCCCGCCGCGCCGGGCAGGACGGCCCCGCAGTATGTGATTTTCGAGCTGGCCAGCGGCTACGCGGGCGACAGCGGTGAGCTGTCGGAAATGACCCCGGGCACCCGCATCAACACTGGCACCCTGGACAGCACGGCGTTGCAAGTGGCGGAGGACGGCAGCTTCGACATTCTGGTCGCCCCGGAGAAACCCGACGGATACAAGGGCAATTTCCTCCTCAGCCGGCGCAGCAGCCGTGGTGTGGAGCACGTTGGTCGCTTTCTTACCTGCCGCGAGCTGTTTCACGACTGGGAAAACCAGGACCTCCTGGATCTGGAAATCCTGCGCATCGGCTGTGAGCAGGAGCCGCGCCCACCGATAGACCCGGAGGCTGCCCTGCAGATGCTGCGTGAGGTGGGCCGTGTCGCGCGCAACCAGGTACACTTCTGGAACGCTTTCAACGCGATCACGCTGGAGACCTACGGCCAGGTACCGGGTGGCCTCAGTGAGCGCATGGGCCTGGACAAGCCGTTCATGCCGGTGAACGACATGAACCCGCCGAACGCATTGGGCCTGGCCACGGGCGGCGGGCAGAGCAGCAATATCTACGCTGGTGGCACCTATCTGCTGGATGACGACCAGGCGCTGATTATCGAAACCCGCACTCCGGTGGAGCCACACTTTCTGGGCTTCCATCTCGCCAACCTGTGGGGCGAATCCCTCGATTTCGAGAGTTACCCCAGCAACATCAACGCGCACTTCGTCGAAACTGACCCCGACGGCGCCCGGCGCTGGGTGGTTTGCCACCGCGACCCGGGTGTGGCCAACTGGGTCAGCACCACCGGGGTCCCGCACGGCTATACCAGCATGCGCTGGACCTATCCGGAGCCTCCACCGAAGGAGGAGTGGCCGCAGCTGAAGGTCACGCTGGTAGCATTTGATGCCATCAGTGAGCACCTGCCGCATGCACGCCGGGTCGGCCCTGGGGAGCGCGCCGCACAGCGGCTGCTGCGTCATCGGCATGTGCAGCGGCGCTATCGACAGTATTGATAATCGATAACAACAAAAAGGAGTCTGCAATGGGACAACTGGAAGGCAAGACAGCGCTGATTACCGGCGCCAGTCGCGGCATCGGACGAGCCATAGCAACCCGCTTTGCGGCGGAGGGCGCGGCAGTGGTCCTGGTGGCATCACGCCTGGGCGCGCACGGCAATCTGGCCGGCACGCTGGAGGAGGCCGTGGCGGAGATCAACGCCGCGGGCGGCCGCGCGGCGGCGGAGGTCTGCAGCCTGCTCGACGCCGAGGCCCGGTCAGATCTGGTGCAGCGTGCCGCCGCACATTTCGGGCCGATCGATATTCTGGTGAACAATGCCGCCATGCAGCGCGCCGACATGCCCAGCCGGGTGAACACCGAGCAGCGCAACCAGATGTTCGACCTGAACGTCAATGTGCCGGTGGAGCTGGCAGCCCAGGCCCTGCCAGGCATGCGGGAGCGTGGGCGGGGTTGGATCCTGAGCATCAGCAGTGCCACGGTGCAGCAGCCGGTGGTGCCATACCGCCATACCCGCGAGAGCGCGCTGGTGATTGCCGCCTACGGGGCCAGCAAGGCGGCGCTGAACCGCTACAGTGAGGGTCTGGCGCACGAGCTCGCGCCGGAGAATATCTACGTCAACACGCTGGCGCCGGAGAGCATTGTGCTGACGCCGGGCGCCGAGTATGTACGCGATATCGCCCGCCAGTTCCCCGACTGGGCGGAGCCTGTGGAGATGATGGCGGAAGCGGCGCTTTCGCTGTGCTCGGGCACCCATGTGGGGCACACGGCCTACAGTCGGCAGTGGGTGCTGGGGCAGGGCCTTGCGGTGCGCAGCCTGGATGGCAAGACTGTGCTGGGTGATGCGTTCCTGCCTGTCGATCTCGGCTAGTTTACTGCACTCCCGCGCCGTTCCCGCTGCACCAGCAGCATCAGCACCACGAAAAACACGCTGGCGCTGAACAGCGGCGCCAGGGTGGGGTGTATCTGGTACAGCGCGCCGGCGCACAGTGGCCCGGCAACAAAGCCGATCGCGGGGCAGGCAGCGACCAGCCCGGCCACCGAACCCTGTTCCTCGGCGGACACCGCGAGTGATGCGCCTGCGGAAACGGAGGGCATGGTCAGGCCCAGGCCGGTGCCGAGGAAGGCCATACCCAGCGCCAGCAGCGGAAAATGATCGGCACTGGCCAGGATCGCAGCGCCGCAGAGCATCGCCAGCAGGCCCAGGCGAATGAATTGCCCCGGTTCCAGTTTCACCCGTTGCATTACCGTGATCTGCACCAGGAAGGTGAACAGGGCCGACACCATCAGCGCGGCGCCGGTCATCTGTGCGGTCTGTATGCCGTTCAGCGCCAGTTTGTCCTGCAGCGTGAAGCCCAGCGTCTGCTGGATCCCGGAAAAGCCCACGAACAGCCCGACGGCGGTCGCCAGCAGGTGGCGCACCCGCCGGTCGGTGAAGCGCAGGCGTATGCGCAGGTGTCGCGGGACGCGTTCGCGGCGCGGCGTTTTCGGCAATTGCCGCCACACCAGCAGTGCCGCTGAGGCCGCCAGCGCCGCGGCAAAATACAGCGGTGCCAGCAGGCCGAAGGTCGCCAGGGCGCCACTCACCGCGGGGCCCAGGATGGTACCCATGCTGTTGGCGGTTCCCAGGCGCGCCATGGTCCGGGTACGGTACTCCGGCCCGCTGTTGTCTGCGGCATAGGCGGTCGTGGCGGGGTTGGTGGCAGACATCACGACTGACTGTCCGCAGCGCGCCAGCAGCGCCACGGCATAGAGCAGGGTGCCGCCCAGAACGCCCGCCAGTCCGAGAGAGAAGACGCTGGTAAAGACCAGCGTGCCAACGGTGTAACCCAGCAGGCCGGTGATGATGATGGGTTTGCGGCCCACCCGGTCACTCAGGCGGCCCCAGTGCGGAGAGGCGAGGGCGAAAATGAGTGCCGAGATGGCGATAATGGAGGTGATCTGCAGTTCCGCAAGCGCGACTTCGCGGCCCAATGGGGCCAGTATCGCAAACACCAGCGATTGGCCCATGCCGGTTGCCATCAGGGCCAGAATGAGCACGGTCAACTGCCCGCCAGAGAGCCTGCCCGTGGTCATGGTACCTGCTGCCCGGATGCGCTCAAGCGAGGTCCTGTCCGATCTTGCCCAGGCCCGGCATAAAACGGGGATAACTGACGGGAAACAGCCGCGTCAGCAGATTGATGAACCTGGCATCGTTGCCGATCAGCAGGCGCGGCTGCCGCTTTTCCACGGCACGGATGATCTGCGCCGCGGCCGACTCGGCGGTAGTGCGCACATGCTGTGCGAACATTGCGGCCTTGTCCTCCTCGGTGACGTCGGCACCGCCACCGCGGCTGCGACGGGCAATGTTCGTGCCGACGCCGCCGGGGTGCACGCAGCACACGTGCACGTTGCTGCCCTGCATTTCCAGGCGCAGGGCCTCCGTGTAGCCGCGCACGGCGAACTTGGAGGCGTTGTACGCAGACTGCGTCGGCACACCAATCATGCCGAATATGGATGAAATGTTGACCAGGTGGCCCTGGGACGCGCGCCGGAGCAGGGGCAGGAAGGCCATGGTGCCATGGACAACTCCCCAGAAATTGATGCCCATCAGCCACTGCACGTTGGCATAGTCACAGGCGTCGACACGGTCGCTGTAGCCCACGCCGGCATTGTTGATCACGATGTCCACCGCGGGCTGTTGCGCCGCGATGGCGGCGGCCCAGGCGTCCATTGCCTGCTTGTCGGCGACGTCCACGCACTGTTGCCGTACCGGCACATCCGGTCGCTCCAGCCCTGCGACGGTGTCAGCCAGGCCCGCGGCGTCGATATCGCTCAGAAACAGGGCGCAGCCCTCGCGGTTGAGTTGCTGCGCCAGAGCGCGGCCGATACCGGAGCCAGCGCCGGTGATCACGGCGGTTTTTCCGCTGCTGTACGTCATGTCGGGGATGTTCCTGTTGTCCAGTGTGAGCGCCACATCATAGAAAACCCGGGGTGCAGCGCAACTGTTTTTTCCCGCGCGGCAGACCAGCGGGCCCGGTACTGCGCCGCTGGGGCCGTCATCTGCGCTACACTGTGCGCCCCCCGCAGAGCGGACGCTATCAGGACTCCCCGACCATCTTTATGAACCAGGCTTCAGGTATTTCGCTTCCGGTGATATTCGCCCTCGGCTTCACGATGATGCTGGGGCCTTTCGCCATTGATACCTACCTGCCCGCGTTTCCCCTGATTGCGGCGGCACTGGGCGTGACCATTCACGATGTGTCGCTCAGCATTTCGGTGTACATGATGGGCTTCGCCGTGGGGCAGCTGACCGGTGGCGCCCTGTCGGACCGCTACGGCCGCCGGCGCGTGCTGGCGACCGGGCTGGCCGTATTTGCGCTGGCCAGCTTTGCGCTGGCACAGGTGGCGTCGCTGGAAGCGCTGCTCTGGGGGCGTCTGTTGCAGTCTATCGGTGGTGGCTGGATTGGTGTATCGGTGCCGGCCCTGGTGCGCGATCGGGTGCAGGGTGTACAGGCCGCCAAACTGTTTTCAATGATTGGCATGGTCGCCATTGTGGCACCGGCTATCGCGCCGGCAATCGGCGCCCTGCTGTTGCAGGTGGGAGATTGGGGGCTGGTGTTCCTGTTCCTCGGCGCCTATGCCCTGTTCCTGTTGCCACTGCTGCAGGCCACGGTGTTTCGCGGGCCGCACAGGCCACCCGGGGGCGCTGATGGCCTCGGGTTTCTGGCGCGCTACCTCGGGGTGCTCCAAACCCGCAGTGCGCGGCCGTACATTTTCTGGCAGACGGCCTCCTTCGGCGGCCTGATCATATTTGTCACCTATGCCTCGTATATCTACCTCGGGCATTTTGCCCAGTCCCGGGCGGCCTTCACCGGCCTGTTCGCCTGCAACATTGTGGCAATTTTTGCCTGTAACCTGGGCAATCGGGTACTCCTGAACCGCTTGCAGCCGCGTCAGATCATGGTGGCGGCTACCTGGGTGCAGGCCGCCAGCGGTCTTGCGCTGCTGCTGATTGTGCTGCTTGATGGGCCGGTGCAGGCGTTTCTGCCCGCCATGATGGTATACGCCGGTATGCTGGGCGCAATCAGCCCGAACATCCAGGCCTGCTATCTGGAATCCTTCCCGCGCAGTGCCGCCTCGGCGGCCGCGGTGATGGGTGCTACCCAGTTCGGCCTGGGCGGCGCGGCGAGCGCGCTGAGCAACCTGTTGCCCGAGGCCCTGCTGAGCGTGGTTGCCTGTATTGCAGCCTGTGCGTTCGCGAGCCTGGGCTGCATGTTGTGGTCACGGCGCAGTGCCGGCCAGTAAGGCACCGGGCCCCGGCGGGCAGGCGGGGCATCGCCGCGGTGTTTGCTGGACAGGGCCGGGGGTATCCCCTACAATTCTGCCCCAGTTTTCATATGCCCGGGCCGCGCTCCTGGCATCGGTTTTATCTGCGAGTAACCAGAGCTGATTCTATGAGAAAAAGCGAGATGTGGTGTCCCCCATCTCGCTTTTTTTCAGCGCGCGCAGCAAAGGTTCGCCGCTGAATCTTGGAGGTGTTCTTGTCCAGCCCAGCCCTTTTGGCCCTTGAAGATGGCACCGTTTTCAGAGGTGTGGCGATTGGAGCGGATGGTGCCTCCGTTGGTGAGGTGGTGTTCAACACCGCAATGACCGGGTATCAGGAGATCCTCACGGATCCCTCCTACGCGCGCCAGATTGTCACCCTGACCTACCCCCACATCGGCAACACCGGGACCAACGCGGAAGACGAGGAATCCTCCGCCATCTGGGCCGCGGGGCTGGTGATTCGGGATCTGCCCCTGATGGCGAGCAACTACCGCAATCAGGAAGACCTGCAGAGCTACCTGCGGCGGCGCAATATTGTGGGTATTGCCGATATCGACACCCGGCGCCTGACCCGCATACTGCGCGACAAGGGCGCACAGAACGGCTGCATCATGGCCGGTGAACAGGTGGATGAAGCAGCGGCTCTGGCCCAGGCGCGCGGGTTTGCCGGGCTCAAGGGCATGGACCTGGCGAAGGAAGTCAGTGTGGACGCGCCCTACACCTGGCGCGAGGGCAGCTGGGTACTGGGCTCCGGTTACAGCGAACGGCCCGACACGGAACTGCCCTGGCACGTGGTGGCCTACGACTATGGCGTCAAGCGCAACATCCTGCGCATGCTGGTCGACCGCGGCTGCCGCCTCACGGTGGTGCCGGCGCAAACCCCGGCCAGCGAGGTGCTTGCCCTGCAACCGGACGGGGTGTTCCTGTCCAACGGTCCGGGCGACCCGGAGCCCTGCGACTACGCCATCACCGCCATCCGCGACATTCTCGAGACCGACATACCGGTGTTCGGCATTTGCCTGGGACACCAGCTGCTGGCCCTGGCCAGCGGCGCCCGTACCCTGAAGATGGGTCACGGTCACCACGGGGCGAACCACCCGGTGCAGAACCTCGATGACGGTACGGTGCTGATCACCAGCCAGAACCACGGGTTTGCGGTGGACGAGGCCGGCCTGCCGGGCACGCTGCGAGTCACCCACAAGTCACTGTTCGACGGCACCTTGCAGGGTATCCACCGCACCGACAAGGCGGCTTTCGGCTTCCAGGGGCACCCGGAAGCCAGCCCGGGCCCGCACGATGCCGCCCCACTGTTTGACCATTTCATCGCCTTGATGACCGCCAGAACCGGGAGCCGCTGAACCGCCATGCCCAAGAGAACCGACATTAAGAGCATTTTGATCCTCGGCGCAGGCCCTATTGTCATCGGCCAGGCCTGCGAGTTTGACTACTCCGGAGCCCAGGCCTGCAAGGCGCTGCGCGAGGAGGGTTACCGGGTCATCCTGGTGAACTCCAACCCGGCCACCATCATGACCGACCCGTCGATGGCGGACGCCACCTACATTGAGCCCATTGTCTGGCAGACCGTGGCACGGATTATCGAAGAAGAGCGCCCGGACGCGATACTGCCCACCATGGGCGGACAGACCGCGTTGAATTGCGCACTGGATCTGGCGCGCGAGGGTGTGCTGGACAAGTTCGGTGTGGAGATGATCGGTGCGACCAAGGAAGCCATCGACAAGGCCGAGGACCGCCAGCTGTTTGGCCTGGCCATGAAGCGCATCGGCCTGGAAACTCCCCGTGCAGCGCTGGCCCACAGCATGGAGGAAGCTTTCCAGGTGCTGGACCAGATCGGCTTCCCCTGCATTATCCGCCCCTCCTTCACCATGGGGGGCTCCGGCGGTGGTATCGCCTACAACCGTGACGAGTTCGAGCAGATCTGTACCCGCGGCCTGGACCTCTCGCCGACCAAGGAGCTGTTGATCGACGAGTCGCTGATCGGTTGGAAAGAATATGAAATGGAGGTGGTGCGCGACAAGAACGACAACTGCATCATCGTCTGCTCCATCGAGAACTTCGACGCCATGGGCGTGCACACGGGCGACTCCATCACGGTGGCCCCGGCACAAACCCTCACCGACAAGGAATACCAGATCATGCGCAACGCCTCGTTGGCGGTGCTGCGTGAAATCGGCGTGGAGACCGGCGGCTCCAACGTGCAGTTCGGTATCGACCCCAAAACCGGGCGCATGGTCATTATCGAGATGAACCCCCGGGTGTCGCGCTCCTCGGCGCTGGCCTCCAAGGCCACCGGTTTCCCCATCGCCAAGGTGGCGGCCAAGCTGGCCATTGGCTACACGCTGGATGAACTGCAGAACGACATTACCGGCGGCGTCACACCGGCCTCTTTCGAGCCGGCGATCGACTACGTGGTCACCAAGATCCCGCGCTTCGCCTTTGAGAAGTTCGGTGCCGCAGATCCGCGCCTGACCACCCAGATGAAGTCGGTGGGCGAGGTGATGGCGATCGGGCGCACCTTCCAGGAGTCCCTGCAGAAGGCGCTGCGCGGGCTGGAAGTGGGTTCAGCGGGCTTTGAGCACAGGATCGACGTGGACAACCCGGACCTGCGCGAAGAGCTGGTGTCGGAGTTGACCAACCCCGGAGCGGACCGCATCTGGTACATCGGTGACGCCTTTCGCGCCGGCATGACCGTCGATCAGGTGTATCAGTACACCGGCGTGGACCCCTGGTTCCTGGTGCAGATCGAGGACATCATCGCCACCGAGGACGCACTGAAGCCCGTGGCCCTGCTGGATATTGACCGCGAGCGCATGTTCCGCCTCAAGCGCAAGGGCTTCTCCGACGCCCGCCTGGCGGTGCTGCTGGGCGTGAGCGAGCGCGAGCTGCGCAAGCACCGGCATGCGCTGGGTATCCGTCCGGTCTATAAGCGGGTGGATACCTGTGCTGCGGAGTTCACCTCCGCCACGGCCTACATGTATTCCACCTACGAGGAGGAGTGCGAAGCCGCGCCTTCCGATCGCGACAAGATCCTGGTGCTGGGTGGTGGCCCGAACCGCATCGGCCAGGGCATCGAGTTCGACTACTGCTGTGTGCATGCCGCGCTGGCCATGCGCGAAGACGGCTACGAAGCGATCATGGTGAACTGTAACCCGGAGACAGTTTCCACCGACTACGACACCTCCGATCGCCTGTACTTCGAGCCGGTGACGCTGGAAGATGTGCTGGAGATTATCGATCTCGAACAGCCCAAGGGCGTTATTGTGCAGTTCGGCGGACAGACGCCGCTGAAGCTGGCGCGCGACCTGGAAGCCCACGGCGTGCCGATCATCGGCACCACGCCGGACGCCATCGATCGCGCGGAAGACCGCGAGCGGTTCCAGAAAATGATCCAGAAGCTCGGTCTGCGGCAGCCCGCCAACACCACCGTTCGCAGCGTGGAAGAGGCGCTGGAAGCGGCGTCGCGTATCGGCTACCCGCTGGTGGTGCGTCCGTCCTACGTGCTGGGTGGTCGCGCCATGGAGATCGTGTACCGCGAGGAAGACCTGCTGCGCTACATGCGCGATGCGGTGCAGGTCTCCAACGATGCACCGGTGCTGCTGGACTCTTTCCTCAGCGCCGCGATTGAAGTGGATATCGATGCGGTCAGCGATGGCGAGCAGGTGGTGATCGGCGCCATCATGCAGCACATCGAGCAGGCCGGCGTGCACTCCGGTGACTCCGCCTGTTCCCTCCCGCCCTACAATCTGGCCCCGGAGGTGCAGGATGCCATGCGCGAGCAGGTGCGGCAGATGGCGCTGGAGCTGGGTGTGAAGGGGCTGATGAACGTGCAGCTGGCCTGGCAGGACGACGAGATCTACGTGATTGAGGTGAACCCGCGCGCATCGCGTACCGTGCCTTTCGTATCCAAGTGCATCGGTGTGTCACTGGCGAAAGTGGCGGCGCGCTGCATGGCGGGCCAGAGCCTGGCATCGCAGAATTTCACCCGCGAGATTGTCCCTCCCTACTTCTCGGTGAAGGAGGCGGTGCTGCCCTTCAACAAATTCCCCGGTGTAGACCCGATTCTCGGCCCCGAAATGCGCTCTACCGGCGAGGTGATGGGTACCGGCGACACCTTCGCCGGCGCCTTCGCCAAGGCCCAGCTGGGTGCCGGAGAGCCGCCACCGCGCAGCGGCATGGCGCTGATGAGCGTGCGCGATGTCGACAAACCCGGCGCGGTGCGGGTGGCGCGTGAACTGGTGGCGCTGGGCTTCACCCTGGCAGCGACCAGTGGTACGGCCAAGGCACTGGAAGACGCCGGCCTGCAGGTGCGGCGTGTGAATAAAGTGCTGGAGGGCCGGCCGCACATCGTCGATATGATCAAGAACGACGAGGCCGACCTGATCATCAACACCACCGAGGGGCGCCGTGCGACCACCGACTCGGCGCCGATTCGCGCCAGCGCCGAGCAGCACCGGGTGTTCTACACCACCACGCTGGCGGCAGCGGAAGCGATGACCATGTCCCTGAAACTGGAGACGGACAAAACGGTACGCAGGCTGCAGGACCTGCACAGGAGCATCGTGCAATGAGTAAAGTACCCATGACCGTCAGCGGCGAACGCCTGCTGCGGGAAGAACTGGACCGACTCAAGCGTGTTGAGCGGCCGCGCATTGTCGCGGCCATCGCCGAGGCCCGCGAGCACGGCGACCTGAAAGAGAACGCGGAGTATCACGCCGCCCGCGAACAGCAGAGTTTTGCGGAAGGGCGTATCCAGGAGATCGAAAGCAAACTGGCCAACGCGCAAGTCATTGATGTGACTGCGATTGCGCGCACGGGCAAGGTGATCTTCGGTGTTACGGTCGACCTGATCAATGTCGATACCGACGCCACGGTCACCTACCGCATCGTGGGGGAAGATGAGGCCGACGTGAAGAACAACCTGATATCCGTTGGCTCGCCCATCGCACGCGCGTTGATCGGCAAAGAGGAGGGTGATGTCGTGGTGGTCCGGGCGCCGGCCGGCGATATCGAATACGAGATAGCCGAGGTGCGCCATATCTAGCGCGCATCCTCCGGCGGTCGCGCCAGATGGATGACGACCGCCGGGTGCGCTCTCTGCAGTTTCTGCCGCTGCTGTGCCTTGCAGCAGGCTTGTTTTACGCTTCTCTGGCCTCCGCCACCGCAACACCAGTGGCGTATCCTGACCGAACAGGTCACACAGTCACCCTGCACTTGTCGGCACAGGGCAACGCTGCACTGAATCTCGCCTGCCCTGCCTCAGCGCAGCTGCTGCATGTGCGCGTCGATCGCGGCGAGCTACTGAGCGCAGTGGCGCTGCAGCGGCTGTCGACGCGACCCGCAGCACATCGCGGAGAACGGGTGCCCGGCCCCTTCAGCGGCGGCGCGTTGCAGCTGCCGCTTTACGCGCCCGGGCCTGGGGAGCTGGCAGATTCGCGCTGCCGCATGCAGGTGCAGGGGCGGCCGGGGGCGCGGCTGACCTTCAGCGCGTTTGTGTGGCAACCCGTCACCCTGGGGGCGCGCCTGCGCGGTATGTGGAGCGACTGGACCGGCTATCGTTCCTGGCAGCAGTATTCTATCAACGCTCATGCAGCAGTGGTGCAGGCATGGCACGGCCTGTCCCCCAACGTGCTGCTCGGCGCGGTTTTCCTGCTGGTTGGGCTGCTGGGCTTCAGGCGCTGGCGCACACGTTTTCTGTTGGGGTGGATGCTGGCCTGCTGGCTGGTACTGGATCTGCCCTGGCAATGGCGCCTCCTGCAACAGGCGGAGGCGACCCGAGCGGTGTTTGCCGGGGTGGCGGCCGAGCGCCGACCCGGGCTGACTGAAGACGCCGCGCTCTGGGCCTTTGCCGAACAGATCCGCACACGGGTGCCCGCGCTTGAACCCCGATTCTTCGTCGCCAGTGCCAGCGATTACGCCGGGATGCGTATGGCCTATTACCTGTATCCGCGGAATGTGTACTGGCGTCGCGATGGTCCCGAGCTGCCCCCGGGGGATGCCCTGCACGGCGGGGACTATGTGGTAGTGGTCCAGCCCAGCGAATTGCGCCGCGAGCCCCAGTCTGGTGACCTGGTGCTGGCGGGTTTGCAGGCGCGGGTGCTGCTTGACGTGGGCGGCATCGCCCTGTTCGAGGTGCGCTGAGTGGACTGGCTGCGCCTGACGCTCGCTTTGCTCCTGCCGCTGCTGGTGGGCGTTCAGTGGGTCGCGCGGTTGATACCGGCGTCGCCCGGCAGGCCCTGGCTGGTGGCCGGCTACGGGCTGTTCGCTGGCCTCATGTTCTGGCCCCTGCTGTTGCGGTTGTGGTCGGCCTGCGGGCTGCCGCTGGGGTTCTGGCCGCCACTGGGTGTCGCCGCGCTGTTGCTTGTGGCTCTGCGCTGGTGGCCGCAGACGGCACTTCCGACCGTCCGGCAGGTGGCCCACTCACGCCCGTTGCCGGGTATCCGTCTGCTCTGCGGCGTGCTGCTGGCGTTACTCTGCCTGCGCCTGCTGTCGCTTGGCGCTGAGGTCATCTGGCGGCCGCTGTTTCCCTGGGACGCGACGATGCACTGGGCGACCAAGGCGCGCACCTGGTTTGAATGGCAGCGCCTGGTGCCCTTCGTGTCCAACGAGGCGTGGCTGCAGCTGGGCGGACAGGGCGTGTTTACCGACCACCACCCCGATTACCCGGTGACCGTGCCGCTCTGGCAGTATTGGCTGGCCACGGCGCTGGCGCGCTGGGATCCGGCGCTGATCAACCTGCCCTGGCTGGTCTGTTACTGCAGCCTGGGCATGGCATTCTTCGGTCAGGCCAGGGCGGCGGCAGCATCCGCCGCGGAAGCGCTGGTGTTCAGCTTTTTCCTGCTGACGCTCCCCTTGCTCAACACCCATGTGGCACTCGCCGGCTATGCAGACCTGTTCCTCGCAACAGCCTTCGGTCTTGCGCTCATGGCTTTGCACAACGGCAGCGTGGGCGGTCAGCGGTGGCAGTGGCCCCTGCTGGCGTTTTCCGCGCTGAGCTGCCTGCTGATCAAGAATGAGGGTTTTTTCTGGATGCTGACCCTGCTCCCCGGCCTCTGGGTCGCGCGGCGTCGCGATGCCCGGCGCGTCTTGCTGGCGATAGCCGGCATCGCAGTTGCTGTGCCTCTGGTGCTGTGGCTGTTCCCGCCGGACATTAGCGTCGCGGGGCATTCGCTGCACAGCCTTGACCTGGGATATCGCCCGGGCGCTTTGTCCGGTATTCTCAGGAGCCTTCTGGTGCTGGGCAATTGGCATATGTCGCTGTGGTATCTGATATTCCTGGTGGCCCTAGCCGTGTGGCAACGCCCCGGCCTTCTGGTGGCAGCCGGTCCACTGGTCACAGCGCTGTGCGTCGCCTTCCTGCTGTTCCTGTGGCTGTTCACGGTGACTGAATTTGCCATCGGTGCGATTCGCCAGACGGCGGTAGGGCGGATCGGTCTGCACCTGATGCCGGGCGTGCTGTTCCTGTTGTTGGTGATGCACGGCCAGCTGCGCAGGTCGGCGCCGCGACCGGCCTCCACTGAGTTGGCGGGTTAGCCGTGGTCGCGGCGGAACGGGGATGGCACCTCGCCTGGCTGCTGCTGGGCGGCCTATGCCTGATTCCGGCGACGCTGCCCCTGTCGTCGTTGCCCGTGTTGAATGACCTGTTGCCTGCACTCGCGCACCATGTCCTGCCGGAGAAGGCGCGTTATTCGCCCCTGGGTTACTGGCTGCTGTTGACGCTGGTCTGGCAGGCGCAGCGCCGGTGGCCAGTGGTTTCCGGGCCGTTCCTCTCGCTGGCATTGCGCCAGGACATGCTCTGGTACTTCACGACGATGGGGCTGCGCCTGCTGTTCCTCGGTGCCTGGGCGCATGCGGTGGTGGCGTTGTACACGCATTACCTGGGCTTCCTGACGCTCCCCGGTGTGGCCCACTGGCACCCCGCGGCCCAGTTCGTGCTCGGGGTGCTGTTGGCGGACTTCACCCGCTGGCTCAGCCACCTGATTCGCCACAAGGTACCGCTTTTCTGGGCGTTTCATTCGGTGCACCATTCCCAGCGCGATCTCAACCTGTTCACAGACGCCCGGGTGCACCCTGTGGACCGCATGGTGTCCTCGCTGATCACCAGCTTTGCGCTGCTGATTACCGGCAATGGTGTGCCGGCGGTGATTCTCTGGATGCTGATTGAGACCCTGTACCCGAAGTTCTACCACGCCAACATCCGGGTGGATCTGGGGCCGCTGCGCTACCTGCTGGTCACCCCGCAGTCTCACCGCGTACACCACGGCGTGGAGCACCGCTACCACGACTGCAATTTCGGTTTCCTGTTTTCAGTGTGGGACCGGCTTTTCGGCACCCAGCACCCCGAGCATCGCATCTGGCCGGCTACCGGCATTCCCGACACGGATTTTCCCGTGGAGCGCGAGGACGGCGTGATCGGCCTGCTGAAGACCCTAGGCCGCCAGCTCGTGTATCCATTTCTGTCGCTGCGCCGTCGGGCATGAAGATCGGCTTCCTGATCCAGCACTTTCCACCCCATCTCGGTGGGGCGGAATGCCAGGCACGCGATCTCGCCGAGGCGCTGGTGCGCGCCGGACACGGGGTTGAGGTTGCGACCACGCGCGGTGACCGGGCACAGCTCGCACGGGAGATGCGTGGCGGCGTTGCGATACGCCGCTGTATCAGCCCCGCGCCCCGCTGGCTGAAGCTGCCCTGGAATCTGGTGGCAGGTTTCCTGTTGGGCTGGCGCCTGGCCGGGAACTGTGAGCTTCTGCACGGACACTGCCTGTCGCCCTTCGTGCTCGGTGGCCTGCTCGCCGCACACTGTCGTGGGCGCCCTGTGGTGCTTAAGATCTGCTCCGTCGGGCCGATGGGAGACGTCGCGCGCCTGCGACACCCCGGGCTGTTGGGTGTGCCCTGGCGTATCGCTTCCTCTGCGGACGGGTTTCTGGTGCCCACCCGCGCGGTGGGAGATGAGTTGCAGGCAGCCGGGATCTCCCCCGCCATTATCCACCGGGTGCCGTCCCTGTTCCCGCAGGCGGTTTCGCCGCCCACCGAAATCCGGGCTGAAGACCGTCAGGATGTTCGCGAGGTGCTTTTCGTCGGCCGCCTGCATCCGCAGAAGGGTCTGCACACTCTGATGAAGGCCTGGTCGGCGTTGGGCGGGGCCGCGGGCTGGCGCTGGGTTATTGTCGGGGATGGGCCGATGCGCCAGGAAATAGGGGACTGGATCGTGCGCGAGGGCCTGCAGTCCTCGGTCGTGCTGGCCGGCTACCAGCCAGATCCCGCCCCCTGGTTCCAGCGGGCCGATGTCTTCGTGTTCCCCTCCCATTCGGAGTCTTTTGGCAACGTGCTGGTAGAGGCGCTTGCACACGGCTGTCACGTGCTGACAACAGAGGTTGGCGTCGTGCAGGATTGGCCGGATCACGCGCCCGTGGTGCGGCTGCCTGTGGAACAGCCAGCGGCCTGGGAGCGCGCGCTGCGAGACTGGGCCGAGATGTCGAGCGGGGAGCGGGAGCGCCGTTGCCGGCTGGCCAGGTCTTTCGCGGCGGAGCAGCACCACCCCGATGCCGTGCTGTCCTGCCTGCAGAACCTGTACGCCAGCATGCTGCCAGTTGGGGACGGGCGGCATGGGGCAGGGGGCAGCTGTTGAACGCCGGTCTGCGCCTGCAACGCCTCTGGTGGCAACTGCGCTACCTGCGGCCACGGCAGGTGGCGCAGAGGCTGCACTTGCGGCTGCGCCGTCCCGGCCGTTTGGCGCAGGTGGCAGCCCCCGCATGGCAAGCACCTGGGCAGCCCTGGATGGCGCCGGCGCCGCTCACTGCCCGTTGGGATGAAGACGGTGTTTTCCGGCTGCTGGGTGGCGAGTTGCGCTGGTCACCCGCATCCCTCTGGCGCGACCGGTCGCCCGGCAAGAAGCGCCTCATGGAGCTAAACACCTGCAACTGGTTATGGAGTGCCGGGTTGCCATCGGGGCGGCGCTTGCTGGCGGATTGGGTAGCGACCCAGAGCCGGCCGGACGGGCCAGGGTGGCACCCGTACATCACGTCCCAGCGCATCGTGAACTGGGTCAAATGGGGTCTTGCGGGGCATGAACTCGATAGCGCGCTGCGCGCGAGCCTGGCGCAGCAGGTGCGTTACCTGGAGCCGCGGCTGGCCTTTGACGAATGTGATCACAAACTCATCAACAATGCCAAGGCACTGCTGTTCGCGGGGCACAGCCTGGCTGACCCGCAGGCCTCGCAGTGGCGGGCGCGCGGTCTGCGTTTGCTCGCGCAGTATCTGCCCGAGCTGCTGCTCGACGATGGTGGCTACGCGGGGCGCAGCCCGATGTACCACAACGCCTTGCTGCTCGACCTGTTGGACATGATTAACCTGTTGCGCGCCTATGGTCAGCCGCTGCCTGACGGGTTGGAAGCGCGTTGCAACGCTGCGCTGCACTGGTCGCGTGCCCTGTGCCATGCGGACCATGAGCCAGCCCTGTTCAACGATGCGGCACTGGACGTGGTTCCGGGCGCGGATGCCCTCACGGCCTATGCCCGGCGACTCGGCCTGCAGGGTGCAGAGGATGACCAGGAGACCGCCAGCTGTTGGCTGCCGGCGTCCGGTGTGGGTCGTCTGCGGGCGGGCCCCGCGCTACTGCTTGCCGACCTCGGCCCCCTCGGGCCGGACCATGCGGCCAGTCACGGGCACGCGGGCACACTGGGTTTCGAGTTGTCGCTGGCGGGTCAGCGGGTATTGGTCGATACGGGACTGTCGACCTACGAGGACCTTCGCTATCGCGCCTACGAGCGCAGTACCGCCGCCCACAATACGGTGGTGGTGGACGGGAAGAACTCTTCCGATGTCTGGGGGCTGTTCAAGCTGGGACGGCGTGCACGGATCGTTGCTGCGGGCTATACGCCGAGTGACATGGGTGGTGTCCTGCATGCCTCGCACGACGGTTATTCGCGTGCCCGGTCGCGGCTGATTCATCACCGTGAATGGTCACTCTGTGCCGATCGCCTGACGATCGATGATGTGCTGGAGGGCGCGGGTGAGCACCGTGTGGATGCCTACTTTCACCTGCACCCCGACCTCACGGTTGAGCTGCGCGGACCCCATCTGGCCAGTATCGGTCTGCCGGATGGCCGGTGTCTTGAGCTGGCGGTGGATCCGCAGCTCACATTGGGTGTGGAGGATGGCTACCGCGCTACCCGCTTCGGCGAGCGCCAGCCGAGCAAAGTGCTGCGCGCACAGGCTGAGCTCACATTCCCTGTGCGTCTGCGGCATGTGCTCGCGGGATGGCGCTGCGGCTAACGACGCAGGGACCGACCCTCGCCCACTGTAGCGGGTCCGCCGCAGAGCTCGCTCAGGGTGGCTGCAATATCCAGGACGCTGCTGTCGGCGGGTAGCTGGCCTGGCATCGTGCGCGGATGAGCCAGGGGCTCGCGCAGGACAAGCATGGCGTGTTGATTGTGGGCGCCACTCCACTGCGGCGGGTGGGAAACCTCCAGCCGGGTCAGCCCCGACCCGGTTACGAAGCGCACGGGTGCGCGCTCGTTCCACTCCACCAACAGGTCCGGCATGGCACCCCTTTCGCCGCCTGGGTAGTGTTCGCAGGTTTTCAGGACACGGGTGACCAGAGGCTCGTCTGTCTCGGCGTTGCGCAGTCCGGCGAGCTGTCTGGCCAGGTGGTCCAGGTACGCCGGGTACGCCTGTGCGCTGACCTGGCCATTCGTCTCCCGGCCTTCAAGGTTGATGCGCAGCCCGCCGATATTGTCGTTGGAACGCACCGGAAAGCAGCGCCGGTTGCTGAAATCTGCGCCCTGCAGTTTCTGGTCAGCCCAGTGTCCGGCGCTGATCAGCTGCTTTCTCCAACCGGCGGGCAGTGTTCTCCACAGTTGGGTCAGGGTTCGACGCAGTGTGCCGGCTCCCCGCGAGGGCGCGGGCTCCAGGGCGTCCAGCAGTTCACCCATCAGCGCCGGGTGCACGTGGCTGGGCCCCATCCCGGGCCCGGCGAAGACCAGCAGCGCGCTATCGGCAGGCAGCTGCGCGATGATATCCCCCGCGGCACGGTCCAGTGCAGCATAGACCGAGAGTAGTGGGTCGCCCTGGGCACCGCCAGCATGGCCCGGATAGTCGGGATCATGGCAGTGCCAGAGCTGATGCCCCGCGCAGTGTCCGGCGCCAAGGCCCGCGACCAGCAGATCCCAGTCGCAGCACCGCATCCGGTTTAGTACCAGGTCGCGGCTCCCGGCGATGCTGTCCAGCAGCTTGTTGGCCACCACCCCGCCGTCATGCGCGGTGCTGTGGGTAAAGCGTTGCGCGATACAGGGGCAGGCGTCGGGCTGTAACCCCGCTGCGGCGAGCTCGTCCGGCAGGCTCTCGGGATACAGCGCCTTTTCCTCCCGGTAGTTGAAATGGCTGCGCCATCCAGAGACATAGCAGGCTTCCGATCCGCAGGGGGGCGGCGCCTTGGGTGCATCGAGCACGACCACCCTGCGCCCCTGTGCGGCCAGCGCTGCCCAGAAAGGCGGTGCGTTGCTGTCGGTCTGGTGGCTTTTCAGGGTGCTGTAATCATCATCGCCAAGCTGCTGGTGGTAGAAGCGCCCGTGTGCCTGTGGGGGCAGGCCGGTATACAGCGATGGCAGCAGGGCGTTGGCACCGATACCGGGCAGCAGGTTGATATCGCCCTGCACACCGCTTTCGCACAGGGCTGCCAGATGTGGCAGCTGTCCGCTTTGCATCCCGCTGCGCAACAGGTCCGGCTCCATGGCTTCCAGGATCAGCAGGCAGGCCCTGGCAGCGCTCATGGTGTACTCCGCTCGTTGGCGAGAATTGTCCGGGCAAGCTGGTGCCAGTCCTCCGTTCCGGCAGCGTCGCGCGCGGCCTGTTCCATGGGCTGGCGGGGGGTGCCGTCAAAGAATTTCGCGATGGCAGCCGCCAGCGCCGCCGGGTCTTCTGCGGGTACGACATAGCCCGTGACCCCATCGACGACGGCGTCTGGCAGTGCGCCGCAGCGCGTGACGACCACCGGGCGACCGTGGCTGTGGGCCATCCTGACCACACCCGAGCCGGTGGCAGAGCGATACGGCAGGGCCACGAGGTCGGCGCAGGCGAAGTAGATGGCGATGTCCTCTTCGGCAATGTAGCGGTTTTCCAGGCGGACCTGTTCGCACAGGTCCAACTCGGTAATCAGTGTATCCCACACACCTGCATCGCCCCAGATCTCTCCGGCGACCACCAGCTGGCAGGGCAATGTGGGCCGGAGCAAGGCGAGTGCGTGGAGCAGGGTGTCCAGCCCCTTGTAGTGCCGAACAAAGCCGAAAAACAGCAGCGTGGGGGCGTCTGCGAGGCCGAGTTGCGCCCTGGCGTCGGCGCGGTCTGGCGCCTCGCGGTCTCCCAGGGGGTAGGCAGGGTGGGGCTGGTAGTGTACCGCCCTGGCGCCCAGCAGTGCCTGCAGCGTGCGCTGCTCGCTGCGTGCATGGACGATCCAGGCATCGCCGCGGCGCAACACAGCCCGGGCCAGCAGCCGGGCGAAGCGCTGCTCCTCGTGCCCCACCGTGTTGTGCACCAGAAAGACGATGCGCGCAGCGGGGCAGCGCCGGCGCAGGAGCAGCAGCAATGACCAGACCATGGGTGTCCAGAACACATGCCACCAGGGAATGACGATGCAGTGCGGCCTGGCTCTGGCGATAACCCTGGCGCCTGTCCACCAGGACAAGGGGGACAGCGGTGCCAGAAGGCGCTGCGCATCCTGCTCGTACAGTGTCAGGTTATCGGGCGCGCGATCGTCACCGCCCGGATACAGCCAGCGCGGGTACTGGTGCCGCAGGCTGATAAACAGCGTCGGGCCGAGATCCCGCAGGGCGCGGTACAGGTAGGTGGTATGGCTCGCAATACCCCCCTTGAATGGCCATCCCGGGCCAATCAGGACAACGTTGTCAGTGCTGTTCATGGGTGGTCTGCGCTTGCCGGTCGCCGAGCTCGAGGCGGCGCACTTTCTCCAGGGTAAGCTCCTGGATCTGGCGGTTCTGGGAAATCAGGTCAGACAGCAGCCCCGCGACAAACAGCACGAAACCCATGGTCAGCAAGACGCCGCCCAGCAGCAGTGACTGGATATGGCCGGCCCCGTCGCCGCCTGCATAGCGAATCAGGAAGCGCAGCACGGGCAGTGAGCCCAGCACTGAAAGCGCGATCCCGGCTGAAAAAAACAGGCGCATGGGCCGGTACATGGCATACATGCGCAGCATGGTGATGAGCTGGCGGCTGACGAAATGTGGCGTGCTGCGAAACAGTCTCGAGGGCCTGCGGGCAGGATTCACCGCAATGGGCACGCTGACGACACGCAGTTGCTTGTGTGCGGCCTGAATGATCATTTCCACGGTATAGCTGAACGTGGAGAGTATGTTCATGCGCAGGGCGGCCTCTCGCGACAGGGCCCGGAAACCCGATACGGCATCGGGTATCTCGATCCCCGACAGGGCGACCACCGCGCGGCTTCCGAGCCGTTGCAGGCCGCGCTTCAGGCGGCTGAACTCAGGGTTCTGGCCGGGTCTGCGGTCGCCGATAACAATATCGGCCTCACCGGATAGCAGTGGCGCAACCAGGCGGGCGATATCGGCGCCGCGGTATTGGCCGTCGGCATCCAGGTTGACGATGATGTCAGCACCAAGTTGCAGCGCATAATCCAGCCCTGTGCGAAAGGCCCGGCCCAGGCCCTGGTTGTGGGTGTGGCGTGTGATGTACCTGACCCCGTGCCGGCGCGCGACGGCGGATGTGTCATCGGTGCTGCCGTCATCGATGACCAGCACGTCGATCGAGGTGACGCCGTCAATGCGCTCGGGCAGGTCTTTCAGGGTCTCGGGCAGGGTTATGCCCTCGTTGAAACAGGGAATCTGTATGACAAGCCGGGTCATGCGCGGTCTCCTGTGCAGCGATAGGGGTCTAACTGGCCTGCACGCCATTGTTTGGGCATCAGGCCGGTGTCCAACGCCAATGCAGCAGTGCCGCCAGCACCAGCAGCCCCAGTCCGACCAGGGTCAGGCTGGCAGCGGACGCGGTGGAGGCGCCAACGTGATGGACTGCGATAATCACGGCCAGCAGCGCGGGCGCCCCAACGAGGGTGCTCCAGGGCAGTCGTATGCCCACTGTCCCCAGTTGTTTCAGCATGGCCAGCACGCAGGCCCCATAGGCCAGCCCGAGACCGCTGAACAGCGCGGGCAGCGATACGGCGCCCTGTGCGACCAGTATCATCACCGTCAGTGCGAGCGTTGTGCTGCCCAGCAGCAGTGCGATGAGGTATTGCCGGTACAGCCCGCGACCGATCATCAGCAGGCGCAGGGTCTGAATCAACCCCAGCAGTATCAGTATCCAGCTGAACTGCGCCAGCAAGTCGCCGGCTGGCTGGAATGATGCGCCGAGCAGGCCGCTTACCAGTCCGGGCAGCACCTGTGTGCCCAGCAGGTAGCAAGCACCGCCGAGGTAGAAGGCGAGCTGCCACACGTTAACCGCGAAGCGCTGTTGGCGCCGGGTGATATCCTCGCCGGGTCGGGTGAGGAAGGGCAGCGTGGCGTTGGTCACCATGCGCAGTGCCTGGCCGAGCATCAGCATCACCTGGATCACCAGCGCGGCTTCACCGAGCGAGCGCCCGTCGCCGAGAAAGTGCCGCACCGCAATGAGCAGACCAGGGCCCATCCACGCGAGCAGGGCGGAGGCGACTGCGAGCAGCGCGCCGCCGGCCAGGAACTCCCGCACGAAGGCGGGCTGCCAGGCGAGGCGCAGGCCGCCGAGCTGTCTGCGGTAGGCCCAGGCGCTGGCGGCCAGGCCCAGCCACCAGCACAGGGTCTGCGCCACCGCGATGGTCAGCAGGCTGTGGCCGCCCCAGGCCAGTCCCAGCGCCAGTAGCACCTCCAGAAGGGATATGGGCATGCTGCTGTAGAGCGTCAGTTCGCTGCGTTCGTGACTGGTGAACAGCGCGTGGAGCCAGGCGATCAGGCTGCGCAGCAGCACGCCCTGGGCGTAGATGATGATCAGCCAGCGCAGGCCCGGATCGGATTCCAGCAAGGCCGCGCAGAGCATCACCAGCAGCGTGCCAGCGGTACCCAGTAGGAGGCGCAGGGTGAGTCCTGTGCCGGCCAGCCCCTCGCGTCGCTGCTCGCCAACGCCCTGCCAGCGGGTGAGCAGCCACTCGTGCATGCCCCAACCCGCCACCGAGAGCGCCATCAGGTACCAGATTTGTGCGTAGTGGTAGTGACCGTAGACCTCAACCCCGACGAGGCGCGCAAACACGATGATGTAGAGGGCGCGCAGCAGGAGGTACCAGGCCTGGGTCAGGCCCTGGAATGAGGTGTTTTGCAGGGCCTGGCGTGCGTGCCGGGAAAGTGGCGGTAGGCGGGGCACGGCCTGGCGGCTTTCGTCGCGCTCAGTCGAGCACGCGCATCAGGTTGGAGAGCCGCGGATCGGGCTGCCTGGCCCGTTTCAGCAGCAGGACCACATTGCCGATGCTCTGCACCAGTGTGGCGCCCGTCTGTGTGCACAGCGCCTCTGTGACGGCACGGCGCGTGTCGCGGTCGCCGACGGCGATTTTCACCTTGATCAGTTCGTGGTCACCCAGCGCCCGCAGTGCTTCCTGCAGCACAGTGTCGCTGAGGCCATTCCCGGCCACCGTCACTACCGGTTTCAGCTTGTGGCCGATGGCGCGCAACTGTTTGTGATCCAGGCTTGCTTTCTTGCTCATGGGGTTTCCGCGCTACAATGCCGGTTGCAGAGGGCGCTCAGTCTACACAAGCACTGGCCTTGCGCCTAGGTTGATCAGCAGAGTTGAGTGGCAAGAGCTCAGTGGAACAGGGCCGCGCTGGCGCGGCAGGAAGCAGCATGGCCAAGAAAAAATCTTCAAGCAAAGCGTGGCTCAAGGAGCATCGCGACGACCCCTACGTGCAGCAGGCGCAGCGCGAAGGCTATCGCTCCCGGGCCTGCTACAAGCTGCTGGAGATCCAGGAACGGGACCGCCTGATCAAGCCCGGCATGACGGTGCTCGACCTCGGCAGCGCGCCCGGGGGCTGGTCACAGGTGGCGGCGCAGCTGGTGGGGCACAAGGGGCGGGTTCTGGCCTCAGACATCCTGCCGATGGACAGCCTGGCGGGCGTTGACTTCATTGAGGGCGACTTCACGCTGGACAGCGTGTTTGAACAGATTCTGGGCGCCCTCGGCGACACACCGGCGGATGTGGTGATCTCCGATATGGCGCCGAACATGAGCGGAGTGAACGCGGTCGACCAGCCGCGGTCTATGTATCTGGTGGAGCTGGCGCTGGATATGGCGCAGCAGGTGCTCGCTCCGGGCGGGTCCTTTGTGGCCAAGGTGTTCCAGGGCGAGGGTTTCGATGAGCTCTACCGCGACATTCGCGGGGTCTTTGGCAAGGTGGTGACCCGGAAGCCGAAGGCGTCGCGCCCCCGGTCCCGGGAGGTGTATCTTGTGGCTACCCAGTTTCGCGGCGGCGAGGGTTGAAACATGGAGCCCCGGCCCCATGTCATGTACATTGGGCCATTGTCCACGTTGGTATTGAGCCCTTTTCAGGGCGCTGGCGTATAACCGGCTATAATCAGGGAGAAACTGGCTGTCTCGTCCACTCAGCACGGGTGGTTCATTCATGAGGAAACAGCGTTGAACGATATGGCGAAAAACTTACTTTTATGGCTGGTGATTGCCGCAGTACTGCTGTCGGTGTTCAACAACTTCAATATGCAGAGCCCGACGCAGCAGGTGGGTTACTCCGAATTTATCCAGGAGATCCAGAGCGAGCGCATCAAGAAAGTGGTTGTCGATGGTCTCACCATCAATGGCGAGCGCTTCGATGGCAGCCGCTTTGAAACCATCCGCCCGATGGTGGAAGATCCCAAGCTGATCGATGATCTGCTCCAGCATAACGTCGAGGTGATCGGCCGCAAGCCCGAGCAGCAGAGTGTATGGACACAGCTGCTGGTGGCCAGCTTCCCCATCCTCATCATTATCGCCGTGTTCATGTTCTTCATGCGCCAGATGCAGGGCGGTGCCGGCGGGCGCGGCGGGCCGATGAGCTTTGGCAAGAGCAAGGCGCGGCTGTTGGGCGAGGACCAGATCACCACGACCTTCGCCGATGTGGCCGGTGTGGACGAAGCCAAGGAAGACGTCAAGGAACTGGTGGAATTCCTGCGTGACCCCAGCCGCTTCCAGAAACTGGGCGGCCGCATCCCCCGTGGCGTGCTTATGGTAGGGCAGCCCGGTACCGGCAAGACGTTGCTGGCCAAGGCGATTGCGGGGGAGGCCAAGGTCCCGTTCTTCTCCATCTCCGGCTCGGATTTCGTGGAGATGTTCGTGGGTGTGGGCGCGTCCCGTGTGCGGGACATGTTCGACCAGGCGAAGAAACAGGCGCCGTGCATTATTTTCATCGACGAGATTGATGCGGTCGGTCGCCATCGCGGCGCCGGACTGGGTGGCGGGCACGATGAGCGCGAGCAGACCCTGAACCAGCTGCTGGTCGAGATGGACGGATTTGAGGTCAATGACGGCGTCATTGTGATCGCCGCCACCAACCGCCCGGACGTACTGGATCCGGCGTTGCTGCGCCCTGGCCGCTTTGACCGCCAGGTCGTGGTCGGGCTGCCCGACATCCGCGGTCGCGAGCAGATTCTGAAAGTACACATGCGCAAGGTGCCGCTGTCTGAGGACGTAGTTGCCTCGCGCATTGCCCGCGGCACACCCGGGTTCTCCGGCGCCGACCTGGCCAACCTGGTGAACGAAGCGGCCCTGTTCGCGGCGCGCGCCGGCGTACGCACGGTAGGCATGACCCAGTTTGAGCTGGCCAAGGACAAGATCATGATGGGCGCCGAGCGCAAGTCGATGGTCATGTCGGAGAAGGAGAAGCGCAACACGGCCTACCACGAGGCGGGTCACGCGATTGTGGGGCGCCTGGTGCCAGAGCACGACCCGGTCTACAAAGTGAGCATCATTCCCCGCGGCAGGGCATTGGGGGTCACCATGTTCCTGCCCGAGGAAGACCGCTACAGCCACAGCCGGCGGCACATTATCGGCCAGATCTGCAGCCTGTTTGGCGGGCGCATTGCGGAAGAAATGACGCTGGGCAAGGACGGCGTGACCACCGGTGCATCCAACGACATCCAGCGTGCGACAACAATTGCGCGCAACATGGTGACCAAGTGGGGCCTGTCCGAGAAGCTGGGGCCGTTGATGTACGATGAAGCGGAGGAAGAAGTATTCCTCGGGCGCTCAGCGGGCCACCAGTCAAAGTCACTGTCCGCCGAGACGGCGAAGCTCATCGACCAGGAGGTGCGCAGTATCATCGACGAGTGCTACGGCACGGCACAGCGTATCCTCGACGAGAATGTCGACAAGCTGCATGCCATGGCCGACGCCCTGATGCTGTACGAAACCATCGACGCGGACCAGATCGACGACATCATGTCGGGCCGGCCGCCGCGGGAACCCGCAGACTGGGGTGGCTCAGACGGCGGCGCCCCTGCCGGCTCGCGCTCCTCGAAGACCGCTGAAGATGCTGACGAGGCCGCCAGTCCCATTGGTGGCCCGGCCGGTGAACACTGACCTGCCTGTAGCGCGGTGAACAGGACACCAGCCCCGGTGCTCGACTGCGCCGGGCGCGTGCTTGATCTCTCGCACCCCCTTGTGATGGGCGTGGTCAACACCACGCCCGATTCCTTTTCCGATGGCGGCGCCCTCTACCGGAGCGGCACGCTCGACCTGGAGCGCGCCTTCGCGCACGCCCGTCGCCTGGTTGCGGAGGGGGCGGCCATTCTCGATATTGGTGGTGAATCCACCCGTCCCGGCGCCCTGCCGGTAACCTCTGCTGAAGAAGAAGATAGGGTACTGCCACTGGTGGCGCGGATTGCGCGTGAACTCGATGTTGTTATCTCCGTCGACACCAGTAACCCGGTGATCATGCGCGAGGCCGCGGCACTCGGCGCGGGCATGCTCAACGACGTGCGCGCCCTCGGGCGCGAAGGTGCCCTGGAAGCCGCGGCGGCGACCGGCCTGCCGGTCTGCCTGATGCACATGCAGGGCCAGCCCGACAGCATGCAGCGGGCCCCCACCTATACTGATGTGGTGGCCGAGGTGCGCGGCTTCCTTGCACAGCGGGTGCAGGCCTGTGCGGAGGCCGGGATTCCTCGCAGGCAGATCGTTCTGGACCCGGGTTTCGGCTTCGGCAAGACGGTGGCGCACAACCTGGAACTGCTTGACCGGCTTGCCGAGGTGGCCCCGGAAGGTGTCCCGCTGCTGGTAGGTCTGTCGCGCAAGTCCCTGATCGGCAAGGTATTGGGGCGTGAGACCCCAGCGGGTGACCGCGGCGTCGCCGAGGACCGGCTCGCCGGCAGCCTGGCACTGGCCGTGCTTGCAGTCGAGCGTGGTGCCGCTATAGTGCGAGCGCATGATGTAGCGGCGACGGTGGACGCGCTGGCCTTGTGTGTGGCAACGAAGCGATGGGGGCGATCTTGAGCAGACAATACTTTGGTACTGATGGCATACGGGGCACGGTGGGCGAAGCGCCCATCACGCCGGACTTCATGCTCAAGCTGGGTTGGGCCTGTGGCCGCGTATTCGCCCGCGGTGCCAGCCCCGGCACCCACAACCGGGTGATTATCGGCAAGGACACCCGGGTCTCCGGCTACATGTTCGAGTCCGCGCTGGAAGCCGGGTTGGTCGCAGCCGGCGTGGACGTCAAGCTGTTGGGCCCCATGCCCACCCCCGCCGTAGCCCTCATGACCCGCACCCAGAACGCCGTGGCGGGTATCGTCATCAGCGCGTCCCACAACCCCTACTACGACAACGGCATCAAGTTTTTTTCTGCCCAGGGTGCCAAGCTGCCCGATGACGTGGAACTGGCTATTGAGGCGGAGCTGGCCTGCGACCTGGTGGTCGTGCCTTCACGGGATATCGGCAAGGTGGTGCGGGTGGCCGATGCCGCCGGCCGTTACATCGAGTACTGCAAGGCCACGGTGCCGGAGAGCTTCAGCCTGCGCGGCCTGAAGATCGCGGTAGACTGTGCACACGGCGCCACCTATCACATTGCGCCCAATGTACTCGCCGAACTCGGTGCCGATGTGGTGAGCATGGGGGATCGCCCCGATGGCTACAACATCAACGAGGGCGTCGGTTCCACGGACACGGCACAGCTCTCCGCCCTGGTGCGCGAAAGCGGCGCGGACCTGGGAATTGCCTATGACGGTGACGGCGATCGCGTGATGTTCATCGATGCCGATGGCTCCCTGGTGGATGGCGACGAATTGCTCTACGTCATTGCCGTGCACCGCGCTACCCAGGGCAGGGGCGAGGCCGGCGTTGTCGGCACGCTCATGTCCAACCTGGGGCTGGAGCTGGCGCTGCGCGATATCGGCCTGGAGCTGGCGCGAGCCAAGGTGGGCGACCGCTACGTCAAGGAAATGATGGAAGCCCGCGGCTGGCGCCTGGGCGGGGAGTCATCCGGGCACATCATCTGTGCCGACCACACCACCACGGGCGATGGCATTGTCGCCAGCCTGCAGGTGCTGGTGGCGATGGCCGATTCCGGCCGCAGCCTGGCGGAGCTTCGTGCCGGACTGCGCAAGTGCCCGCAAACCATGATCAACGTGCCGGTGACTGGCCGCTTTGTACTCAGCGAGTTGCCGGCTGTCGTGTCGGCGGTGGCGTCGGTCGAGCAGGTGCTGGGCACCCGCGGGCGTGTGTTGCTGCGCCCCTCCGGCACCGAGCCACTGGTCCGCGTAATGGTGGAGGGTGAGGATGCGGCGGAGGTCGAAACGCTGTGTCAGTCGCTGGCCAGCGACGTTGCGGAGGCCCTGCGGGCAGGCTGACACCGCCCGCCGGCGCGCCTTGTATGTCGAGGCCTTCTTGGGTACCATTGCCGACCGTTTTTTGTAGCCGGGTGTAGCCAGTGCGCAAACCGCTTGTGATGGGTAACTGGAAGATGCACGGCTCCCGGGCCAGCGTGAAACAGCTGCTGGGCGGCCTGGTCCGGGAGGGTGGCTATCCCTCCGTGGACGTCGTGGTCTGCCCGGCCTTTGTGCATATCCCGCTCGCGGTCTCCCTGTGCGAAGGGTCCGGTCTGGGCGTTGGCGCACAGGACTGCAGCCACATGGCGGCGGGTGCCTACACCGGCGAAGTTGCCGCGGAGATGCTGGTCGACAGCGGGTGCCGCTGGGTGATTCTCGGCCACTCGGAACGACGCCAGTATCACGGCGAATCCGACGATATGGTGGCCGCCAAGGTGGCGGCAGCCTTGGCTGCGGGTCTTGCCCCCGTGGTCTGCGTTGGCGAAACCCGGGACGAGCGTGAGGCCGGTGAAGCACAGTACACCGTAGCGCGGCAATTGCAGGGCGCGCTGCGTGGGCAGTCCAATACGCGCCATTTGGTGGTGGCTTACGAGCCGGTGTGGGCCATAGGGACAGGCCTCACCGCGACGCCGCAGGAAGCGCAGGCGATGCACGCGTTCATTCGTGAGCAGCTTGCCGACCTCAAGGGTGTCGATGCGGCGGCGACGCGTGTCCTCTACGGGGGCAGCGTCAAGCCGGACAATGCGGCGGAGCTGTTTGCCGAAACGGATATCGACGGTGCGCTGGTGGGCGGTGCGTCCCTGGACGCGCAGGATTTTCAGGCGATTGTGGCCGCAGCACGGGGCTGACAAGCGCAATACAGACGTGTAGAGCCCGAGCGGGCAAGGGTGTTATGGAACAGATTATTCTCGTTGTGCATTTGCTGATTGCGCTGGCGATCATCGGCCTGATCATGCTGCAGCAGGGCAAGGGTGCCGATGTCGGTGCCTCATTCGGTGCCGGTGCCTCACAAACGCTGTTTGGCAGTGCCGGCAGCAGCAACGTGCTGACCAAATCGACGGCCTGGCTGGTGGTGCTGTTCTTCGCCACCAGCTTCGGCCTTGCCATGCTGGCCAGCAACAAAACCAAGGTTGTGGATGACCTCGACCTGGTGATACCCGCTGCGGAAGAAAGGGTGGTTCCGGTACTGGATTCCGACCTGCCAACTGTGGATAATGCCGAGCCGGCAGCCGAGGCTGCCGCAGGCGACGTTCCGGCGCTGTAAGCCGGGCGCGTAGCAATTTGCCGAAGTGGTGGAATTGGTAGACACGCCATCTTGAGGGGGTGGTGGGCATAGCTCGTGCGGGTTCAAGTCCCGCCTTCGGCACCATCTTGACGGTTATGGAAATTTCCAAACGTCCCTATTGAAGCCCCGCCAGGTCAAACACCGTGCGGTGATTACTGCGTGCCTACGAGAAGTCACCCGCAGAGAAGAAGTCGAAGTGGCGCCAGATGGCACCGTCGTTAGAACGGTCTACGTTGAAATATCGCCGTTCGGTCCGGCTGCCGCAATCAAGGCCATCAAGGAATTAAACGCTATGGACGGCGACCACACAGTGAAGCAACGCGCTCGGTGTATGTGGTAGAGCGAACAATTTCCAGTAAGATGCCAGACGCTATTCATATCAAACCGTCCTTCAAGCCACCCGCTGACGTTTCCTGAAGGATGGCTAGGGCCATATCCCCTAACGTCTCAGGGGGCCCTGTGGGAGAATCACTGGGAAGCAGTGGCAGCAACTCCAGCGCCGCGTGAATCTCGCTTATGTTTCTGGCCTTGCGGATAGCGGCTATAAACGCCTTTTCTTCTTCCTTGCTCATTCAGTGCACTCTCGTGTACGTCTCCGAGGTCGGCAGTGTAACCCTGATCTAGCGCCCGGCGCATTCTGGCTGCGGTAGACGCGTCAAGCGCGCGACGATACCCCGGCGGTGCCATGCTCTCCCTTGTCCATGCGCGCAACCGGCAGTACATTGGCATTACCATCTGAACTGGTAGCTGCAATATGGGGCGAACCAAGGACGAAGTCCTAACCATCCGCACCACCGCCAAAGTCAAGGCGTTGCTGAAGCTGGCCTCCGAGCGCGAGCGCCGCTCCTCCGCGTCGATGATCGGGGTTCTGGTACTGGACTGTGCCGCAAGCCACGGCCTGGTTGTGCCGGACCCCGACGACCCGGGAGTAAAGACAATAGCCAGTAACAAGAGCAGCGGCAACTCAGATAGAGAAGCGGGAATAACGGATGACAGGGAACGCCCTCCAGGACATCGAGCAGATCGAAGTTATAGGCGACGCTTTGGAGCTTGATAGCCGCGAAAAGGTTGGGCTGCAGACAGTATCCCGGGACAACGCGCGGGACCTGGCCGAAAACCATGTGTTGTCCAACGGGCTGGGTAGAGGGATTTCAAAGGTATTGTTGCCGGAAGAAATTACTGGGAGGAAACCCAACGTTTATGGTGTTGAACTGAAAAACTGCTGGGTGGCTTATGTTGAAGAATTCCAGTTTGCCGGACTGAAATCGAGCGTAGTCGTTCTCGTTGACCGAGAAAGCGGTACGGTCGTTTTCGGCGGTGATGCGGGAGACGAAGGGTAGCCCGTTCTGGCTGGGTGAGGATCGTACTTGTCGGGTACTTTTCGAAAGTTGAGCAACATCCTGAGTAACTGGCAGATCGTATTAGAAAAAATATATATAAAACAAATAGATAAGTTGGAAAATTAAGTCCCGTCTTCGCACCACCCACAAGCATCAGCCTTGCAGTGTACAACCCGCATCTCTGGCGCTATGGTCAGAGGCAGGGTTGTCGTGGTTGGGAGAAGCAATGCTCAGGCGTGGACGTGAAGTCAAGGACAGTGTGTCAGCGCACTTTGGCAGCCGCCTTTCCAGCGGTGAGGGCGTGCTGCAACTGGCGCTGCTGGGCCTGCTGTCCGGTTTGGGTACGGGCGCCGTTATCCTGTTGTTTCGCAGCGCGATCGAGTGGCCGCTGGAGTACTTCCTGCCGGGCGCTGACAGCGAGGCGTTCGAGCAGTTGAGTCGTGCTGCGCGTGTGTGGCTGCCCCTCGCTGGCGCGCTTGGGCTCGGTGCCTTTCTGCACTTCCTGTCGGTAACTGACCGGCGGGTCGGCGTGGCGCATGTCATGCATCGCCTGAATTACCATCAGGGCTATATGCGTTTGCGGGGTGCGCTGATCCAGTTCCTGCTGGGGGTCGGGACTGTGGTCACCGGTCAATCCGCGGGGCGTGAGGGGCCGGCCGTGCACCTCGGCGCGGCCTTCTCCAGCCTGCTGGGGCAGTGGCTGCGTCTCCCCAACAACAGTATTCGTACGCTGGTGGCCTGCGGCGTGGCCGCCGCCATTGCCGCGTCTTTCGATACGCCCATCGCCGGGGTGATCTTCGCCATGGAAGTGGTGATGATGGAGTACACCATCGGGGTGTTTACACCGGTTATCCTCGCCGCGGTGACGGCGGCGGTGCTGACCCGGGCGGTGTACGGTGCGGAGCCGGCCTTCGAGGTGCCTTTGGTCACCCTGCAGTCACTCTGGGAGATTCCCTGGATCCTGCTGGTCGCGGCCCTGATTGGCGTTGCCGCGGCCCTGTTCATTCAGCTGATTGAATCGGCGGGGCGTTTCGACAGTCGTCCCATCATGCTGCGCCTGCTGATGGCGGGGTTGTTCATGGTGCCGTTTGCCCTGCTGGTGCCGCAGGTGATGGGCATCGGTTACGACACGGTGGAACAGACGATCAATGGCCAGTTGGCGCTTGGGGTGCTGCTGGGCGTGGGCGTGGCGAAGCTGGTCGCGACCAGCGTGACCGTAGGGCTGGGCATGCCCAGCAGTATCATCGGCCCCACCCTGGTTACGGGTGCCACGCTGGGCGGTGCGCTGGGCCTGGTTGGCGCAGCGTTCATGCCGGAGCAGGCCTCCAGCGTCGGCTTCTATGCCATGCTGGGCATGGGCGCCATGATGGGGGCTGTGTTGCAGGCCCCGCTGGCGGCACTGATGGCCTTGCTCGAGTTCACCCATAACCCGCACATCATCATGCCGGGCATGCTGGCCATCACGGTTGCCAGCCTGGTCACCAGCGAGGTGTTCGGCAAGAAGGCGGTGTTCCAGAGCATGCTCAGGGCCCAGGGTCTGGGCTATGACACCTCACCCCTGACCCAGGCGCTGCGGCGTGTCGGTGTTGGCGCCATCATGGAGCGCAGTGTGAAAGTTACGCCGCGCCTGCTGGATGCGGAGGGCGTAGCTGCGGCGTTGTCGGCGGGCACCCGCTGGCTGCTGGTGGAGGGCAGCAGTGGCCCGGTGTCTTTGTTGCTCACGGCGGACCTGGCGCGTTACCGCGAGCAGACTGAAGTCCCGGGGCAGGAGGGTACTGATTCCGGCGCCGCCCCGCCGGTGGACTTGTTGGCCATCCCGGCCAAGCGCCAGGATGTGGCTGCGGTGTCGTATCAGGCCACGCTGGAAGAGGCGCTGCAGACGTTGCAGCGCTCAGGCGCGGAGGTGCTGTATGTGCGGCAGTACCTGTCCTACGGCATCGTGCGCATTGCCGGCGTTGTGCACCGGGCGGATATCGACAGCTACTACCAGGTGGGCGCCCCTATAAAGCCGTGATTCAGCTGGGTGCCGGCGCATCGGACACCGCGCTCGGCCGGTACCAGATTGGCGACGTCCATGCCCTCTCCTGCAGCGTGGGGGGAACGTCCTGCGGCAGCGGCAGGCCGGTGCGCAGGCTGTCCCAGGTGCTCCAGCGGCAGGTGGGGTTCTCCAGCACGCGGGCGTAGTAGAAGGCCGGTTGCTCCGGATCGAAGCCAGGGTCGCGCCAGCGGACGGCGATCTGGCCCTCGCCCCTGTGGCGATCATACTCACAGGTCTCCAGGGACACGGTAGCGCCGTTGTCCGGGCAGCGGTGGGTGCTCGGGTCCGGGCTGAGCCCGTCCGCACAGCCGACATCAAACACGGTCTCCCGGGTTGCGCCGTCCTCCACCCAGCCCTTGACGATCTGTACCCGCTGTAGCCAGGCGCTACCGGGATCTTTCGCGGCCCACAGCAGGAACTCGGGGCCGGCGCCGCTGGACTGCTCAAGTTCACCGCCCATGGCAACGCCTGTCGCGTAGGCCTGCTCCACCCAATCCGGACGGGTAAGCAGATCTGCGGGCCAGTCCGCGCCGGCAAAAAAGCGCACGCTGATGCGCGGCCCGCTGGTGCCGAAGGTCTCCCGCCGCGCCAGCGCATCGTACAGAGCCTCGCGGGTATTCTCGGTGGCCCAGACGCCGGCCAGTCCCGCCGAGCTGTATTTGATGTGGTGGGTGTTGATGAAGCTGCCACCCCGGCGCGTTTCCGGCGTGCCATCGGCGCTGCCGATCTTGCCGTGGTAGTTGTCCTCTTCCACCTGCGATCCGGCATTGTGGCTGTCGCTGGCGGCGATCACGCCGAAACGGTAGGGGTTGTAGCCCTGCTGCGCCTGCATCAGCAGGCCGGACAGCCAGGCGTCGCGGACGTAGCTTCCCTGCACCTTGCCCAGGGTGCCGCGGCCACCGAGCAGGTCTTCCAGCAGTTCGAAGCCGGCCCATTCATCGTTGGGAGACAGCAGCGGATGCGTTTCCGAGCTGCCCTTGATCTGGGCAATTTCCACCAGGGGTTCGTTGCGTTGGCGCAGGGCCGCATAGTCGGCATCGATGGCCGCGCCGCCAAACGCGACGTCGGTGGGAAACATCAGGCCGTTGCTCAGGTTGCTGTTGTGCGCAATGGCCATGCCTTCGATGCCGAGTGCGCGCTGCTCATCCAGCCAGGTCCAGAGCGCGCGTGGCTCAACACTGTCGAAGCTGGAGAAAGGCTGGGCGGGCACCTGGTTGCTGCGGAAGATGACGTTGCGGTGCAGGTTGACTTCATCCAGGGCGCCGGAGGACGTCCATTCGTAGCCGATCAGGGTGCTGAATTCTCCGGGCCGGTAATGGCGCTCGGCGCTGCGCACATACTCCTGCCAGATGGACTGGCGCAGTGCCTGGTCCACCAGCGCCGGCATGGGCTTGTTCTCGCCCAGGGTCATCAGCACTTCCAGCACAGCGGCCTGCCGTCGCTCCGGGTCTTCGTCGGCCAGGCGGGCGGCAATCGGCAGGCCTGCCAGCGCGCCCTGGGGCTCGAACAGGCGCGGCAATATGCCCATGTACTCGGAGTGGTCGGTGATGGCGATGAAATCGAGTGGCGCACGCAGCTGGATGGTTACGCCGCTGATGTGGGGAATGGCCTCGCCCCGCGCGAAGCGGTAGGCATCATCGGGTGTCGTCCTCACGTTCAGCATGAACGCGTCGGGGGAATTCATGGTGTGCACATGGAGCTCCCCGAAGAACGCGTGGGTACGCTGCGCGGCCGCTGGGGGGGTTGCCGCAACGTGCGCGACGGCCTGTGTCAGGCCGAGGCACAGTGCCACGCCCAGTTGCACAAAAGATCGTGTAGTGGCGTTCAGTGGCATGGGGGTCTCGCTGTGGAAGCCAGTCTGCAGGGTAGTGGCAGGATCTATGACGGGCGAGTCCCGGGTCGTGGTTCCTCGTGTGTGGTCTGGATACGCGGACCGTTAGCCAGAGTGGCGTGGCTTGAATCCGGGCATAAAGTTTCATTTGAAACTAAATGGTCCCGTGCCTATACTCTGTGGCAGCGGGCGATTTCGCGGCTGCAGCACCGGGAGGTACACCATGTCAGATCTGTTCGAGAACCCCATGGGCCTGGATGGGTTCGAGTTCGTCGAATTCACGGCACCCGCGCCGGGCGTGCTGGAGCCGGTGTTTGAATCCATGGGCTTCACCTGTGTGGCCCGGCACCGCAGCAAGGATGTGGCCCTGTGGCGCCAGGGTGACATCAATTTCCTGACCAACTACCAGCCGGGAAGTCACGCCTGGTACTACGCGCGCGAGCATGGCCCGTCGGCCTGTGGCATGGCGTTTCGCGTTCAGGACGCGACGCTGGCCTACAACCGGGCGCTGGAGAAAGGCGCACAGCCGGTCACCGTGGAAACCGGCCCGATGGAGCTGCGTCTGCCCGCCATCCGCGGCATCGGCGGCGCGATTCTCTACCTGATTGACCGCTACGCGGAAGGGCAGAGCATTTATGACATCGATTTTCACTGGGTGCCCGGCGCGGACAGAAAGCCCACGGGGCTGGGTTTCCACACCCTCGACCACCTCACCCACAACGTGTATCGCGGGCGCATGGCCTATTGGGCCCGCTACTATGAGGAACTGTTCGGATTCCGGGAAATACGCTACTTCGATATCGAAGGTGAGCACACGGGCCTCTTGTCGAAAGCCATGACGGCGCCCGATGGCAAGATCCGCATCCCGCTGAACGAGGAGTCCCGCGGTGGCGGCCAGATCGAGGAGTTCCTGATGGCCTACAACGGCGAGGGGATACAGCACATTGCCCTCGCCTGCGACGACATTCTCGCCTGCTACGACCGACTGCAGGCGGCAGGCATGACCTTCATGACCGCCCCCCCGGGCACCTACTACGAGATGCTGGAAGGGCGCCTGCCGGGTCACGGGGAGCCGGTGGCGGAGTTGCAGTCGCGGGGTATTCTTCTCGACGGCAGCACCGAGGGCGGCAGCCCGCGGCTACTCCTGCAGATTTTCTCCGCCAACCTGCTGGGGCCCATGTTCTTCGAATTCATCCAGCGCAAGGATGACGACGGCTTTGGTGAGGGCAACTTCAAGGCACTGTTCGAGTCTATCGAGCGCGACCAGCTCGCCCGCGGTGTGCTCAACGTCACCCAGGCCGGTTGAGGAGGCGCCATGCAGATCCGCCGTATTCATCATGTTGCATATCGCTGCAACGATACCCGGGAAACCGTGGAATTCTACCGCCGGGTGCTGAACATGCAGCTGGTTCTGGCCATTGCCGAGGACGAGGTGCCCTCCACCCGCGAGCCGGACCCGTACATGCACGTATTTCTCGATGCCGGCATGGGCAACGTGCTGGCGTTTTTCGAGTTGCCGAACTCGCCGCCGATGGGGCGCGACGGCAATACACCGGAGTGGGTGCAGCACATTGCCTTTGAAGTGGACAGTGAAGAGGCTCTACTGGCGGCCAAACGCGAGGTCGAGCAGCAGGGCATCCCGGTGGTCGGGCCCACGCACCACGGCATCTTCCGCTCCATTTATTTCTTTGATCCCAACGGCCACCGGCTGGAGCTGGCCGCCAATATTGCGCAACCGGGTGACCTCGATCGCCTGCGCGCGGTGGCGCCCGACATGATCGAGGAGTGGTCCCGCACCCGGCGGGCGCCGCGTCATGCGGCGTGGTTGCACGAACGCGAACTCGGAGAGCATTGATGAAACTGGCATCCCTGCGTGAGGGCCGCGATGGCGCACTTGTGGTGGTATCCCGTGACCTGCAGCGCTGCCTCGCGGCAGGCATGACCCTGCAGCAGGCACTCGACAACTGGGCACAGCACCAGCCCGCGCTGGCGGCCCTGTCCACGCGGGTCAACGCGGGTGAGGGGGTCGCGTTTGACCAGGCGGCCTGCGCCTCCCCCTTGCCCCGGGCCTTTCAATGGGCGGACGGCTCGGCCTACGTGAACCATGTGGAACTGGTGCGCAAGGCGCGGGGCGCAGAGATGCCCGAGAGTTTCTGGACCGACCCGCTGATGTACCAGGGTGGTTCAGACAGCTTTCTGGGGCCGCGGGACCCGATCGTGATGGACGACCCCGCCTGGGGCATCGATTTTGAAGGCGAGGTGGCGGTGGTGACGGGCGATGTGCCCATGGGTGCCAGTCCGGCTCAGGCCGGCGCTGCTATCCGCCTGATCATGCTGGTCAACGATGTCTCCCTGCGCAACCTCATTCCGGCGGAGCTGGGCAAGGGCTTTGGATTCTTCCAGTCCAAGCCCTCCAGCGCCTTCAGCCCGGTGTGTGTCACGCCGGAGGAACTGGGCGCGGCCTGGGATGGTGGACGGCTGCACCTGCCGCTGAGCGTGCGCTATAACGGCGAGCGTTTCGGCGAGGCGAACGCCGGGGTGGATATGACGTTTGATTTTCCCACCCTTATCGCTCATGCGGCGAAAACGCGTCCCCTGTGTGCGGGCACCATCATCGGTTCCGGCACGGTCTCCAACAAGGATGCCGATGGGTCACCGGGCAAGCCGGTGGCGGAAGGTGGCCTGGGCTACAGCTGTATCGCGGAGTTGCGGATGATTGAAACCCTGCGTGACGGCCAGCCCGCGACTGCGTTCATGCAGTTCGGTGACCGGGTATGCATCGAGATGAATGATGCAGCCGGCGAGAGCATCTTCGGCCGCATAGACCAGACGGTAATGGCTCCTGTCGCCGACTAGGGTCGCACGCCGCTGCCCTCGCGGCCGCCCCGCTGCGATGCTGGTTTAACTATGCATCAAACACGGAATATGCCGTAGCGGTTTCCGCGTGTGGCACGCGGTCGCTGGGTTAGCATGGTGCTCTTGCGCAGCAAAGGAGCAGGGGCATGAAATTCTGGCAGGCGCTGGTCTGGACTGAACCGGAACAGCTGGTACCTCTGGCACAGTTTGCCGAGGAACTGGGGTTCCACGGCGTGTTCAATGCCGACCATGCCGTATTCCCCGAAGAGGTGAAAACACCGTACCCCTACTCGGAGAATGGCGTGGCGCCGATGACGGCGGATGCGCCCTACCCCGACTGCTGGGTGAGCACGGCCTTCATGGCTGCCGCGACCCGCCGGCTGCACTTCACGACCTCGATTTACGTGCTGCCCCTGCGCAACCCCTTCGAGGTGGCGAAGGCCACCGGCTCACTGGATATCTTCAGCGGCGGCCGCTTCGCGCTCGGCATCGGCGCGGGCTGGATGAAGGATGAATTCGACATCTACGGCGTACCGTTTCAGGGCCGCGGTCAGCGCATGGATGAGATGATCGATGTCATGCACAAGCTCTGGCAGGGCGGCATGGTTGAACACGACGGCCCCCTGTTCCCGTTTCCGCGGTTGTGTATTGAACCTGCACCGGGCCACAACGTGCCGGTCTTTGTCGGCGGCGCCAACGAGGCTGCCCTGCGCCGCGCGGCGGTGCGCGGCGATGGCTGGATCGGCGCCGGCAACCACCCGGATGAAGTCCCGGCGCTGATGGCCCGCCTGCGCGCACTGCGCGCGGAGGCCGGGCGCAGTGCGGAGCCCTTCGAAACCATTGTCGGTCTGACCACGCCGCTGGAGGTTGCCACGCTGCAGCGTCTTGAGCAGGCGGGCATGACATCGGCGGTGAACCTGCCTTTCAGTTACGTCCTCGGCAAGCGCTCGACGCTGGATGCCAAGAAGCGTTTTATGGAAGACTTCGAGAAACGCATCATGCGCCCACTGCGCGGTTGAACCCCACCCCAAACGCTGGAGACCCTGTATGGTCGAGTGGCCCCTGGTACGTATACATGCCCCCGGCCAGCTGTCGCTGGATGCCGTAGCCGCACCGGAACCCGGCCCGGACGACGTGCTCGTTGCGGTGCAGCAGTGTGGCATCTGCGGGTCTGACCTTGGTTACACGGCGATGGGCGGTCTACCGGGTTATCCCCTGCCCATGCCGCTGGGGCACGAGCTGTCCGGGGTGGTCGAGCGGGTGGGCAGTCGCGTGCAGGGATTCGCCCCGGGCGATCGGGTGGTGGTGAATCCGACCGCGGGCGGCAATGCCATCGGCAACGGGGGTGCGGAGGGCGGGTTTGCGCCGCTGCTGCTGGTGCGCGGTGTCAGTCGGGACGCCGGTATTCTTTTCAGGTTGCCCGACAGCCTCAGCGACGAAGAAGGTGCGCTGGTTGAGCCGCTGTCCGTTGCCATGCACGCCGCCAACCGCAGTGAGCTGTCGGCGGGCGACAAACTGGTGATTTTCGGTGCGGGACCGATCGGCCTCGGTGTCCTGCTGGTCGCGCGCTACCTCGGGCTGGACCACTGCGTGGTGGTGGACCGCAGCGAGCGACGGCTGGCGCTGGCCCGGGCGCTGGGCGCCACGCCCGTGTCTGCCGGGGATGATGGGCTGGCGGCGCGCCTGTGCGCGGAGTTTGGCAGCGTGCAGTATCTGGGACAGACGCTGCCGGATATCGATGTGCTGATCGAGGCCACCGGCGTCGGTGCGGTGTTCGAGCAGTGTGTGCAACTGGCGCGCTTTCGCAGTCGGCTTACGGTGGTGGGTGTGCACAAGGCGCCCGCGCAGATCGACCTGCTCTCGGTGCTGGCGCGGGAGCTGCGCATCACAGGCTCAATGGCCTACCCGGATGAGTTTCCGGCGGTGATCGAAATGCTGGCCTCGGGCCGGGTTGACGCCAGCGCCCTGATCAGCCACCGCTTTCCACTGAGTGCGTTTGAGCAGGCCTTTGCGGTGGCCAGCGACCCCAACGAGGCCGTCAAGGTGATGGTGGACTGCCAGCGTTAGCTGCGCTCTGCGCGCGCAGGAAACTGCTGGAAATAGAAGCTGAAACGCTCGCGCAGGGCCTCCGGGTCTACCCCGAAATCCGCTTTCAGGTTGTACAGCACCCGGCCCTCCTTGCCCCGCGGGTGTGCGGCGATGAACGCCTGCATCTCGGCGCGTGCCTGCGCTGTCAACTCGACATCCGCGCAGGCGTAGATTTTCTCCACCATGCCCAGGTCGTCTGCCATGAACTCGTGAAAGGGGACATCGATGGTTTGCGCTGGCGGCAGGGCTGCGTGGTCGCGCACGCAGGCCCGCAGCAGGTGCTCCACGCGGTCCGCCCAGTAGTCGACGATTGCGCCTGTGTCGATGCGGGTGCGGCTCATCCGATAGCCGTAGGCAAGCATGGTGACGGCCGACTGGATTACAGCCACCGGATCGCGGTGTGTGATCACGTAGGTGGCGTCGGGGAACACCTCCCGCAACACGGGCAACTGCTCCAGATGCTGCGGGCATTTGAGTACCCAGCGATTCGGTCCCCGGTACCACTGCAGCAGTTTCAGCACATCGCGCATGTAGCGGTAGTGTGGCGTCTGGTCATGCGCGTAGTAATGATCGCGCCAGCGCGGACTGGGGGCGAGCCACTCGAAATTGTAGGAGGCGAAGTCCGGGCCCATCAGTTCCAGTTCCTCATGGATGTGCTCCGGGTTCATCGGGTGCATGGCCGCCAGCAGGGGCGTGACGGCCTGCATGCCTTCCCACGCCTCAGCGCAGCGCTGCATGCGCGGGTCGGTGCCGTCTGCCAGCGTGGCCTCTCCGGGCAGGGGGACCGGCTCGTAGGACTCCCAGAGCGGTAAGGAGCGAAATCGGGAGTCCGCCGCCAGCAGATTGAGCAGGTGGGTGGTGCCTGAACGCGGCAGCCCGGCGACGATGATCGGGCGCTCGATGGGCTGTGCCAGCGCTTCCGGGTGCTGCCGCCAGGCCTGCTGCAGCAGCAGCCGGTTGCTGGCGTAGCGCACCAGATAGCCGAACAGGTTGAGACGCTGGCTGGCGGTCATCTCGGCATCCTGGCCCCATTCGTCCAGCAGCAGCTGCAGGCGCTCCCGGAAATCCTCGGGCCCGAAGTCGCTGAGCCCGGTGCGCCGACGTGCCGCATCGAGCACTGCGCTTTCCGTGAATTCCAGCGGCTGTTGCGCGGCCCAGTCGAGGGCGGCGCGCTGCACCTCGGTCAGTTGCGGGGCGCGAAGGTCGTCGATACGCAGGGTGTGGGTCATGCCGCTTGTCGCGCTCCTGTGTCGGAATTTCGGGTGCCGGGTCGCCCCTCGGTGGGCGCGTCCGGCAAACGCGGGTGTTTCCACCCATGCTAAATAGGCCTTGATTGCGATGGCAAGCAAAAATACCATCGGGTACCCGAGGTGCCGCCCTGTCAGGAGAAGAAAGCGATGTCACACGACCAGCGTCTGCAGGCTCTCGGCCTGCCGCCGATCGACCAGATCGGATTTGTGGTAAAGGACATGGATGCCTGGGTCGCCCGCTTCGACCCGGTGTTTGGTCCGTTCTCCTTCATGGACGGCTCGGTGGCTGGTGCGGAGTTCCGTGGCCGCACCGAAGACGTGCAACTGCGGCTGGGGTTCGGCCGCAGTGGTGATATGGAAATCGAGCTGATCGAGTGGCAGTCCGGTGTCAGCCCGCACAGCGAATTTATCGAGTCGGGACGGGAGGGCATGCACCACCTGCGTTTCCGCGTTGAGGACACGGACCACTGGATAAGCGAGCTCGCCCGGCTGGGATACACCCCGTTCTGGTACAAGCGCTGGAGCAGCGATACGGTGTTTGCCTACCTGGAGTGCCCCGGTTTCCCGCTCTATCTGGAGCTGCTGCAGATGCCGCAGGCCGGCGCGGGCGCGCCGGGCTCGTGACGTGCCTCCCGTTGGCCAGCGGGGGCGTCGAAACAGGGCTTTTTTCTTTGCGGGGCTGTTGACCGGAAGGGCCCTGATACCTATAATGCACAGCCTCGAATTTGGGCCAGTAAAGTTGGTTTGGTCCACTGTGAAGTGCCAAGGGGCCTTCAAGTCGAGGAAGTTTTGATGCGGGGTGGAGCAGCCTGGTAGCTCGTCGGGCTCATAACCCGAAGGTCGTCGGTTCAAATCCGGCCCCCGCTACCAACATACGTGTCGTCCGCTCCGAATTGGCGGCACGTTTCGTCAAAGCCCCTTCTTGGGGCTTTTTCGTATCTGCGAAAAATGTTTGTGGTGTATTCGCAAGGTTAACCGCCGCTGGCGGAAGTGGAGTCGGATTGACGGCCAGGCAACAGGAATTACAGGCGCTGCTGGAACCCACAGTGGTCGCCCTCGGCTTTGACCTCTGGGGCATCGAGTATGCCGCCCAGGGCAAGCACAGTGTATTGCGCGTGTACATTGACGCGCAGTCAGGGGTGACGGTGGATGACTGTGCCGCCGTCAGTGCGCAGGTGAGCGCTGTGCTGGACGTTGAAGACCCGATCACCGGCGAGTACACGCTTGAGGTGTCCTCGCCGGGCGTTGATCGCCTGCTGTTTCGCCTTGAGCAGTTCCCGCCGTTCTTCGGCGAGTGGGTCGAATTGCGTTTGCGCCGGCCTTTCGAGGGGCGCCGCAATTTCAAGGGTATTTTGCAAGGTATCGAGGGCGAGGACGTTGTGGTGCTGGTAGATGACCACGAATACCTGTTGCCTTACAGCGCCGTGGACAAGGCGCGTGTTCATCCCCGCATCGAGGGTGCGGCCAGCGTAACTGACGAGGCTACGAATGACTAAAGAAATCCTGATGGTGGCTGAGGCCGTCTCGAACGAAAAGGGCGTGTCCGAGGACATCATTTTCGAGGCGATCGAGCTGGCGCTGGCGACAGCGACCAAGAAGCGCTACGACGAGGATGCCGACATCGAGGTGACCATCGACCGCAAGACGGGCGACTACGTGACCGTGCGCCGCTGGCTGGTGGTTCCCGACGACGAAATGGCACTGCTGGGTACCCAGTTCACCACGGAAGAAGCCATCGAGAAAGATCCGGCGCTGAAGCCCGGCGACATCTATGAGGAAGCGGTCGAGAACGTCGGCTTCGGGCGCATTGCGGCGCAGACCGCGAAGCAGGTCATCGTGCAGCGCGTGCGCGATGCCGAGCGTGCGCAGGTCGTCGAGCTGTATCGTGAGCGCGTCGGCGAGCTCGTTGCGGGCACAGTCAAGAAAGTGACACGCGACAACGTGATCGTGGATCTCGGCAATAACGCCGAGGGCCTGCTGCCCCGGGATCAGCTGGTTGGTCGCGAAACCTTCCGCGTCAACGACCGGGTGCGTGCCATCCTGCGCGAGATCAGCGCGGAAACCCGCGGCCCGCAGCTGATGTTGAGCCGTTCCTGCCCGGAAATGCTCATTGAGCTGTTCAAGATTGAAGTGCCGGAAATTGCCGAAGAGGTTATCCAGATCAAGGCCGCCGCGCGCGACCCCGGCTCGCGGGCCAAGATCGCAGTGAAAACCAATGACCAGCGCATCGACCCGGTCGGCGCCTGCGTCGGTATGCGCGGTTCGCGAGTGCAGGCGGTGTCCAACGAGCTGGACAACGAACGCGTGGACATCATTCTCTGGGACGATAACCCGGCCCAGCTGGTGATCAACGCCATGTCGCCGGCAGAGGTCGAGTCCATTGTGGTTGACGAAGACAGCGGGACCATGGACGTCGCGGTAGCGGAAGACAACCTCGCACAGGCGATCGGCCGCTCCGGGCAAAACGTGCGGCTGGCCAGTGAACTGACCGGCTGGACCATCAATGTCATGAGTAACGAGGAGGCCGCCGAGAAGCACGAGGCCGAGGCGGGGCAGGTGATCCAGATGTTTGTCGAGCAGCTGGATATCGATGAGGAGGTTGCTGAAATCCTTGTTGAAGAAGGCTTTACCACGCTGGAAGAGGTGGCCTACGTGCCGCTGGAAGAGATGACCGCCGTCGACGGCTTTGATGACGAGATCGCCGAGGAACTGCGGGCGCGCGCCAAGGACGCGCTGCTGACCCAGGCGATTGCGTCGGAGGAGCAGCTCGGCGCCAACGAGCCCGCGCAGGACCTGCTGGAGATGGACGGTATGGATCGTCACCTGGCCTTTGTGTTGGCCAGCCGCGGTGTGATTACCATGGAAGATCTCGCGGAACAGGGTGTCGATGACCTGATGGATATTCCGGAAATGACCGAAGAGCGCGCCGGAGAGCTGATCATGACAGCGCGCGCGCCCTGGTTTGCCGAGGAGAGTGAATAGGCCAGTACAGGCGGTTCCACTCTAGGCATCAGGGTTTCACGGGATTAAGGAGAATTTTGCATGGCGCAAGTGACAGTACAGCAGCTCGCGGAAACAGTGGGAGCGCCCGTTGATCGTTTGCTGACGCAAATGAAGGAAGCGGGCCTGCCTCACTCGGCGGCGAGTGAAGCTGTGTCGGAAGAGGACAAGCAGACGCTGCTGACCTATCTGAAGCGCAGCCATGGCGAATCCACGGCAGCGCCCAAGCGCATCACGCTCAAGCGCAAGACGATCAGCACGCTGAGAACGTCCGGGTCGCAGGGCAAGAAGACGGTGAACGTGGAAGTGCGGAAGAAGCGCACCTACGTCAAGCGCGATGCCTCGGACGCCGACTCCGAAATGCAGGATGCGGCCAAGCTGGAAGCAGCGGCAGCGGCAGAGGCCGAGCGCAAGGCCGCGGAAGCCAAGGCGGCAGCGGATGCGGAGGCAGCGGAAAAGGCGGCCCGCGAAGCGGCGGCGGCCGAGGAAGAGGCGGCGGTTGCAGCGGCAGCGGCGTCTGTGCCGGAGCCCGAGCCGGAAGACGAAAAAGACCTGGATCCGGAGATCCTGCGCCAGCGTGCGGCGGAGCGTCGTATGGCCCGCGAAGCGGCCGAAGCCGAGGCCCGCAAGGCGGCGATGGAAGCTCGCAAGGCCGAGGAAGAGCGCGTCAAGGCGGAAGCCGCGGCAAAAGTCGAGCGGGAGAAAGAGGCCGCGGCGAAGCGTCCCAAGCGCCTGCACGATGCGCCGGCACCGCAGACCGAAGAACAGCGCAAGAAAGCTGTGCGCGGCCGGCTCGACCGCAGTTCACCGGGCGGCCGTGGCAAGCAGCGCGGCCACAACCTGTCACTGTCCGACCTTGAAGCGGCTGAGTCCGGCATGATGCGGCGCCGCGGCGGGCGCAAGAAGATGCGTGGTGGTTCCCATGCGGAACACGGTAAACACGGATTCGAGATGCCCACAGAGAAGAAGACACACGAAGTCGAGCTGGCTGACATGACCTCGGTCGGCGGTCTCGCGCAGCAGATGTCCGTGAAGGCCGGTGAAGTGATCAAGGAGCTGATGAAGCTCGGCGTCATGGCGACCATCAACCAGATGATCGACCAGGATACCGCGATCCTGGTGGTCGAGGAGATGGGGCACAAGCCGAAACTGATCAGTGCCGACGCCCTGGAAGAGAAGCTGGAAGAGACGCTCGCGCAGCACGAGGGTACCCTGGAGCCGCGCGCCCCGGTGGTCACGGTGATGGGTCACGTCGACCACGGCAAGACATCGTTGCTCGACTATATCCGCAAGGCCAAGGTGGCCTCCGGTGAGGCGGGTGGTATTACCCAGCACATCGGTGCCTACCACGTGGAAACCGGCCACGGCATGATTTCCTTCCTCGACACCCCCGGTCACGCGGCGTTCACCGCCATGCGCGCCCGCGGCGCGAAGAGCACGGACATCGTGATCCTCGTGGTGGCGGCAGACGATGGCGTCATGCCGCAGACCGAGGAAGCCGTGCAGCACGCCAAGGCGGCGAAAGTGCCCCTGATCGTGGCCATCAACAAGATGGACAAGGAAGGTGCGGATCCGGACCGTGTGAAGAGCGAGCTGGCAGCCAAGGATGTGATCCCCGAGGATTGGGGCGGTGATACACAGTTCATCGAGGTGTCTGCCCACACGGGTGACGGCGTGGACAATCTGCTTGACGCCATTCTGCTGCAGGCCGAGGTACTCGAGTTGCAGGCGCCGCGTGACGTACCTGCACAGGGCATCGTGATCGAATCGCGACTGGACAAGGGACGTGGGCCCGTGGCGTCGCTGTTGATCCAGAGCGGCACCCTGCGCCAGGGCGATATCGTGCTGGCAGGCCTGCAGTACGGCCGCGTGCGTGCCATGCTGGACGAGAATGGCAAGAACATCACCGAGGCCGGGCCGAGTATTCCGGTCGAAATCCTCGGTCTCGACGGTACCCCCGATGCCGGTGACCTGTTCGCCGTGGTGGAGAGCGAGAAGCGCGCCCGTGAAGTGGCGCAGTTCCGTCAGGAGAAGACGCGCGACAGCAAGCTGCAGCGCCAGCAGGCCGCCAAGCTCGACAACATGTTCGAGAGCATGACGGCTGGCGAGAAGAAGACGCTGAACGTTGTGGTCAAGGCCGATGTGCGCGGCTCCCTGGAAGCTATTCAGACCGCCCTGCTGGACCTCGGCAACGACGAAGTACAGGTGAACATTGTGTCAGGCGGCGTCGGCGGCCTCGCGGAAACCGACATCACCCTGGCCATCACGTCGGGCGCGGTGGTGTTTGGCTTCAACGTGCGCGCCGATGCGTCCGCCCGTCGTCTGGTGGAAAACGAGGGCGTGGATCTGCGTTACTACAACGTCATCTACGACCTTATCGACGATGTGAAGCAGGCCCTCACCGGGATGCTGGCGCCGGAAATGCGCGAGGAGATCCTCGGGATTGCCGAAGTGCGCGATGTATTCCGCTCGCCGAAATTCGGTGCGATCGCCGGCTGCATGGTCATCGAGGGCACGGTCTACCGTTCACGCCCGATTCGCGTGCTGCGTGACAACGTGGTCATCTACCAGGGCGAGCTGGAGTCATTGCGTCGCTTCAAGGACGATGCCAGTGAAGTGCGCAACGGCATGGAGTGCGGTATCGGCGTCAAGAACTACAACGACGTCAAGCCCGGCGACCTGATCGAAGTGTATGAAGTCAAGGAGTTTGCCCGCACTCTGTAGGCGGCCCTGTTATGGCGAAGGAATACAGTCGGACCCAGCGGGTTGCAGATTACCTGCAGCGCGAACTGGCACAGCAGATCCAGCAGGAACTGCGCGATCCGCGGATCGGGATGGTCAGCATCACGGGCGTGGACGTGAGCCGCGACCTGGGGCACGCGAAAGTGTATTTCACGCGCCTGGGGAGCGACTGTGCCGACGAGGCGCGTGAAGCCGCGGAGGTGCTGAACAAGGCGGCGGGGTATCTGCGCAGCCAACTGTCCCGCGACAGCAATATGCGCAGCGTGCCGCAGCTGCGCTTCTATTTCGACAGCAGCGTGGGCCGCGGACGGGATATGGAAGACCTCATTCGGCGTGCGGAGCAGGCGGACCGGGCCCTGGGTCTGCGCGACGACGAGCCGGGCGACGCATCCTAGTGGGCCGTCAGCGCAAAGGTCGCCCGCTGGATGGAATACTGTTGCTGGACAAGCCTGCGGGGCTGAGCTCCAACCAGGCATTGCAGCGTGCCAAGCGCCTGTACTTCGCCGCCAAGGCGGGGCACACCGGCAGCCTGGACCCGCTGGCGACCGGGGTGCTGCCCCTGTGCTTCGGCGAGGCGACGAAGTTCTCCCAGTATCTGCTGGACGCCGACAAGGCCTATGCCAGCACGTTTGTGCTCGGTGAGCAGCGCAGTACCGGCGATGCCGAGGGCGAGGTGCTGGCCGTGGCCGACGCCAGTGCCCTCACGCGTGAGCAGGTGGAGGAGGCGCTGGGCGCCTTTCGCGGCGCGATTGAGCAGGTGCCGTCGATGTATTCGGCGTTGAAGCGCGATGGACAGCCGCTCTACAAACTGGCGCGCAAAGGCCAGGAAGTGGAGCGCGCAGCGCGGCCGGTGATGATACACCGGTTGGAATTACTGGATTTCCGCCCGGGCGAACGGGCGGAGGTCGATGTGGCCCTCGAGTGCAGTAAAGGCACCTATGTGCGCTCGATTGCCGAGGACCTGGGCACCGCCCTGGGCTGCGGTGGCTATGTGAGTGCGCTGCGGCGCACCCGGGCAGGCCCCTTCGGGCTGGACCGATGCGTCACGCTGGCCGCGCTGGAGGCATTGAAAGACGCCGAGCGCCTGGCGGACATGGACGCCTTATTGCTGCCCGCGGATACGGCGCTGGACGCATTGCCGACGGTGCGACTGACCGAGTCCGGCGGGTATTACCTGCGCCAGGGGCAACCGGTCATGGTGCCAAATGCGCCCCACAATGGTATGGTGCGCGTCGCTCTGGAAACCGGCGAGTTTCTGGGGGTAGGCGAGATATTGGACGACGGGCGCGTTGCGCCGCGTCGCCTGATAGTCACCGGGAGGTGACGCGAACCTGTCTGTAAATCTGCACGGACAGGCTCTTTTTATTGATCTCCACCGGGCTGTGTAAAAGCGGGTGGAACACGCAGATTACTTGAGAGGAAACAGACATGGCTTTAGAAGCTGCAAAAAAGGCAGAAATCGTAAAAGAGTACCAGACCAGCGAGAGTGATACCGGATCGCCCGAAGTTCAGGTCGCGTTGCTGACAGCCAATATCATCCAGCTGCAGGACCACTTCCAGGCGCACAAGCACGATCACCACTCACGCCGCGGCCTGATCCGCATGGTAAACCAGCGTCGCAAGCTGCTGGATTACCTGAAGCGCAAGGATGTGACGCGCTACGCCGAGCTGATCAAGCGACTGGGTCTGCGTCGATAAGCGGTACCACATACCGGGGCCCTCTGCCCCGGTTGTCATATTCAGCATTGGAGAAATAATGTGAATCCAGTTAGAAAGACCTTCCAGTACGGTGGCCAGACAGTCACGCTGGAAACGGGTCGTATTGCCAGGCAGGCAACCGGCGCGGTTCTGGTTACCGTCGAAAACACCTCGGTTCTGGTTACGGTTGTGGCGGAAAAAAGCGCCAAGCCCGGCCAGCCCTTCTTCCCCCTTGCCGTGCACTACACGGAAAAGGCTTACGCGGTCGGCAAGATCCCCGGCGGCTTCTTCAAGCGCGAAGCACGCCCCAGCGAAAAGGAAACCCTCACCTCACGGCTCATCGACCGGCCCATCCGGCCGCTGTTTCCCGATGGCTTCATGAATGAAGTGCAGGTGATCTGCACGGTGATGTCTGCGGACAAGCACATCGATCCGGATATCCCTGCGATGATCGGCACCTCCGCGGCGCTGGCCATTTCCGGCTGCCCGTTCAATGGCCCGATTGGCGGCGCGCGCGTCGGCTTCAACGAGAGCACCGGTTACATGCTCAACCCCACCTACGACCAGCTGAAGGATAGCAAGCTGGACATGGTGGTGGCAGGTACCGAGCATGCGGTGTTGATGGTCGAGTCTGAAGCGAAGGAGCTGTCGGAAGACCAGATGCTGGGTGCCGTGCTGTTTGCCCACCAGGAAATGCAGGTGGTGATCCAGGCCATTCGCGATCTGGCTGCCGAAGCCGGCAAGCCGCGTTGGGACTGGCAGCCGCCGGCGGTGAATGAAGAGCTCACCGCTGCCGTTGAGGCACAGGTCAAGGCGGAGCTGGGCGAGGCCTACCGTATCACCGAAAAAGCGCTGCGTTACGAGCGCGTTGCCGAAGTGCGCAAGGCCTGTGTAGCGGCCCTGGCCGTTGAGGGCGGACCGTCCGAGGACGACATCAAGGATGTTTTCAAGACCGTCGAGAAAAACCTCGTGCGCAAGCGTATCCTCGCCGGCGAACCGCGTATTGACGGTCGCGATACACGCACCGTGCGGGCCATTGCCTGCGAAACCGATATCCTGCCCAAGGTGCACGGCTCTGCGCTGTTCACCCGTGGCGAGACCCAGGCTATCGGTGCGGTTACCCTGGGCTCAACCCGCGACTCACAGATCATCGATGCGCTGGAAGGCGAGCGGCGTGATCCCTTCATGCTGCACTATAACTTCCCTCCCTACTCGGTAGGTGAAGCGGGCCGCGTGGGCTTTACCAGCCGTCGCGAAATTGGCCACGGACGCCTGGCGCGCCGCGGCCTGGCCGCGGTGCTGCCGAACAGCGAGGACTTCCCCTACACCATCCGTGTGGTGTCGGAGATTACCGAATCCAACGGCTCCAGCTCGATGGCCTCGGTGTGCGTGGGCTCCATGGCCATGATGGCGGCAGGTGTGCCGCTGAGCGCGCCGGTGGCCGGTATCGCCATGGGCCTGGTCAAGGACGGTAACCAGTTCGCCGTACTGACCGATATCCTGGGCGACGAAGATCACCTGGGCGACATGGATTTCAAGGTTGCCGGCACCGCAGCGGGTATCACCGCCCTGCAAATGGATATCAAGATCGAAGGTATCAATGAGCAGATCATGGAGATTGCCCTGCAGCAGGCGCAGCAGGCTCGCCTGCATATCCTCGGCCAGATGAACGCTGTACTGGCCGAGCCGCGTCAGGTGCTCTCGGACAACGCGCCGAGCATGCTCACCCTGAAAGTCGATTCCGACAAGATCCGCGACATCATCGGCAAGGGCGGTGCGACCATTCGCGCCATCACCGAGGCCTCGGGTGCTACCGTGGATATCGACGATGACGGTACGGTCCGCGTCTTCGGTCAGGACAAGGCAGCCCGCGACAAGGCGGTGGCCATGATTGAAGAGATCACGGCCGAGGCCGAGGTAGGTGCTGTCTACAAGGGCACCGTGGCGCGCATCGTTGATTTCGGTGCCTTCGTCAACATCCTGCCGGGCAAGGACGGTCTGGTGCACATCTCGCAGATCGCCCACCAGCGTGTCGAGAACGTGTCCGACTACCTGAAGGAAGGCCAGGAGGTGGAAGTGAAGGTGCTGGATGTCGACCAGCGCGGTCGTATCAAGCTGTCCATCAAGGAACTGCTTGAAGACGATGCTGGTTCCGATGCTGAAAGCGGCACATCCTCAGACGAGGGCTGACCCGCAATCAACCAGACAAGGGCGCTTCGGCGCCCTTTTTTGTGCCCAGCGGTTTGCCCGGCCAGGTCTACCAGAGGCTGGCGACGGCCATACAGGTCAGCACCGCCAGCACCGGTATCACGACCGTGACAACACCCATGTCGCGGTAGGCTTCGCGGTGGGTCAGCCCGGTGATGGTGAGCGTGGCGACCACGGCTCCCGAGTGGGGCAGGGAGTCGAAGCCACCGGCGGCAATCGTAGCCAGCCGGTGCAGTGTCGCCGGCTCGATGCCCATGTTCAGGTAGCCCTCTGCCATGGTGGACATGAAGATCTGCAGGCCGCCCGAGGCAGACCCTGTGATGGCTGAGATCACGCTGATAGAGGTGAACATGGACAGCAGGGGAGGTAGGCTGGCGTCCAGCATGACGCCAGTGAACTGGGCAAAGCCCTGGGTTTGCGTGACCACGCCCGCGAAACCGATCACGGCGGCGGTGTTGATGAGCGGAATGATGGAATCCTGCGTGCCCTCGCCGATACTGTGCAGGGCGTGACGGCGCACTGCCGGGAACATGAGCACGGTCAGCAGTGTCCCGGCAAATAGCGCAAGGCTGGGCCATATCACGGGCTGTGCATTGGCGAAGGCCAGCAGCGTGTAGGCGGCGCTGTCGCCTTCCCCGAGGAATGCGGTAAGCACCCGCGGAAGCAGGATTGCCCCCAGGACCAGCACCGGTGGCAGCAGTGCCAGTGTCCAGTGCGGGTAGCTCGCTTCACCGGGGTCCTCGGCGATGTGTCGGTCACGCGGCCCGGCGACAAAGCCATCGCCCTTCGCGGCGGCCCGCAGGCGCTGACTTTCCAGATACCACATGCCCAGGCCGAACATCATGGCGCTAGCCAGAATGCCGAGCCAGCCGCCGGCGAACAGGTCGGTGCCCAGTGCGACAGAGGAGATGACGTTGTGGATGGACGGGGTGCCGGGCAGGGCGGTCAGTGTGAAAGTCCCCGCGCCGAGTGCGAGGGCGGCACAGAACAGTCTCTTTGGAATATTGGCCTGCTGCAGCAGTTTGATGCCCAGTGGATACATGGCGAAGATCACGACAAACACTACCACACCGCCGTAGGTGAGCAGTGCCGTTGACAGCACCGTAATCCACAGTGCGCGGTTTGGTCCCAGTTTGCGGACCATGGCGAGGGCGATACTGGACGCTGCGTGACTGTCTCCCATGACCCGGCCGAACATGGCGCCAGCCGCGAACAGCAGGAAAAACCTGCCCGCAAAGGTAAATGCGCCCAGTGGGCCGAAGGCGAAGTATTCCCCGAGACCCTCCGCCAGCGGCAGGCCATTGCTGACAATCACTACACCCGCGCTGAGCAACGCCGCGAATACGATATTGATACCGCGCAGGGCCAGCCAGATGAGCAGTGAAAGTGCGACGAGAAGCCCGGCGTAACCGAAAGCGCTGCTGAGAGCCATGCGAGAGGTCCCTTGTTATTATCGTTCGTGTCGCAGTATATCCCCACGCCCGCGCGGGGGGGAGTGTCGGCGTCAGTGGTTCGCGCGGGTGTTCAGGGTGAGGCGAGCATGCCCCAGTCGGAGACGGGGTTCAGGGTGAGCCTGACGTTGTCGATCAGGCGTGTGGAACCCAGCCGTGCGGCCGCGAGAATGGCGATCTCTTCGGTGTTTTCGTTCACCGCACGCAGTGTGCGAGCATCGCGAATGGCGAAGTAGTCCGGTTCGAACCCGGCCTGTAACAGTTGCATGCGGGCGTGGGACTCAAGCTGCAGGAAGTTGTCGAAGCCGCAGGCAACCGCATCGCGACAGCTGACCAGCGTGGCGTGGATCAACGGCGCCAGCTTGCGCTGCTCCTCCGACAGGTAGCCATTGCGCGAGCTCTTCGCCAGGCCGTCGGTATCGCGCGCGGTGGCAACACCTTCAATCTGGATCGGCATGCACAGGTCGGTGACCATCTTGCGGATGATGGTGAGTTGCTGGAAATCCTTTTCGCCGAACACCGCCACATCGGGCTGCACGATGTTGAACAGTTTGCTGACCACGGTGGTCACGCCGGTAAAGTGCCCGGGCCGGCTGCTGCCACACAGCGTTTCCGACAGGTCCGGTACCTGCACCTGGGTCTGCAGTGCCATGCCCTCGGGATACATTTCCTCGACATCGGGCAGAAACAGGTGCTGCACGCCCTCGCTGAACAGCTTTTCCTTGTCGGCGGCCAGCGTGCGCGGGTAAGCGTCGAGGTCCTCGTTGGGGCCAAACTGCAGCGGATTGACGAAGATGCTGACCACAACGATATCGGCGAGGGTGCGCGCGCGGCGCACCAGTTCGAGGTGGCCCTCATGCAGATTGCCCATGGTGGGCACGAAGGCAATGCGCTGGCCCTGTTGGCGGCAGCTCCGCAGGGCGGATTGCAGCGGTGCTATGGCAGTGTACGTTCGCATATCTACATAACCCCCGAAACACGGTAAAGGGTGACGCAAGACCGGAACTAGCTGGTCGTTATGGGCCGCGGATGGTGACCCATCGGCGAGCGGACGGGCAGTATGCCCCAAGCGCACACACCCGGCAATGGATCGAAATCAAAAGTCTGGACGATTTTGTTACCTGGGGAAGCAGGTTGTGGCGGGGGTAACACCGCTGTTACACAGGCCTGTGTTGGTGCGGCATGGCTCAGCTGTAGCTGTGCTCTTCACGCGGGTAGGCACCGGATTTGACGGCCTGCACAAAGGCGGCGAGCGCTTCCTGTATGCTGTTGCTGCCGGCCATGAAATTCTGCACGAAGCGCGCGCTGTGGCTGGAAAGTCCGAGCATGTCGTGCATGACCAGCACCTGCGCGTCCGTGCCTGCGCCGGCTCCGATACCGATCACCGGGATATCCAGCTTGTCGCTGATGTCCGTGGCCAGGTGGGAGGGCACGCATTCCAGCACCAGCAGGCTGGCGCCGGCGTCCTGGATTTCGACCGCATCGGCGAGAATGGACTTGGCTTCCTTGGGGGTCCGCCCCTGTACGCGGAAGCCGCCCAGCGCATTGACTGACTGTGGCGTCAGCCCCAGGTGTGCACAGACCGGTATGCCGCGCTCCACCAGCATGGATATGGTGTCGGAAAGCCAGGTGCCCCCCTCCAGCTTCACCATCTGCGCGCCAGCCTGCATCAGCCGGGTCGCATTGGCCATTGCCTGCGTGGGCGTGCTGTAGCTCATGAACGGCATGTCGGCGATCACCAGTGACTCCGGCGCACCGCGCACCACACATTCCGTGTGGTAGACCATGTGATCCACGGATACCGGGATGGTGCTGTCGTGGCCCTGCAGCACCATGCCCAGTGAGTCGCCCACCAGAATGGTTTCAGCGCCCGCCTCGGATACCAGCCGGGAGAAAGTGGCATCGTACGCGGTGATGCACACAAACTTTTCCCCGGCGGCCTTCATTTTGTCGAGGGTGCTGATGGTGATCTTGCCCATGCGCTGCACTATCCAAAGAACGTGGGATTGAAGTAATGGCGGCCGCTGCGGATGTCCAGCAGGTAGTCGACCAGGTGCCGGTAATCATCCTCGCCCTGGGCGAGGTCGATCTCGCTGGCGTTGACGATAAGTAAAGGAGCTTCATCGTAATACAGAAAAAACTCACTGTACACTTCGTTCAGGCGCTCCAGGTAGTCGCGTTCGATGGCTCTTTCGTGCTCGATACCGCGCTGGTGAATGCGGTCGAGAAGGATGTCCGTGGGTGCCTGCAGGTAGATGACGAGGTCTGGTGTGGGCGGTTCGATACGCAGTTGCTCGTAGACTCGCTGGTACAGCTGGAACTCGTCACTGTCGAGATTGACCCGCGCGAACAGCGGGTCCTTCTCGATCAGGAAATCAGACACCCGGGATTCCGCGAAAATGTCCCCCTGGCGCAGGTCGTTGATTTTCTGCGCGCGCTGAAACAGGAAGAAGAGCTGGGTGGCGAGCGCAGCGTGGCGCTGGTTGCCATAGAAACGTTCGAGGAACGGGTTCTGGTGTGCCTCCTCCAGCAGCATGGGATAGCCAAAGGTTGCCGCCAGGCGGCTTGCCAGGGTGGTTTTGCCAACGCCGATCGGCCCCTCGACGGCAATGTAGCCCGGTGGCGTGCGGCCCTTCAGGTCGACGCCAGTGGTGGGGGTGTCTGTGCTCAAGATCAGGGCTCCCGTGTGTCCTGCAAATGATAGTCCAGCGTGACCGCGCTGCGCGTCAGGCCGGTGGCCGGGCACTGGGCCACCAGGGTAGCCAGCGAGCCGAGCCCGGGCACCACAAGGTCGTCCGGGTAAATATCGAGGAGAGGATAAAGGACGAAGTGACGTTCCGCCATGCCCGGGTGGGGAACCTGTAGCCTCGGCAGGCGGATCTGCCCTGCATCGTACAGCAGGATATCCAGGTCCAGGGTACGTGGTCCCCAGCGTACGCTGCGTTCGCGGCCCTGTGCCTGTTCAATGCCCTGCAGCGCATCGAGCAGGGGGAGTGGGCCCAGCGCTGTGCGCACCGCGAGTACCGCGTTCAGGTAGTCGGGCTGCTGCCCCGGGCCCACTGCGGCACTGGCGTACACGCTGGAACCCGCAGTGATGTGGGTCCCCGGCAGCCTGCGAATGGCATCGACCGCCGTTTGCAGCTGCCGCGGAGGGTTGCCGAGGTTGCTGCCCAGCGCGATACAGGCGTCGGGCATCAGGGCGAGGGCGGGCGCCGTTTGCGCGGGCGCCGCCGGCGCGTACGGCCGCCGCTGTCGTCCCCCGCGTCGCTGGGCGTTTCCAGCATCGGCAGGTTCTGGTTCTCGGGGCGCTCCTGGAATTCGGTCCAGAATTCCCCCACGCCACCGGTGTCCTCTCCGGCCTCCTCACGCAACAGCAGGAAATCGTATGCGGCGCGAAAACGGCGGTTCTGCAGCAGCTCACGTGCCTTGCGGCTGTCGCCCCGCTGCAGGCGAAGCTGGAATTCCCAGATTTCCCGCATGGGCTGGCTGAAGCGCCGCGGAATGGCAATGGTGGCTACCGCGCCGGCGATCACCTGTTGCGCGGCGCTGTGCATGGCCGGCACGGGCGGCTCACCGCGCTCGCGCAGCTGTGCCGCAAGCTGGCTGGTCACCGGCCACAGCAGGGCGGCCAGCAGGAAGGCTGGTGTGACGGGCTTGTCCGCCTTGATTCGCGTATCGGTGCTGCGCATCGCGGCCCTGACCAGCGCCATGGCGGTCGGGTCGCGTCGCAGTGCCTCATCGCTTTCGGGGAACAGATACACCAGCAGGTCGTGCTCCAGCAATGCATCAAAGGTGCGCTCGGCGTAGCCGGACAGGAACAGCTTGAGAAACTCATCGAACAGTCGTGCGGAGGGAATTTCACGCAGCAGGGAGGCGCAGCGGGGGATGGCCGCAGCCGTCTCGCTGTCTACGCCGAATTCCAGCTTGGCGGCGAACCGCGCCACCCGCAGCATCCGCACCGGGTCTTCGCGGAAGCGCTGCTCCGGGTCGCCAATGATGCACACGCTGCGCCGCTCCAGGTCCTGCATGCCGTGCACGTGATCGTAGACGGCGAAGCTGGCGGCGTCGTAGTACAGCGCGTTCACCGTCAGGTCGCGGCGCACGGCGTCCTCTTCCAGCGTGCCGAACACGTTGTCGCGCAGCAGCAGACCCTGCTCGGAGCGGTGAGACGGACCCTTGACCTTGCCTGAGCGCGCTGGTGGCTCGCCATCGTGATGGCCGCGAAACGTGGTGACTTCAATGATTTCGCGGCCCATGCGCACGTGCACGATGCGGAACCGGCGGCCGATGATGCGCGAGCCGCGGAACAGTGCATGCACTTCTTCGGGGGTTGCATCGGTGGCGACATCGAAGTCTTTCGGATGCCCGCCGAGCAGCAGGTCGCGTACGGCGCCACCCACGAGGTAGGCCTCGTGGTCTGCCTGGCGCAGCCTCGCCATGACTTTCAGGGCGCCGTCGCTGATGTTCTTGCGGGATATGCAGTGTTGGTCCCTGGGAATGACCTTCAAGCGGGAGTTGCCTTTTGCGATAGAAAAACAGCGGCCAGTTTAGCACAGGCGAAAAGCTGTGGTCTTCAGGGTTTGAGGGGGCATGCAAGCGACGGGGAAGACAGTTGTCTTCCCCATCCAGGTCACAAGCGAATCGTTATTGTTATGCGGGCGCCGTTGTTCTTATCGCGGCTTTTGAGCCTGGAAATCGAAGGGGAAGAAACCTTCCCCATCCAGGTCCACAGTGTCTCTGTTATTGTTATTGGGGCAAGGGTGTTATTGTTATTGTTGTTGCCGGGCGGAACAATGCAGATGGCGTGCCAGAAAAATAAAAGTTCAATAAAAACAGTGTGTTAATAAAATCCGAAGGAGTTCCCCGGCACACAAAAATTTGTGTTTGTTACGCATCTACTCCGCTGCATGTTACAGCGGGCGATGCGGGTAACGCTCAGGAGCCCGTTTTCCGGCGCCGGGTGGACGCTGCGCCGCTCTTCTTGCGTGGAATCTCAAAGCGCTGGCGGCGTTCCCAGAGGCATTTGCGGCTGATGCCGAGCTTCTGGGCGAGTTCGGTCTCGCTCATCGAATCCTGGTGTTCGAGCACAAAGCGCTGGAAATAGTCCTCCAGCGACAGGTCTTCAGCAGGGTCCGAGGTGATATTGCGCGGGGCATGGTAGGCGTTCTGTATCGCCTGTCCGCCCTGACCCCGAATGCGGTTGACGTTGACCAGTTCCAGGTCGATGCCCAGGGCTTCGTTGTCGATTTCCGCATCTTCTGACAGCACCACAGCGCGCTCGATGGCGTGTTCCAGTTCGCGCACATTGCCCGGCCACTGGTAGGTGGTGATGGCCTGTATCGCTCGCGGCGAGAGCGTCATGTGGCCCTTGCCAAGGCGTTCGGACTGGATTTCCAGCATCCGCTCCGCCAGTTGCAGTATGTCCTTGCCGCGCTCGCGCAGTGCGGGGAGTTGCAGGCGCAGGACATTGATGCGGTAGTAGAGATCCTGTCGGAACAAGCCCTCTGCGGACAGGGCATGCAGGTTGCGGTGCGTGGCGCAGATCAGCCGCACGTTGACCTTGCGCGAGTGTACCGAGCCAATACGGCGGATTTCGCCCTCCTGGATAAAGCGCAGCAGTCGCGCCTGGGCTTCCATGGGCAACTCGCCAATTTCATCGAGAAACAGGGTGCCGCCGTCGGCTGCTTCAATCAGGCCCATGCGGCTGGCGTTGGCCCCGGTGAAGGCGCCCTTTTCATAGCCGAACAGCTCGGATTCAATCAGCGTATCGGGAATCGCCGCACAGTTGACGCAGATAAGGGTCTTGTCGGCGCGCTGGCTGTGCTGGTGCACACTGCGCGCCACCAGTTCCTTGCCGGTTCCGGTTTCCCCCTGCACCAGCACGGTGGAATCCGTGGGGGCCACCTTGCGGATATGCTCGGACAGGGTCACCATCGCGGGGCAGTTGCCGATAATCCCCGTTACCGGGTGACTGCTGTCCGCGCTGGCTGGCGCGGCGTCACCGCGCCGTGTGGGGTGGTCGGCAATGATGCGCTCTACCGCGGCAACCATGTCGCCGTGGTCGAAGGGCTTGGCGATGTAGTCCACCGCGCCCATGCGCATGGAGTCGACCGCCGAGCGCAGGCTCGCGTAGCTGGTCATGATCAGGACAGGGACGTCGCCAGCTTTCTTGATCAGGTCGGTGCCCGGCGCGCCGGGCAGGCGCAGGTCGGAAATGATCAGGTCGAAGTCGGTCAGGGTGTGCTTGGACTCCGCCTCCTGCACCGAGGCCGCTTCGGCAACGCCGTAGCCATTGCGTTCCAGCAGGCGCCGCAATGCCGTGCGAATGACCGACTCGTCCTCTACCACCAGAATCTGTTGCATGCGTTGTTACCTCCTGAACGCAAGCTACACAACATACCCTTGCCGCCTACTTTTTTCCAGTCGGTTCAGGCGCTTGGGTTGTCACCGCGTGTTACACCCTCGTGGGTATCGTAGTGCCCGCGAGGCAGTTGCAGGGTGAATCGTGTGCCCGGCCGCTCGGCGGGCCCGACCGGGCTCTGGATGTGAACAGAGCCCTGCATGTCTTCCATGATGCTGTAGACCAGGGCCAGCCCCAACCCGGTGCCTTCGCCGGGCTCCTTGGTGGTGAAGAAGGGCTCGAAGACCTGGCTCTGCAGAGACGCCGGGATACCGCTGCCCTCGTCCTCGACAGTGATCGCCACGCGCTCCGCCTGCGCAAGGGCGCTGACGGTGACCCTGGCGTCCGCCGGGCTTGCATCACGGGCATTCCCCAGCAGATTCACAAAGACCTGCAGCAGGCGCTGGGCATCGGCGTGCACCAGAATTTCGCGGTGACAGTGGTTCTCGAAGCGCATGGGCCTGGCCTGGTGGTCCAGTTGCAGCAGATGGATGGCCTCGTCCACGCAATCGGCGAGGTTGCAGGGCTCCAGGTGCAGATCGCCGGCGCCGGAACCAACGTGGGAGAAATTGACCAGGGAGTCGACGATACGGCTGATGCGGTCGGTCTGCCGCAGAATGTCCCGCGCCGCACTGCGGACCTCTGCGGGGTCATCCTCGTAGGCGAGATTCTGTGCCAGGCAGGCAATGCCGGTGACCGGATTGCCGATCTCGTGCGCGACGCCGGCGGCCAGGCGCCCGATCGAGGCCAGTCGCTCGCTGTGCAGCAGTTCCTGCTCCAGTCGCTCGTAGTCGGAAATGTCCTCGATCAACACCAGTTGGTCACCGTTGTGTGCACCGCCCGCGCTGGCCTTGTGCAGGCTGACCCAGCGCGTCGCGCCATCTTCCAGCACCACCTCGCGCTTCAACACCGTGTCGGCACCCTCGCTGAGAAATTGCCCGATGACCTGCCCCCAGGGGGGTGGCAGTGACTCCAGCAGAGAGCCGAGCACCGCGCTGGAAGCGATGCCGGTGATGCTTTGCATGCTGCGGTTCCAGAGCAGCAGCTCGCGGTCCGGTGCCAGCGAGCAGACTCCGATAGGCAGGTTGTCCAGTGTTTTCCGGTAGTGCAGGCGCAGGTTGTCGAGCTCTGCGGCGAGGCCTGTGAACTGCCCCCCCGCCCGGTCCAGCCGGCGTTCGATGAGGAACAGGTCCTCGCTGCTGCCGCCGGGGTTGTTGTCGAAGGGGATGCAGCGGCTGACGATGGAATGGGCCACGGCCGGCCCCAGCAGGCCCGACAGGTTGGCTTCGATGCGACCGCGCAGACGGCGCAGCGCGTAGGGCCTTGATTCGTTGTGATCAAACTGCAGCTCGCGCAGGGCCCGTGACACCTCCAGCTGCGCCGTTGCCTCACCCAGTGCCAGCGCAAGCTGCTCGGTGAATTCCTGCGCACTGCGCAGCGTCAGCGTGCGCCGCGGTGAGCGGCTCAACACATCCATGGAGCAGATTTCCGCAGCCACCCGCTCCTCATCCGAGGGTTGGCTGAGCAGTGATACCAGCACGAACAGCGCCACGTTGACGCCGAGTGCGGCAAGGCTCGCTGCGGCCCAGGCGGTGTCGGTGCCTGCAAACCAGCGCTCGGCCAGGGCAGCCATCCAGGCGGGCTGGTCGATCCCCAGCACGGGCAGCAGCAACAGGATGAACCACAGCAGCAGGCCGCCGGCGAGACCGCACACCAGCCCCTTGCGATTGGCGCCGGCCCAGTAGGGCGTGGCGACGATCCCGGGCAGGAAATGCAGCGTGCCGGAGAACGCCACCAGGCCCAGCTGCGCCAGGCTGTGCTTGCCATTGACGGCGACGAAGAAGCCGTAGCCGGCGAGGATCAGCAGCGCAATCAGCGAGCGGCGCAACCATTTCAGCTGGTCGTACAGCGACTGGTCGGTGCGAATCTGCAGCAGTTGCCGGGGCAGAATCAGGTGGTTCAGGCACATGTTGGCGAGTGCCAGTGTGGCGACAATGATCGCGGTACTGGCGGCAGACAGCCCCGCCACGAACGCCAGCGCGGCAAACCCTGGCGACTGCAGGCCGATGCCGATAGCGAGCCCGGTGTAGCCCGCTGGCAGGTCATGCGGCAGCCGCATGCCGGCCCAGGCCAGCGGCAGCACGGGCAGTGCGAGCAACAGCAGGTACAGGGGCAGGCCCCAGCTCGCGGCCCGCAGGTCCTGTGATTCCTTGTTCTCGGCAAAGGCCATGTGGAACAGGTGAGGCATGCACACGGCGCCGGCGAAGAACACCAGCAGCAGCACCCGCGCCGCGTCTCCGGCGACGGGCTGTTGGATCACCGCCTGCGCTGCCGGCGTGGCCGCGAGCCAGGCCTCCAGTCCTGCGAATCCGCCAAACACCTCCTTCACCGCAATGGCCATCATCAGCAGCATGGCGGCCAGCTTCACCAGCGACTCGAAGGCCACCGCGGTCACCAGGCCGATATTGCGCCGCTGCGAGGTGAGGTTGCGGGTGCCGAACAGGATGGCGAAGATGATAATGATGAGGCAGAACATCAGCGCCAGCGTGTCCTGTCGCTGGGCCGCAGGCATCAGCCGGTCCGGTGCGCCGGCAAGGATGTGTATGCTGTCGGCCACGGCCTGTATCTGCAGCGCGAGCAGGGGCATCAGGGTCAGGCACATCGCCAGCGTTACCGCGCCGCCCACGCGGTGACTGCGGAAGCGGAAGGTCAGCACGTCGGCCAGCGAGGCCAGCTGGTACACCCGGCACAGGCGCAGCAGCGGCAGCAGCAGGAGGGTCGCCATGAGAAACATCAGCACCACGCCCGTGTAGTAAAGAAGGAAGCCGTAACCGAAGCGGTAGGCGAGCTCGAAGATGGCATTGCTGGCGATGGCGCAGGCGATCACCGCCAGTGACAGGACATAGGTGGCCGGGTGGTGGGTGATGCGGCGCGGCAGGATGCCGCGGTCCGCGAGGTGCGCCACAAGGAACAGCACCAACAGGTAGCCGACAATGGCGAGCAAAATCTCCGGGAGGCTAAAGCTCATCGGTGTGGCGTCGGAACTGGTTGGACCAGGCGGCAACAATCGCCGCGAGCCAGAGCAGGAACGGCCGGTACCAGCCGGCATCCGCGGCCCACAGCCACTGCTCTATGGCAGGCATGAAGATGAAGGCCAGCCCCATGAGCAGGAGCAGGGCGCGGTTGATGTACATGTAAAGGCCCCGTCGTCGCCGTGGTCATGGATACTACGCAAGCTGCATCGCACGGTAAAGCGCGTGTCAGTGCGTGGCAGCTGCCGACACCACAGGCTGTGCGGGCACCGCCGCAGGTTCCCAGTGTGCCAGGGCAAACGCGAGCAGCGCCTCGACACTGGAGGCATGTGCCGGCGGCGTTGCCTGGCCGAGGGCGGCGAGGGCGGCACGCAGGTTGTGAGCCGGTGCCGTGGCCTCGAGTGCCGGGGCCAGGTTCTGCTTGCTCAGCTTCTGTCCGCTGCGGTCCGTGAGCACCGGGATGTGCGCGTAGCGCGGGGATGCGTAGCCCAGCAGCTGTTGCAGCAAGCGCTGCCGGGGCGTGGAATCGATCAGGTCGGCGCCGCGTACCACGTCGGTAATGCCCTGGGCCGCATCGTCAACGACCACGGCGAGCTGGTAGGCATAGAGCCCGTCCTTGCGTCGCACAACAAAGTCGTGCAGCGTCGCGCCCAGTGGCCAGTCCTGCATTCCTTGCCAGGTGTCCTGCCAGTGAGCCGAGAATGTGGCGGGTACCGCGACGCGCAGGGCATACGGTGAGGCGGGTCTTTCCGGCGCGCCCCCCCGCTGACGGCAGCCCCGCTGATGGCAGCCCCGCCTACAGTCACCCATGGGTCCGAGTTCACGGCGGCTGCAGGCGCAGGCGAACAGGTGTCCGTCCGCCTGCAGCGCGGCGAGCGCGCTGTCGTAGGCGGCACTGCGCTGGCTCTGCCAGAGCACGCTGTCGTCCCAGTGCAGTCCGTGGCGCTGCAGGCAGTGCAGTATCGCATCGGCCGCCCCCGCCTGTTCGCGTGGCGGGTCAATATCTTCAATGCGTAGCAACCAGCGGCCCCCGGCGTGACGCGCCTCCAGCCAGCTGGCGAGGGCGGCGAGCAGCGATCCCAGGTGCAGGGGGCCGGTAGGGGAGGGGGCGAAGCGGCCGCGGTAGGCGCTGTGGCCGGCGGTGGACATGAACTGGATGAAGCGTCGTCAGCGCAGGACGGCCGCTGGCGGCCCGCCTGCTGCGAGCCGCGCGGTGCCTGCGTTCGGGCTGTTAACCCTTTTCCTGCCTTTCCTTGATTTCATCAAGGGTCTTGCAGTCAATGCACAAGGTTGCCGTGGGCCGGGCCTCCAGCCGCTTGATGCCGATTTCCACACCGCAGGCATCGCAGAAGCCGTAGTCATCCTGGTTGATGCGCTCGATCGTGCTGTCGATTTTCTTGATCAGCTTGCGCTCGCGGTCCCGGGTGCGCAGTTCAAGGCTGAATTCCTCTTCCTGCGTGGCGCGGTCAGCGGGGTCCGGGAAGTTGGCGGCCTCGTCTTTCATGTGGCTGACGGTACGATCCACTTCCTGCATCAACTCCGACTTCCAGTTGAGCAGGATGCTGCGAAAATGCTCCAGCTGCTTGTCGCTCATGTACTCTTCGCCGCGCTTCGGCTTGTAGGGCTCGAAGTTCTTGAACTCCGTGCTCGCTGAGGTACTCGCGCTGGCGGTTTTTGCCGGCGCTTTCTTTGCTGCTTTGGGCATGGCTGGGTCCCCATATGGATCGGGTGGTTCGAAAACCCACCGGAGTGGGCACGTCGACGCGGGGCGCCGGCGATTAAGCGCCGAGAAACTACCAGATATCACCTCGCTTCGCCACAAAATTCGCAGCTGCGGGGCGCGTCTGCAGGTGCGACATTCCCGGCGCTAACACCGCGCGCCCGGCGTTGCTAGAATGGGGTCTTTGCCCAGCGTGGGGAGCCAATGACAACACCTTCCAGGGAATTTCGTTTCGCCGATCGCATAGCCGATATCGAGCCATTCCGTGTCGTGGAGGTACTCACACGCGCCTCCGAACTTGCCGCCGCCGGGCGCGACATCGTGCATCTGGCGGCGGGGGCACCGGATTTTGTGACCGCCGCACCCATCGTCGAGGCCGGTCGCCGGGCACTTGCCGATGGGCACACCCATTACTCGCCGTCGGGCGGTTTACCCGCGCTGCGGGAGGCGCTGTCCGCACACTATGCCCGTGACTACGGCCTCGATATCGACCCCCGGCGCATCATGGTGACGCCGGGCGCCTCGGGCGCACTGTTGCTGCTGAGTGCGCTGCTGCTCAACCCCGGTGACGGCATGCTGTTGACCGACCCCGGCTATCCCTGCAACCGGCATTTCATGCGTCTGGTCGAAGGGCGCGGACAGCTGGTGCCGGTGGATGCGACAACCCGGTTTCAACTCACCGGGGCCCTCGCCGCAGCACACTGGCGTGAGAACACCGTGGGCGCGATGGTCGCCTCGCCTGCCAACCCCACCGGCACTTCGCTTTCGCTGGCAGAGCTGGCGGACCTGTCTGCCGCGGTGCGCGCGCGCAACGGCCATCTGATTGTGGATGAGATCTACCACGGTCTGGGCTACGACGGCCCCACGCGCTCGGTGCTGGAGGTGGATCCGGACGCGTTCGTAGTCAACAGCTTTTCCAAGTACTTCGGCATGACCGGGTGGCGGTTGGGATGGCTGGTGGCGCCCGAAGCCGCTGTGCCCGGCCTGGAAAAGCTGGCCCAGAACCTGTTCATTTCCATGTCCACCATGGCCCAGCACGCGGCGCTGGCCTGTTTCCAGCCGGCTACCCGGGAAATTCTCGAGGCGCGGCGGGATATCTTCCGGCAGCGCCGCGACTTTCTGCTGCCTGCGCTGGAGAACCTGGGGCTCACCGTGCCCTGCCGACCTGACGGCGCCTTCTATATTTACGCCGATGCCGCGCGGTTTACCGACGACAGCGAAGCGTTCTGCTGGCGCCTGCTGGAAGAACACGGTATCGCGCTGACGCCGGGTGTCGATTTTGGCCACGTCCGGGCGCGGGAGCATATCCGGTTCTCCTACGCCACCAGCATGGAGCGTCTTGAAGAGGCGGTCGGCCGCCTGTCCCGGGTACTCGGCTAGTGCAGTTTCCGCCGTTGCTGCAGGGCCGCCTGCTGCGGCGCTACAAGCGCTTTCTGGCCGACGTTGAGCTGCCCTCGGGCGAGGTCCTCACCGCACACTGCCCGAACACCGGCGCCATGACCGGTTGCGCGGAGCCGGGTGCGCGGGTCTGGCTGTCGCAATCATCCAATGGCAAGCGCAAGTACCCGCACACCTGGGAACTGGTGGAGACGTCGCGTGGGTTGGCCTGTATTCATTCGGCGCTGGCCAACCGGGTGGTGAGGGCGGCACTGGAGGCCGGGGTTGTGCCCGGCTTCGAGGGCTACCCGGATATCGCGGCGGAAGTGCCCTACGCCGGTGGCAGCCGCGCCGATCTGTTGCTCAGCGGCCCCGCGGGGCGCGTCTTCGTCGAAGTGAAAGCCGTGACCCTGTGTGTCGAGGGTGGGCAGGGCCTGTTTCCCGACGCTGTCAGCGCACGCGGCCGCAAGCACCTCGATGCCCTGCGCGAGGTACTCGACCCGCGCACCCGCAGCGTGCTGCTGTTCTGCGTGTTGCACAGCGGCGTTGTCCGTGTGAGCAGCGCGGGCACTATTGATCCCGGCTACCGCGACGCGCTGCGGGACGCCGTGGCCGCCGGCGTGGAGGTGTTGGCCTGGCAGGCGGATGTATCCCCCCGGGGGCTGGCGCTGGCACGCCCGCTGCCGTTTTCGCTGGACCCACCGGGGTCGCCGCCATGCTGAGTATTGCCCAACTGACCGGTCGCGACGACAGCCATCTGGTCGAGGTCGACAGCGGACACCGGCTGCAGCCTGACGCGGCGGCCGCTTTCCAGCGCCTGCGGGTCGCGGCCCGCGCAGCGGGTTTTGAACTCGCCATTGCCAGCAGCTATCGCTCCTACGCGCGCCAGAGCCTGATCTGGAATGGCAAGGCCCGGGGGGAGCGCCCGGTCCACGATGAGGCGGGCGCCCCGCTCGATATTCGCAACCTGTCGGCGGCGGCGCGTCTGCACGCCATCCTGCGCTTCTCCGCCCTGCCTGGCACCTCGCGTCATCACTGGGGTACGGATCTCGATGTGTACGACGCGAAGGCCGTGCCGGCCGGGTACAGCGTGCAGCTGACGCCGGCCGAAGTGGCACCCGGTGGTCCCTTTGATGCGCTGCATCGCTGGCTCGATGAACGCATGGCCGCGCATGCCTCGGAGGGCTTCTACCGTCCCTACGCACGAGACCGCGGGGGGGTGGCGCCGGAACGCTGGCACCTGAGTTTCGCGCCGCTGTCACGTGAGCTGGCCGGGCGCGTTACCGCCGCGACCCTCTGTGAGTGCTGGGATTGCGCCGCCGAGCCACTGGCCCTGCGCGATGAGGTTGAAGCTGCATTGCCGGCGCTGTTGGCGCGCTATGTTGCCGTCGCGGACAACTGGTGTGAGTGAACCTGGTGTGCCGGGTTAGCGTCTGGCAGGCCGGGGCGCGGCACAGGGCCGGCCCCGGTGATCGCAATGGGATCAGCGGTCGATCTGGCTGGTCTCGTCGAAGTTGCGCACGGCATCGACGATCGCCTTGCGCGCCTCGTCGGCGGTGCCCCAGCCTTCGATCTTCACCCATTTGCCCTGTTCCAGATCCTTGTAGTGCTCGAAGAAATGCTGGATTTGCTGGATCAGCAGCGGGGGCAGATCCGTCGCTTCCTTGATGTCCTTGTAAGCCTTGCTGAGCTTGTCGGTCGGCACCGCAATCAGCTTGGCGTCGCCGCCGGCTTCGTCGGACATGTGCAGGATACCCACGGGGCGGCAGGGGATCACGCAGCCGCTGATCACGGTGTGCGGCGTGTGGACCAGCACGTCCAGCGGGTCGCCATCGTCTGCCAGCGTGTTCGGGATGTAGCCGTAGTTGCAGGGGTAGAACATCGCAGCGGTCATGAAGCGGTCCACCATGATGGCGCCACTGTCGTGGTCAACCTCGTATTTGACCGGGTCTGAATGTGCGGGGACTTCGATGATGACGTTGATTTCATCGGGAATGTTCTTCCCGGCGGGCACGAGGTGCAGGCTCATGGGCTTTCCTGTAGTGAGTGGTTGCTAATTGGGCTGCGGAGTATAGCAGGCTGTGTCTAAACCTTGAACGCCGACTTCAGCTTGCGTGGCACCGGCGTCAGGCGCAGCCGCACATAACGCGGCAAGCCGTTGCGGTAGTCCGGGTAGGCCTCGCCGGCGATCAGGGGCGCGAGGTAGGCCCGCGCCTCGTCGGTAATGCCGAAGCCGTCGCGACTGATGTAGCTTCGGGGCATTTTCTTTTCCCGATTGGCGACCGCCTCCAAGGGTGCTTCGCCGATGTGCCAGCTGTACTTCTTTCCCTTGCCACGCACGATGGCGGGCATGACGGCGTTGCGGCCCTGCAGGGCCAGTTCAACAGCGGCCCGGCCGACGGCGTACGCCTGGTCGAGATCGGTTTGTGAGGCGATGTGGCGGGCGGAGCGCTGCAGGTAGTCGGCGACCGCCCAGTGGTATTTGTAGCCCAGCTCCTGCTTGATCATGTCAGCGAGGGAGGGCGCCAGTCCGCCCAGCTGGCTGTGACCGAAGGCATCGGTGAGCCCCGACTCGGCAAGGAAGCGGCCCTCACGATCCTGCGTGCCTTCCGAGGCGACGATAACGCAGTGACCCCAGCGCTTGACCGTGCGCTGCACCCGCGCGAGGAACTTTGCACGGTCGAACGCCACCTCCGGGAACAGGATGATATGCGGGGCATCGCCCTCCTGCTCCGCGGCCAGGCCCGCGGCGGCGGCGATCCAGCCCGCGTGGCGGCCCATAACCTCCAGAATGAACACCTTGGTCGAGGTTGCACACATGGACGCCACGTCCAGCGCCGCTTCCCGCGTGGAGATGGCGACGTACTTGGCTACCGAGCCAAACCCGGGGCAGGTATCGGTCAGGGGCAGGTCGTTGTCGATGGTCTTGGGAATGTGAATCGCCTGCAGCGGATAGCCCATGGACTGGCTGAGCTGTGACACCTTGAGGCAGGTATCCGCGGAGTCACCGCCGCCGTTATAGAAGAAGTAGCCGATGTTGTGCGCTCGGAACACCTCGATCAGGCGCTCGTACTCGGCGCGGTTTTCTTCCAGGCTCTTGAGTTTGTGTCGACAGGAGCCGAAGGCGCCGGCTGGCGTGCTCAGCAGGCCGCGAATGGCTGTCGGCGTCTCCTTGCTGGTGTCAATCAGGTCCTCGCGCAGTGCGCCGATAATGCCATTGCGGCCAGCGTACACCTTGCCAATCTGTTTGCGGTTTGCCCGCGCGGTTTCGATAACGCCGCAGGCAGAGGCATTGATAACGGCGGTAACACCGCCAGACTGGGCGTAGAAGGCATTTTTGACAGGCATAGTGTGTCCGTAGTGTGGCGCGGGAAGTATCATTTTTTCGTCAGGTCGCGATGATACGGGAAACTGGCGCGCTTGTAGACCGTGCCTGTGACAGTTCCTGACGATGACTGCTGCGGCTGCCGGCTGCGTGCTAAACTGCGCCGCTTTACCAAAGGGAGCAGCGCTTGAGCGGGCACATTCATATTCTGGGTATTTGCGGCACGTTCATGGGGGGTATCGCCTTGTTGGCGCGGGAGCTCGGCTATCGGGTCACCGGTTCCGATGCCAACGTGTATCCGCCGATGAGCACACAGCTGCAGGCCGCGGGCATTGAACTCATGGAGGGCTACGCCCCCGAGCACCTGCAGCCGGCCCCCGACACCGTTGTCGTCGGGAATGCGATGCGTCGCGGCAACCCGGCGGTCGAGTACCTGCTGAACGCAGGGCTGAGCTACACCTCGGGGCCGCAGTGGCTGGCAGAGCACGTGCTGCAGGGGAAATGGGTGCTGGCGGTATCCGGCACCCACGGCAAAACCACCACCAGCAGCCTGCTGGCCTGGATTCTCGAAGACGCCGGCCTGGCCCCGGGCTTTCTCATCGGCGGCGTACCGGCGAACTTCGGCCAGTCGGCGCGCGGCACCGCCGGCAATTTCTTTGTGGTGGAGGCGGATGAATACGACACCGCGTTCTTCGACAAACGCTCCAAGTTCGTTCACTACCGGCCCCGCACGCTGACCATCAACAATCTCGAGTACGATCACGCCGATATCTTTCCCGACCTCGCGGCTATCCAGCGCCAGTTCCATCACCTGCTGCGCTGTGTGCCGGGTGAGGGCCTGGTGATTCACCCCCAGGGCGTGGGCGCGGTCGATGAAACGCTGGCAATGGGGTGTTGGACGCCGACCCAGGCGTTTGCCCTGGCCGAGTCGCCGGACTGGGCAGCGACGCTGCTGGCGGCCGATGGATCGCGTTTCTCGGTGCGCGACCCGTCCGGGGCGACAGAGGAGATTGCCTGGGGATTCCTTGGGCGACACAATGTGGAGAACGCGCTGGCGGCGCTGGCGGCGGCGCGTCATGTCGGTGTGCCGCTGCAGCAGGGTGCGCGGGCAGTATCCGCATTTCGCGGCGTTAAACGCCGGCTGGAACTGCTCGGCGAAGTGGGTGGCGTGACGGTCTACGACGATTTCGCCCACCACCCCACGGCGATTGCGACCACGCTGCAGGGGGTGCGGGCCAGCGCCACCGGGCGCGTGATTGCTGTGGTTGAACCGCGCTCGAATACCATGCGTATCGGTCAACACAGGGACGCCCTGGTCGCATGCACCCGCGATGCCGATGCCGTGTACTGGTTTCAGCCCCCGGGCATGGACTGGTCGCTTGACGCCCTTGCTGCCGAAAGTCCCGTGCCCGCTGCGGTGTCCAGTGATGTGGGCGAACTGGCCAGGCGGGTCGCCCGGGACACGCGACCGGGTGACCGGGTGGTGATAATGAGTAACGGCGGCTTTGGTGGCATCCACCAGCTTCTCCTCGACGAATTAAAGGCGGCAACCTCCTGATGCGCTCACACCCTCTGCTTCACGCCTACGATGCGCTGGTTCTGCGCAGGCCCTGGTTCTCCCTGGGCATGGTAGCACTGCTGCTGGCGCTCAGCGCTTCCCAGCTGGGCAAAATCAAGCTCGATGCCTCCGCCGATTCCTTGATGTTGCAGGGCGATCCGGCACTGGATTTCTTTCGCGAGGTCTCCGCCGAATATGGAGCCGAAGACTTCCTGCTGCTGACCTGGCAACCGGAGGCACCGCTGCTCAGCGACGCTTCGCTGGACCCGCTGCGGCGGATGGCGGACGAGCTGCGGGCGCTGCCGCGCGTGTCCTCGGTGGTGACGGTGTGGGATGTGCCCCTGCTGGAGAGTCCGCCGGTCAGCCTCTCGGACATCACCTCGGGTGACCCCCTGCCCAGTCTCAACGACCCGGCTGTGGATCGCGCGATGGCGCTGGAGGAGTTCACCACCAGCCCCATTTACGCCGAGTTGCTGGCCAGTCGCGCCGGGGACCTGACTGCGGTGCAGGTCAACCTGCAGCGCGACACGCGGTACTTCGACCTGCTGCAGCAGCGTGATGCCCTGCGCGCCAAGGCGGAGGCAGGCACCCTGAGCGCTGCCGAGCAGGAGGCCCTGCACGCCGTTGAGGTCGACTTCAAGGCGCATACGGCGCAAGCACTGGAGCAGCAGAGCGCGTTGGTGCAGTCGGTGCGCAGCATCGCCGACGGGTATCGGCAGCATGCCCGGATCTTCGTCGGCGGGGTGCCGATGATCACCGCGGACATGGTCAGTTTTGTGCGCAGCGACCTGGTGCTGTTCGGCAGCGCGATACTCGGGGTGATGCTGGTTGTGCTGGCTCTGATTTTCCGCCGCGTCCGCTGGACCGTGATTCCGCTGGCCACCTGTATCGCATCAGTGACCGTGATGCTGGGTCTGCTGGGCTGGCTGGACTGGCGCATGACGGTTATCTCGTCGAACTTCGTCGCCGTGTTGCTCATCATCAGCCTGGCGATTGCGATACACCTGGTGGTGCGCTACCGGGAGTTGCACGCGGAGGACCCGGAGGGGGATCTGCACGATCGCGTGCTGCAGACTGTGGCCCTGATGGCGGTGCCCTGCGTTTACACGGGCATCACCACCATTGTGGCGTTCATGTCGCTGGTGGTGTCCGGCATCCAGCCGGTGATCGACTTCGGCTGGATGATGACGGTGGGCATCCTGGTGGCCCTGTTCCTGGCTTTCGTTATGGTGCCCTGCCTGATCGAAGTGTGGCCCAGGGGACGTCCGTTCCGCTTTCGTCAGGAGGGCGAACCCCTGACCCTGCACTTTGCCCGGGCCACGGAGCACTTTGGCAAGACCATCCTGGTGGCCACCGCCGTGGTAATCGGCCTGACTGCCCTCGGCATCTCCCGCCTGCAGGTGGAGAACCGCTTCATCGATTATTTCAAGGAGACCACCGAGATCTACCAGGGCATGGAGCTGCTGGACTCCCGGCTCGGTGGCACCATTCCGCTGGATATCATTTTTTCCGGTCCGGAAGCCGGCGCCCCGCTGCCCGGCCTGGAGGATATGCAGCCGGCTCCCGAGCCGCCGGCGGAGGACGATCCGTTCCTCGATGACGAGATGGCAGATTTCGAGGCGGCCGGCGACCCGGGCGTCGACGAGTGGGGCGATGAGTTTGGCGGCGGCTTCGATGAGTTCAGTGGTGGCGGCGAAAGCTTCACCCCCAGCTACTGGTTCAGCCTGGAAGGCATGCGCCTGCTGGATGCCGCGCACCAGCATGTCGCCCGTCAGGAGGAGACCGGCAAGGTGCTTTCCCTCTCCACGACCTTCGCGGTGGTCAAGGACCTGCTGGGAGAGGATATCGGTAGCGTGGAGCTGGCGCTGGTGCAGAAAAGCCTGCCGGCGGATGTGGCCGAACTGATGGTCGACCCCTACTTTTCCGAAGCGAAGGAGCAGGCGCGGATTACGGTGCGGGTGAAGGAGACCAGTGAGGAACTGCGTCGGGATGCCTTCCTGTCGCGCCTGCACAGCGAACTGGTGGAGGTGACCGGCATGGCGCCGGAGCGCATCCGTTTCACCGGTATGCTGGTGCTCTACAACAACGTGTTGCAGAGCCTGTTCCAGTCACAGATTCTCACCCTCGGTGCGGTCTTTATTGCGATCATGCTGATGTTCCTGCTGCTGTTCCGCTCCCTGTCCCTCGCCTTTATCGCCCTGGCGCCCAATATCGTGGCGGCCGGCATGGTGCTCGGTGTGATGGGGCTTGCCGGCATTCCGCTGGATATCATGACCATTACCATCGCCGCCATCGTGGTGGGCATCGGCGTTGACGACTGCATCCACTATGTACACCGGTTCCAGCGTGAGTTCCCGTTAGACCGCAACTATGTAGCAGCCATGTACCGGTGCCACCGCAGCATCGGCCGTGCCATGTACTACACCACGGTCACCGTGGTGATCGGCTTCTCGATGCTGACGCTGTCCAATTTCAACCCGAGCATCTATTTCGGGCTGCTGACGGTGCTGGCCATGACCGTCGCGGTGATTGGCGCACTGCTGCTGCTGCCGAAACTGATTCTGCTGATGCGCCCGCTGGGGCCCGAGGCCGACACAGCGCCGGTGCCGGGGGGCGGCTGATGCAGTGTCGAGCCGGCTGCGGCGCCTGCTGTGTGGCGCCCTCCATCGTCACCCCGTTTTGGGGCATGCCCCGGGGTAAGCCTGCGGGGGTGGCCTGCGTCCATCTCACGCCGGAGCGTCTCTGCGCGTTGTTCGGGGACCCGAGGCGGCCTGACGTATGCAGCGCCTTTCAGGCCGACATCGCGGTGTGTGGTGACAGCCGTGCGGCCGCGCTGGCCAACCTGGAGCAGCTGGAAATCCTCAGCCGCCCTGACTGAACAGGAGTTCCTGATGTCCGCAACTGAACTGCCCCTCTTTCCGCTCTCCGCGGTGTTGTTGCCCTACGGCAAAATGCCCCTGCAGATTTTCGAGCAGCGCTATCTGGACCTGATTCGAGACTGTATGAAGAGCGGCACCGGCTTTGGTGTGGTCTGGCTGCGCCGGGGCGAGGAGGTGGCGCCCAAGGGGTCCCGCCAGCAGTTGGGCGACCTCGGTACGCTGGCCCGTATCGTTGACTTCGATCAGCTGCCCAACGGCTTGCTCGGGGTGACGATTGAGGGACGTGAGCGCTTTCACCTCAGCGGCACGCGGGTGGCCGCCAATGGCCTGGTGCTGGGTAATGTCGTGTTTGAGCCCATGCCGGAGCCGGCGGCACTCGATCAGGCCTGGCTGTCCCTGAGCGAAATCCTGGAGAACCTGAAGCAGCATCCACATGTGCGCCGGATGGGCCTGGAGATCGACTTCGAAGACGCCTGGCAGGTCGGCTATACCCTCGCCCAGCTGCTGCCGCTGGAGGAGTCGCTCAAGTACGCATTGCTCAACGCCGGCGATATAGCGGCGTTGATGGATCAGCTCGACCTGATCCTGAGCGACATCAGCGGCGAGGGTTGAACCGCGGTCTCTGTTCAGTCCGCTGACAGCTTGCTGAGCAGGGCCTCCGCCTCGGCCTTGCGAGTGGCATCGGCCGCGTCCCTGCCGGGCCGTGGCGCTGCGTTCAACACCCGCTGCAGGTGCGCCTTCGCGCGCTCGGTTTCGCCCTCGCTGACGAGAAACTCGGCGAGAAAGAAATTGCTGTCGATGCCCTCGGGGTTGGCCTCAAGGCCCGCTTCCAGGTATTGCAGGGCTTTTTTGCTGTTGCCAAAACCCACCGGCCAGCCGGGCACGCGGGCGTACAGGGTTCCCAGGCTGACCAGTGCGGCGCCTTCACTCACCGTTGGCTCGATTGCCACAGCGCGCTCAAAATCATCCCGCGCGGCCTTGGCGTAGCCCAGTGCGTCCAGACCACCGATTACACCAGCAAACGATGAGCGCACGATGCCACACCAGGTGAGTGCCTGCGGGTCATCCGGCTGTGCCGCCAGCAGCGTGTCGCAGCGCTCCAGCAGCTCGCCATAGGCGGCTTCCTGCTCCTGTGCGGCCAGCTCGAAGTTGACGTGCTCCCACTGTGTGCGCAGAGCCGCCACTTCCGCCTCCACCGAGCCAAGGCTCGGCAGTGCGGTGACGGCGAGAGCAAGAGCGCCGAACAGTGCGGTGCAGTGTTGTCGGATGTTCATGGCAGTGTGTCTCCATAGTCAGTAGCACTACTATACGAAGAAAACCTTAGCTTAGCCTTAGGGGTTTGCTGTCGGAGGGTTGCGGGGGCAGCGTGTCAATGCGCCAACTCGAGGCCGATGTGGGCCAGTGCCGTCCCCACGCACACCTGGAGCAGCCACAGGCTGGCGATGGCGGCCAGTAGTCCGGCGAGGTAGGTCGGGCGGTGGGGAGCCGCATTCAGCGCCCGTATGCGGTCCCGCGCAGCGTCAGCGGTGTTTTCTGCGCGTCCGTGATTGCCAGTCGCGGCGGGTTTTCCTTCGAGCCGGGCAATGACCCTCGCGACCAGGGTGGCATCGCCGCTGACCTGCAGCGCGGCCCTGTCGCAGGCCATCTCGGTGGCCGTGTGATAGTCGTGCAGCAACTGCTGTCGGAGACTCCCGGGCCAGAGGACAGTGGCGATGGCCAGGGCAGCGCGGCGCAGGTTATCCCTGCGCCGTTGGTGTGCGTATTCATGTGCCAGCACAACCCGCAGCTCCCGGGCGGAAAGGTCGTCCAGCATGCTGCGGGAGACGTACACCTGCGGTCGCCACCAGCCGACGCACCAGGCTGCGGGGGCCGCCCCGTCGATCACCTGGAAGCGTTGCGTGGCGGCGGCCCGTGACAGGGAAAACAAAGTTCTCAAGCGCCGCTGCACACGCCACGCCAGCAGCGCTACGGCGCCACACAGGGCCAGGGCAAGACCGCCGGTCACCGCCGCCACGCCGACGCGCAGGGCAGGGTGTGCCTCCGGCAGTGGTGGATGCGGCGCGCAGTTCAGGCCGTGACAGTGTACGGGTATCAGTGGCGCAGAAAGTGCGGGGTTAAGGACCAGCCAGGTCACCGCGCCTGCCGCAAGCGCTGGCAGTAGCCCCCACAGCAGGCGCAGGTCCGCCGCGCTAGCGGCGGAGACTGCTGCACTACGCCGCTGCAGCGGGGGATAGAGCAGGGCGTGCGTGATCGATGAAAGCGTGAACACGCCGCACCAGATCAGCACCGCGTCCGCCACTGGAGGCAGCAGTTCAGTCATCATCTGCAGCGTTTCCGTCGCCGCCACGCAGTGCCGCAATCGCCGATGCGGTCGCGGCGTCGTCGTCGGCAACATAGCGGGCAAAGCCGGCTATCACGGGTAGCAGGTCGCCACCGGCAATATCCTGCGTGATGTCGCGCAGCAGAATACGGATCAGTTCCTCGCGGTCGATGGTGTGGCGGTAAACGAAGGCGCGCGCCTCTTTCCTGCGGCTCACCAAACCCTTGCGGTGCAGCCGCTCCAGGGTGCTTTGCACGGTGCTCAGCCCAATGTCCGCGGCGGCCATGGCATCCAGTAGCTGCGCCGCCGACAGGCTTTTTCCGTGCCACAGCAGGCTCATCACGGCCAGTTCACGCTCCCCGAGGTGGGGTGCGCGACGCGGGCGAATGCCAAGGTGATGCAGCAGGCTGCGTTTCTGTTCGGTCATGAAAACCGACCTGTTATCGGTGTTGGGGGGCTGTGTTACACAATGCCACTGAATCAGGAAGGAGTGTAGCGTGATCGGGAGCATGACGGAATCCACAGGGTGGCGGGGGCGGGCCAGAGGTGCTGTGCGCTCGGCGGGGGTGCTGCCGGCGCTTCTGCTGGGCCTCAGTCCGGCTGCAGTGGGGCAGACACTGGAGACCGTGACCGTGGAGGGGCGGCGCGTCAGCCTGGTGGGCGAGGCGATAACGGCGTCGGAGGGCATTATCGGCCGCCAGGAGATTGCCCTGCGGCCGCTGCTGCGCACGGGCGAGGTGCTGGAGCTGGTGCCCGGCATGGTGGTCACGCAGCACAGCGGCACAGGCAAGGCGAACCAGTATTTCCTGCGGGGTTTCAACCTTGACCACGGCACTGACTTTGCCACCTTCATCGACGGCATGCCGCTGAACCTGCGTTCCCACGGTCACGGCCAGGGTTATACGGACCTGAATCCGGTGATTCCCGAGGCGCTTGCCACGATTGCCTACAAGAAAGGCCCCTATTACGCGGACGTCGGCGACTTCAGTGGCGCCGGCAGTGCAGACATGCGCACCGTGGACCGGGTGGACGAGGGACTCGCGGAAATCACCTGGGGTGAGGGCGGCTACCAGCGGCTGGTACTGGTGGACAGCCAGCGCGCCGCCGGTGGCGACTGGCTGTATGCCCTGGAGGGCAATCGCTACGACGGCCCCTGGCGAGGCATCGACGAGGACCTGTCGCGTGTGAATCTACTGATTAAGCATACGCGCGAGCTGGCCGGCGGCAGCCTCAGCCTGGCGGCGATGGCCTATGACAACAGCTGGAACAGTGCCGACCAGATTCCGGCCAGAGCTGTCACCCAGGGCATCATTGATGACCTCGGCGTCATCGACGACACCGTCGGCGGAGAATCCAGCCGCTACAGCCTGAGCGCCGGCTGGCGCAGTGCTGCCTGGCAGGCCGAGGCGTGGCTGGTGCGTTACGACCTGAACCTGTGGTCAAACTTTACCTATTTCCTCGATGACCCGGAGCGCGGCGACCAGTTTGAACAGGTCGACGAGCGTCTGCTCTACGGCGGTCGCTTGCGCTACAACCATGCCGCCACCCTTGCCGGGTTGCCCATGACACAAACGTTCGGCGTCGAACTGCGCGTGGATGACATCGATGAGGTGGGCCTCTATCGCAGCGTTGCGCGACAGCGCATCGGGCCAGTGCGCAGCGATGCCGTGGAGGAGTCCAGCCTTGGCCTGTTCTGGGAGCAAAAGCTGCAGTGGACCCAGCGCCTGCGCTCTGTCGTCGGGCTGCGGTACGATCACTTCGACTTCGATGTCAGCAGTGCCATTGAGCGCAACGTCAACGGCGTCGACCTGTCGGCGAATGGCGGCCACGCCAACGATGAGCTCTGGTCGCTCAAGGGCAGCCTGGTGTTCAGCGTGAACGACGCGTGGGAGACCTATGTGTCCGCCGGGCAGGGCTTTCACTCCAATGATGCCCGCGGTACCACCGCGCGTATCGATCCCGCCGATGGCTCAGCCATTGCTGCGGTTGACCCGCTGGTGCGCTCTCTGGGCTACGAGGCCGGAGTGCGGGGTTTCTGGCGCGAGCGCCTGAATACCTCGCTGGCCGTCTGGTACCTGGAGCTGGACAGTGAATTGCTGTTCGTGGGGGACGCGGGCAACACCGAGGCCAGCGGGCGCTCCGAGCGCAACGGGGTGGAACTCACTGCCTACTACGCGCTCTCGGAGGCCTGGACGCTGGATCTTGAATACGCCTGGACCGATGCGCGTTTCGCAGACGCGCCACCCGGAGAGCGGGCCATTCCCGGCGCGGTCGAGCATGTTGCACAGGCGGGCATCAGCCTGGACGATGGTGAGGACTGGTTCGGCAGCCTGCGCCTGCGCTACTTTGGCGAGCGGCCACTGGTGGAGGATGCGAGTGCCACGTCCGATGCCACCTTCTCGGTCAATCTCGGGCTGGGGCGACGCCTGGGTGACTGGACCCTGCGCGCCGATGTGCTGAACCTGCTGGATAGCGATGACCATGACATCGATTACTTCTACGCTTCACGACTGCCCGGGGAAGCGGAGGGTGGCGTCGAGGACCAGCATTACCACGTGCTGGAGCCACGTACTGTGCGTTTGACTGCTGCCTATCGCTTCTAGCGGCCGGTGCGGCCCCGGCGGCCGGCATCCGGCTCATCTTCCAGGGCGGCGCGCAGGGGTTCGAGCCACCGCTCGTAGTGGCGCCAACGCGCCTGTGCGCTGCGGAACAGCGGTTGTCGCACCTGCTCGGAGCTGGGTGTGCGCACCGCCCGGTCCGTGTCGTAGTAGCGCAGGCAGGCCGCTTCGAATTCCAGCCCGAGGAAGTCGAGCATACGTCGAATCTGGCCCTCGAGGTCGTCGAGCACATCCTCGTGCTGGACGCGCAGTACCTTGCCGGGCAGCACGCGGTCCCAGTGATCCATGAGCGCGACATAGTCCCGGTAGTACCTTCCCACATCCGTCAGATCGTAGGTGAATTCCTGGCCAGAGGCGAAGAGCTGGCGGTAATTGCCAAAACAGCAGTCCATGGGGTCGCGACGGGCATCGATGATGCGGGCGTTGGGCAATATGAGGTGAATTAGCCCGATATGGCGGAAATTGTTGGGCATCTTGTCGATGAAAAAGGGTGCGCCCTGGCGATGGATGCGGGTGGCGGCCAGAAATTGCTCGCCGTAATCGCGCAAGGTGGCCCCATCGAGGTTAGCCAGGCGTTCCGGATAGCCGTCGCCCTCGGCACGTGTGCCGTGCCCGTCCAGCCGCTGCGCCAGCGCCGGGATATGATTCAATTCCATGGTGCCATCAATGGCAGAGTGAGAGGACAGTATCTGCTCCAGCAGGGTGGAGCCGGCGCGCGGCATGCCCACAATGAAAATGGGGTCCGGGGCCGGGTGCCCACCACCGCCGCAGGCATCGAGACGTTCCCGGGTGAAGAACGCCTGTTGGCGCCGCAGGCGCCGCGCCATGCGTTCCGGCTGGTAGCCCAGCGTGGCATGCCGCAGGCGGTTGCCCCGCTCGTAGTAAGTCCAGGAGGCATCGTAGTCTGCGCGGTCCTCGCAGGCCTTGCCCAGGGCGAAACAGAGGTGAATCCGGTCTTCCTGCGCCGTGTTGGGCGCCGCCTCGCACGCCATCATCAACTCTCGGTCAGCGTCTGCAAAGCGGAAGGTCTTCAGGTTTGCCAGGCTCCACCAGGCGTCGCCGAAGTCCGGTCGCAGCTGCATGGCGGCGCGATAGGCGGCGATCGCCTGCTCCGCATCGCCGACGGTTTTCAGTGCATGTCCCAGTGTGAGTAGCAGTGACGGTTGGCCGGGGCTTTTTTCGAGCAGCCCGCGCAGGCGCGCGATGCCCTCGTCAAAACGGCCCACGGCGATGAGCTGATTGGCCAGGGTAGCTTCTATGGACGGGTTGCCCGGGAGTTTTTCCTGCAGCGCCTCGGCTGCGGCAAGCGCCTCCGTGAAACGTTGCTGCCGGTAGAGGACATTTACATGGTCCAGGCGCACCAGCAGGTTGGCCGGATTGAACTCGGCGGCGCTTTCCAGCAGAAATGCCGCCTCCTCCAGTTGGCCGTGCTGGACGGCAATGGCGGCGAGCAGGCGCATGCCTTCGGTATGCTGCGGATTGCGTCGCAAAAAGTGGCGGCACAGTGCTTCCGCGCGCTCCAGTCGGCCTTCATGCAGCATACTCTGGCCACTGAGTATCTCGGGCGGGAGTTGTGACAGTGCCCGCACCTGGATGTCGGCCTCACGTGCCAGCTCGCGCCAGGCCGGGTCGGTGCGGGTCAGCCTCGCGATGGCTTTCCAGCTGGCCAGCAGTGCCGGGTTGCGTGACACTGCGTCCCGATAGGCAGACAGCGCCGGCGCTTCATGCTGCAACGCCAGCAGGTTGTGGCCACGCTCCTGATAGAGGCGCGCGTGCCCGGCGTCGATACGCTGCAGCGCTTCCAGCGTTGACAACGCTTCGGTGTGCCTGTGCAGGTAGCGACGCGCCGTGGCCTGCAGATACAGCGCCTCGCTCGACGCGCCAGCGGCAAGTGCTGCGGTGGCAGCCTGCTCCGCGGCAGCAAACTCACCGCGTTGCAGGCAGGCCCTGGCAGCCTCGATGCTCACCTCAGAACAGGTCGTAGGCGAAACGCACACCAAACTCCAGCGGGCGGTTGGTCAGGATCTTGCGAGAGCCATCCTGCGTATTGATGTGTAACTGTGCGCGCTCATCCGTCAGGTTGTTGACGAAAAGCTCTGCACTCCAGGTGTCCTGCCGATAGCCCAGGGTGGCATCGGTGATGACGTAGTCGTCCTGCAGCTCGCGGCGTTGCGGTACATCGATGATCGAGCTGTAGGCCTCGTCGGAGTAGCGTGTGGCCAGCTGCACGTGCGCGGTGCCCTGCAGAACGTCCCACTCATAGCGCCCGCGCAGGCTGAACTGGAACTCCGGTGCCAGCGGCAACTGCGAGCCCACATCGGTCACCGCGAAGGCAAACGCGGGATTCAGGTCGACGATTTCCGTGTCGTTCCAGGAAAAAGCACCGAAGAGACTGAGATTGGCCGTGGCGAGCCACGAGACGTCACCCTCCAGGCCGCGTATCTCTGCATCACCGGCATTGTCCACGATGGTCAGGAAATCGATGTTCTGCGAGTCGATGTGGCCCACCTGCATGCCATCCCACTCGATATAGTAGGCCGCACCGTTGAAGCGCAGACGTCGATCCATGAACTCGCCCTTCCAGCCCAGTTCATAGTTGACCAGTTCGTCCGAGGCATAAATCAGCGGGATGCAGTACTCCGGAGTGCGCGAAACCTTGCAGGGTGCGCTGCCGTCTGCCTGCGGCTGTACCTCGCTGCCTGCCACTGCGCGATTGAAGCCCTGCGGCCGGAAGCCCTCGGACCAGGTCGCGTAGAACATCAGGTCATCGGACTGGCGCCAGCTCAGGGTCAGCCGGTGAATGGTGTCGTCAACCGAGGCGGGCTGGAAATCACCGATGTTCACCACGTAGTCGCGACCACCCGTGACATCGGGGCGCGTCACCACGTCCGGGTTGTTGGCGGCATTGCCGTTTGCGAGGTTTGGTACTGGCCGGTTGCCATATTTGAAGATGGAGAAGCCCTCAAAGCCGGCTTCCAGATCGTAGTAGCGGAAGCCGTAGGCGAGGGTGAAGTCCTGCAGGAAGTCGAAGGCCAGTTCGCCGAACACGGCAATCTGTTCCTCGGGGCGCGTGATGTCGTTGGAGAACTGGGTGGTGGCGCTGCGTTCGTTGGGATCGTTGGCGACCAGCGGGCCGCTGCCGCCATTGAGCTGCCCGGGGTCGGGGGCGTTCCAGTCCGGGTTGCCGTAATTGAAGTCGCCAACGTGCTGCAGCTCGACGTCCTCATAGAACACGCCCCCCTGGAAGCGTATCCAGCGCGCCGGATCGGTGTTGAAGCGCAATTCATGTGTGGTGCGCTCCATCTCGTTGCTGATGGCGGCGAAACCGGCACCGCTGTTGGAGCATTCAATGACGTCGGGGTCGCCAGAAAGCGTGGGGTCGAAGGTGTAACCCACGCCACCGCCGCCATGGTAGCCCGGGGTGTTGTACTCACACATGTAGCCGGCGATGTAGAAGCCCGTGTTGGCGTAGTTGGAATAGTCGATGATCTGGTCGGTTTCGCGTTTCAGGTAGGCGCCCGTGTAGAGAAGCTCCAGTTCCCCGAGCCGCCCCTGCAGGGTCCAGGCCGTCTGCGAGAAGTCTTCGGTGAGGCGGTCCGGGTGATAGCGCTCTACTTCCAGGTCGCCCACTTCCGGGTCGTAATCGAACACGCCATCAGCGTCCAGCTGCTGTTGGTGATGGGTGAGCAGAAGGTCCCAGTCGTGGTTGATCAGGTATTTGACCCCCGCACGGAAGCCCTGGTAGGTGGCGTCGTTGAAGTCCTCCTCGGCCAGCGCATCGTTGTTGCGGGATTCGTACTGCACCCCGTAGGCGCGCCCGGGCTCGGCATAGCTGCCGTCCGCGAACTGGTGCCCGGTGGGATCGCCCCCGCCGGGGGTAAAGACCACGCCGTCGGCAGAGGGCAGTGCGGGGTTGCGCGACGGATCCGGTGTGAACGTGCCGCGCACATTGTCGATGTAGCCGCCCTGGCGATCATTGAAGACCACGACCCGGGCGGCCAGACGGTTCTCGATCAGCGGAAAGTTGAACACGGCACTGGCATTGGCGCTGGGGTCGCCTTCGGGCATGAATGAGGTGCCGGCCTTGAAGGACGCCGAGAATTCGTCGATCACGGGCTTGTTGGTGATCAGGCGAACGGTGCCCGCCTGCGAGCTCGACCCGAAAACGGTACCCTGTGGTCCCGGCAGGACCTCGATACGCTCCATGTCGGCGATATAAACATCCAGATTGCGGCCCCCGGCGGTGACCGGCTGCTCATCCAGATACAGTGCGACGTTGGGGGCACTGCCGTTGGCTTCCTGTATGGTGGTGTTCATGGCCTGAATGGCCGCGCCGCGAATATAGATCTCGTTCTGTCCTGGACCGCGGCCACCGGCGGTGACGTTGGGTAGTGAGGCGATGTAGTCCGCAAAGTCAGTGATGCCCTGTTCTGCGATGGATTGCTCCGTGATGGCGGATACGGCGACCGGAACATCCTGCATGCTGGCGGTGCGCTTGGTGGCGGTTACCACCACCTCCTCAAGTTGCTGCGCCTGCGCCCCTGTCGCGGCGAGTGCTCCGCTCGTGACCGCGGTCATGACCGCTCGGGCCAGCGTGCGGAGTGGTGTGGCTGGCCTGGTGCGGATAGGTGTTGAATGCTGCATGCTGTTCTCCATTGCTGCCGACTTCCCCCTGTGAAAGTATTTAGACAAGTTATATTTAGACAACTAACTATAATACCGGCTTTACGGGGTCGCTTTGAAGTGGGCATTGTTCACATTGTGCGGCCGCAACGCTAAAATCTCCGCAAATACAAAGGTATTTCCATTAATCCAGCGAACCCGCACCGACTGGCAGCGGCGAGCTCTCACCTTGACAAGGTAGCGAATCATTACACAACAAAGTAATAGTCGGAGGCGCCGCGGCGTTCTGGACGTGGATGCCTGGGTATTCTGGCCCTCGCTGTTGCTGCTGGCCGCGCTGGTGGCCACAGCGGCTTTTGCGCCGCAGGCGAGCAGTGACGTGTTTCAGCAACTGCAGGACGCCATCATTCGCTATGCGAGCTGGTATTACGTGCTGGTGGTGGCGGTTATTCTGCTCAGTATCGTGATCCTCAGTGTCACGCGGTTCGGCGACATCAAGCTGGGGCCAGACCACTCTGTGCCGGATTATTCGTTGCCCTCCTGGTTTGCCATGCTGTTTGCTGCCGGCATGGGCATTGGCCTGATGTTCTTCGGGGTTGCCGAGCCGGTGATGCACTTTCTGCAGCCGCCACTGGGCGAGGGGGGCACAGTCGCCGCGGCCCGCCAGGCGATGCAGCTCACTTTCTTCCACTGGGGGCTGCACGCCTGGGGGATCTATGCGATCGTGGCGCTGGTATTGGCTTACTTTGCGTTTCGTCACGCACTGCCGCTGACGCTGCGTTCGGCGTTCTATCCCCTTGTCGGTGAGCGTATCCACGGGCCGTTTGGCGCCGCTGTCGATGTGTTCGCGATCCTCTGTACCAGCTGCGGTATCGCCACCAGCCTGGGTTATGGCGTCCTGCAGATCAACGGTGGCCTCGCCTACCTGACGGACATCGAGGTCAGCAGCGGTGTCCAGGTGGCGCTGATCTGCGGCATCATGGTGTTGGCCGGGATATCCGTGGCACTGGGTCTGGATACGGGCATTCGCCGCCTCTCCGAGTTGAATCTGCTGTTGGCGTTGTTGCTGCTCGGCGGAGTGTTGTTTGCCGGCCCGACCGTGACGCTGCTGCAGTCGAGCATCCAGAGCCTTGGCGTGTATGTGGGTGACCTGGTTGCCAAGACTTTCAATCTCTATGCCTATGAACCCACTGACTGGCTGGGGGGGTGGACCATTTTCTACTGGGGCTGGTGGTTGAGCTGGTCGCCGTTTGTCGGCCTGTTCATTGCGCGTATCTCCCGCGGTCGTACCATCAGGGAGTTTGTGCTCGGTGCCATGATCGTGCCCTGTGGTTTCACCCTGCTATGGATGGGGATCTTTGGCAACAGTGCCATCGAGCTGATTCTCCACGAGGGCCAGGCGGCGCTCGGCGAGGGCGTTTTGGCGAGCCAGTCCCAGGCCCTGTTCCAGTTCCTGGAGTATTTGCCGGGATCCCGCGTGCTGATCATCATGTCGCTGGTGATGGTGGTGGTGTTTTTCGTGACCTCGGCAGACAGTGGGGCGATGGTGCTGAATATGCTCAGCGCCCACGGTCGTGATGATACGCCGGTATTGCAGCGCCTGATCTGGGCAGCCGTCATCGGCGTGATCGCTATCGTATTGCTGCTGGCAGGCGGTCTCGCGGCCTTGCAGACGGCGGCGATTGCGAGTGCATTGCCGTTTTCCGTAGCGTTGCTGGGTGGTATCTGGGGGCTGGCGCGGGCGCTGCGACTGGATGTCGCACAGCGCGACCTGCACAACGTGGTTCCTGTCGTCCAGGAGCCGGGCAGTTGGCGTGGGCGCCTGAACGCACTGCTGGCCCAGCCCGGTGACGCGGAAGTGAATCGTTTTCAGCGCGACATTGTTGCACCGGCACTGCAGCAGTTCGCCGAGGCATTGCGCGAGCGCGGCGTCGGTGCGCGGGTCGATGCAGCCACCGGTGAGCGTGGCCGGGTGGGGTTGACCATTGCCGTTGCGGGTGAGCCCGAGTTTCGCTACGAAGTGGTATGCCGTCCACATGTGTCGTCGTCGGCTACGGTTGGTCAGGAGGCGGACAGGGTGTTTCATCGGGCCGAGGTGCACCTGCACCAGGGCGGGCAGGATTACGACGTCATGGGCTGGTCCCGCGAGCAGATCATTCACGACGCGCTGGGTCATTTCGAGCGCCATCAGCAGTTTTACCGCGCCCTGCACTAGGCCGTTGCTCGGCGTCGAACGCAGCGTTGGTGCATAATGGCCAACCCTGTATTGCCCCGTGCGGAGACCATGGTCCATGTTCGTGAATGATGTTCCCGTGATTGACCTCGCCGCTCCGCGCGGCGCGGTTGTTGCCCAGCTGGCGCAGGCCGCTGCAGATCCGGGATTCTTCCACGTGGTCAACAGCGGCCCGATCGCTGCATTGAAGCTCGATACCCTGGCCAGGGCGGCGGCCTTTTTCGCCTGCGACCCTGCGGTGAAGCGCGCCGTCTCACGCACGCGGGAGAATCCTTTCGGTTATTACGACCGGGAGCTCACCAAAAACCTGCGTGATCGCAAAGAGATTTTCGATTTCGCGCCGGGTGAGGAAACGCCCTGGCCGGTGGAGATGCCCGGCCTGCGCCCTGCACTGACGGCTTTCGCTGCGGAATGTCACTCACTGGCACTGCGCCTCACGGCCCTGCTCTGTGAAGGCTTGGGTCTGTCCCCCGACAGCATGCTGCAGCAACTCGAGCCGGACCACAGCAGCTTTCTGCGTCTGAACCACTACCCGGTTGACGACCTGCTGGCGGGGCAGGGTGTCCCGCCGGGGCCGCTCGGCATCAGTCCGCACACGGACGCCGGTGTGTTGACCGTGCTCCTGCAGGACAGCGTGGCCGGGCTGCAGATGCAGCAGAACGGTGTCTGGGTGGATGTGGTGCCGGTCGCGGACGCGTTGACGATCAACATCGGCGACATGCTGCAGGTGGCGGCCAACGACCGGTACCGGGCGCCGCTGCACCGGGTGCGTGCCAGTGAGGGCCAGTCGCGGCTGAGCATCGCCTACTTCCTCAACCCGGGCTATCACGCGCTGATCGAGCCGCTGCCCGGCCTGGTGTCGCCGGTCTCGCCGGCCTGCTATCGCGCCATCCCGTGGCAGGAGTTTCGCGGGTTGCGTGCGCTGGGCGATTTCGGGGATTACGGTGAGGAAGTGCAGATCAGCCACTACCGGTGTGACGGGGCACCGGCGGTGACGGCGGCGGAACATCCATGATGGATACCTTCACCCGCCGTTATGTGATGTTACTGCTCGCGCTGCTGGCCGCCGTGGCGGTGGCCTGGTGGCTGAACCGTGACGGGCGCGTGGCCGAGATTAATGCGTGGCTCGCCGCAGACCCGGAGTTGGCGGCCTACCCCTATCAGTTTACCGTCCGGGACATTAACAACGGAGTGGCGTTTGTCAGCAGCCCGCGCTCGGCGCAGGTGCCGGTCATGCGTTTCCTGCACAGTGCTTTTCCCGCCCTGCAGGGCAAGGATGTGCAGCACGCGGACATGATGGCGGCCCAGGACAGGCTGGTGGCGCTGCAGTCGCGGGCGGCGGAGCTGGTGCAGACCCATCCGGAGGTCAGTGCGGTGCGCTGGGTGCTGGACGAACGCTGGTTCGACGAGCGAGGTATCAACGTGGCGCCGTGAGGCGCCTGCCCTGACTGGGCGCGCAATGACAATATTGCGGCTGCCGCTTGCAGCCGAAGCAGGCCTTATGCTGTAATGCGAATCATTCGTATTATCAATTAAGGTGTGTTTCTATGTTTCGCCCACGCAATACCCTCGTCCTCGCCACCAGCGGAATCCTCTCATTCGCCGCGCCTGCCGCGCTTGCCGACAGCGAGCCAGCGCTGGAGACCGTGATTGTCACCGGTAAACTGTCGACCTTTGGGGCCACCAAGTCGAATATCCCCATTCTGGAAACCGCACGTTCGGTCGCCGTCATTCCCGCGGAGGAGTTTCTCGAGCGCGGCGCGCTGACGCTGGACGATACCCTCAACTATACCGCCGGCGTGGTGGGCGATACGTTCGGTTTCTCCACCCGGGGAGATTTCCCGCGTGTGCGCGGCCTGGATGTGCCCGAGTACCTGGATAACATCCAGGTACTGTTTGGCAACTACAACAACGCCCGCTCGGACATCTACACCCTGGAGCAGGTGGAAGTGCTGAAAGGGCCGGCGTCCGTGCTGTACGGGCAGGGCTCACCCGGCGGCGTCCTCAATACGGTGAGCAAGCGTGCCGGCCGGGATGCCATGGAGCGGGAACTGGTGCTGGACTACGGCAGCCATGATCGTATACAGGGCGCCGCCGACATCGGCGTGCGCCTCAGCGAGAGCGGTGACTGGAACGGGCGCCTGGTGGCTGTCTACCGCGACAGCGGCACCCAGCTGGATGTGGTGGATGACGACGCCCTGGTGCTGGCGCCGTCCATCACCTACGAGAATGACCGCGCGCGCTACAGTCTGCTGCTGAACTACACCGAGCGCGAGGGTGACACGGCGCACCAGTTCCTGCCGCTGTCGGTCAGCGGCTGCGCAAGTGGCAACGTGAGTATCTCGGAGCCGAATATCTGCGCGGGCAGTACCGGTGAAGAGGTACCCGCTTCGCGCTATGTCGGCGAGCCCGGGTTCAACCGCTATGACACCGAGTCGCTGTCGGTAACGCTGTTTGGCGAGCAGCGCATGAACGACTGGCTGGCACTCGAGGGCACCGCCCGCTACCGCGATAACGAGGCAGACTACCGGCAGACCTGGGTGTCTTTCCTGGGCGCGGGCAATCCGCGCACGGGGCCGGACGGCACGGCGCTGCAGCGCAGCTGGTACGATGCACCCGCGTCCTCCGAGCAGTTCGCGCTGGATGCCCGCGCGCGCCTCGACCTGCAGACCGGCCCTGTCGACCACGAGGTGCTGGTGGGTGTGAACTACCAGGATGTGAGCACCCTGCAGGAAGCCGCGTTTCTCTCCCGACCAACGACGTTCAATGTGCTGCGCCCCGTCTACGGTGCTGACCCGCTGCCTTCAGCCGCTGAGCTGGACGCGGCGCGCAGCCGGCGGAGCAGCGACATCGAGGCCATCGGCTATTACCTGAACACGCAATCCAGCGTGGGTAACTGGGTGTTTACCGCGGGGCTGCGCTACGACGATGTCGATACCGGTAATGGCGCCGTCACCCAGCGCGACGATGCCACCTCCTATGCGGTGGGTGCACTGTACAAGACGGCACTGGGGCTGAACCCGTATATCAGCTATGCGGAATCCTTCCAGCCTGTGGTGGGTACCGACGCGTTGACCAGCGCGCCCCTGCAGCCGCAGGAAGGCGAGCAGACGGAGCTCGGTATCAAGTTCCAGCCGCCGGGTACTCGCAGCTACCTGACTGCGGCCTATTTCGACATCGAGCAGTCGAACCTGCCCAATCCCGCCGCCCTGCCCAATGCCAGTACCCAGCAGGAGGGCGTCGCCACCATCACCGGCTTTGAGGTGCAGGCGCAGACTGTGGTCGGTGATGTGTATCTGGATCTGAGCTACAGCGTGCTGGACACCGAAAGCCCTGACGGAGCGCGATTCCCCAGCATACCGGAGGAGCAGGGTTCGGTCTGGGCCACCTGGCGCCCGGCTGCCGGCGCCCTGAGCGGGTTCAGTGTCGGTGCCGGCCTGCGCATGGCGGGCGGTAATGAGAGCAGTGGCACGGCATTCCTTGCCGCCAACGCGTTCGCACCCACCCCCGTGGTGGTCAGGACCGACGGCTACACGCTGGTGGATGCGATGCTGGCCTACGAATTCGCCCGCGCGTCGGTGTCCCTGAACCTGCGCAACCTGTTGCAGGAGGAGTACTACGGTACCTGCCTGGCCCGCGGCGACTGCTTCCCGGGTGAAGAGCGCACTGTGGTGGCGCGTGTGACTTACCGCTTCTGAGGCTGGCACAGGTGTTGCCCGACGTGCGTCCGGTGATGGGCGCTGCGCGGCAGGCAGCGAGCATTCAGCTGTAGCTGGGCATCCAGCCGCCGCAGTCTTTCCAGCGATTGACGATCTCGCAGAACAGGTCGGCGGTGCGCTCCGCATCGTAGGCCGCGGAGTGCGCTTCGGCGTTGTCGAAGGCGATGCCGGCTTCCTTGCAGGCCTTGGCCAGCACGGTCTGGCCGTAGGCGAGGCCCGCCAGGGTGGCGGTGTCGAAAAACGAGAAGGGGTGAAAGGGATTGCGCTTGATGCTGCAGCGCTCTACGGCCGCATTGACGAACCCGGCGTCGAAGTGTGCGTTGTGACCGACCAGGATGGCGCGGTTGCAGCCCTGGTCGCGAATCTCCTTGCGCACAATGCGGAACAATTCACCGAAGGCGTCCTCTTCGCTCATGGCCTCGCGAAACGGGTGCCAGGGGTCGATGCCGGTGAAGTCCAGTGCGGCCTGTTCGATGTTGGCGCCTTCAAAGGGTTTTACGTTGAAGCTCCAGGTGCGGTGTACCCCGAGGTTGCCGTCCTCATCCATGCGTACAATGGTTGCGGCGATTTCCAGCACGGCATCGGTGGCGGCGACGAAGCCGCCGGTCTCCACATCCACCACCACCGGTAGAAAGCCGCGGAAACGGTCGCAAATGCGATGTTCTCCCTCGTCGCTCAACGGCCTGTGGCCTCGCTGCACACCTGCCACTGTACCGATTCGCCTGCGCGCAGTGGGGTCAGGTGGGTGTCGGCGAGGGGAAGCTGGGTGGGTACGGTCCAGGCGGCCTTGCGCAGGGTGATGCGGTCCGTGTTGCGGGGCAGGCGGTAGAAGTCCGCGCCGAAGTGGCTGGCAAATCCCTCCAGCCGGTCCAGCGCGCCGGCGGCGTCGAAGGCCTCGGCATACAGTTCCAGGGCGGCGTGCGCCGTATAGCAGCCGGCGCAGCCACAGGCGGTTTCTTTGCGCCCGGTGGCGTGGGGCGCCGAGTCGGTGCCGAGAAAGAAGCGTGGGCTGCCGGAGGTGGCGGCGCGCAACAGGGCTTCCTGGTGCGTGTTGCGTTTCAGCACCGGCAGGCAGTAGTAGTGCGGGCGAATGCCGCCCACCAGCATGTCGTTGCGGTTGAGCAGCAGATGGTGCGCGGTGATGGTTGCCGCGACATTGCCCGGTGCCGAGCTGACAAAGTCGACTGCATCGGCGGTGGTGATGTGTTCCAGTACCACGCGCAGGCCTGGGAAGCGCTGCACAATCGGCGCCAGGTGACGATCGATGAACACCTTTTCCCGATCGAAGATATCCACGCTGTGGTCGGTGACCTCGCCGTGGATAAGCAGTGGCAGGTCTGCGTCCTGCATGGCTTCCAGCGTCGGGTACAGGGCGTCCAGTTCAGCGACGCCGGCCTCCGAGTTGGTGGTGGCACCGGCGGGGTACAGTTTTACCGCGTGTACGAAGTCGCTGTCTGCGGCGCGGCGAATTCCCCCAGCGTCCGTGGCATCGGTCAGGTAGAGGGTCATCAGCGGCTCGAAGCGGCGCGGCAGGTCGGCCATGGCGGCGAGGATGCGCTCCCGATAAGCGCTGGCGGCGGCCACCGTGGTCACCGGCGGGGTGAGGTTGGGCATCACGATAGCGCGGCCGAAATAGCGTGCCATGTCGGCACAGGTATGCGCCAGGGCGCTGTCGTCGCGCAGGTGGACGTGCCAGTCATCGGGGCGGAGAAGAGAGAGTTCAGTCACGGCAAACCACGGCAGGAAATGTCAGCGGAGATGGTAACGTAAAGGGCAGGCCACGGGAATACGGGCTGGGAATCCCGCCCTGCCACGCGTAAAATAGGCGTTTTGGCGCCTCAAAGCGGAGCAGTTTATGTCAGATGTGAAAAAGGTGGTTCTGGCCTATTCCGGCGGCCTCGACACTTCGGTGATCGTGCGCTGGCTGCAGGATCACTACGGTTGTGAGGTGGTCACGTTCACCGCCGATATCGGTCAGGGCGAGGAAGTCGCCCCCGCCCGTGCCAAGGCCGAGGCCCTGGGGGTCAAGGAAATCTACATCGACGACCTGCGTGAAGAGTTCGTGCGTGATTTTGTGTTTCCCATGTTCCGCGCCAATACCGTCTACGAAGGTGAGTACCTGCTCGGCACTTCCATCGCGCGCCCCCTGATCGCCAAGCGGTTGATCGAGATTGCCAATGAGACCGGCGCCGATGCCATTTCCCACGGCGCCACCGGCAAGGGCAATGACCAGGTGCGCTTTGAACTGGGTGCCTACGCGCTGAAGCCCGGCATCAAGGTGATTGCGCCCTGGCGGGAGTGGGATCTCACCTCCCGCGAAACGCTCATGGCCTATTGCGAAGAGCGAAATATCCCGGTGGATTACAGCAAGAGCAAAAAGAAGTCGCCCTACTCAATGGACGCCAACCTACTGCATATCTCCTACGAGGGCGGCATTCTGGAAGACCCCTGGTCCGAAGCGGAAGAGGACATGTGGCGCTGGAGCGTGAGCCCGGAAGCGGCGCCGGATACCCCCACCTATATCGAGCTGGATTTTGAGGGCGGCGATATTGTGGCCATCGACGGCGAGCGCCTGAGCCCGGCGACGGTGCTGGAGCGCCTGAATGTTGTCGGCGGCGCGAACGGGATCGGTCGCCTGGACCTGGTGGAAAACCGCTACGTGGGCATGAAGTCCCGCGGCTGCTACGAAACGCCCGGCGGCACCATCATTCTCAAGGCGCACCGTGCCATCGAGTCCCTGACGCTGGACCGCGAGGTCGCGCATCTCAAGGACGACCTGATGCCACGTTATGCCGAAATGATCTACAACGGCTACTGGTGGTCCCCCGAGCGGCGCATGCTGCAGGCCGCGATCGACCAGACCCAGGCCGTTGTGAACGGCAAGGTGCGCCTCAAGCTCTACAAGGGCAACGTGATCCTCGCCGGGCGTCAGTCGGCGGACAGTCTGTTCGACGCCAGCATTGCCACCTTTGAAGACGACGCCGGTGCCTACAACCAGAAAGACGCGGAGGGCTTTATCAAGCTCAACGCGCTGCGCATGCGCATCGCGGCCAACAAGGGGCGCAACCCGGCGTGAGTCCCGTGCGGGGAGAGTTCGTCGCATTGTTGCCGGACACCGACCTCGGCGGCGCTACCCGTCTGGCGGAGTAGTTGCGCGCGCCTGTTTGACTCTGGTGCTCGCCGCAACTCCGGGTTATAAAGCCAGGGGTATCTACCCGCCCTGTGCGGGTGTCTATCTGTCGCGGGTGCCGGTATGCGTGTTTTGCTGTTTTTCCTGATGTCTATGCTGTCCACCACTACGGCCTGGGCCGATGCCGATGCCGGTAGCAGTGGGGCCGCTTATTCGTCCGAGGTGTTCTTGCATGAGGCCGCGCGTGACGATGGCGTCATGACCGCGTCTGTGGTGCTGGATGGTGAAACCCTGTTCCGTGTGCGGGGCATCTCCGCGGCACCGGCGTCTGACCGGGCAGCGAGTATCCGTGAGGCGATAATCAATCTGGCGGATGATCCGACGCTGGACGCCCATGCAGGCGAGGTGGTGAGCGGCGGAGACAGGGTGGTCATCCGCATCGCAGGCCAGCGTATTGCAACGCTGTACCCGGCCGATGCCGCACTCGAGCAGGCCCCACTGGGCGTGCTGGCTGAGGCCAGCATGAACCGGATTGCGAATGCCGTCGTCCGTTACCGCGAAGAGCGCAGTCACCCGCGGCTGCTGGCCAGCACCGGCCTGCTACTGGTCATCACGCTGGCCGCCGGTGTATTGCTGTACGCCGTCAAAGCACTGTTCGGCTGGTTCAACCGCCTGATTGAAAAGGCCGTCAAGAAGCGTATCCAGGACATTGAGCGCGCGTCGCACCGGATTATCGACGCGGCACAGCTCTGGAGCTGGCTGGGTGGCGTGGTGCGCGGTACGCGCGCGCTGGCGCTGGTGGCCATCGTACTCGGCTGGCTGAATGCGTCGCTGGGGTTGTATCCGTGGACGCGCCCCTTCGCCAGCAATCTGTTCCATCTTATTCTCAACCCGCTGCAGAAAATGGGTACAGGGCTGCTGCAGTCGCTACCGGACCTCGTTTTCCTGGTGCTCCTGGTTATCGTGGTTCGTGCCGTGCTGCGCGCCACCAAGGTGTTCTTCGAGCGCGTTGATCGGGGCCGCATTCGCCTCGAGAATTTCGATCGCGACTGGGCCATGCCCACGTATCGCATCATGCGCATTCTGGTTATCGCCTTTGCGCTGGTGGTGGCCTACCCCTACATTCCCGGCTCGGACTCCGAGGCCTTCAAGGGCGTGAGTATATTTCTTGGTGTGGTGTTCTCCATCGGCTCGTCGTCGTTTATCGCCAACATGATTGCTGGCTACAGCCTGACCTATCGCGGCGCATTTCGCGAAGGCGACCGGGTGCGTATCGGTGACCACATGGGCGAAGTGGTGAACGTGCGGGCGCTGAGCACGCAGTTGCGGTCCCCCAAGAACGAGGACGTGAACATTCCCAACTCTGAAGTGCTTGGCTCCACCGTGGTCAACTACAGCAGTTTTGCCCGCGAGAAGGGCGTTATCCTGCACACCGATGTCGGCATCGGTTACGACGCACCCTGGCGGCAGGTGGAGGCCATGTTACTGATGGCGGCGGCGCGCACCGGCGGACTCGAAGCCGACCCCGCGCCCTTCGTGCTGCAAACGCAGATGGGCGATTTCACCGTCATCTACCAGCTCAATGCGTACTGCCGGGATGCCACGCGCATGCTGCAAACCTACAGCGACTTGCACGCGAACATCCAGGACGTGTTCAACGAGCACGGGGTGCAGATCATGTCGCCACACTACGAGCGGGACCCGGAAGTGCCCAAGGTGGTGGCCCCGGAAGACTGGTATCCGGCACCCGCGAGGGCACCGGAGCAGAGCTGAGGCGGGCCATGCCGGCCCGTCGGATCAGCGCAGGCTATAGCGCACCGGCATGGACTTGAGGCCGCCGACGAAAATGGCCTTGACCCACTCGGGTTCGCCGTTGAACTGCATGTCTTTCAGTCGCGGCAGTAACTCCCGGAAGAAACAGCTCACTTCCAGTGCGGCCAGGTGCTGCCCCAGGCACATGTGGGAGCCGTAGCCGAAGGCGAGTTGCTGCTTGGGGTCGCGCAACAGGTCGAGGCGGTTCGGGTGATCAAAGGCTTCCGGGTCGCGGTTGGCGGCCGGGTACCAGAGGGCGATGTTGTCACCGGCGTTGATCTGCTTGCCGTGCAACTCCAGCGACTCGGTAGCAGTGCGTACCATGTGCCGCACCGGTGATACCCAGCGGATAATCTCCTTGGCGGCGCCGATGTCCAGCTCCGGCTGTTCGCGCCACAGTTCAAGCTGGTCGGGATGTTCCAGCAGTGCCTTCATGCCGCCGCCGATCGCCGCGGACGTGGTGTCGTGGCCGGCCGTCGCGGTGATAATGAAGTAGCTGGCCTGGTCGAGCACGTTCATCGGCTCGCCATCCACCTGGGCGTTGGCGAGCACCGTCGCCAGGTCGTCTCGGGGGTTCTTCTTGCGGTCCTCGATGACCTCGCTGAAATAGGCGCCGAAATCGTTCAGCACGTCCAGCCCCGCGGTCTGGCTGTCAGCGCGCTGCAGGGACGGGTCCTGGCTGCCGAACATTTCCTGCGTCAGCTTGAGCATGGTGGCCTCGGACTCGCGTGGCAGGCCGAGGATGGAGAGGATGATGCGCAGCGGAAACAGCAGGGCGATGTCGCGGACGAAGTCGCATTCGCTCCCCATCTCCTGCATCTTGTCGACGAACTCTTTCGACAGCGCTTGCACTTCGGCACGCAGTGATTCGATGCTGCGGGGCAGGAACCACTCCCGGGTGACCTTGCGCAGCTTGAGGTGCTTGGGCCGATCCATGTGAATCAGCGTTTCCAGGCCGTTGCGCGTTCCAAAGCGGTCCAGCAGGGCCTCTTCAAACACCGTTGGAATCAGTACCGTGCGCGGCGCACTGAGGAAGCGGTCGTTCTCGCTGCCGATGCGCTTGATGTCGTCATAGCGCGACAGCGACCAGAAGGGAAGATAGTCGGGGTGTTCCACACGGGCCACGGGGTCGTTGGCCCGCAGATAATCGAACAGCGCGTACATGCTGCGCTCGTCGCCCATGATATGGGCATTGAGTACGTCGGCAGGCTTGAAGGGGGGCATTTGCTGCTGGCTGGCACCGGTCACGTTGAGCTCCTGTTGTTAGCGCAGTTGATGTTTGTGGATGTTGCCGCCTTTCATCACCAGGCCCACATCCAGCAGGCTCCTGATGTCCTCCAGTGGCGAGGCGGTGAGGGCGCGCGCGAATGCGGTTGGCATACAGTGCATGCGGGTGCTCTCCTGTGATGATTTGAAATTCAATGCGCGGCAGTATGCCAAAACACGGGGGGTTCGGAAGGGTCATTTATGGCCACAATACGGTTTGTCGGCCAAATGCACCGTTTACCCCGCGCACGCATGACAGCGGCCGGTGCGCTTGTCACAATCGAACACGAAAAACCTGCTGACGAGCGAGGTCGCGGGCCATGGCCGCATACAGTTCAAGCGTTGCACCAGGTCACTCGGCAATTGCCTGGTTGCCGCGGTGAGGGGGAATGATGGGGTGTTGACGCGCCTGTTCATTTCCCACGGTGGAGGGCCGCTGCCCTTACTCGGCGACCCCGGGCACGCAGAGCTGGTGCTTACCCTGCAGCGCATTGCCCGCGAGTTGCCGCGCCCGCGCGCGATCATTGTTGCAAGTGCGCACTGGGAAGCCGCGCAGCCTGCGGTGACGACAGCCGCTGCCCCCGACCTGTTCTACGATTACTACGGCTTTCCACCGGAATCCTACGCCATTGAGTACCCGGCCCCCGGGCATCCGGCGCTGGCGCAGGAGGTTCTGGCCGCGCTGCAAGGGGCGGGGCTGGTGGCGCGAGGGGATGCCAGCCGTGGTTTTGATCACGGCCTGTTCGTGCCGCTGAAAATCCTCTACCCGGACGCCGATATTCCCTGCATTCAGCTCTCCCTGCTGGCGTCGATGGACCCGGAAGCGCATTTGCGCATGGGGCGAGCGCTGGCGGCGCTGGACGGCGAAGGCGTGCTGCTGATTGGTTCAGGCTCGTCATTTCACAACGTGCAGGCCTTCTTCGGCCAGAGGGAGCCGGCACTCTACACCCGCAACCGTGCCTTTGAAGACTGGCTGGTCGACACACTGGCCGAGGCCCCGCTGGACGATGCGGAGCGCGAGGCGCGCCTGCTGCAGTGGGACAGTGCACCCCACGCCCGTTTCTGCCACCCGCGGGAAGAGCATCTGTTGCCGCTGCTGGTGTGTGCCGGGGTGGCGCCGGGGCCGGCGACGCGGGTCTGGCGATTCGGCGCCATGGGCATGCAGGGCAGTTGTTTTGCCTGGTAGTGTGGGGCAGGGGCAGGTAGGCACGGGGAGGCCGGTATGGTAACGCCTGAGGATATCCTCGCGTTCTGGTTTCAGGAGCTGGAGCCGCGTCAGTGGTGGGCGGTGGATGCCGCGCTGGACACCCGCATCGGCGAACGTTTTCTGCCGACGCTGGAGCAGGCCGCGCGCTGTGAGCTGGCGCCCTGGCGGGCCAGTGCAGCTGGGCGCCTTGCCGAGGTGATTGTGCTGGACCAGTTCTCCCGCAATATCTTTCGCAATACACCGGGTGCCTTTGCGCAGGATCCGCTCGCGCTGGGCCTGGCGCAGGAGGCAGTGGCCGGCGGCGCACTGGCACTGCTCGAGCCGGACCAGCGCAGTTTTCTCCTCATGCCCTACATGCACAGCGAATCACGACTGATCCACGAGGCCGCAGAGCCACTGTTCAAGGCCTGGGCGCCGGCCAACAACCACCACTTCGAGCTGCGGCACAAGGAGATCATCGACCGTTTCGGTCGCTACCCGCACCGCAATGCCATTCTGGGCCGCGAGTCCACGGCCGAGGAGCGGGAGTTCCTCACCCAACCCGGCTCCAGTTTCTAGCGCCCCGCAGGTGCGCTGCCAGCCTTTGTGCAGCGCGCGGCTCAATGGAAGTCACGGGATTGTGTGGGCAGCGACGCCAGCGCACTGCTGTGGTCCTCCAGCGCACCGGCGATGATGTGGGTGACACCGTCCCGGTGTTCCAGCGTGCCTTTTACCAGTAGCAGCCTGCCGTTCATCAGCGCCGCGCGAAAATGCGCCTGGGTGCGCGGCCACACCACGATATTGCTGTTACCGGTTTCATCCTCCAGCGTCAGGAACAACACACCAGAGGCAGTGCCTGGACGCTGGCGGCAGGTGACCAGGCCGGCAATCCGCACAAACCCCCGGTGACTGATGCGGCCCAGGTCCGCATAACGGCTGCAGCGATCAAAGGGCGGCTGCTGCCGCAACAGCGCCAGGGGGTGGGCGCGCAGGGTGAGGCCGGTGGCGCGGTAGTCCGCCAGTACCTCTTCCGCCACCCCTGGCGCGGCCAGCTGCACACCGTCATTGAACCAGGTGCCCGGCTGCCGCTGCTCCTCCTGCAGCAAGGGCCGGGGCTGCTCCAGCGCCATGATCTGCCACTGCGACTGGTGGCGGTTGCCGCTGAGCGAGGCCAGCGCATCGGCATCCGCCAGTGCCTCCATGTCCCCGCGCGTCAGCGCGGCCCGCTGGCGCAGCTGGCTGACCTGCTGAAACGGCGCCGGTCGGCGCGCCTCCATTACGCGCTGGGCAGCGTCACGGCTCAGACCCTTGACCAGCCGCAGCCCCAGCCGTATGGCCGGTTGGCTGCTGCCATCGCTGTCCAGCAGGCGGTGATCCCAGCTGCTGTGGTTTACATCGGCGGGCAACACCGTCACCCCGTGGCGTCGCGCATCCTGCACCAGCTGGGAGGGGGAGTAGAACCCCATCGGCTGGCTGTTCAGCAGGCCGACATAAAACGCAGCGGGGTGGTGGCATTTGAGCCAGGCCGACACCCACGCCAGCAGGGCAAAGCTCGCCGAGTGCGATTCCGGAAAGCCATAGCCGCCAAAGCCCTTGATCTGCTCAAACAGACGGTGAGCAAAATCCTGCGCGTAACCGCGGGCAATCATGCCCTGCACCAGCTTGTGCTCGAAGGTGAGCAACTGGCTGTTCTTGCCCCAGTTGGTGATGGCACGGCGCAGCTGGTCGGCCTCGCCACCTGAGAAGCCGGCGGCGACCATTGCCAGCCGAATCACCTGTTCCTGGAAGATGGGAACCCCCAGTGTGCGGTCCAGCACAGCGCGAATGGCTTCACTGGGGTAAGTGACCGCTTCCAGACCCTGCCGCCTGCGCAAATAGGGGTGCACCATGTCGCCCTGGATGGGGCCTGGGCGCACGATGGCGATCTGGATCACCAAGTCGTAAAAGCTCGCCGGCTTGAGCCGCGGCAGCATGGTCATCTGGGCGCGGGATTCTATCTGGAACACGCCGATGGAATCCGCCTGCTGCAACATGCGCCAGGTGGCTGCATCGTCGCGTGGTATATCGGCGACCCCGCGGATGTGGGGGTGATCGCGTGCGACCAGCGCCAGGCTTTTGCGAATCGCCGAGAGCATGCCCAGGGCGAGGATATCCACCTTCAACAGCCCGAGTGATTCAATGTCCTCTTTGTCCCACTGGATGACCGTGCGCTCCGCCATACTGGCGTTTTCCACCGGCACCATCTGGGAGATGGGCCCTCGACTGATCACAAAGCCGCCCACGTGCTGTGACAGGTGGCGTGGGAAGCCGAGGATCTGCTGCACCAGCGACTGAAACAGCGTCGCCACCTCGCCGTGACTGGCAACGCCCTGCTCCTGGAAGCGCTTGTGCAGGTCGGCGCTGCGGTCCCACCAGGCGAGGGACTTTGCCAGGTCCTCAACGAACACCGCATCCAGGCCCAGTGCCTTGCCCACATCGCGCACCGCGCTGCGTGCGCGATAGGTGATGACCGTAGCGGCGAGTGCTGCACGGCGCCTGCCGTACTTGCTGTAGATGTACTGGATAACCTCCTCACGGCGCTCGTGTTCGAAATCGACGTCGATATCCGGTGGCTCATCCCGTTCGCGAGAAATGAAGCGCTCAAACAGCAGTGACACCGCCTCTGGCGATACCTCGGTAATGAACAGGCAGTAGCACACCACCGAGTTGGCTGCCGAGCCGCGCCCCTGGCACAGAATGCCGCGTTCCCGGGCGAAGCGCACAATGTCGTACACGGTGAGGAAGTAGTACTCGTAGGACAGCTCATCAATAAGCTGCAATTCGTAGTCGATGCGCTGCTGTATGTCCGTGGGTACCCCTCTGGGCCAGCGCAGCGTGCAACCCGCCTCGACCAGCTGGCGCAGGTAGCTGCCCGCACTCTGCCCGGGTGGCACCACTTCCTCCGGATACTCATAGCGCAGCTCGTCCAGGCTGAACTGGCAGCGGCCGGCGATATCCAGCGTGGCGGCGAGCAGGGCGGGCGGGTACAGCTTGGCCAGTTGTTGCGGCCGGCGCAGGTGCTGCTGGCTGTTGGCCAGCCGCCGTCGGCCCAGCTGTGCCACGCTGGTGTTGTGGTAAAGCGCTGTGAACACATCGTGCAGCGGCTTGCGCGACGCAACGTGCATCCGCACCGCGCCGCAGGCAACCATCGGCAGGTTCAGCGTGTGAGCCAACGCGTGCAGACGGCTATAGCGGGCAACCTCGTCGTTGCCCAGCACGTGGGTGACTCCGAGCCAGACCCGCCCCCGGCACAGCCGCGCCAGCTGCTGCCCGTAGCCGAGCTCCGCCGTCGAGGGGTTGCTGCCTGTATCGTCCACGGCGGCGCCTGTGGGCTTCCAGATGATCAGGCAGCGCTTGAGGTGAAAAATGACATCCCGCAGCGCCACCCGGTACTCACCTTTCGGGCTGCGCCGCCGGGCCAGGCTGATCAGGCCGGACAGCTCGCTGTAGGCCGCACGGGAAGGTGCCAGCGCTACCAGCTGCAGCCCCTCCACCAGGTTCAGTTCACTGCCGATAATGAGCTGGATGCCCGCCTGCCTGGCAGCGATGTGAGCCTTTACTACCCCTGCGAGCGAGCATTCATCGGTGATGGCTATGGCCCGATACCCCAGTTCTGCCGCGCGCTCAACCAACTCCTGCGGGTGCGATGCCCCGCGCAGGAAACTGTAACAGGTGAGGGTGTGGAGTTCGGCGTAGGGCATGGGTTACGGACCATCCAGGGGGCTGACCACGCCCATGGCGCCTCGCCGAATCACATGGGTGTAGATCTCGGTGGTACGGACGTCACTGTGACCCAGCAACTTCTGGATGGTACGCAAGTCGTAGCCCTGCTGGAGCAGACGCGTAGCGAAGCTGTGCCGGAAGGTGTGGCATTTGATGGGCTTGTTGATACCCGAAGCTCGCCTGGCCTTACAGAGGGCCTTACGCAATGCGGATTCATGCAGGTGGTGACGCCGCAGGACCCCGGTTCGAGGGTCTTTGCCTATGCCTGTTGAAGGGAACAGGTATTGCCAGGCAAGCTCTTTGGCTGCATTCGGATACTTGCGGGCCAGCGCGTAAGGCATGTAGACATCGCCATAGCCCTCCCTCAGATCCTGCTCGTGTTGACAGGCTACACGCGTGATTTGTTCCTCCAGCAGTGGCTTCAACTGATCCGGGAGTATGGTGGTGCGATCCTTGTCGCCCTTTCCCGCGCGCACGGTGATTGTAGACAGCTCGAAATCAACATCCTTGATGCGCAGCGACAGCATTTCATTGAGCCGCATGCCGGTACCGTAAAGCAGCGCGACCATGGTGCGGTGCAAGCCATGAAGGTGCTCGATAACCAGCATGGCTTCCTGATGACTCAGCACTACAGGTAACCGAGGCTGGACCTTCGCCCGGGAGAAGCTCAGGGCATCAACAGGCACACCCATGAATTTCTTGTAGAAATAGACCAATGCGTTCAGCGCGATATGCTGTGTTGAAGGTGAGCAAGACCTTTCGTTGGCCAATGTGCTAAGAAATTGACTGATATGGGCGTCTGACAGACTGGCAGGGTGCTGCTTGCCGTGGAACAGAATATAGCGCCTGATCCAGTGGATGTAGGTCTTTTCGGTCTTCCAGGCATAACCGGCATCCCGCATGTGACGGCGGACCTGGTCGAGTAGCCTGGGCGGGTTGGCAGAGATGGCGGGTCTGATGTCATCCATGGGTTTTGCGGTCTAATACTGTATGTATATACAGTAGTCGGATGAGGGCGGATTGCAAGGGGCTTTTCACCGGAAGGGCGTGAGGTGGGTGAGGTGATTCTCTGTAACGCCCTGAATATTAATGAATATTTCTTGGCGTGATCGGGCGGATATGATGTCTTGCTAACTTCCAAATGGTCCGCCTAACAGGCGAGGTCAGTGAGGCAGGTATGCCAAGTTGTTGAATTTATGAGCGACGTCACTACCGGCGCCGCACGGCGTGCTGGAGTTAGCAAGCGGGGTGTTATACGGTCCGGTCTTTCTAATAAGCTGTTAAGTGAACAAGGAGATATACCCATGAAGAAAATTATTTCAATTGCATTTGTGATTTCAGTAGCTGCTTTCGCAGGGGAACAAAAAAGCACGGAGTCTGCTATTGAATGGCTTAATCTTATTGATTCAGGGAGCTACGAAAAAAGCTGGAATCAATCTGCGCCATTATTACAAAGTCAGGTAACGAAGGAGCAATGGATTCAAGCAATGAATCAAGTCAGGGCGCCACTTGGTGAAGCAATGTCTCGCGAAGTCAATAGCGCAGATGAGCATACATCGCTTCCGAATGTTCCGGATGGCGATTATGTAGTGATTACGCTGGTCACTAATTTTGAAAACAAGAAAGCGTCAATTGAAACGATTACAGTGAGTAAAATTGGCAATGAATGGAAGGCAGTGGGTTACTTTATTAAATAGTCCACTTAACAAGTCAATGGTGCATCGCCCAGCAAGCTGGGCTGGACAGCCTACGCGTTGCTTCGGCTGCCGCACATTGAGGCGTTATGTGTCCAAGTTACCCATGAAAAGTGGTAAGCAGCGAAAAGCTGAAATAAAAAAATCTAGATTAGAACGAATTGCAAAACGTGATAGCAAGGTAAATCCTTTCAAGGGACCGATACCTGAATGGGCGATTCCGGTTAATCCGGCGGAAGTAGTTCACCATTCAATGTTTCTTGATATACCACTGTTCTATATTGACAAAGAATTTGAGTGCAAAGATTGTGGCACTACCGAAGTTTGGACTGCTCGGCAACAAAAATGGTGGTACGAAATTGCAAAGGGCTACTTTGAAACCACCGCCGTAAGGTGTCGTTCATGTAGAGATCAACGCAAGAACGAAAAAGAAGCTCAAAGAAAGCATATGGAAGAAATGGCAAATAAGAAGCCATATCCAAATGAAGCATTTTTTAAAAACACATAACAAACCAAGCCAGCAGAAAGCGTGGGCAATGGCCTTGAAAAGCAGGCCATTAAGACGCCCACTTTTCTGCTGCTTGGAGCGTTAGGTGGCCTTGCATGGGTGCCAAAGAAGTAGTCGCGTTAGTGGTGCTACTGTTTTCCCTGCTAGCGTTCTCGGTGGGGTCAGCCGCTTTTCACGGTGCGCTTGCATTGACGATTTTTTCGACACCAATTGCGTTGGTTACGCTAATGTTGGGCGCCTGGCGGCTTTCTAGCTTAGCGATATATTTCGGCGGAATGGCCTGGTTAAGCTTGCCCCTTTCAAATCATTTGCAGTGGCGCATTGACTACATATTGTTATTCTCTTTTTTGGTTGGTTGTGTCCTAGGGGCAATATTCTATGCAAATTACCGCCGCACTGTATCGGCCACCTAACAAGTCGCCCAAGTTTGCTCCGGCCCTGCGGGCCTCTGCGGGACGGCGATACAGCGGCCGCCCCTTGGCTTGGCGTTATGCGCTCTGAGGCCTAGGAGAAGTCATGGAAGAAGAAAAATACATTGGCTACATCAAGTACGAGGGCGAGCTTGTTGACGACGGTTTGATGGATGCTCGTCGTCAAGCAAAGTCTCTCTTAGCTTTTGACTCTGCTCTCCGCTATTTCATCACTAAGCAGGCGCCAGATTTTCGAAACCTAGATTTTGAAATTCCTGTGCGCATACGGAAAGGTTCCTGGGAAGCGCTAATTCCAGAAACAGTTGCAGGTTGGGTCCAAGCTGGCCTGGGCGTTGTAGCTACGGCCTACTTCACCAAGGCCGCTCAGAAGATGGCGGAAAAGGACTTTGCAGATTTCGGCATAACCGATCTATTCAAAACCGCGATTGAATCTATCAAATGGTTCGCGCGCATCGGTAAACACATGGGTGATGTTGCCATCCGACAATTCAAAGATGTTCAGTTCTCAGATGACCGAGCGCTGGTCGGAATCGCTAATGCCGAAGGAAAAATCCTCTTTGTACCCAAAGACATCCTTGACCTATATGTTGCAACAAACCCTAGACTTCTAGAAGACCTCGCAGCAAACGTGCAGGCAGGCAGGACGTTGGCAATCGGTTCAGTAAAGAATGGAGAAATTGACGAAGAGATAGTCGGTCCAAATGAGAAAAACATATTCTGTGACGATGATGAAGAAATTGATGATGATGTTCTGTTCCCAGAACTTGTACACGGCGATTATGTTGTACTTGATGGTGAGGTAACTAGAGAAAACAAGACATCAAACTCAATGGGCTTCAAATATAATGAGCACATCCTCACATCTTATCCAGAAACAGGAAGTATTGTTCGATACAAGCCACTGTTATTTCTCAAGTGCAGACTCTTCGGCACTGTCGATCGAATCGACGAGAAAGGACGGATTGGAGCTAGGAGGCCAAAACTGTATTTTTCGAGCCTTGAACCTTTAGAAGACGATACTGGCAACGAGGAACTATTTGAGTGAATGCGCATAACAATTCAAGCCACGCGGACGTCAAAACCGCTGCGCGGTTTCGCCGCCCCTGCTTGAGGCGTTATATTTCGCTATGAGTATTCTGCTAGCAATTGCAGTTATGCTCTATGCCAGCCCTAGTCTGGCTAGTAGCATGATTGATATTTGGGAAATCCCTCAAACTAAAGTTTCCTACGAGATTAATGTACCTGCCCCTTTCGGTCTAACTAGAATCGAAATTGTATATGATGGAAGTGTTGATCAGTATATAGAGGTTGTGAAGGTAGTTTACGATGGTGAAACTTATCAAATCGGTAAAGATCAGTTGTCGTTTGGATTCTCTGCTGGTCTCGATGACAATAGATTTTACTACCGGAAGGGCGATATAGAGAGCGGCAAGCTAACGGAGTTCAATTTTACACTCCATTACGGCGCCCCAATAAAAGTTGAGTGCGGAATTGGTAACTTTGAATACGTTAGGCGGCATAAAAGAATTATAGTACGGCCTCGTTCGGAACTGCAGGTAGCCGATACTAACTGGTATATTAAATCTTGCGAAAAATACACCAAAGCTGAAAAACAGCAGGGAGAAAAATATTAACTTTGACGTGCGGCGAAAATATAACGAGGCGCTGTTGCCGCCATGCCTCGCATGGCTGGGACCAGCTTACGCTGGCCCCAAAGCTAGGCGTTAGCTGACAAGAAGCGATGGCATTCTCCGAAGCCAACTACTACCGTGAGTTCAAGCGAGTTCGAAACCGTTTTCGTCGGCACGCTCCGGTAGACCTAGTACTTCGAGCGATTCGATACGCCAATGGTGGCGAAAATAAATTAGAAAACTGCCGACGTGCCCCGTGGCTGATGATGCTCATGATCAAGTGGGTACTGACGGACGAAAATTTCGGGCATTGTGGACGTCCGAATGCAACAAACCAGCAAACGGACACGTTGTTCCAGGAGGCCTATGAGCTTTCCCGGTGGACGCGAATGCCCAATGAATATGAAAACCTTCACCTATTTATGCGGTCTGTTGCACATCAGCAGTTCATGTTCCAGAAGGACTTTTCATATGCCGACTTCGCTCGGCAGTTTGTGCTGTTCGCTGATCTGGACGATGGGCACCGGCTTAGTCGAGCTTTTTCTGATGCATACGGCCTGGAAATAGAGCAATTTCTGACTCTATCGCTCGGGCTTGTGGGCAAATATCTACGCGGAAATTTCGAACCCGTCAGGCAGCATTGGTTTTCTACTCTGGCAATTCCGGACGCTGCGCGGATTGTGCCTGTCTTTTTCAGCGCCCTCTCGGCAACGCCCGAACAGATGAGGGAATTCCTACTCGAAAACGGAACGAGGCAACGTGCGGCGGATGAATATGTCGAGCAGACCCCACTTACGGCCAAGCCATTTCTCCAAGTTGGCGAAGAATATTGGCCAGTTCACGTCGCCGTGCTGTTTCGAGCGCTTGAACATTACGTATACGACCAATTGAGGGCAATAGACCCTGAGTGGTTTATGCAGTCCTTTGGAAAAATCTTTGAACGGTACGTACACGAAGTTTTGGCACCTATCCACGCTCGCATATACATCGAGGACGAGCTGAAGCGCCTGCGCACTACCCCTGGCAAGGTGGTGGACTTCCTAGCCGATGAGGAGGGCGCAAATATCTTCATCGATGCCAAAGGAGTTGCCGGCACGCACGAAGCTATGGTTACTCACGCGTCTAGAACCCTGCGTAACAGAACCAAAGCCGCTGCATTGAAGGCAGTGGTTCAAGCAAACGAACTTCTTGGCGCAATGGTTGCCGGCGAAATGGCTGAGGGCGGACCTCCGCTGAAGGACCGAAACATTCTATTGGTAGTCACCTACAAAGACCTGCACCTCGGCAACGGAACGACCTTCGAGAAGGCAGTGGCACCTGCTGACATCGCAGAGATATATCAGGGGCGGTCAGCCGCCTCATCCATCCCATTGGATAACATCTACTTTATGGCAATCGATTCCTTTGAAGCGCTTTGCGGTGCCGTAATGTACGGTGAGCTGACTTTCTCGGATGCCATTGCCCAAGCACAGGCCGCAGATAGCGATGCTGCGACTAAAAAGTTTGACTTCCGCCAACATCTACAAGAAATGCAAGTAGCACAAAGGATTCCAGCGGTCGTTCGTGATCGGGTCGAGGAGGCCATGAACAGTTTGGCTGAGGGCTTAGGTGCAGATGTCAGCTAACAAATCGCTGCAGGTGACGTTTGACCCGCCACCCAGTTTTGCTATCGCAAAAACGGGCGTCGCCTCAAACGCACCTGATCTCAGGCGTTACATGCCATTCTGACCTTCGTGCCAATCTATGAGGAAAGGAGGTTCTGAGATGCCATATAGACCGATGCCAAGCTTGCGTCGCAATATTCGAGGAGTCATTTATCCACTTACTGAGGCCATTCGACGACTTTATGGCTGTCGTTCATCTGATGGAGCCTACCCCTTAGGTGCATTTTATCCAGTTAATGTTAGTACTTCCGTTTGGAGTGCTGCCGGAGGAATTTGGTATATACCAGAATCCGAATTCGACCTTAATGAAAGAAACCCGCGGGAAGAATCTGTCTTAGCATTTATGCAGAGCATTTTTACCGGAGAGCCAGTAGAGCTACCAAAGGGCGTTTTAGTCACTTGGGAAAACATTCCAGCATCGGCGGCGGGCTCCCTTCCGCCGGCTCAGGCATGAGTGGGCATGTAACAAGACAGGACTACGGACGCGCTAACAGCGCGCGCCGCAGCCTGCGGCGTTCGGCGTCAAGGAGGCCACGGTGAAGAAGGGGCTTTTTAAGGAAGGTGGACCTCTGGAGGTCAAGAACCTCGGCAATGACCAGTACCATCTGACAATTACGATTCCAAAGGACCGAGACGGCCGCATCGCTCGAGAATGTCCGAATAGCGAATGCTCGCCGGCCTACTTCAAGGTCACGCCGGGCACAGGGATTACCGGCGGACAAGATTCAGCCTTTTGCCCCTACTGTCGGCACGAGGCAGAGCCAAATGATTTCACTACGCAGGAACAGATTCGATACGCCAAGGACATGGCAATACGAGAAGCTCATGGCGGCGTTAACGAGATGGTAAAAGACGCGCTTGGGCTAGATTCACGCGGGAAGAGAAAATTCGGTGGCGGACTTCTTTCCATCGAAATGGATCTCAAACCTAGCCAACCTAAGCCGGTAAGACGACCGTTCGAAGATGAGGTGCGGAGGGATGTTGTTTGTCCACATTGCACCCTCGATCAAACTGTTTTCGGCTTGGCTGCATGGTGCTCTGATTGTGGTGAGGACATATTTCTAACCCACGTATCAGCCGAAATCGCAGTGATCCGCAGGATGCTCAATGATATTGGGCGTCGTGAGCAAGATTTAGGGCGGCGCGTGTCGGCTAAAGACCTCGAAAACTGCCTTGAGGACTCGGTTTCCTTGTTTGAAGCCGCATCAAAAGCCGTGACACGTCGCGCGTTAAAGCAACGTGGGGATGACTCCGAGGCCGTCGAGGTCAATCTCAAGAAAGTTGGCAATTCGTTTCAAAATGTAGATCGATCTAGGGAACAACTAAAGAAGCTGTTTGGCTACGAGCCGACTAATCGTGCAATCTGGGACCGGCTGGGAAGTTCTTTCGAGAAGCGACATCCCGTCACTCACAATCTCGGTGTTGTAGACAAAAAATACTTGGAACGTGCTCAGCA
>TARA_R100000687_G_scaffold77885_3_pt1 | contig 119535 bp, 109 predicted proteins | sample TARA_R100000687 | Tara Oceans TARA_R100000687 (sample SAMEA2622685) | marine metagenome | biome: marine biome (ENVO:00000447); feature: mesopelagic zone (ENVO:00000213); material: "saline water (ENVO:00002010), including plankton (ENVO:xxxxxxxx)" | depth 600 m
GCGTGGGCATTTACCCAGGGCGACGCCAATTGCCTGTCCTTCGCCCACCTGTTCGTCGCCCTCGCCCGTGACGCCGGGCTGGAAGCCCACTACCAGTGGCTGGATGTTCGCCCGCAATGGACGCGTGTCGGTGAAAGGCTGACCATGCGTGTGCACGTCAATGTTATGGTGCGTATGCCCCAGGGCGAGCAGTTCATGGTGGATATTGATCCACTGCAGCCACGTGATGTGGCGGGGTCGCGGCTGCTGGCGGACCGCGAGGCGGCAGCGCTGCACGACAATAACCTGGCCATGGCGGCACTGGCGCAGGGCGATCTTGTTGCGGCTTTTGGGCATGCGGTCAAAGCCCTGCAGTTGAGTGCCGACCTGCCGCTGCTCTGGGTCAACCTGGGGGCGATCTACCGCCAGACCGGACAACTGGATGCGGTGGAGTGGTCGCTGCTGCAGGCGCTTCAGCGTGACAGCAGCGAACGCTCGGCGATGAATAACCTGGCTCTGCTGTACGACAAGGCCGGGCGCACTGCCGAACGCGATGAGTTGCTGGGTCGTATCCAGCGCCATCGGGAGCGCAACCCGTATTTTCACGCCTGGCGGGGTGACCTGGCGGGAGAGCGCGGTGACTGGGAGGAAGCGCTGACGCACTACCGCGAGGCCCTGCGGCTGCAGCCGCAGGACAGCGCGCTGCTCGCGGCAACCGGCATCATCCATTTCAGGCTGCAGCAGTACGCTGCAGCGGAGCGCCTGTTGCAGCAGGCCATTGAGGGCGCCAGCCTGCTCAGTGAGCGCAGCGAGTATGCCGCACAACTGGAGCGGGTTCGTCAGGCCGGGCTGCACTCAGCCGGGCTGCGTTCAGCTGGGCTGCATTCAGCCGGGCTGCGTCAGCCAGCTGGGGAGGCGCCGGGCTCAACCCGGATATAGGCCCGCTTGTGCATCTTGCCGCCGAGGCGCGACAAAGCGTCCAGGGCGCGCATCTGCCAGCCATATTTGCGCCGCAGGGCCGCTAGCGCGCGGTCGATTTCCGCCGGCGAGTCAACGAGAAAGGCGCTCACGTCGTGCCAGTCGCCGGTGAGTCGCCCACTTACGGTGCAGGGCGCGATACGCGCGGTGCTGAAATTGCGGAGGCGCTTGACCTTGCCGGCATCACCTGCAGAAAACAGGTAGTACACATCGCGGTCCGGGGCAAACCACACCGGGGTCGGTACGAACTCGCCACTGCGCTTGCGCGTGGCGAAGCTCAGGTAGGCGCAGTGCTCAAAGGGGTTGGCGTGGGGTTTTTTCATGGGGTTTTCCGCGCAAATGTTGACGGTTCGGGCTTACCGGGCGCAGGATAGCCCGGCACAATAGGTCACCATAACAGAACAGCCAAGGGAAACAGTAGATGCGCACATTCGGATTTGAATCCACAACAGAGGACGTGATAGCGGGGCAGGACCTGACTGGCAGGGTGGCCCTGGTGACGGGCGCCTCCGCCGGGCTGGGGGTGGAAACGGCGCGCACATTGGCTGGCGCAGGTGCCACGGTGTGCCTGTTGGCTCGCGACCGGGACAGGCTCGATGCGGCACTGGCAACCCTGCGGGGAGAGAATCTGCCGGGTCGACTGGAGTCGGCACTGCTCGACCTTGCAGATCTGGACCAGGTCCGGGCGGCGGGGGAGGGCTTGCTGAAAAGCTTCCCGAAGATCGATATTCTGGTTAATAACGCCGGGGTCATGGCCTGCCCCTTCGGCCACACGGCGCAGGGGTTCGAGATGCAGCTGGGCACCAATCATATTGGCCATTTTCTGCTCACGGGGCTGCTGCTGCCGGCGCTCAAGGCTGCCGGGACGGCGCAGCACGCGGCGCGGGTGGTCAACTTGAGTTCCGCGGGCCATCGTTTTTCGGCGATGGATTTCGATGATCCGAATTATGAGCGCCGCCCCTACGACAAATGGCAGTCCTATGGGCAGTCGAAGACCGCCAACGTGCTGTTTTCCGTAGCGCTGGATGCGCGGCTTGCAGACAGCCACGTGCGCGCGTTTGCGGTACACCCCGGAGCGATCAGCACGGAGCTTGGCCGGCACCTGAATCCGGATGACATGGCACAGATCGCCGCCTCCTTCCCCGGTGGCAAAATGGCCTTCAAGTCGGTGCCGCAGGGCGCGGCGACGTCGGTCTGGGCGGCAACCGCGCCGGAACTGGAAGGAAAAGGCGGCCTCTACCTGGAAGACTGCCAGATTGCGCAGGCGGGTGGTGAGGACAGTATGGCCGGGGTGCAACCCTGGGCGACAGACCGGGAGGCTGCCGAGCGTCTCTGGCAGTTGTCACAACAGTGGGTGGAGCAGGAGTTTGCGTGATGATGCAGTTGAAGCGATGGAAGAGGCTCTGTGCGGCGTTCATGGTGACGCTGTGCTTCGGCCTGGCCGCAGCAGCCGCCAGTGCGGATAGCCGAGAGGATATCGAGGCCAAATCCGACAGGGCGCTGGATGAGCTGCGACGCTACTCGCCGGGGGTCAACTCGCTGCTGAGCAAAGCCAGGGGTGTGCTGGTGTTTCCTGACATCGTCAACATGGGCTTCGGCGTAGGCGGGCAGTATGGCGAGGGTGCGTTACTGGTCGATGGCGATCCGGTCGCCTATTACGCCTCCTCGGCCGGCCCCGCTGAGCTGCCACCGGGCGCCACGCGGGCGGCCAAGGTCATCCTGTTCATGACCACGGACGCACTGGTGTCATTCCGCAATACGGTGGGCTGGCAGGTAGGCCTGCACGGCGAGGTCGACCTGGTGCAGACCGCCGGCGGTAACGTCCGCCTGGCGCGGGCCGAGCACCCCGTGCTGGCCCTGAGTTTTTCCGACAAGGGCATCATTGAGGGTGCCGACCTGAACGGCAGCACCATCAACCGCATCGCGCGCTGAACGGTGCTGCTGTGGCGGCCGCGCCGGGCATTGGGTATGCTGCGCGGCTTTCCACCCTGGCACACACGGAGCCCCTTCATGTCTGACCACAGTCCGGTTGTTGCTGTCCTCAATGGTGAGCTGCCCGTTGGCAGCGAGGTGACCGTCAAGGGCTGGCTGCGCAGCAAACGCGATTCCAAGGCCGGTATTTCGTTCCTGTCCATTCACGATGGCACCAGCTTCCACCCGGTGCAGGCCGTAGTGCCCGCGAGCCTGGACAATTACGAGCGTGAGATCATCAAGCTGTCCACTGGTTGCGCAGTCGCGGTCCGTGGCGAGCTGGTGCCCTCGCAGGGGCAGGGGCAGGCGGTGGAGATCCAGGCCAGCGCAGTGCAGGTGCTCGGCTGGGTGGACGACGCTGAAACCTACCCGATTGCCAAGAAACGCCATACCTTCGAGTATTTGCGCACCCAGGCGCACCTGCGTCCTCGCACCAACACCTTCGGCGCCATTACCCGTGTGCGCCACACACTGGCCAATGCGATACACAGCTACTTCCACGACCAGGGGTTCTACTGGGTCAATACACCCATCATCACCGGCAGTGACTGTGAAGGTGCCGGCGAGCTGTTTCGTGTGAGCACGCTGGATTTCGCCAATTTGCCACGCAACCCCGACGGCTCGGTGGACCATCGCGCAGACTTCTTCGCCGGCGACGCATTTCTCACGGTGTCCGGGCAGCTGGAGGTGGAGTCGTACTGTCTCGCGATGAGCAAGGTCTACACCTTCGGTCCCACCTTCCGCGCTGAGAATTCCAATACCAGCCGGCACCTGGCGGAGTTCTGGATGGTGGAGCCCGAAGTGGCCTTTGCCGATCTGCAGGACAACGCAGATCTGGCGGAAGCGCTGCTCAAGCATGTGTTCAGCCGCGTATTGAACGACTGCGAAGACGACATGGCCTTCTTCCAGCAGCGTATCGACAACACGGTCATGGAACGCCTGCGTACGGTGATTGACAGCCCCTTCGAGCGTATCGATTACACCGAGGCGGTAAATATCCTGCAAAACTGCGGCAAGACCTTCGAGTTTCCGGTGACCTGGGGGACGGATCTCGCCTCAGAACACGAGCGCTATTTGGCGGAGACCCACGTCGGGCGGCCAGTGGTGGTGATGAATTACCCGAAGGCCATCAAAGCCTTCTATATGCGCCTGAACGACGACGGTGAAACCGTAGCGGCCATGGACGTGCTGGCCCCTGGCATCGGTGAGATCATCGGTGGCAGCCAGCGCGAAGAACGGCTCGACGTGCTCGACGCGCGCATGGACGCCCAGGTGCGGGAAGAGCTGTGGTGGTATCGCGACCTGCGCCGCTATGGCAGTGTGCCGCACGCCGGTTTTGGCCTGGGCTTCGAGCGCCTGCTCAACTATGTGACGGGTATGGAAAACGTGCGCGATGCGATCCCCTTCCCGCGCACCCCCGGCAACGCTAGTTTTTAGGCGCCCGGCTAGGGGCGCCCGGTTAGGGGCGCCCGGCCAGGGACGCAATCAGCTGGCTGGTGAGCTGGTCGCGGGTTCCTTCGGCGGCTTCAGGCCACTGCCCGGGCGCACCGCAAACAGCGTCTGGTAGCCGTTCTCGACGTCGCAGCCCAGGTAATCCACCTCAATAGTCTGTTCGAGGTGGAAGCGCCGTGTGGTGCTGGTCAGGCTCGCTGTCCACTTGTCGTAGCTGAATTTCTCGGGATCCTTGCGCAGGTCGATAAAGCCCTCCAGGCCGCAGTCCAGCAGGCGCACGCTCATGCCGGAGCTGTTGATGTGCACAATGCGTCCACTGAAGCCGTCGGTTCTTTCACCGGCGATGCGTGCCAGGTATCTGCTGGCCAGCCACCGTTCGGCCTCCTGCGTCGCGGCGCGCACGTTACCCAGGCGCTCCTTCAGCGCGGTTAATTCGGCAGCACTGACCAGCTGTGCCGGCTCACCACGCAGCACCGCCTTGATCTGCAGGTGTACAAGGTAATCAACGTACTTGCGCAGGGGCGAGGTGCAGTTGGTGTAGCACTCCAGGGCCATGCCCATGTGCAGCCCGGCGCGGGTCGACAGCTCTGCACGGGTCAGCAGGCGGTTGATCATGGCCCGCAGTGGTAGCTGGTTCTCGCTGGCGGCGAGGCGCCGCATGATGTCGCGGTATCCCTCGCGCGAGGTCGGGTCCAACCCGGCGACTTCCGGTGCATGCAGGGCAAGGAATTTACGGCATTCCTCGAGTCGGTCGCTGCGAAAGCCCGGGTGGGTGACAAACGGGCCACTGCCATCATGCTCGGCAAGAAAGCGGGCGGCACAGCGGTTGGCGGCGATCATGCACTCTTCAACCAGCTTCTGCGACAGCAGCTTCTCGTGGGGCTCTATCGTCTCAATCTGCTTCTGGTCGTTGAGGATCCAGCGATACTCGCGGCGATCTTCCATCACCAGTTCTTCTGCCTCACGCTGGGCGCGCAGCGCGCGGTACACCTGATAGAGCGCCTCCAGCGGTGTGGCGTGGCTCATGAGGTCGTCGCCGTGACCGTTGAGGTAGCGATCCACGGCGAAGTAGGACAGCTTGGCCCGGGAGCGCACCGTGGCCTCAATAAACTCGAAGGCACCCACGCGGCCGCTGTCACTGACGGATATCCTGCAGACCAGGGCCGCGCGATCATTCCCCTCGGACAGCGCGCAGGTGTCCTGGGCCATCTGCTCGGGCAGCATGGGCAGTACATCGCCGTGGAAATACACGGTGGTGCCGCGTGCCGCAATGTCCTGACGCAGGCTGGAGTCGGCGGGCACCCAGGCACTGGGGTCGGCGATCGCTACATACAGCGTCCAGCCGTCGCTGCTGATGTCGGCGTACAACGCGTCGTCGATATCCTGCGTCTTGGCTGCATCAATCGAGACAAATTCCAGGTCGGTGAGGTCCCTGCGCCGCTCGTCGTCCAGTGGCCGCACGTCAGCAATACGCTTTTCCATGTCGCGCAGCGCCGGTGGACTCCAGCCGGCGGCAAGCCGGTACTTGGCAATACTGTAGAGGTTCTCGATGCCCGGGGTGCTGTCGTTACCCAGCACCTGCAACACCTTGGCCTGCGGCTTGCCGTCCCGGATGGGGTGGCGGAGGATCGCGCAGCGCAGATAGTCGCCCTCACGCACACCGTTGCGGGCGTGTGGCGGTATGAACAGCCAGCGCTTAAGCTGGGGCAGGTCCGGCTGCACGAACAGCGCCTTGCCCTTGCGCACACAGCGGCCGCTGAAGTCGCCCAGCGGGCTGTCGATCAGCTTTTCGATATCGGCGATCAGCTTGTTGTCGCCCGAGGGGCGCACGCAGACGCGAACACGATCGTCCGGGAATGCCTTCAGCATCTCATCCGGCGGCACGAAAATCTCCCGGCCGTCCGCGAGCACGGCAAAGCCGTAGCGGGACTGGGTGCCCTTTATCACCGCGTCGGCGCGCTCTTTCTCGGCCTCCATCTGGGATTTGAGGCCCTTGAGCTGGGCGAGAGAGTCCGGGTTGAGCATCGCGGCAATCGAGTCTTTGGCTGGTGGCTGAACAAGCTGGCTATCCTAGCCGAAAACGGCGGTGCTGTCAGGATTCCCCGGACGTTGACATTGTGGGGCGCAGGGTTTGTAATCGAGGCACGCTTTGGTTTCGCTGTTACCAGGAAGCGCATTTGAGACAACCCGGTTGTTTTCGCTTATCCCCACCCCGGCCCCGGACGCCGGCAGTACGCCCCGCACACCACTCGCCCCCCAGCACTGAATGCCCACCCATGAGGATGTCACTATGGACTCAGGCTCACCCCTGCGCGTCGAAAAAACCCCGCTCAAGGCCGTTGTCAAGAAAACCTACGTGTTGGACACCAACGTCCTGCTGCACGATCCCACGGCGGTAACCGCCTTCAACGAGCACCACGTGGTCATTCCCATGACGGTGCTGGAGGAGCTTGATCACATCAAGGACCGCCATGAGAAAACGGTGAGCCGCGAGGCGCGTATTGCGATCCAGATGATCGACAAGGTCGTTGATACTGCGTCGCCTCAGGCCATACAGGCAGGGGTGCCGATCCCCGGCAGCAACATGGACGGGGTGCCGGGCACTCTGGCCATCTACCCGGACCAGCTGCTCAGTGATGCCAGCGATGTGCCCTACCTCGACGTGACCCAGGATCAGGCCAACGATAACCGCATTATCAACGTGGCCCTGCGGCTGCAGGCGGAAAACCCGGCGGCTTTCGTTTGCCTGGTCACCAAGGACATCAATATGCGCATCAAGGCCAAGGGGTCCGGCCTGGTGCATGTGGAGGACTATCGCCGCGACCGGGTGCTGGATGATATCGACCTGCTGGCGCGCGGCTATGAACACATCCAGGGTGATTTCTGGTCGGATATCTCCGAGGTGGATACCCTGCGCGAAGGCGATTGCACCCTGCACCGCATTCCGCGCCGGTCCCTGCCCGATGTCTACCCGAACATGTTCCTCTATGACGACCAGGCGTTCATCGCGTTCGTCAAGCGTATCGACAGTGAGTACGTGTATCTGCACTGCGACAGCCGCGACAAGTTGATGCACCGTCGCTTCTGGGGGTTGGCGCCGCGGAATCTCGAGCAGGCCATGGCGATGTCGTTACTGGAGAACGACAACGTCGACATGACGGTGATGACTGGCCCGGCCGGCTCGGGCAAGACGCTGCTGGCACTGGCCTATGGTCTGCACGCGATCCTCGAGCAAAAGCGGTTCAGCAAGCTTATCGTGGCGCGCTCAACGCCACCCATCGCCGAGGATATCGGTTTCCTGCCGGGTACTGAGGAGGAGAAGATGGCGCCCTGGCTGGCGGCCTTCGATGACAATCTGGAGATCCTGCACGGTACCGACGAATCCTGCCACGGGAGCATCGCCTATGTGAAAGAGCGCGCCAATATCCAGTTCAAATCGTTGAATTTCATGCGTGGCCGCTCCTTCAACAACGCCTACATCATCATCGACGAAGCCCAGGGGCTCAGCCAGTTCCAGTTGAAGTCGGTAATCAGCCGGGTGGGGGCAGACTCCAAGATTGTGGTGCTGGGGAACCTGGCGCAGATCGACAACAAATACATATCGCCGTTGACCTCCGGGCTGACCTACCTGGTGGAGAAAACCAAGGCATACCCCCACGCGGGCATCATGCACGTGAACGGCATTGTGCGTTCCCGTCTGGCAGCGTTCGCCGAGGAGCAGCTGTAGCGCTGCCCTTCGGGTGCTTTTCTGCTAAGGTACGGGGCGCTGCTCGCACGCAGCGCCCCGTACCTGATCCCGGAATTCATAGCCTATGAACGCTGTTTTCATTCTGCTGCAGTACCTGGTCCCACAGCATGCGTTGTCACGCCTTGTGGGCTGGCTGGCCGAAGTGCGGCACCCGCGCTGGTTGAAGAACGGGATGATCGCCACGTTCATTCGCGCGTTTGGCGTTGACATGAACGAGGCTGAGGAGCGCTACCCGGAGGCCTACGCCAATTTCAATGCCTTTTTTACCCGCCCACTGCGTCCCGGGGCGCGGCCTCTGGCGGCTGCCGGCCTGGTGTGTCCGGCCGACGGCGCGGTAAGCCAGATAGGGCGTATTGAGGAACACAGTCTGCTGCAGGCCAAGGGTCGTCGCTATTCCACCTGGGCGCTGCTGGGCGGGGACGAGGAGCGCGCGGCACAGTTTCGCAACGGTCACTTTGCCACCATCTACCTGTCCCCCCGCGATTATCACCGCGTACACATGCCCATTGAGGGTGAGTTGGTCGCCACCCGCTATGTGCCGGGGAAGCTGTTTTCGGTCAACGGCACGACGGCTGAAGGCGTTGACCGCCTGTTCGCCCGCAATGAACGACTGATCTGCTATTTCGAGACGCCCGCGGGGCCGATGGCGCTAGTGCTGGTGGGCGCCATGATTGTGGCGGGCATCGATACCGTGTGGGAGGGCCAGGTGGCACCGCCACCCCGCGCTGTGCGCGATCGCGACTACCGCAGCCTGCCAACGTCGGTGCGGCTTGCACAAGGCGAGGAGATGGGGCGCTTCAAACTGGGCTCGACGGTCATCCTCCTGTTCCCGGAGGGCGCCGTGGAGTGGGACCCCGCGCTGCAGGCGGGCAGTGCCACCCGGCTCGGCCAGCCGCTGGGCAGCCTGTCGCAGGGCGCAGGCGCTCACTCGGGCTGATTGAGGCTCTCCACAATGTGCCGGTAGCTGTCCAGCCGGGCCGGGCTGATCGCGCCCCTGGCCGCCGCTTCCAGGATCGCGCAGCCCGGCTCATGTTTGTGGCAGCAATCGCGAAAGCGGCAGTGCCCGAGCAGGGGGCGAAATTCCCGAAAACCGTATTCAACCTGCTCACGTTGCATGTGCCACAGGCCGAATTCGCGAATGCCCGGTGAATCGATCAGGCTGCCTCCCCCCGGCAGGTGAAACAGCTGTGCGGTGGTCGTGGTGTGGGTGCCTTTCTGGCGCAGTGCGGACAGCTCGCCGACCCGTAGCTCCGCACCGGGCAGCAGTGTATTGACCAGGGACGACTTGCCAACCCCCGATTGCCCAACAAACACGCTGACACGCGCTTGCAGGGCTTGCCGAAGCTGGGCCAGGCTGCCGCTTTGGCTGCTGACTTCCAGCACCCGGTACCCCAGCGTCGGGTAGATGGCGAGCAGTGCGTCCAGGCGCGCGCGAAGGTCGGCGTCCTGCGCCAGGAGGTCACATTTGTTCAGCACCAGCACCGGTTCGATACCGACGACCTCGGCGGCGACCAGGTAGCGGTCGATAAGGTTTGCATGAGGCTCCGGCAGCGGTGCGATCACCACCAGTATCTGGTCGATGTTGGCGGCGATGGCTTTCAGCTTGCCGTAGGGGTCTGGCCGGCGCAGCTCACTATGACGCGGCTCGCGCGCCACCACAACGCCGGTGCTGTCACCGGGGCACCAGGTCACCCGATCTCCGGTGACCAGGCCATCCAGATTGGCGCGCAGGTGGCAGCGCTGGCTGTGCCCGGTGTCATCCTCGATGTCCACCTGGGTGCCGTAGTGAGCGATCACCAGCCCGCTCTGCTCCGGCCCCAGTTCGCCTGCCCCAAGCGCTTCGTCCGCCCTGGCGTCCCGTCGCTGTGCACGCGCCGTGCGCTCCTCCTGGATCCTGCGGATGCGGAAACTCTGCTGGCGACTCAGTTTGCGTTTGCTCATGGCGCCATTATTGGTGCCCGACGTGGCGCTGTACAGGCAATTTGTTACACTGCCCGGCGGCGCGTAAAGCAACAGGATGTGAGGGTATGCAGCAGCAGGGGAACCTGATCTGGGTGGATCTGGAAATGACTGGCCTGGACCCGGAGCGGGACGTGATCATCGAGATGGCGACGATTGTCACCGACAGTGCGTTGCACACCCTTGCCGAGGGGCCGGTGATCGCCGTGCATCAGCCCGATTCCGTGCTGGCGCAAATGGACGAGTGGAACACGACCCACCACACGCGTTCCGGCCTGGTGGAGCGCGTCCGCAACAGTCGCATCGACGCCGCCGCCGCGGAGGCGGAAACTCTCGCCTTCCTCGCGGAGTGGGTTCCAGCCGGCAGCTCCCCCATGTGCGGCAATACCATCTGCCAGGATCGACGTTTCCTGGCGCGACACATGCCGCAGCTGGAGGCCTTTTTCCACTACCGCAACCTGGATGTCAGCACCCTGAAAATACTCATGCGCCTGTGGCGGCCCGAGCTGGAAGCGGGGGTGGTCAAGGCCGGGAGTCACCAGGCGCTGGACGATATTCGTGAATCGGTTGCCGAGCTGCGCTACTACCGGGAGCATTTCCTGCGCGCGCCCTGAGCGTGTCCAGCGCCCACTGCACATGTTCGCGGACCAGCGCTGAAGGGTGTGCAAGGCGGGATGCCAGTGCCGCCATGGCGCGCGGAGTCGCCGGGCCGTTGCCCAGGCCCACGGCCAGGTTGCGCAACCACTGCTCGTGTCCGATGCGGCGCAGCGCGGAGCCCTCCGTGCGTGCCAGGAAGGTCGCCTCGTCCCAGAGAAACAGTGCCACCAGTTCACTGTCCTGCAGCGCGTGGCGCGGCTGGAAGTCTGCCTCTTCGCTGTGCCGCGCGAACTTGTTCCAGGGGCAGACCAGCTGGCAGTCATCGCAGCCGAATACCCGGTTGCCCATGAGGGGACGAAGCTCGGGGTCGATGCTGCCGCGGTGCTCGATGGTCAGGTAGGAGATACAGCGGCGCGCATCCAGCGTGTAGGGAGCAGTGAATGCCCGGGTCGGGCAGATGTCGAGGCAGGCGGTACAGCTGCCGCAGTGCTTGCTCGCCTGCGGCGGATCCGGGTTCAGGGGCAGGTCGGTGTAGATTTCTCCGAGGAAGAACCAGGAGCCTGCGCGCTCGTTGATCAACAGCGTATTTTTTGCCAGCCAGCCCATCCCTGCGCGCTCTGCGAGGGCACGCTCCAGCACGGGTGCGCTGTCCACGAAAGCGCGGTACTGCCCCGCTGCCGCGGCGCCCTCGATCAGCTCCGCGAGTCGCGCCAGCCGCTTGCGCACCAGTTTGTGGTAGTCCCGTCCCAGTGCGTAGCGTGATATGTAGGCCTTTTCCGTGGATGCAAGCACCTGCAGCGGCCGGGTGTCTGCAGCGAGATAGTCCATGCGCACGGTAATGACCCGGAAGGTACCGGGTACCAGCTCCGCGGGCCGCGCGCGGCGCAGCCCGTGTCGCGCCATGTACTCCATGCTGCCGTGATAGCCAGCATCCAGCCACTTCTGCAGGTAAGGCTCGTGGGCAGTGAGGTCGATGTCGCTCACCGCCCACTGACTGAACCCCAGCTCCCGGGTCCAGGTGTCGATGCGCTGGCGCAGCGCGCTCTCCTGCTGTGGGGTCAGTGTCGGTGCCATCGGGCTTTGCTGTGCATAGGGCTGGGCCGGGCAGGGAAAGCTGCCTATAATCCGCGGGTTTGCGGGCGTATTCCGGGCTCGCCAGTGTAGCAGCGCGAGGTTGGTTTTGGCGACGTCAGTCAGGCAGGGTTTCAACGCCTCGGAGCACGAAGGTTTGTACAGTGCCAGCGAGACGCGCGCGCTGGATCAGTGGGCGATTGAGCGCGCTGGCATCGAAGGCGCGGTACTGATGTCCCGGGCGGCCGCTGCGGCCCTGCGCCAGCTCCTGCTGCGTTGGCCCCAGCCTGCCTTGCTGCAGGTGCTCTGCGGCACCGGGAACAATGGCGGCGATGGCTATCTGCTGGCCGATCAGGCCCGTCGCCGCAACATACCGGTGCGGGTGCTGCAGGTGGGAGACCCGGCGAAAATCCGCGGCGACGCGTTGCGCGCCCGCGAGCAGGCGCTGGCCAATGGCGTGCCCGTAGCGCCGTTTACCGGCAATGCGCTGGAGGCCGAGGGTGTACTGGTCGATGCCCTGCTTGGCACCGGTCTGGGAGGCGATGTTCGCGAGCCCTTCGCCGCCGCGATCGACGCGCTGAACCGTGCAGGCCAGCCGGTAGTGGCCCTGGATATACCCTCCGGGCTCTGCGCCGATACCGGGCGCGTGCTCGGCACGGCGGTGCGCGCCCACCTCACGGTCACCTTCATTGCCCGCAAGCGCGGTCTGTTCACTCTGCACGGCCCCGATTGCAGCGGCCAGCTCGAGTACGCTGATCTCGCGCTGCCCACAGAGGCACTGCAGTCGGTAGCGCCGGCCTGGCGCCGCCTCGATCTGCAGCGCCTGCTCAGCGCATGGCCGCAACGCCCCGCGGCCAGCCACAAGGGTGATTACGGCACGGTGCTGGTGGTGGGCGGCGATTACGGCTTTCCCGGCGCGGTGGCACTGGCCGCAGAAGCCGCACTGCGCTGCGGCGCAGGTCTGGTACGGGTGGCGACGCGGCCAGAGCATCTGACCGCAATCGTCGCGCGCACACCGGAAGCGATGGTCAGCGCGGTGCGCTCAGGGCAGGAACTGCAGCCGCTGTTGGCCGGCGCGGATGTTATTGTGCTGGGGCCGGGCCTCGGTCGCAGCAGCTGGTCCGGCCAACTGCTGCAGGTGGCGCTGGCGGCACCGCAGCCAGTGGTGATTGATGCAGACGCCCTGAACCTGCTGGCGGAATTGCCGCGGGAATCGGCGGTGTTGCACGAAAACCGGGTCTATACCCCGCATCCGGGGGAGGCCGCGCGTCTGCTGGGCGGTTCCACGGCGGCAGTGCAGTGTGACCGGTTTGCCGCGGCGGACGCGTTGCAGGCACGGCTTGGCGGGGTTGTGCTGTTGAAGGGTAACGGCAGCCTGATTGCCGACGGACAGCAGCAGCTGCTGGCGGATTACGGCAATCCCGGCATGGCGTCGGGGGGCATGGGCGATGTACTGAGCGGCGTGATTGGTGCCCTGCTGGCGCAGGGCCTCAGTCCCCTGGAGGCCACCGCGCTGGCGGCCTGTGCACACGGTGCGGCAGCGGACCTGGCGGCGGCCGCGGGACAGCGCGGCCTGCTGGCCAGCGATCTGATGCTGCCACTGAGGAAACTGCTGGGATGACGGCAGCGGCTACGTTTTCGGTACCGGATGAAGCCGCCATGGTGCGTCTGGGCGCTCTGCTCGGGGCGGCCAGCCAGCCCGGTGCGGTCGTGTATCTCTGCGGCGGCCTGGGTATGGGCAAGACCACCCTGAGCCGCGGTCTGGTGCAGAGTTTCGGTCATCGGGGTGCGGTGAAAAGCCCCACGTACACGCTGGTAGAGCCCTATCAGTTCGGTGAGCTGGAGGTTTTTCACTTCGATCTGTACCGGCTCGCCGACCCGGCGGAGCTCGAATTCATGGGGATATGGGACTACTTTGGCCCGCACAGCCTGTGTCTGGTGGAGTGGCCCGAACGTGGCGCGGGAGTTTTGCCCCGGGCAGATTTAGCGATTACCATAACCGCAGCGGGTAGCGGGCGCAGCCTGCAGGTGCAGGCTGGAAGCGATGTGGGTGAACACATCCTGGCGCGCTGGCAATCCGCGGCCCGAGCATAGCGACGGATACGCGTCTGGAGTGAGATGAACAGGGGTTTCTGGGCGAGTCTGGTGCTGTGGTGCCTGTGTGTATCGACGGCGCTGGCAGTGGAGGTGCATGACGTCCGCTTGTGGCGTGCGCCGGATCACACACGTGTGGTGTTTGACCTGAGCGGCCCGGCGGATCATCGCCTGTTGACCCTCAGCAATCCCGACCGCATTGTCCTCGATGTCAGCAACGCCACGCTGAAAGCCAGCCTGAGCGGCCTGGAACTGGCCAACACGCCGATTTCACTGGTGCGCTCGGGGGTCCGTGAAGGGCGCGACCTGCGTGTGGTGTTCGATGTGCGTGCCGCCGTGGACCCGCGCAGTTTTGCGCTCAAGGCCAACGCCCAGGCCGGCGACCGGCTGGTGCTGGATCTCTACGACCGGAACCCCGTTAGCGAGAAGGCTGTCACGGCCGAGCCGGTGAAGACGTCCGCCGCGACGGAGCGCGGCAGTCGCGACATCGTGATTGCCATTGATGCGGGGCACGGTGGTGAGGACCCTGGTGCCATCGGCCCCAATCGGCAGCGTGAAAAGGATATCGTGCTGGCCATTTCCCGGGAGCTGGAGTCCTTGCTCAAGCGCGATGAGGGGTTTCGCCCGACCCTGATCCGCACGGGCGATTACTACGTCAGCCTCAAGGGGCGCCGCGACCTTGCCCGTCAGCGGCAGGCTGACCTGTTTGTCTCCATCCACGCAGACGCGTTTACGCGCCGTGAAGCCAACGGCGCGTCGGTGTACGCGCTGTCGACCCGCGGCGCCACCAGCACCGCCGCCAGTTACCTTGCGCAGCGCGAAAACGCGGCAGACCTGATCGGCGGTGTGCGTCTGGGTGACAAGGATGACGTGCTGGCCAGCGTGCTCACCGATCTCTCCATGACCAATACACTGGACCACAGCCTCAAAGTCGGCGCCAAGGTGCTGTCGCGTATGGATACGGTGGCCCGGCTGCACAAGCGCAATGTCGAGCAGGCCGGCTTTGCGGTGCTGAAGTCACCTGACATTCCCTCCATCCTGGTCGAGACCGGCTTTATCTCCAACCCCGGTGAGGCACAAAAGCTCAGCACCCGTGCCTATCAGCAAAAGGTGGCACAGGCCATTCACGCCGGTATTCGTGACTGGTTTCTGGCCCAGCCACCGCCGGGCACGCTGATTGCCCAGCGCAAGCAGCAGGGTGATCAGGAGTACACCATTGCCCGAGGTGATACACTCTCGGGCATCGCCCAGCGTTTCAATGTGCCGGTTCGCCGTCTGCGGGAACACAACGGCCTGCGTGATTCCTCGCACATCATGGTAGGTCAAACGCTGAAAATCCCTGCGACCTGAGCCCGACTGAAGCCCCATTCATGTCCAGAATCCAGCGCCTCAGCCCGAGGCTAGCCAACCAGATCGCCGCCGGCGAAGTGGTTGAGCGACCCGCCTCCGTCGTCAAGGAAGTGCTTGAAAACAGCCTTGATGCCGGTGCCACGCGAGTCGACATCGATATCGAGGCTGCGGGTTGCAAGCTGATCCGTATCCGGGATAACGGTTCCGGGATCGATCCGGAAGACCTGCCGCTGGCGCTGTCCCGCCACGCTACCAGCAAGATCGCGTCCCTGGACGACCTGGAGCGCGTGGGCAGCCTCGGTTTTCGCGGCGAAGCACTGGCCTCCATCGGCTCGGTGTCGCGGCTGACGCTCACCAGCAATCACCGCGACGGGACCAGCGAGGGGTGCAGTGCACTCTGCGAGGGGCGTGACATGGACGTGCAGCTGCGCCCTGCACCCCACCCACGGGGCACCACGGTAGAGGTCCGCGACCTGTTCTTCAACACGCCGGCGCGGCGCAAGTTCCTGCGTACGGAAAAAACCGAGTTCAATCACCTGGAAGAGGTCGTCAAGCGCCTGGCCCTGTCGCGCTTCGATGTCGGCTTCACCTTGCGCCACAACGGCAAGGTGATTCACAGCCTGGCAGGTGCCGCATCGGAGGCGGAGCGGCAGCGACGTGTTGCCGCCGTGTGTGGCCCGGCTTTCATGGAGCAGGCACTGTTTATCGAAGTCGATCGCGGCGATATGCGGCTCTGGGGTTGGCTGGGGCTGCCGACCTTTTCCCGCAGTCAGGCAGACCTGCAGTATTTCTTTGTCAACGGCCGGGTGATTCGCGACAAACTGGTGGCGCACGCAGTGAAACAGGCTTACCGCGACGTGCTCTATCACGGCCGCCACCCTGCCTTTGTGCTCTTTCTCGAGCTTGATCCGGCACAGGTGGACGTCAATGTGCACCCCGGCAAGCACGAGGTGCGCTTCCGGGACAGTCGTGCCGTACACCAGTGTATTTTCAGCGGTCTGCACCGCGCGCTGGCGGATGTCAGGCCCGCCGCGGCGCCACCGCCTGTGGCGACGCCCGAGGGCCTGGCGGTAGATACGACAACCGGTGAGATCGCCCGCCAGCCCGGCCTGGGCTGGGGGCCGCAGGCGACCTACCGGCCGACCTCCGCACCCCTGCCGGGGCAGTCCGGGGAACAGCTGCGCAGCTATGCCGGCCTGCATCCCCGCGCGCTGCCCGAGGTGGAGACCCCGGAGGAGGTGCCGCCGTTGGGCTATGCCCTGGCGCAGTTGAAGGGTATCTACATCCTCGCGGAAAACGCCGAGGGCCTGGTGCTGGTCGACATGCACGCGGCCCACGAGCGCATCACCTATGAACGACTGAAGGCAGCCAGGGCGCTGGATGCCATTCCCGGCCAGCCCCTGCTGGTCCCTGAGGCGATAGCGGTCAGTGAGCGTGAGGTGGCCCTGGCCCAGGACCATGCCGAGGTGTTCGCGCGCCTGGGGCTGCTGGTGGAAGTCGCCGGTGAGGAGTCGCTGCTGGTGCGCCAGATCCCCGTGACGCTGCGCGGCTCGGATGTGGCAGCCCTGGTGCGGGACGTGCTCTCGGATCTGGCCGAATACGGCAGCTCGGACCGCATTGAAGCCCATATGGATGACATCCTGTCGACCATGGCCTGCCATGGCTCGGTGCGTGCGAACCGGCGCCTCAGCGTGCCGGAAATGAATGCCCTGTTGCGGGACATGGAAGAAACGGAACGCGCGGGCCAATGCAACCATGGGCGTCCCACCTGGACACGCATGTCGCTGGAGGAACTGGATAAACTGTTCCTGCGGGGCCGCTAGGCGCACATGGCCCGACAGGAGGCGCAGAAGCCGCTGTTGCTCTGTATCACCGGGCCGACGGCCGCCGGCAAGACTGATCTGGCGGTGGGGCTGGCCGAGGCCCTCGGGGGCGAATTGATCAGCGTTGACAGCACGCTGGTGTATCGCGGCCTGGATATTGGCAGTGCGAAACCGGACTACCCCCATCACCTGGTCGACATCCGCGACCCCACCGAGTCCTACTCCGCAGCGGAATTCGTTCAGGACGCGTTGCGCGCTGCCGCGGATATCGTCGGACGTGGTCGGGTGCCGATCCTCGTGGGTGGCACCATGCTGTATTTCCGTGCGCTGCTGGACGGGTTGGCGGCAATGCCCCCTGCCGACGCGCAGCTGCGAGGGTCGTTGGCCGCCGAGGCGGCAGCGCAGGGCTGGCCTGCGCTGCATGCGCGGCTGGCGGCGGTGGACCCTGTCTCCGCGGCGGCAATCCACCCTCACCACTCGCAGCGTATAAGCAGAGCATTGGAAGTGTTTGCCAGCAGCGGTGTGCCGTTGAGCGTATGGCATGAGCAGGTGCCGGAGAGTCCGGTACGTGACTATCGTGTGCAGCAGCTGGCCATATGCCCCCGGGACCGCGGGGTGCTGCATCAGCGCATAGCCCAGCGCTTTGCACAGATGATGGAACAGGGTTTTTTGCAGGAGGTTGCCGCGCTGCGCGAGCAGTTGGCAGGGCACAACGAGCTCCCGGCGTTGCGTGCTGTCGGCTACCGCCAGCTCTCCCGACATCTGGACGGCGAGTGCAGCCTGGAGGAAGCGGTGCAACAGGGCGTCGCCGCGACCCGGCAGCTGGCGAAGCGGCAGCTGACCTGGCTGCGCAAATGGCAGGGGCTACACTGGTTGCTGACCAACGCGGCGGGGAACGTTTGTGCGGTGGGAGAGTCAGAGCACAGCGCAGGCGACCTGAATGAAAATTCGCTCACCTGTGCCTTGAAGTATCTGCGGGAGAGCCCCATCTAGGGGGGAATACCAGCTATACTGTCAACAATCGGTCGGGGAGCGCCCCGGGGGTCGGCAAACCGACCCGCCAGGGTGAGAGAAGGCGAGAGTACATCCATTATTATCAGGCTCCAGTTGAGCCAGCCAAGGAGAGAGTTATGTCAAAAGGGCACACGCTACAAGACCCTTACCTGAACATCCTGCGTAAGGAGCGCGTTCCGGTATCCATCTATCTGGTGAACGGCATCAAGCTGCAGGGCCAGATCGAGTCATTTGACCAGTTTGTCGTGCTGTTGAAAAACACAGTCAGCCAGATGGTGTACAAGCACGCCATTTCCACTGTGGTCCCCTCCCGCGTGGTGCGCATGCCCATGCAGAATCCGCCGGAAGATGATGACGGCGACAGCTAGTCTGCCCAGATTGTGCGGGCGCTGCGGCGCCCCCACCTCACCCACAGCCGACCCCCGAGGCGAGCGTGTTCTTTGAGCGTCCAGCATCCGGCGAGCGCGCCGTATTGGTGCACCTCGCCATTGCCAGCGAAGACGAGCGTGAAGACCCCCGCGAGTTCGAGGAACTGGTCCTGTCGGCAGGGGGTGATCCGGTCGCGTTTGTTGTGGGCAGCCGCGACGTACCGGATTCGCGCACCTTCATAGGGTCCGGCAAGGTTCGGGAAGTGCTGGACGAGGTGCAGCTGCACGAGGCGGAGCTGGTGATTTTCAATCACGCGCTGAGCCCCAGTCAGGAGCGCAATCTGGAGCGGGAGTTCAAATGCCGCGTGCTGGATCGTACCGGGCTGATCCTCGACATCTTCGCCCAGCGTGCCCGCACCCATGAGGGCAAGCTGCAGGTGGAGCTCGCGCAACTGCAACACATGAGCACGCGCCTGGTCCGCGGCTGGACTCACCTCGAGCGACAGAAGGGCGGTATCGGGCTGCGTGGGCCCGGCGAAACCCAGCTGGAGACCGACCGGCGTCTGCTCCGGGTGCGTATCAAGTCGATTCTGGCCCGGCTGGAGAAAGTGCGGCGCCAGCGCGACCAGGGTCGGCGGTCCCGGCGACGGGCGGAAGTGCCCACTATTGCGCTGGTGGGGTATACCAATGCCGGCAAGTCGACGCTGTTCAACCGCCTGACCAATGCCGAGGTGTATGCCGCCGACCAGCTGTTTGCCACCCTGGACCCCACGCTGCGCCGGCTGGAGCTGGAAGAAGTCGGGCCCGTAATCATGGCGGATACCGTGGGCTTCATTGCCCATTTGCCGCACAAGCTGGTCGAGGCCTTCAAGGCGACGCTGGAGGAGACGGTCAGCGCCGATCTCCTGTTGCACGTGATCGATGTCGCCGCGGGCGCGCGCGAGGACAACATCTACCAGGTGCAGGCTGTGCTGGAGGAAATTGGCGCACAGGACATCCCGCAGCTGCAGGTGTTCAACAAACTTGACCTGTTGGAGCAGGAGCCGCGTATTGATTACGATGAGCACGGCGTCCCCGAGCGCGTGTGGCTGAGCGCGGCCACCGGAGCGGGCCGCGACCTGCTGTTGCAGGCGATCGGCGAGCGCGTTGGGGCTGATATGGTGGAGGAAGAGCTGCACCTGCAGCCACAGCAGGGCCGTCTGCGTGCCGCGCTGTACCAGATGGGGGCGGTGGCGGCGGAACAGTACGGCGATGACGGTACAGCACACCTGAGCGTGCGCCTGCCGCGGGCCGACTGGAATCGGCTGATGAAGCGGGGGCCAGAGCTGGTGCCCTAGGAACCCGGGTCGGGGGTTCAGATAGTTTTGGTAAACTGCAAACATGGTGAAAATGGGAGTTCAGTATGGCTTGGAATGAGCCGGGTGGTGGAAGTAACAAGCCGAAGGATCCCTGGGGCGGCGGTGACCAGGGGCCCCCAGACCTTGATGAGGCGCTGAAAAAGTTGCAGGAGAAGCTCGGCGGCCTGTTTGGCGGTCGCGGCGCCAGGCGCGGCGGCTCATCGGGTGGCGGTGGCGGTGGCGGCCTCTCCGCCGGCCTGCTGGGGGTGATTGCACTGGTCGCTGTACTGGTCTGGGGCCTGATGGGGCTGTACCAGGTCGACGAGCAGGAGCGCGCCGTGGTGCTGCGTTTCGGCAAGTACCTCGAGACTGTGCAGCCTGGCCTGCAGTGGAACCCACCGCTGATCGATGAAGTGATTCGCGTCAACACCACCAAGGTGCGCGCCGCGACCTTCCGCGAGATCATGCTCACCCAGGACGAGAATATCGTCGAGGTGCGCATGTCCGTGCAGTATGTGATCGTCGATCCAACCAGTTTCGTACTGAAGGTGCGCGACCCTGAGGATTCCCTGCAGCATGCGGCCCAGAGCGCATTGCGGCATGTCGTCGGCGATACCCGCATGGACTCGGTGTTGACTGAGGGGCGTGCCCAGATCGGCACCGACGTGCAGGTGCGCCTGCAGCGCTACACCGACATGTATGAAACCGGCATTCGTGTGATCAAGGTGAACATCGACGAATCCAAGCCGCCGAGCCAGGTGCAGGCCGCATTCGACGACGTGATCAAGGCGCGTGAGGATGAGGAGCGGCTCAAGAACGAGGCCCAGGCCTATGCCAATGGCATCGTGCCTGAAGCGCGCGGCCGTGCCCAGCGGGTGCTTGAGGAGGCCGGCGCTTACCGCGAACAGGTGGTCGCCAGCGCCGAAGGTGAGGCGGAACGCTTCAAGGCGCTGTTGGCCGAGTACGCCAAGGCACCGGAAGTGACCCGTGAGCGGCTGTACCTCGAAGCCGTGCAGGAGGTGCTCACCAACACCAACAAGGTGATGGTGGATGTGGAAGGCGGCAACAACGTGATGTACCTGCCGCTGGACAAAATGACCAGCTCGTCCGGTGCCAGCGTGCCGCGCAGCGGTCGGCTGGATGCCAACACGGTACGCGAGCTGACCGACGCCGTGACTGAGCAGCTGCGTCAGGACGCCGCTGCAGCCAATAACCGCAGAGGAGGTCGCTAAGATGGGCGGAAAAGGTATGACCTGGCTGCTGGTAGCTGCCCTGTCGCTGTTCGTACTGAGCAACACGGTGTTTGTGGTCAAGGAGACCGAGCGCGCGGTGATGCTGCAGTTTGGTGAAGTGGTCAATCCGGACATCAAGCCCGGCCTGCACGTCAAGGTGCCCTTCGTCAACAACGTGCGCAAGTTCGAGGCACGGCTGCTGACGGTGGATTCAACGCCCGAACGCTTCTTTACGCAGGAGAAGAAGGCGTTGATTGTCGATTCCTATGCCAAGTTCCGTGTGGCCGACACCGCGAAGTTCTACACCGCGACCAACGGTGAGGAAGCGCGAGCCAGCGCGCTGCTCGGGCAGCGAATCAACGACGGTTTGCGCAACCAGGTGGCGGTACGCACCATTCAGGAGGTGGTATCTGGCCAGCGTGACCAGCTGATGGAAGCGCTGACTGAAGAGCTGAGCGAAGTGGCACTGGAAGAATACGGCGTTGAGGTCCTGGACGTGCGGGTCAAGCAGATCGACCTGCCGCCGGATGTCTCCGAGTCCGTGTACCGCCGCATGAACGCCGAGCGGGAAAAAGAGGCCCGGGAGCACCGCGCACTGGGCCAGGAGCTCGCTGAGGGTATTCGCGCCGCGGCGGACCGCGAAGTCACGGTACTGGAGGCGAACGCCTACCGCGATGCGCAGCTGATCCGTGGTGAGGGTGACGCCCTGGCGACCAATATCTATGCCGAGGCCTTCAACAGCAATCCCGAGTTCTACTCGTTCACGCGCAGCCTGCGGGCGTATCGGGAGTCGTTCCAGAACAGCGGCGATATCATGCTGATTCAGCCAGACAGCGACTTCTTCCGCTATCTGAAGGATTCCGAAGGCAGTCAATAGGGGCAAAAAACGCAGGTGCCTTCAGTGGCGCCTGTGGTAGAATTCTGCAACCGTGGGATCCGGCGTTTTACCCACAAACGCTGGCCCCGCGGTTTTTTTATGAGCACGGCTTCAGGGGGATAATGTGGAATTCTGGCAGGTTCTGCCGGCGGCCCTGGCGCTGGTACTGATTATCGAGGGTGTCTTGCCCTTCCTGAGCCCCCGCACCTGGCGACAGATGGTGATCGGGGTGGCGCAGCAGCAGGACAAGGTCATCCGCAATGTCGGCCTGGGCAGCATGCTGCTCGGGGTGGCAATGCTGTATTGGGTGCACTAAAGGGCATTTATGACGACGGTGGATCGCTGGCAATTGCCCGACGGGGTAGAGGAAGTGCTGCCCCGGCAGGCGCGCATTGTCGAGCGCCTGAGGCGCGAGATTCTCGACCTTTACCAGCAGTGGGGCTACCAGCTGGTCATCCCCCCCCTGATGGAATTCACCGAGTCGCTGCTGATTGGCCTGGGACGTGATCTCGACTTGCTGACCTTCAAGATGACGGACCAGCTGAGTGGCCGTACCCTGGGCATTCGCGCCGACATCACGCCGCAGGTGGCGCGCATCGATGCGCACAGCCTCGCCGAAGCCGGTGTGACGCGCCTCTGCTATGCAGGGTCGACCCTGCATACCCGGCCCAAGTCGCTGCTCGCCTCGCGCTCGCCCATTCAACTGGGGGCGGAGCTTTACGGCGACGACAGCCTGGCGGGCGACGTGGAGATTATCCGGCTCATGCTTGCCACCCTGGGTGCCGCCGGCGTCACCCAGGTGACGCTGGACCTGGGCCACGTGGGTGTGTACGAAGCGGTGCTCGCGGCGGCGGCACTGACGGCGGAGCAGGAGGCGGAGGTGTTCGACGCCCTGCAGCGCAAGTCCCGCCCGGATCTGCTGCTGGCTCTTGCCGATGTCGCGGCCCCGGCCGCCGGGCTGATTCTCGGCCTGCTCGAGTTGCACGGCGATGCGGTGGTGCTAAATGCGGCGCGCGAACTGCTGGCGGAGGCAGCGCCGGACGCGCTGCATGCCGTGGCGGCGCTGGAGGCCGTGGCCGCCGCGATCGCGCGCAGTCACCCCGGCATTACCGTGTACTTTGACCTCGCAGAATTGCGTGGCTACCACTACCACACGGGCATGGTGTTTGCGGCCTACGCCCCCGGGCACGGCCAGGCGCTGGCAAATGGCGGTCGCTACAACGATGTCGGCAAGGTCTTCGGCCGCGCGCGACCGGCGACCGGCTTTGCTACCGACCTCAAGGCCCTGATGGCGCTGGTACCGGCAAGCGCAGATGAGCCGGGTGCCGTGAGTGCGCCGGACAACGACGATCCTGCACTGCTTGCGGCAGTGGCGGCATTGCGCAAGGGCGGTGAGATCGTCATTCGCTGTGCCGGCGAGCGCCCCGATCCGCGGTGTGACCGCGAACTGGTAAAAGCTGACGGTGAGTGGGCGCTGCGCCCGCTCGATTCCTGATCAATCAGACGAGTTGAATGTTCATGAGCAAGAATGTAGTGGTTCTCGGCACCCAGTGGGGCGATGAGGGCAAGGGCAAAATCGTCGACCTGCTGACCGATCGCGCCAGCGCCGTGGTGCGCTTCCAGGGTGGGCACAACGCGGGCCACACACTGGTCATCGACGGGCAGAAAACCGTATTGCACCTCATTCCCTCGGGTATTCTGCGCGCCAATGTGCAGTGCCTGATCGGCAATGGTGTGGTGCTGGCGCCGGACGCACTGCTCAGGGAGATTGGCACACTGGAGGAGAAAGGGGTGCCGGTGCGCGAGCGGCTGCGCATTTCACCCTCCTGTCCGCTGATCCTGCCCTATCACGTGGCGCTGGACGTGGCGCGTGAGGCGCGCCGTGGCGAGGGCAAGATCGGCACCACCGGGCGCGGCATCGGCCCCGCCTACGAGGACAAGGCGGCCCGCCGCGGCGTGCGCCTGGGTGATCTGAAAGACCCCCAGCGCTTTGCGGAGAAGCTGCGTGAGGTGATGGATTACCACAACTTCCAGTTGCAGCACTACTACAAGGTTGCGCCGCTGGACTACGACTCGGTGCTGGCGGAAACACTGGCGATGGCGCAGGAGTTGTTGCCCATGATTGCCGATGTAACCGCGATCCTCCACGAGTGCCGGAAAACCGACGCCAATATCATGTTTGAGGGCGCGCAGGGTTCGCTGCTGGATATCGACCACGGCACCTATCCCTTCGTGACCAGTTCCAACACGACGGCGGGCGGCACGGCGACCGGCTCCGGCTTTGGCCCGCTGTTCCTCGACTATGTGCTGGGCATTACCAAGGCCTACACCACCCGCGTCGGCTCCGGGCCGTTTCCCACCGAACTGTTCGATGCTACCGGCGCCCACCTCGCGGCACGCGGACACGAGTTCGGCGCCACCACGGGACGGCCTCGCCGCTGTGGCTGGTTCGACGCGGTCGCCCTGCGCAATGCCGTCAACATCAACTCGGTGTCCGGCCTGTGCCTGACCAAGCTCGATGTTCTCGACGGCCTGGAAACCATCCAGATTTGCGTAGGCTATGTGGATGCCAGCGGCAAGCCGGTGCCCAACCCGGTGGATTCCGACGATTACGACGGCCTGGTGCCCTTCTACGAGGAGGTGCCCGGCTGGAGCGAGTCCACAGTGGGTGCACGCACCCTGGATGAGCTGCCCAAGGCGGCTCGCGACTACATCCAGAAAATCGAGGATGTGGTCGGCGCTCCGATCGATATCATCTCGACCGGGCCAGACCGGGTAGAGACGATTGTGCTGCGCCACCCCTTCGACGCGGTCTGACCTCGCGCACTACAATCGCTGAGCTTTCCAGGCGCTGAACCCAACCCCGGTCCAGCGCCTGAAGGCGCGGTAGAAACTGTTCACCTCCAGATAGCCCAGCTCGTCGGCCAGACATTTACCGGGTAGCCGCGACGCACGCAGTGCCTGCTCGCAGCGGTACTGTCGTGCGCGGTCGAGCAGAAACTGGTAGTGGGTGTGATCCATGCGCAGCCGGCGTCGCAGCGTTGTGGCGCTCATCCCCAGCTGGCTGGCAACGGATTCGACCCGCAGCCGATAGAGATCTCCCTGCAGCAGAATCTGCAAGACCCGGTCGGTCGTGCGGTACTGGCTGTCGCGGCGCTGTGTGTGGTTCGACGTGGTGGTGTGTGCAACCCGGGTTGGGGCTGCGCTGTGCAGGTGTTGCATAACCGGAACCTCCCTGTTCTGGTGTCGTCATGAAGCAGGCAGCGCTTCTGCACCCCGTCCCTGGAGCTCGCGCTACACTGGAAAAGATAGCAGAGAAAATGTGCCTGTGCGTTGCGCACGTCGCTTCCGGACGAAAATGATGGGAAGGGTTCAGCGATCGGTGTTTGCCTGATTCCCCAGGGCATCGGGCAGCGGACAGTCCATGGCGGCGGCAATGGCGGCCAGCAGTTCCTGCTCCAGCGCGCTCACGCGGCCATCGGCGTTGGCGGCCTTGCGCATCGCCTTGAGGATTCTGGGTTTGAGCAGGGGATAGCAGTCCGCGAGTTCCCGCACGGCACGGGAGAAGGCGGCAAGTGAACAGTCTGCCTGTGGCAGCAGCGTCAACGCGGAGTCATCCAGCGCTTCCGCTGCCGTGCGGAAACAGAGCAGAGTGTCACCACTGCTGTTGTGGGCGAGCATCGACAGCACTACGCGCAGGTGCTCGCGCACCTTGCGCAGGCTGCGGTACCGCGCCGTTGCGGGCTTCACCTGGAAAAATTCGGGGTCTATGTAGTGGCGCAGCAGCTGGTACAGGCACCACTCCAGCAGTTCGGTGCGGCGGTCCGCGCGGATCAGCCCCAGCAGCAGGCGCTTGAACTGTCGGTATTGCCCGACGGACTGGCTTTTCAGGGCCGGCAGGCACAGTTCCAGCAGTGGCAGCCGCTGCCCCGCCGATAACGCTGCAACCCCGGGTGCCAGTGTGTGCGTCAGGTCCTCCAGACCCCGCACGCCGCTTTCCCTGAGCAGGGCATACTGCGTGGCCTGCACCGACGCATCGTCGCTGATCAGCAACGCGAGCATGAGCGCGCTGGCGCCGAGGGGTTCGTGGCTGTAGCGCAGGAACGCCTGCGGCAGGCCATGATGCGCGGGGAACTCAGCCTCGGCGCCGTCTCCGGCAAAATGCGCATCCGCAGCGTCGGGCGCCTCCAGCGGGCCGTTGCCGGCCTCCACCGCCGCCAGCGCTGCTGCCACCAGCGCTGCGCGTCCCACACCGACCTCGGCCGCAGCCGGATGGGGCTGGGCGTGTTCGTAGTGCTCCACCTTGCGTGTGATGTAGGCGCCATTCCAGCCCGGCTCCAGGCGCCGAATGCGGCTTGGCAGCGGCGGGTGGGTCGCGAACAGTTGCCACAGGCGGTGGCGGATCTGGCCGAAGAAAATGTGTGACAGTTCATCCGCCCGCGCCGTATGCACCAGGGAACCGGGCACGTAGCCGCCGATCACCTTCAGGGCGTCGGCAATGCCGCTGTTGTCGCGGGTGTACTGCACGGCGCAGGCGTCTGCCAGATACTCTTTCTGGCGGCTGATGGCCGCCTTGATAAAACCGGATGCGAGCCCTCCCAGCCAACCCAGAATCCACAGCCCCAGCCCCAGCAGGGGCAGGGCCGGGCCGCCGTTGCTGCGGTCCCGATCATTCCCGGTGCGATGGTGGCTGCTGGCACGCATCAGGATGTAGCCGACATCGCCGATGAAGGTAATACCTTTCAGCAGCGCTGCGAGGCGGATGTTGAGGCGCATGTCGCCGTTCAGGATGTGGCTGAACTCGTGCGCGATAACGCCCTGCAGTTCGTTGCGCCGCAGGTGGGTGATGGCGCCTCGCGTCACGCCGATGACGGCATCGGCCGGCGACAGTCCCGCGGCAAAGGCATTGATGCCGCGCTCCGCATTCATCACGAACACTGGCGGCACCGGCATACCTGCGGCCAGCGCGATTTCATCGACGATATTCAGGCAGCGGCGCTCGGCGCTGTCGCTGGTCTGGGGCAGTATCCGCGTGCCGCCCATGGCTTCGGCGACAACCTTGCCGCCGGCGGCGAGTTGCAGCCACTTGACCATTGCCACCAGGCCCACGGTGGCGGAAATACCCAGCCCGATCGTGCCGAAGCGCTCCCAGCTGAAATAGCGCAGAAAATCCCTGAAGCTGCCGCGGCTGCCCGCGTAGAGGTTGTAGTGGTCGCCCCACCAGAGAAAGCCGGCGACCAGGGCGTTGGTCAATACAATGAGTGCGGCAACGGCACACAGGAACAGCAGGGTGAGCAGGCGCGTGTTGCGGCGCGCCAGATCCTGCTGGGCGAAGAAGTCCATTGCAGCCCTTCAGGCGCCGGCTGCGATAACCCTAGAAGCTGACCTTCGGCGCTGCCTGGATTTGTGCAGAGTCGTCGAATTCCAGCAGCGTGGCATCCTGTGCGTGGCCAAAGGTGGACGCCACCGCTACCGGTGGGAAACTCTGGCGGTACGTGTTGTAGGCCATCACCGCGTCGTTGTAGCCCTGGCGGGCGAAAGCGACACGATTCTCGGTATTGGTCAGCTCCTCGGAAAGCTGCTGCATGTTCTCGCTGGCCTTGAGATCGGGGTAGGCTTCCATGGTGACGTTGAGTTTGCCGAGTGCACCCTGCAGCGCGTTTTCGGCGCTCGCCAGCCGGGTCATGTCGGCACCGCCGATGGCGTCCGGCCCCAGCGCCTTGAGCAGCGCGGCGGCGTCGTTGCGCGCTGCAGTCACCGCCTCCAGCGTCTCGCGTTCGTGGCTCATGTAGGCCCGTGCCGTTTCCACCAGGTTGGGTATCAGGTCGTAGCGCCGCTTCAGCTGCACTTCAATTTGTGCAAAGGCGTTCTGGTAGCGGTTTTTCAGGGCAACGAGGCGGTTGTAGATGCCGATGACATACATCACCAGGCCCAGCAGGACCAGCCAGAACACAATCGTAGAAACGTCCATGCAACACCCTCCCAGGCGGTAGTGGTAGCCCGATTCTACCCGAAAACGGCGCGGGTGCGAGGACCGCTCAGGCCAGTGCCACCTCGACGTCAATGCCGTTGACGGCGGCGTTGCCGGACAGGACGTCCAGGGCGAGGTCATCGGTGACGTCGTTGCAGCTGACCCCCGCATGCCTGGCCGCGGTGTGCAGGCGCACCCCGGGCCGGCCGTGGCCGTAGCCGTGCGGCAGGCTGACCACCCCGGGCATCACCCCGGTGCTGGCTTCCGCCGCGACGGTGACGCTGCCGGCTCGGGAGCTCAAGTGTACGCGGTCACCGTCGCTGATGCCGCGCGTCGCCATATCCTGTGGATGCATGAGCAGGGTGCAGCGCTCTTTGCCCTTCACCAGGCGGTGATAGTTGTGCATCCAGGAGTTGTTCGAGCGCACGTGCCGGCGCCCAATCAGACGCAGGGCGCCGCTGTCGCCTGCGCTGAACGCTGCGCGCAGCCGGTCGAGGTCCGCCAGCGCCTGTGGGGTGGCGCAGTCGATGGTTTTGTCCGCAGTCTGCAGCCGGTCCGGCAGTTGCGGCTGCAGGGCCCCGAGGTCGATACCCGAGGGATTCTCCCGCAGCTTGTCCAGGGTCAGTGCGTGTACACTGCCCTGGCGTTCACTGTAGGGCCCGATCTGCAGGCCCATGTCGATGATCTCGTGGGGCGCCGTCACCGGTTGCGCGGGCTGGCCCAGCAGCGCGGCGACCCGGTTGCCCAGCTCGGTGAATATCTCCCAGTCGTGCAGTGTGCCTTCCGGTTTTGCGAACACCGCTTCGTTGTACCGGGCCGTGTTGCGTATCGCGTTGATGTGGAACGCGAGATCGTAGTGGTCGTGTTCCAGCGGCGATGTCGGCGGCAGGATAATGTCCGCATGGCGCGTGGTTTCGTTGAGGTAGGGGTCCAGGCAGACCATGAACTCCAGTTGCGCCAGCGCCGCGTCCAGCTGGCGGCCGTTTGGTGTCGACAACACCGGATTTCCCGCCCCCACGAACAGCGCGCGGATCTGCCCCGTTCCGGGTGTGGTGATTTCCTCGGCCATGGCCGAGGCGGGCAGTTCACGGTCAAACTCCGGCAGCTGGCGCACGCGGCTGTGGTGCCGGGCAAAGCCGCCGGGGCCGATGCTGCTGACCTGGTCCACGGCGGGCAGTGTGAACAGCGAACCGCCCTCCCGGTCGAGGTTGCCGGTCAGGATGTTCAGCAGCTGTATCGCCCACTGGCACAGCGCGCCGTAGCGCTGTGTCGATACGCCCATGCGCCCGTAGCAGATGGCGGCCCCGGCCTGGGCGAACTCCTGCGCGATGCGACGGATTGTGCTCGCCTCGATGCCGGTGTGGGCGGCGGCGAACTCGGGCGTGAAGTCGGCAAGCGCCGCGGCCAGTTCCGACAAGCCGGTGGTGAACGCCCCCAGAGGGCCAGGCGCCACCAGATCGTCGGCAAACAGCGTATGCACCAGCGCCAGCAGGAACAAGGCGTCACTGCCGGGGCGTATGAAGAGGTGTTCACTGGCCAGCTCTGCCGTCTCGGTGTAGCGGGGGTCGACCACGACCAGCTTGCCGCCGCGCTTGCGCAGGGCCTTGATCCGCTTGCGCACATCGGGCACGGTCCAGATGCTACCGTTGGAGGCGATGGGGTTGGCGCCGAGCATGAGGAAGTACGCGCTGCGATCGATATCGGGAATCGGGAACAATGATTTGTGGCCGAACAGCCAGAGGCTGACCAGGTGATGTGGCAGCTGGTCGACGGACGTGGCGGAGAAGCGGTTGCGGGTGTGGAAATGGCGGAACAGGTTTTTCTGGTGCGTCATCATCCCGTAGTTGTGCACTGTGGGGTTGCCCAGGTAAACGCCCAGCGCATCCACGCCATCCCGTTGCGTAATCTCCACCAGCCGCTGCGCTGTGCTATCCAGCGCTTCCTCCCAGCTGATTTCGCGCCACCGGTCGGTGCCGCGTATGCGCTGCACTGGCCGGCGCAGGCGGTCCGGGTCGTTGTGAATGTCCTGCAGGGCTACCGCCTTGGGACAGATGTGGCCGCGACTCAAGGGGTCGGCCGGGTCGCCCTTGATCGACAGTATGCGATCCCCGTCAGTTTCAATCCGCAGCCCGCAGATAGCCTCACAGAGGTGGCAGGCGCGATGGTGCACGGTAGCCGGCATGGAGGGCACTCTCGTGTTATGGGTTTCCCCGGAGTGTAGCGGGTGCACGAATAAAGTGCACTCGCCGCGCTGTGCGCGAGTAGTCGGGTCAGCGCTTTTTGTGTAGTGTGGATGCAGGTTCCAATGCGGGTTGCCAGAACGATGAACGAAAGCTGGAAGTCGTATGCGTCGGGCAGTTTCTTCGACGAACTGATCACGCCCAAGGGGCAGCCGCGCGCTGCTGCGCGGGGTGTAGTGCGCTTGCTACAGAAACTGCCGGGGCAGGAAATGGCGGAACGCCGCGCTGCGGCGGAGCTCGCCATACGGGAAATGGGGATTTCCTTTACGGTCTATAACGAGGCCGGCAATATCGATCGCGCCTGGCCCTTCGACATCATTCCGCGGGTGATATCCGCGCGGCAGTGGCAGGCGGTCAGCGACGGTCTGCGCCAGCGTTCGCTCGCGCTCAATCACTTTATCCAGGATATCTACAACCAGCAGAAAATCCTCGCCGACGGCGTGGTGCCGGCGGATATCGTGCTGGAATCCAGCAATTTCAAACCGCAGTGCATGGGCATGTCGCCGCGCTTTGGCGTCTGGGCGCATATCTGTGGTTCCGATCTGGTGCGTGACGGTGATGGCCGTTTCCGCGTACTCGAGGATAACCTGCGGGTGCCCTCGGGGGTGTCCTATATGCTGGAGAACCGCGAGATCACCAAGCGGGTGCTGCCGGAGCTGTTCGAGAACTACAGTATCCTGCCGGTGGACGATTACCCCTCGCAGCTTTACCAGACACTGGCATCGCTGTCTCCCAGGGAACGCCGCCGCCCCTGTATCGTCGTGCTCACGCCGGGTATTTTCAACTCAGCCTATTTTGAGCACGCCTACCTGGCCCAGGGCATGGGGGCCGAACTGGTGGAGGGTCGCGACCTGATGGTCGCAGATGACAACTGCGTCTACATGCGCACCGTGGATGGTCCCGTGCGCGTGGATGTGATTTACCGGCGCATTGATGAAGACTTCATGGACCCCGAGGCGTTCCGGCCGGAGTCGCTGCTCGGTGTCCCCGGTTTGATGCGCGCCTGGAAGGCAGGCAATGTGGCCATCGCCAACGCACCGGGCAGCGGCGTGGCAGATGACAAGGTCATCTACGCGTTCGTGCCGGAAATGATTCGCTATTACCTCAAGCAGAAGCCGCTGCTCGCCAGCGTGCCCACCTGGCTGTGCATGCGCGAGAAAGATCGCGAGCATGTCCTCAAGAACCTCGATCAACTGGTGGTCAAACCGGCCAATGAATCAGGCGGCTACGGCATCATGGTCGGTCCGCACAGTACTGCCGCCGTGCGTCGCAAGTTTGCCCGCCTGATCGAGGAGAACCCGCGCAACTATGTGGCACAGCCGACCCTGGCCCTGTCGACCGCGCCCACCTACATCGACGAGGCGGTCGAGCCACGCCACCTGGACCTGCGCCCCTTTATCCTGCAGGGACGGGATACCTGGGTGACGCCGGGCGGACTGACACGGGTGGCCTTGACCAGGGGGTCACTGGTCGTGAACTCCTCGCAGGGCGGTGGCAGCAAGGATACCTGGATTGTGGAGGGCAAGGCATGACAATGCTTTCCAGTGTCGCCGAACGCCTGTACTGGATGGGGCGCTACCTGGAGCGTGCGGAGGACAGCGCTCGTCTGGTGGCAGCCTATAACCACCTCATCATGGACATTCCACGCGCAGCCGAGCTGGGCTGGGACGTGCTGGTGCGTATTCTCGATGCCGAGCCCGTTTTCTATCAGCAGTATCGGGTGGGTAATGAACAGAATGTCCTGCGCTTTCTCATGGCAGAAGAAGACAGCTGTGCCAGTATCCCCTTCGCTGTGCGCTGGGCGCGTGAAAACGTGCGCACCACGCGCGATGTGCTGCCTGAGGAAACCTGGGAGCAGATCAACGAGCTGCACCTGTATGTGACTGATGCGGCGGAAAAGTCTGTGGGTCGGCGTAATCGCCAGGCCTTCCTCGAGGAAGTGATCAGCCGCTGCCAGCGGGTGAACGGCATGCTGTCCTCCAGCCTGCCCCGAGACCATGCGCATCGCTTCCTGCGCCTGGGGCACCTGCTCGAACGCTCCGATATGACCACCCGCCTGATGGATGTGGGCACCGGGGAGATTCTCGGGCGGGCCGGTACCCATGAGGCCACGGACCCGCTGATCTGGACTTCCCTGTTGCAGGCCCTGTCGTCCTTCGGAGCCTACCGGCGAATGATAGGCCCGCTGGTGCAAGCGGAGGAGGTGGTGGAATTTGTGTTTCAGGAGCCGCTGTTGCCGCGTTCGGTGGCCTTCTGTCTCGCAGAAATCCGCGCCGAACTGAAGCCGCTGAAGAACCATGAGCGGGCTATGCGCACCCTGAACCGCGGGCGGCGAAAACTGGGCAAGCTGCAGCCGGAACAGATGTCCCGCGAGGCGCTGCATGCCTACATCGATGAGTTCCAGGCACTGCTGGCCGACCTCCACGACGCGATCACCGCGTCCTGGTTTCAGCCGGATACACCATGAAGCGGCTGGAGTGCAGCTGCGGCAGCCAGGTGTTTTTCGAGAGTCGGGACTGTGTGCACTGCGGCAGGGAGCTTGGGTTTGACCCTCTTGCGCTGGAAATGGTCTCACTCAGCGACGCGGGCGATGGCATTCTGCAGTCTGCCGCGGGGCGTCGTTACCGTATGTGCGCCAACGGCTCGGAATGGGATGTCTGCAACTGGCTCTGCGCTGAAGAGGACACTCACCCCCTGTGCTGGGGCTGCCAATTCAACCGTACCATTCCCGACCTTTCGCTGCCCGGCAACATCCAGCGCTGGTGGGTACTGGAACAGGGCAAGAAACGCCTCCTGTACACCCTGCGCAGTCTCGACCTGCCGTTGATCAATGGCTGGCAGGACGCCGAGAATGGCCTGCTACTGGACTTTATCGAGGATGGACGCAGCCGGGAGGAATACGCGGAGTCCTTTGTCAGCACGGGGTTCGCCGGCGGCGTGATTACCATCAATACCCTGGAGGCGGATGATGTTGCGCGGGTTGCGGTGCGGGAGCAGATGAACGAACCCTACCGCACGGTCCTCGGGCATATGCGCCACGAATCCGGTCATTACTACTGGGCGCGCCTGGCACGTGACGAGACCATTCGCAGCGGCTTTGCGCAGCTGTTCGGGGATGAAAAGATGGACTATCGCGAGGCGCTGGACCGCCACTACCGCGAGGGCCCGTCACCCGACTGGCGCAAGTACTACATCAGCGCCTACGCCAGTGTGCACCCGATGGAAGACTGGGCGGAAACCTGGGGACATTACCTGCACATCCAGGATGCGCTGGAGACGGCGGCGGCCTACGGCGTTATTCGCAAGGACGTGGCGAGTCTGGAGGTCGGTGAACGGATCGGACTCTGGCGAGACCTCAGCATCACCCTGAACGAACTTAACCGCAGCGTTGGCCGGGGGGACGCCTATCCCTTCGTCATCAACCACTTCGTCGAATCGAAACTGGCCTTTGTCGACACGGCGATTCGTCGCCTGCAGCAGCAGCCGGGGCAGCGCTAGCCAGCCCAGCGCTGTAGCAGGGGGTTCAGCGCCGTGGCCAGCAGGGGCGCCATGGAGACGGCATTGCTGGGGTGTTGAATGCAGTCTGTGCTCCACACGGTGCCGATGCCCGCGCTCTCCATCACGGCCAGGGCATCGCCGGCAAACAGGGCGTGAGTCACCGCGACATCCACAGAGCTGGCGCCCGCCTGTAGCAGCAGTCGCGCGGCGCCCGCCAGGGTGCGCCCGGAGCTGGCCACGTCATCCAGGAGGACCACCGCACGCCCCGCGACGGCAACGTCAGGCAGGGTGATAACCACATCGCGGTCACCGTGGCGCTGCTTGCTGCACACGGCGTGGTCCAGCTGGCGGACCGCCGCCGCGCTCTCCACCCACTGCCGCGACTCGGCATCGGGGCCAACCAGTAGCGGATGGTCGCGTTCACTCGCCACCCGTTCCGCCAGGCTGCCCGCAGCCGACAGGGCGATGGCGTCCTGCAAGGGAATGGCCTCATCCAGGCGGCTTATCCTGTGCAGGTGGGGATCGACCGTGATAACCGCGTCAAACAGCTCCGCAAGGAACTTGCCGACGATGGTCTGGCTGACCACTTCGCCCGGCTGGAAGGCAATGTCCTGGCGCATGTAGCCGAGATAGGGGGCAACCAGCACCAGCCGTGGCACGCCGGCGCGACGTGCATGGCGCGCCAGCAACAGCAGTTCCACCAGTTTCTCGTTGGGTCGATCCAGGCTGCGGTAGACCACCAGCGTCTGCGTGCCCGCGGGCAGGTCCAGCAGCAGCTTCAGTTCCTCGTCGGGAAAGCGGTGCCGGGCAACGGCAAGGGTGGGCAGTGCACAGGCGCTCGCGAGGCGCAATGCGGGCTCCCGCTCGTCCGCCAGATAGGTCAGCAGCGCGCTCATCAGAACTCCATGAATGCCGGGGTAATGTCAGCCGCCTGGCCCAGGGTGAAACCGCTGCTGCGCTCGCACAGCCTGCGGGCAAAGCCGAGCTCGGTCGGGTAGGCCGCGTAGACGGTATACAGCAGGTCGCCGGGCTGTACCGGGTCGCCGAGCTTGGCGCGCAGGTCGACCCCTGCGCCCTGTGCCCGCGGGGCACCGGCCTGCCGCGCAATGCGCGCCAGCTGCAGGTTGTCAATATTGACCACCGTGCCTGCAGTGTCGGCGCGAACCGCGTAGGTCAGTGGTGCCAGCGGCGGGTTGCCGAGATCAAATGGCTTGCTGCCCTGGGCCTCAATAATGTCCTGCATCTTGCGCAGGGCGCGCCCGGAATCCAGGATGTCCCGGGCGATAGCGAAGCCGTCGCCACCGCGCACATCGGGGTCGAATTCCAGCATGCGACCGGCCAGGCGCAGCGACTTCTGGCGCAGATCGGCGGGCGCCGCAGGGCTGTTCTCCAGCACCTGCATCACGTCCCGTGCTTCCAGGGCCGGGCCGATGCCGTTGCCAATGGGTTGTCGTCCGTCGGTGATCACGACTTCCAGCACCAGCCCCATGCGCTTGGCGACGTACTCGAACAGGCGGCGCAGCCGCTGTGCTTCGGGCATAGACGTGACTTTCGCGGTAGGGCCGACCGGGATATCCAGAACCAGGTGGGTGGAGCCGGCCGCGACCTTTTTGGACAGAATGGATGCCACCATCTGCCCCGGTGAGTCGATCGACAGGGGACGCTCAACGGCAATCAGTACATCGTCTGCCGGCGAGAGGTCACTGGTGCCGCCCCAGGCGAGGCAGCCGCGGTGGGTGCGCACGATACTGTTGAGCTGCTCGAATTGCAGCTCAACGCGCGCCAGTACCTCCATTGTGTCGGCGGTGCCGGCCGGAGAGGTGATGGCGCGGGATGAGGTCTTTGGGCACAGCATGCCGTGTGCGGCGACAATCGGCACGACCAGCATGGAGGTGCGGTTGCCCGGGATACCGCCGATGCAGTGCTTGTCCACCACCGGGTGCTCACCCCAGTTGAGGCGGCGCCCTACACGGCTCATGGCGTCGCTGAGGAAAAAAACCTCCTCGCGGTCGAGTTCCGCCTGGTTACAGGCGACGACGAAGGCGGTCAGTTCAATCTTCGAGTAACGGTGTTCGGCGATGTCGTTGACGATGGCGCGAAAATTCTCGCTGCTGAGGCGTTCGCCAGCAATCTTGCGGTGCAGGGCGGGTATCGAGGTCGGCGGTTCAGCCTGCGATACGCTTACCCGGTGGCCCTCTGGCAGGCCCAGCAAGGCGAAGGCGTCTTCCGAGAGGCCGAGCTCGCTGCAGCCGACGATGGTGTCGTCGTCGACGACGTTGACGCTGGCAAGGATACGCCGGCCGTCGTCGGACACCTCGACTTTCGCCAGTGCCTGGAAACCCTCGGCGCGGTACAGCTCGCAATCCCGATGCAGATAGGCGACGTTCTCCCGGTAGGTGTCTATGGCAACCCGCTTCAGCACCAGCGTGGATGCAGCGTCCGCCGCATGCAGGGCGTCCTGCTGGCTTTTGCCGCTACTGTGGCTCATGCCTCAGTCGTCCTCACCGATAACCTCGCCCAGGGAGGGCAGCTTGGCGAAGGCCTCGCGAATATTGTCGTCCCAGCTCTGGCGCAGCTTGGCCAGGTAGGGATGATGCTCCTCCAGCGCAAAGTAGCGCGCATGCGGTTTCAGGCTGTCGTTGCGGTAGAACAGGCACTCCAGAGGCGGCCCGACGGTGGCATTGGAACGTATGGTGGAGTCCATTGAGACCAGGGCACAGCGCATGGCGGTCTCATAGGGTGTGTCCGGGCGCACGATACGGTCGAGAATGGGCTTGCCGTATTTGGTTTCGCCAATCTGCAGGTAGGGGTAGAGCTCTGAGGCGGTGATGTAGTTGCCTTCGGGGTAGATCAGGTAGAGCGCCTGGGCGTGTCCCTTGATCTGGCCGCCGAGTATGAACGTGGCAGAGGCATCAAAGCTGGCGCCTGCGCCCGGCCCCGACGGCTTTTTGTGCCGAGCCTGTTCTGCGACATTCAGCTCTCCGATATAGTCCGCGACGTCGGCGACATAGCGCGCCTTGAGAATGTTGAATTCGGCATCCTCCTCCAGGTCCCGCTGGATATGCGCAATCACGGCCTGGCTGGTGGCCAGGTTGCCCGCCGTCATCAGCACCAGAGAGCGGTCGTAGGCCACTGAAAAGCGATGCATTTTGCTGTAGGTGCTGACCCGGTCGGGCCCGGCATTGGTGCGCGAGTCCGAGCAGAAGATCAGGCCGTCCTGGACGGCGATGGCGAGGCAATAGGTCATGGCAGCAGTGTCTTCGCTCCGGGGCCGTGTTGAGCGGGCAAGCATACTCATAGCGAGGCGGCAATGCCACAGTCCTGCTCAACCCCGGTGATCTGTGCATGGTATCGACCGCATCGCCCGCGTATCATTGGCTGCCTGTCGTTTCGGTGCAGTGGCGGTAGCGCGATACCGGCCCCTGCCCCCCTGATCACGGAAGTCGGTGACTATCATGTCTGGAAAAAAGGTGCTCTTCAGTCTGCGCATGTGGCTGATGCTGCTGGTCACCCTGCTGGTATTCGGCGGGCTGTTCGGCATGCAGTGGTTCGGCAACAAGAAGATGAACGAGTTCATGGACAACATGCCGGTGCAGCCCGCTACGGTCACTGCCATGGAGGCGGGCACGGCCCTGTGGCGTGACAGCGTGGAGAGCGTCGGCACGCTGGTGGCGATCCGCGGCGCCGAGTTGGCAACGGAAGTGCCCGGCACGGTGGAGACCATCCATTTCGAAAATGGCGCTGCGGTGAACGCCGGCGACGCCATCATCACGCTGAATTCGGCGCCGGATCGGGCGCAGCTGGCGGAGCTGCAGGCCGCGGCGGAGCTGGCCCGGCTGGAACTGGAGCGTGCCAGGCGGCTGGTGGCGCAGCGCAACATTTCCGAGTCGGAGCTGGACCAGCGCAGTAGTCTGCTGGAGCAGGCCCGCGCCCGTGTTGCGGCACAGCAGGCGCGGATCGAGCAGAAAACCCTGCGCGCGCCCTATGCGGGACGGCTGGGCATCCGTCAGTACAACGTGGGCGACTATGTGCAGGCGGGGGACACGGTGATTGCCCTGCAGGCATTGGACAGCCTGTATGTGAACTTCTCACTGCCCGAGCAATACAGCCAGCAGGTAGCGGCGGGGATGCCTGTGCAGGCCCGTCTGGAGGCGCTGGACGGTCGTATCTTCGAGGGCACTGTCACCGCCATTTCGCCGGTGGTGGACCCGAATACCCGGAACTTCACGCTGCAGGCGACCCTGCCCAACCCGGAGGAATTGCTCCGCCCCGGCATGTTCGCCCGCCTGGTGCTGCCAATCGGCATAGAGCTGGAGCGGGTTGTGGTGCCGCAGACGGCGATTGCCTACCGACCCTACGGGGACTCGGTGTACGTCATTACCGGGCAGGATGGTGCCTTGCGGGTATCGCAGCGCTTCGTCACCCTGGGGCCGGTGCGCGGCGATCTGGTGGCGGTCGAGGAGGGGCTGGATCCGGGTGAACGCGTCGCGACCAGCGGACTGCTGAAGCTGGATGGCGGGATGACGGTGAACGTTGACAACAGCTCCCCGCCAGCGGCGGAGCTCGACCCGCAACCGGATAACGGCTGACATGAAATTCACCGATATCTTCATCCACAAACCGGTACTGGCAACGGTGGTCAGCCTGTTCCTGCTGATTCTCGGCCTGCGTGCGGCGACCGAGCTCAACGTGCGGGAATACCCCATGATCGAGACGGCGGTGATCACGGTGAGTACGCCGTACATCGGCGCCGACGCGGAGCTGATCAAGGGTTTCATTACCACGCCGCTGGAACAGGAGATCGCCACAGCCGAGGGTATTGATTACCTGACGTCCTCCAGCACACGGGGGCTGAGCATCATCTCCGCCTATGTCAGCACCGAGGCCGATCCCGACGAGGTCCTCACCCAGGTGGTTACCAAGGTCAACAAGCTGCGCAACGAGCTGCCCCGCGAGGCCGAGGATCCGGTGCTCAACCTGGCGATCGGCGAGCAGGTGGGCAGCATGTACATCTCGTTCATCAGCGACCAGTTGCCCACCAATCGTGTAGCGGATTACGTGATCCGCGAGGTGCAGCCCAAGCTGTCGACCCTGCCCGGCGTGCTGCGCGCAAGCGCTAATTCCACCAGCGTGTTTGCCATGCGCATCTGGCTGGACCAGGAGCGCATGACGGCGCTCGGGATGACCGCCAGCGAAGTGCGCGCTGCCCTCGCCGCCAACAACGTGCTTTCGGCGGTGGGTGCCAGCAAGGGCAGCATGGTCGAGATCAACCTGAAGGCCGATACCGATCTGCGCTCGGTGCAGGGTTTCGAAGAGATGGTCTTGCGCGAGCAGGACGGCGCCATTGTGCGCCTCGGCGACATCGCAGAAGTCGAGCTCGGCAATGAGGGATACGGCTCCTCATCCATGTTTATCGACCAGGAAGCGGTGTTCATGCAGATCGACGTGGCGCCGGATGCCAATGCCCTGGAGGTGATTGCCCGGGTGCGGCAGGTCTACGCGGAGGACATCGCGCCACGACTGCCGGAAGGCATTGTTGGCAATATCAATTACGACGCCACCGTCTATATCCAGAACGCTATCGACGACGTGGAGGCCACCATCATCGAGGCGATGATTATCGTCATCCTGGTGATTTTCCTGTTCCTGGGCTCCCTGCGCTCGGTACTGATCCCGGCGGTGGCTGTGCCGCTGTCGCTGGTTGGCGGACTGTTCCTCATGCAGCTGATGGGCTTCAGTATCAACCTGCTGACGCTGCTGGCTATCGTGCTCGCCATCGGCATCGTGGTTGATGACGCCATCATTGTGCTGGAGAACATTCACCGGCACATTGAAGCGGGCATGGCACCCAAAGAGGCGGCGCTGCTGGGGGCCAGCGAGCTGGCCTGGCCCATCGTGGCGATGACCACCACCCTGATCGCGGTCTATATTCCCATCGGCTTTGTGGGCGGCCTGACCGGCACCCTGTTCACGGAGTTTGCCTTTACCCTGGCCGGTGCGGTGTTGATCTCCGGTGTCGTCGCCCTGACCCTGTCGCCGATGATGTGCGCGCGGCTGCTGAGAAGGGACGAAGGCGACAACAGCAACCGGCTGGAGCACTGGCTTGACCAGCGCTTTGAGGCGCTGCGCCGGGTCTACCAGCGTGATCTGGATCGCGTGCTCGACGACCGCGGCGGGGTTCTGCTGTTCGGCGCCATTATTATCGTCTCCTGCTATTTCCTCTTTGTGCGCTCGCCCTCGGAGCTGGCGCCGTCTGAGGATATCGGGCTGATCTTTTATCTCGCCGAGTCCGACCCGTATGTAACGCTGGACTACATCGAGCAGTACACGGCGGAAATTGGCCAGATCACCCGCAGCACACCGGAAATCGACGTCAACTTCCTGTTCAATGGCGTGAGCCCCGGTGGTGGTGGCGCCACCAACGGCGCCTTCGGCGGATTCATCTTCAAACCCTGGAGTGAGCGCGAGCGCAGCTCGGAGCAGGTTCTGCAGGAGAGCATTCTGCCGCGCACACAGCGCATTGCGGGCTTGCAGGTAAACGCCGTGAACCCGGCACCGCTGCCCTCCAGCGGCGTGCTGCCGGTGGAGTTCGTGCTCACGTCCACCCTGGATTTCAACATCATGTTCGAGGATGTACAGCGCGTGCTGCAACGCGCGCGTGAGACCGGCAAATTCATATTCATTGACCAGGATCTGCAGATCGACAAGCCCCAGCAGCGCCTGACGGTGGACCGTGACAAGGCCGCGCTGCTGGGCGTGGAGATGCAGCAGCTCAGCGCCGATCTGTCGGCACTGCTGTCGGGCGGCTATGTGAACCGCTTCACCATGAATGACCGGTCCTACAAGGTCATTCCGCAGGTACGGCGCGGGCAGCGCATGACGCCGCAGGACCTGGCGGGCTACTACACCCGTACGCGCAGCGGCGACCTGATCCCCATGAGTACACTGGTGCGGCTCGAGAGCGAAGTGGTGCCGCGCTCCCTGACCGGCTTTCAGCAGCTCAACGCGGTCACCCTGAACGGGATTCCGCGCCCCGGTATCGCCTTGGGTGACGCACTGGCGACGCTGGAACAGATCAGCCGCGAGGAGCTGAGCCGCGAATACAGTGTGGACTACGGTGGCCAGAGCAGGCAGTTCAAGACGGAGGGCAGTGCCCTGATCATGACCTTCTTTTTCGCCCTGCTGTTGATTTACCTGGTGCTGGCAGCGCAGTTTGAGTCCTTCCGCGACCCGATCATCATGCTGGTGACGGTTCCCATGTCGGTGTGCGGTGCCCTGCTGTGCCTGAATGTCCTCGCACTCTTCCAGGTCACCGGTGCCACGCTGAATATCTATACGCAGGTCGGTATCGTCACCCTGATCGGTGTGATCTCCAAGCACGGCATCCTGATTGTGGAGTTTGCCAATCGCCTGCAGGAAGAGGGCATGCAGAAGCGCGAAGCGATCGAGGAGGCCGCGTCAGTACGCCTGCGGCCCGTGTTGATGACCACCGCCGCGCTGGTCATTGCCATGGTCCCGCTGCTGCTGGCATCCGGCCCGGGTGCCTCTGCGCGCTTTTCCATGGGCCTGGTCATCGCCTCCGGCATGACGATCGGCACGCTGTTTACCCTGTATGTGCTGCCTGCGGTCTATCTGTATCTGGGGCGGGACCTGGCGGCAAGGTGATGGGCGTCGCCAGCATGTCGCGGTTGGCCTAGCGCTCGGCCGGGGTGTTCAAGAGCGCGAAATACTGTCGCAGCGCCTGCTCACCCAGTACCTGCCGTGTGCAGAGTTCGCGCAGGCAGTACACGGCGAGGTCCGGGCTGTCGAAGAACAGGTCGGCAAACAGCACCTGTCGCTTGAGCTGGTTGTCGCTGTAGTGCTGCAGCGCAATAGGGTTCTTGATGTAGACCGCGTCGGCTTCCAGAAGCTGGTTGAAGGGAATACGGAAGTTGTTGTTGCGGACGGTGGGGGATATTGACCAGCGTTTGATATCCATGAAGCGGTGGGGGAGGTAGCCGTTGGCACGCATCCAGTGGTCGATATCGCCAAAGGTGGGCTGACCCTCGTAGAGGCCGATGAAGGAGACTTCAAGCTGGATCGCCACGCACTCGCGCAGTTTTTCGCGACCGTGTTGCAGAACCCGCAGCTCGGAGCCCTGGATATCCATTTTCAGAAAGTCGATCCGTTCAATGGCATCGATGGCGTCCAGCCGCGTGGTGTGTACGGTCTCGGTTTGCAGCACCCGTCCGAAGTCATCAAAGCCGTTGAAGAAGCCCAGGGCTGCCGGTGAGGGTTTGAACAGCGATGTCATGCCCGATGCCGCGTCGCACACGTAGGCGGTGTGAGCCTCGCCATCGCCGACGTAGTGCTCCAGCACGGTTGCCTTGTCGCCATAGTGCGCCTGCAAGGCGGCAATCTGTCGCGGATCACCGTCGAAGCTGAACAGCTGCGCCTGTGCATACTCCCGGACCAGCGGGGCGTATACCGGCGTTTCAGCCAGCAGGGCGGCGCCGATGTCGGCAATATAAATGCCTGTGTCAAGCTCCAGAAGCCCGGAGAGTGTCGAGATGCGTGCTGCCACTGTTCCTGGATCTCCTGCGCAGAGGTCGGTTCGTTGTTGGAACAATCTTCAGGAACAGCTATCCTGTAGGAGTGTTTTTTGGGTCGTGTGGCACATGTTGCAGCGCAAAGCCGGATTATTCGTTGTGCTTTTGGTCCTGGTGACGTTCACCGGGCAGTTGGTGTCGGCTGCCTCTTCACCCTGCATCATGTTGAACACGGGTAGTGTGCCGGAGTCTGCCCATTTTGCAATGGGCATGAACCATGCGGGCCACATGGCGGCCTCTGGCGTTGTGGCAGACGAGCCGGCCTGCTGCGATGCGCTGCTGTGCTCCCTGTTGCATTGCCTGTCCTCCGGTGCGGCGCTGTTGGCCGCCCCGCTTGCGACGCGTCTGGCGTTTTCTTCCGTTCTCAACGCAGGTGACTCACTGTCCAGTGTTGTCGCCGAAGGCTCCTCCCTGTTTCGCCCACCCATTTTCCGCTGACACGGGGTTAGTGCGCCCGAAATTCGGGCCCACACCGGGTTAACGCGGGAGCACCCGACTCCCCTACCTAGAAATCTGCTGCTCTGCTGCTGTCCCTGGTCCGTTTGCCCAGTAATACGCCGCGGCATGCGGCGCCGTCCATAGCCTGCCCGATACCTTGCACGGACCGGCGGCGTGAACAACTGTGAGAACGTGGAGGAGACACCATGAATAGATTGCACAGGGCCTGGTGGAGCGTGCTCTGGCTCTGCTTGCCAGCGCTTGCCGAGTCGGCGCCAGCGGCGCTGGCGCTGGGGGATGCACTGCGGCTGGCGGTAGCTGCAGACCCCTGGCTGGTGGGCAGCCAGTACCGCGAGGAGGCCCTGCTCAGTGAGGCTACCGCCGCGGGCAGCCTGCCGGACCCGAAGCTGAACATCGCCGCTGGGAACCTGCCGCTGGACACCTTCGACGTCAACCAGGAGGCAATGACGCAGTTTACCGTGGGGGTGAGCCAGGCGTTCCCACGCGGCGACAGCCGGGCGCTGTCCCGACAGCAGAGAACGCAGCTGGCGGAGCAGGAACCCCTGCTGCGTGAGGAGCGCAGTGCCCAGGTGCAGCGGACGGTGACGCAGCTGTGGTTCACGGCCTATCTGGCACAGGAGACGATAGGGCTTGTCGAGCAGAGTCGAGGCCTGTTTGATCAACTGCTGGAGGCTGCCGGTACGCGCTATTCAGCCGCGCTGGGCAGCACACGGCAACAGGACCTGGTGCGGGCCCAGCTCGAGTTGACGCGGCTGGAGGACTGGCTGACGGGCCTGCAGCAGCGGCGCGACGCCGCCCAGCGACAGCTGGCTGAATGGATTGGCGCGGACGCCACCTTGCCGCTGGCTCCACCCCCGCGCGACAGCTCTTCCATCAGTGCAGCCGTGCTGCGGGCATCTTCGCAGCAGTACCGCGACTGGATTGTCCGCCATCCCGCGGTACGGGCGGTCGACAGACGTATCGACGCCGTCACGACCGAGGTTGAACTGGCTCGCCAGGGCTACCGGCCCGCCTGGGGTGTCAGCGCACAGTATGGTTACCGGGACGATGACCCGATGGGGCGCGACCGCGCCGACCTGTTCAGTGTCGGCGTCACTCTCGACCTGCCGCTGTTCACCGATGACCGTCAGGACCAACAGGTGAGTGCCACCCTGGCGCGCGTTGAGGCACTGCGCACTGAGCGTCAACTACTCGCGCGCCGGCTGCTGGCTGAACTGGAGACTGCGCTGGCACGCCTGCAGCGGGTTGACGAAAGAGCCGATCTGTACGCGACGCGCCTGTTGCCGCAGATGGCTGACCAGGCGGAGGCGGCGCTGGCCGCCTACAACAACGACGATGGAGATTTTGCCGAGGCAGTCCGCGCGCGCATCGCACAGCTCGATGCGCGCATGGCGTCGCTGGCCATTGCCGTGGAGCGACAGCAACTGATGGCAAGCATCCACTACCTGACGGTCGCCGCCGGATACGGGCATGCGCAAGCGCCCGCACAACAGATGGGAGAAACACAATGAATGTCACGATGAAACTGATCGCCGCGGCGACACTCGGTGTGATGGCTGGAGCTGCGGGCCTGCGCTGGTGGGGCGGCGAATCCGCGACATTGCAGGTAACCACTGACGACCCCGAGCCCCTGTACTGGGTAGCGCCCATGGACCCCAATTACCGTCGCGATGCGCCGGGCAAGTCACCGATGGGTATGGACCTGATTCCGGTGTACGCCGACACGAACGCGGATATGACGGCCGGCACGGTTCGCATCTCTCCCGAGGTGGTCAACAACCTGGGTGTGCGCACCGCGGACGTGGTCCTGGGGCGACTTCCCGCCGGGATCGAAACCGTGGGCTTTGTGCAGTTTGACGAAGACCGCCTGCAGCACGTGCACCCCCGTGTGGAAGGCTGGGTTGAGGCGCTGTTCGTGCACGCGTCCGGTGAGCCCGTGACGCAGGGGGAGGCGCTTTACACTCTGTATTCGCCCACGCTGGTCAATGCACAGGAGGAGTTGCTGCTGGCCTGGCGGCGCGACAATCCCGCCTTGATTGCCGCCGCAACGGAGCGCTTGCAGGCGCTACAGGTGCCCGCTGCGGCCATCCGTGCGCTGCGGGAAAGTGGCCGTGTCAGCCGTACCATCACGGTAGAGGCGCCCCGGAGCGGTGTCGTCGAGACGCTGCAGGTGCGCCAGGGTATGTATGTCAAACCGGGCATGGAGACCCTCTCGATTGCATCGCTGGAGCAGCTGTGGGTGATTGGTGAGGTGTTTGAGCGACAGGCCTCGCAGGTGCAACCGGGTGACACGGTGCGCATGCAGTTTGACCACCTGCCAGGCCGTGATTGGCAGGGCGAGATCGATTACGTATACCCCACCCTGAACCCGCGCACACGGACCCTGCAGGTGCGAGTGCGCGTCGCCAATCCGGATGGCGCACTGCGTCCCGGAATGTTCGCGCGCCTGCAGATTGCCAGTGATCCCGGAGAGCAGGCGCTGCTGGTCCCCCGGGAGGCGCTGATTCGTACGGGCGCCCAGACCCGCGTCGTGCTAGCGCTTGGGGACGGGCGCTTCAAATCGGTCGCCGTGACCCCCGGGCGCGTGGGCTCGGAGCAGGCGGAAATTCTTGACGGTGTGCAGGCGGGGGACCGCATTGTCACGTCGGCGCAGTTCCTGATCGATTCTGAATCCAGCAAGACGTCGGATTTCCGGCGCATGCAAGCTGCGCCGGATGACAGTCATGACATGCACGACCACAGCGGGCACAGCATGGGGCACACGCCATGATCGCCTCGATTATTCGCTGGTCGGTGTACAACCGCTTCTTCGTGTTGCTGTCGACCCTGGTGCTGGTGGCTGCCGGCGCCTGGTCACTGAGAAATACCCCGGTGGACGCCATTCCCGATCTCTCCGATGTTCAGGTCATCATCAAGACCCGGTATCCCGGACAGGCGCCCCAGGTGGTGCAGGACCAGGTGACCTACCCGCTGACCACCGCCATGCTCGCGGTGCCCGGTGCGGAAACCGTGCGCGGCTTCTCCTTCTTCGGTGACTCCTATGTGTACGTGATCTTTGATGAGGACACCGACCTCTACTGGGCCCGTTCGCGAGTGCTGGAATACCTGTCACAGGTGGCGCCCACGCTTCCGGACGGTGCCCGGCCGCAGCTTGGCCCGGATGCGACAGGCGTGGGCTGGGTGTATGTGTACGCGCTGGTTGACCGCAGTGGCCGGCACGATATCAGCGAGCTGCGCAGCCTGCAGGACTGGTTCCTGAAGTACGAGCTGCAGACCGTGCCGGGTGTCGCCGAGGTCGCCACCCTCGGCGGTATGGTCAAGCAGTACCAGGTGAGGGTGAGCCCAGAGAAGCTGCGCGCCTATGGCATACCCCTGTCGCTGGTACAGACGGCGATCCAGCGCGGCAATCAGGAAATCGGCGCATCGGTGGTGGAAATGGCCGAGGCGGAATACATGGTGCGTGCCACAGGGTATATCGCCAGCGTGGAGGATCTGGCCGAGATTCCGCTGGGCCTGGATGCCAACGGGACGCCGCTGCGTCTGCGGGATATCGCGGATATCCAGCTCGGCCCGCAGATGCGCCGCGGCATCGCCGAGCTGAATGGCGAGGGTGAAGTGGTCGGCGGCATTGTCGTCATGCGTTACGGCGAAAATGCGCGGCAGACAATTGAGCAGGTGAAGGCGCGCCTCGAGCAGTTACAGGCCGGGTTGCCGGAGGGTGTGGAGGTGGTCACCGTCTACGATCGCTCTGCACTGATCGAGCGCGCCGTGGACAACCTGTGGCGCAAACTGCTGGAGGAGTTTCTGGTGGTGGCGCTGGTATGCATGGCGTTCCTGTTCCATGTGCGCTCGTCGCTGGTGGCCATTATCAGCCTGCCGGTGGGCATTCTGGCGGCCTTCAGCGTGATGCACTGGCAGGGCCTGAACGCCAATATCATGTCGCTGGGCGGCATTGCCATCGCCATTGGCGCCATGATCGACGGCGCCATTGTCATGATCGAGAACATGCACAAGCACATGGAGCGCACCCCCCTCACCGAGCAGAATCGCTGGCGTATCGTCGCGGACTCTGCGGCGGAGGTCGGGCCGGCGTTGTTCTTCACCCTGCTGATTATCACGGTGAGCTTTTTGCCGGTGTTCACCCTGGAGGCCCAGGAGGGGCGCATGTTTGCGCCCCTGGCCTTCACCAAAACCTATGCCATGGCAGCGAGTGCCGCCCTCGCCATCACCCTGGTGCCGGTGCTGATGGGCTATTTCATTCGCGGCAAGGTGCTTGCGGAGGATCGCAACCCGATCAATCGCCTGCTCACGGCAGGCTACCTGCGTGTACTGCAGGTGGCGCTGCGGTATCCGGCAAGGACCCTGTGCCTGGCCGCGCTGGTGACAGCGGTGGGCTTCTGGCCCGCCGGCAAGATTGGCAGTGAGTTCATTCCCGATCTCGACGAGGGCGACCTGATGTACATGCCCACCACCTACCCCGGGCTGTCTATCGGCAAGGCTCGCGAGCTGTTGCAGCAGACCGACCGGCTGATTGCCACCGTGCCCGAGGTGAAGAGCGTGTTCGGCAAGATCGGTCGGGCGGAGACGGCCACCGACCCCGCCCCGCTCACCATGATCGAAACCTTTGTGCAGTTGCATCCGAAGTCGATGTGGCGCGAGGGGATGACCACGGACAAGCTGAAACAGGAACTCGACGCGCTGGTGAAGCTGCCCGGGCTCACCAATGCCTGGGTAATGCCGATCAAGACCCGCATCGACATGCTGGCAACCGGCATCAAGACGCCGGTGGGCATCAAGGTCGCCGGGCCGGACCTGCGGCAGATTGAGCGCATTGGCGAACGTCTGGAGCAGGTGCTGCAGGACGTGCCCGGTACAGCGTCGGTCTATTCGGAGCGCGTGGCCGGCGGGCGCTATATCAAGGTAGACATACAGCGGGCCAGCGCGGCGCGCTACGGCCTCAACATCGCCGATGTGCAGCAGGTAGTGGCCACGGCCATCGGTGGTGCCAACGTGACGCAAACCATCGAGGGTCTCGAGCGCTACCCGGTGAACCTGCGCTACCCCGAGGACTATCGCGACTCACCGGAGCAGCTGGCGCTGCTGCCGATCGTCACTCCGGGTGGCCAGCACATCGCGCTGGGGGACGTGGCGAAGGTGTACATCGAGGAGGGGCCGCCGGCGATCAAGAGCGAAAATGCTCGGCTCAACGGTTGGACCTTTGTGGACATCGAGGGCGTGGATGTGGGTAGCTATGTCGAGCGGGCGCGGGGTGTGGTTGCCGAGCGGGTTGAGCTGCCGCCGGGGTACTCGATCACCTGGTCCGGCCAATATGAGTACATGCTGCGCGCCAAGGCAAAACTCACCTATGTCGTGCCACTGACCCTGGGCATCATCGTGGTGCTGCTGTACCTGAACTTTCGCAGCGTGGCGGAGGTCGTGATGATTCTGGGCACGCTGCCGCTGGCGCTGGTGGGCAGCATCTGGCTCATGTATCTGCTGGGCTACAACTTTTCGGTGGCGGTCGGCGTTGGATTTATCGCCCTCGCCGGTGTGGCTGTGGAGATCGGCGTCATCATGCTGGTGTATCTCGACCAGGCCTGGCGCCGCCTGCTGCAGGACAGCGGCGGGCAGCCGACGTCGACACAGCTTGTTGAGGCGGTGCTCAGCGGCGCCGGGCGGCGTATTCGCCCGGTGATGATGACCTCGGCGACCATCATACTCGGCCTGCTGCCCATCATGTTGGGCAGCGGCACGGGCACGGAAATCATGCAGCGTATCGCAGCGCCGCTGGTGGGGGGCATGGCGAGTGCCGTGGTGCTGACGCTGTTGGTATTGCCGACGGTGTATCTGCTCTGGCGGCGCCGGGGCCTGCCGCACCGCGCTGAGGGCACAGGGGGCGAGTGAGGCGTGCAGCGTCTACACTGTTCAACAACGCAGCAAGCGAGAGGAGGTCGCTCATGACAAAACAGGCAACGCTATACCGCATGGAAACGGCGGAGCACATCTGTCCCTTCGGGCTGAAATCGCGGGACCTGCTCCGGCGCGAGGGCTTCGCGCTGGACGATCGCGTGCTCAGCTCGCGACAGGAAGCCGATATCTTCAAGCGCGAGCACGGCGTGGACACCACGCCCCAGGTGTTTATCGAGGGTGAGCAGATCGGGGGTTACGAGGCGCTGCGGGCGCACTTGGGCCTTGACCAGGAGGGCGATTCCGGCACCACCTACAAGCCCGTCATCGCCATCTTCGGGGCCTCCGCGCTGGCTGCCCTGGCGCTGGCCTGGAGCGGTGGCGCGCTGAACCTGTCGGCTGCGGTGTCGACGTTCATCGGCTTGAGCATGGTGGTGCTGGCGATCCAGAAACTGCAGGACCTTACGGCCTTTTCCAACCAGTTCGTGACCTACGACCTGCTCGCCATGCGCCACGTACGCTACGCCTATGTCTACCCCTTCGCGGAGGCCTACGCGGGTATCGGCATGCTGGCCGGCGCAGCGCCCTGGGCATTCGCACCGGTTGCGCTCTTTATCGGCTCTGTCGGGGCGGTCTCGGTGTTCAAGGCCGTGTATATCGACCGGCGTGAACTGAAGTGCGCCTGTGTGGGTGGCGACAGCCAGGTGCCGCTGGGGTTTGTTTCCCTCACTGAGAATCTGATCATGATTCTGGCGGGGGGCTGGATGCTCACAGCCGCCTAAGCCCTCGCAACCCGGTACCTGCCCGTGGCCCAGTTTCTTGAACCGATTCACACGCCGGGTTCGATTTCACCGCGGGAGCCTGTATACATCGACGACGTGCAGATTCGCGGTTTCTGGATCACCCACTACAACTTCTGGGCCGGTGTTTGCAACGATGCCGTGGTGGACCGTCAGCCAAACCTGGATGACCAGGGTTATGACACCGTGGGGCTATGTGAATGCAATCAAGCGGGATCGTCTGGCAACCTGAAGGCGATCAGGTAGTCACCACGCCCCATGGCGTCATTCAGACCGCCGACCGCGACGACCACGTACTGTTTGTCATCCGGCCCAATATAGCTCATGGGAGTAGATTGCGACCCTACGGGCAGTGCCCCCCGCCAGAGCTCTTCGCCGTCGACCGACGAAAATGCGCGCAGATAGTAGTCCTGCGTTCCCGAATAGAAGGTGAGGCCACTCGCGGTGGATATGGGGCCGCCCACCAGCGGCATGCCCACAGGCATTCGCCAACCGGTACGTATACCGAACGGCCCGGTTTCCTCAATAGTCCCCACCGGGCGCTGCCAGAGTATTGAGCGCTGGTTCAGGTCAATGGCGGTTATGGTGCCGTAGGGCGGCTCTTGGCAGGGTACACCGACAAACGAAAAGAAGTTGGAACGCATTGCCGCGAAGGGTGCGCCATCCTGCGGTGCAAGGCCGTCGTGTGGTCCAACCACCTCCACCCCGAGGCTGTCGGCAACTTCGCGTGGAAGCAGTTGTAGAAGGTGTGCAATGCGGGTGTCGTTGACGATCAACAGACCACGGGTCTCGTCTATCGTCCCCGTCCCCCAGTTCATGCCGCCGAAGTAGCCCGGCCAGATTAGCGTGCCCTGTTCCGACATGGGCGTGAAGTCGCCCTTGTAAAGGGCCTGACGGAAACGGATGCGGCAGTAGAGCTGGTCCAGCGGAGTGGCACCCCACATGCGCGCCTCAGTAAGCGCTTCAGCACCGATGACCGGCATCTCCACGGAATAGGGCTGAACCGGTGACATGAAGTCGGGTTCCACACCGCCATCGGTAGGCACGGGAATATCTTCAACTCTGGCGATCGGCGTGCCGTCGCGACGATCGAGCATGAAAATCTGCCCACGCTTGGTCAGTTGCACCAGGGCAGGAATCGTTCCTCCACGGCCGTCGTCTACGTCGTAGAGCATTGGTTGCGAGGCGAGATCATAGTCCCATATATCGCGGTAGGTCGTCTGGAAGCTCCACGCAACCTTGCCGGAGCGTACGTCGATCGCAACCACTGATGAGTTCCAGTCGTGTGCCGCGTTGATGCGCGCGCTGCCATAGAAATCCGGTTGTGCGTTCCCTGTGGGCAGGTAAACCAGCCCCAATGCCTCGTCGAACGCCGGGGTTGTCCACACGTTGGGCGTGCCGGGGGTATAGGTCGTTCCCTCTGGCGGCAGGGATTCAATGTCGGGATTGCCTATGTCCCAGGCCCAGACGACTTCACCGCTGCGCCCGTCGAATGCCCTCACGACGCCGGAGGGTTCATCCAGCGCCATGCCGTCCCAAACCCAGCCGCCGATGATGATCTGGTCGCCCATGACGGTGGGAGCAGCAGTCGGGAAGTAGTAGCCGGCTTTCACGTCACCCATGTTGCGAGTGAGGTCGACCGTGCCCCCGTTGCCAAAGCTTGTGCACAGTTCCCCGGTCTTTGCATCCAGTTGAATCAGGCGCGCATCGATGGAGCTCAGAACGATGCGGCGTGCACACGCACTTTCCCGGGTCGGTTCGGAGGCCGTCTCAGCAACGTTCAACGGAGTTGGTTCATAGTAGGTGACACCCCGGCAGCGCTGCCATAATGGTGAACTGGCTTGGGGGTCGAAGCGCCAGATTTGCGTGCCGCTAATCGCGTCAACCGCGCTGACGATATTGTTGGGTGAGCAGTGGTACACCAGGCCGTCAACGTAGAGTGGTGTGTTCTGGTCCTGTCCGGTGCCGGCGGGCGCATCGCCGTACTGAAAAGTCCAGGCGACCCCCAGTTGATGTACGTTTCCGGGTGTAATTTCACCGGCGGTGGTGAAGCGAGTTCCGCTGGGTGTTCGGCCATAGTGTTTCCAGTCTGTGCTTTTGTCCGCCGGAAGCGTCGACGCGTTCGCCACTGCTGCCGACGGCGCGTTGACAATGACGCCCTGTGGCGTCGCCATGGCCCAGAAAAAAGCGACTACGGTCAATGTCAGTGCGCCGGCTACGGCGAATGAGCTGCGCCCGCCGCGGCCGTCAAGCAGTGATGGAGCAACAATGGCCGCGAGCACCCCAAGCACCGACAGTGCAACGATGCGGGGGACCAGAGGCCAAACCTCTGTTCCTGCTTCCCACACAGCCCAGATACAGGTTCCAGCGTAGATTCCGGCAAACAGCCAGATGCCCGTGGGGCTTCCTCGCCAATACAGGAGTGCAGAACACAACAGTCCCGCACCTGCAATCGCGTAATACGGTGAACCTCCGAGACCGGCGAGCCATATGCCTGGCACGAGCATCAGCAGGCCGAAGGCCCCCAAAAGCGCCGCAAAAAGTTTGGTCATCCCGCCACCTCCATGATCGACGAATTTGTTTATTCTCAACTGCGCGCAGACGTCATTGTCATACAGGCGGCCACAACGGCGTGAACATAAGCGATAATTCACGGGGACGTGTGTCTGGTGCCGGTACGCGTACACGCCCCGGCGCTTGTCCGTCCTGGTTGTTACGTTGCCGAAAACCAGGTCGTATTCAACCCGGTTTTTCGCAAAGCTGCACAGTTTGGAGGTGGCATTTGCATCACTACGACCTTATTGTCCTGGGCACCGGTGGTGTGGGCAGCGCTGCGCTGTATCACGCCGCGCGGCGGGGGCTGCGATGTCTCGGGTTGGACCGTTTTCCGCCCGCACACGACCGCGGCAGTTCGCACGGCGAGTCGCGTATTATTCGTCAGTCGTATTTCGAGCACCCCAGCTATGTGCCCATGCTCAAGCGCAGCTATGCGTTGTGGGACCAGTTGGATCCCAGCTTGCTGGTGCGCAGTGGGGTGGTGTATTTCGGTCCGACCGGTGGCCAGATCATTGACGGCGTACTGGCGTCGGCGCGGCAACACGATCTGGGCGTGGATCTGCTTGCGGAGAATGCGTTGCCCCATTTCAGGGCGCCAGCCGGTTTTACAGCGCTCTTCGAAGCCGATGCAGGTTGGCTGCCGGTGGAACAGTGCGTGCTTGCCCATCTCGATCAGGCTGTTGCGGCGGGCGCCGAGCATCGCTGGGGAGAGGCCGTGGTTGACTGGCTGGCCGTTGACTCGGGGGTGGAGGTGGTCACCGAATGCGGTCGTTACAGTGCCGGTGCACTGGTCGTCGCCGGCGGGGCCTGGAGCGCCCGATTGCTGCAGTCACTCGCGCTGCCACTGACGGTGCATCGCAAGCATCTGCACTGGTTCCGCTGCGAAGACAGCCGCTATCAGAGCGGCTTCTTCTTCGACCTCCCGCAGGGCCAGTTCTATGGCTTCCCCGCAGCAGGCGGGCGTTTGAAGGTAGCCGAGCACACCGGCGGGGAGCCTGTGAGCGACCCCCTCAGCGCAAGCCGTGAGCCGAGCGCACTGGATAGCCAGCGGATCGAGGCGTTCGTTCGCGAGCATCTGCCCGGCGTCCTGGATGAGCGTCTGCATCATCAGACCTGCTTCTACACGCGCACGCCGGACGAACACTTTATCGTTGATCGTTACCCGGGCAGGCGCAATGTGGCGTTTGCCGCTGGCCTGTCGGGCCACGGCTTCAAGTTTGCGTCGGTATTGGGCGAAACGCTCGTGGACCTGGCAACCGGAGAGACCCCCGCTGCGGACTGCGCGTTTCTGGGATTGTCACGTTTCCAGCAGCCATAAATCGGGGCCGCGCGTGCACCTGAAGGGTGTCGGGCGGCGCGCTACTGCGGGGATGTTCTGAACCGTCGTGTTCGGGAAGATGGTGCCCAGGAGAGGACTTGAACCTCCACGCCCTTTCGAGCACTAGCACCTGAAGCTAGCGTGTCTACCAATTTCACCACCTGGGCATCGTGCAATCGCGGTGGATTACCCGAGGGCGCGCACTTTACTTTTCCGCAGCAGCTTTGTCAATCCTCGCGTATACTGTTGCCAATTAAAATTCAGACAACGTCAAAATACGACAGGAAGCCCCTTTACCTATGGCCAAAAAAGGCAAGATTGCCGACCCCCACGCCGAGCGCGAAGCCGCACGCTACGACAACCCCATCCCCAGCCGCGAAGTCATACTCGACCTGCTCACAGCAGCGGATAAACCGCTCAGCCATGCGCACATCGCCCGTGAACTCGACCTGCATGAAGAAGAGCAGGTGGAAGCCCTGCGCAAGCGGCTCCGCGCCATGGAGCGCGATGGACAGCTGATGGTCAATCGCCGCGGTGCCTACGGCCTGGTGGACAAGCTGAACCTGCTGCGCTGCCGTGTGCAGGGACACCGTGACGGCTATGGCTTTGCCGTGCCGCTGGACGAAGGCGATGACGTCTACCTCAGTTCCCGCCAGATGCAGTTTGTGTTCGATGGCGATGAAGTGCTGGTGGGCATTATCGGGCTGGATCGCCGCGGGCGCCCGGAAGGACGGGTGGTGGAGGTGTTGCATCGCGGCACCTCGCGCATTGTCGGCCGCTACGAAGAAGAGAGCGGTATCGGTTTTGTGGTGCCGGACAACAGCCGCGTCAATCATCGCATTCTGATTCCACCGAAGCTCAAGGGGGGTGCGAAGTCGGGTCAGATCGTGACCGCGGAGATTACCGACTACCCCACCCGCAACCTGGGTGCCAAGGGGCAGGTCGTCGAGGTACTCGGCGACCACCTGGACCCGGGGCTGGAAATCGATGTCGCCATCCGCTCCCACGGCATTCCCCACGAGTGGCCGGAGGCCGTGCTGCGTGAGGCGGGCTCACTGGAGGAGGAGCCACGGGAAGAGGACAAGAAGCATCGCGCCGATTTGCGCGACCTGGGCTTCGTCACCATCGACGGTGAAGATGCCCGCGACTTCGACGATGCGGTGTACTGCGAGAAGCGCTTGCGCGGCTGGCGCCTCTGGGTGGCCATTGCCGATGTATCGCATTATGTGCGCCCGGGGTCTGCACTGGACGAAGAGGCGGCCTTGCGCGGCAACTCGGTGTATTTCCCGGAGCAGGTGGTGCCCATGTTGCCGGAGGCGCTGTCCAACGGCCTGTGCTCGCTGAAGCCACAGGTCGACCGGCTCGCCATGGTGTGTGAAATGGAACTGAGCGGCGCCGGCAAACTGACCGGCTATCGCTTTTTCGAGGCGGTTATCCACTCGCAGGCGCGGCTCACCTACACCCAGGTCGGCGAAGCGCTGGAGGCCGGTAGCCACCCGCAGATCGACAAGGCGCGGCTCAAGGATCTGAAGCGCCTGCAGTCTCTGTACAAGGTGCTGCGCAAGGCGCGGGATGTGCGCGGGGCCATTGATTTCGAAACCACGGAGACCCGCATTCTGTTCAACGAGCAGCGCAAGATCGACGCCATTGTGCCGGTCGTGCGCAACGATGCCCACAAGCTGATCGAGGAGTGCATGCTCTGCGCCAACGTGGCGGCAGCCCGGTTTTACGAGGAACACAAGCTCCCGGTGCTGTACCGTGTGCATGAAGGCCCCACGCCGGAAAAACTGGAGAACCTGCGCGCCTTTCTCGGCGAACTGGGGCTGGAACTGCGCGGTGGTGAGAAGCCCACGCCGGCGCACTACGGTGAGTTGCTCGACGCAGTGCAGGGGCGCGATGACGTCAACGTGATCCAGACCATGCTGCTGCGCTCCCTGCGTCAGGCTGTCTACACGCCGGAGAACGAAGGCCACTTCGGCCTGCATTACCCCGCCTATGCGCACTTCACCTCACCCATACGGCGTTATGCCGACCTGCTGGTGCACCGGGGCATCCGCCATATTATCCGCTCCAAGGTGCGCACCAAAACCGTGCAGCGCCAGCGCGGTGCGCCGGAAATTGCGCGCGAGGCCATTTTCCCGTATACCGAGCGCGATATGGTCGCCCAGGGCCTGCACTGTTCCATGACCGAGCGGCGTGCGGACGATGCCACCCGTGATGTGGAATCCTGGCTCAAATGTGAGTTCCTGCAGGAGCATGTCGGCGACGAGTTCGATGGCGTCATTGCCGCAGTCACCTCGTTTGGGCTGTTTGTCGAACTGCAGCCGATCTATATAGAAGGCCTGGTGCATATCAGCGCGCTGCCCGGCGACTACTACAGTTTCGATGCCGCCAAGCAGCGACTGGTGGGAGAGCGCAGTGGTCGCAGCTATCGGCTTGGCGGCCGGGTGCGGGTGCAGGTGGCGCGGGTGGACCTCGATGACAAGAAGATTGATCTGGAACTGATCGACGCGCCCTCGGCCACCAAGAGCAAGGCCGGTAAATCGCGCAAGCGCAAGGGGGAGGCCACGACGCCGTCTGCCGGCGCGGCGCGCAAAAAAGCCGGTGATGCAAAGCCCAGGGCGGCTGCCAAGTCGAAGGCAGGCAGCGGCAAGGGTGCTGCCGATGGCAGCGCCAGGCCCGCGGGCAAATCCCGGCGCCGCAGGCGCTGATCAGCCATGCAGTATCTGTTCGGCATTCACGCCGTAGACGGTCTGCTGCGGCGCAAGCCCGAGTCAATCCGCGAGCTCGCGTTACAGCAGGGCCGCTCGGACAAGCGCATTGCCGCGCTGGAGACCCTGGCGCGCAACCAGGGGGTTGCTGTGGTGCGCGAACCCCGTGCGGTGCTGGATCAGCGGGTGGCTGGCCGTCACCAGGGCGCTGTCGCAACCCTCGCGCCGACGGCGGCCGAGACGGCGGGTGACAACCTGCTGGATGAAGTGGCGCTGCTGCAGCGGGTGGATGACAGTCCCCACCCCGTGCTCCTGCTGGTGCTGGACGGGGTGACAGACCCGCACAATCTGGGTGCCTGTCTGCGCAGCGCCGATGCCGCCGGGGTGGATGCGGTGATTGTGCCGAAGGACAAGTCCGCCGACCTCGGCCCGACGGTCAGCAAGGTGGCCTGCGGCGCCGCGGAAGTGGTGCCGTTTGCCCGCGTGACCAATATTGCCCGCACACTGGAGGCCCTGAAGGCGCGCGGTGTATGGATCTACGGTACCGCCGGAGAGGCGGAGGCCACGCTCTACGAAACGGACCTGCGGGGCTCCGTGGCCCTGGTCATGGGCGCCGAGGGCGATGGCATGCGCCGCCTGACCCGGGAGCTGTGCGATTACCTGATCAAGCTGCCGATGACGGGGACCGTGAGCAGCCTCAACGTCTCGGTGGCGACCGGTATCTGCCTGTTCGAGGTGGTGCGCCAGCGCCGCGGCGCGGGGGCTTCCTGAGCGCTTGCGGTAGGCAAACAATGTCTATACAATCCGCGGCCTGAATTTTGCCCGGCTGTTTTGGCAGCCGATTCTCCTTGCTACACCGCTGCGGCGGGTAGCATTAACCCGTAAGGAGCCACCATGCGTCATTACGAAGTTGTTTTTATGGTCCACCCGGACCAGTCCGAACAAGTGCCCGGCATGATCGAGCGCTACTCCAACACCATCCAGAAGGACGGCGGCAGTGTGCACCGTCTGGAAGACTGGGGCCGCCGCCAGTTGGCCTACCCTATCAACAAGATTCACAAGGCACACTACGTGCTGATGAATGTTGAAGCGTCCAACGAAGCGATGGAAGAACTCACTACGACATTCCGTTACAACGATGCCGTGCTGCGTAACCTGGTGATTCGCCGCGACGAAGCCATCACTGATGAGTCATTCATCATGAAGGCCGAAAAGGAAAGCCGCGAGCGCAAAACCCGTTACGAAGAGCGCCAGTCAGCTGATGCCGAGCGCAGTGCGCGCAGCAGCAGCGATGATTCGGCTGACAAGGGCGATGACGAGTCCGGCGAATAAGCTGACTGTCACGTTGTAACGACTAGCATAGTTTACGAGGAGTAGCACCATGGCACGTTTTTTCCGTCGCCGTAAGTTCTGTCGCTTCACTGCCGAAGGCACGAAGGAAATCGACTACAAGGATCTGGAAACCCTGAAGGCGTACATTTCCGAAACCGGCAAGATTGTTCCCAGCCGCATTACGGGCACCAAGGCCCGGTACCAGCGTCAGCTGTCTACCGCCGTCAAGCGTGCGCGTTTTCTGGCGCTGTTGCCCTATTCGGATTCCCACAAGTAAGGAAGTCCCCAGGGTGATGACCGCCAGCGGTCATCCGGTCACGGGAGGCCCAGATTGAAAGGCCTGGCCAGTTTCATCATGCGCGGCCGCCTGCAGGCATTGCTGGTGGCCGTTGCCGGTTCCGGCAGCCTGCTGTTTTGCTGGATCAGCGCCGCAGCCATTGCGCTGGTGGCGCTGCGCCGCGGGCCGGGGCAGGGTCTCTGGCTGCTGTTGTGGGCGGTATTGCCGGCAGCCGTATTGATGGTGGTGTTCGGCGACAGCGGCCCGTTTGCCCTCTTGCTGGGTACCACGGCCCTGGCGCTGGTGCTGCGGGTCACCGTAAGTTTGCCGCTGGCACTGCTGGCCAGTGTGCCGGTGGGGCTGCTGACAGGGCTGGCTATCGCGGTGTTTGGCGGCGAGTTGCTGGCGCAGATGTTGGTCTTCTTCGACCAGTTTCTGGCGGGACTGGAGCAGCAGATGGCGGCGGAAAGCGCAGCTGTCACCCTGCCACGGCCCACAGCAACGCAGGTGGCCGGTATGCTGGGTGCGGCGAATGCCATGCTCAGCGTGTTGTGCCTGCTGCTGGCTCGCTGGTGGCAGGCGGCCCTGTATAACCCGGGCGGCTTTGGCAGCGAGTTCCGTGCGCTGTACTACCCACCGGTGGTCAGTACACTGCTGGTGGTTGTGGCCGCAGCCCTGGTCGCCCTGGGTGCCGAGTTTCGGCCCTGGGCAGCGGTGTGCGCGGTACCGCTGACGGCCGCTGGCCTGGCCTTGGCGCATGCGCGGGTCGCCGAGCGGGGGCGAGGTGGCGGCTTGCTTACTGCGTTATATGTGGGCTGGCTGTTGGTCGATCTGGTCAAGCTGATGGTGGTGCTGTTGGCGGTGGTAGACAGCTGGTGGGGGTTCCGCCAGCGCTGGGCGGCAGCAGCGGCCGGAAAAGAGGTGAGTCGGCGCGACGAAGACGATCGCGATAACCGGCACTGAGTATTTACACGTAAGGGGGCCTGGCTCCCGAAAAGAGGAAGTCAAAATGGAAGTCATTCTGCTGGAAAACATCGGCAACCTGGGTGGCCTGGGGGACAAGGTAGATGTGAAGGCCGGCTATGGCCGCAACTACCTGGTACCCCAGGGCAAGGCCGTGCCTGCAACGCGCAGCAATATCGCCGAGTTCGAAGCCCGTCGCGCGGAACTCGAAGCCGCCGCTGCAGCAGCACTGGCCGCGGCCGAGCAGCGCGCAGAGGCGATCAACGCCCTGCAGCCGGTCACCATTGGCGCCAACGCGGGTGAGGAAGGCAAGCTGTTCGGTTCGGTCGGCACCCGTGACATCGCCGAGGCCGTCACAGCAGCCGGCTGCGACATCGACAAGTCCGAAGTGCGTCTGCCCCAGGGCCCGCTGCGTGAGCTGGGCGAGTTCGAGGTGGATATCCAGGTGCACGGTGACGTCACCGCCACCGTTGTCATCGCGGTTGTCGCCGAGTAAGCAGCCAGCGGGCTCGGCTCCGGCCGGGGCGTATCCCGCCGTAACGCCGCGCACGGGCTGATGCGTGCCGGGAGCATGTGTGCCCGGGCTGCCCGTCGCGGACGACGCGCCCCGGACTGCGCGTCCCGGACTGCGCGTCCCGTACGAAACCCGGGGGCACGGTTTACCTTGCGGGTAAAAATCCGCTAATCTGTGCGGCCGCGTTGGCCGCAGTCCCTTGTTATGTCCAAGCCCGACTATCCCGAGATGATCGCCGAACCGCCCTTTGCCGGCGGTGGGCGCAGTTTCGACAGGGACGTCGCGCGCATCAAGATGCAGCCCCACTCCATCGAGGCCGAGCAGTCCGTGCTGGGCGGCTTGCTGTTGTCCGCCGATGGTTGGGATGCTGTGGCGGAAACGGTCACCGCGGAGGACTTTTACCGCCCCGACCACCGTCTCATCTTTCGCCAGATCGCGCGCCTTGCCGAGGTGACCCAGCCCATCGACGTCATCACGGTGGCCGACCGGCTCACCGCCAACGGCGAACTGGAGGCTGCGGGAGGGCTCGCCTACCTCGCCGAACTGGCCAGCAATACGCCGAGTGCCTCCAATATTCGCGCCTACGCAGAGGTGGTCAACGAGCGCGCCAGCCTGCGCAAATTGATCGAGGCGGCGCAGACCATTGCCGAGAGCGGCTTCAGCCCCGAGGGCCGCACCTCCGATGAGCTGATCGACGAGGCCGAGCGGTTGATCATGCAAATCTCGGAGCAGGGCCCGAAAGCCGGCGGCCCCCGGGACGTGAACCCCTTGCTGCAATCGGCCCTGGCGCGCATTGAAGAACTGTTCCACTCCGGCGGCGATATCACCGGCCTGGACACCGGATTTATCGAGCTCAACCGCAAAACCTCCGGCCTGCAGCCGTCGGACCTGGTGATCGTTGCAGGCCGTCCCTCCATGGGTAAGACCAGTTTTGCCATGAACCTGGTGGAGAACGCCGTACTCGGCCAGTCCAGGCCGGTTCTGGTGTTCAGTATGGAAATGCCTGCCGAGCAGCTGATCATCCGCATGCTGTCGTCTATCGGTCGTATCGACCAGACGCGCATTCGCACCGGCAAGCTCGAGCAGGAGGACTGGCCCAAGCTCAGCGGCGCGGTATCGAAACTGAAGGATGTGCCGCTGTTTATCGATGACACGCCGGCGCTGACGCCCACCGAATTGCGCAGCCGCGCCCGCCGGATCGCCCGCGAACACGGCCAGATCGGGATGATCATGGTGGACTATATTCAGCTGATGCAGGTGGCCGGGTCCTCCGAGGGGCGTACCGCGGAGATTTCCGAGATTTCCCGCAGCCTGAAGGCCATCGCCAAGGAGTTTGCCTGCCCCATGGTCGCGCTGTCACAGCTAAACCGCTCCCTGGAGCAGCGTCCGAACAAACGCCCGGTGAACTCTGACCTGCGGGAATCGGGCGCGATTGAGCAGGACGCCGACGTCATCATGTTCATCTACCGGGACGAGGTGTACAACGAGGACTCCCCGGACAAAGGCACGGCTGAGATCATCATCGGCAAGCAGCGGAACGGCCCCATTGGCACCTGCCGGCTCGCCTTCATCGGCCAATTCACCCGTTTCGAGAATCTCGCGCGCGGGCATTACGACGAGGAATAGCCCCGTCACACGGGTCCTCGTGCACGCTGCCGGCTCAGGCCCTTGGTGTCGCCCGCTCGATAATGGCTGCACAGTCCAGGCCACGGGGCAGCGCCCCGACGTTGTGCTGGCCTTCAGCGCCCAGGCGGGAGCTGCAGAAAGCCTCCGCTACCCCGGTCGGCGCATGTTGCAGTAACAGCGCGGCCTGTAGCGCCCGTGCCATGCGGTCCACGATGTCCCGCGCGCGGTACTCAAAATCCTCGGGCGCGCTGAGATCCTGCTGCAGGCGCTGCATGTCGCGATCCAGCGCGGGGTGCGCGCCGCGGGCCGCGCCCAGTTCATCGAGAAACACCTCGACCACGCGGGGTGACTTCTGCAAGGCGCGCAGCACGTCCAGGCACTGCACATTGCCACTGCCTTCCCAGATCGCGTTCACGGGCGCTTCGCGATACAGCCTGGGCATCATGCTGTCTTCCATGACACCGCTGCCGCCAATGCACTCCATCGCTTCATAGGCGTGGTTGGGGGCCCGCTTGCACACCCAGTACTTGCCAACGGCGACGCCCAGGCGCATGAACAGGGCTTCGCGCTCATCTGCAGCGTTGTCCAGTGCCCGCGCCATGCGCATGCCGGTCACCAGGGCGGCCTCGCTCTCGATGGCGAGGTCGGCCAGCACATTCTGCATCAGGGGCTGTTCGTTCAACACGCGACCGAATGCCTGGCGGATGCTGCAGTGGTGCAGCGCCTGCGATGCAGCCATGCGCATGCCGGCGGCAGAGCCAATCATGCAGTCAAAGCGGGTCAGACTGACCATCTCCACAATGGTGCGCACGCCGCGCCCCTCTTCGCCGAGCAGCCAGCCAAGTGCCCCGCGCAGCTCAATCTCGCTGGACGCATTGGAGGCGTTGCTGAGCTTCTTCTTCAGACGCAGCACCTGCAGGGGATTCTTGCTGCCATCCGGGCGCCAGCGCGGTACCAGGAAGCAGCTGGGGCCGGCTTCGGTTTGCGCCAGTACCAGGAAGGCGTCGCACATGGGAGCCGACAGGAAAAACTTGTGACCGACCAGTTCGTAGGCTTCCCCCATACCGCGCGCGCCCAGCGGGTGCGCGCGGGTGCTGTTGCTGCGCACGTCCGAGCCCCCCTGCTTCTCGGTCATGCCCATGCCGATGGTGACCGCGCGCTTCTCGACGTCAGGCACGTTGCGCGGGTCGTATTCCCGAGCCGTGATCTTCGGCTCCCAGAGCGCCGCAATGGCCGGGGTTGTGCGGATTGAGGGAATACAGGCGAAGGTCATGGTAATGGGGCAGCCATGGCCGGCCTCCACCTGGCTGTGCAGGTAGGTGTGTGCGGCGCGGGCGACATGCGCACCGGCGCGCGGTTCCGTCCAGGGGGAGGCGTGCAGCCCGTGGCGGATCGCGGTGTCCATGAGGCGGTGGTAGGCCGGGTGGTAGCTGACCAGGTCTACGCGGTTGCCGAAACGGTCGTGGGTGTCGAACTCCGGGGTGTACTTGTTGGCGGCGAAGCCGAGTTGCAGGTACTCCGCCCTACCGACAGCGTGGCCGAAGGTGCTGAGGCTCTCCCCGGCCCAGGCTGCGCCCTCGCGAGCCACCGCCTCCTGCAGCGCCTTGTCCTCGGTGTAAAGGTTGTAGTCCTGCAGCTCCCGCGATACGTTTTCGACGGTGTGGGTATCGGCGAGCGCCGAGGCGCGTTCGGCGGTATTTTGCAAGGCGGTCATGGCGGGCTCCGGTGTGCGCTTTTCCGGCCCCCGTTATATCAGTCCGCGAGGGCCTCTGCCAGTCGCGCGGCCTGCGCCTCCAGCGCCCGACGGGCGGGCGTGTCGCGCTGGCCGGCCAGTTGCTCGCTGGCCGCGGCGAGGAGCGCGCGGGCTTCCGCCTGGCTGTTGGCCTGCAACATCAGGTCCACCCGCTCCAGTTTCCAGCGTGCGCTGTCACGCAAGGGTATCCTCAGAGTTTCCTGCCGGGCAAGGGCTGCCTGCAGCCTACCGGCGCCGAGTTCCAGTGCGATTGCCTCACGCTGCAGCTGCGGTACCAGCCCTAGTTGCTCCAGGCCCTGGTCGAGCACGGCGAGCGCATCGTCGGACGACCGGATGCCTCCAGCATCGTGGCGGCGGAGACGAACAGCCCGGGGCTGGGCCGGGCCTGCAGCCTGAAGTGGGTTTGCAGGTCCGCCAGTGCGCGCTCGTGATCGCCGGCATCGCGGGCGATCAGGGCTCGGTGGCGAAAGCCTTCCGGGTCATCCGGGAAGGCCGCGATGTGGCGATTTGCCAGAGCCATGGCCTGCTCCAGGTCACCCTTGCCGTAGAGCATGATGCTCTCGGGCAGGTCCGCGTACTGCGCCGGGCCCAGCTCCCGTGCCCGGGCAAAGTCCGCCTGGGCCTCGGCAAAATGGCCGATTTCCCCGTACACCTTGCCCCGCTGCAGATACAGCGCCTGGTTCCCGGGGGCCTTGGCGAGGGCCTGTTCGATCGCCCTCAGCTGGTCCTCATGGCCGGGATGCGCCACCACAGGCGCAGCGCCTGCCGGCGCCAGGCACAGTAGCAGCATTAGCAACAGGGGGCGCGACATTATTGTAGTGCTCTTGGGTAACCGGGCCGCGGCACTGGGCCGCGGCCACACGGGGGTCAGCGGGTTATGGTGAACTGATCCAGCACCTGGCCGTTGACGTCGATAAAGGAGTGGGTCAGGGCCGTGTCGCTGGCGTCGATGATGGCAGAGCCGAGCACCGGCAGGCCGCGGCGTGGCGGTTCCTCGGTATCCGCAGGCTGCTCGATGTGCGCCGGGTGACGCAGCCACTCGTCCGCAGCAGTCAGGCTGCCGGCGTCCTTGTCTGCCTTGCCGGAGTTGCCCACGACGCTGTAGATCACCCGGTCGTCAACACCGCCGCTGGTCGGGCTGAGCTGGGCGTAGGGCAGATCACCGCGGCCCGTCGCGGGCTTTGCCGGATCTCCGTCCAGCAGTTCGGCATGCTCTGCCGTGGAGAATGTGTCCGAGGTGCCGGTGTGGCTGGTGATGTAGTAGCTGCGCTCGTAGGAGTGTGAGTGGCCGTTGTACACCAGATCGACGCCGTAGGCGTCAAAGATCGGCACGAACTGTTCGCGCATGTCCCGCTGCGGGCGGTCGAAGCCATTGACCTTTTCCACGTCGTCCGAGTCGTGGTTGGCGCCCTTGGAATAGGGCGGGTGGTGGAAGATCACCACCGTCCAGTCCAGGTCGTTGCTGCTCAGGTCGTCAATCAGCCACTCGCGCATGGTCGCCAGCTGCTCAGGGTCCCGTGCCGAGAGCTGTGAATCCAGGCTCACCACATGCACGTTGCCGTGATCGAAGGAATAGTACTGCTCGGTACCGCTGGCAACGCCGCCCGCCTCACCCTCGGCGGGCAGGGAGAAGATGTCCAGATATGGCATGCGCCCCGGCTCGTCATCGGCTTTGGCCTGGTAGGAGTCCGGGTCTGCGCTGGTGCCCAGCCCGGGTAGGCCCAGGGTCGGGGAGAGAAAGCCCAGGCCCATTTCGTGGTTGCCGATGGTCGGCCACAGGGAGACCGATTTCAACAGGTCGGGGTAGGTCTCGAACACTGCCTGCTGGTAATTGAAGTCGCTGCCCACGTTGTAGGCGTTGTCACCGAGCATCAGGAACAGGTCAATGGCCTTGCCGTCAGCTTCGATGAAGGCCTCCATGCCCGCCAGCACCTCGGCGGCCTCGCCCTCGTGTTCTTCGCGCTCGTCATCGCCGCCGGTGCCTGAATCGCCGATCACCCACAGGCGCGTCTTGCCACCGGCCGCCGCATCGCCCCGTGCGGGCGCCGTGGTGAACTGCTGTCCGGCGGGTGCGGTGGGCGCGCCGCCCACGGAGTAGTAGTAGGTGGTGCCCGCCTCCAGGCCATCGATACGGACTTCCTTGTGGTCGCCCTCTGTGTCCTCGGCGGCAAAGCGCATCGCCAGACCGTCGGCGCTGCTGCCGATGCAGGCGGCGGTGGCTTCCCCGCGCCACTTGATGATCACGCTGCTGCTGGTCAGCTGCTGCAGGAACAGGCGCGAGGATTCGGTTTCCGTGCCGTCACAGGGGTTGGGCGGCGGCAGCACCTCTGCCACCTGGTCACTGCCGTCGCTGCAGCCCGCGAGCAGTGCCGTCACGGCGACTGCCAGTATCGTCTTGTTGTGCTGGGTCATGTTGGGTGTCCGTTCTTATTGTTGAGAGTAAGTGCACAGGAATACGCCGCAAAAATAACAGTTGCCTCCAGGCTCGGCAACACATCGCTGCCGCGCGCGCCCGCTCAGAGCTGCGTTTCGCGACGCAGCCTGGCGAGTGCCTCCAGCTGTTGTTCGGCTGACAGCGGCGCCGGCTCGTGCTGCTCCAGTGCCGCCTCGCGGGGTATGGTCAGCGTTTCACCGCGCAGGGCACGCGTGCACCAGGCCTGGTAGTGCTTGCGAAACACCGGCCAGGTCAGGCGTTCCGGGTTGTTGGCGAGAAAGAACCAGTCGCTGTCCCGGCCGGCGAGGTAGACCGCCGTGTGACTCCAGCGCTGCGCCGAACGGGGGCTCCGGGCATCACAGGCCTCGCGATAGGCCGTGTAGGCATCGGGCAGACCGAGGCTGGCGATACTCTCCTGGCAGCACTCCAGCATGCGATGCAGCGTGGGCAGGTACTCACTGTTCTCGATGGCGTGGCGGGCGCCGCGCAGGATTTGCTCAACCGGATAGTCCGCAAGGGATTCCAGCCACAGTTTCTTGATCTGCTTGAGCTGTTCGGCGTCGGGGTAGGCCGCGTAATACTGGTTGTGGTAGTTCAGCCGGAACAGGGCAAAAACCTGGTTGATGGCTTCGACATGGGCATCGCTGGCGGGCCGACGGCGGGCATCAGTCGGCCCAGGAGGTGTCGTTGAGGTCGTCTGCGAGGCTTCGATCCCGCGTGCGACCCGTTCGAGAAGATCCTTGCTGTCCGTCATGGCTGTGTCCTGCCTGGTCAATGCGGTGCTGTTTTGCCCAATGGAATTTCACGTGCTGCAGGAACTTGCTGTTCCAGGATGTGTGGGCCTGGTTGCTGTCGCGCCAGTAGACGATGAATTCCGGCAGCAGCCCCCGGGCGAAGTCCTCATCGATGTGGGACAGGCGCAGGATATCAAAAACATCGTCATCGGGCTGCCAGTCCTCGGTGATGCGCCGTGGCTCTGTGCTGTGGCGCATGCTGGAGGTGTACTTGGCCCACTGTATGCGGATGTGCTGGATGAATTTTGAGTTCAGTTCTTTCGGGGCATCGCCGCGTTCACGCCAGTAGAGGATGAACTCCGGGGTGGCTTCACGAATGAAGTCGCGGTCGATGCCGCTGCGCAGCATGATCTCCAGGGCGTCCCGGCTGGGTTGCCAGTGATTGTCCAGCGGCTGGTTCTGGTCGACGCGAAATGCCTCGGCACGGTGCTGCTGTTCACGCCGCCAGCAGCTGATGACATGCTGGCGAAACTTGTTTTCCCAGGCGTGGCTGGGCTCACCGCGTTCGCGCCAGTAAAAGATGAAATCCTCCAGTTGGTCCAGGGCGAACTGGCGCGGTATGTTGTGGTTCAGCGCCAGTAACTGCAGAAGATCCTCGCTGGGACCCCAGCTGGCCGGAAGCTGGGCTGCACTGCGCGGCGCAGCTGCCGCCGGCTCGTCGGAGGTTTTCACCACGCCCGCGGGTTGCCCTCCGGGTCCGGCGGGGGCCGCCGTCGGTGCATCGCTGTGCTGCTCGTTCATGGCGAACAGGAGTTCAGGATGGCTGTGCAGGGGCGGGGACTCCACCAGAATGACGCCCTTGTCGACCAGGCTGCGGCAGATGCGGTAGAGGTCGGCGGGGCCCCAGAACGGCATCTGCTGCAACAGGACATCGCGCTCGACCCGCAGCCAGCGATAGCCGCGATGGGGCTGGGTCGGGCGGTGCGCGAACAGTGTGGCCAGCTGCTGCAGCAGAATGGCCTCCTCCAGCCCGATCGTCGCCGCCAGCCCGGGCGAAAACACCAGTGGCGGTTCGGGAATCAGGGAGGAATGGGGCATGGACTGTCCGTTAGTGTTGGGCAAGTGGTGGCGGTGTGCACTAGGATACCGACCTGACCCGGCGTCTGATAGCAGGGTGACCGATTTTTTCCGATGAGACAGGAGCAGGGCAGGGCATGGCGAAGAGCAAAACGGCGTTCGTGTGCAACGAGTGTGGCTCGGACTATGCAAAGTGGCAGGGTCAGTGCAACGATTGCGGGGCCTGGAATACCCTGTCGGAGGTTCGACTGGGCGGCCCGACCGGAGGTGGCGCAGCGTCCCGGGGCGGCAAGGCGCGCGGTGGCTTCGCCGGCAGCGTCAGTGAGGCGCGCCTGCTGGGTGACATCGACCTCGCCGAGCTGCCGCGTTTTTCCAGTGGCGCCGAGGAGTTCGACCGCGTGCTGGGTGGGGGGCTGGTGCCCGGCTCCGCCATTCTGGTGGGCGGCAACCCGGGTGCCGGGAAAAGCACACTGCTGCTGCAGACCATGTGTCACCTGGCCGCGAGCATGGATGCCCTGTACATCACGGGTGAGGAGTCCCTGCAGCAGGTGGCGATGCGGGCGCGCCGCCTGGGCCTGGCCACCGACCGTCTGCGGCTGATGGCCGAAACCAGTGTGGAGGCCATCATTGCCGCCGCCGAAACCCACCGTCCACGCGTACTGGTGGTGGACTCCATCCAGGTCGTGCACTCGGATGACCTGAGCTCCGCGCCGGGCAGCGTCTCCCAGGTGCGCGAGTGCGCCGCGTTCCTTACGCGTTATGCCAAACGCAGCGGCACGGTGCTGTTCCTGGTGGGGCACGTCACCAAGGACGGCTCGCTGGCCGGGCCCAAGGTGCTGGAACACATGATCGACTGTTCCATCCTGCTGGAAGGCGGGCACGACTCCCGGTTCCGCACCCTGCGCGGGCAGAAAAACCGCTTCGGTGCGGTGAATGAGCTGGGGGTCTTTGCCATGACCGAGCAGGGTCTGCGGGAGGTGCGCAATCCGTCGGCCATTTTCCTGGATCGCAGCAGCGAACCGGCCTCGGGCAGCGCGGTGATGGTGGTCTGGGAGGGCACGCGACCCCTGCTGGTGGAAATCCAGGCACTGGTCGATGCCAGCGCGCTGGGCAATCCGCGCCGCGTGGCGGTGGGTCTGGAGCAGAACCGTCTCGCCATGCTGCTGGCGGTGCTGCATCGACACGGTGGGCTGCAGGTGGGCGACCAGGATGTGTTTGCCAATGTGGTTGGCGGTGTGAAGGTACTGGAAACCAGTGCCGACCTCGCGCTGTTGCTGGCCATCGTTTCCAGCTTCCGCGACCGGCAGCTGCCGCGAGATATGGTGATCTTTGGGGAAGTGGGACTGTCCGGTGAGATTCGCCCGGTGCCCAGTGGTCAGGAGCGCCTCTCGGAGGCGGCGAAACACGGCTTCCGGCGGGCGATAGTGCCCAAGGCCAACGCGCCGCGCGGCGAGATTCGCGGCATGCAGGTGATCGCGGTGTCGCGGCTCGAAGAGGCCCTCGCCGCCGTCGAATGATCCCGGCGGCGGGGGCCTGATGCCTCAGTCGTCCTCGTCTTCGGCCTGTTCCTCAAGCTGGCGCAGTTCCGTGTCCAGCACGTCGGGGTTGCTCATGTGGGCGGCCAGCAGGCGCCGCAGCGGGTCTATATTCTCCCGGTCGACGTGGTCCACCTTGAACCCCAGGCGCCCGGCCTCCACATGTTGCAGGTAGGCGTACAGTTCAAGCGGTTCCGCCTCGCCGGTGTCGATCAGCAGCGTAAAGGGCTCGTTGTACTGTGCATCCCAGACATCCGGCTGATCCGTAGCGGCGCCGCCCAGGGAAATGTCGATGAGGCGCTGGTGCCAGCTGCTGCCGCCCTGCTGTACCTCCACGGGAAGGTCGATAGCGACGCGGGTGTAGGCTCGGCGTTCGTTGGGGGAGTCGGTCATGCCTGGTCTCGTGCGTATCAAGTTGGCTAAATCATAGCCCCGCTGCGGGCCTATTGCGAGGCCGGCGCAGCGGGTGGATAACAGGGGCGCCCGCTGCTACTTCAGCTTGCGGTACTTCACCCGGTGTGGCTGTGCCGCGGCGGCGCCAAGGCGGGTCTTGCGGTCCTCCTCGTATTCGGTGAAGTTGCCCTCGTGGAAAACCACGTTGCCATCATCCTCGTAGGCCAGGATGTGCGTTGCGATGCGGTCCAGGAACCAGCGGTCGTGTGAAATGACCAGGGCGCTGCCGGGGAAGGTCAGCAGCGCTTCTTCCAATGCGCGCAGGGTCTCCACGTCCAGGTCGTTGGTCGGCTCGTCGAGCAGCAGTACGTTGGCGCCCTGCTTCAGCAGGTTGGCCAGGTGCAGCCGGTTGCGTTCGCCACCGGACAGGTCCTTGACGAACTTCTGCTGGTCCGAGCCCTTGAAGTTGAAGCGCCCGAGGTAAGAGCGGGAATTCACCTCGTAATTGCCGATGCGGATCACGTCCTGCCCGCCCGACACCTGCTCCCAGACCGTCTTGCTGCCGTCCAGGTCGTCGCGGGACTGGTCGACATAGCCCAGCTTCACCGTCTCCCCGACCTTCACTTCACCGCCGTCCGGTTGCTCCTCGCCCATGAGAATGCGGAACAGTGTGGATTTACCCATGCCGTTGGCGCCGATGATGCCGACAATGCTGCCCTTGGGTACGGTGAAACTGATGTTGTCGAACAGCAGCCGCTCGCCGTAGGTTTTCTTGAGCTTGGTCACTTCAACCACATTGTCACCCAGGCGCGGCCCCGGCGGGATGTAGATCTCATTGGTCTCGTTACGGGCCTGGAACTCCTGTGACTGCAGCTCCTCATAACGCTGCAGGCGCGCCTTGCTCTTGGCCTGGCGACCCTTCGGGTTGCTGCGTACCCACTCCAGTTCGGCCTTGATGGCCTTCTGGTGCGAGGCCTCCTGCCGCTTCTCCTGTTCCAGGCGGGCTTCCTTTGCGGCCAGCCAATCCGAGTAGTTCCCCTCGTAGGGGATGCCGCGACCCCGGTCCAGCTCCAGGATCCAGCCGGCGGCGTTGTCGAGGAAATAGCGGTCGTGGGTAATGGCGACCACGGTGCCCGGGAAGTCGTGCAGGAATTTCTCCAGCCAGGCAACGCTCTCTGCGTCCAGGTGGTTGGTCGGCTCGTCCAACAACAGCATGTCGGGTGCGGACAGCAGCAGGCGACAGAGTGCTACACGGCGCCGCTCACCGCCGGACAGCGTGGTCACGTCCGCATCCCAGGGCGGCAGGCGCAGGGCATCCGCCGCCACTTCCAGCTTGTGATCGAGGTTGTGGGCGTCGGTGGCCTGAATAATGTCTTCCAGCCGTGCCTGCTCCTTCGCCAGTGCGTCGAAATCCGCATCCGGCTCGGCGTAGGCCGCATACACCTTTTCCAGCCCCGCCAGCGCATCGACCGCTTCCTGCAGGCCCTCCTCGACATTGCCGCGCACATCCTTCTCCGGGTTGAGCTGCGGCTCCTGCGGCAAATACCCGATTTTGATGCCGGGCTGGGGCCGCGCTTCGCCGAGGATATCCGTATCTATCCCGGCCATGATGCGCAGCAGGGTCGACTTGCCCGAGCCGTTCAGGCCGAGCACGCCGATCTTGGCACCCGGGAAGAAGGACAGGGAGATATCCTCGAGAATTTTCTTTTTCGGCGGCACAACCTTGCCGACGCGGTTCATGGTGTAGACGTACTGGGCCATCTGTATGCGTTGCCTGTGGTGGTAAAAATGTGGGCGGATTCTAGCAGGAATCGGGGTTGGGTTCAGTGCCGTGCTTTGTTCGTTCAGGTATCAGGGCTCGGTTCAGGTGCCGGCCGCGAACGGTGCAGGGCTGCCGGGACACGCTCAAGGCCATCCATGGCTCGCTTGACCTCGACATCCTGTCTCGGACAGTCCCGGCAGCCCTGCACCGCCCGCAGCCTCAGCAGTAAGCGATGGCCTTGAGCGCGCCTCGAATCGCCCCCACCGTCGCCCCGGCCGGTCCCGAACGAAGGCACCAACTCCGTCAATCCGCAATCGGCGCCGAACTCAAATCCTCCGGGTCCAGCTCCGAGGCGTCCGGCTCGTGCGCCTCGTGGAACTCATCCACCTCCCAGTTGGCCTTGTCGCTGATCTCCGCAATGTGGAACAGCGCATCGCCCTCGTAGGCGAGGGGCAGGTTGGTGCGGCCGATAACGATCCCGTGGATGTCCGCCACCACGTCGGTTTCACTGGTCCCCATAGGATCGGCAATAAACCCGATGGTCTGCCCCTGTTGCACCTCTGCGCCCAGCGGCACCAGCACGCGCAGAATGCCGCTCTCCGGAGCGCGCAGCCAGCGCGTGTTGCGGCTGATGGTCGGCGGTCGGGGGCGCGCGCGCGAGCGGCGCAGCATGCCGATATGGCGCATCACGTTGAGCACCCCTTTCACCCCCGCGCGGATGTAGATCTCGTCAAAGCGCAGTGCCTCGCAGGACTCGTAGAGCAACACGGGGACACCGAGGTCACCCGCGGCCTGGCGCAGGGAGCCGTCGCGTATCTTGGCATCAATGGCGATGGGCGCGCCGAACGCCTCAGTCATGCCCAGCACCACGGGATCCTCCAGGTTGGCGCGGATCTGCGGGAAGTTGCTGCGGTGGCGTGCACCAGTGTGCAGGTCGATGCCGTGGGTGCAGTGCGCCACAATCTCCTGCAGAAAGGTGTGCGCAATGCGGCCGGTCAGCGAGCCGCGGGCAGAGCCCGGGAACGAGCGGTTGAGGTCGCGGCCATCAGGCAGGTAGCGCGTGTGGTTGATAAAACCGTACACGTTGACGATGGGAATCGCGATCAGGGTGCCGCGCAGCCGGTCCAGATGCGGATCCTTGAGAATACGACGGATGATTTCCACACCGTTGATTTCGTCACCGTGCACCGCGGCACAGACGAACATCACCGGCCCGGGTCGCCTGCCGCGCACGACTTGCACGCTGATGGACAGGTTATCGCGGGTGTAGGTGGGCGCGACGGGGATGTCGATCACCTTGCGCTCGCCGGGCTGAACCCGCTGGCCGCCTATGTCCAGTGCCTTGCCGTGTGCCGGCATCTGCCGTTAATCCTGTGTGCGTGCCCGCCTGCCGAGCAGGTAGGACTGGCCGGGGTCGACGAGGCAGCGGCCACGCATGGCGGTGCGGCCCAGCAGCATGCGAAAGCGCATGTTCTCCCGGTCGGTGAGTGTGATTTCGGCTTCGATGCGCTCGCCACCGAGCTCGATCAGGGTCTGGATGACGAAGCGATTTTCCCGGTGACCGCCCGAGTCGGTGACCTGGCGCTGGTCCACAACCCGCGCTTCGCAGTCCACGACCTGTTCTGTATCGCCCTGGCGCGGGTGGATGCCAAAACGCACCCACTGCTCCCCATCACGTTCAAACGGCTCAACGTAGAAGGCATGCAGGGCACTGGTGCGCGCGCCGGTGTCGATTTTGGCCTTGATATGGGCAATACCGAGCTCCGGCAGCCCCAGCCACTCCCGCCATCCCAGGGTGACCTGCCCGTTCACGCCGGCCTGGCCAGAGAGCGGCCGCGGCCGATGCCGTAATATTCGATATCCAGCTCTTCCATTTGTGCCGGGTTATACAGGTTGCGGCCGTCAAAAATCAGTGGCGTGCTGAGCTCGCGCTTGATCAGTTCGAAATCGGGTGACCAGAAGGCCTTCCACTCGGTGCAGATTACCAGCGCATCAGCGCCTTTCAGGGCATCTTCCTTGTGCGCACACAGTACCAGTTCATCGCGTTCGCCGTAGATATCGCGACAGGCCTGCATGGCCTGGGGGTCGAAGGCCTGTACGCGACCACCACAGGACCAGATGCCCTCGATCAGGTAGCGGCTGGGGGCTTCGCGCATGTCGTCGGTGTTGGGTTTGAACGACAGTCCCCACACTGCGATGGTCTTGCCGCTGAGGTCGGCACCGAGCCGCTCCATGACGCGCTCCGCCAGCTTGTTTTTCTGCCGCTGGTTGGTGTCGTGTACGGCAGTGAGAATGCCCGCGCGGTGTCCGTGCTGCTCTGCCAGGTGTTTGAGCGCGCGGACATCCTTGGGGAAACAGGAGCCGCCGTAGCCGCAACCGGGGTAGATGAACTGGTAACCAATGCGCGGGTCCGAACCCATGCCGCGCCGGACCAGCTCGATGTCGGCGCCCACCGCTTCCGCAATGGCGGCCATTTCATTCATGAAACTGATCTTGGTGGCGAGCATGGCATTGGCGGCCAGTTTGGTCATCTCCGCGCTGCGCGGATCCATATGCATCACTTTCTCGTGATTGCGGTTGAAGGCCTGGTACATGCGCCGCAGCTCTTCCAGCACGCGGGGGGACTCGGTGCCGATAATGATGCGGTCGGGGCTCTGGCAGTCGGCGACCGCGGAGCCCTCCTTGAGGAACTCCGGGTTGGAGGCGGCCTCGACAGCAATCGAGCGGCCCTGTTTATGCAGCGCGTCCAGGATATACCTGTGAATCCTGTCGGTCGTGCCTACGGGCACCGTTGATTTGGTGATCACCACCTTGCGGCTGGTCATGTAGCGGGCGATGGAGTCCGCCACCTGCATCACATAAGTGAGGTCTGCGGAGCCATCGCTACCGGCAGGCGTGCCGACGCAAACGAACAGGTAGTCGCTGGCCTGCACGGCCTCTTTCGCATCCGTGGTGAATGACAGCAGTCCGCTGCCGATACCGTTGCGGATAAGCTGCGACAGGCCCGGCTCATAGAACGGTACATCGCCCTCGCGCAAGCGGTCCACGCGACCCGCGTCGATATCCATGCAGATCACCCTGTGGCCCACATCCGCAAAAATCGCTGCCTGTACGAGGCCCACGTAGCCGCTGCCAAATATGCTGATATTCATCGATTACCGGGGGTTCCTGTATCGCCGTTCACTGATGGCTGCCCACTGTATGTCACAACAGTGACAGAAATAATACAGGAATCCCCTCCGGGTGACTCGCCACTTATATGCCGGGCCGAATTTGGGTAAAATGCTGCGCTCTTTTCACGGGCCACCGCGGCCCCGCCTGCCAGGGGACACCGATGTTTGACCAGCGCATGACCATCGAGGGGTTTGACGACGAGATCTTTGCTGCCATCAAGGAGGAAGAGCGTCGCCAGGAAGAGCATATCGAGCTCATTGCCTCGGAAAACTACACCAGCCCGCGCGTGATGCAGGCCCAGGGCACCGTGCTCACCAACAAGTACGCAGAGGGTTATCCAGGCAAGCGCTACTACGGTGGCTGCGAGTACGTCGACAAGGCCGAGCAGCTGGCGATTGACCGCGCCAAGGCCCTGTTCGGGGCGGACTATGCCAATGTGCAGCCGCACTCTGGCTCCCAGGCCAACTCCGCGGTCTACCAGGCCCTGTGCCAGGCTGGCGACACGGTACTGGGCATGAGCCTCGCCGACGGCGGGCACCTGACACACGGTGCCAAGCCCAATTTCTCCGGCAAGATGTACAACGCGGTGCAGTACGGCCTCAAGGCGAGCACCGGCGAGGTGGACTATGACCAGGTTGAGGCGCTGGCGCTGGAGCACAAGCCAAAGATGATCGTGGCCGGTTTCTCCGCCTATTCCCGTGTCATGGACTGGGCATGGTTTCGGGAGATAGCCGACAAGGTGGGCGCCTACCTGCTGGTGGACATGGCACACGTCGCTGGCCTGGTGGCCGCCGGGGTTTACCCCAACCCGGTTCCTCATGCCGATGTGGTCACCTCCACGACCCACAAAACCCTGCGCGGTCCGCGCGGTGGCATCATTCTGGCGCGCGCCAATGAAGAGCTGGAGAAGAAGTTCCAGTCCGCCGTCTTCCCCGGCGGCCAGGGCGGCCCGCTGATGCACGTGATTGCGGCCAAGGCCGTCAGTTTCAAAGAGGCCCAGAGCCCCGAGTTTGTCGCCTACCAGAAGCAGGTTGTGGCCAACGCCCGGGCGATGGCGAAGACCTTCATCGATCGCGGTATCAATATCGTTTCCGGGGGCACCGACAACCACCTGATGCTGGTGGACCTCATCGGCAAGCCCTACACGGGCAAGGATGCCGATGAGGCCCTGGGCAACGCGAACATCACGGTGAACAAGAACGCGGTACCCAACGATCCGCGGTCACCGTTCATCACCTCCGGCCTGCGCGTGGGCACGCCGGCCATCACTACCCGCGGCTTCAAGGAGGCGGAAACTGTGCAGCTGGCCGGTTGGATGTGCGATGTGCTGGAGGCGCTGGAGCAGGGTTCCGCGGATGCGGCGATTGCCGAGGTGAAGGCCAAGGTGCTGGACATCTGTGCGCGGTTTCCTGTGTATCGGTGAATTGGGTGGCTGATTCACAAGAAAGGGGGGGCTTTGGCTCCCCTTTTTTGTGGGCTGTGCTGGGCTGCGTTGGTGTTGGGACTTCGTAGCGCGGCCCGATGCGGTGCACGGGTGGGCGAACGGCCACTGTCTCGCGATCACCTCCGGGCCGCTGCGCAACTCGACCATTTTTGCTGTGCAAAATTGGGACTCGAACAGTGCTCGCGGACTACCCCCTACGGTGATCGCGAGCCAAAGCTGTGGCCTGATTTTTCGCCCACCCGTGCACCGCATCGGGCCTGAAGACGGAGCCTGCGAAAGGAATTGGGGATATAGCAGGCGGCAAGTCCGGAACGCGTCGGGTCAACGCCGCAACATTCAGAATAAGCGACACGGTTTAGCTTAATCCGCCTCAACCCGGGGAGCGTGTCAACTCGGCCACCTCTGGGCAATCCCCACTGTGCGAGCCGGTCGCCTCTGAGAAATACGCACGGTACGCGGGACAACGTGGGGGATCGCGGCGAGAACAATCAGGCCACAGCTTTCGTTTTCCATCATCGGAGGGGGCTTTGCGGCGAGCACTGTTCGAGTCCCAATTTTTGCGCAGCAAAAATGGTCGAGTTGCGCAGCCGCCCGGAGATGATGGAAAACGAGTGGCCGTTCTCGCCGCGATCCCCCGCGTTGTCCCGCCGCTACGAAGCTCCACACGCGCCAGCCCGCCAGCCCGCCAGCTGTTACCACGCAATCCCGTAGTCATCCCCGTAGTCCGACGCGCCACCTTGCATCACTCCATGCTCGTGATCGAACCAGATCGCCGTGGTCGGGTTGTAGGTGCGCTCCACCACCTCCACGTCGTACCCCATGCGTTCCAGCTCGGCGCGCGTGAACGGTGATACAAGCGGTGTGACCTGCAGCCGCCCAGGTTCGGACTGGTGCGCGCCGAATGAGCTCTGCATCTGGTAGCTGAGGATATTGTGCGCCTCCGCCGCCTGTTGCACGTTCATGTCGAACTCCACCATGTTGAGGAAAAACTGCAGCAGGTTCTGGTCCTGGGTGTCGCCGCCCTGCACGGAGAAGGCCATGAGCGGCTTGCCGTCACGCAGCGCCAGCGACGGTGTGAGCGTCACCCGTGGACGCTGGCCAGGTTGCACGACATTGTAGGGGTTCAGGGCCTCGTCCAGCACGAAGCTCTGCATACGCTGGCTCAGGCCAACGCCGGTGTTGCCGGCAATGAACGCCGGAATCCAGCCGCCGGAGGGGGTCACGGAAATCACCCAGCCCTCTGCGTCCGCCGCCTGTATCGATGTGGTGCCGGCGAGGAAGGCCTCGTCCGCCGTCATGCGGCTGGCCTGCTGGAAGCTCTCGGCGCCAGCCGCGTCGGCGGCAGGCGGTATTGGCGTCCATTGCTGGCGCAGTGATTCGAAGGGGTTCTTGCCGCGCTGGAACCGGTAGGGGTCACCCGGTTTCAGGTCCGTGAGGTTGTGGTCTGGGGGCATCAGTTTGCGCCGCTCTTCGGCGTAGCGCTTGGAGAGCAGCCCCTCAACCGGTTCCTCAGGGGGCAGGTAGGGATCGCCGTAGTAGAAGTCACGGTCGGCGAAGGCCAGGTTCATGGCCTGGTAGAGCGTGTGGATGTAGCGTGTGCTGTTGTAGCCCATGGCCTTGAGGTCGAAGCCCTCGAGCAGGTTCAGGGCCTGCAGCATGGCCGGTCCCTGGGTCCAGGTGGTGAGTTTGTAGACATCGATGCCGCGGTAATTGACGCTCACGGGTTCTTCCAGAATCACCTCCCACTCGGCGAGGTCATCCGCGGTGATCAGCCCGCCGGCGGCGCGGTTGCTGCGCACGATTTCGGCCGCGATGTCACCGCGGTAAAAGCGTTCGTAGGCAGCCATGATGGCCGCCTTGCGGTCGGCGCCCGCGGCCAGTGCAGCGGCCTCCGTATCCACCAGTTTCTGCAGCGTGGCGAGCAGATCGGCCTGCCGGAATATCTCGCCGGGCGCCGGTGCCGCGCGCTGTTCCGGGCTGTCGCTGTCGTAGTGGGGCAGGAATACCCGCTGCGAGTCGGGCCACTGCTGCAGGATGTCGCGGCGGCTCTCGATGAAGCGTGCCTGGGTGGCCTCAATCGGATATCCCCGGGCCATCTCCATGGCGGGGGCCAGCACCTCGGCGAGGCTCAGCCGGCCGAACTCCGCCAGCATGACCATCAGGCCACCCGGCGTGCCCGGGGTCACCGCCGCCAGCGGCCCATATTCGGGGGGGTAGAGCATGCCCTGGTTGCGAAAGAACTCGGGCGTTGCGCCGGTGGGTGCAACACCCAGGGCGTTCAGGCCGATGACCTTGCCGGTATTCGGGTTGTAAATCAGCGCCTGGGTTTCCCCACCCCAGCCGAGCACGTCCCACAGGGTCGCGGTGACCGCCAGCATTGCAGCGGCCGCGTCAATGGCATTGCCGCCCTGCTGGAACATCATGGCGCCGGCGGTAGCGCCCTGTGGCTTGCCGGTCAGCGCCACCCAGTGTTTGCCGAGGAGTACGGGGCGCGCCGTCTTCTGTGCCAACACGGCGGTGGGCCAGGCCATGCAGCAGGCCAGCGTGAGCGCCAGGGCGCGGTGGAAAAGGCATTTCTGCAGGCTCTGGGGCATGAGCATCTCCTCTGGTGGACTCCGGAGGATAGCAAAGTTGTGATGGTAGCCCCAATGGCGCTTCCGTTGCCGCGCTAGTCAGAGCCAAAATGTGTTAGTCTTCAGGCACTTGTACTGAAGGTGAGAGCCAATGCACTGCCCGTTCTGCGCTGCTGATGATACCAAGGTGATCGACTCGCGGCTGGTCGCTGGTGGCGACCAGATACGGCGCCGTCGCGAGTGCCTGAGCTGCCACGAGCGCTTCACCACCTACGAGGTAGCGGAGCTCGTCATGCCGCGGGTGATCAAGCATAACGGCAACCGCGAGCCCTTTGATGAGGCCAAGCTGCGCGTTGGCTTCCAGCGCTCACTGGAGAAGCGACCGGTGCCGGTGGAAGAGGTCGAGGCGGCGATCAACCATATCAAGCACGCCCTGCGCGCGACCGGCGAGCGCGAGGTGGGCTCCCGGGTGGTGGGCGAGCTGGTGATGGAGCATCTCAAACAGCTGGATCAGGTCGCTTACGTGCGTTTCGCCTCGGTCTACCGGAAGTTCCAGGACATCGCCGAGTTTCGCGATGCCATTGAACTGCTGGAGTCCGAGCCGCGGCCGGAGCGCGGCAGCGCCTGAGTGGCGCGGCCGGACGTCATGCCTGACCCGGTCTTTGATACCCGGATGATGGCGCGAGCCCTGCAGCTTGCCCGGGAAGGCCGTTATTCCGCCATGCCCAACCCCCATGTGGGCTGCGTGCTGGTGCGCGACGGCCAGGTGATTGGTGAGGGCTTCACCCAGCCTGCCGGCGGCAACCACGCGGAAATTGAAGCACTGGCGATGGCCGGCAACGCGCGCGGCGCCACGGCCTACGTGACGCTGGAGCCCTGCAGCCACCAGGGCAAAACCGGGCCCTGCGCCGACGCCCTGCTGGCGGCCGGTGTGGTGCGGGTGGTGGCGGCAATGCAGGACCCGAATCCGCAGGTGGCCGGTGAGGGTCTCGCCCGTTTGCGCGCCGCGGGTGTGGCGGTGGAATGCGGTGTGTTACAGGCCGAGGCTGAAGCGGTGATTCCAGGATTTATCGCCCGTATGCGGCGTGGCCGCGGACGGGTTCGGGCCAAGCTGGCCATGTCGCTGGATGGCCGCACGGCCATGGCCTCCGGCGCAAGCCAATGGATCACCGGTGCGCCGGCCCGGCGTGACGTACAGCGCCTGCGGGCCATGAGCTGCGCCGTGGTGACGGGGGCCGGTACCGTGCTCTCCGACGATTGTGCCCTGACTGTGCGCGCGGAGGAACTGGGTTTACCGGACGCCACCGCCGCGCGCGCCAGCGCTCGTCAGCCCCTGCGCGTCGTGCTGGATTCACAGCAGCGTGCCCCGGTGACGGCGCGTGTGTTCAGTGCCGAGGCGCCCACACTCTGGTGCCACGACGCGGCCCGCGGGCCCGTCAGGCCTGCGCCCTCCGCAGGCACCGAATTGCTGGCGTTGCCCTGTCTGGCCCACGGTCTTGACCTGCAGGCGCTGTTTGCCGAACTCAACAGGCGGCAGTGCAACGAAATTCTGGTAGAATCCGGCCCCCGCCTGGCGGGTGCACTGTTGCAATTGGGCCTGTTGGACGAACTGATCGTATACATGGCACCAACCCTGATGGGGAGCGCAGCGCGACCGCTGCTGGAGTTGCCACTGGAGCACATGGCGGACAAGGTGCCCCTGCTCCTGCGCGATGTGCGGCAGGTGGGCCAGGACTGGCGATTTACCGCCGTTCCCGCGAGCTGAGCGTTGGCCCCGACGCCGGACTCGCGTCAAACGACACAGGACAGACTATGTTCACAGGAATCATCCAGGCCGTGGGCTCCATCGCCGCCCTGCAGCCCGCCGGGGGCGACCTGCGCCTGCGGGTACACACCGGCAAGCTGGATCTGGCCGATGTGCAGCTCGGCGACAGTATCGCCACGAATGGCGTCTGTCTCACAGTGACTGAATTGCCCGGTGACGGCTATTGGGCAGACGTGTCCCGCGAAACCCTGGACTTCACCACGCTTGGCGGCTTGCAGCCGGGCAGCCGGGTCAACCTGGAAAAGGCCCTTACGCCGGCCAGCCGCCTGGGTGGCCATATCGTCAGCGGCCACATCGACGGCGTTGGTGAGGTAGTCAGCGCGGTGGAAGACGGCCGTTCCTGGCGCTACGTGATGCGCGCGCCGGACGGCCTTGCAAAGTACATCGCCCACAAAGGCAGCATTTGCGTGGACGGTACCAGCCTTACCGTCAATGCCGTGCGCGGTGCGGAATTTGACCTCAACATCATTCCCCAGACCCGTGCGGAAACCGTGTTTGCCGAGTACCGCCCGGGTAGCCGGGTGAATCTGGAGGTGGACGTGATTGCGCGTTACCTGGAGCGCCTGGTGCTGGGGGATGCGGCCGCCGTACCGCAGCACGAGGCGGGTATCTCCCTCGCGACCCTGGCCGATAATGGCTACCTGCGCGGTTAGGCGCGCACTGTCCCAGAAGGATTGCAAAGGCATGCAGACAAACAGCGTAGACGAATTGATCAGTGACATCCGCCAGGGCCGCATGGTGGTGCTGATGGATGACGATGACGACAGCAACAACGAAGGCGTGGTGATGGTGGCGGCCGATCATGTCAGCGCGGCGCATATCAATTTCATGGCCCGACAGGCGCGCGGACTGGTGTGCCTGGCGCTGACCGAGGAGCGTTGCCGCCAGCTCGACCTGCCGCCCATGGTGCCCGCCGCCCACGGGGAAAAATCCAACTTCACCCTGTCCATTGAGGCCGCTGAAGGCATCGATACCGGCATCTCGGCGGCAGATCGCGCCCGCACCGTGCAGGCGGCCGTCGCCCCCCAGGCGGTGCCTTCCGATATCGTCCAGCCGGGGCATATCTTTCCCCTCACGGCGCTGCCGGGCGGTGTGCTGACGCGGGCCGGCCATACCGAGGCGGCCAGCGACTATGCGGCGCTGGCGGGCCTGCTGCCAGCGGCGGTGATCGCTGACATCCTGACGCCGGAAGGGCTGCTGGCAGATGGCCCGGCACTGGTCGAGTTTGCGCGCAGCCACGGGCTGAAAATAGGCACGATTGCCGATCTGATTCACTTCCGCATGGTCAATGAACGCACCATTGAGCGCGTACGCGAAGGAGACATCGACACCGCCTGGGGTCGTTTTCGCCTGCTGGCCTACCGCGACAACACCGCCGGCGATCTGCATCTGGCGCTGACCTGCGGCGAGATCACGGCTGAGGAGCCCACGCTGGTGCGGGTGCACGTGGCTTCGACCCTGCGCGACATGGTGGCCAGCCGCATTGACGGGCGCGCCTCCTGGCAGTTCGGTGCCTGCATGCAGCGCGTGGCCGAAGCGGGTCGCGGGGTGATTGTGCTGCTGGCCGGCGATGAGAGCAGTGAGCAACTGCTGGACAGTATCGATATGGCGCTGGGCAGGGCGCCTTCCAGCGCGCGTGCCCTGCCGGACACCTACACCAAGGTAGGCCTGGGTTCCCAGATCCTGAAGGACCTGGGCGTGGGAAAAATCCACCTCATGGGCGCACCCATCAAGTACAATGCCATTTCGGGTTTTGACCTGGAAGTGCTCGAATACCTGGCACCCTAGCGCCGGGCACACACGAACAAGGAATTCGCATGACAAACATCAAGACGATTGAAGGGGATTTCACGGGGGCCAGCGGTCAGTACGCACTGGTGGTGGGCCGCTGGAACAGTTTTGTGGTCGAACACCTGCTGGAGGGTGCAATCGACGCCCTGCGTCGACACGGCGTGAAGGATGAGCAGATGACCGTAGTGCGGGCGCCGGGTGCCTTCGAGATACCGCTGGTCTGCCAGCGCGTGGCAAAACAGGGCGGTTTCGACGCGATCGTCGCGCTGGGTGCCGTGATTCGCGGCGGCACGCCGCACTTCGACTACGTGGCCGGTGAATGCACCAAGGGCATCGCCCAGGTGAGCCTGGAGCACGGCATTCCGATCTCATTCGGCGTACTCACCGTGGACTCCATCGAGCAGGCGGTGGAGCGCTCTGGCACCAAGGCCGGTAACAAAGGCGCCGAAGCGGCGCTGTCAGCGCTGGAAATGGTCAGCCTGCTGGGCCGGATCGGGAGCTGACCGCTACCGTGACCAAACAAGCCCGCAATACCCTGGCGGCCGAGCGCCACAAGGCGCGGCACTACGCCATGCAGGCGCTGTACCAGTGGCACATGGCGGAGGCGCCGATTAACCAGATCGAAGCCGAGTTCCGCACGGATTACGACTTCAATCATGTCGACATCGAGTACTTTCAGGCGTTGCTGCACGGGGTGCCGGGCTGCGTGGACGAACTCGAGGCGGTGCTGGCGCCCCTGCTGGACCGCAAACTCGACGAGCTGGACCCGATTGAGCGCAGCCTGTTGCGCATGGGTGTCTTCGAGCTGCAGCAGCGCATTGATGTGCCATGGAAAGTGGTCATCAACGAAGCTGTCTCCCTGGCCAAGAAATTCGGTGCAACGGACAGCCACAAGTACATCAACGGTGTACTGGACAAGGCGGCTCGCCAGCTGCGCAAGGCCGAAACCGACGCCAGCGCCTGATGCCGGCTGACGAATTCTCCCTGATAGCCCGCTATTTCTCATCTCTGGGTGCCGGCCCGGCCGTGGTGCTGGGGGTGGGCGACGACTGTGCCCTGCTGCAGCTTGCTCCCGGCGAGCGCCTCGCCACCTCCGTCGATACCGCACTGGAGGGGGTGCATTTCCCCGCTGACAGTCTGCCCGAGGACGTGGCCTACCGTGCGGTGGCTGCGGCTGCGTCAGACCTCGCCGCGATGGGTGCGCGCCCCCTGGGCATGACCCTGGCGTTGACATTGCCCGCCGCCGACGAGCTGTGGCTACACAGTTTCAGCCAGGGGCTGGCCGCCGCGGCCAGCGAGTTATCACTGCCGCTGGTAGGAGGCGATACCACGCGCGGGCCGCTGACCATTACCGTACAGGTGCTGGGTGCCCTGCCGCCTGGCCGGGCGCTCACGCGCGACGCAGCGCGGCCGGGGGACAGCCTGTACGTGTCGGGTACGCTGGGGGATGCTGCAGCGGGCCTGGCGGTGCTGCAGGGTCGCTACCGGCCGGAGCTTGAGGTCGCTGAATACCTCGAGGGCCGTTTTTTCCGGCCGACAGCGCGGCTGCAACTGGGCGCATCGTTGCTGCATGACGCCACGGCGGCGATCGACCTGTCCGATGGCCTGCTCGCGGATGCCGGCCACATCGCCGCGGCCAGCGGCGTGCAGCTGCGCATCGATGCCCATGCGCTGCCACTGTCTGCTGCGTTGCAGGCCCATCCGGACCGCGCGCAGGCGTTGGCCTGGGCGTTGGCCGGCGGCGATGACTACGAACTGTGTTTTTGCCTGCCTGCCGGTGCATCGCCACCCGCCGGCTGCACCCGCATCGGTGAGGTTGCAGCGGGCGCCGGCGTCGTCTGCCCCGGTTTCGAGCACCTCGCGACGGGCTACCGGCATTTCTGATCCGCGATGGCAGGTGCCGGGTTGCCGGTACCGGGTTGCGTGCGCCCGCCAGGGGAAATGACCGGTTGTTCCAGCGCCAAAGCGCAGTAAACTGGCACGACGTCAGGAAGGATAGATGCCCCATGGCCAAGCCCGCTGCCACCCCGCCGCCCGCGCTGCTGCGCAACCCCGTGCAGTTGCTCGCCTTCGGTTTCGGCAGCGGTCTGTCGCCAGTGGCCCCCGGTACGGCGGGTACGCTGGCCGCAGTGCCGCTGTTTCTGCTGGTGGACGCCGTGCTGGCGCGCACTGCCTTGCCCCTGCTCTGGTATACCCTGTTTGTGGTAGGCACCGCCCTGGCAGGGGTCTGGATTTGCGAGCGTGCGAGCCGGCAACTGCGTGTGCACGATCACCCGGGTATCGTCTGGGATGAGTTTGTGGGTTACTGGATCACCATGTGGGCGGTGCCAGCCGGCTGGATGTGGGTGATCATCGGGTTTGTGGTGTTTCGGGTGTATGACATCGCCAAACCCTGGCCGATAGGTGCACTGGATCGCAGGGTCGGCGGCGGTTTCGGCATCATGGTCGATGACATGGTGGCAGGTGTAATGGCCTGCATCACCCTGCACATCGCGCTCTGGCTGATGGCGGCAGGGTAGCGTGATGCAACGGGCCCAGCGACAGCACAGTGAGATGTTCACGTCCCGCATCGCCCCTTGCCGCGGATGGCTGCCGGCCCTATTGCTGCTGTGGTGGTTGGGCAGTGGCGGTGCGTTTGCCGCCTCGGTTACGGTGGAGGCCCTGCTCCCGAACACTGCGGTGCTGATGATCAACGGCCAGCGCAAGACCCTGCGCGCCGGCGACAGCGTCGACGGGGTGAAGCTCCTCAGCGCCGACGCCAGCGGGGCGGTGCTGGAGATCAACGGCACTCGCCAGCGCGTGGGTCTTAACCGCAATATCACCACCAACTACGTGGCGCCCGAGCGGCGTGAACTGCAGATCCCCCGCAACGATCGCATGCAGTACATCACCAGCGCCCTGATCAACGGCCGCAGCGTGCAGGTGATGGTGGATACCGGTGCCAATGTGGTGGCGCTCAACACCCGCCAGGCCGAAGCGCTGGGCCTTGATTATGCAGCGGGGATACCCTCCACGCTGGAAACCGCCAGCGGCGTCGTCGATGCCTGGCTGCTGAACCTGGACCGGGTGGAAGTGGGGGGGATTCCGGTTGAAGGCGTCCGCGCCACCGTAGTGCTGGGCGAGTACCCGACCACCATCCTGCTCGGCATGAGCTACCTGCAGCATGTGGAATTGCGTGAGCGTAACGGCGTGCTGTCCATCTCCCGTGAATGGTAGTGGCCTGCCCCACACCCGGGACGATTAAGTGCTAAACTACGCCCCTTTTTTTCGCCACCGGATTCCCCCGTGCCAGTACGCTACGTAGAGACCTCCCGCCTGCCCACTGCCTGGGGCGTGTTTGATATCCACGGCTTTGAGGATCCGGATTCCAACAAGGAGCATATCGTGCTCACCATGGGCGATGTCAGCGACGGTGAACCGGTGCTGGCACGTATCCATTCTGAATGCCTTACCGGTGATGCCCTGTTCAGCCTGCGCTGCGACTGCGGTAACCAGCTGGAAGCGGCGATGAAGGCAGTGTCAGAGGCCGGCCGTGGCGCCATTTTCTACCTCCGCCAGGAGGGCCGCGGTATCGGTCTGCTCAACAAGATCAAGGCCTATAAGTTACAGGACGCCGGCGCCGATACCGTGGAGGCCAATGAACAGCTCGGTTTCGGCGCCGACATGCGCGACTACTCCATCCTCGGCCCGATGCTCAGGCACCTGAAGATCACCCGGGTGCGGCTGATGACCAATAACCCGCGGAAAGTTGCCGCGATGGAGGAAAACGGGGTGAGCGTGGTAGAACGCGTGCCGCTGCACTGCGCGAGTAACCCGCACAACGAAAAATACCTCAAAACCAAAGGTGCGAAGCTCGGCCACCTGTTTACCGGGCGCGCACAATAGGGCGTGGCGTCAGGGGCCACTGAAGCCTGGTCGCTCGGGGCGTTCAGGCCTGGCGTTGCACAATAAATCGGGCGAGTTCGCGCAGAGGGTCGGCCTCGCGGCCAAACCCGCCCAGCGCTTCCAGACCCTCGGCGAGCAGCGCATCGGCAGCGGCGCGTGCGCCCGCCAGCCCGAGCAGGCTGACATAGGTGGTTTTGCCCGCGAGGGCGTCCTTGCCCCCGGTTTTACCGAGGGTGGCAGCGTTGCCCTCCACATCGAGTATGTCGTCCACCACCTGGAAGGCCAGGCCGAGATGCTGGCCGAACGTTTCCAGCGCTGAACGCTCGTCGGTTGAAGCGCCGGCCGCGATGGCACCCAGGCTCAATGCGGCGCGGATCAGGGCGCCGGTTTTCAGGGCGTGCAGACCCTGCAGTTCCGGCAGGGTCAGGGTGCTGCCGGTGGCAGCGATATCGACAAACTGGCCGCCGACCATACCGCCCAGGCCGCTGGCCCGGGCGAGCACCCTGACCATGGCAACCCGGCCTTCGGCCGAGACACCTTGCGCGTCTGCCAGCAGTTCGAAGGCCAGCGCCTGCAGTCCATCGCCCACCAGGATGGCCGTGGCCTCATCGAAGGCCTTGTGCAGGGTGGGGCGTCCTCGACGCAGCGCATCGTCGTCCATGGCCGGCAGGTCGTCATGGATCAGAGAGTAGGTGTGCATCAATTCCATGGCACAGGCCGCATTGTCCAGCGCCGCGTCTGCGTCCGCTGCGGGGGCGATGGCCTGCGCCGCGGCATACACCAGGCAGGGCCGGATGCGCTTGCCGCCAGCCTCCAATGCATAGCGTACCGCCGCCTCAAGGCCGCCGAGCGCGGCCGCGGCACGCGCGTCTTGGGCGGCTATGCCACCCACGGCCTGCAACCGCGCCTCACAGCGCGCGCGGCTATGGCTCATGAAGGTGCTCAACGCCGGGCTCACTCTGCTGTGCCTTCCTCGTCTTCGCTGTGGAACGGTGCAGCAACGGGCTTGCCCTCTTTTTCAAGCAGCAGCTGCACTTTCTGTTCGGCTTCCTGCAGGGACTGCTGTGCCTGGCGAATGAGTTGAACGCCCTGCTCAAAGTCTTTCAACGACTGCTCCAGAGAGGTGTCGCTGTCTTCGAGGCGCGCGGTAAGCGCTTCCAACTGGCTCAGGGTTTCGGCGAAGGTGGTTGGCTGCTTCTTGGTCATGGGGTCCGACTGTGTGGGTTGGGGTGGGGTATGATAACAGTCGTTTGCCCATTTTTGAGTGAATAGCGCCTGGTCTGCACTGCCTGGTTATGCAACGGTATACTCCGTTGTCTTTCTGGCGCCTTGTCGGATCGGCTCAATGTCGTCAGTCTCGCCTCAGGAGAGCGCGATACGGGGCGACCCGAGCCGAAGGCAGTGCGCTTACAAGCGGCGCGACGGGCGCGCAGCGCCACTACAGGGATAAAGTAAGATGGACTTTGAGGGAGTGCTGGGTGCAGAGCAATATTGGAAACAGCGGCTCACCCGGGAACGTACATCGATTTGAGTATCGTCCCTGACATTCTAAGGCGCCGCGTTGCCCATCGGCCCAATCTGCTGAAGGTCATCGACAACATCGGCTGGCTCTTTTTTGACAAAGTGCTGCGTATGGGCGTGGGGCTTTTGGTAGGGGTATGGATCGCCCGCTACCTGGGCCCCGAGCAGTTTGGTCTGCTCAGTTTCGCCACCGCGTTTGTGGGGTTGTTCGGGGCTGTTGCAGGCCTCGGGCTGCAGGGCATTGTGGTCCGGGACATCGTGCGGGAACCGGCCGGCAAGGGGGTGACAATCGGCACCGCCGCTGCGTTGCAATTCGCGGGTGGGCTGCTGGCCTACGGGCTCATTCTGCTGGTTATCTTCTGGCTGCGCCCCGAGGACAGGCTGGCGCTAGTACTGGTTGCGATACTCGGCTCCATGATGCTCTTCAAGGTGAGTGACGTCGCCACCTACTGGTTCGAGTCGCAGGTGCTGTCCAAGTACACCGTGATGGTGCAGAACGCTGCCTTTCTCGCCTTTGCCGTGGTCAAGATAGTGCTCATTCTGCTGAATGCTCCCCTGGTGCTCTTCGCGTGGGCCGTGATGGGCGAAGCGCTTGTGGGCGCCGTGCTGATGCTTTGGGTTTTCCGGTTCTATGGATTTTCTCTTGCCGAACTCAGAGCCTCTGCCAGCAGGGCAAAGGCGATGCTGACAGCCAGTTGGCCCCTGCTGCTGTCGGGCGTGGCGATCACCGTTTATATGAAAGTAGACCAGATCATGCTCGGGCAGATGATTGGTGATACAGAGGTAGGGTTATACAGCGCTGCGACCCGCGTGAGTGAGGTTTGGTATTTTGTCCCCATGGCTGTTATGGCGTCGGTGCTGCCAGCCATCCTGGAATCCCGGATGGCCGATGAGGCACAGTACTACCGGCGCTTACAGACTCTGTTCGACGTCATGGTCTGGCTCTCGGTGTGTGTCGCCGTGCCCATGACATTCCTGTCTACCCCTGTAGTGACCCTGCTGTTTGGCAGCGACTATGCGGCTGCCGGCGAAGTGTTGTCGGTTCACATCTGGGCGGCGATATTTGTATTCTTGGGGGTTGCCAGCAGTAACTGGTATCTTGCTGAGAACCGGCAGATGTTGAGCATGCAGAGGGCGGTTCTGGGGATGCTGGTGAATGTCGCTTTGAACCTGCTCCTCATTCCGTCCTATGGCGCGTTGGGTGCGGCTTGGGCTACGGTGCTGTCCTATGCAACAGCTGCGTTCTTTGCCGACTTGTTGCAGGGAGAAACGCGCAGAATTTTCGCGATGAAAGTGGCGTCGTTCAATATTGTGGCTGTGACGACCAGAATGGCCCGGTCTCATTGGTGATGGCTAATGCGTGAGTTTATACGGGAATACGTGCCCGATTTTATCAAGAGCCTTGTCAGGCGGGTGCTCTATAACATCCGCTGGGATCAGTGGCAGCAATGCTCCTGGGCGCAGGAGGGCGAAGACCTCATACTGAAACGGATTTTCTCGGAGAAGAGAGATGGCTTCTATGTCGACGTCGGGGCACACCATCCACAGCGATACTCGAATACCTGCCTGTTCTACAAGGCAGGCTGGCGCGGCATCAACATTGATGCGATGCCCAATAGCATGCGTGCTTTCCGCAAGCACCGTAAGCGCGATATCAACCTTGAAATGGGCGTGGGCGCCGTGGCGACGGAGTTGGACTACTACATGTTCAATGAGCCTGCGCTGAACGGTTTTTCCGCGGCACTCTCAGAACAGCGGGCGCAGGCCGACAACCGATTCAGGATCATCTCGACCCGAAAGATTCAGGTGTTACCCTTGGCAGAGATACTGGAGGCGCATTTGCCGGCCGGGCAGCAGATCGACTTCCTGACGGTTGATGTTGAGGGCCTGGATCTGGATGTGTTGAAGTCTAATGACTGGAACCGTTACCGGCCGCAGTATGTGCTCGTTGAAGTGCTGAAGAGCAGCCTTCACGAGGTTGAAGGCAGCGACGTTGGGTGCTTCATGCGGGAGAGGGGGTATGAGGTGTATGCGAAGTGTATGAATACGGTGATCTTCAGGGAAGCAGCGGCATAACAGCTGCCTCATTCTCAAGGAACCATGTATAGGTTTCCTTTAATCCCTCTTCCAAGCCCATCGTTGAATGCCAGTCCAGCATTGCCAGCTTCGATACATCAAGCAGCTTCCGTGGGGTGCCGTCCGGTTTGCTGGTATCAAACTCCAGCCGCCCCTTGAACCCCGTGACCCTGGCAATGGTCTCGGCCAGTTCGCGGATTGAGCAGTCTGTCCCCGTCCCCACGTTAATGTGGCTGAGTCTGGATTGTGTGTGCTGTTGGTAGCGCTCGATAGGAAGCTCCATGATGTGCAAGCAGGCACTGGCCATATCGTCGACGTAGAGGAACTCGCGCCGGGGCGTGCCGGTTCCCCAGACGCTGACGCTCTCCGCCCCGGTCTGTGCCGCTTCATGAAACCGTCGCATGAGGCCGGGAATAACATGACTATTTTCCGGGTGGAAGTTGTCGCCGACCCCATAGAGATTTGTCGGCATGACTGACCGGTAATCGCGTCCGTACTGGCGGTTGAAGCTTTCACAGAGCTTGATGCCTGCGATTTTGGCGATGGCGTAGGGCTCGTTGGTAGGTTCTAGTTCGCCGGTGAGCAAAGCATCCTCACGGATGGGTTGGGCGGCGTGCTTTGGGTAGATGCAGGAAGATCCCAGGAACAGCAGCTTTTGTACGTTTGTCCGGTGGGCGGCCTGTATCACATGCGTCTGGATGAGCAGGTTGTCACCCAGAAACTCGGCCGGGTAGCTGTTGTTGGCGTGTATGCCCCCGACCCGGGCGGCTGCCAGATACACCTGATCGATCGCGTGCCCGGAGAAGAAAGCCTCTACCTCGGTCTGTCGCGACAGATCCAGCTCGTCGTGGGATGCCGTGACCAGGGTGACGTCCTCACGTCTCTCAAGAAGTCGACAAATGGCAGAGCCAACCATTCCCTTGTGGCCGGCAACGTATATGGTCTTGTGAGGCATCAGTTTTCTACCGTGACTGACACGTCGTGGCCATGTTGCCTGAGGAATGCGTTTCGTTGCGCCACCTTGAGGTCCTCCTCGACCATCTCTGCACACATTTGCCGCGCTGTAATTTCAGGCTCCCAGCCCAGTTCCCGCCGTGCACGTGTCGCATCCCCCTTCAGGCTGTCGACCTCTGCGGGTCGGAAGTAGCGCGGATCGACACGGACTACCACATCACCTACCCGCACCGCAGGCGCCTTGTTCCCGAGGATCTCTGCCACGATACCCCGCTCATCGAGGCCCTTGCCGTGGAATTCGAGTTTGATACCCAGTTCTTGGGCGCTCCAACGCACGAAGTCGCGTACAGAATGTTGCTTGCCAGTGGCGATAACAAAGTCTTTCGCCTCACTTTGCTGAAGCATCAGCCATTGCATGCGCACGTAATCCTTCGCATGACCCCAGTCACGCAGGGAATTCATGTTGCCCATGTACAGGCAGCTTTCGAGCCCCTGGGCGATGTTGGCGAGGCCGCGGGTGACTTTGCGGGTCACGAAGGTTTCACCGCGGCGGGGTGATTCGTGGTTGAACAGTATGCCGTTACAGGCGTACATGCCGTAGGCCTCACGGTAATTCACCGTGATCCAGTAGGCGTAGAGCTTGGCCACTGCATAGGGTGAGCGCGGATGAAAAGGAGTTGACTCGCGTTGCGGTGTTTCCTGGACAAGCCCATACAGTTCCGAGGTTGACGCCTGGTAAAAGCGCGTTTTGTGCTCCAGTCCGAGCAACCGAATGGCCTCCAGAATACGTAAAGTGCCCATCGCATCAACATCGGCGGTATACTCGGGTGACTCGAAGCTGACCGCTACATGGCTCTGGGCGCCGAGGTTGTAGACCTCGTCTGGCTGCACGTGCTGGATGATGCGGGTGAGGCTTGAGGAATCGGTGAGATCGCCGTAGTGCAGGATGAACCGTTGGTTGTCCACGTGAGGATCTTGGTAAATATGATCGACGCGCCGGGTGTTGAACGAGGAGGCGCGGCGTTTGATGCCGTGAACTTCGTAACCCTTATCCAGGAGCAACTCGGCCAGGTAGGAGCCGTCTTGGCCGGTGACGCCGGTGATGAGTGCTTTGGGTGCCAAGATTGAACTCCTTGAATATATAGTTCGCTTCGATAGCGTTGAGTTAGTGGGCTTCTGACGACCGGAATTTCGGAAATCTCATCAGTCAGGTATTCTACGCACTCACCAGTGGAATAGAAGCGCCGGTAGAAGCAACGGTCGCAGAATCAAGATTTGATAACACAGTAGGTCTACGTTTGTATCTATCCTTATCTCTATCTATTTCTGAGAGTTGATTGAGGTCTCGTAGAATCAGTTCGATTGGTCGATTAGAATACACACGGTCAGCGGCTAAACAATCCGATAGGAACCAGCAGCTGTCTTATGTGACCAAGCAGAAACACGTAGTAAAATAGAGACTCAACCACAACCGCATAGGTATACTGGGCATCCACAACCTGGTCAGAATCGGGTGGGTCTATTGAATCAGGTTCTGAGTGGCAACCAGTAGAATCCAAACGATGCTCAAAGTGATGCTCGCCAACCAAATTCACTTCGACTGCCAGCCAGAGCAGAGGATTCTGGAGGCTGCCCGACATCACGGTATTATTCTGGAGCACAGTTGCCGGACTGGTAGATGTGGTGTCTGCAAGGCGGTGGTAGTAAGCGGCGAGACAACTGCACTGCAGCCGGAAGTCTCCCTCACGGAATCGCAGCTGGCAGAAGGCTACATTCTTACCTGCTGTCGAACCGCCACCACTTCGGTGCAGCTCGATATCGAAGACCTGGGAGCGCTTGGAAAGCTGCAGGTAAAAACGCTGCCTTGTCGCATCGACCACTTGCAGCCGTTGACCGACGACGTCCTGGAAGTGACTCTGCGCACCCCTCCGGCCATCCATCTCGGATATGTGCCGGGCCAGTACGTGGATATGATTGGCAAGGATGGCCTGCGCCGTAGCTATTCCATTGCCAACGCCCCGCGAAATGATGGAAAACTTACGCTACAGATCCGCAAGGTTCCCGATGGCGAAATGAGCCAATACTGGTTCTCTGAAGCCAAAACCAATGACCTGCTCCGTTTGGAGGGGCCATTGGGGACCTTCAGTCTGCGTAAAACGAACCTCAAGCAGATTATCCTGCTGGCGACAGGTACTGGCATAGCGCCCATCAAGTCGCTGCTTGAGCAGTTGTCGGCAGCCGCGCGACCCGGGTTTAGCCGGATTCACCTGTACTGGGGTGGGCGAACGGAGCAGGATATTTACTGGCAGCCCAAGTTTCCCAACTTACCCTTAGAGTTCACCTCTGTCCTATCGCGCAGCCCAGAGTGGTCAGGGCGCAAAGGTTACGTGCAACACGCCGTCCTCGAGGATCGACTTAACTTGCCCGATGCAGTGGTCTACGCCTGCGGTTCAGAGGCAATGATTCATAGCGCGCATGACGAACTTGTCGCGGAGGGGCTCAGTGGCAAGAATTTTTTCTCTGATGCCTTCGTGAGCTCAAATTGAGGTCAGAACAGGAGTAAGGATGAAAGCGGTTATACTGGCTGGCGGGCTGGGCACAAGGCTCAGCGAAGAAACCAGCACCCGCCCCAAGCCGATGGTTGAAATTGGCGGCAAGCCTATTCTCTGGCACATCATGAAGATGTACTCAGCGCACGGAATCAACGATTTTGTGATCTGCTGCGGCTACAAGGGCTACCTTATAAAGGAGTACTTCGCCAACTACTTCCTGCATATGTCCGATGTCACCTTCAACATGCGTGACAACACGATGGAGGTGCACGACAAACGCGCCGAGCCCTGGAGTGTGACGCTTGTGGACACAGGCGAGCACTCCATGACCGGCGGTCGATTGCGGCGGGTTGCCAGCTATGTCAGGGATGAGGAAGCCTTCTGCTTCACATATGGTGACGGGGTAGGCGACATAGACATCTCGGAATCGGTGCGCTTTCATAAAGCCCACGGGAAAGCCGCAACCTTGACCGCCACTTATCCGCCAGGTCGTTTTGGCTCACTGGATATACGAAACAAGCAGGTGATGAACTTCAAGGAAAAGCCGAAAGGTGATGGCGGCATGATAAACGGCGGCTTTTTCGTGCTTTCACCTAAAGTGCTTGATTTCCTCGCTAGCGACCTGACTATGTGGGAAGACGCGCCGTTGATGCAGTTGGCGGAAGCGGGCGAACTTATGGCCTATGAGCATCAGAGTTTCTGGCAGCCCATGGATACGCTGCGGGACAAGGTCTTGCTGGAGCAATTATGGGAAAGTGGCAAGGCCCCCTGGAAGGTGTGGGGCTAGTTCGATGAGCGCAAATGTTAATCCAGATTTCTGGCAGGGCAAGAAGGTATTTCTGACCGGGCATACGGGCTTCAAGGGCAGCTGGATGACGCTTTGGCTTAAGAGTATGGATGCCAAGGTCAAAGGCTTTGCCCTCGAGCCGCCGACCAGTCCAGCGCTGTTTCTGGAGGCCAGAGTTGCCGAGGGAATAGAGTCGGAGATCAGAGACATTCGCGATCTGGACGCCGTTACGAGCAGCATGACCGAGTTTGACCCGGATATTCTGATTCACATGGCCGCTCAGCCGCTGGTACGGCTTTCGTACCGCGAGCCAGTGGAGACCTACGCTACCAACGTCATGGGGACCGTGCACGTGCTGGAGGCCGCACGCCAGTGCAAGAGCCTGAAAGCGATCGTCAACGTAACAACAGACAAATGTTACGCGAACCGCGAGTGGGTCTGGGGCTATCGCGAATACGAGCCCATGGGTGGCCATGACCCCTACAGCAGCAGCAAAGGCTGTTCGGAGCTGGTGACCGCGGCCTACCGCAGCTCTTTTTTCGACAGCCCAGAAACGGCTTGGCTGGCCTCAGCGCGGGCAGGTAACGTGATTGGCGGGGGTGATTGGGCCGATGACAGGTTGATTCCAGACATCCTACGGGCGTTCGAGAAGAAGCAGCCGGTGATAATCCGCAACCCGCAGGGCGCCCGCCCATGGCAGCATATACTAGAACCTTTGAGTGGCTACCTGCTTCTAGCTGAAAAGCTATCTACCGAAGGTGCGGAATACGCGCAAGGTTGGAACTTCGGGCCGCGAGATGAAGATGTTCGCGCTGTAGAGTGGATATTGAACTACATGGTCTCAGTCTGGGGCGAAGGAGCGAGCTGGCATTTGGACCGGAGTTCATTGCCTCATGAAGCACAGCTGCTGAAACTGGATATCTCCAAAGCCGCCGGCAAACTACATTGGCAGCCGCGCTGGCCTTTGGAGCAGGCGCTTTTGTCCATTGTGGACTGGCAACGATGCTGGTTGGGCAAGGGCGATATCCAGCAAAAGACCCTCGACCAAATAACGCAGTATCAAGCCAGTTGACCCTGAAACTCACCGAGATAATCTGCAAAGGCACTTCATGACTCCAGAAGCACTCCGACAGGAGATCGGCAGACTGGTTGAACAGTACGCCGACACAGCGTTGGCCCCCAAAGCGTTTAGCCCAGGTGAAACCGTCATTCCACCATCTGGCAAGATTATTGGTGTGCGCGAGCTGCAACTAATGGTGGAAGCGTCGCTGGACGGATGGCTGACTACAGGCCGTTTCAACGCCGAATTTGAGAGGAAACTGGCGGAATTCATTGGTGTCGACCACCTGATCACCGTAAATTCCGGCTCTTCCGCCAACCTGGTTGCCTTCAGCGCATTAACGTCACCAAACCTGGGGGACCGCGCCATCAAAAAGGGGGATGAGGTCATTGGCGTGGCTGCGGGCTTCCCAACTACTGTCAACCCGATTGTGCAGTTCGGAGCCGTGCCAGTATTTGTTGATGTTGATACTAAGACCCACAATATCAATGCCGACTTGATTGAGGCGGCGATTACGCCCAAAACCAAGGCCATTATGCTGGCACACACGCTGGGGAACCCGTTCAACCTCGCCAAGGTTAAGTCCCTCTGTGAGAAGCACCAGCTCTGGCTGGTAGAGGACTGCTGCGACGCGCTGGGCGCCACATACGATGGCAGAATGGTCGGTACCTGGGGTGACATTGGTACGCTGAGTTTCTACCCGGCGCACCACATCACCATGGGGGAGGGTGGCGCAGTATTCACCAACAACCCAACACTGAAGGTGATCGCTGAGTCCTTCCGTGACTGGGGCCGGGACTGCTACTGCGCACCTGGCTGCGATGACACCTGCGGTAAACGCTTTGGCCAGCAGTTCGGCACTTTGCCGCACGGCTATGACCACAAGTATGTTTATGCCCACATTGGCTACAACTTGAAAATTACGGACATGCAGGCTGCTTGCGGGCTAGCCCAGCTGGAACGCGCCTCCGAATTCATAGCTACGCGCAAGCGTAACTTCGCGCTGCTTAAGGAGCGGCTTGCCAGCCTTAACGAATATCTGGAAGTCGCCGAAGCAACACCCAACAGCGACCCCTCCTGGTTTGGCTTTCCGGTGACCCTCAAAGAGTCCAGCGGGGTAAGGCGCCTTGACCTGCTTAAATACCTTGGCCAATACAAGATTGGCGCTCGCCTTCTGTTTGCCGGTAACCTTACCCGACAGCCCTACTTCAAGGATGTTGAGTATCGTGTGGTTGGCGAATTGACCAACACCGACCGTACCATGAACCAGACGTTCTGGTTGGGCGTTCAGCCTTCGCTTTCTGCCGAGCATTTCGACTTCATCGGAGAAAAGATGGAGGAGCTTTTCGGAATCAACTTCTAGAGCGGGCGATACTTGCTTTGAATATTCTGTTGACTGGCGCAAGTGGCTTTTTGGGAAGCGCTCTTGCTCTCCATTGGCTCAAGGCCGGCCATCAGGTGGCGCTGCTACTAAGGCCCGGTTCGCAGTTGCACCGCCTGAGCGGTCTGGATCCCTCGTTCAATATCGGCCGCTATACTACTGATGCTGAAGTTTATGCCTTTATCAAAAAGACCCAGCCAGAAATAGTTGTACATACTGCGTGCTCCTACGGCCGACAGGGCGAAACTAACCTACAGGTTTTTGATACCAATTTGCGGTTTGGAGTTGTCATTACACAGGCTCTCCAGCAAAGCACACTGCCCGTCACCTTTATCAATACTGGCAGCGCCTTGGCCCCTGAGGTAAGCGTTTATGCGCTTAGTAAACATCAGTTTGCAGGCTGGGGCCGTATGCTCCCGCTCCAATCGGGCGGTCAGTTAAAGTTTGTCAATGTGCTACTCCAACACATGTATGGCCCGAATGATGATGCGTCTAAGTTCACCACGCATGTGCTGAACGCATGCCAGCGCAACGATCCTTTGCTCAAGTTAACCGCAGGTGAGCAAGCGCGTGACCTGATCTACATTGACGATGTCGTTCACGCCTATGATACATTGTTGAAGAAACGCCACCAGTTGGATGCGACGCAAGACATAGATGTGGGCTCTGGGGTGGCAACCACTATCCGGGAGTTTGTCGAAACAGCGCATCGACTGACGGCATCACAGACCGAATTGCATTTTGGTGCATTACCGTATCGCCCAAATGAAGTGATGCATTGCCAGGCCAATACCGATCGCATCAGACAACTTGGCTGGCAACCAGCCTTTGACCTGGAAGCAGGCCTCCAAAAGACTATCGAGCTGGAATTTAACACGTGAAACTACTGATTACCGGCGGTTGCGGATTCCTGGGCAGTAATCTGGCATCGGACGCCCTCGCCCGAGGCGACGAACTGGTGGTTTTCGATAATCTCTCCAGAAACGGCTCGCGCGACAACCTAGCCTGGCTGCAAGGACAGGGGAAATTCTCCCTCAAGCACGGCGACATCCGCAACCAGAATGACATCACCCGCGTTATCCAAACGTTCAAGCCAGATACCATTTTCCATCTTGCTGGCCAGGTGGCGATGACCACCTCAATCGCCAATCCGCGAATGGACTTCGAAGTGAATGCGCTGGGTACGCACAATCTTCTGGAAGCGGTGCGCCAGCATGCACCACAGGCTATCGTGGTGTACTCTTCGACCAACAAGGTCTATGGTGATTTGGAGCAATATAATTATCAGGAAACTGAAACGCGCTACCAATGTGTGGAGCACCCCAACGGTTTTGACGAGCAGACACAGCTGGATTTTCATTCGCCCTACGGTTGTTCCAAGGGTTCTGCTGACCAGTACATGCTGGACTACGCGCGTATCTTTGGCCTGAAGACCGTCGTGTTCCGCCACTCGTCGATGTACGGCGGCAGGCAATTCGCTACCTATGATCAGGGCTGGGTAGGCTGGTTTTGCCAGAAGGCCGTTGAAACGCGAGCAGGCAAGGTAACAGAGCCTTTCACCATTTCGGGCACAGGTAAGCAGGTACGCGACGTACTCCATGCGGACGATATGAAGCAGCTATATATGGCCGCGGTCGCCCATATCGAACAGGCCAGGGGTCAGGCTTTTAATATCGGTGGCGGCATCCGAAACAGCCTTTCGCTGCTGGAGCTTTTCTCAGTCCTTGAACAACTACAGGAGATCGAGCTGGAGTTCACCCGGCTTCCCGTTCGCAAGAGCGACCAGCGCGTCTTCGTCGCGGATATTGCTAAGGCCAGACAACTGCTGGAATGGGAGCCACTGGTCTCTGCTCAGAAAGGTGTGGCGCGCATGGTTGAATGGGTGGGCACTGCCTGATGAACGAGGCCGGTTCCACGGAGCGGACCCATAACTACCTGCGTCAGATAAAGGGCGCGGTTGGGTATCGTGCTATCGCTATGGGCGCCTCCTTCCTCGCGATTCCCCTTATGATCGGCTACCTAGGCCAAGAGCAGTTCGGCGTCTGGTCAACCCTGCTCACTGTCATGTCTTGGGTCCTGTTTTTTGACCTGGGTGTCGGTAACGGTCTGCGCAACAGAGTCGCCGAGTCCCTGGCCAAGAACGAGCGCGGCGAAGCCGCCCGTTTTATCGCCTCTGGATACACTCTTATTGGCTTGATCGCGCTGGCGCTATGGGTGCTCGTCACGGCGGTTTCGTTCTTTATACCGTGGCAGGTAGTGTTCAATACCCAGACGATTTCGGACGCCGCCCTGCGGGCGACCGTGCAAATCGGGGTTTTCTTTATAGTGCTCAACTTCTGGATCGGTCTGATTGGTGCGCTTCTGGGAGCTGTACAGAAAACCTCGGTGATAGCCTTGGGCCAGCTGATCTCGAACGTCGCGGTGCTCGGTCTGGTATATGTCCTCACCAAAACCACCGGTGCGTCGATCAGCCATTTGGCACTTGTTTACGGCCTATCCTTGACTGCCGCCAACATCTCGTTGAGTCTGTGGTTCTACCAACGTTATCCAGAGCTACGCCCGCGTCCGTATTTAAAAAAACAGCATGCGCACCCTTTATTGCATGTAGGCCTGCAGTTCTTCACCATCCAGCTCGCCGTGCTCGTTCTTTTTACTACCGACAAAATGTTGATTACCCAGCTGTTCGGCCCACAATACGTTACTCAGTACGAGGTCGTTTCCAAGCTTTTTGGTGTAATCACCTTCGTGCACGCACTGGTCGCTGGGCCGCTCTGGTCGGCCTATACCGATGCGTACCACCGCGAGAACTTTGCGTGGATAGAAGACATGCTCCGCAAACAAATGATGATCTTTGGGGGCATCGTGGTCATGGTTATTGCGCTGTGCCTATCGGCACGCCCGATAATTTCCGTGTGGATAGGCAGTGATCTGGTAGTTTCTTTACCTATCATAATTACAATAGGTTTATTCGTCCTAATCTCCACCTGGAACACCATCTTCGTCATGTTGGTAAACGGTATAGGTAGAATCAGACTGCAGCTTTACACAGCTATTGTGGCCATGCTGGCGAATATCCCGCTGTCCATATTTTTGGCGAAACATCTTGGCTTGGGATTGAGCGGGATTGTGCTGGGAACCATCTGCAGTTTGCTGCTTGCTGCTGTAGCATTGCCAATTCAAGTTCATTACCTTATTAAGTCTCACGTATAAGTACAGGCAGCATGACCGACACAAAGGCTTCACCGAGAGTCAGTATTCTCATCCCTGTATACAATCGGGAAAATTTGATAGCTGAGTGCATCGAGTCAGCGCTGCTTCAAACCTATCTGGATTTCGAGGTCGTGGTGGTGGATAACGCGAGCGACGATGGCACCTGGAAAATCTGTCAGCAATTCGCCGCCCGCGACCCGCGTGTGAGAGCGTTCCGCAACAATAGGAACATTGGCCCGGTGCGCAACTGGAGGCGCTGCGCCGAACAGGCAAGGGGCGAATTTGTCAAGATCCTGTTTAGCGACGACACGCTGGAACTGAACTGTCTTGCCGAAATGGTACCAGAGTTGGAAGACCCCGATGTGGCACTCGTTTATTGCGCGGCTCGAATCGGCAGGAGCAAGGACAGATCACGCACTGACTATTCATTAGGCAATGCCGTGCGTTTGGACTCGACTAAGTTCATCAATCTAATTTTGTGTGGCGATGCTCCAGTCAGCCCAGGTGCCATTGTAATTCGCACAAAGGACTTGATCGCCAACTTGCACACAAATTTCCCGACCGCAACGCCTAGACCCTTCGATGCTCACGGGGCAGGACCAGATGTAATGATATCGCTGTTGACTGCCGGGAGTTATAGCTGCGTTGTTCACCTCTCTACGCCACTCGTCTTTTTTCGCGCCCATAGTGGATCTTTTTCAGTTTCAAACACCCGCAATCAGATTTCTCAAGGTTACCGGTCTGCGTTAAGTCACTACTTGATAGAAGAAAGAGGGCGAGCGTCATGGATGCGATATCTGGCTGATGAATGGCTTCGCGAACTTCGGTTTGATCGAAAATGGATTCAACCCAGGCAATATTTGATTGAATATGAGGGCAGCGGCCAACTTTCTGAACAGTGTGCTTTCACGTTTTATGCGTTGCTAAGTCTTCTCACGCGACTCTGGGGTGGCAAGCTAAACTACGTTTAACAGCTCAAATGCGATGGATTTAGTCGGAACGGAACGCCGAGTCTCGGAGGTATCTCGTCTTTAGTTCCAGCCAGGAGTGAAAATGATACATCAGACGCTGCGCACATAGACGCTAGTTAATCGAAATTAGTGTTGGTGAATGAGCGCTGATGCGATAGTTCACTTGGAATACCCTGAAAACACAGCATGGTCTTAATGGCTCTGATAGCGGTCATCTAGGAAAACTTTGGCATCAGATTTCATAAATATCAAGTCAAACTGCCAAAGAACACTATCGGTAGGGCGTAACATTGGATCTGCAAGGTCCATCGGTCTAAAACCGATTTTTTCCAGAGCCAGACACATATCTGGAAATCGCAAGCTGCTTTTCGTGATGCTGAAGTTATAGCATTCCATAATGATTGCTTCAGTGGTGTGTAGCGTTTTTCTTGCTCCTTCAAGAATTTCTCGCTCGAATCCATGTGTGTCGAATTTGAGAATAAAAGGACCCGTTAGACCCTTCTCGACAACCAACTGATCTATGGTCTTACTTGGCACTTGGCGACCTGAGGCGCCATCGATATCAACTGCACTGCCGTCAAGATCTTCTGCGACACGTATTCTAAGAATCTCATCGTTTGGAGAGCCAGCAACGCACAGTGCATAGTCAAACCGTGGGGTTCGGGACTGTATCGCCCGAAGGAAGTGCTCCCGCTCGATCAGGGGTTCCACAGCCAGAAAGCTGGATTTTGGGAATGTGCGCATCGCGGCTTCACTCCACATGCCATTGGATGCACCGATGTCAATGACTGTCTTTGTATTCGGAATGTGTACAAAGAGCCTTTCGAGCGCTTTAGTCATCTGGAAGGCATCGGCACTCTTGGGGATGAGTTTGAGGCCCACCAAGCCCAGCAAATAGTTAACTATTCTAGCCAAGAGTTTCATTGCTTTCAGTATCCCGTCGAGGTAACGTTTTATAGAGAAGAGCCCTTAGTGTACACACGCAAGGTTAACCAAGTCGACAAGTGCTACAGAGCGAACCATGAATTTCTGCATCGTGACTCCCTGTCTCAACGCGGAGCGCTACATTGAGCGCACTATGCACTCCGTAATAAAGCAGACGGCGCTTTCGGCGGGTGATGGCAGTATATTTTTGGAGTATATAATATGCGATGGAGGGTCGACAGATGCCACTCTGGCTATAGCTGAACGCATTGCGCATGACTTTTCGAGTATGGTAGATAGTATCTCAATACGAGTACACTCTGAATCAGATTCGGGGATGTACGACGCGATAGCCAAAGGTTTTCAGCGCGCTGCCGTTGCAGATATATACGCTTACGTAAATGCCGGTGATTATTATGCGCCGCATGCGCTCGAAATACTTGATGAGGTTTTCTCCATTAGCTGCGTTGAGTTCGTCACCGGATTTGACGTTGTCTATAACGAACAAGAACATATGGTATCTTGCCGGTTGCCTTATGGTTATAGCCGTAGGCTTATCGATAAGGGCTTTTACGGAGGGTTGCTTCCACATATTCAGCAGGAATCTACTTTCTGGTCGGCATCACTACATAAGAGGATTGATTTCGATAGATTGCGTAGATTCAAGCTGGCTGGCGATGCTTATCTCTGGAGTGTTTTCAGTCAGCATGCGAATCTCTATGTTGTATCCGCGTGGCTGGCTGGGTTCACAATTCATGTGGGTCAATTGAGCCAGATCAGGGCCGAGAGTTATAGAGAAGAGCATCTCTCCATTTGTCGCCGTCCACGCTTTCTGGATTTCTTACTGGCTGCTCGGTTTCTTATGGCGAACTATCTTCCCGATGCGATCAAAGTGGCATTGAGTTCACATCTGATTGCTTACGATCATTCTAGCGGAGAGTACCGGGTGCGCGGAGATAGGTGAGTACCACAGAGCTATAACTTTCAATTTGCTATACCTGTCGGGCTCAATTTTCATCTTCACCGCACCTTAGAAATACTCTGAATAAGCCTGGAATTTTGCGATAATACGCCATGCCCCAAGCACAGGATGTCAGCATGACCCAGATGACCTTCGCCGAAGCCGAGTTTGCCAACAAGAAGCGCAAAACTCGGCGCGAGATTTTTCTGGAACGGATGGACAAGCTCATCCCGTGGGCCAGGCTGGAGAAGAAGCTCCGCAAGCATTACCAAACCAGGCGCTGGACGCCGTCGCCACAGCGCCATGCGTAACGCATCGGTCACTGCTTTTGTCTTCATCCGTGAGCTAATGCTCCAGCCCACGACTTCGCGGTTAAACAGGTCGATAAACACTGTCAGGTACAGCTAGCCTTGCTGTGTCCATATATACGTCAGGGCAGATACCCACGCCTGGTCCGGCCCTTCCGCCGTGAACTGTCTTTGCAGCACGTTCTCAAATACCGGCTGCTTGTGATTGCTGTTCGTCGTTGCCTTGTACTTCTTTCGGTAGCGTGCGCGAACCTGCGCTTCACGCATCAGGGATCGCGTTTTGCGTCGTCCCACAGGATACGCAAGCGCGTTCAGCGCCCGCCGCATCCGGCGCGACCCGTACCTGTAACCACTGGACGTGGCGACCGCTTTCACCGCTGCAAGCATACCCTCGTGCTCCGGATCCGGCTGCCGGTATTTTTGATACACGCAGTGCCGGTAGTAGGCGACACCCAGTAGTCGGCACATCAGATCGACAGGCCAGGTCTTCTTGTGCAGGGTGATGAACGCGTACTTCACCGCGTTTCCTTGGCAAAGAAGTGGTCCGGCATTCCGGCCGTCGCCTTTTTTAAGATGTCTTTCTCCATCTTCAGACGCCGCACCTCGCCTCGGAGATTTCGAATCTCAGCCTGCTCCGCTGTGAGCTTGCCGTTGCCACGGAAGGCCGTGCCATCGTCCGTCTCGCTCTCCTTGATCCACCGGCACAGTATGTTGGCGTTAATGCCCAGACTGCGCGCAGCTTCTGCGCGGCTGTAGCCCTGCTCCAATACCAGGCTGATCGCATCCAGCTTGAATTCCTTTGAGTACTTCTTCCTCGTGTCCATCTTGTACCACCTCCAGTTCAGGATATTATTCCTTGACTGGGTTTGTCACATCTATTGAACCACCTCAATGTCAGAGCGCATGACGGCGCAGTTGGTCCGCGATGCACTGAAAGTATCCCTGCGCTTTCGCGGTATGCCTACCGGGATCAGTGTACACTCTGATCGCGGCGGCGAGTTTTATTCAAAGGCCTACCAAGCGGTCCCAGGCGAACATGGTATGAGTTGCAGTATGAGCCGGAGCAGCTGCCAAGGCGATGCCTGCGCAGGGAGCTTCATCCATTGGCTCACAGTGGAGGCAGTCTATGGCTGGCACATCGGTACCTGGGGAGAAATGAGGCAAACGGTATCCGAGTGTAGCGAAGTGGATTAAAATCAAGGACGCCGACACAGCGCCAATGGGAGTCTCAGCCCAGCGGCATTTGAGGGAAAACTGGTTGCCTAAGGACGTACCCACTGCTGGTGTGTAGGTTTAGCTATCGCACAGAGAACTATATGAAAAGTGCTCTACAATACATTCCGCCATTTTTAAAACGTTTCGCCAGAATTTTATTTTATTTTTTCATAGACGCTTATCGATCGCTCACCCGGACCAGGAGGCCGATGTCTCCTCCAGCTATGACGGCGCTTTTGGTTGGCGGCGGAGACTTTGCGGCTATAGGAGCGGCGATCAAGCACGACTTGGTAGTGACAACGGGTTTGAATAAGAGTTCAGCAATCCTTGAAATAGGGTGTGGTTATGGCAGGGTGGCTATCGCATTAGCAGATTTAGTGAGTCCCCCGGGTCGTTACGATGGCGTTGAAATTGTAGAAAAGGCTGTTGAGTGGTGTACGAATGAGATTACATCACGATACCCCAATTTTTTGTTTCATCATGCGGACGTATCAAATCCATATGCGGGGCGTGAGAATGGCCAGCCGGCGGCAAAATACCGACTTCCTTTTGAGAATAGTACCTACGATGTAGTTTTTCTTACGTCAGTTTTTAGTCATATGCGCCCCGATGACATTAGTGCCTACTTGAATGAGATTTCGCGAGTTATGAGAAGAAATGGGAAGTGCTTTATAACTTACTATTTGATTAACGAGTTCACGATGGCGCAGATTCTCTCCAAGCAGGCATCGCAAAATTTCTGCTATGATTTCGGCGACTTCTTGTCGACGCACAAGCGAACGCCAGAGCAGACGATTGCCGTATCCGAAGAGCTCGTAAGAGGATTCTATGTCGATGCGGGGTTGGTGATTGAGGAGCCAATTCTTCATGGAAGCTGGTCAAATAGAGAGAGGCACTTCTCATATCAAGACGTGATCGTTGCGAAGAAACCATAGCTTAGATCTGTAAATTTAGGAGATTGTGATTGAGCGAATCGTAAATATAGTCTCGGATAGGTCTGCTTTCAGATGTTTCTAAATTCTATGAGTCCTTTTTTCTTTTTCCTAGTCGCGAGGTGATAGATTTTTGTTATCGTTGGCGAGATGTCACATAGAAGCTTCGACCAGTAGCCGTGGAATTCACGAAACAATTTCGCCTTATCTCTTTTGAACTGTTTATCTTCATAAGTTGAGCTTAATCCGTGATTGTCATTGTAAAGCGCAACATCCACATTTACATGCTGGAACGGTGTGCTGGCAAAAAGGCGAATATTACTAGCCCAGTCAGATTTGATTGGATAATCGAGCGAGTAAGGATGCTGCTTGAGAACATGTGTTGGGAAAAACATGCTTTGATGACAGATGTTGCGGAATACGAGTTTGACGGTTGAAAAAGAACCATCATATCGTTTTGCACTACTTCCAAGTCTCACATTCCCGTAATAGATATTATCAGTGCTGGTCAATTGGCTTAACATGACTTCGAAACCTGGGAGAAGACGGTCATCAGAACCCAGAAAATATATCCACTCTGTGTTCGTTCGTGCGACAGCTCTGTTCATTGCGTCATAGACGCCTTTGTCCTCTTCTGACACGAAGCTGATTCCATTACTACTAATGTTCTCCACATATTCCTTTGTGCCGTCTGTAGAAAGGCCGTCTTGGATGACGACGAAAACGGTCTCCCCGACTAGGTGGCCAAGTATGCTCTGGACACTTTTCAGACATGCTGGAAGGTCTGTTATCGAGTTGAAGGTTGGAATTACGATGGTCAGCGTAGAGCGCCAAGTCGCAGCGATGTCTGCATTATTTCTCAAGTGAAGGCCAACCGTAGTGCCACAACATGGTTAATTTTCTCGGGCGCAAGGTGAAAGTTCGGAAGTAATCCCGTGGATTGATTGAACTCATTCTTTGTGCTGAAGCCCGGCATTCCTGCAGTAGTTTTCTTTGACACCACGATGAAGTGAATACATTGGCATATACTTCACGCAAGATTCGACCGTCCCTTCTGATCAGAGTCAAGATGAGGCCCTCAACGAAGACTAGCAGAATGTGGAGTCCGAGCAGGGGCCACATCAGTCCGGTCGGAGTGACTACGAATAATACATAGGTCTTATTGCGCTCGCTCAGACGCCGGCGACGGTAGCTGGAAGAGATCTTGTTTCCGTCCACTCTGTTGCCACCAAAGCTATGCCCCTGCCTGTGTCGGTACCCGCTTTCGCAGGTAACTTCCACAGGCCCACCACCAAGACGAACCGCGCAACACAGATAAAGATCCTCACCGACGGACTCAAACCACTCCGGAAACCCGCCCAGCCGCCCCCACACTTCTCTCTCAATCCATAAACACGCCCCAATCACCATCGCCACGTCCCTGCGGTCCGGGTTTAGGTTGGGCACCGGGTTGTAGAAGGGGTCCAGCAAGCAGCCGCGGTCCACCAGTTCGCCGCTTTCCCAGTCGTACTGCGGCAGCGTGAGAATGCCCGGCGGATCCTGCTGTGCTGCCGCGTCCGCCAGAACAGTCAGACCATCGGGGAACAGCGCAGCATCGTTGTTGAGCAGCAGCACAAACTTGCCTCGCGCATGGGCCACCATCCGGTTGTTGGCCACGCAAAACCCCGCGTTCTCCCCGCTGACGAGGAGCTCCACTTGGGGGTAACGTTTCCGCAGGAACGCCACCGAATCATCCGGAGACGCATCGTCATGCACGATGATCTCCAGATCGAAAGCACAGTCCTGCGCCAGTACGGAATCAAGACATGCCGCGATCAACTCCGGGCCCTTGTAGTGGGCGATACAGACCGAGACCAGCGGCGCAGCAGGCCGCGTTAGAGCGGGGTAGTGTTCAACCACAGCCATGTTCGCTTGAGTCCCTCTGCCAGTGGCACTGCGGGCCGCCAGCCCAAAGTCTGGCGAGCGCAGTCCGCGCTGATGCTTACCCTGCTGGCATCCACCGTGCGGCCCAGTATATATTGTCTTCGCAAGGCTTGGCCGCTCGCCAGCTCGGCGAGGCTGAGAAGCTCGTTGAGGCTGACGCACTCGCCGCTGGCGGCGTTCAGTGTTCGTACTTCGCTTGCTGATGCCTGTTCCAGTGCGGCGAGCGTCAAGTCTACAAGGTCGTCAATATACAGGTAGTCGCGCACGGCGGAGCCGTCTCCCCACACGGTCAGTGCTTCGTCCCTTCTGATGCAGCCGAGGGCTGCTGGCACGATGCCGAAGCCTGCTTTTTCTGCCTGGCCGGGGCCGTAAACGTTGGAAGGCCTTATGATTGTTGCGCCTCCACCAAACTGCCTTGCCCAGGCTCCAATGAACTGCTCTGCGGCTACCTTCGCTGCACCATGGTAGGAGCGAGGCCGCGGCAGGTCACTTTCACAAGAGGCCACCGCAGCCTGCTCGTCATAGATTGCACCGGCTGAAGAGAAATAGATGAGAGGTATGGAAGGGTGGCCCTGCAGCGCCTCAAGTGTAGCCATCAATGGCGCCAGGTTCTCGCTGAGCTCTGCAGACGGCTTGCCAGCACTGCTGCCCGGTGTGCTGCACGCAGCTAGGTAAACCACGGCGTCGATGTCGCCCAGCGAGGTGGCCACCTCGGAGGGGTTGCGGCAATCGCTAGCAATCTGTTCGATACCCGGGAGGTTCAGGAGCTGTCCTCTGCGCGAAACCGCCTTCACTCGTGTGCCTTGGACATTAAGCGCTTGACACAGCGCTCTGCCGATGAAGCCTCCAGCGCCAATGACCAGCACACGGCTAATCATGGGCGTGTGTCAGCAGCTCGTTGTAGAGCGCTAAAAAGCGCGCCGCACAGTCATCCCATGTGCCGACGGCTTCCTGTGCCCAGTGTCGGGCGCTGGCGCCGTACTGCCCATTACCCGTCTCGTTTTCGAGGTTTTGCAATGCGGTAGCATAGCTTTCCCGGTCACTAACCAACTCGCCGGTGATGCTTTGTTGCACAAGGCTGGCGTGGGCTGGCATATCGGATGCGAGAATGGGCAAGCCTGCGGCCATGGCCTCCAGCATAACCTGCGGGCGGCCTTCTGCGTGCTCGCTGAGCGTTATCAGGCCGTGCGCCTTGGGGAACCACCGGGTTTCCAGCTGCACTGGAGTGGCGGGCCCGTGGTAGTGCACCCAGCTTGGGATTTCTGTTTGCTCCTGCATGGGTCCCAGAAGGTGCAACTGCCTAGATTTGCCCTTGAACAGCGGTTCTGACCATTCGAACAGTGGACCCAGTTTGTCGCGAGTCAGGCGGGTGACCGCCAACCATACCGGTTGCTTCGGCTCCAGTTTTCGTTCGATGTCATACCACAGGGGGTCGATGCCGAAGGGAACCGGTTGAACGTGTGCAATATCCCCGAAAGCCTTCTCGAGAGGCGCCTGCATCCACTCGGCATTGGGGCAGATGGTTACCGCACGTTGTCGCATCACTCGTCGTAGCAACGATTTCACCAATGGAAGCTGCAGTAGCTTCAAATCCGTCCCCAAAACCGTAACCAGCACCGGTTTTCCATCGGCAGGAAGCGGCAGAGCCGTTTGCAGCCAGTTCAGGTGGTAAAGATCGGTTTGTGACTCTCTGCGAAACGTTGAGTGAAGGGAGCGCAATAGTTTGAGTGGCGCAGTTAAACCACTGAGGCTGCGGCTTCTCATCAGATGTGCGATGCCCCCGGCGGCCATGAGTTCGGAGAGCATGCGCTCTTCATCATGGTTGGGGAGGTAGCGCACGTTGTCTGGCAAGGGGCCCGGTGGGGCCCACAAGGAGAGTTGAATATCCGGGCGGCGGGCCAGTGCATCGACCAGATGGCGGATGAATACCCCGCGCCAGTCGCTGGTGTCCGCAGGATAGGAGGTTGCAGCGCAGAGCACCTTGATGGGGGCCACGTGTCAGGCGCCCTCGGTGTTCAAGCGATCACCCCACCACCGGCACAGCATTGGCCCGAACCTCGCCATGCGCAAGCTCCACGTCGATCAGGCGGGATTCCACCGCTGTCACAATACCCGCCGCGTCCAGTCCGGCCGCTGCGTATTGCTCGGCCTGGCTGCCGTGCTCCACAAACGCATCTGGAATGCCCAGATGCAGACAGGGCGTGTCGACGCGCCTCGCCGCGAGTAGTTCGTGAACCCCGCTGCCCGCACCACCGGCAATCGCGTTGTCTTCCACGGTGACCAGCAAGTCGTGCTTCCCAGCAAGCGCCAGCACCAGGGCTTCATCCAGCGGTTTCACCCAGCGCATATCAACCACCGTGGCATCCAGGGCAGCTCCGGCTTCGAGCGCTGCCGGCAGCACGGTGCCGAAGGCCAGAATCGCCACGCGATGGCCCTCGCGCACGGTAACAGCCTTGCCGATGGGCAGCTCAGTCATGGTTTCCGCAATCAGTGCACCCTTGCCCGTGCCGCGCGGGTAGCGGACTGCCGCGGGGCCCGCGTGCTGGTAGGCCGTGTAGAGCATTTGCCGACATTCATTCTCATCGGAGGGCGCGCCTATCACCATGTTAGGGATGCAGCGCAGGTAGCTGAGATCGAAGGCGCCATGGTGGGTGGGGCCGTCCTGGCCCACCAGGCCAGCGCGGTCGATGGCGAAGGTGACGTCCAGGTTCTGGATGGCGACATCGTGGATGAGCTGGTCGTAGGCCCGCTGTAAAAAGGTGGAGTAGATTGCCACAACGGGCTTCAGGCCATCGCAGGCCATGCCAGCCGCCAGGGTGACGGCGTGCTGCTCGGCGATGGCAACGTCGTGGTAGCGCTGGGGGAAGCGTTCGGCGAATTCCACCATGCCTGACCCCTCACACATGGCTGGCGTTATGCCCGCGAGCCTTGGGTCCCGCTCGGCCATGTCGCACAGCCAGCGCCCGAATACGTCCTGGAACTTGGGCTTGCGCGGTGCAGCGGGCGGAGCGGGCAGGTTGGCCTGCGGTCCCTTGGGTACAGCTTCGATCTTGTTGATGGCGTGGTAGCCCACCGGGTCTTTTTCCGCCGGTGCGAAGCCCTTCCCTTTCATGGTGCGGATGTGCAGGAACTGGGGCCCTTCCAGGTCCTTCATGTTCTCCAGGGTTTGCAGCAGTTGCGGCAGGTCGTGGCCGTCCAGCGGGCCAATGTAGTGCCAGCCCAGCTCTTCAAACAGGGTGCCGGGAGCAACCATGCCCTTCATATGCTCTTCGGTGCGCTTGGCCAGGTCCCAGGCGGGTTTGATGCGCTTGAGGATCCTCTTGGAGCCCTCTCGCAGGCTGATGTACGTCTTGCTGGCCCATATCTTGGCGAAATAGGTGGCGAGGCCGCCGGTGTTGTGGCCGATGGACATCTGGTTGTCGTTGAGGACCACCAGCATGTTGGGCCGCACATGGCCCGCGTGCGCCAGCGCTTCAATGGCCATGCCGCCCGTGATGGCGCCATCGCCGATCACCGCGACAACATGCCGGTCAACGCCTTGCTGCCGTGCGGCAAGGGCCATGCCCATGGCGGCGGAGATGCTGGTCGATGAGTGGCCCACCCCGAAGGTGTCGTACTCGCTCTCGCTGCGCTTGGGGAAGCCCGCGAGGCCGCCGGACTGGCGTATGCTGCGCATCTGCTGCATGCGCCCGGTGAGAATCTTGTGCGGGTAGGTTTGGTGGCCAACGTCCCACACGATGCGGTCTTGTGGTGTGTCGTATACAGTGTGCAGTGCCACGGTCAGCTCTACCACACCGAGGCCGGCACCAAAGTGGCCGCCGCTCTGCCCGACGCTGTAGAGAAGATAGGCGCGCAGCTCTTCGCACAATTGCGCCAGCTCTGTCTCGTTCAGCGTGCGCAGGGAGCGCCCCTGATCGACGGCGCTCAGTAGGGGCGTGGTGGGAAGTGTGACGGGAATATCGCGTAACATGGTCAGATTTTAGCGTATTCGGAGAGGATTGCGATCATTTCCGTGTGTTAGCACTGCCACTTACTCGTCGCCCGGCAGTTCCTTGAAACGGTGGATCTGTCGCCGCTGCTTCTTGGTCGGCCGGTGCAGCGGTCGTTCTATCATGCCCCCGGCAGCCTTGCGGGCCTCGGTCTCACTCTCGCGGCGCGCGACACTGGCCTCGGTTTCGGTATAAAGCTGGCGGGCCTCCGGGGCGCCACGGCGCTGGTCGGAGAGCGCGTCGACGATCACTTCCCGCAGGTCCCAGCCCTGACGAATCAGCAGTCGGTCACCCACGGTGATTTCCTTGGACACCTTGATGCGTTGCCCATCCAGTTGCACCTTGCCCCCCTCGATGGCGGTTTTGGCCAGGCTGCGGGTTTTGAAGAAGCGCGCCGCCCACAGCCATTTATCGATGCGAAGTTTGTGCTCGCTCACGTTATAGCACTCGCAGAATGAGCATCCGGCATGATCTCATCAAAGTGATGGATGCCGGGGAAACGGGTGTCCAGACGCTTCTGCAGCTGACTGTCGGGTTGCAGCAGGGTGAGCAGGTGGGCAATGCCATAGTCATGCGCTGACTGCAGCACACTCTCGGTATCGTCAATCAGCAGGGTGCGAGCGGGGTTGAACGGGTGCAGCGCCTGCAGGGCGTGCCAGAAGGCCTGATCCTCCTTGGGTGCGGCGAGATCGTGCGACACCACCAAGCGGTCGAACCACGGTGTGATATCCACCTGGGCCATCTTGATATCCAGTGTTTTGCGGTGGGCGTTGGTCACCAGTACCACTTCGCGGGGGCCGGCGTGCAGCCGCTGCAGAAACTCGAGGGCGTGGGGCCGCAGCCGTATCATGTGCCGCAGTTCCTGCTTCAGCGCCGGTACATCCATGTCCAGTTGCGCGCTCCAGTAATCCAGCGAATACCAGTCCAGCGTGCCCTGGCGGCCATCGAAACGCCCGTGCAGGGCAGCGGTGGCATCTGCTGCCGGGATACCGTGTTTCTCCGCATACAGGCGGGGCAGGTGGTCCAGCCAGAAGTAATTGTCGAAGTGCAGGTCCAGCAGGGTGCCGTCCATATCCAGCAGAACTGTATCGATGCTGTCCCAGTTGATCATGCCAGCGGCTCATCGTTGTTTCGAGGCAGCCTAGTATGCCGTTTTTCGGCCCGAGCCGCATGCCGGGGGCTGGGAGCAGGCGGGGTTTACCCCGGGCAAGGGGTCGGCGCGACAGCGCGCAGCAAAACAGGGTGTTACAATCGCCGCTGGATTCTGCAGGTGCTCGCCGTGCACGATTTAACCACGCTCATCCCTCCGCTTCTCGAACTCTGCCGGACGGCAGGAGAGCTGATCTGTGAGCATTATCACGCCCCCGGCGACAGTGGTCTGCGCGCCAAAACGGATAATTCCCCACTCACGCACGCCGATATGGATTCCCATACCTGCCTGCGCGATGGTCTGGCGGCGCTCACGCCCGACCTGCCGCTGCTCTCGGAGGAGTCATCTCCCGCGCAGAAGGCCCGCCGTCATGCCTGGGCCCGCTTCTGGATGGTGGACCCGCTGGATGGCACCAAGGAGTTCATCGCCGGTACGGGCGAGTTCACCATCAATATCGCGTTGATCGACGCGCACCGGCCTGTGCTGGGGGTGCTCTATATACCGCTGCAGAAGGTCGCCTGTGTGGGTGTACCGGGCAAACTGTCGGCGCGTTTCACGGCGGACACCCGGGGCGGATGGCAGCAGCAGGCGCTGGCGACCCGGGCGCTGGGCGACGCTCCGGGTGGTGTGACGGTATTGGCCAGCCGGCGCCATCGCAATGCCCAGCTGGATGCCTGTCTGGCGTGGCTGGAGTCGCGTTGTGGCACCCTACAGCGCGAAAACAGCGGCAGTGCCCTCAAGTTCTGCCAGTTGGCGGAGGGGCGAGGGGATGTCTATCCGCGGTTTTCGCCCTGCTGTGAATGGGATGTTGCGGCCGGCCAGGCGGTGGTGGAGGCGGCCGGGGGCAGTGTGCTCGGTATGGACGGCCTGCCGCTGCGTTACAACTGCCGGGATTCGCTGCTGAGCCCGCATTTTCTGGCGGTTGGGGAGGCGCACAACGCGCTCTGGCCGGCGCTGCTGGAGCATCAGCGGCAGGTTGCCGGCGACGCCTCTCGGTGAGCGAAGACTAACGGGGTGCTTGTGCCGACAAACCCGGAAGGTATAGAGTTGAACACGATCAGGACACGGCGAGTGCAGGAGCCAGCCCCACAATGAACGAGCCACCGCGCATCCCATTTGGACGCGGCCACGTTGAAACCGACGCCGCCAACGAGGAACCGACGCCCGCCATGCGGCTGATGGAGCTGATGGCGCGGCACCGTGCGCTGGATGAAAAGATCGAAGAGCTCTATGAGTTCCCCTATAAAAACCAGATTCTCCTGCAGCGCCTGAAAAAGGAAAAACTGCGTCTGAAGGACGCCATTGAACACCTCAAGGATGATCTTATTCCCGACCTCAATGCGTAGGGGTCACCGTCGTATCCGCAAAGAAGGACGTCCCATGTCGTTGAAACGAAAACAGATCTTTCCCACCTTGCCCGCAGGGCAGCGCGTCTCGCTGTCGGCTGTGCTGCTGGGCGCAGCGCTGTCCCTGGCCGCTGCTGTGCCAGCCCAGGCAGACAACCACGAACCCCTGCCCGAGGTGACCTCCACGCCGCTGACCGGCACACTGCACCTGCTGCAGGGGCGTGGCGGGAATGTTGTCGCCTCGGTGGGTGAGGACGGGCTGCTGATCATCGACGACGATTACGCGAACATGGTACCCGCTTATGAAGCGGCGCTGATCGACCTCGCCGGCGCGGATGCCAACCCGCGGTTTGTCTTGAACACCCACTGGCACTCCGACCACACGGGTGGCAACCTGTTCTGGGCAGATCGGGGCGCGGTTGTGGTCGCTCACACCCGGGTGCGTGAGCGTATGGCGACACGGCAGGACATGCCGGCAATGAACCGCGTGGTGGAACCCAGCCCCAAGGGTGCTTTGCCGGTGGTTACCTACGGAGATTCCGTGGCCGTGCACTTCAACGGTGACGATCTGGAGGTGCAGCACTATGCCGCGGCCCACACCGATGGCGACAGCGTGGTCTACTTTACGGCGGAGAACGTGGTGCACATGGGGGACCTGTTCTTCAAGGATCGTTTCCCCTTTGTGGATATCGGCTCCGGCGGTACGGTGCCCGGCTATATTGCCGCGGTAGAGGCGGTGCTTGAGCGTGTTGACGGCAGTACCGTAATCGTTCCCGGCCACGGCAGCCTGGCCACGAAGGCGGATCTGGAGCGCTACCTCGACATGCTGCAGCTGACCTCCACCTTTGTCGCCGACAAACTCGCGGCGGGTGAGTCGGTGGAGTCGATCACCGAAGCCGGCCTTGGCGAGGTGTGGGCCAGCTGGGGTGGCGGGTTCATCAACGAAGCTACCTGGATCAGCTTCATCGCCAACAGTCCCTGATCCGCAGCCGTGGGCAGGCTGCGTTAACGACTGCGCGTCGGCAGACTGCCCTCCAGTTCCAGCAACAGTCTCTTCGCCTCCAGCCCACCGGCAAACCCGGTGAGGCTGCCGTCGGCGCCTATTACCCGGTGGCAGGGCACCACGATCGGCAGCGGGTTGCGGCCGTTGGCGGCGCCCACAGCGCGCACCGCATGCGGGTTCCGTAGCGCGCAGGCAATGTCCCGGTAACTGCGCAGTTCGCCCCAGGGAATCTCGCGCAAGGCCTGCCAGACCGCCTGCTGGAACGCCGTGCCCCCCGCCGCGAGCGGCAGGTCGAATGCGCGCCGCTGACCGGCGAAATACTCCGTCAACTGCAGGCTGGCCAGTTCCAAGACAGCGCAGGCGCCGTCGTCCGGCGTGTACGCCCCGTGGCGGCCGGGAAAATGAATGGCGCTGAGGTGTGACCCCGTTGCGACCAGTTGCAGTGGTCCAAGGGGGCTGTCTATCACGCGTGCTGTGGTGATGGGCATGGTGGGGGTGTCCTGGTTTGAGGGCTCGGGGGCGGGTGCGCCTTCGGGCAGCGTCGGCCGGCTAGGCACCGAGGCTGAGCCACAGCAGGTTGGCGGCATAGGCCCGCCATGGGCGCCAGCGCTCGCAGGCGTGGTCCAGCGGAGCCTCGGCGTCGGGCAGTGCCTCCCAGGCGCGCATCAGTCCCAGGTCCCGGGGCGGGAAGGCATCTGGCCGGCCTTCGCCACGCATCTCGATCATGGCGACGGTCCAGGGGCCGATGCCCGGCTCTGCCAGCAGCGCCTGCGCGCTCGTGGGTTCGCCGCTGGCCAGGCGACGGCACACGGCGCGCAGCGTGTCGCGACGCCGTGTGGGCATGGCAAAGTGGCTGTCGTCCAGCGCCGCAATGGCCGCTGCGGTTGGAAAGCCGGCACCCTGTCCTGGCTCCCGTGTGGCATCGGCCAGCCGGGAGCAGACGCTGCGCGCCGCGCCGATGCTGACCTGCTGGCCCACGATTGCCCGAACGGTGGCCTCTTCGGCACTCCAGCACAGGGGGGATCGTACCCCGGGAAAGCGTTCCAACAGCGCCGCCAGTGCAGGATCCCGGGCGAGGCTGTCGGCGATGACCCCGGGGTTGGCATCCAGGTCGAACATGCGCCGCACCCGCTGTACCACGGCCATCATGTCCGCGAGATGGTCAAGCCGCAGCTCAAGCAGGATGGCGCGGTCTGCGGGCCGGTGGCGCACGGTAATCGCACCGCCGTTCCCCGGCCAGCGCAGTTGACGGTGATACACGCCGTCCTGTACTGACTCCACACCACTCACCGCATGCCGTTGGAAAAAGTCCAGAACGCCCTCCCAGTCGTAGGGTGGGCGGTAGCGCAGCTGCAGCCTGATCGATTGGCCCGGTGTCGCCGGGTCCCGGCCCCGACGCATGGCACTGGGTGGTTTGCCGAAACTGACGCGGAACGCGCTGTTGCAGCGCCGTACGCTGCCAAAACCTGCGGCAAAGGCGATATCGGTGACGGGCAGGGCGGTTTCCTGCAACAGCTGGCGGGCGAAAAGCAGCCGCTGGTTCTGCGCGACGGCATTCGGCGAAACGCCGAGTTCGCGCTGGAACAGCTTGCGCAGGTACCGCTCGCCGACGCCCAGGCGCTCACACAGCGCGGCCAGCGTGGCTGTGTTCAGGGCGCCCTCACGAATCAGGCGCAGCGCCCGCTGCACGGTCACGGAGCTGCCCTGCCAGGCGGCGCTGCCGGGTGCCGCCTCCGGGCGGCAGCGCAGGCAGGGGCGAAAGCCCGCCTCGGCAGCCTGGCTGGCCTCCCGGAAGTACACCACATTGTGTTCGGCCGCTGCGCGCGCGGGGCAGATGGGCCGGCAGTAGATGCTGGTGCTGCGCACCCCGAGGAAGAACTCGCCGTCGAAGCGCGGATCCCGCGACAGGCGCGCCCGGCGGCAGGTCTCGGGGTCGAGTCCTTCGCTGGGGAATGCTGTGGAGAGTGTGTCCATCGCGGCACTCTAGCGCCTGCCCGCGGTGCTGACTAGCCAGAATCGGCCCCGACCTGGTGCAAGGCACGCCGGGTTGCCCTGCGGTAGCCGCGGCCGGTGGTCTAGATGCTGGGCAAGTGGCGTACCGACCAGAGCACGTTCAGGCACACCACCGCGACGATGGCATCGCCCGCAATGCGCAGCTGTTGCAGAGGAGACCAGTTCGCGAGCGGCAGGTCGGGGGCGAGAAGCAGCGCGCTGCTGCCGCAGGTGGCAACCGCGACAACCAGCGCAAAGCGTGAGCGGCCGAACAGGCCCAGCGCAACCAGCAGGTAGATGCTGCCAATCAGTGCCGTCACCAGCAGATCTTCACTCAACCGGTTTTGCCACAGGGCAGCGATCTGCAGCACCCCGCTGACCGCCACGGTGGTGGCGGCGAGCTGTCGCTGCAGGGTGACGGAGGAGACGGGCATGGAGCGTTCCGCTGCGGTTTGCGCCGCACTTTATCACGCCCGGCAGGGCCCCGTGTATATCAGCCCGCGGAGGCTAGCAGGGCGTTTGCCGCCCGCGAGCTGTTGCGGCGTCCCAGGGCCTCCGATATGCGTGCACCGGCGCCGACCAGCGCGCTCAGGTCGATGCCGGTGTCGATACCCATACCGTTGAGCATGTACACCACATCCTCCGTTGCCACGTTGCCCGTGGCGCCGCGTGCATAGGGGCAGCCACCGAGACCGGCGACCGAGGCATCGATGGTCGCGATGCCGTGTTGCAGCCCTACCAGGATGTTCGCCAGGGCCTGGCCGTAGGTGTCGTGGCAGTGCAGCGCGAGTTGCCGCGCCGGGATGTCTGCCAGCAGGGTCTCCAGCAGCCGCTGGGTACTGCCCGCAGTGCCGGTGCCGATGGTGTCGCCCAGCGATACCTCGTAGCAGCCCATGGCAAGCAGCGCGCGTGCCACCTCCAGCACCGCCTGGGGCTCAATCGCACCCTCGTAGGGGCAGCCGAGCACGCAGGAAATATAGCCACGTACGGCAACATTGGCGGCCTGCGCACGCGCCATCACCGGCTCAAAGCGCTGCAGGCTCTCGGCGATGCCGCAGTTGATGTTTTTGCGTGAGAAGGCCTCCGAAGCGGCGCCGAAGACGGCCACTTCATCGGCTCCCGCGTCCAGTGCCCGTTCCAGGCCCTGCAGGTTGGGTGTGAGCGCGGTGTATCGCACGCCGGGTCGCCGCTGCAGGCCCCGAAAAACCTCGGCACTGTCCGCCATCTGCGGTATCCATTTGGGATTCACGAAGCTGCCCGCCTCAATCACCCTGATGCCGGCGGCGGCGAGATCGTCAATCAGTTGCAGTTTGGTCGCCACGGAAATCCGGGCAGATTCGTTTTGCAGGCCGTCGCGCGGGCCCATTTCGACGAGGGTGACAGAGGTGGGCAGGGTCATGCGCGGGCATCCTCGCTTGCGGCGAAGGCCAGCAACGGAGCGCCGCCGTCGACGAGATCGCCCGGAGCAAAGTAGAACTGGCTCACGGTGCCGTCACCGGGCGCGCGAATGGTGTGCTCCATTTTCATGGCTTCCATGATCATGAGGGGAGCGCCGGCCTGCACATCGCTACCGGGCTCGACCAACAGGCTGACCACCGTCCCGTTCATGGGGGCGTTCAGGCCGCCTGCCGCCGCGTTCTGCGCAGTTTCTCCGGTGTCCGGCCGCAGTTCACGGAAGTGGCAGGCACCGTCGGCCAGGTACAGGGTAAAACCCTCCGTGGTGCATGCCAGGGTAGCGCGCCTGCGGTGGCCGTCCTGCTCGAAAACCAGTTCGTCGCCCCGCAACTCGCCGCGCAGTTCGGTGTGCTGCCCTTCGATGCAGATGCTAAAACCGCCACGGGCCAGGGGTTCCAGTGTGGCGTTCACGTCGTGCTGGTGGCAGTGCAGCATGACATGGTGGAGGTGCGGTTCATTGAGGCGCCAGCCTGTGCCGCTGCCCCAGGGTGACCACGGGTCAAGGCAGCCGGGCGGCGCTGCCTGCTGCTGGCGATGCAGGAACAGGGCGAGGGCGGCCATGGGCAGGTCCCGCTGCAGATCCTGCTGCCGTTGGCGGAAAATCAGCGTCTGATGGCGTTCGATGAACCCGGTGTCCAGTTCGGCGCGGCGAAAAGGGTCGGCGGTGGCCAGGTTGTATAGAAAATCCAGGTTGGTGACGGTCCCGCCGATGCGGTAGTCGCGCAGGGCGGTCGACAGGCGCTGCAGCGCCCGCTCCCGGGATTCATCCCAGACAATCAGCTTGGCGATCATCGGGTCGTAGTGCACGCTGATTTCGTCACCCTGCTGCACGCCGGTATCCACGCGTACATGGCTGGACTCATCCGGCGCCCGCAGATAGGCAAGGGTGCCGGTCACCGGCAGGAAGTCGTTGTCCGGGTCCTCGGCGTAGATGCGCGCCTCGAAGGCGTGGCCGCGCAGCGTCAGGTCCTGCTGCTGCAGTGGCAGCTCCTCGCCGGCGGCTACCCGCAGCTGCCATTCCACCAGATCCTGCCCGGTGATCAGTTCGGTCACCGGGTGTTCGACCTGCAGGCGCGTGTTCATCTCCATGAAGTAGTAGCTGCCGTCTTCGTCGAGCAGGAACTCCACGGTACCGGCACCGCGGTAGTCAATGGCGCGTGCAGCCTGCACGGCGGCGGTGCCCATCGCGTCGCGCAACGCAGCTGTCATGCCGGGGGCGGGGGCTTCCTCAATGACTTTCTGGTGTCTGCGCTGCACTGAGCAGTCGCGTTCGGCAAGGTAAATGGCGTTGCCGTGGTTGTCGCAGAACACCTGCACTTCCACGTGGCGCGGCCGGGTCAGGTATTTCTCCACCAGCATGGTGGCATCGCCAAAGCTGGCGCTGGCCTCGCGCTGGGCCGCGGCCAGTGCCGCGTCGAACTCATCCCCCGACCACACCTGGCGCATGCCCTTGCCGCCGCCGCCGGCGGTCGCCTTCAGCAGAACCGGGTAGCCCATGCGCTCGGCTTCCTGTCGCAGCAGGACCGGTTCCTGGTTCGCACCGTGGTAGCCCGGCACCAGCGGTACGCCCGCTTCGCCCATGATGTGCTTGGCGGCAGCCTTGGAGCCCATCGCCTCGATGGCGGCGCTGGGCGGGCCGACGAACACCAGCCCCCGCTCCGTACAGGCGCGCGCGAAGCCGGCGTTCTCGGACAAAAACCCATAGCCGGGATGTATGGCCTGCGCCCCCGTGGCAAGCGCCGCAGCAATGATGTGCTCGGCCTGCAGGTAGCTCTCTCGCGCGGGGGCCGGGCCGATGTGTACCGCCTCATCCGCCATGCGCACGTGCAGAGCGTTGCGATCCGCGTCCGAGTAAACGGCCACCGTGGCGATGCCCAACCGACGCGCTGTACGGATGATGCGGCAGGCGATCTCTCCGCGGTTGGCGATCAACAGCTTGTCGAACATGGCTAGGTCTCCTGCCAGTTGGGGGGGCGCTTTTCCAGAAAGGCGCTGAGGCCTTCCTGGCCTTCGCCAGAGACCCGAATGTGGGCAATCCTGGCGCAGGTATCCTCGACCAGTGCCGGGCTCAGCGGTTCTCCTGCAACGCTGGCGATCAGGTCCTTCGCCGCGCGCACGGCCTCGGGCCCGTTGCCGAGGATGGCGTCAACCAGCCGTGATACATCGGCCTCCAGCGATTCCTCGTCGGCAACCTCGCTGATCAGGCCCAGCTCCAGCGCCCGGTGGGCGTCGAAGCGCTCGCCGGTGAGGAAATAGCGACGGGCCGCGCGCTCACCGATGGCACGTATGACATAGGGGCTGATGGTAGCGGGCACCAGGCCGATCTTCACTTCCGACAGGGCAAAACTGGCGCCACGTGTGGCCACCGCCATGTCACAGCAGCTCACCAGCCCCACGGCGCCGCCCAGCGCCGCTCCCTGGATGCGGGCAATGGTCGGCTGGGGTAATTCGTAGAGCGCGCGCAGCATGCCCGCGAGCATTTCCGCGTCGTGCAGGTTGTGGCCGTAGTCGTAGGTGGCCATGCGTTTCATGTAGTCCAGATCGGCGCCGGCTGAGAAATGCTTGCCCTCGGAGCGCAGTACCACCACGCGCACATCATCGCGCTCGCGCAGTCGGTCAAAAGCCAGCCGCAGGGCGCTGATCATGCTGTCGTCGAAGGCGTTGTGCTTGGTCGGGTTGTTCAGGGTGACAGTGGCAACGCCGCGGTGATCTGTGGTGGTGAGGACGGTGGTGGTCATCGGAAGTTCCTATACAGCGGTTTGGTGGGCGCAGTTGGACATTGTGGGTTTTGGGTTTGGTGCTGGCAGTATGGCGGTGGGGCCGGCGCTGCGGGAC